>Ga0164294_10000022_pt1 | contig 205779 bp, 193 predicted proteins | sample GEODES005metaG_FD_111479 | JGI IMG/M metagenome (GOLD analysis project Ga0164294, IMG submission 111479) | Oligotrophic lake water microbial communities from Sparkling Lake, Wisconsin, USA - GEODES005 metaG | ecosystem: Environmental > Aquatic > Freshwater > Lake | place: USA: Sparkling Lake... | reverse complement strand
TTACATTGTTGGCAACGTTCCAATCCTGTGACCTATTTCTATGCGTGTAGGGAACCGACTGGTTTCATTGGACAAGATAACGTCATTCGTGATACAAAATACGTGAAATTTGGCCCTGATCTTGCCTTCATCACAGAAAAGGATTTTAAGAAAACAAAATACAAGAAGTATCGTATTTTTGTAATACGTGCTACAGACAAGGAGATTCCTGCGATTGCATCGGTGAATGTAGCAAACAGAGCAGGAGGATGGGTGAGTGCCGATCATTGTCAAGCAGGATCGAACCAACGTCTTTCTACCTTGGATGCGTACTCCTTAGAAGATGGTGTACGTCTTCTTCGATTGAACAATGGACAACGACAAGGGGGAAGACGGTGGAAGTCCAGGAAGCATCTGGTTACGCGACAGAAGACACAGAAGAAGCGTCAGAAGAGCCAGAAGCGTCACAAGAGTCACAAGCGCATCAAGAAAACGCAGAAGACACAAACACGACGTCGATAAGTATGACAATGTACTACCATACATTATTATACATCCAATACACTACACTAACAAAGCGGATAGGTGATACATTCATGGTGCAATCGACCTAACTCATACAATTCCCCTCCATGATCAAAATCCAACATACTATACTGATTCAATTCATTCGATGTAGGAAAACATGCATTAATTTGTCCCTTAGGAAAGGTACAACTTGTTGTTTGAGCCAATTCATAATCAAACGTATTCAATATCATTCGAACCACCGCAGATGCATAGGACATAAACCCGTCTATGGTAGCAGTCGCTTTGTACTTGGGTCTGGCATTCATAAACGTGATATTGTAAAACGAACATTGAACTTCTCCAATGGCTTGTGTAATCAGTTCGTTGCTAATCACACCTCCATCGATGTATAATGTATTTTGAAAGGATCGTGGAGGAAATACGAACGGAATAGCCGTCGTACTCATGAGAACATTTATTTTGTCTTCGAACGATAAGGACCCAAATGAAAATACATCCAATTCTTCCGTGAGTAGATTACTGGCGCCTATTAGTACAATCGGTGGATGAAGAGACTGTGTAGTGTTTCCTAAGACGGCTGTCAGTGTTTTCTCCAGAGGAGAATTATCATAGATTGACCATCGCGAGAATATACCTACCAGATCCGATTCATAAATATCATGTGTTTTGGTATTCGTATACAACTCTTTTAATGGGGAAAGTGCATCCGATACATTATCAAAATGATGCAAGAACCCTGCATTGAGTCCACCTGCCGAAATTCCCGTGATCACCTGGAAATGGCTCGGTATAGAACCAGAGGTTATCAGTCCATCCAACATACCCGCTTCCACTGATCCAAACGATCCTCCTCCACTTAGCGAAAGGAGATCACATTCCGCACATATATAGGGTAGCACTGCTACAAAGCATAACCATAACAAACGATACATATTCTATTATAGAATAATAAAAGGATAGGATACCCACGGATTTAGTTGCGGTTTCGTTTTTTGGTCTTATTCTTCCCTCCACGTTTCAGTCGTAACTTTTTACCTTTCGGTGCGCAGAGATAGGAACAAAACTGATCATAATGTAAATTCGAATCAAGATACTGTCTGGATGCCAGTTCAGGATTATAAATAGGTCGATTGGTAGCATCCAAATGAGTTACCTCTGTAGCTCCAGGCTTATGAGACCAGTATCCATTGGAATCTTGTCGATAAAAGTGATAGTCTTCATCTTCGTCGACGACTAATGCTATTTTACTGGTTTTGGGTGGACACTTTTTCTCAAAGCTGGTTAGTTTTAAATCTGGAACATCCCCAAACAAACGCGCTACTAAATCAGGGCAACGTTTTCCTTTTACCTTCGACCATTTGGGATATCCACTGGCACGACCGGGTTGAGGGAAAGGTAACGAACAGTTATTCTTCGAACATTTTTTTGTCTTTGGCAAATGACGATAATCAAATGCATAGGCGAAACAATTCAGTGATTCCTTTACTCCTTTGTACTTATTATACAGATCGGGGTTGAACTCAGGTTCATATCCAGATAGCTTAGATTGTACTGGACAAAACCGACTGTGTTTTGCACAAAAAGGCGAATTGTCAAGAGGTGGATTCGGACAAGACGGATCACATTGACATCTTGGTTTTACCTTTTTTACGGTTTGTCTAACCATTCTACTCTTCACCATGTAATTTATTGGACAGCACCATCAACGAAATAGAGGGTTCTCTTCCGATTTCGATCATGTCTGGAAGTATCACTTCATTCTCCTCTTGTTTGTCTTTTGTGTCCTTTGCTTCCTTTGCTTCCTTTGCTTCCTTTGCTTCCTTTGCTTCCTTATGACGGGTATCTATCGTTGTACTTGTCCTTATTAAGGAATTGACTGCCTCTTGTACTGGCTCGGGAACATTTTGTGACATCGAGTCGATAGGTTTGTCAGGGGAGGGAGGATACAATTCTTGTGCAGAGGACAGGACGGGGGTCGCATTCGTACCCGTCGGTGTTTGCGCCGGTTTCTCATCCGCCTTATAGAATTCTTCTTCCACTTGTTTCATCTTTATTTTTTCAATGTAATGCGTAAAAAACATGTATTGATTGGCATGGGTGGGCGTTTTATGTCCAATCAGTTGCCCTGAATATCGTCCCGTTAAACTAAAATATTGCCATCCTTCGCTTCGCAATCGCTCCAACGTCGTATTCAAAAAATAGTATTTTTTATCTACTTTAAATAACGTAAGAACTCCATTAAACGTCGTTACAAATAGTGAAATAATAAACGTAGTCCAATACATGTACACGGGGAAATTAACCCCTGAAAAGGTTGTACTTTGATCCGAGTTTTGTATCGACATTAAAGCAGGTACTAATAAGGATCCAACGGTAATAATAAAATGTCCCAAGAAAAAGATGATCGAATAGTTTCGTGTTCGGCGTTTAAAGTTTTCTAAAATATGCAAATATCGCGTTTTGATAATTTCTTTTTGGACATTCGTTAAGCATAACTCCTGTAAAATATTCTGAAAATCCGTTCGATCACGATAGGGTCTACAACATAATGTAGATGGATAGGTTTCATACACAATCGGCGCCTGCTGCATGCGTCTTTCTATTCTACATAGAATTATTTTATATGGGGGTCATTCCAAAATAACGAAGTATTCCAATGGATCCCGCAATCAATCCACTACCTATTAGACCCTTTAACGAAATGTCATCGTTCGTGAATAAGATGCCCCATAGGTATCCAAATGTAACACCGATAAAGGACAATACACTAAATACAATCGTTGGAATTCGGGGTATCGCGTAAAATCGAGCGATGTACCCCGTAAACCCCAGGATGGCGTTAAATCCCAGCAATTTCATCCAATTCGATGGGCTCGTATCCACCACCTGACGATTCATTATACTGTATCCAAGTAACCCTACCAATCCTGCAGGATACAAATGATTCACCGTATAAAAAGGCGACTTCTGTGCATCTGTATTCGAGCGAACAAACACAAAGATCATCGTTTCCGTAAGTGCGGCCAGTATACCCATAAGAACACCAAAATGATACGTTTTCTTTTTCTTTGGATCGGTTTCCTTGTGGGACGTGGAAATGAAATAGACCCCACAAAAAGCGAGCATGATAACGAATATGGAAAACAAAGAGATCCCCTCGTTCCACAATAACGCACCTGCAATGATATTAAACACAGGATACAAATAAAATAGAGAAATAGCCGTTCCTGCGGGTAGTTCCTTGAAAGACAGATAACTGACGGCAACATGACAAAGATTGAACACGTTATTTAAAATACTGACAAATGCCTCATAAGGATCCCCCCAAATCAAACGAAAATCATTCGTCGATCCAAATACGATAGCAAGCACAGGAAAGACCAAGAAGCGTGCCAATATTTGAGTAAATGTATTTGTTTGTACGGCCTTGATAAGAATAGGATACAAGGACAGTACCAATTCACTGTATAGTATCGATAATGTCGGTGAAACAGACATTCTTTTCCTACTTTATATTTTTATTCGTTGGATATGGCTTAGAATTTCACCGTGATATTTTCGATCAAAATAGTCAATGGATCGCTCGAAATTTGCTCTGGGAAGAAATGCAATCGGACGTTTTTGTTTGATATAGTGTATGGCCTCTCCGCCTCGTATTTTTAAATAGGCAATTAACACAAACGCAATCGATGCAGCGGAGCGTTGTTTTCCTGCAGCACAATGAACCAGTATGGTACGTCCTTTTATGTATTCTCCTATGATTTTATAGGCAATTTCAGTAGACCACAGCTCCATGTTTCGAATTTCTTCCTCTTCCAGATTATCGTCCACGGGAATTCGATACTTAATGGGTATGATCGGAGAGAAGGGTAGGTCTTTTGTACAATTAAATACAACGTCTATGCGGCATTGTTGAATAAAGGATTCGTCCATTGATGCATGTCTGTTTCCCAACCATAACCTTGGAAGAATTTCATCGGCTTGATTGGGCGGATACATGTTACTTTTCTGTGGATTTTATTTTACTTTTATTTCACACGATTGTGTACATTCACGCGATTGTGAACAAATTTGATTTTCAGTAATTGTATTTTGATCGTTACCTCTCTTTCTATGTCTCTTTCTATGTCTCTTTCCAAACATTTCTATTCACTGGACGAAGTCCAAGCTGCGTTGTCCTATTGCAGTACGCATCATAAAACGACGGAGTCGTTGTTTTGGTGTCACGAATTGATACAAAGTGGCTGTTCCTCCGAAGCCATCTCCATCCTCTTTGAATCCTGGTTATGGCACGTTGGCCCGTTTCGTCTTGCATGGCTTATCGATGCCTGGAATACATTAGGTTCCGATGAGGTTCAAGATACATCGATTCTGTTATCTGCTTATCAGCTTAGTTCGTTACCACAACATGACCATTCTCTTTCCACCATTCTATTACTACGTGTAGTACAGCGTGATACGATCCCTGACCGAGTTACACGGAAAACGCCTGCCATTCTTCCCTCTCACGACGAAAAGGAATGCTATTTTATACGATCCTTGTTTCAAGGCAAAGCACGAAGCGCTTGGTGGATCTCTTCGTACCTTCCCGTTCCACGTGTATGGGAAGTACTAACATGGTATATTCAACATATACTGTTGAACCCACACTATTCGACCTGTTTAGAAGCCTTGCAGACGTATGAGAAATTGCTGGGATATCGCTCCGAGGAATACGATATCATCGTACGATGTATGGCCATTCTTATGTGTTGTCTTTCCCCTGCACAACAGCATCGTAGTTTTCAGCCGTTGCCCTTACCTTCCTCCTCTATTCCAGATACGTTGGCCCAGTGGAATTCCACCCTTCGTCGTGGACGTGTATACTCGATACCTACAGCGTGCCTCTATGGAAATACAATACGAGGACATTATACATGGTCTCAACACAATCAAATACAATTGTATCATATTGAGAAATATTGGGTAGGTTGTCCTTATTGGGAGGAAGTCGTATCAAAGTATGGGTCTATCTGTGAAGGGACTATTCGTTGGAATTCGGAGGACGATAGGGAACGATTGTATGACGAAGTCTTTTCAGACGGAATTCCAGACGAATGGGATCATCTCGAAAAAAAGAAGTCACATGGAGATGGTGTGCTGGGTCCTACAGAAAGCGTAACCTTGAAAAAATATGTTACACGCTTTCTATCCCAATCCTCTCGTCTCGCATGGCATGCCTTTCCTACTCTACTTCCCTTTCTATCCACGCTTCCTTTTACAGATTCGTTTCCCGTTTCGATTCTACAACCCTATCAAGATCTTCCCTCTGTATTGGACGAACATACGATGTTGTTATTGCGTCCTGTTCGTAAAATCAAGCGAATCGGTTCATCCGCGCCTCTTTTGTGTGTGACGAAGAGCTGAACAGGTCAATCGACCGAAAATAGCACACCCTATTCTTGCTCCACTATGTCCTGTTGTTTTGCTGTCTTCCCATTCCCCTTTTCCAAGATCATCCTCGTCTTCGTGAATAATAATAGAACGCCCCCATAAATCCTTTACCGAGACATCTGACAACTGGTATCTTTTTTTGAATTCTGTCTGGCCCTCTTTGATTTCAATATTTCCTAAATCACCCGTGTGCCGTTCTTGTTTAGAAAATGGCCCGTCTCCATGATTGTTCTTTCCCTTGTCATAATGTTCACATAATCCTTTGCACCCCTCTCCACGTAGATCACCTGCTTTGTGTATATGACATCCATGTTTTCCTTTTGGTAATTTTGTGAAGTGAACATGTAATGTGACACCGTTTCGGCTCTCGTATGCAAGTACTTCTCCTGAAATCGTATCCGTACGAATCACTGCGACTGCCATCTATTATGATATGATATTCATAGATTGTAATTCTTTAAAAAAGAGAGACTGTTTTTGAAACAACTGAAAACAATACGAATGGATATGCCGTGAACGATTTTCTCCAAAGTGTTCGGATTCAAAATGTATCATCGCTACGTATTTACATTTCTCTATATACCAGTGGTTAGGCACTTTTAGCATTGCGGTTTGATACAAGTTGACGATATGTCGTGTGACGGGATAGTGTAATTCTTCCATTTTTGCAAAAAGAAAATCCGATAATATGTCCACGGAATTTCTGGAATCCAGCAACGATATACTGGATCGTATCGCCGATAATGTAATGGCCGATTTATGAAATTTAAACCATCGTCTCTTATTGAAGTTACACTGTCGTAGTGTTGTACATGCCCACATCGATTCTCCATGTGATTTTAATTGATAATACATGGAAATCATTTGTTTATACGAAAACTCCAGATTATTGTGTGGATTTTGTGGATACAACGGTGTGGGAAATCCATGTTCATAATACATTAGTTTAGATTCAATGGAAAGTGCCAGGGTGTTTGCTTCGAATACAAATTTCTTCTTATTGGCCCAGTCGTATACGACCACTTTTTTTTCGGGAGGACATAGGGTAATCGGATCCACATCATCCTCACAGGATCGGTTCATTTTGTGAACACGCCAACGATTTATTACCTTTTTAAAAAGGAATCGTAATTTACATTCTTTCATGTATGCAGACATCACTTTATCCTGGAGATCTTTATAATATTGTACGATTGCGCTATTGCGCTTTTCCGTAGCTGGGACGATAAATGTAGAAAGATAATTCAATCGTCGGACGACTCCTGGTGGCATAACGGATAGAATCTTTCTAACCAATAAACTGGGCTCCAATGATTTTGTCAATAACACATTCGTGGGTTCTCCTTTTTTGAAGTACATGATTTCGCCTGAATGAAGTGTAAGAGACATAGGATCCTCTTCTTCGTGGTTTGTTGAATGATACGTTTCCAAACGTTTCCTTTTGGTAACACGATCCTCTTGTTCTGGGTCGTCTGGACGCGAACGTTTTGTTCTTCTGTTTCGATGTACTTCTTCCTCTTCTTCCACTTCTTCCACTTCCTCTTCCTGTGACTCTTCTGACTCTTCCCGTTCCTGCGACTCGTCTGAATCGTCCCCTTCTTGCGACTCGTCTGAATCGTCCCGTTCCTGCGACTCGTCTGAATCGTCCCGTTCCTGCGACTCTTCCTGTTCTTGTTGCTCTTGTTGCTGTTGTTGCTGTTGCTGTACTTGTTGTACAAATTCCATTACAAGATGACTACTATGAAGAGGTGAAGAAATCCTAAATGGACGTGAACCAAGTAGGTGGAAAAAAATAGTGGAATTCACAGGAGGTGGAGAAATCGATGGAAGTGTAGGAAGCACGGGAAGCGCAAAGAGAGCGTCTGGTTCATTCGAAGATTCATTCGAAGATTCATTCGAAGATTCCTCAGGAGGTTGATCCATTTGAGTAGCTTATGTATTCTACGTTATATACTTTTAGGCACTTATTATAAATCGTTTTATTTTTCCAGTCGTTCTATTTATTTTTCCTACCATATCTCCACTGGAATTTATAATCGTATTCTTATGAACCCATAATGGGCCTGATGTATGTATATCTTTAATTTTTTGAATTTCGATAGGGTTCATTCCCTCAATGACCATCATACGTTTGTTTCTGTGAAAGGTACAATACTCTGACCCGTATGCAATTGGCTTTTTACAAAAGATGGTAAGCTTGTCATGCTGTATATAGGCTTTGCATTTATTTGTCTCCGACTGTGTATCCAGTATACATATTTTTAAAGAATCGGAACTGGGGAGCACCTTCTTCTGCAATTCCTTTTCGGATACTCCCAGACGTTTTGCCAACTCTGCAATATAACGTTTAGACTGCGCCAATAGAACAGACTCCAAATTCTCCCAAAGCAACCGAGGTACTTTATACTCGATGGACATGATTGTGGTACCTTTTGATGTGTTGATCTTTTTCTTCAATTTTCATTTTTAGAAAAAGATGAATCCTTCCTCCTCTTTTACGGTTTCCTTAGAAAAACCTGCCTTTTCCATATCCCAGTTTGTACAGGAAACGTGTGAATTATCGGAGTTATTGATCGATCGTGTACTCTTTTATCTATGTTACTGCATTGCGATTCTTTGTATTTTAAAATGTATGATGTATATGGTAAATGGAATCACCGCAAACCCACAAATGGGGGCCCGCATTATGGATGATACTTCATTCTTCCGCTGAACGCATCGGGTCTGCTCCCTCGAAAGCACTTCCACACGAAGAAGAACGGTTATGGACGGGATTACTATCCAGTTTGCGGCATTCATTACCTTGTCCACAGTGCAGAAGACATTATAATGACTACTTTTCGTCACATCCCATTCTTGAAATTTCCCAATCCTTTATCCGAAACTGGTTGTTTCAACTGCACAGTCAAGTCAATATACGAAATAAAAAAGAGGATATCCTTCTCATAGATCATATTCCCGAACTCTATAGTAAACCATTTGCGTTTAGTCATCATACTATGATTGTGAAACATCAGATGCAGTTAGCAATATTCCATAGAATGTGTTCTCGAGATGACATCCAACGTACACATCGTTTCTTAGAAGAAATGCGGCATTATTATGCTTTATTCTAATAGATGTATTCTGTTTTTACTTCCCCGAGTGCACAAGCTTCCGCTGTATCCGCAGGTTTACAAACCTTTTTATCAAATGATTCAACACTTGATGTATTCAGCGATGATTGTTGTGCATTACAGAACTGGGCTCGTACGAACGACATCCATACTCCGATCGTTCCCCATGAAATGGCACCACGCTTCCAATCCAGTGAGTTACAGCCTGCATCCACCACGATCTCCAAGACTCCTTATTTTACAGTAAGCCAACTGCGTACCATCTATCAAATACCTAATCCTACCCGTGAAAATATAGTAGTAGGTGTAATGTCCTTTGGTGGAGGGTTATATGGTACAGTAGGCACGAACGGTGTACTGACCAATGGAGATGTTCAGAATTATTGGAGTTCTATCGGTATTCCAACGGCCAATCATCCAAAAGTCATCGTGGTTCCTATTCAAGGCGCTACCAATCGTCCTGGTGATGACAATTCCACCATTGAAAATACGATTGATGTAGAAACCATTGGAGGAATATGTCCAAGTGCACAACTTACTATTATTTTATATATTGCTCCTAATACATTAACCCAATTGTCTATCCTATTAAACTACATATATTCCACCCATGTAAGCGTAGATGGTATACGTTATAAACCAACGATTGTTTCATGTTCGTGGGGTGCTCCTGAAATCTATTATCCGAAATCTCTTCTTTCCACAATCCATACGATTATGACCAATATGACCAATTCTGGCATGAATATTTGTACCGCAACGGGTGACTATGGATCCAATAATGGTGTTGGCGGAACAGGCAACTATGTTGATTTTCCAAGTTCGAATCCTAATTCCGTTGCAGTGGGTGGAACATCGTTGATTTCTCCCAATTTGATATACGACTCCCAGACGGTAGAAACGGCCTGGGCATCCGGTGGGGGAGGGATAAGTGCAATGTATTCGAAACCATCCTATCAGCGTTCCATTGCGGGTTCAGGGCGAAATACTCCCGATATTTCCTCCAATTCTGATCCCAATACGGGTGTTCTTTTTATTATTCATGGACAAGTTCACGTAATCGGTGGAACCAGTGTTGCGGCTCCCACGGTAGCTGGGTTATTAGCATCCATAAACTGTAGACGATTTATCACACCCTTGTTATACCAAGCACCCTCCAACTGTTTTCACGATATTCTAAAAGGATCCAACGGATCCTATGTATCCAGCGTGTCCTACGACAATACAACTGGATGGGGAAGCATGCAAGGTACCTATCTTGCATCCTATTTGTCCTCTACACCTATCCTCCTATCCACAATTACACTTCAACCATCGGTTGTGTCATTGGGTCCTGGTCAAACCAGACAACTAACCTCTACGATTCTTCCTGCGAATGCTGCCAATTCTGTACTTACATGGTCTTCAAGCAATCCGTCTGTGGTTACTGTATCCAATGGTCTACTTAGAGGAATCGCAAAAGGATCGGCCAGTATCCGTGCAACCAGTACCGATGGTTCGAATCAATCCGCTACCGTTGCCGTCATTGTATCCCCTATTCTTGTAACCAATATTCAAGTCACGCCGAATGCGCTTATACTCGTTATAAACAATACATCCCAACTTACTGCCACTGTACTACCGAGTCATTCTACGAATCCATCCTTAGTATGGGTGTCTACCAATACGCGTGTGGCAACTGTCACTAATGGAGTCGTGAAAGGATTATCAAAAGGTTCGGCAATGATTCAAATAAAAAGTACAGATGGATCGAACATTGCTTCGTCTGTTTTGGTAACCGTGGTATCTGCCATTGTTCCTGTACAGAGTTTATCTCTTAATCAAACGAGTGTCGCCCTTCGACTCCGAAATACGATTTCATTGCTTGCCACTATAGTACCACGCGATGCTACAAATCGGGCCATTACATGGAGCTCAAGTAACAGTAATGCAACGGTTACTTCAACAGGACTTGTTACGGCTGTATCAGTAGGAACTTCTGTGATTACCGCTCGATCTGACTCGGTTACAGCAACGTGTACGATTACAATACGTACTTAAGCGGGAATGGGTACGCATGCGATTGGTTTGTTTTCAATGGCACTGGGTGGAAGCAAACGATTGGCGATTCCAAACAAATCCGACAAACGGTCTTCTCCTATGGAAGACAACCCTCCGTACCAAAGACGACCTGCATACGAAAAGAATAGAACGGTTAACACGGCTCCAAGAATACTTTCACATCCCGAATACATTCTGAATCCAATCACGATCAGACCAAATAATAAAATGGACACCATCGAAAGCATGGCCTGTGTTTTTCGGGTATTTTCTTTCTTTTGAATGTCACTCTCCTCAGAGGGTGTTATCTGTAATGTACCTTCTGTAGGCACTCTATAATACAATTCCATACTATTGGTAAACAGGTAGCCTATGAAAAATACCGTCATCGACAACCAAGGTGAAAATATCACATTTTCTTCCTGACCCTGTGCAGGATTTTTTAATGTTGTATAAGGAATTACAATCTTACAAATATCCGACGTTCGTACTTTTACTATATTTGGAAATTTTGACACTAACAATGCACCAAGGGATCCATTCAGTAAAAAAGTGGCGAAAGGAACTACGAGCAACATTCCAAGTAAGAAGAATAAGATTGCATAATTTGCTGTAAATAGACCTACTATCAGAAAGGTTCCAGCAAGTGTCAGTGGAAGATTCTGCATACCGCCGTACATAAAAATACGAATGTCTGATAGGATATCTTTTAAACTGTCCATTGTGTTTGTTCTACTTACTTACTATTTTAATTCTTTTGTTGTGATGTATCTGCCGCACAAATATAAATAGGTGATTCTTTGCTCTCCTTAGAAACTAAATAGGGAAGACCCAAGAAGTTCATTCCTTCTACACCGAATAGATTCTTGTTAATAAAGAAAAATACAATTCCAACTATGACGGCAAAAATCATAGCTATTCCCATTTCTGCCCATGATTCGCAACCAGCCGACCATCGAACCAATACGAAACAAACAAGGACGAGCGCAAGGAGAGACGATGCAACCATTTGTCTGGATTCCCATTGAGAACCCATTGCCTTTAATGTGCTTGAAAATTCACTTGTTGCTAAATATAAATAGGTACCAATGGATGTGATCGAGAAAATACTATAGGATGGATAATTGTCGTGACTGAACATTCTATCGACTTTCCATTGCGGAGTTCGGAAACCTGCATGACATTTTATAGTATCCGCTGTCATAGACCGGGATGGACCCACGGATTGTGTATATAACCATGAAATCAGGCGATGAGAGAATACAGTCTCAACGATAAAAATACCAAAGATACCAAATGCGATATTTTGGGTTAAAAAGTACAGTACGATGGAACCGAACAAAATGGAGTCAGGAATCAAACGACATAATTCCAAAACCGGACTAACCGTTGCCTCTTTAAATTTGTCAAATACACCTGTTTCAGACATCCTACTACATCCTTTTAGTATTTATCCTCTCCATCTAAAGCTTTTGCACGATAGTAGTATAGTATGGGTATTCCCTCGTATTATAAAAAATTAATTGACACGATTCCAGGGCTGGTTAGCAAAGGACATCCTGATGCACCCATTTCCTGGCTCTTTATGGATTTTAACTGTTTGATTTATCATTGTTTATATCGCAAAGATACTCCTGTCTATCCTGGAGAACAGGGTAAAGAGGAGTGGGAAGCACAGTTCTTGGATTGTATTCAGACCTATTGTTTAAAAGTCATTAAGGAAGTCAAACCAAAGACGGGTGTGTTTATAGCGATTGACGGTGTGGTTCCTATGGCGAAAATGAAACAACAACGTCTTCGTCGATTTAAATCGGTATGGCTCTCTCAACATGCCGCCGAGTCGGCGGAAGGACCTACTTGGGACAAAAACTCCATTACGCCTGGAACGGCCTTCATGACAAAATTACGTATCAAACTACAAGATATGATTAAGAAATATGGAAAGAAGACATGGAAGCTAAGCTCCAGTGATGAACCAGGAGAAGGAGAGCATAAGATTATGAATCAGTGGAGAGAAGGCGGGTATGATGGTAATTTTGCAGTATATGGTCTGGATGGCGATTTAATTGTACTCTCCATTCTTGGACGCGAATCATTGTCTCTTTCCAACCGAATATGGTTGTTCCGTGAAGAAATGAGTGCAGGTAAGATTTGCTATGATTCCATGGGTGAAGAGGAGTTTGAGTGGTTTTCGATTCATCTGTTACGTGACTGGCTATGCAGTGATTATAAGGATGCGGATGCGGATGCGACTGCGACTGCGAATACGGCTACGGCTACATCTTTACAACGTTCCTTCATCCTTAGTTATTGTTTTGCGATGTCTGTGCTGGGCAATGATTTTCTTCCGAGTTCACTGGGTCTCAAAATTCGCGAAAATGGACATTCTGAGTTAATAGACATCGTAAAACAACTCGTCTCTCGTCAGCGTCCACTTGTTTCGTCTGACACCCTTCTTCTTTCATTGGACGGTATTGTATCCTTGTTCACGATGTTGTATGAAACAGAGGAGTATCGTATTACAAAATACATAAGTAAAAAGATATCAATGTCATCGCATAATCGGTCAAAACAAGAAGCAGAAGCAGAAGCAGAACCAGAGATAGGTCATCAAGATTGGCCCATGTTTCATATGGAAGAAGATTGTTTAGTGGACTCCCGAAAACAGTTGATTCCAAACTGGCAATCGACCTACCTGACCCATTTCTTTCCTGGATGTCAAGATCAGCTACCTGATATTGAACACATTTGTCAAGAATATCTCTATGGTATTCAATGGATTTGGGCATACTATACTGGAAACGCAGGAGACGTTTGTTTTAATTGGTATTATTCCTTTACTCTACCACCTCTATGGCAATGGATCTGTACGTATCTACAATCTCATGATGTGTTGCCTTCCTTTCCAAATGAGGTTCTTCTGTATGCATCCGATATTCGGCCTATTCAGCAATTAGCATTGGTACTTCCTTTGGAAAGTTGGAATCTCTTGCCTCCTGGACCCGAAAAAAGATTACCTTATATTGCGCCTCATTTCTTTCCTTCTACTTTTAGCTTTGATACCCTTGGAAAACGTTCCTTTTGGGAGTGTGAATCGATGATTCCACTTCCATCTATGCACATGTTACAAGAACTTCTCAGACATTCGTCCTAAACCATTGCGGTATTCTATATTCCACAAATCCAACTATAACAAGAAGACGCTACGTCTTTCACCTTCGTATTGACTACATGTGACACATCGATTAGTACTTCTAATGTTTGATCTGCCACTGCATCATATACCATTACTAACTTCTGTCTCATGCCCTCCTCTTGAACCACCTCTTTGATTAATAATCGACCCACATGCAGTGCAACTGCTTTCTTATTGGATCCACTTATTTTTTTATCATTTATCTTTACATATTCCAGTATTTTAACAACTTGACCAATCATTTGTGTGATTACAAGAGTGGTATCTACATTTGAATGGTGTAACATGGATTCGGTCGCATTCTTCGCCGATTGATACACATGTTGTACAATTTGTTGCTGTTCTTCTGTTAATACAACCCCGATATCATCTAATTTAATTTCCACATGAGACTTCTCCGTACTTTCCAAATTCACCTGTTTTGAATCTGTATCCGACATTCTATATATTTTATTTATTTTAATCCTCTTTCCAGGTCAATAAAAAGATCGACACAATGGATAAAACGACTCCCATTTTTTTCATAGGACCTATTTTTTCGGAAAAGTAATACAGCCCGATAGAGGTAACAATCACATCACTCATCACATCCCAAAGTAGATTCATAATCGTAAGTGAACTGTTTCCCAATGATTGTAAAAAGAGTAGGGGTTGACAAGCATATATTACCATCGATACTAAAAGGATACCACGCCATTCGATCCAACCCAAGTGATATGCCTTTAACGAGCTCAGTACAAATGCATCCATGATAGCCATTAGGCCACCATATCCTAAACTTGTTAAATCAAAAAGCTTAAAAAAGAACATATCTAATTCGCTTGCTGAGAATAAATAGTAAATAACTATTTTTATGGAAGGTTAGAAAAAGATGGGCAATCTCCAATCGAGCGTGGATCCAGTTCATCTTCGAATGTACTCCAATCTTATTCAAATTCATGATCCAAACAAGCGAGTACAGATGATTCAAACATGTCTATCCTCCATGGAGTATGTCAATAGTGCAAAACGTGCTGGCATCTATAGCTATTTACTCCATTATATATCATGTGTCCACTCGAGTGGAAACATTCCATTACTTCCGGGAGAACATAACGCTCCGTTGGCTGGATCGGCTGGATCTGCTGGCTCTGCTGCACTATCGGTTCCTCGTTCGTTACAGCCAAACATGGCCCACTCGGGCCCAGGTGCACCACGTCCGATGGATGCAACCGCTGTGCCTGGAAGCAGGTCTTCTTCTCAACAGCTAACCATGCATACAGATTCCACACCAAGTTGGAAAGTGATCACCGACACCCCCAAACAAAAGGCCATGACTTTTTTTGCATCCTGTCTGGAGGTTCTTGGTATTCAGGAAGAAGTCGCCTTAACAGAAGAAACATTGAAGTCATCGTATAAGAAAATGGCTGTGAAAGCGCATCCTGATAAAAAGGGAGGCTCAGAAGAATATTTTGAAGCAGTGACACGAGCCTATGCCTATTTATCCGAAATCCTGAAGCATATGAAGGGTAGAACACCCTCTACGCAACGCGTGGAAGCACCTACTTCTTTGTCCTCACGTAGAGATATGGAGGAAGACAAGTGGAAGCACGCAGAACCCGTCCGTTTAAATGCAAAGAATTTGGATATGAATGCTTTTAACAAGCTATTTGAGCAAACTCATATTCCCGATCCAGATACGGATGGATACGGAGATTGGTTGAAATCGGCCGACTCCCAATCCTCGTCTTCTGGACCCAAATTCAGTGGACAATTCAATCGTGATGTTTTTAATCGTATGTTTGACGAAGAAACCAGAAAGGGAAAACATCAAAATAACAATCTAATTGTTCATCCTGGAGAAATGGCTCTTACTCTCAATCCAACCAACGGTGTTGACTTTGTAGGAGAGCGCCCTGATTCTTTTACGGCAGCTCCTAATTCCAAATTTCAATTTACGGATCTTCGAGGCGCCTATACTACGGAATGTAGCATCGCAGATAAAGTTGCGAATGTTCAAGTGGGCGAACGAAGCTTCGATCAATACAAAGCCTCTCGTGAAAAGGCCCCTGATCCCTTCTCCTCTTCCGAACTCGATCGTATTCGGGAGTTCGAAAACAAACAAAAACAAGCAGATGACATGCGTGAACGCAGACGTACCGAAATGGCCGTTCGCAATCAATCCTATTTTGATCAAATGAAACGCATGGTGATTACGGACGGCGTGGATCAAAATCAACGACAGATTAAATATTAATGCAACCTACTGTGACCTACTGTGACCTACTGCAACCTAAAAGTTTATAGACTATGTCTAGATAATGTCACAGCTACAACATTCTTTAGACATACTTGGGTTTGATAATATTGACCATGTTACAGCAGAATCACTTAAAAAGGCATTCAAAGTTACTGTATTAAAGGTGCATCCAGATAAGGGTGGAAATCCAGAAGAATTCGATCATCTTCTTTCTGCGTACATCTATGTATTGGAAACCGTCCATCGTATTCATGGTGGAAGAAATTCACTCTCTGAAATTGTATCTCCAGAGGAATTAAAAGAATCCCGTATCGACGAAGTAGTCAATCGAATCTTTGAAGAATTCGAACAAGAAGCCTTCCATGCTGCATTCGAAAAACAAAATCCACGTGTAGACCATGGATATTCGGACTGGTTACAAGATAAGACAGAAGATACTCGTGTAACAGAGGGAGTCTATGGATCTGCCACTCAGCTCCCTCCTGTGTTTGAGGATACTGTATTACAACAAGAATTTGAAAAGCACGCCAAGGAAGGTAAACCCGAACCCACTGCACTCATTCTTCATCCCGAAGATATGGCCTACTATTCGGCTTCTGTAATGGGAACGGCGATTATCGAAACGACATCTGGATGTTATACATCTGACCCCTTTATGACTCCTGAATATACAGATGTCTATGCAGCGTTTACGAAAGAGAATACGTTATGTGATAAAGTATCGCCCTTTGTGGAACACAATAAAACCTTGGAAGAATTGATAGAAGAACGAAATCGTGATATCATGGCTCCTCTTCCAGACAAAGAACTGGAAGCCATCACCGCCTTTGAAAAGAAGAAGCTACGAGAAGAACAAGAACATCTTGCAAACGTAAAGAACCACTATGAACATGGAGTATCAGGAGGGGTACTTTCAAACGTGACTCTTTACCCACAAGAAAGCTATAAAGGGTTTGTAGTCGAACTATAATTTATTCGTGATTGTTACATAACATAATAATCTGTAAAGGTACAGAGCGACCAAAACGTTGCGCACGACCAATGACTTGATCAATAAACTTTTCTTCCGTTTTATGCATAAACAAAAGATGAGTTGTATTTTCTAAATTCATTCCCGCACCTTCTATCATGGAATTGAGAAGCAATACTTGTGTGTCACCTTTTTTATAGTCTTCTAATGCCTTTTCAATGCGCTTCTGGTTCCCGCCATCCAACATGGTTGTCTTGATTTCTTTGGAATTCAGAAAATTTTGATAATGGATAAGCGTGTTCCCATTGTCATTGAAAATCAACCATTTACTGTCTTTGTTCTCTGTCATTTCTTTGACATATTCTTCTTCTAAAAACTTCTCTTTGACACATTTGGTTTGCATGTCAGGTAAGGTAAGAAGTCGTTGTTTGATTAATTCTGCATGCTTTTGATAGGTTTCTAATTGAGAAATACTCTTTTTAATGATGATATACTCTTTTTGGGAATCCTCGTCTGAGTGCGTAGTACTTAGTAACATGGTTCGCAACTCGTCTAACTCATTTGTCTTTTTCAGTAAATAATCCGAATACTTATTTGCAATATCGTTCATTACATAAGGAGTAATGATAGTCCCTCCAGATACGTTCATAATCCGATGAAGTGACCGAAAATCTCCTGCATGTAACAAGTTCATCTGTTTCTTTTCCAGTATTCCATCGAATAGTTGAATATGCTCATCGTCACATTCATGAACGGTCACGACGGGTTCGGGTAACATCAAGGATTGCTTGACGAACGGGGGGTCACATTTGCATATCACATCTTCATATTGTTCAATAAAATAGGGACCAAGGCGTTTCTGATCCTTGTACGAAGCCGACATTAACCATACATAGTCTGTTTGAATAGAGGAGCATACAAATTTATCCATGATGTCAATTTCATCAATCACAACGCGTCGAACTCGTATCTTCTTATCGTTTACGACTTTAAGGAATGCCTCTGCAAAACTATCTTGTAGTAAAATGACTTTATATTCTTGTATTTTTGTAGGGTTTCCATAAAGGTCTATAATATCCTTATAAGAATGGGAAAACTTGCACATCTCCAAATGATCTTGGAAAATAACCTCCATAGACGATCTCCATTGACCATATATGTTCTGAGGAACAATGATCACAGATACTCCCACTGTATCCATCAATATTGCCGTTAAAATGGCATATGTCTTACCTGATCCTGGTGGATCATTCATAATTCCTACACATACATGGGGTGGATGTTCAATCACACTTTTGTCCATGTACCGAACGGCGTCCGTATATTCCGTTTTACATACTCTATTGTTTGTTTCAATGGAGTGAATCCGATGCAGCATGGCTTCTTGATGGGGCCATAGACGAATGGGACACTCGGTAGGTGTTTTCTCTCTGGGAGAATGTTCATTCAAAAAACAAGATACATCCTCTGTCGGAAAATCATTCGATGGTATATAGGTTTCCTCTTCTCCGTTCGATTTCTTATCATATTTCTTCCATAACCTTGATATGTTCCACATGATTACTAATCGGATATAATATGTTTAGGTTGAAAATATCGCAGGTCTGCATCTAATTTTATGCTTTTTATAGATAGGTATAATGAGTCCATTTAACAGGCTTATTCTTATTCTTGGAATACTATTCATTGTTGCATTTATTGTTGGAGTATACTATTCCGATGCCCTTCGAAAACACAATCCTTTTATGGACAAGCATCTCTTACAACGAGGTTTAGACAAACCCACTATTTGGCTATACTACGATACCAGTGATGTAAACTCCCGCCAATGGTTAGACTTTGGTGCACGAAGCTCTCGTGCTCTTAACATGCCCTTCTTGAACTTATGCTATGAATCAATTGTAAAACACAATCACAAAGACTATCGTATTGAGGTAATCGGGGGGCTAACAGGAGTAGCTGAATTATTGGGTGGCTGGGAGCATCTTCCTCCCGGTCTCCGTGATCCTATCAGTCCTGTCAAAGAAGCCGAATTGAACTACATTCGTGCAGCCATTCTCGCCAAATACGGTGGACTTTGGCTGTCTCCGTATTGCGTTTGTCTAAAGGGCTTCGGTGAATTACCTGCAAACAAGTCTGTATTCTTTGGTACGGATCTGGATGAGACCTATGCGGGTGAAAATGGTACCGCTGTACCAGGATTACGTGCTATTTGGTCCCCTGAGCCAAATCACCCTATGTTTAAAGAGTGGGCGGCTGTTGCCTATACACGTGTGGCACAGAAGAGAGGTGGAGATCAAATTCGTGGAGATCCAAAGTGGGACTTTGTTCGGTTTAGCACAGAATACGTTCATACAGGTATTGTAGTCGATCCGCATGCAGAAGGAATGCGAAAGAAAAACGGGAAACGTCTCCAATTAGAGGATTTGTTAGCCAGCGGAACGGATGGCGATCTGCCTTTTGATGTACATGATTATAATGTCTATATTCCCTTCCCTTGGCCCGAACTTCGTGACCGAAGAATATTTGGATGGTTCCTTCGTATGAGTGAAAGCCAAATCATGAATTCTGATCTGGCTATCACATATCTTTTACAAAGAAGCTTCCAATCCTAAGCCCCCATAAGTGTTTTATAGATTACATGTTGAAGTGAAATAATACTTGTATTTCCTTTACAATAGGATATCCAAGAATTAATCAAGAATTTATGAACAAGAACGTTATCTTTTAACAGGCTACTTCCAAAAAGGGAATTAATTGTCTGTAAACTTTCTAAGATGTCCTCGTAGGCGTATCCTTTTTTCCAAATGGCAATCAGCTGTTTTATAGATGTTTCTACATTCTTTTCCGCCATGGAATGTAATAAGGGTAAAAAGTCAAAATAAAAGGGGGCCGAGCACAGAATACGAACTTCCTTTAGTGTTAACTCTTGTTGATACGTTACATACACATCTTTTATCAATTTTAACAACCGTACTAAATCACTACTATTGTTACCTGTGATATTGATAATCCAATTCCACATTTCATCGGTTATCTTTTCTGGATGGGGCATGTTCACATACTTTAAAATATCGTATTTATGAAGAATGACATCCACAATGTTCATGGGAATATGAATGCATCTGGATCGTAATGCAGGGATAAGATCCTCCTCGGATGTTCCAATAAACAAAAACCGTGTGATATGCGAATACGATTCCATCGGTCTTCGAAGAGCCTGTTGAGAAATCTGAGGAAGAGTATCTACATCGTCAATCACTACCCATCGAAATATGTCTTCACCAATCGACATTTGTCGTATAAATAAACTTACTTGGCCACGAATTGTTTGAATACCACGATCTTGCTCGGGTCCTAATAACATACACTCTTCCGTTGTTTCCATTCCCCATCGATCCGCATAAGGCCTCTTTTTTAAGGTAGCATAGGTTTGCAGAAGTTCTCTCATAAGGGTTGTTTTACCGCACCCAGGTGGACCCGTTATAAATATATGACTGGGTGTATCAAACTGATCCACACATTCTTTCCATATAGTGTGTTGATCCACCAAGGATGTCATTACATCTTTTTTAGTAACGAGACTTTAGATCCCTACATAACTTAAACAACGTTGGTATGTTCCTTTTAATATGAGTACAGCCACGTCATTGTACGATATCCTTGGTGTACAGAGAACCGATTCATGTACGGATATCAAAAAAGCCTATTTTCGTCTTGCAAAGACACATCATCCAGACAAGGGAGGAGATCCTGAAACATTCAAGCAACTGAATCGTGCCAGTGAAGTACTGACGGACGAAAAAAAGAGAAAAATGTACGATGAGTTTGGAGTCATTGAAGGCGAAAATGGGAATGTTCCCAATGGAATGAGTGGGTTTCCTGGTGCGGGTCCTGGTCCTGGATTCTCCTTTCCCTTTGATATCAATATTAATGATCTATTTGGTGGAATGTTTGGGAATCCACCCATGGGTCCGTCTCGTCCACCTGTACGTAAAGGCAGAAAACCACCGCCTACCTCTCAGACCATTGGTATCACCTTAGAGCAGTTTTATTTTGGACATCAATTTGATATCCATATCAATCGTCAAAGTTTCTGTAGTTCATGCAATCATACTGGTGCAAAATCAAAGGAAATCTGCAAAAAATGCGGAGGAAGGGGCGCAGTTGTTCAAATGATGCAAGTAGGCCCTATGACTATGCAGACCACAGGACCCTGCTTGGATTGCCAAGGAAAGGGTGAACGTATTCTGGAAACGTGTCAACCCTGTTCGGGTACGGGGTTTACCTTAGAACAACGTAATTTAACTGTGAAAATTCCTCCTGGAACGCGTCCAGGTGAAATGTATTTGTATCCTGAAGTATGTTCGGATCATCCTGAATATGAAAAACCAGGTGATGCTCAAATCATTATTATAGAAGATGCAAATGATCCAACGTATAAATGGATCCAACGTACGGGAGATCATCAACATCTTCAAACCACCGTGTCGCTTTCTTTATCCGAAAGCCTTATTGGATGCAATATACGACTGGATGGACATCCTGGATACGAACAGGGTCTATTTCTTCACATTCCAGCGGGATCCTTCCATGGCGACCGATACTGTCTCTCTGGTTTTGGTATGCCCATTCCTGGTAATATTGGTAAGTATGGTGACTTGTTTGTTACAATTGATGTTTCTATTAAGCCAATGGAGCGAAAATTGTTTACTACAAATGCTCCTGCATTACTTGCACCGCTTTTTCAGGACAAAGTTCGAACCTGCGAATACCCTGAAGGGGCGTTGCAAACCGAGTTACTCCTTCATAAGTAGTTATTAATCTTCCAAAAAGTCCTTTGTGCCCAACATTCGTAATGTAAATGGTAAACTGGCACACAAGCTTCCAATAAATTGAGGAATAATAAACTGTAATTGTAATGTAAGATTTGTGAAGAATTGAATCACTTGTAAAATCTCGAATAAGAAGGGTTCAAGCATAACCGCAAAATATGTCCAAAACTTGCTAAAGGGTACCGTCTTAATCGCACGGTTCCATAAATAGCCATGAATATTGTCTTGCATAACGGTATTATAATAGGTTGTCATTAACGCTGTAAAAAATCCAGTCACATATAGCAATCCTACTTTCGTCCAACTATCCAGTGTTATTCCCATAAACTTTGTAGTATCTTCGGGCGTGGTTCCAGGTCCAAAATGAAGGAATTGTTTCGTAAATCCACCTTCAAAACCTATGAACATGATGTATCCTACCACAAAAAATATAAACAGGATAAGTACCACTTTTGGAGATGATAAAATATCAACAATATGTACCATTCTCGGATATATATTTATATATAATATTTTATATATAAATGTATTGTTACATGTATTGTTATATGAATTTACTGGGTATCACGAATCTTAGCATCCGTAAAAGCAATATCGGTCTTCCATTCGGGGTTCAGACCTGCCTGTGCATAGGCCTTGGAAGAATCCAGAAGCATGCCCTGGCTGGGGAAGGGAGCGAAACCTAACGAACCGCCTCGCTTTCTACGGTTGCGGCGATCACGCTTGTTCTTCTTGCTCTTACTCTTGCTCTTACTCCTGTTCTTCTTGCTCTTACTCTTGCTCCTGCTCTTGTTCTTCTTGCTCTTGTTCTTCTTGTTCTTCTTGCTCCTGCCACCCATGGTCGTCGGAGCATCGGATAAACCACGGACATCGGCGATCGCCTTGTCAATACCGCCTACATGCGCCGGGCCACGAAGATCCTGAGGAAGACCTGGACTTAGAACGGCCGCTGGATACGGTCCCATCCCTAATGCACCACCATGCTGACCTTCATGATACTTGAAGTAGTCCGCACCTTGGCCAAGCGACATACGCGATGACCAGTCACCAGACAGGCTATAGTTCACAGGAGCCTCTCCACCCTTTCGACTACGGTTGCGTCGAGTACGACGGTCGCGACGGTCACGATTCTTACGCTTGATAGTGAGCTTCTTCTTCCGGGATTCGGAACGTTTCACACTCTTTGCCATTTCTAATGGGGTATGTGAAAATTATCTTGTATTTTGGAAACGATCCTTACGGTTCATCTCTGCAAAAAAATAGAAAGATAGAGTATAGAAATGGATCAAGCTCCTGAGTGGACGAATAAGATTTCAAACAATGTTGTCTGTGGATACTTCTATGTGTTCTTTGTCATTTTCTCCGTGTGGGCGGGACTCAGCCTGTTAGGCGGTGTGTGGATCTTTGCTTCCACCAAGATGTCCCTTGGTATGTTAGTTGCTGTTATCTTTAACATTCTTCTTTCCTTTGGTATTTCTGCCACATCTGCACTATTCCTTTATCTGATTTGTGAGCGGGCTTTGAAGCCGGCCGCGAATGTTCGCAATTCGACATCTCAAATTGCGTCAAAATCTGATTACTTGATGATGTAAATACGATCTTTCCTTTTCTTGCCATTCGCTCTGCGAGTTTTTCCAATCGGTCGGATCGTTGTGATAGAAATACCAAAGCATGTGTACATTCTTTATACATTCTATCCTCTCGTATGATATGTGCCATTTTTCCGTTTCGTGTCCAATCTGCATGAAATGTCTGTGTTTTTATACCCAGTGATTCTGCCCAATCCTGTATATAAATAGAAGAGTTCCCTTCCGACGTAAGAAGTACCTTATCGGGTGGTCGTGTCATTTCTTGTAGAAGAAGTGTCAATGTATTTTCTTGTATATCTTTTTCTGAAACTTTGTTTGTATAACCAAACACTGCCATTATAATGACGCGTGGTTGATAAATGGTATCTTCTAACATAGAGGTCATGGTTGCATATCGTATCGTATGGGATGTATCGTTTCAATTTTATAGGATAACAGTATAGAATGGGGTCTTCTGTATTTGATCAGTATTCTCTTCTTCATTTTACAGTAGGCGTATTTGCATATTTTTTGTCCATTCCATTGTTTGAATTTATAGTGCTACATGTACTCTTTGAATACATTGAAAATACAAAAATGGGTATGAACATAATTAATACATACTTCATTCGTTGGTGGCCAGGTGGTAAACCGTATCCAGATACTCTACGCAATCAGATATCCGATATAGTATGTGCTACAATTGGCTGGACTGTATCCTACTATCTTGATACATGGTATCGTGCTTAAGAATCATATGCCTCGTGAAGACTGGCGAGGTTTACCTTACGCTTCTGGATCTTACCCGAAACAATGTAAAGCGAATTCTCCGTTAAAATAATGAAATCATCACCCACCTTGTATAGCTTCTTAATAAGGGAAGTAAACTCCTCCTTGGACTTCACTAAAATTCGCTCCTTCGTTTCAGGATCTTCCCCTAAAAATGCAGTCCCTTCTGCAGTTTCTCTATAATAATCGAGCATAACTGCCTTATCCTGTTCAATTGCCAACTTAGCAGACTGTAAAAGGGTATTGGCACCTGGAAGGATGTCTGCGGCAGATGCAGCACTGGAGGTTGCAGCAGATGCAGCGGATGCGATAGTCGCCGTATTGGAAGCCGGAGTGGACATGGTCTAAATCTGTCAGTAAAAAATAATCTGTTATTTGATATTGAACGCAAGTTACTGATTGGGTTGATAAAGGATTGCTTTATGGTGCTTCTCAAATACTTTATTTAGAAAACAATAGGCCGCCTCAATTTGATTCATTTCTCTGGCTCCTGTGATAATGATCTTTCCCGTTCGGAAGATACTCATGGTGATTCGTTTACACTCTCCTTCACCTTGTCCTGACCCTTGTCCCTTGCAGAACTTTTCACATTCACAAATACCCTTCTCTATGTTTTTCGTATTATAGAAGAACTTCGTGTTAACACCTTGATAGATTGTCTTTTCGAGCATACTAAACAGGTTATATTCATTAATCAATAGCTTATGAAGGGCATCTTGATTAATAAACTTGTTCAACGAATAATCCGTATTAATTAATTGAACCGAGAATCGCTGAATAGCTGCTGGTCCAGCAAAGGGTGTCTCAGGAAGATGGAGAATGGTATCAAGAAGCCACTCCAGTGCGTCTCTGGCAAACTCTTTCGATGTGACACCTGTCATTTGAATTCCACCATTCGCAAACAATTTTACATTCACCTCTTTCCAACACTCGGTTTCCTTTTCTTCATTTACATTTCTTCGCAAAACAATCGTGGATTGATTAAAGAAGGACTTGGATGTGATTTTTCGATTGGTAAAGATGTCCTTGTGACTTGCACCCAACACCTTGTTCTTGTTCTCAAACTTAAGAATGCCCTCCTGTGGACGCCATATCGGAATAATAATAGGTGGAAGAGAACGAAATAAGATATCTAAATTGATTTGTGTACCCCAATGTGCGGTAATCACCATCGTAGATACACGCAACCCTGTCTTTGTAAAATCTGCCATACGTACTTGCTTTATATGCCCGCAAATTTGACTTCAAATTTTTGTTTAAATTCTTTGAGTAAACCAATCATTTGATTATCTGTCTCCTTGTACAACATCGTACCATCTGAAATTAAGGGATATATCAAGTTAATTTTATTGATAAGGGATGCATCTACTATTCCAAATATATCGGATAGTAACATAATCTCTGATAAAATACCCTGATAGTCTATCGTGTCATCATATAGGATTCTTTTTATTTCCGAAGGATGACAATGTATGTACTTCCAAATTCGTTGTTCCATTTCCTCTTTTCGAGATAGTTGTCTTAAATCACCTCGAGTAATGGCTGTAAAAATATCGCATACATCATTTTGTTTATTAGGCGGATCGTATCGAATTTTGAGAAGGCGTTGTCGAAGCTTTGGATGAATTCGACTTTGAGAATTACAAATCAAAATAACACAGATATCTTTCGGATCATAATTTAAGATGGTTTGTAAGGAAAGTTGAGCGGCTTCTGTCAACGTTTCACATTCATCTAAAATCAGAAAACGAGGCGCATGTTTGTCTTCACGCCAATCTACCCTTAAAAAAGGAAACACCTTTTGTCGAATCGATTCCAAACTACGCTCGTCCGCTGCATTCATGGAAATACACATAAGCGATTTACGATTGTTCCAAATCTGTTCCACCAACCAATTCGCACTGGTGGTTTTACCTGATCCTGGTGGACCAAATAGAAGTAGATGCTGTAACGTAGTAGGATCCTTTAAAAACATGGAAAAGCATTTTCGTACTCGTTCGCACCAAAATGAAATATCCACGGACATCTTATATCATTGGTATTCATCGGAGCTTAAATACCCTACCGTTCTTTTTTTACTTTTTCCTTTTTCCTTTTTCCTTTTTTCCTTTTTTCCTTTATATCCTCTAAAACTCAGAAGAACCTAAATAAACCGGCGTGTCTTCTATGTAATACCATGTCTGGAAGAGGTAGAGGAAAACGTGCTGCGTTAAAGAATCAAATTATAACGGTGGATGCTGCGGCGACTGCTGCAGAACCCGTTATGCCGAAAAAGAGTGGAAGAAAGAAGCAATTTCCTGTAGTTGCCGTGATTACTCCTGAAGGCATCGAAGGTACTCTTTTGCCTGAAACAAGACGGCCTTTAATTGTCCATCTTCCTATTAAAAGTAAAGATATATATGAAACGGATAACCCTATTAAGTATGATCCCAATCCTCCGTGTGATGCTCAACCTTATGATATGCATGCGGATAATCCTTTTTACGACGATGTAGAATATATAGAAGAAACACCCGTTGTTTCATCGGTGGCGCCCATGGAAGACCCCCCTTCTACTAAAATAGAACATAAAGTACCCCCTCTCCAGGAAACGGAAACCATTCCAACTGATTTTTATAACTTGAAGTCTACTCTTTTAGTACAGTATAAGGACTCCTCTGAAACAAAAACAATTCCTGAAACATCGGATGCCGCGTGCTTATGGTGCTGTCATACATTTACAAATCGACCCGTTGTTCTTCCTATTCGAGACACCAGTGAATATTTAGTGGTTAGTGGGAATTTCTGCTGTCCTGAATGCGCATGTGCCTATCTGTTTGATATTCGTCAAGATTCTCATACACGTTGGGAACAACTTTCTCTTCTATATCGTGTGTATGGTGAAGCATGTAAAGGTAAGATTCATCCAGCTCCCTCGAAACAGGTTCTACAATTATTTGGTGGGCCTTTATCGATTGAAGACTATCGCAGGTTACTTCATTTCCATCAAATCCGCATCGATGTTCATCTTCCTCCCATGGTAAGTATTTTATCGACCATTGATACAAAACCAATCGATTTTTATGACACCAGTCTCACGAAAGCAGTGAACGAAACCGTTAAAGAACGACTTCAAAAGGCAGAAGATGTCCTTCGTCTTCGTCGCACCAAACCACTCAAAGCATGGGAATCTACTCTGGATGCCTGTCTTAATCTTAAGATTCGTCAGGATAAATGAGGCAATCGATTAAAAATTTGATTCCTATCTACCCCTATTCTTTCTGTATACTCTCCATGATGTCCTCTGTTCGCTCTACCCTTATCAAGTCATGTATGACAAACATTCATAAAGAAATTAGCCAGCTTGAACACTGGCTGAATCATCTCCCAGAACAGCCTGTACCCTCTGGTCCAGAGGACGTTACTACGTTGCACCAGAAGATCGATGAGCTTTCCAAACAAATCGAACTTCAACAAATTACGTTGAATCATTTGAGCGATCAACTTGCCTTTATGGAAAGCACACGACAGATTCATATTGATGACAGTCCTTGGCTCGATGGCCGCACCGTGCCTCTATCCAATGAAGTGATGGAAGGAGAAGATGATATCTCGGATCTGCAGGGTGATATGTCTGATCTACTTTATACGTTTCATAAACAACCTACTTTCGATTCTGTTTCGATTGTTCCAACTGCTCCAACTGTCACAGTGGCGAATTCTTCCCCTATTGACGATGTGCCTCTACCCAAAGCAATTCCTGTGCTTCGAGCTGTACCCATGCCGAGTACCACCCATCTTGTTGAGAAAGCGCAGGCTCCAACGTCGCAAGAAGTAGCAGCAGAGGAAGCAGAGGAAACAGAAGAAGTCGAAGAGGAAGTCGAAGAAGAGGAAGTCGAAGAGGAAGTCGAAGAAGAAGTCGAAGAGGAAGTCGAAGAAGAGGAAGTCGAAGAAGAAGAAGAAGCAGAAGCAGAAGAAGTCGAATTAGAAGAGATTACCTATAAAAACAAATCATATTACAAGAACAGCGAAGGATTTATCTATGCGATCGAAGAAGATGAACAGCCTTCTGAAAATCCAGTAGGATACTGGAAGGAAAAAACAAACAGCATCGCCTTTTACAAACTGACCTAATACTACATATATCACTACTTAAATATTATTTTTTGTATACTACGTACATATGATCAGCTGTAAAACAAGAGTTCTTGTTCAATGTATTGTATTGTGGAATGCATGTGTGGAAACCTATCATAAGGTAACCTTCCGTATTTCTGACTTTTTATTCTATATACGAGATTATTATTACGGACACCATGATACATGGTTGTTTGTTTCTGAACAAAGTGCTCCCATTTCTCTCAATCATTTTTACAATGTCAACAATATCTCCTGGATATATAATAACTATTCTACCACACTGGACTATACCGACTCGTCCGTGAATAAACAATTCTATACATTGTCCTGGCTTTCTGCAAAAGTTCGTATCTGTCATGCCACGGATAAAGAAGATTCCATCGAGTATGACATCGATGACTTTTTAGAAAAATTCATCGTAACAACCACACCCGATTCTCCTCCTTCCTTGCGTACTATTTTCAATGCATGGTGCGCACATACAAAACATTGGTTCCATCCCAATCGTATCATTGATTTTTTTATCATTGATGACAAAGGAGAAGATCATACTTTTAATGTATCACATGGTCATACGACGGTTGTTCTTAAAAATACTAAAATATACGTTAGTAAACAAGGCACCCCTTAAATAAAATTGATGACATTGTATTCTTAGATGTAACATGTCTTTAACTTAAACACTCCTTTCTTATATAACTAATAAATGAGTGCTGCTGCCCCATCTTCCAATTATTCACTCGACGACGATATTCCAAGTGGATCATGGAGTCTCTATTTCCATACCCCAGAAGAAACAAAATGGACACTGGATACGTTCGTCAATATGGGTTCCATGAAAACCTGGGGTGATTATTGGTCGATTATTCACACACTCAAACAAGAATCGTTGGCCGAGGGAATGTTCTTTATGATGCGTGATCCATCGCCTCCTCTATGGGAAAGTCATCAAAACATTCGTGGCGGTTGTTATTCGTTTCGCTGCCAGAAAAAGGAGGCGCCCGATGCCTATATTAACTTGAGTATCGCATGCATGCTTGACAAGATGACAATACAGCCTAACAATCGCATCAATGGCATTACCATTAGCCCGAAAAGAGGCTTCAATATTGTCAAGGTTTGGAATATTGACGGTAGTACATTTCATTCTCCCTCCGATATTAATCCACACATTGCAAATATGCAAAGCGACAGTGAAATCATCTACACTCCCTTCCTTCAAAAGAAAATGTAAGTGTACTCGTTCTTATGCTACTAACTTGAATCTTTCATTCTACTAAAAAATTCCAGTTATTTTTTTACAGATACGCTTATACCTTTACTGCGCGACCCGCGCTTTCCGTCTTTTGCTTCTGAGGCGCCAACACCAGCCGAACCTCTCCCAGATTAGCAACCATATATCGTAGGACAAGTGGGTAATCATTCTTCAGATGAATCTGCGTACTCGCACATAGATTGGTACACTTCGTAAACGTCACCAAATACTTTAACTCAAACATACCTTGCACAATCTCAGTTGTATTTCTCTCTACATTAATTTCTCCTTGATTCGTCGATAAAATAACCGATTCGCCATCTACAAAATCACCAATACAACGGAACACAAGATCCATATTAGAGGACGTAATTTCTAACTTGTCCGCTACCATATTAAAATCACGACAAATCTTTTGGAAATCCACCGATGGCATATGGATAATCGAGGTAAACGAAATGTTAGGGAACTCGATGTTTTCCACATTCGTATCAAACAACTTCATCATCCACGTATTCATAGTACCCTTCTCCGCATTCTCTGCACGAATTCCCAACTTATTCGGATTACTCGCAGGAAGGAACAATGTCAAACTATCGTTATTATTCAGTGTCTTGATTAACTTGAACAAATAAATCATATTTACACCCAATACATGCTTAGCAGGGCAATAGAAGTATTCAAAACGATCCGAATATAAACGCAAATAGGTCAATACCGTGTGAGTTTCGTCTACATCAATCACCTTAATACCGGTCGAATCAAACTCCAAATTTGCCTCTGTTAAGATCTCCTTTAATGCCTCAATTAAGGTTCGAAAGGCAGCAGATTGTACGGTACGAATTTCAAACAGATTTCCATTTGCGTTTGGACGTGCCGAGGGAGTAAGACTCATTGTGTTTACTTTGTGGCTTTGTCTTTAGACTACTATCTTCTTTTACAAGTTACGGTTGTCCGGAACATGATACTATTTCATTTCAAACGCATTTATTTGTGTTTCTTATGGGTACCTGTTTTCTTACCCTTCTTCGTTAGTAACTTATATCCCACAAATAATGCAAGCGGTGCAATATACTTCGATGCAGACATCACAAATCCTTCCATAATACTTGGAACAAATCCACCCTTCTGCTTTTTGCTCTTACGAGTGGTACGCTTTCCTTTCCTTCTTCCTCCAATTTTGGGTCGGATACCAAGAGGCGGGATGGCTGTTAACAAATCGCGACCTTCATTTGCGGAAGGCTGTGCAGCAGACGTATCAAAATATCGTAATGGAAAGACGGTTGCCGCCCCGCCATGACGCCTTGTTTTGTTCTTTCTCATCTTCTATAGAATCCAAACAATTTAAGATACAAGAATGTATATCTACCATGGCTCAGGACGAACGCCCAAGTTGGGATGAATACTTTAAAGAGATTGTTCAAGTTACTGCAAAAAGAAGTCCATGTAAACGACTCCAAGTAGGCTGTCTTCTTGTGCATAACAATCGTATCATTAGTCAAGGGTATAATGGGTTTTTACCTGGATGTGAACATATTTCTGTCGTACGAGATGGACATGAACAAGCCACTGTTCACGCCGAACAAAATTGTATCTGTGACTGCTCCAAACGTGGTGTATCCTCTCAAGACTGTATCGCGTACATTACACATTATCCATGCATTGTGTGCATTCGTTTGTTATTAGCAGCAGGTATCAAACATATTAAATACATTCATGACTATAAAAATGATCCGTTGATCCTACAGTTTGCAACCGAAATGAATGTACGTATCGAACAATTTTGATGGGATGCATGAGATGCTATGAAACAAATTTGACGACATATTTCTTTCATAGTATAGTATACATACGATCTAAATACGCACTTCGATAGAATCTCCAAGATGGCATCCTCCGCTCGCACCTATAAAAAACATACGCACCACGAACATATTCTGGAACTTCCAGATACGTATATTGGTAGTACCAAGACCAATGAAGAGACGCGTTGGATATACGATCCTGTTAGCAACAAGATGTCCTGGCGCACACTACAGTTTAATCCAGGACTCTTTAAAATCTTCGATGAAATCGTTGTGAATGCTCGTGACGAATATGTACGATCTACCTGCACCGCCGACATGACCCCTGTCAAACATATCGGTGTCACCGTCGAATCTCAGAACGGCGATGCCATTATTTCTATAGAAAACGACGGCGATGGTATTCCCATTGAAAAGAATCCTGAGACGGGTGTCATGATTCCAGAGATGATCTTTGGCCAACTTCTTACCTCCAGCAATTACGATAAGAAGGAAGAGAAGATTGTCGGGGGAAAAAATGGATATGGGTCCAAGTGTATTTCCCCTGATACAAAAATCCTACTTTGGACAAGTAGAGAAAAAATAGCTTGCGAAATCACTAAGGGCGATATTCTGATCGGCGACGATGGTACTCCTCGTAGGGTAATGAATGTGATTCATGGTACGGGACAAATGTATGAAGTGCAACAAGCACATGGGGAGTCATATACAGTAAATGATGAACATATTATGACACTTCATATGCCTGACCATAAAGTGATCTTCTGGAACACAACTTCCAACGGTTGGAGTGTTCTTTGGTGGGATCATGACAAGAAGAAGATCTGTAAAAAAACCATATATCATACTGCTCCTTCTAAAATTACATGTCCTGAATGCAACATGAAACTACATAGCAATCTTAAAAGACACTATACTCGCAATCATCCAGCTCTTGCTGTACCAACTACACAACGAAAGTCGCCTACCATCGTCCCTCAAGAATCTATGGAAAGTCTGCTTACTCGTAAAGAACTGGAAGAGTTCTGCAAAACCATTCCTGATAACAATGTGTTTGATATGAGTATTAAGGACTATATGGATTTGAATTCTACCACTAAACTTCGTCTTGCTGGCGTACGTGGTCAGTGTGTTCAGTGGCCTACACAAGACGTTGCTCTGGATCCCTATGTACTTGGTCTTTGGTTAGGGGATGGTTTTCAAACTGGTTATGGATATGCTTGTTATGGCGAAAAGGATCCTGAACTTATTGACTATTTGGAAAAATGGTGTGAAGAGAATGATGCCGTTTTACGAAAGAGTGGAGACTATACCTATCGCTTTTCTTCTGCGTCTAACAAGGGTAAAAAGGGTTATGCCCCCCTTAAAAAACTACTTGCACAATATGGACTTATCAAAAACAAACATATTCCCAAAGAATACCTCATGAATGATCGTGAAACACGTCTTGCCGTCCTTGCTGGTATCATCGATACCGATGGTAATGTATCACGTAATGGCACACGTATTTCTATCTCACAAGGTATGAATCATACACAATTAGCACATGATATCGTGTATTTGGCTCGTTCTCTTGGATTTGCATGTCATATGACGATTCGCAAAACAAGTTGGACATGGAAGGGCGAAAAGAAAGTAGGAGAGGCACACGTTGTTAATATTTCAGGCAACGGAGTAGAAGATATTCCTACTCGTCTTCCTCGCAAGAAATGCGCATCGACAATTGATAAGAATACTACAAAGAGTACTGGCGTCCTAACTATTACTGATAAGGGGGTAGGTGACTATGTAGGAATTCAAATCGATGGAAATGAGCGTTTCCTTATAAATGACTTTACTGTTACACATAATTGCTCCAATATTCTCAGTACACAATTTACAGTCGAGGTTAAACATCCCGCCTCAGGTAAACAATACTCTCAAACATGGCGAAAGAATATGTTTACCGTTGAAAAACCATCCATTAAAGCATACAATGGATCGAAAGGAATGGTTCGTATTACGTTTGTTCCTGATCGTGCTCGTTTTGCAGGTGCCTTTCATGATCAAGGTATTGTGGAGGATATGATCGCCGTCTTCCATACTCGTGTCATCGAACTGGCTGGACTTGTCGGCAAAGACGTAAAAGTGACCTGGAACGGTTCTGTGATTGCGAGCAACACCTTCGAGAAGTTTATCAAATTGTTCCTTCGTGATGGAATGACGGGATTTGCGTATGAAGAGTGTAACTCACGTTGGGAAGTAGGCGCCATTCTGGCTCGTCATCTGTACTCCGATGACGAAGAACTGCCTGAAGACAAGCATATTTCCTTTGTCAACGGCATCAATACAAAGAAAGGTGGAAAACACGTAGAAACCGTCACACGTAAGGTACTAACGGATTTCTGTGATATGGCAAAGACGAAGAAAGTCGATATCAAACCAGGTCAGCTCAAGCACTCCATTGTCTTCTTCATTAACTCTACCATTGTCAATCCCAGTTTTGATTCCCAAAGCAAAGAGTATCTGACGACTCCTGCTTCCGAGTTTGGTTCACGCCCTGAATACAGTGGAAAACTCATTACAACCTTGGTGAAACTGGGTCTATTGGAAGAAGCAAAGTATCTTCTGGAGGCCAAGTCACTTCGTGATACCAAAAAGACAGATGGTAAAAAGCGTTCTACCATTCGCGGCATGCCCAAGTTAGAAGATGCTCAACTGGCAGGTACCGCCCAATCGAGAAACTGTACTCTCATTCTCACAGAGGGAGACTCCGCGGCTACCTCTGCCATCTCTGGGTTGAAAGAAGTCGGTCGTGAACAATGGGGCGTCTTTCCACTTCGTGGCAAACCCTTGAATGTACGCGACATTACCATTCAAAAGTTTAATGCAAACGAGGAACTAACGGCCATTAAGAAGATTCTTGGACTGGAACAAGGCAAAGTGTATCGAGACCTTTCTGAGCTCCGTTATGGACGTGTCATGATTATGGCCGATCAAGATCATGATGGCTCCCATATCAAGGGTCTGCTGATGAATCTCTTCCACGCAGAGTGGCCCGATCTTCTCAAGTCTGGTTTACTGTGCACCCTTCTTACTCCTATTCTTAAGGCATCGAAAGGGAAGACGACCTTGTCCTTCTACTCCATTCCTCAATTCAACGCATGGAAAGAAGAAAATTCTCTTCAAGGTTGGAAAATCAAATACTATAAGGGTCTGGGTACATCTACACCTGCCGAGGCACGCGAATGGTTCAAGGATCTTCATCGTATTTACTATCAATGGGATCCGAACACGGATCAGTCTATCAATTTGGCATTTAACAAGAAACAGGCGGATGACCGTAAAAAATGGCTGTCTCGCTATGACCCACAGAAGATGTTGATTCCCAACGGAGAGAACGCATCCTTTACCGATTTTGTGGACAATGAACTCATTCACTTCAGTACTGCAGACAATGTTCGATCCATTCCACAGCTCATGGACGGTTTGAAACCGTCTCAGCGTAAGATTCTGTATAGCTGTTTTAAGCGAAATCTAAAAGACGAAATCCGCGTTGCTCAATTGGCAGGTTACGTATCCGAACATGCGGCCTATCATCATGGCGAGACCTCTTTGATGAGTACGATCGTTGGTATGGCTCAAAATTTCGTGGGATCCAATAATATTAACCTATTGAAGCCTGTGGGGCAGTTTGGCTGTTTAGCACCTGATACACCTATTCTTATGTGGAATGGCTCTATTCAGCGCGCAGATATGTGCAAGATAGGTGACGAACTTGTTGGAGACGATGGAACAAAACGAACTATTCTGAAAACCACACACGGTACGGACGATATGTATGAAGTAGCAGATAATCACAATCGTGTTGTAGTGAATAGCCAACATATGATTACAGTACATTTCGAAAAACAGTTCAAGATTATTTGGAGAGAATGTCAATCTTCTTGGCAGGTCTCCTATTTCAACGGTTCAAAGGTAGTTACGCATTCTGTTCGTGTCAATCAGAATCCTTCCACGGATGACCATTTTAATCGTTCTACGTACACGAAAGAGGAAGGATATACAATTATAACGCAACTATGCGATGAACTATGCGATGAACGAAAGCGGAAGTATTCTTCGTCAAAGATCATTGATATCAAAATCGAAGATTATTTGAACCTTGCAGCACATGATACACGAAGCATGTATTCTATTACAAACACATCTTGCATTAAATGGGACTCTGTGCCTGTTTCAATGGATCCTTATATCTTGGGAGCTTGGCTTGGTGACGGTGACCATATGGGTAAAGGATTTACAACATGCGATGAAGAACTTGTCCAATCCTTTGTTACCTATCTAAAAACAATAGATGGCGAAGTAACTCATCATCACAATTCGAATCATGATGGATATCATTACAGTATTCGTCGAAAAGGGACGGGTTCACTTCCTGCAATTGGTTCTAAAGAATCGTCTGTGTTGAACTGTATTGGTTGCTCATCCTCCGATGTCCCAATCAAACATGCTGTATGTGATTGGGTATGTGATTACGTACCCTCCAATCAAGAAAAGAAACTTGAATTCATAGAACGATGTCATAAAAAGAGATTGAATCCATTTACACAACTCTTAAAAGATGCTAATTTGTTCAAAAACAAACATATTCCTGCTATGTACATGATGAATGACAGACACACTCGTCTTGAACTCTTGGCAGGATTTATTGATACAGATGGAACTATCAAATATAATTATACCCACAAACCAATTGTTGAAATTTCTCAATCAAAGCGTCTACATTCACATCTTATTTATTCGATTCAGTTTATTGCAAATAGCCTTGGTTATGCAACAAGCGTCTATCATACAGAAAAGGCGCGTAAAACGTCTCGTGATGAAGATGCATCTTTGGTAACCATTCGTATCTCAGGTGATCATATCGATGATATTCCTACACGAATTGCTCGAAAGAAGATTGTTATTGTTGGCGAAAGAGAAACACTAACACCTCATTATCGTGCAATTACAGTTACACCCGTTGGAAAGGGAGCATTCTATGGATGGCAACTGGATGGGAATGAACGATTTCTTCTTGGAAACTTTGTTGTGACTCACAATAGCCGTCTACTTGGAGGAAGTGACGCAGCTTCTGCTCGTTATATTCATACCTATCTTGAACCAATCATCTCTACTCTTTTCCGCAAAGAAGACGCACCTCTTCTCAAGCACGTAGATGATGACGGCGAGTTGGTAGAACCCGAATACTATCTCCCTGTCGTTCCTCTTATCACAATCAATGGTATTGTAGGTATCGGCACAGGATATTCTACCGATATTCCACCTCATAATCCAAATGATATCATTTGTCTATTACGTCACCGTCTTATGGGCAGCATTGATACGCTTCGTGATCGTCCATTGGATCCATGGTGGTTTGGCTTTAAGGGTACAACGGTACGAATCGACGAACAAACCTGGGCGACAAAGGGCTTGTATTCCTTTGATGATGACAAAAAGACGATTACGATTACGGAACTTCCCGTGGGTACCTGGACAAAGAATTATAAAGAGTTCTTGGACCAGCTTTGTGAATGTGATGACAAGAAATCAAAAGACGTGAAAAAGGAAGCTAAGAAAGCGGACAAAGCAGAGACCGAAAGCAATGCGTCTCATGGTTCGCAGCGCGGTAGTAAAAAGGATGTAGAACCGATTGGTCTCAAAGGATTTGATGATCTGTATAATGATGTGGATGTGCGATTTGTGCTCTACTTTACAGAAGACGGATATGATGCAGCAAAGGAAAATAGAGATATGTTCGAGAAGAAGTTCAAGCTTATCACTTCGTGGAAGACAACCAATATGACATGTTTCGATGCAGACTTTACGATTGTGAAGTACAAGACAGTGGGTGACATCTTGGAAGCGTTTGTGGAGAAGCGTCTTCCCATGTACGAAGCGCGTCGTCTCAGTATGCTGGATATTTTGAAGAGACAAATGGAAGAGCTGGATGCCAAACGTCGTTTCATTCAAGCTATGTTGGAGGGTCGTTTGGAACTACACAAGAAGACGGACGAAGAGATTGTGGCGGGAATGAAGGCATGCAACATTCCTCCTCTTTCCAATCCAGAGAAGCCAGACGAGTACGACTCCTATGAATATTGTGTTCGTATGAGAATCGATCGTGTCAAACAGGCAGCTGTTATAGAATTGGATAGACAATTCACAGAAAAGCAGGAAGAAATAGAACGTTTGGAAGGCGAATCGGCTCCGTCTCTTTGGCTGACCGATCTGGAAGAGTTCGAACATGCATGGCATGCCTATCATGCAAATCGTATTGAAGAATCTACCCATGTTACGTCTCATCAAGATGGATCGAAGACGGCTCGTAAGCGTAAAGTAATCGTTCGAAAGTAAATATCTAAAAAATAAAATAGTATAGTATTTATTTTTTTAGTGGGGGGGTATACTGTATTTACATCATATTCTGGAATGGTAACGACTTCGTACCAGCAGAGGACATATTCATAGGCTGTGTAAGTGGTATAGGCAAATGAGAAATATCATTAACATAGTAATTATAAGCTTCAATTTCAGACATAATACGTGGAGCAGACCAGTATATGACCAAGTCGTTGAGTTCCTTGAGCTGACCTTCAATATTGAATACATTGTTCTTGGAGTACTGTAAATACATTGCTCTCATGATCATTTTGATTTCGTCTACATCTTGATCATCGATTACATATTTCTTGGGGCCACTCATACGGTAGACTTCCTTGCGGATTTCGTTCTGGATACTGTCGACGTTCGTACGGGTAAAGAATGCATCAGAAAGTGGCGTATGGTCCCAGTTGCCCCGGAGCATATCACCTGAAAAGCTTTTTTCCGTTTTTTTGGGATAACTAAAACCAGCCGAATCCGGTACGGATGCGCCCCCAGCGTACGGAAGGGCATTGAAGTTCACGCGACCATTTTGATCACCGTATCCATAGTTGGTATACGGTAGTTGAAAATCGGGGATGGGTGCACCGGCGGAAGACATCTCTATCCACTTCTCCGTGTTTTTTTTCTAAGCCCCGAATATAGAAAATGTCCTCTGTTACTCGTTTCATTCGCCAAGTGCCTCTTTCTACCACTTACTACAATGCCGCCACGGTGGTTGGTGCTCCAAGCACGTTAGTCTTTGAGTTCGTTCCATCTGGTAGCAACTACGTTGGCAACTACCCAGTTGCTGGAAGCACCTCTGGTGGTTACGTTCAGGCTGCCTCTGCTGCTCTGCAGGCTGCTATTGCTCAGGCTGTGAATGCAGCTGGTGCCGCTGGTAACCTGGTCCTGCGCGACTTGGGCAAGACTATCTTTGCCTCACTTTCTGCTGGTACAAACTTTGCTTACTACCGTCAGGTTCAGTTACTTCTTCCTAGTCAAATTACTAGCGCTCAGGGATTCATTGGTGGCGTCTCAGGATCCACCTTCGGTGTTTTGGGCGCTGCTAACACCCCAGACGCCTACACGGATTACCTGACTTTCTACATTCCAGTCACTGTTGCGGGTGTTGGTCAATCTCTGATTACCAATGCTTACGCTCTTGCTGGTGGCCAGATGTAAATTGGTTTATTTATAGTTATCTGAATTTATAAAATAATAAAACAATAAAACAATAAAAATATAATGTTATTTTAATCATACAACTTAAAATAACATGATTTCATATTATGAATACAATCATTGGTTATATGTGATGCCGTGTCATTTGAAACATACGATCTCATAACAATTTTAAATCGTAATAGAATATTAGAATATGTTCAATATCATTCTTGGAATATACATCATTGTCGCCATTTTTGTTATAGGAGGTGGTACGTTTACGTTTTATAAGAAGGCTCAGTCGATTGCCGCATTACTCTTTTTTATAGGGACATTAACATCCTTTATTCTATTTGGGTTGAAATGGTTTTCGTCAAGTGATTCTCTCTTCTCAAAAACTCCGGTTTCGTGGCCCCCTACTGTGAATACATGTCCAGATTACTTGATATATGATTCAAAAGCGAATACATGTATCGACTTGATAGGTGTTTCCAAGAATGGTGCTCTCAAAAAATACCAACCAGGCAGTTCGGACTTCTTTTCGTTACAAACCGCTTCCAGTGATCCTGAGGCACGAAAGAAAGAATTGTGTACTCGCGCAATTGCCGCTGGATTGACATGGGAGGGAATTACAAATGGAGAAAGCTGTACGATTTCTATGGATACCCGCGTGTAATATGCAAAAAAACAATCTACGAAGATAGTGAAGCGTTCATGGTTCAGTGGTAGAATCCCTCCCTTCCAAGGATGAGACACGGGTTCGATTCCCGTTGAACGCATTTCCTTGTTATTTTTATGTCATCCTATGACCTACAAATAATAAGATAGTAGACAGACACGGATCGACATGTACAAATGACAACCTATGCGTAATGGAATGCGTAACGGAATAAGAATGTAAAGAGTCATCATCAGAGAAGAATAATATGGTTCGTACCAGTCTACCCGAAAAAGATACAGCATGTCTTCATCCTGAAATTGAGAATGCTATGTTACAATGGCTAAAAACACGAACCCATCCCGCATTTTTGTTAATTGGGCCACCAGGAGTTGGAAAAACAACCATTGTGTACCGAGTATGCAAACAGGCGCAGTATTGGACGCAGGAGTTTAATGCCAGCCATACTCGAACGGGTTCCAGTTTTCGTCAAACTATTTTACCTCTTCTTACAGAAACAGGTGTAAGTAAATGGATCCATCCTGTTACACCCAACGGACGTGCGGTATTATTGGATGAAATGGATGGTTTATCGCAAGGTGAAAAGGGTGGACTTCAAGAACTATTGGATTATTTAAAGTCCAAACGAAATTTTGCAGCGGATTGTCCTCTTATTCTGATCTGTAATGTGTTGGAAGGGCGTATTATGCAACAATTACTAAAATATTGCTGCGTTCATTATGTGAATATGCCCAAGAAGGAAAAGCTTATTGAATTTTTCAATAAAGAAATTCCTGATTATCTTTATAATTTAGGTGATATTCGAAAAGTATCACAAAGTCTTATTTATCAAGACAAAACAGGACCTTATATGCCAGGAAAAGAAGAGAACATGGATAAAAATATTCATGTTGCGATACGAGCCGCATGGTTTACCTTATTTGAAAACTGGGGAGAAAACGATGAACTCAGTTTGGAAACGAAGGATGCTAATTTGGCTGGATTACTCTTTCATCAGAACCTACCTTTGTTTTTAGAAAAAGCACCCTTTGAAGTCTATGAAGAGATATTGGACTATCTTCGATGGAGTGATTTAGCTGATTTTTGGGCGTTTTTTCATCAATGCTGGAACTTGTTACCTTTGTCCTACCATCTTAAATTAAAATATCCGAACTTGTATTTGCAGCAGTTTGAAAAACCAAGTCATATTCCAGAACCACATGAATTACAATATACACTTGTTCTTACGAAACAATCTGCATTATTTAATGCATGGAAAGAAATGAATCGTGTATCGATTGAACATCAGATTCCATTTCGATGCGTTACGCAATGGGCAACCCATCAAACGGGTAAACTGTTCGATACCTTAGGGCTCAAACTTGTAACTCCGAATCTAAGTGAATCAGATTCAAAGACTCTTGACGTCCTATCCTCTGGGCCGAGTGAATCAAAACCTGCTTCCACTCGTAAGAAGATAGTTCGTGGTAAAAAATCAAATGAGAAGTAGAATGCAATGACATTCCTCTTATTAATTCAATATTCGATACAAATAATACGTGCGTCCTACCTTCTTGATAATTCTTCCATGATCGAAGCAATGAATATAGATTGTTTTCTATTCTCTCTGCTTTTAATCCAAGCATATTCATATGTTCCGATAATTGAAAATAGATATTATCAAACGAAGAATAAATAATAAATCGCCCCTTTTCATGTTGTCGTATTATATCTACACATGCCTCCATTTTACTTTTTAGAATACGTGGTTCTTGACTCCATACAGTATTCAAACAACATATCGTATTGGTTCCAAGTGGTTCTCTACACGTTGGACATCGTTGGTTGATCATCATATTGGTCAATATACATCTACCACAATATATATTGTAACAACAATTCACAATCATGGGATAGGTCGCATGTTCCATACAAATAACACACTCGTTTTCCATTACTTTTGTTTGAATCAGTGTATGAACAGTAGAGGGTTTAGTCTTCATGTACGTGTCCACGTCACTACAATCAATATTCAAAACCTGTACAATATACTGTATATTTTGTACAGTAATATCCATGCCGTGTGATGACATATAAGAAGCAAATGACTGTAACGTAACATTGGGTCGACATACATACGTTTCGGTACTGTAGGGTGGTAACTGGATACTATTTTTAATACATTCATTTGTATTTCTCAATACAATATAATATTTCTTTCTATGTAAAAATGGCATATAGTCTTTTAAATAATGGGAGGATACGAAGCTGCTTTCATAATGTGGTATTTGATTGTCCAATAACCACTCTTCTAAATCGGGAGGAAGCGACAATCTGTCTCGCAGATGATACAAATCGATCTTTGATAAGAATGGATTTTTAAATAGTAAGGGGATCCAATTGTTTGTAATAAACCACAAAAACTGAAAATGTAATCGTGGGTCCGATGATTTTATATAAATAGAGGATGCTTCATCTATAAAGACATTGTTCCATACAATTTGATGATCAGATGCATATTGTTGCACAGATTTAAAACATTTGTTCGTTGTAATCACACATACACTCTCCAGCATTTTTCTTGCACATTCCTCGTTTTGTAATGCATGTTTTGTCTCTATTCCACAATAGGGTAAGGTAGTATGCGTTTGAATTTCATGAATCCAATGTTGATAAAGATAATGCGGGACAATAAGTATGTTTGCAGTTCGTAGCGTATCTGCCGCATGTATATCATGTGAAAAAAAATATTGTGAAGAAGTGGGCGTTAATTCACAGTTCATTTTTGGGTATTGCTTCGAATATCCAGCAAGGTACGCAAGTACACTGAGTGTCTTTCCTGATCCTGGCGGATCTGCCACAATTCCAATTTTACCCTGAATGGCTTGGTTGTCTGATAAAAATCCTCTTGTCAACTTTTCACGGTGTAGATACATCCCTTCTACCATGTTTCGTTGATGCGGATATAGGTTCGTTTTGATGCGGTCATATTGCTTATGTTGTTGTACATTGGGCAATGCATTCAAATAGACATTTTGTAAGACAGAAAGTTTATCAAAGATAATATTTTCTGCCATATTCTTATAATTGTATTATAGGTATGTAACGTATTATTCTTTAGGCAGTGATAACTGTGAATAAAATGACAATAATACGGGGTCCTTTACGAAGTCTTCTATTGTATATTTGGTTTGTTTCATTAATGCCTCTTTACTACGATCCTTCCATGCATAATGATCGGCCCTTAGTTGTTTTTTATCCGCTGTATTATCATCGTGACACATTACCAAGATCGTATCTTTTGGATCCAATTGAATCATTGTATGTTTAAAATTATCTAAAAAGGAATCCTCCTCAGACTTGGTTACGTATTCATTATATTGATGGGCATCTGCATATCGTTTTCTCCACGCCATCGTTCCATTCGTTGCATGATTTTGATGATAAGGACCGATACTATATATTTTTTTAGAATCAATATAATACAAAAACATTTCTGAACTTCCTGCCAAATCCACTCTTGGATATTTTTTAAATGCATCGACTACACTTTTCACGCGATTCGCTGGATAATAATCGTCATCGTCCATAGCCACTATAATATTCCCTCTTGCTTCTTTGTTTAACATATTTCGTTTCGCACCAATTCGTACCTTTTCATCCAGATAGATGTATCGAAGATTCGGTATGTCTTGGGCAGCTTCTATAAACAAATCCTCCACCTTATCTCTTCCATCATCTATCACGATCCATTCCATCTTCTCTTTTGGATACGTTTGACGCTTATACAATTCAATTAACATAGGAATGAATTTTCTACGATTGTACGTAGGAGTGACAACGGATACTTCAATTGACATTTCTACGTGGATATTTCTATTCATGTTTATACTCTACGATGGAAGAGATAAGGTCAAAGGTGTACTTGTAGAATCTACCTTATTTTTCGTGACATTTACATCAGTAGGAAGAGATAAGGTGGAAGATGTATTTATAGAAGCTTCCTTATTTTTCGTGATATTTAAATCCGTAGGGGATTCCTTGACATCATGTAAATGTGTTATATACTCTTTTACATTTTCTAAATCTTTTACAAACATGGGTAAATTTTGGACCTGTGATAATCCAGGAAACGATTCCTCTAATTGGTTTTCATAGTCTTTCATTAACTCGGGCAATTTATTTCTTGCTTCTTCTGATTTTGGATATCGAAAGGGGTATATAAAGAAGGAACCATAGGAAGAAACGGGTTGATAGGTCGTAATGGGTAATAATGCAAAAATAGTGGGCATGATGTTTCTCTTTGGACCATCCGTCATATTATTGATATAATAGCTATATCCAGCTTTAACAATGTAAAAGAAGGATAATCCCATCATATAGGGTCTTAAAAAGATACATAACAAAAATGTAAATAGAAAGAATATGATTCGAATGGGTGGATTATAGACAATCATTTCATTTGCAACCAACATCGAAAGTACAAGAGCAATCAACGGGAAGAAAAGAATAGAAACTATATTTTGGAGTTGATTCCCTATTTTACCGAACAACCGTTTGATACTAAATCCATCTGAAGTGTCGGTTTCAACCGTAGTATCGGTTTGTTGTTGATTTTCAAACTGTTCTGACTTTTTTTGTTCTTCTTTCCTCTTTGCTTCTGCTGCTGCTACTTCTGCTTCCGCTGCTTGCTGATTTGCCTCTGGTTTGTCAATAGCATGTTTGATCTCGTATTGAAATCGGTTCTTGAGACTTTTCCATAATGATATATTGTCCTCTGACATTCTATGACCATATTGGATTTTAATACGAATCGTACCACACGATGATTTATAATGCATACTTCAATCCGCCCATTCCTGATGCAATGTTTACCCAGTTCAAACTTTCTACATAAATCGTCACATCATACTGATAAAAACTGTTTCCTGGTAGCGGGTACACTTGTAAATCGACTTGGAATAATTTAATACGACTACTATTCACGCTTCCATCGGGCTGTGTAGTAGGAGAATGTAGTCCAAATGGGTATACAATTAGTTCAGGGTCGGGAATACCTGTTAAATACTTCCATGGTACGACCTGTGTAAAGTATTCTAACGGCTTTTCTTCTTGTAAAAGATTACCATCGCCAAGAACTGCCATTGCTACTACAATAGATCGTTGGCCATATAGAACAAAATTACCTGTTGCCGATGTTAGATTGACATTCGGTGGCCATCCACCTTGTGTTGGAAGGAACGGTGGCTTCAAAGGATTGATCCAATTCGAAAAGTTAGCTACCTGATTACGATATTGTAACGAATCGGAACGACGTGGGACAATGATCATTCTTTCCACAGGGTTGTGTGTATTTAATTCTAACAGCTCTCTTGTCGTTAGTCCAGGGAACTCGTACGTAGTAATTTGACGAACCAAGTATTGAAGAGGCTCAGAAGCAAACTGCTTTCGTTCTTCGTCCGTTATATATACATAGGTTAACTGAATTCTGGGATTAAGTGGCCATGTATTTAACAAAGGATTCGGTGTACCAATGTCCGTCAGGAAATTCGTAATCGTTACATCCGAAATATCGGATACCGAGGAGTAATATACATTCTCTGGAAGAAGAGACACAGGAGATGGATTGTATTGGTATCCAGGTGCAACCTGATTTCCGTTACTATCTAATACTCGATATAACTGGTTGATAGGACGTAATGTGATCTGGACTTCACATTCTTGGTATTGTAGAGAGACCAAAGGTAACGACTCAAACGTGGACTCTGTAAACCAAAATGGAAGCGGAACCTGTAAGGTTCTACCTGCAATCGACGGACGATTGATGTTCGGTGGAGTGGTCGTAGATGCTCCTTCACCGTTATTGTTATACACTAATGGATATCCTGTACCGGTTGAACCACCTCCATACAGGCCATTTGCGGGATCATAGATATCAGGAATGTTCCCTACCAGACGAGACCACTTTTGAAAGGAGCGTGTATCCAAATCAGATTGTGCACGGGCAATCATATAGCTTCCATCAAATTCTTGAATTTTTTGACCACCAATAAAAAATCCAATATTCTGAATAATGTGACATCCAACGTATTGAACCCATGCAAAGTTATATTGAGAGGTCCTACCATTGGATAAAGGCAGATTTTCAATATATTTACAATAAATATCAGGTAAATCAAATAAGAAATACATGTCGCGTACTAAATCTGCAATACGTTGTATCTTAAACCGTACCTGAACGGGTTGGTTATACGACAAATCTTGTGGACCATCCATGGAATAGGTTACAGATTCTTCCGCAAAATGGGCATATTTTTTATAGGTTTTATAAAAATAGGTAAAATCTGGATTACCACTCAATAATACGTTTTGAGCTCCGTAGGCTACTAACGCATATAGACCACCGCCAGGCATTGCTATTGTTGAATTAGTTAATATATAGAGTCTTTATACTATATAGTAACCAATACGATCACTTGTATTTTCTTAATTTCCTTGCGTCCACCATGTATCGCTAAGATAAGGAGGAATGTTAGAAACATTCGTGTCATCCCCCATCTTCGTAGAGGGTCCTCGGTTCATCAAGTCTTGAATTTCAGCATAACATAATCCATAACTGAAATAGTTCAGATCACTTAGAAGTCCCTTCATTGTACCAAAGACGTCAAATCCATTTTCGTCAACAGACGGTACAATACTTCGCTTCAATGAAAGTCGTCGTTGACTGAAACAAACAATGTCTTGATAATTCTGGTACGGGGCATATCCATCGAATGACAATTTCTTTTTGAGATTTCCATTAATAAATATCTCGAATGCATTGTTTTTACAAACCAGCACAATGTGAACCCACTTGTTCACAGGAATGTTGTCAACTTCTACATAATTATTCCATGTTTTGTAGGTATTCATATAAACTCGTAATGTGTTGGTGTCGGACCGCATATAAACACCGGGCGCCAACAGAGGAAATTGACACGAATAGCCCTTGTGGAATATATGCAATAATCCGTACTCTTGTCTAAAACTGGATGGATTCACATATAAGTAGAAAGAATAACTAAATTCAATACCAGACCGCTCATCATTGGATAACTGGACAACTTTGGATCCAACTGTATTGGGCGATTGAGGAATAACAATCGTCTTGTTGTCTGTACTATATGTATTTGCCAGTAAAACAGTCCTGTTTAATGACAGACGGTTTATATACTTGTACAACACTTCCACAAATAATAACACCAAATATACAACAATACACAGGGTTATTCCATACAAAATCTCGGACACGATCCCACCGGACTTCATCCGAGAATTTATATTTTGAGTACTATTGTTGATGAACTCCATCTATTTTCTCTTATTATCTTCTTTTTTTTATTTACTTCTATCGTTGTTTACTTCTATCGTTATTTATACAAAGAAGGAATAAAACCATTGACCTATAGACGTAATAGGTTCTGGTCCCGCCATATACGATTTGTAAACAGTATCAGGACCGAGAGCAGAGTTGTACATGGTTGTTGTGGAGATCAGTCCCCCAAATCCTCCGTACTCCAACAGATTCGCAGAATAGCCACCTGCATCCACCTTGAATAAGGAGGGTAATACACAGGAGCGAGATAGTTTACCATCTACATAAACATCGACTGTCTTTCCATTCACTGCGACTGTAATATTCACCCATCGCTGTAACTCTATTTCAGATAAATCACATACACGAGATCCTAACATATCCGAACCTGTCTGCAATTGACTAAAGGTGGAGGACTGATTGGAGTGTGACAGATCTTCACCTGTTCCACCGATTCCACTTTCCTTGGTATGGAAACGAACCATTAAGGTTGGCTTGAAACCTCCAAGATAGACACGGATGATATCTGTATTTCGACCTCCAATGTTCAAAATAGACTTATTCAATCCAGATCGATAGGACCAGTTATTGATATATACCCACGTAGAGAATGTAAATTCACCACCTTCATACAGTGTTGGCAGATTATCAGACGATATCTTTATGGGCTCGGGTGGATTGGCAGACGTTGTCTTGGAAAGAAGTTGGTAACTGGACACGATTTGCGGGCCAAAAAGGTAATTATACAGGTAATATATCACAACTAACCCTAAAATGAAAAATATAATGTTGAAGAATATTCCAGCATTAGAAGACGAAGTAGTGTTCACAGATTCCATGATTCTGACAATCATTCGGATATTCTATATGGCAAATTATTTATTAAGCATAGGGTGAATTCCACTCCATCAAGTTATTTTTTGGTGGCTTTGTAATAGGATCACATGGTAATCCGGGAGGACACTTCGCAAATAAGTTTAATGAGGGGAAACTGACATCAAGTGAATTGAATTCTAATACCGTATTATCCGTACTAATTTTTGTAGATCGCTCCTTCTCCACTTCACTCGGCGATAATCGTCTTCCATTGACTACGATATGTATTACCGAACCTGAAAGTCCTTTATTTCCTACCGATAATGGACTACTGATGACAACCGGATAACTCTCCAAACGCTGAGAGGCAACCATTTGATTATCATAAATGACATCAAATCTTCGTCCTTCTCTTAAAATAGCTATAAACACCCATTTTTGTTTTGGAATATCAGGTAATTCAACTATTTCTTGTTTTAGACACGTGCCGTCATTGGTTTGAACACGTAAGCGAGCGGATACTTTATCTCTGGGTGCAGGTGATATTTCTATATACCAGTTATTGTCCACTTGCATAATGGGAATAAAGGAATCGACATATTTTACGGTTCGATCGCCACTTTCTAACTTAAAAAATCCCATGACGGTGGAACCAGACCCTCCCAAAAGTTGTTTTTGCGTTTCGTCTGCATATAGAACTTCCTTTTTTGCCTGCAACGATTCTCTACGAGATAATACATATGTATTTCCAGATTTTTTATAAACAATCGTAAGGATAATATATATGGTTAACATAACTATTATAATAACAAATAGTATCGAAACAAAAACAGACATTCTACCTTATTAGATACTTTTTCTATCGTGTACGATTACTGTCTTTTGCACGGCATGCAGAATTGGGATCGGAAGCAGAAGCAGAAGCAGAAGGACATGAAGTCGATGCAGGAATAGGTCCAGCCGCAAAGTCACTGGGTGTACTCAAGGGTGGACGGGCATCTCGAATTTCAGAAGTTGTTACGATACGGGGCCATATTTTAAGATTTCGAATCTTTGCTACATTTGCTTCTATACCCATTGTTTGCTCAATGTTTCCTTTTACATCTAACGGTACCTCTAAGAATGTCCTTGTTTTCACCAAATGTCCATTGATATATACTTCCAATGCATTGTTCATTACAATCATACCCAATCGGAATGGTTCTTGAATGGGGACATTCGGAATCACCACATTTTCCATATTATTTTTGGCATTTAGTACAGATACTACCATATCCGTTGTATCTGGAAGAAGAGCCACGACTACATTATAACCTGTAATGCTTCCTAAAAGCGTATCACCTGTCGCCTGCTCTACACGCGTTCCACCTCGACTAAAAATGATTCGGTGATTCTTGGAGAATTGGAATGGATTTTCTACAAAAATATCCATCATCATAGAATAATCAAACACTTTATCAGCAATAGGTAGATCGCTATTGGATAGTACACCAGAATTACCCTTGTTCCAAAACAATGTTCCATCATCCCAACCTGGTACTGGTATTATACCGGGAGAACCAGGATGTAATCGAAATATGGGACGAATGAAAAAATGTACAAATAAAAGTAAGACAAATACGACAATTATGATAGCAAGCAGATATGCAAGAATCCTTGTATAAGGCTGTACACCATTGTATGCGTTCCAATTTAGTATGGGAGCATTACTACCACTATTTGAAAAAAAAGAGGGTAGAGTTTGTCTGCCATTTGAAAAAAAGGTTAGACCATTTTGACTGGAACTCATTCTTCTGATAATTAGAATTCTTTTATTAGTACGTTACGAGGATTGAAGTTTATTTATGATATACACCAGTCCACCTACTCCTGATAAAACAAAGGATCCCGTTAAAAATCCCTTGACAAAGGACTGATAATCCACCTCTTTCATATCCTCCTTTGTCCAAACAGGGGATCGATTCCTTCTTCCAAGCCGCTCGTAATAGGAAACAACCTCCCGTTCTGTCCATTCGGGCTTATGTAACATCTTATTCACCTTATTATGAATATCAATTGTCCATTTTAATAGATCTTTCCTGGAATCTACGTAGGTTGTCAATGGATGACTGGCTATATGTGTATTATAATGTTCACGACATACTGCACATGGTATCAAGTAGGCCAATGACTCATAAAATTCCTTTGCACATTTCTTTTCTGTGTAATTGGGATTTTTAGGATATCCCAATGCAACAATATGCATGGTATGCCAAAAAAATGGCCCCCATACCGTTGGCGGAAACTGCATTCTATTGTAGTTCTTTCATTTATTATTGTATATCTACCCCAGTGTCATTCTTACATAATCTAAAGACGGTAAGACTTTATATTATAAAGATACCTTATTATTACTATATAAAATGGAACATATTATGAATACCCGGATACAATATTGCATAAACTGTGGTCAATCTGGACATGTTTATCGAAATTGTCTGTCCCCCATTACAAGTTATGGACTCATTGCAATTCGTTATGCAGATGATACCCCCCATTCTTCGATGTTTTCAAAATCTACAACCTTAGATAACAGCCATGAGTCCATACAATTTTTACTCATTAAGCGACGTCATTCCATTAATTACATTGAAATTATTAGAGGAAAATACAATCCACGTGATGACGACTACATCATTCATTTACTAAAAGGCATGACTCAACATGAACATGCTTTATTGCTTTCTACTGCCTTTGATGAACTATGGCATTCTCTTTGGCGTGATCCTGTCTCATTAGCCATTTATCAAGGAGATAAAGATCCTTCCTTTAGGAAATTTTCCCTTATTTCCGAAAAGCTACCCACCTTTATTCATGAGAATCCGACGAAGTGGACCGAACCTGAATGGGGATTTCCAAAAGGTAGACGAAATCCTCATGAAACCGATTTACACTGTGCCATACGTGAGTTTGAGGAAGAAACCGATATTAAGAGATCTACTTTTACAGTTATTCATAATACAAATCCTATTTCGGAAACCTTTTTTGGTTCCAATAAAGTTCATTACTGTCATAAGTATTATATAGGTATTTGTAATCATTCGATAGAAGCTACATTAAACATCAATAATCTACACATGATGCGAGAAATTGGAGACATTCAGTGGTGTACATTAGATGACGCTATTGCAAAGATTCGTCCGGATAACGTAGAGAAACGTGAAGCTTTGTTAAAGGCTGGTAAAATCATGCGCACCTTTTATCCTACGTTTACTTCCGTATATGATTTGACAATGTCCAATTCTTCCTCTGCTACTTTACATGATGTAACAGACCCTGTATAATATTCATAGGGTGACGAAATATTCCCATTAAAAAGGTATATTCTATACATAGTAATGGCTGAACCAAGATCCATTCGTGAACCGAGTCGTTTTATTAATGAATCTCTATTAAATAGGATGAACAATTTAGCTAATTTGGAGATGGACAATTCTGCTTCTCCTGCTTCTCCTGCAGCGGCTGCAGTGGCTGCTTCTCCTAACGCTTCTCCTGTCGCTTCTGAGGCTTCTGAAGCTTCTCCTAACGCTTCTCCTGTCGCTTCTGAGGCTTCTCCTAACGCTTCTGTCGCATCTGACAATAATGAAGAGGAACAGGAATCGGTACAGGAACAGGAATCGGTACAGGTACAGGAACCGGTACAGGAACCGGTACAGGAACCGGTACAGGAACCGGTACAGGAACCGGTACAGGAACCGGTACAGGAACCGGTACAGGAACCGGTACAGGAAGAGGAAGAGGAAGAGGAAGAGGAAGAGGAAGAAGAGGAAGAAGAGGAAGAGGAAGAGGAAGAGGAAGAAGAGGAAGAAGAGGAAGAGGAAGAAGAGGAAGAGAACGAGGAAGAGGAGGAAGAGGAGGAAGAGGAAGAAGAGGAAGAAGAGGAAGAAGAGGAAGAGGAAGAGGAAGAAAAGGAACCGATAAACGAATCCTTTCAAGCAATGACAGATCCCGAAATCTTAGAATTATGGGATACGACTCAAGATACAAGGGAGCGTGACCGAATTGTAAAAGAACTTCAACGTCGCAAACTCTTCCCGTCTGCATTCATGGATAATTGGGAAAACCAATCAGGAGCATATCCTGATATAATTGACCCATCCTTTCTACAAAAATTACTGGCCAAACGAGAATTTGCAGATTCATTACAAAAAACATGGGAACCAAAAACGGACCCCTGTGAAGACAATAGCAGCTTTGAAGTAACGGCTGTTCAGCGATTTGTAACCAATTTTATGTCACCCAAAACGCCCTATATGTCTGCTTTACTGTTTCACGGTGTAGGTGTAGGTAAGACATGTGCCGCGGTGCAAATTGCAGAGGCATGGCTTGAATCCTTTCCCAATGAACCCGTCTATTTAGTCGCTCCTCCTACGATTCAAGAGGGGTTTATCCGTACCATTTTTGATATTTCGAAAGTTACCATTGGAAAAGACAATGAACCCAATACTGCCAGTCAGTGCACAGGTATAACCTATATGAAACTAACCAATACGCTGTATGAAAGAGACCGAGAACGAATTGAAAAAGCGGTTGCTAAAATCATTCGTCGAAGATATGCTATATCTGGATATACATCCTTCGCAAATCGAGTCGATCGATTGTTAAAAGGTATACCGCCGTCTGCATCAAAAGAAACACAAAATAGATTAAAAAAAGAAATCACTCGACGAGAGTTTAGTGGAAAGTTATTGATTGTAGATGAAGCACATAATCTTCGTGATGTATCCGATAGTGATAGTGTGAGTGAAGAGGCACTTCCAGGTGGAAAAATAGACAAGGATGATTCCTCCAGTGGAAAACTACTGACTCCTCTCCTGAAAGTGATTCTGCAATATTCAGAAGGTTTAAAATTCTGCGCACTTACTGCTACTCCTATGTATAATACATATAAGGAGATCATTTTCATTCTTAATTTACTTCTTATGAATGATAAACAAGCAACTATCAAAGAAACGGATATCTTTAGGGAGGACGGTACCATCACCGAAAAAGGCAAGGAAAGACTAACGTATATCGCTCAACGATACATTAGTTTTATGCGTGGAGAAAATCCCGTGTCCTTCCCTATTCGACTGTTTCCTGAGAATATTCCTTCTATCGGTCGATATCCTTCCAACAATCCAAGTAACACAATTATACCAGAAGAAGAGAAACTGTTTTATACAAAGTTACCTATTGTCCCCATTCTATTAAAAGGGGCAGCACTTCGTGCCTCTGAGGCATTTATGCGTGAACTTCCTGATTCAGAAAAACTTGGCCCATTCGTTCTTGAAAAACTGGTACATGCTGGAAATATTGTAGTTCCTTCTTCCTCGGATTCGTTTGAAGAAAAGGGTATGGAAGTAGCAGACGCAGCAGACGCAATCCAAGGATGGAAAGATCGAACGGATAAACTCGCATTGTCCCGTATATTTCAGGAAGAAGGCGGAAAAGAAGTACGATATCGAGCGAAAAAAGAGGGAGGAGCACGATGGTTAGGAATCGATCAGATTGGTGAATACAGTCCTAAGTTTGAATTTTTAATCAATCGTATACGACGTGCAGAAGGGTGTATTTTTGCGTATACCCGTTTTGTCAACGCAGGTGCAATCCCCCTTGCATTGGCTCTGGAGGCAAACGGATATACTCCCTTTGGAAGAGAATCTACATTATTAGCAAATGGAATTCAAACACCAGGAGGAAGACAATGTGCACGATGTGAGAACCGAGAACAGAATCATGTTGGTCAAAATCATTCTTTTACACCTGCCTATTATGGAATTTTGACAGGAGAAATGAAAATATCACCTAACAATCAAGCAACGATTCATGCACAACGCAGTGTTGACAACAAAGATGGAGTAAAAATGAAGATTATCATTGGTTCTCAAATTGCATCCGAAGGTGTAGATTTACGTTTTATTCGTGAAACCCATGTGCTTGATTCGTGGTTTCACTTAAACAAAACCGAACAAATTCTCGGTCGTGCCATTCGATTCCTTTCGCATTGTGCGTTACCCAAAGAAAAACGTAACAATACCGTTTATTTATATGCAGCGGTGTTACCTCCTGGCGACGATCGTGAAACCGCCGATCTGTATAGCTATCGATATGGTTTCAGAAAAGCGTTGCTTATCGGAAATGTAACAAGAATTATCAAACAAGCCTCCTTGGATTGTAATCTGAATAAGAATGCAATTATTATTGAAGGACAGGACCCTGTCTCTCAAATTGATTCTCAGCGTGTTCGACGAGACAATGTCAATATCAATGATATGCCTTTTACTGCAGTATGTGATTGGATTGAAACATGCAAGTATGACTGTACACCGACGATTGCAGTAAAAGATCTTACGAAGGATGAGTCCACCTATGACGAGTTCTCAGCAAGATGGCGTGTTCATAAATTGAAAGAACGACTTCGAGACCTTTTTATGAAGCAATCCTTCTATTCCTCAGAGGATTTGTGGAATGCATTGAGTGACGTTTCACGCACAGTCGTGGTCGATTTGCTAACAGAAATTGTCAATAATAAAAACTTTCAAATGGAACACAAAGGCATACGTGGTTATATTCGGTATTGTAATCGATATTATCTTTTCCAACCCAATGTCTATGCGGATCTAACCATTCCACTTGCCATACGAATCGCGAATTTCCCTGTAAAACGCGATGTCTATACTCCTATAGAGTATGAAGAACCAGAAATGGTAGAAGAGCAAGAGCAAGAGCAAGAGGGAAAAGAGCAAGACGAAAAACAAGATGCAGATCAAAGCGTCAAACAATTTTGGGAGTTTGTTACAACATGGTCACAACGATTAAGTGAAGGACAAGATTATGGTAGAGATCCTATTGAAATCGAGCAACGTATTCAAGTTATGGCAAAAGGTGATAAAGAAATCAAAGATGCACGCGAACAAAACATAGAAGCCATTAAATGGTTCCACACTTCGTTTCATAAATCCACGGAGAAAAATCGAGACTCCTTCCGAAAGACGATTGTACGTTATTTATGGGATGAATGGTTAACGGTAGAAGAACAGAAAGAATTGGTAGGTTCTGGATTGGATGTAGAGGTCTGTATTCGTGACAATCGATATGCACTTGGTAAAACGATTGTGGAACGTTTTATGAATCCAACCACTGGACAGATTGAATATTATTGTAAAGGTGAGAAATGCCTGGATTCTATTATAAGAGGTGTGATAGAGGATCAACAAAAGTCAGATGTAATTCGCTTTGATAAACAAACAATAGGCCCTCTTTATGGGTTTTTGACACCTAAAAATGGTAAATTTGTATTTAAAACAGATGAGCCAAAAGAAAATACGATTCTCCGTGGCCAGGAATGTGCCAATTCTACAAACATGCGTCCCAAATTGGATAAACTAAAAATGCTTGGCAGTATACTTAAAGAAGCAAATAAATCGGATTTTGATTTGAATGATGTTGCTCTTCTTGGTACACGCCCTATTCGTGCCGCCAGTCGTGCATGTACTCTTATTGATCTCCTTCTTCGATTCGTAGATATAGAACGTATTCAAGATAAGAAATGGTTTTTTAGACCCGTTCGAACCACTATTTTAACGGAACAACTGAAAAAAGCAAAACCTAAAAAGAAATAAAATTTGAGTGAAGTTAAAGCCATATGGGTTAGTAGGAAATAGAGGAATGCAGTCTACCGCCTTCTTTGAAAAAAAAATTAGTCTTACTCCTAAGGATATAAACACCTTGAAAACGGGCACCATTGAGCAACTTCTTACTGTAAAATCGAAAGAACAAATGGAAAATAAATGTTCTGAACATGGGTTTATTCTTCCCGGTTCTCTCAAACTTCTTTCTCGTTCTATGGGTTATTTCGAATCTGCACGATTTACGGGAGACGCTGTATACTATGTAAAGTTGGAAGGTACAGTTGTTTATCCTGTAGATGGAGTCCAAGTGGTAGGTGAAGTCATTCGTAAAAACAAAATGGGTCTGTATGTTGAATATAAACAAGCCATTCGAGTTCAAGTTCCACGTGATCTTCATATCGGCGATCAAATATTTGATTCTGTTGAAATTGGAGATCATGTACTCGTAGAACTAAAACGTTCTAAGTTTCAAATCAATGACCCTTATATCTTAGCAAGTGGTGTCTTTATCCGCCCACATGATGCATCTAAGGAAGGAGTTGTCGTAGAAGGAAAAGAGGAAGAAGGGCAGGAAGAAGGACAAGCAGAAGGACAGGCAGACGGACAAGCAGAAGAGGAAGAAGAGGAAGAGGAAGAGGAGGAAGAAGAGGAAGAGGAAGAGGAGGAGGAAGAGGAAGAGGAAGAAGAGGAGGAAGAGGAAGAAGAGGAAGAGGAGGGTGAACAATGAATGCGGTTGTAACTATCCTCTGAACATCTTTACGGAATTAGAATGTCGGCCACCTATGAAGAACGTAAAAGTGTTTTTGAAGACATAAAACTACTACAAAAACCAGAACAAGAAGAACTGTTTCGAATTCTTCGTAAAACAAAAGAGACCTATTTCGAGAATTCGAATGGTATTCTTTTTGATCTGTCTACCCTATCCGAGGACGGCTTTCAGAATATTAAAGAGTATTTACGTTTTTGCTTCAAAACTCGTCAAGAACATGAGGAACGATTAAAAGAATTAGAATCCATTCGTATTCAAAATGAAAAATATGTAGAAAAGGACTCTAAAAATTGATGAATGGGGTTGAACCTAAACAAATAGACACATCTTTATAGTACATATGGCGATTCCTGTACCAAAGTATCAAAATGTTAGCTTCCAAGAGCTCATTCAGTATTCACACCAAAATCCCAATCGAAACCGAACGTTGGAATCGATTGAGGTTATATATACCAAACCATCCGAAGAAACGTCTCTTGATAGTATGGGACTACAAGGCTATCAGGCGTATCATCTGAATCCAACGGGAATCATCAGTCTAATGGCGTGTATATCCGATCCAGATTATTACTCCTTTGCAGGGCTACATGGAAGAAAGCAGCGTATTATTGAACTGGCAACATCGTTGCAAGAAAAGACAGAAGAACTGCGTGCTACCTCGTTAAGCCGAAAACGAAAGAAAATCCATGATCTACTTGGCGCAGTATACAATGGTTCTGTATTGGAAGACAAAGATTATGCAGATCTGTTTGCAGGAGTATCCATGATGGCAGAAGTGCAGTTTGTTATGATAAAATCATCCGTTCAGGAAAATATCGAAGAGGGGGAGAAACAATACGATAGTTCGTTGAAAGGTGAAGTAGTGTTTTCTTCGGATCCCTATTTGTGGAAAAAAGATCGACCTGTATGGATTGCGGATTATCGAACTCGTTGGATTGCCATTCCCTCTGCCAAACACTCGGAATCGATTGTGACCTTGCTCGCTTCTTGGATCCTTCAAATGGAACAAACGGGGTGGATCGTTCAATGGCCTGAAATAGAGGGAACAAAAACGGAACTTGTCGAACAACTGAGTGTACTACCTTCTTGGCAACCATCCGATAAGTCACTCAAAAAAGATACACTCGCTGCAAGACTGGGAAAGATCAAAACAATGAACGTATTTACTACCTGGACGGCTGTATCTCCTGCATCCACAACCTAAATATAAAGTAGCATAATCAGGTAAATGGAGCCAAACAATGTACAGGTAGGCGTACATGTTATCATAAATCTGTACGACGTAGATGCGTCTTTATTAAAGGATATGGAAACAGGTACAATCCTTTCCGATAAAATTACAACTCTTTTACAACTACATGTACTGGCAAAATCCGGTCACCAATTTCAACCACATGGATACACACTTCTGTATCTCTTATCTGAAAGTCACTATTCTATTCATACCTATCCAGAATTTCGTTCGTGCTATGTAGATATTTTTTGTTGCAATAAAGATTTTAATCCTACGAATGCAGTGGATATTATTGGTACTCTGTTTTCAACAAAAAACATAAAGTATCATGTTATTTCACGATAAGTTTGTACAACAACATAAAAATTGATAAAAAGAACTCCATCTATATCTAAAGCACTTTTATATACATAGTATAGATTATAACATGGAATTCACTCCAGATCAGTCCAAACGTCTCACCGCGTTTCTCCAAGAATGGTCAAAGGATCCCAAATATGAATTGGAAACTACATTTGGCCATGAAGGAGTCGTAGATACAACTACGTTTCTTCAGATTTCTCAACGTCTTCGTAATAAAGGGTTTGAAGTGATTCCACAAGATGATCGTCTAAGTATCATCACTCCGAATCATATTCGTTTGTCACTTCAAGGCCTTGGCGTACTTCAATCGTATTGTAAAGATGATACACTTAACGGAAAAGCATTCACTGCTATGTTTAAAGACAGAGCTTTTTCGGACAGTAATCTCGATCTTCCAGAATACAATATTCGGTTCAAGGTACGTCGCGAAGAAGAACTAAGCAATGACGACCCAACAGTGGTAGAGATTCTGCAAAATTGGGGCAGACAAAAGAAGGCCTTCCGACTCATTCGGCGGTGGTCTTTCCTTGGAAAAGGCATACGTGTGGATATGTCTATGGTACGTCAAACACCTGTGGTACGTCAAACACCTGTGGAAAGAGGAGGATTTAAATGGTCGTACCGTTTCCTTGAACATAACGTCTTTAAAGAAATACCGCGATATGAAGTCGAGGTAGAACTTCTCCATAACGATCCGCATACGGATACCCCTGAAAAAGCACTGAAAGCAATTATTGTTGGTGTAGGAGAAGTACAGCGTGCTATTCAAAAGAATAGTCTATTGATTCGCAATTCGGTATCCAATTCCGTTCGTGAAGAGTACGCCTCCATGGTGAAAGTAAGAGAACGTTTTCGTGGTGTCAATCCTATTACCCTGGAAGTGAAGAATATGACAGAAGATATTATACCTGCTCTTCCTAATATCCGAAATGGATTCAATGTAACAGACAAAGCAGATGGTCTCCGTGCGATGGCGTTTGTCAATCGTTCAGGTGAACTATTCCTTATTGACATGAGTATGAAAGTGTATCGTACAGGTCTTAAGAATGACAAGTGCGCGATGTGTCTTCTTGATGGAGAATGGATTACGAATACAAAAATGGACGAACCCATTAATGCCTATTTGATCTTTGATATCTATTACCTTGATAATGAAGACGTATCTTCTAAACCATTTGTTCTGTTTAAAGATAATCTAATCGACAGAAGTGCAGAATGTCGATTTAATAATATGAACGAATGGTTTCAACGTTGGGAAAATGGAACCGAACGTATTGCTAAAGGTATGACGGATTCGAATCGACTGTCCATTTCGTTAAAGCGTTTTCAATTTGCAACTCCTGGAAATAATTCCATCTTTCAAGCATGTTCTGCTATTCTGGATACTACCAAACTGTACCGAACAGATGGACTGATTCTCACCAGTAATTCGGAACCCATTCCCCCACGTGCGGGTATTCGGTGGGAGCATCAGTTTAAATGGAAGCCTGCTAAAGATAATACCGTTGATTTCCTTATCAATTACGAAAAGAATCCTGATATTCCCATATTAGATAAAGTTACTACTACCATTCATCCAAGCAATGATCAAAGCATTCAATACAAGACTATGAAGCTCTTTGTGGGTGGAGATAAGAGTCCTATCTTTGAAAATCCACGTCTCGCTATTTTGACAGAACAACCTCTTCCAAAAGAAAAAACATCTGGCTATCGTCCTATCCCTTTTCAACCAAATGAATTTCCTGATAGTATGGCAAATACGTGCCATATTTTACTACAATCCTATCCTTTAACCGACGAAGAATACTGTGTGACCGAAGATAGTCAAGAACCTATTCCTGATCGTTGTATTGTAGAAATGCGATATGATCCCACCAGAGAACCTGGATGGCGATGGGTTCCCTCTCGTATTCGCCATGACAAAACGGAACGTTTAGTACTTGCCGCTACAAGAAGGGGTGCTATTAACTATACAGGTACTATGAATAGCTATGATACCGCAAACAGTGTGTGGAATTCAATACATAATCCTGTAACCGAATTCATGATTCGTTCTGGTAAGGAGGACTCTGCCGACTCAGCCGACTCCGCTGATTCAAAAGAAGACGTCGGTGCTCGTGAATCGGATGTTAGTAAGAAGTATTACGAAAGTAAAGCATCCAAGGAAGATCTTGTGTTGATACGTGGACTTCAAAAGTTCCACAACCAATATATCAAGAATGATATTCTGTTGAGATCTACACTACGCGGCGGTAACAAACATCTTCTGGACGTAAGTTGTGGTAAGGGAGGTGATTTATTCAAGTGGATCAATGAGGGTGCAAAATGCGTACTTGGTGTCGACATTGCGGGTGATAATATTACCAATCCTGATTCTGGAGCCTATCGGCGATATATAAACGCATTAATGGAGTCAGGGCCTGACCGTGTTCCACCTATGGCATTTGTCATTGGAAATAGTTCGAAACGTATTATTAATGGTGAAGCAGGTGCGACTCCTGAAGAACGTGACATGCTTCGTAGTATCTTTAAGAAGTACGAACCAGAGGGTCCTATTCCTCCCTATATTCAACATGTTATGGCTGGAAAGTTTGAATCGGGTGCAGACGTAGTCGCATGTATGTTTGCATTGCACTATTTCTTCGAAAATAAAGAAACATTAGATGGATTCCTACAAAATCTGTCCGATACCGTGAAAGTCGGTGGTTATTTTATTGGATGTTGCTTCGATGGAGATCGTATGTTCAACCTGTTACGAAATGTTCCCAGAGGACAATCTAAGATAGGAAAGGAAGAGGATGTGCCCATTTGGACAATTACCAAAGATTATGATGCGCAAGATCTAACAGCAGAGGATGATTCGATCGGTCTGGCCATTGATGTAGAATTTATCAGTATTGGTGCAACTCATAAAGAGTACTTAGTATCCTTTGACCTTCTTACTAAAAAACTACATAAAATTGGGTTCCGTTTGTTGGATGCAACCGAATTGAAACAAATAGGTCTACGACAGAGCACCAATACATTTGATCAGAGCTACGAGATGGCAAGAAAGAGTGGTAAAGATTATCCTATGACAAATACTGTAAAGGAGTTCTCTTTCTTGAATCGCTGGTTTATCTTTAAACGTATAGGAATCGAGGAAGAAAACCTGATTTCTGCAGTACCCGCTCTTGCTCTTGCTTCTACTGCTGCTGCTGCTGCTGCTGCTGCTCCTGCTTCTGCTGCTGCTTCTGCTGCTCCTGTTTCTGCTGCTCCTGCTGCCGCTGCGGTACCCGAGAAGATTGAGTTGGACCTTGGAAAGTTGCCTCCTCCTGATAAGGTATTTAGCGCAAAAGATATCTTTGTTTTCGGAATTGATGTTAGCACATTACCTGACGGTGTTACTATCAAAAACCAAAAAGGAAAACCAGACAAACATATTGCTCGATGGATCAGTCTTGCTGCCCCCTTCCCTATTCCTGATCCTGAGGATGCTTCTATTATCTATCCTACCATGGAACATTACATGGCTGCGATGAAATTGAAATATGCTTCTGATAAACCTCAACTTGCAGTGAATCTAATGAGTGATAAAGGAAGCATTCATCAAACATATCTGATTCAACGACGTACCAATGCCGTTAAAAATGAAACATTGAAAGATTTCGATTTGCAGGCAAAGGAAGCATTGGAAGTTCGTAAGAAAATGACCAAAACAGAATTAGCTCCCCTACGAGTTACAACCAATGAAGAAGAGTGGGCACTCATAAAAGATACAATACTCATGAATGCACTACGATATCGATGGGAAAATGACAGACGATTCCATGATATCGTGGAAGAAGCAAGACGTGCAAATAAGTATCTATTATACAGTACAAATATTGCAGCAGTCGCATCAGAGCTTGGTGGTAAACGTTCCATTAAAACAGGTATGATCGAAGGAGAAAACAAAGTGGGAAGATTTATTATGGAAATCGCAGGGTTTGAATTTAGATAACAAATACAACGAATCCATGTACTCTATTTTTTATAGAACAAATTTGAAAGAGTATGATATGAAATAAAGAACTTAAATTATTTCATATTATACATATATAGGAAATGCCTCATGAACCATGGCAACAACTATCACGTATTCATCATCATCCAAGAGACGATCATATTGCATTTGATGAACCAACTCATAAATATTATGTGAACGGCTCCTGTATCGGTAACATTTCATGTACTGGATTTATTCATGAATTCTTTGGACATTTTGATGCAAAAGCGATCATTCAAAAAATGCGAAAAGGTCCAAACTGGGCAACCAGTAAATATTTTGGAAAGACGGATCAAGAAATTATGGGAGAATGGTCCGAGAATGGGAAACAGGCCTCTGCTGCCGGCACGGCGATGCATTTTGCAATCGAACAGTTTATGCACGGTTCCACAGAGCGTATTTCAGCTGAAATAAAGAAAACACCTGAATGGGCCTATTTCATGAAATTCTGGAACGATTGTGGTCATGATTTGGAACCCTATCGATCCGAATGGGAAGTATTCACGGATTCATTAGATCCCGTAGAAGGAGAACGAAAAATTAAACTATGTGGTTCCATTGATATGGTATATCGACGCAAATCGGATGGAAAATTTGTGATCTATGACTGGAAACGATCCAAAGAAATCAAAGCAGACAATCCATATCAGTCAGGTCTTCCTCCTTTGGATCATCTTCCTGATACCAATTATTGGCATTATACTCTACAGCTGAACGTATATAAGTGGATCCTGGAGAATTATTATGGTCTGGAAGTAGCGGATCTATACTTGGTCATTTTACATCCAGATAATGCATCGTATCGACGAATGCGTCTTAGTATAGTAACCGATGAAGTAGAAGATATGATCGAATGTCGACGTAGAGCGGTAGAGAAAGGTTGTAAACAAGCGGTTGTGATACCGATTCCTGAAGAAGCGGAACCTCTACCTGAAGAAAAAGGAAAACCATTAGCGGAATTCTCTTTCCAATTATAAGGATGGACCACAAACAATAGCATGTGGTGCGCTATCTATTTTTTAGTAGGATGACGAATTGTTCAATGTACGTCGCTTCCTACTATTCATTACAGGAACTCTCTTTTTTGTATTGTTTCTTGGTATCCTGGAAACAGCCATAGCAGCAGCGGCAGGAGCGGCAGCAGCTGCAGCAGCAGCAGGATTTCGTGCAATACGTATTGTTTTCAGCTTGCGAGGGGCAGCTGTAGCAGGAACAGCAGAAACAGCAGGAACAGCAGGAACAGCGACGTCTTCTTTCTTTTCCTGAGATTCAGTAGACATTTCTTCGTAATACAATGGCTTCTCAAGTATATATCTCGTCCATTCAAATCGTAATAAATTGGTCCACGTGGGCGACGATTCTGGAATAATATATTCGTCTCCTTGACGCACGGGTTCCATAATTTTCGTTACCTTTGATATTAACCCGCGTCGTAACAACTGTTTTCTTCGTGATGGAAAACGAACTAATTCGTCAATGACTCTCTTCGTAAACAGTGAAGGTGTCGATACATCTCTATTTTCTCCTAATGATGTAGTTGCATGAACATGTAATAAACATTGTCCTCCATTTACATCTCCTCTCCACGAACACGTACCTGAACAAGCGTCAGGATCATCTATCAACCGACAATCCTTTCTCAAAAAAGAAACAGGCGATTCCCACTTCTCTTTATCTGCATAAAACCATGATATCAATGTAGAAGAAATAAAAACGTCAAGACGTTTTATCTTTTCATACGTAGGCAAGTCTTCGTTGAATATGATTTGTTCGACTCCACTTTTCACTTCTCCTCCCTCTGAAATCCAGTTTGAAACCATAAGACGAAATTGTTGATACAACTCCTCGAAATCTTTATGGGTTGACTTTCGAAGTAATTCAGTATCTTCTCCACATTTTTTTTCTATAGGTATCGGCTTTATTGCTTGCTCCCATTCATTCTCACGAACGGTTGATGGAATGCCCGCAATTTCTTTATCGATTGCCCATTGGAATGAATCCACTGTAACTGTTCCCAAAGCGAATTTGTTCAATTCATCTATATTTTTAGGAGGTGCAGCAGGTATATATATACCATTTGCCAGTTGTACAGCAACAATCATATCGTTCTTATCTTTAACAATACGTTCAATCGTGTAACCTGGGTACAGTTCCATCCGTGGAGCCAGTTTTGTTCGGTAATATGCAATCATTTTCTCAACAGGTGCCGGTTTATAATCATTCCAGTCTAAGTGAATATGCTTAATAGAAAATGCAGATGAAATAGAGACAACTCCATCATCCACTACAGGTAATGCAACCAAAGGAGACCCAGGAAGTTTTGTTAAACGGTACGTGACTCCCACGATATGATTATAACTATCTTTGACAATTCCATAAGGTTCTAAATCAGATGTTACTTGAATTGCATTGGAAAGAGGAATCATTGCCATGGGATTGACACCCTCTTGTGATGTAAAAATCGAACGATACCGACTCTGACATTGTTTTAAATACTCATCAATACGTTTTTTCACAATCGATGGCCAGGTGGATCGTGTCGCATGACTCCATAGGGGTATGGTTTCGTGAATCGCTTCTTGTCCGCCCTTTTCTGGTGTATTTATGGTATATGTATATAATTCATAATGCGCATATTTATTATCAGAGGATCCAATATTCTTCAAACTACGTGAAATAAAGACAAAATCGTTCCTCTTGTGTCGATCCAAAGATACCCCAAAGGTTGGACATTTTATAGTAATGGGAGTATCTCTATTATCTTCCATCACCATCAATTGAATACCATGTGGAGTGAGTAATCCTGGTTCGGACAGAATGGGCTGAATGTGTCGTAAATCTTTACGTTGATTGGGATCTTTTATAAATTGTACAAACCGATAGAAAGAGTTATAAATACGCCTTAATTGATATATATTGGTACTCGACAAACTAATACCCAGGGTTTTATCAGACCATAACTTTAGTTCCTGCCACGTAGCAGGTGTAGCCGTTTTATCAGAAGGCTCATAAAACTCCAGTACAAGATTTCCAAAATGAGAGTTTAAAAATATCCTTGGTTGCATCGCTTCCAATAATTTATGTTTTACCTCCATAACTGTGTTTGCGTTAAGAAGAGGTGCAATTACACCCAGAAGTGATTCGTTGACAGGATTGGGTGTACCTACTCTTACAAAACCGTGTGCATTTGCCTGTATTTTCATATAAATTTTTACACGATGAACAATATCTTTAAACGACTGCTGATGGAAAAATGTGTCAAACAAGGGCGAAATCGCACCGATGGACCCAGGCTTTAATTCTTTATTGGGTTCCAATATATTCGAATTGTGTAAATTTTGTAATAATATATGATAATTAATAATATACTTTGGTTCTTGTTGTATCTCCTCCTCGTATTCTTCCTCTTCTTTGTCTTCGTCCATTTGCTGGATTCCTGTATTCATAAAAGAAGAACGAATGGTAGCAAATTCAGGATTCGAAATACGTAATACTTTTCCTGATGTAAAACAACAAGGTAATGCAAGTTTATCAGGGTGAGTTGTGGAGGATAGGAACCGAATTTCACTATGAAATTTATCACTTCCTTTCTTCTTTTCACGGCGAGCAACCGTGTAACCTACTTTCCCAACTGTATCTGGTTTGTCAGAATCGATTAATTTACCATGACAGAAAGGACATGTATTTGGATTCTTTTTGTGTCCCTGACGATCCGTTGTCCCTTCAAAATCTCTCTGTAAAATCATGAGTTGATCAAGTATACAATATAATTCGGGACAAAAATAGTAATTTATGTTTTTAGGATTGGATCCATACTTCATAATCGTGATCGTGATCGTTTTTCCAACTGGTTTCCGTGGTTCTTCGTCTCCCGTAATGGGATACACTACCCAATAGATATCATCATCCTCTTTATATATTTCCCTCATTCTATCATATTGATCTTGCGTCATAACCACTGGCTGTCTATCATCTACCGCTCCACACTTTCTGGCATATCCTTTTTCCGTTTTTGATACTTTATAACCAAACAAGTCATTATCCACTTCTTGGAGTTTTAGAAGAAACCATTGTTTTGGATTCACTAATCTCTGGTCTTCTCGGATTTCCTTTGCTTGTACAGCTGCAACAGCCGCCACAGGAGCAACAGCTGCAACAGGAGATTGCTGGTCCTCCACAGACATGTCATCCATTAAATCTGCTAAGTCATCTACCCCTGCAAATTCATTCATCTCTTCACTCGGTACAGGAAGATCCGCTGGAAGAGATTGACTTGCCGCACTCTTTTCTTCCTTGTTCTCTTGTTCCTCTTGAAGATCCATTTGTTCCATTTGTTGACTCACTTCATCCAGTCTCTGGTTTCTCGCCCTATCTTTGTACCGAAAGTATTCATCGTCCTTCAAAAACAACAAAGACAGAAGTGTTGTAATTCGTGTAAATGTATCATAACTATCGATTCGATTGATATGGAAAGAATAATATGGATATTGTTCATATATATGAATATCAATACCAGGATTAAATTCCTTCATAAACTCTCCCTCTTCAGGAACTTCCACGGAGTATTTTCCATCCTTTTCTTGCCAACTTGTAATAATGCGTGATGCTTCTGTCATAGTCGGAAGTAAAAACGCATCTTGAAGCGCCTTGATTAATTCGGGCATATTGAATTCACCCTTCAAGGAACGACTTGTCACATATTGTGTTATAAACATAAAATACTTGTCTTCCGTTGCATAATTACTAACAGCTTTGTATCGTAAGGAAAGAATGGGAGATTCATTGGGTAGGGATGTAATTTCTTGAAAAAATGTTTGGAAAAAAGGCAACCGTTCTCGAATTGTACGACTGGTAAACTTTCTCTCTGTCTTTAGAGAGAGTGTGATTGCTATTTCTTTTATTTTGAATGCAGTAGAATCTTGAGGCAATCCTTCAAATACCGTTTCCAGTGTAGTATCAAACCTTATAAAATCCTTTGCTTCCAATCGTTTTATATTTTTGGGAGGCTGAAGAAGTAGAGAAATGGTTCCTTCATTGGCGACATGTATTGTTCCATAGATCGGTACACCTGTCAGTTGTTGTACATATTTTATGACACACACGTCATGATCAGGATCAGGTGATGTTTCCTTTCCCCATGTTTCTAATACGCGCGGATCATACAACGTTGGAATAGGTAATATACCCTTTACATGTAATTTTGTAATAGGTGTACCTTCCGCGGGTAATAAACGAATGTAGGGTCGTTTTTCGTTCACAATGACTCGATAGAACATCGATCCACATCCTTCAAATCCTTCTACCATCGTATCCCATATAAGTCGAAGTTGACGAATTCCATTGGTGGTTAGTTTGTATAAATAATGTTCTATATTTTCTTCTAATAACTTTTGTAATGCATCTACACTACGAGATCGATCCGTGATGTATCGTTTTATTGTTTTTACAAATGCAATGTCCTCTTCTGTTGGCTGAATAGAGTCAGATGTTATATGGATGAAATAAGGACCAAATTTCTTATTCCATTCCTCTGGACTGATATTGATTTGTCTCGTTTCTTCTTTATACAGATTTACCAAGTATACCAATGGAAACACATGAAAGGTTGGTAATTCGCCTTCCTGCCACTTCAAAAATACATTCTCCATCGTACTGCGCCCACGATCACTTTGCGATGGACTGGACCATTCGCCATTTGGCAAAAAAAAGAACTCATCTGGATTGTTTAGATTTTGAATAGGATTTCGTAATCGATGTGTATTTTTCGCTTTGTTTTCTCCGTTTTCATACCAAAGATAATCGATTGCAAGAAAGCTCGAGCTATCTTCTTGCAGTACACCTTCTTGCGGTACACCTTCTTGCGGTACACCTACAAACAGGAAGTTAGGATGAAAATCCCTTTGATCGTAATGAGCGCAAATCATACGCTTGATATCATATATCGTATCAAAAGGGTATACGTTTTCAAATGTGATTTCTTCGTATTCATCACGTCCTTTCCATACAATACATTGGACCGGAGGAAGATTTCCACGAAGACTATTAAGTATTCTTGGGTAAAATAACAACTCCTCGATACTATCTGACATTCCCTATGCGCTTTTTAGAAAAAAGGGTATAGGAAAATTTTCCATGATTACTTATACTTTTCGTGACATCGTACCTATTTGGAGATTGTTACCATCCTTTGATGGGTCATATCTTGGAGAATCAGTAATATATACTCCACAGTAACTAACGGGATGTGATGCAAAATCTGTATATTGATAAATACCAAGTGCTTCTGCCTCTTTTAGAAGCCATCCAAAGTTGTTCCAAAAATCAGGACCGTGTCCAACTGACTCGGTACATACATGTGACATTTCATGTAACGCCACAAACATCATAACATTCTCATTTACCAAACTTTCATCGGGTCCATCACGGTGTCGTAAACACATATAAATGGATTCTCCTTTGTTGATCGAATAGGAGGTGTGTTCGGAATCAGGCGTGGCCTCAATAAACCGCGATGGATCCGATTTAAAATTTTTACACATTTGTTTAACTTGCATTTTATCTGGATATTTCTTCTCCAGTGTATCACATAACTTCGTCAAACGAAGTCGAAGACGTGCCATGACATTCGCTGCCTCTTGTTTATCAGGCATGTCACGTACCTTATATTGTTTTCCATCGACAGTAGAGGTAACATGTGTGGTTGGATAATTGCCTCCTCCAATCACGGATTTAAATATATTATTTGCTACATCCAGTAACGACATCTCCTGTTTTCTAAATAGGTTTTAGACGGTTTGAAATAATTATATTTCGAATCATTATTTCAAATACAAATAAATGCAATGGTTACATACTTTATGCACCGATCTCAAGAGGGCGGTGAGAAATGTCGGGAGAAATAGTAGTCTGGTTAAAGATACTAACAGGCACCTGAGGGTTAGGTGGTTCAGAACGAACCTGTAAGTTGGCATTACGTAAGCTCTGTCCAACTGTGTTGACACCAATTAAGGCACCCGCACTCAGGAAATTCTTACCCTTCAGAGAACCAGGACCCATGGGGTTCTGTTCCGCCCAAATACTGTTCATATCCTTCGGAAGTAACTCAGAAGGAGTGAGCTGATCACGCGGATAACATCCAGCAGGAGCCTCTGCCGAACCAAAACTGGCCGGACCCTCATAAGCACTTAGGTCTGCAAACCCTTCCTTCTTACCATCAGGCTGCACCTTAAATCCCTCATTACCATAAGCACCCGATGACTGTGGATCACCTGATGCAACCGCATTTACATGCTCATTCGACTGTACTAACTTCCTGGTTTGGTTACCTGGAGATGCGTTCTTACCAGGAGGAACAGCGTCAGACGAGTTTGCACTTGGTACAGCTCCTCCAGCCGCTACAATAGCATCTTCAAACCCTTCACGAGACTTAAGTAATCCAAATAGGGTAGAATCGTATTGATACACTACGAATAATATTACCAAAACAACCAGAGCGATTAAAACGACGTTCTTCATTTCTGTACCTGCCATTACTTTCTATAAAAGAATGAGGGCTTATTTTAATTGGAATTGTGCCGAACACATCTTTTTCAAAGTTCTACCTCCTCGTCCTCCTCGGATGTGTCCTCTTCGGATTCTGATTCGGATATATCATCGATCGCATATTTATCATAATATTTTGTCAATTGGTGATTTGCTTTGTACATGGCTAATTTTGCTTTTAATCTCGCCTCTCTCACCAATTGTTTGTCGTATGACTTTTTAAGATCGTCCACCTCCAAAGTTTCTTCCGTACTGTTTTTATTCAACGGCAGCTGATCCATATTCAACTCTTGCAATTCCGTTGTCAACACTGTGCCCGTAGAAACCGGAATGCTTGAAGACTCCGTTTTATCAGTAGGTTCATCCTCCAAATCCGGAATATGGATATTCATTGGCTCCCATGTGTACTCCCAGTTCACAACAAATTGACCATTTATAATTTGTATTGTATTAGGATGTAATGTTATATATGCTGGAAACATTTCATTGTCATTAGAGGACAACGTATGCTTTACAATTCGATTGATATTGTCAATTGTATATGGCTTGGAAAAAAAACGGGAAGAAGCCATTAAAAAGTCATGAAGAAACTGATTCCACCAGCTACCATTCTCTAACATACACGCATGTAGAGCCTGCAAGGATATACCCTCTTTGGTTTCTGCTACAAAGGATATACCCTGTTCCTCCGTTAAAAATAGGACGGGAAAAGTATAGGACACTTCGGGTTTGGAGGTCGTTGGGTCTACCCGTTTTTTATAGATAGGCGCCTTAAAGGTTGGCATTCTCTGAACACAGCGATTAGAAGAGATTTGATAATTTCACCACATTAAAAAATGCCAATCGACCGGACAAAAGACAAAGAACGATTCGCTCAAATGCTAAAAGGATGGATTGATCAATTTGCAGTGTCTCTTTCCAGTCATGATACCAAGAATTATATTCAACAGCTCGTCATCGAACCCTTTCTTCAGTTTATTTTACAGCGCTCTTTCCCTTATATGATTATTGCAATTTGTATCTTTTCAGGAATTCTCATATTCGTTATATTAACATTTGTTTTTCTTTTAATCAATCTGAACAAATCCAAGGTCTGTCCATTTTGTGCAAAAACATTTTAAACATTATAAAATGGCTAATTATAGCAAACATGGGTGATCCCGGTGTCGGTACATATGTACGTTATTGGTTACATTATAATAATTTAGCTTCTTCTTTTTATAAGCAATTTGGAGCGGCTCGAAAAGTTCGAGATGATTATGAAAAAAAGGTGATATCGATCCTTCAAAAAAATGGGATGGAAAACGCAACCATTCAAATTAACGGAGGAAACTTGCATGTGGTTGACAAACGTGAGCCCAATCCGCTCACACTCAGCAAAATAGAGTATCTACTTCATCAGTACTATCATCACAATGGTAGAAAAGATGAAACACTTGATATTATGACATTTCTTAAAGCCAATCGAGGATATACAATAAACAAATCTCTAAAACAGTCCAATCTACCACGAACGGGTACTGCAACTGCTGCAACTGCAACTACTGCAACTGCAACTGCGACTGCGCCTGCTGCGACTGCGACTCACAGTACACATTAATACATTTGTTACATACTTACGAGCTCCATGTACCTGGTTTAAAAGGATTCACAGGAATTGCGTTTAATTCTTTCTTGTATCCCAGAATCTTCTTATCCACAGCAAGAGCATCGGGTGTTAAATTGACCGTCATACTGGCTTCCGAATCCTGATCCTTTTCAGACGGCTTGACACCAAAACAATTGACTCCAAATCGTAACTCTGGGTTGTCAAAATGTCCTCCATTGATTCCTGGAAGACCACAGGACAACTTCTGATCGTCTGGACCTGCTTGTAATTTTTCAAATGTAGCCTCTTGTGTTGGATAGATAGCAGACTGACCCTTTACCCATCCATAATTGCACCAATCCGCTCCCTTGCGCCATGCATCTTTTACTTGGTCGTACATCGCAAGTTCTGCACCAAATGCCTTACACAATGCATCTGCGTCCGAATAGGTGTATTTGTTGGAAGCAATATTAAATACTTCTTTCTTTCCTGGTAGGATTTTTTCGATCGACGTTTGATCTATTTCTTGCGAATCGGGAACGAATTCAGGAGGTGGACCTTGTACCGCTGGTTTGGATAACCCCAACCATCCCTTTATTTTGTCAATCGCCACTTCAAATCCTTGTACTACTTGCTGTCTAAAAATGACAACAATCACAAATAAAACAATAAATATACCTAATGCAATGATAATAGGAACAGATATCAAAGGAGCGGTTGTATTTTCAATACTGTTCTGTATTGAATTGTTAATAGGTTCCATAATGTTAGAAACATTGGAATTATAAATCGCATTCTTTACTGAATTAGCCATGTTTGTTGCAGCATTCTTTACACTATTGACAGGTGCATTTACAAACGAACTCATAGCATTCACTACCGTATTATTGGATGCTTTCGAATTCGCATTCATTCTATTATATGAAAGTATTGATTGTGACAATAATTTCAATAATTGTATCATGTGTATTTTTATAGATTACACACCATCTTCTACCGTACGATTTCCTCCACGCATGTTAATATAGTTTCTCTGCTGAGGAGTAGTGCAGACACATCCCATATCGGAGGCATAAGAAGAATCGCAGCATCCTGGCTTGGCCTGATTGTTCTTGAAGACGAACAAGCTGTCAGGGCCGGGCTGGAACTCAGGGCCCAGAAGCGGCTCGTTAGGAGCGGTTCCACGCCATGAGCTTACTCCGTTGTTTGGTGTGACACGAACATCATCAAACGCTCCTATCGGCTCCAACTTGTACTTACCTATTCCAGAAGACCCAGCATTTTCCAAGAAATACCCAGCAAATCCTTCTATACCTCCCGCTCTATGCGAATACACCATCAGCAAGTTGGCAATTAACAATATTATAAGACCAGTGATTAGAAATCCAGTTTTCATTCTACTTACTACATATTAGATATTCTATCCAGCTTATTCATAAATCCGGAGCCTTGATGCAACCAGTGGATATGTTTCATGTATGGTTGTGTAACCTATGTCCGTAAAGTCTCTAATCACTCTATCTGTCTTACGTAATTCATCCCAAATCACACATTCACCCGATTCTGTAATGATATGTTCTCCCATCATTGTATCGTTACCTTTTACTACCGTACTTTCTCCTTTTATCCACCTATCCTCCCTATATTCAAATAGTTCCGTATGCCACCACGGAACAGCACTATTTCCATTCAATATCTCTCCATACACTTTACCGACTACTTTATCCTTCTTTCCGTATCTGTCTACTATGACAGTACCCAGTTGTATGTTAGACAGTTCTATGTATCCTTCCGCTGTTTTTACCTTTGTATTTCCACTTAATACGGGAATTTCTGCAGAGATCGTTACACGGTATTTCCATGTAGAATAAAATGACTCCTTGTTAAGTAACCTAAGAATCATAGCATTCCATACATAATGCCCATACGTATCCTCGTCCGCAAATTCCTCCCAATCACGGAAATAAAGTACCGAGTGGGTAGTCGTAGATACAGGAATTGTATGTGATGTTGTATTAAAACAGTACAATACATCCGATGTATCTTTTATGGATGTGGCTCGCTCGTCCTCACATACCGACTTCCATACTCCATCGGTTCCCTTAATTAGATGAGAACCAGATACCCGTATTCCTTCTACTTCGTATAATGGTACACCCGATCCATCCATTATAAGAATCGCAGTAATGGTACCACAATTCGCAGACAGTCTATCTCCTATCTTACAATCTTTGACATCGACATTGTATTCCTTTCCATCCTCTGTCATTAGGGGGATAAGAGTATGCTGTGCAAAACAAAATCCCTTCTTACTATCATTTGCTTGATCTGCAAGTTGACTGGATATAACCATGGATAATGCGACAACCGTTGCCACAATTGCACCAAGTGTCGATATAATAAGTGGAATAACAGGGAACAATACAAACCATAATACAATAATAAGAGCAATCATAATCGCACAAATAATAAGTATGACTCGGATAACAAACTGTATGGCATTTAACATTCCACGAAACATAGTAATTCCCGTGTACACCATCGATAAGGCCATGCCGTTCACACGTTGCATCGCCATCCGTAGATACTGAGCAATTCGACTGATTTCAAATATCGATGCATTAAATCGTCTATAGAATTGTTCCAAATAGGAAGATAATGTATTATATAATGTTTGTGCAATCGAACGAATGCTATTCAGCACACCCATCGAACTATCCGTTAGATTGACCTGCTTTTCAAACATAGCAACAACGGGTGTCATAAGCAATGTTGTAAATTTATCAACAAAGGTTCCCATACAAAAATTAAAATTATCCTTTGCAAACTCTGTCCTGGATCGAGGATCGGATTCCTCTTTAAAAAAACTGGCTGCGGCCATCACCGCCAAATCACATCGACGTTTGTCCCAGTTTTTTATTACATTATTCCTCTCAAGTCCCGATATAACGAGTCCTAAGAGGAATACGAAACAAAAGGCTATTAACATAAATGGCCATTTAGATTCCATCTCCTTTTATCAACTTAGATTAGACATTTACGAACTGAATGCACCACTTTCACTTGTACAGGATTCTAACTGCTTAGAATAATACATTTCTGAATCCGGAGAACATAACTCCATGTAATCTCTTACTCTTGTTCCGTTTTCGAGTTCCAGTTGCGAATTCGGTACCACTACAAAGGATACCAATTCCTTATTTTCCTTCTTCACTTCACAGTATGTTCCCACTCTCTGCCATGTGTCATTGCGCCAACATAACGTAGAAGGAGTAAGGAGGGTTCCGTCCTCCAGAATGCATATCTCACTTACTTTTCTACGTATGACACCTACTACTTCGGACCCTGTTGTCAATCTATCACCTATCCGAATATCTTGGGCCTTTTTGATACCCTGTTTTGTTTGAATCGGTGTAGTTTCCTCCATTGCTGGACAATATTCTGTAAATGGATACGCTTCCTTTGCTTCCTTTGCTTCCTTTGATTCCTTTGCATTGAGTCGTTCCTCTATATATCGCATTGTGCAATCATCTGCCTTTGTTGTTTCATCATAATCCAAGAACGTCATATATTCAATCGGAATCTTATGATCTGTGGTATTTAAACAATACAAGGGATCGTCATATTTCCATCCTCCTACAGGAATAGCATGTGGATGATCTCCCGCCATGACAAGTTTACCGTTATGAAACACATAATGATTTGTACTTACTATAACGGAACCTAATTGTACCATGGGCTGACCTTTTGAATAGAAACGAAACGTAGCCGTTACTTTGGATTCGCCTGGTAATAATACATTTCCGATTTTTATGTCTTTAATGGGTACTTTTCCTTTACCCTGTACAATCAATTCTGTATTTCCTGGGAAACAGAAGGTATCCAAGAAAGAAAAGAGGAATGTATTGGTAAAGGATGTCATTCCTGTTATTCCTGATAAGCCCATATACATCACAGAGAACAATATTGCGTACATGCGGCCCATTAGTGTCTTCATATAAATGGCACTCACGCGAAGACGGAAAAAGAAACTGGAAATTCGATCCGTGAATTCCTGAAATACTACATTGATTCCTCCACCCAATGTTGCGACTGTATTTCGTAGGGAATCAACTGACCCTAATATCATCTGAAGTACATTGGAAGATTTCGAAAACATAGCACCAATCGACCCCATATAAGGCGTAGAGTGTGTACTAAATACCTTTCCCATGCAAAACTCTACATTTTCCTTTGCATTGTACCCAAATAACCCAGCAAATGGCATGATGCCAGGATTGCAACGATACTCTCCCCAGTTCTCTTTTATGTTTTTAATATCAAATACATAACTTATTCCAAAAATAATAATAAATATAATAATACAAACTAATATAATGAAAAAAAGTGCATTTGAAAATGACCATAGTGAATGATCCGACATCTTCCTACTGACGTATCACAACCAAGTATTTTGATCTTTCTCCTCGAATGTAACCCTGTTTATCATACTACCTATATGTCATAGGTAATAGGATACTATATGTAATGTAGTTTACGTATTCTTCGTTAATGTGTAATGATTTCGAATCCAATTACGATCCTTGGAAAATATGGTACTTGCATCGGGGGCCGTTCGTACAGAATATTTCGCCACCGCGTCCAGCTTTCGATAGACCGAAAGAGGGCCATATTGCTTGATAGCGTCTTTTAATGCTGCATGACGTAATCCATCTGAAAGGCGATATTGATACCCATATTTAATGAGCTCTCCTTTCCGGAGTTTGCCAATTCCCTCACCTTCTCTGGGCCCCTTACCAGGAAGTCCTTTATTCTTAATACATGATGCTGCTACGTGTATTTCGTTTTTCTTTGGACGCACAGTATACAGTTTTCCCTTACGACGAACTGTAAATCCTAACTCCTTCACATTCTTGCTAAACTTACGAGTATACCCCTTACGTACAATATAACCAGGTGGGCATTTTTTAGTATTATTACTCATTCTATTAGTTAAAAGGAATTAGTTTGAACAAATGGATAATCACGAAAACGAGTACGTATATACTCCGAATAGGGGATCGTTTCCGAAATATGGTTTTTATTAAAAAACTCTACCATCCATCCTAACATACCACGTATTGCCTCTCTGGATTTCTCTGGAAAAAATGCCAATTCTTTCTCCGTTATATTCGTTCCATTTTCCGCACGAAGTGCCATGATATATACCTTATTCAATGTATTCAAGTATGTGTCTAACAACTCATTGCTGTGTATAGTAGGACTACCCAATTCAGGCGACAATACAATTGTAGTATACAATATATGTTTTATGTCTAACACATTTTTTCGAAAGTCATGATCGATATCTGGTAACGGTTTATTGTTTGTAACAGTTTCCTCACTGTCACTGTTGTCACTATTGTCACTGTTGTCACTGTTGTCACTGTCACTTTCCCATGCAGTATAATCCATTATACTATATATGTAGCATACTATTTAGAAAATATACCATACGCAAAAACCAAGATACCTACTACTGCCAACGTAGAAGGAACGGAATGAGAACAGAATTTTTCCACAATCATTGGCTTTGTAGCAGGTTTGGGGGCGGGAGGATCAAACTTTGCATTTTCTACAGACTGTGCACTCATCATCGTTAATTTTGCATTCAAGTCGTTTAATTGGGTTTTAATAGAATTGTTGCCCCCGGGACCAATCGGTAACGGAGAAATTTGGTTACCCGATAGATTATTCTGCATGGTGATCTACTGAGGTGTGGGATGATATAAATAAGTTTTTCTATTCTCCTTCAGATCACGACGATGTCTGGCAAACGAAACCAACTTCCACAGATTCAAAAACAATCGATTGAAGATGCCACTGCAGAAGCAGAAGCACGACAAATTGAATATGATCCGAATGAACGTGCACGATATGTTCGTGAACACGTACGTGATATCGCACGATGGGTATCCCAGGGTGATTCCGAAGATACCATTCGTCAACGTGACCCTGAATTTGCAGAACTGTATCCTGAACTCTTTAAAAAGATCATCCAAAGACAAGATTTGTCACCCATTCAAACCATGCTAACGATGCTGGATCGAATGGGAGAAGGACGTTTGTCTCAACATCAGGCATCCATTATTGTTGGGCAGAAGCTGGTAGATCGTTACGTGACTCCTCAACTAAAGGGAAACGGGAAGCAATCGGCACCTTAAATCGACGACACCATTCATAACTACATTGTTCATTCCATTGTAAGAATTGCTGTACTTGCTCTTCATCGTTCGTATCAATAAGAGAAAATACCAATTCGAGATATTCAATTTGACTTTGAAAGGACTGGGTACGTAGTTGTTCTATAATTTGTTTAAAATCATTTGGATATTCTATCTTTAATAGACGATCCATGGCTTGATTATTATCCAACATACTACACCACATTCTCATAACATCCATCGCTTTATCAGAACACCCTACAAACCCCTTTCCAATAAAATACTGCTCTGGATTACATGGCCGACTCATAGCAGGTTTGTATAATGTCCATTCCTCAAAATGCAACGATAAAAAATAAATCAAATCTATATTGGATGCATGGTAAAAATCAAAGAACTTCAATATAAATACACCACCTCGTTGCAATACCTCCAATCCAATCTTAGCAGAAGCTACTAAAAGAGGAAAGATAAGCTTTTCCTGATTTTCATAATTAAAGGAAAAATCAAATCCACCATCCGCTGTAAACAAATGAACCTTTCCACCATATTTTACATTCGTACAGTAATCAATAAAATATTGTTGATTGCAAGGTTTTAAAATATCACCTGTATTATCTTCTCCATATATGATTTTAATGTTCTTGTTTTTACTTAAAAACTGAGTGGCTCGTTTCCATCCTGGAACATTCGTATGTTTTGATTTTAATGTCATGGCGATACTTGCTTGTATTCTTTTACCTATTTTTGCAGATTCATCAAAGAGTGCTTCAATAAACCCCCCAGGGCCTTCACATACATGCGCCGACTTGATCGTGTCATTTGTACGTAGGATGTTATCAAACCCAATATGATCAAACATTTCCATTATTTTGAAATAAGATCTCGATAACGGCTTGAGTGTACATACCGATTCAGGGAAATTATAATATTTCTTCTGTGTATACACTAACTCAAATGGATTAATTACTTTTTTATAATACTCCCAATTTTTTCCATTGGTTAACTTCTTTTCATATTCATTGATTCTGTTTCTATATTCATGCAATGTCTTCTCTTCCTCAGATTGAATATGCTCTATCTGTGTAGACCCCAGCTCAAAATGAGATAGTTCAAATGCGTTTCTATGTCTATATAGGTTTATATCCCGAAATAGCGTAATAACACTCGTATGTACCCGTGACTCCATAGTTACGTAATGATAATTTGCTTTATATTATCTTTATTTTTATAAAAAAAATAGAGATACCATCTTTATGTTTCTTATAGCTCTTATGGCTCTTATAGCTCCTATCATGTATGTCTTTTCATTTATGCCATCACTTCCATCTCAATGTCTGGCTCCTCCTCCATCATCATCCGTTTCGTAGAAGGTACTGCCAAATTCATCTGGAATTGTGCGCTGGAACAAGGATCATCCAATCCAAGCCTCTCATCTGCCAGCAAATCTCCTTCTTGCTCCTCCTCCACATCCGCGTATTTGTCAATATCCATGTCCGCAAGAAGCTTCGGTAGCGCCTGATCATCCAGTAAAATCTGCGAGAAAGCTGTACCTCCACGAATAGGCTGACCCATCATAATATTAGCAGATACGCCTGTTACTGGATCCACCTCACCATACAGTGCTGCCTTCAATAGAATATTCTGAGTCTCCTCAAACGATGCCTTCGCCAACGTGCCGACATCATTCTTCTTAATACCATATCGATCAATCGACATAAGACGGCCAAATCGTGTCATTACGTCACATAATAGACACAGATGACGGTAGTTGACACCTACACTCTCAAATAGACCACTGATTTCATTGAACAGAATAGACCGAGTCGCCTCAATACCAAGCACCTCATATACATCCCATACGTTCGTGGAATACAGACGAGTGCCGTCTATTGCTGGATGATTCATTGCCTTGATAAAGTTCGAACCATCTGTATCCAGAATATATTGTTCGATTGGTTCATACTTACCATTGACATTTTCAACAAACTGAGTATCCTTACGGAAGGTAGCACCCTTGATTCCAGAAAGACCACGAATGACAATACTATTTAGAAGCTTGTTCTGGAACTTCTTCAAGTTCGTAAAATCATCCAAGTTCGAAGCTGTATCTTTTGCCTCCGTTACAGGAATACGAATACGCATGACTAATTTTTCAGAATTGTAGTCACTGTATACTACATTTATTTCATCTTTGAACTGCGCATTCATAACTCGCACCACTTCCTGAATAGAGATGTTGCGGTTAAACATTTCTTCATGGTTCAATTCCAAACGTAGAAGCCATTTGCTATACGTATGTTTCATGTCCTGTTCCGCCATAAAATCAGACTCAAACAACCGATAGAACTTCATCAATTCTCTATCTTCTTCAATCACAGTATTGTCATCGGTTTCGTCCCAATAAATGGCTACCTTCTCTGTAATCGTGCGAAGAATCGTTAGTTCCAGATCCTGCGCAACTTCACGTGCCTTTTCCTTATTGTTACGATACTCAGGCCTTAGATAAATAGTCAATGAGGTTGCCTTCGGATTGTGCGTGACCTTCAGCAACTCACGGAGACGAGGAACACCACGCGTCACCGCAGACTTCGATGCTACACCAGCTTGATGGAATGTATCTTTTACTGCGATCAGATTCTTTGTAGTAAAATTGGTCGTCTCTTCTACTGTCAAATCATACATCCAACCTTCTCCCATCGGTTTCACTTCTTCTATATGTTTAATCTTATCCCAAACCATATCCTTTGTAACATTCCATTTGGACAACACATCTTCGGCCTCCCTATGTTGATGATGTTCAACGAGTCGTTCTTGTTTACTCTTTATAGATAAGGTGAACACCTTTGAGAATATATTCGAATACTTCGTTGGAACTGTCATTGTGTATGCCTTGTGCACAGATTGGAATCTATGGATCTTTGGCATATGACATGATACCTTACTATAAATGTGATATCGAGCAAGAATAGACTGAATCGATTCGAGGAGTTTGTAGGATACAGACGTAGCATGTACTGTTCCTGCCCTCTTGTCCACTGTTCCATCTCCGCTAATATACCCATCTATCAATCCCTTCAAATATTCATCTGGTGCCTGAAGTACCCACGTAGGGATATTCTTTTCATAACTAATACGACCAAACCATGTCTTCATGATCTTTGCAAGAATCGTAGAATGAATAATCAAGGATGTAGTTGTTCCTTTAATTTTCGTATTTTCAATCACCCTTTCTTCAGATACGATATGTGTACCCACATTCCACTCATCCATAAAGATTTTAACTTTAGTAAGATAGCCCATATCATTGTTTGTAATGATGACTTGAGTATCGTTACTCATTCCCTCAGCCAGATAGGCTCCACAAAAGAAGCCAAAGTCAGAGGTGAGTTCGATTGTTTCTGGAATTTGACTAACATCTTTCTTCATGTGTTTCGTGTACACATTTCCAACACGAATATCATTGGAGTTACGACCATGCTGGAATGCATCGCGGAAAGCATCACTACGACTATAGGGCACTGTAAACAATGTTCCTTGATGTTGTGTAAACCAATGTCGATCTTTCGATGTATCCATCACATCTTTTGCTTTCTTAACCTCCGTGCCATACATATATTCTTGAGGTGGTAGAATATCTCGTACACTTACCTTTGTAATATATCCAAGTTGTTCTATGGCAAGATGATTTGCAATGGGCAATGCGTCTCCCACTTTAAGTTCGGAACCATTTGCTCCAAGAATCTTTCCATTTTGGAGCGTTAGGAATGATTTACCCTTGGTTGCCTTTACTTCACGACCAGATTCCAAAGTAACCTTCAAAATGGTATCGGTACCATCGTCATTGATGACAGGATGACGAGTAATTGCTTCCAACTTTGTCCATTTCATGATACCATCTTCACCACATGACACTGCCTGCCAGTCATTACCATCCTTTAGTTCGATATAGATTTGGTTATTTGGCAAGAACTTTACACGATCACTATCTTTGCATTCATCGTAATACATATCAATAAACTCACCAATCTTCGGAGTCATCAACTTTCCATTCTTGGCTATATATATTTCAGTGTCCCAATCCACACTATTCAATGTGTTATGCACCAGAATGTTGTTGTCCACCATGAAACTGTCGTTTCCTGGCACTGTGAAATCATATACATGCTCCTTCGGATCATCATGATATACCAGATCCACAATTTCGTCCCAGAACACATCAGCATTCAATGCAGAATGTAAGAGGGCCATGTTCTCCTTGATTGTGACCTCTGCCTCCTTGTCTACATGAACGGCCATCATCTCCTCAAAGTCCGATACATAATGTTCCAATGTTCTACGACCAATCGACTCCTTCTTCGCCCAACGTCCATACGTACGACTCTGTCCTGGCATCTTCAAAAGCTTACCCGTTTCCGCAATGATCGAACCCAGCTCTGGAATCTTATCAATCATTTCCTGTTGCGAGTGAATATCCTCACGCTCATTGTATTCAATAATCTTATCCAATGCGTCCGCCTTCTCATTCAACAGAAATCCAACTGTCTCCTTGTACTGCTTGGCAAACTTGCGAGGAATGTTCAACGTATGTTGCACCTTGTCTTTGATACGCTTGCTTGTTTCCTTTGAAACCGATCCAAACATGCCGCAGTAACCAAGTAGTGCACAGACCTGATCAATAAGCTTCTTGGAACGGGAACTGGCACGAATTTGTTGACGCTCCACACTCACATTTCCATCACCATCAAAGAATCCACTAATAAGACCCGCGATGAACTCCTTGTTGGCATGGAAGACCAGCCCACCAATTTCCTTTTCATAGGAACCTGTCTTGAAGGTGTTGTAGAGGAAGTCTTTGAGATCCTTCGATTCGATCATAGTATCCTTACCTGGACCATATTCACCCTGATAGTGTCTTGTTGATAATTCCATATTATATTGTGTTGCAAAGATTCGTAATTTCTCTTCTACCACTGGATGAATCTTACAAATTTTAGTAGTTGTTTTATTATTATTAAAGTAACCATCAGCCAAATACATGCCACATACCCATCCAAATTCTTTGGTAAGACTAAATGTTGTATCACCCTGTTTGAATTCAGTCAAAGCACCTGGAACTTCAGGAATAAATCGTGCTACAGGAATACGCATACCAATCTTCAGGTCCGAACCAAGGACAGGAACAATACCCGTGTTCGAACGCCGCAGGAAAGAGTGTGTCAATGTTGCAGTATTTCTGCGTCCTGTTCGTGTGACCACTTCTACAAGTCCACCATTCGCTGGATGACGGCTAATTTCACTAATTCGCTTCCATGAAGTCTTTTCATCTTCACTCACACCGATAATGTAATAGTCGTCTTCCAGAGGCATGACAACACTATCTTCCGCAAGTTGTATTACTTTATCTTTATTCTGGGCCAAAAGCGGGTCGACGAAATCTTGGATGGTCCCGTAAAATCTCAAATCTTTTCCATTTGTAATACAAATTACGGTAGAACCCACCTCACACATCTGAGTGGCAGGTTCGCCAATAGACTGCGCCGCAACAATCCCTACTTGATCACCAGGTTGCACCCAGGCCTTCATATGATTCACCAGAATCAACTCCATAAGCATATCAAATGCATCCTTAGTAAACCGTTCCTTAACAATTAACTTGTGAGGCGCCAGATGGAAACGAAGCAGAGCACACCAAATCTTGTGATAATCATGTGTATTCGTCATTAGTTTCTTGATTCCCTCTAAGACATACGCTGGAGTAAGATCGGTTTTCTCGTCGCTCTTGATTCCAAATCGAATCTTTGTATTCAGAATCCAACGCGCCAGATTCACGGGTGCAAATACACTGCCAGAATCAAGTGACTTTCTCTGGAATACACCCTCTACCATCATACGCTGATCATACTCCAAATCTGTCAGATACTGCGTAATAAGTAGTTCATCATTTTCACGAATACTTCCCTCCTTGAGGACGGTACTCCAATCCACACCGACCATTCCAAACTGGTCACGGATCTCGGATTGAGACAACTTTCCAATCGGCAAAGACTGGGTTTCAATCTTCGTTGGGTTGATACCATCCTCGCCATAATGGAATTGTACAATATTGTTGTTTGCATCACGCACAGTTCCATCATGCTGCACCGTCAAATCTTCCATCGATTTGATCAGTTGTCGCTGGATATATCCTGTATCGGCTGTATCTCTCACTTGTAGTCCGTTGGCAAGACCAAAGTTGAAGGTGGATGGAATCGTTAGATCATACATCTTATGATACTTATCCGCAGAAATTGGATTGATTTCAATAATCTTATCCATAACAACATCCTTTACAGATACAAAGTTGCGATGTTGTTCCGATGCATTCAAAGACATCAGTTTCACTTGTTTATGATCATCGATAAGTGACACCTTCTTAGCAAACAAGGTAGCCCATTGAGCTCGAATGGAAATCCGATAGGTTGGAAGAATGACAGAAGTACCTATATTATTCTTCTTTAGTGTTGTTGTAAATACCTTACCAAATATTCCAATACGACTACATAGCATACTCATTCCTTGAATCAATCGTTCCGATGCAGAACCAGCCTCAATCGAATGGGAGGAAACAGTACCATCACCTGAGAAATAACCATTCAACATACCTGTCACAAATTCTTCTGGTGCGCTATATGCTTCGGATGGTACATGCTTGTTCTCTGCTCCATGACCCATTAGATCCGTAAACAGTTGTGCCAAAATAGTTGAATATCCTCGTACACTCGATGATGTTCCACCGATATGATTTACTTTGATTTCTTCTGAATATTTCACATTCATAGAATCGAACCAACCCTTCACAAATGTTCGAATTACATTATCATTGTTTGTAATCTGAATGTATCCACTCTTGATATCTGCATTTCCTTCCGCCAGATACAGACCAATCATAATTCCATTCTTATTATCAAGAGGTAACGTATCAGGAATCAGTGCATGGTCACGATTTGTAGTGAATGGATACACATATCCAGGCTTGATATTTCTAACATTTGAACGTACCGTTGCACGCTGAAGACGTGCTTTACTATCATATGGTAGTGTGAATGTACTACCATTATTCGATTGCCACCATCGTGCTGGAATATGTTCTCTATCTTTCATTACACTATTCATTTCATGTACCGCCCTTTCAAAGTCTGAACCATATAGATACTTGCTCTTTGGTAAATAGGTAGAAACCTCAATTCTGTCAATAAGAATGGGAGAAACGGGAAGATGCATAGTAACAGGAACATAATCATCGGTTGTCACGTCAGGTGTCAGTTTGGGAAGGAATTGCTTCTCCTGAGCATTCCAAATGAGTAGTGATTGTGCTTCGGTCACCGTTACTTCACGACCTCCAAGCGTTTTAATTTCATACAGTTTCTTTCCAGGATCATGACGCGTTACTGCCTTTACTTCACCCCACGATACGTTACCATCCGCATCCACAGTAGGAATAAAGACAGAACGATCCAGTTCAAGATATTCCATATTATTTTCATCCATATGCTGAATACTATCCTCATGTAGTACCAAATGAGAATCAATCCAGCCACCAATCGTTACGTGTTTTGGTTGACCGTTTTCAATGATTACTATTTCTGTGTCACCCGTAACCGATTTGACAGCTGTATCAATCAAACCTTCGCGACCTGACATGGCGTGGAAGAAGAACTCTTGTGGAGTAAGCCCGCGAATGAAAGACGACTCAATAAATCCACGAGCTTCTGCAGAATCATCGTACTTTTTGTAATGGGGAAGAGTTCGATCCGTAAAACCATAGGGAACACGTTTACCTTCAATGGCGGTCTGACCAAGACATGCCATCATCTGTGCAATATTCAGAGGTTCACCCTTCGATCCAGAACGAACCATGGCAACAAGACGATTCTCACTGGAAAGAGACTTCTGACTTGTTGCTCCTGCATCCGATGTTGCCTTATTCAGAATACCGAATACTTGGTCTTCAAACTCTTGCTGATTCGTCTTACCCGTGTTATTGTCGAACAAATCCATATGGACTTGTAGAATGACCTGTTCGACTTGTTTCTTACGTTCCTGAATTTTGGCATCGATTTCCTGTTTGGTCTCCTCATCTGCCACCAGATCACTAATTCCCACACTAAACCCATTCAGAACCAGGAAGTTTTCGACTGTGTTTTGAAGAGCATCCAGAAGATCCACCGTTTCCTTTGGACCACAATCATTATAAGTGACGTGAATAATACCCTTGGAAGGCTTCATATATACATCACTATCTACAACACCTTGCTGAATGTCTCCCTGCTTGATTCGAACATAGCTATCTGAATCTTTACTATCTTTATCACTGTCAAATGATTTGTTACCCATTTCGATGTTAATTGGTGGGATAATAGCACCAAGTACTTGCTGACCTGTCCAGCGCTCTTTACCGTCTTGTAGCAGACGCGGCACAGGAAGGACGCCGTTAAACCGTTTGTTCCACATCATGAGGTTCATGAACTCACGTCGTGTAAATTGAACATTCTTTTGCGTCAACCGATACGAACCAACCAGTGTGTCTTGATACACACCAATCATTGGCTTCGCATGACGCGGTGTAATAATATGATGGGGAATGGCTGCAATGTCTTCCAGTTCCACCATCGCCTCATACGATTGAGGTATATGCGCATTCATCTCCAGTGCGCTCCTCCAAGTTTCCAAGGAGGATGGACTATATCTTGAGCCACATCCAGCTGATTAGGCTTTCATATGTGGCCCGCTACCATTTAGTCTCTGAACCTTCTCCCTATCCTTATCATAACGGACGTAGGAGCTTGGCTGCGGATTGCCCATTTCGCTTTACAGCTCATTCTTAACATTTTTACCATACCTCTGTTTTTTCTCCAGAGCCATTTGCTACTTTCATAGCAAACTTGGTAGTTAAGACTTTAGGGGTTTCCCGATCAATTTGGAAGCGTTGCGGATTCATGAATTGATTTTAGAAATTGAATTGCTCGTTCTTTTAATTGGTCAAATGTTTCGTATTTACCTACGAATGATGTTCTTTTATCTTCAACAACTATCCTAATATACTTGGAACCGTCTTTTTTGTTAATTGTTCTCATATATTGTTCCAAGTTACATACATCCACTGTTAGCCCCGTGAAGTTAGGAAGTTTATTCGTACTATGCTGTTTTTGCGTTCGCAGCATTTGTTCTTTCCTTGCTTCAGGTGTCCCCATTACTTTTTTAAGGCTTTCAGTCATTTTCGCACGTGTTTCGGTACTTCTACTTGTACAGCCTCCGCGCTTTTTAGGAATATTTGCTGTTATAGTTGGCTCAATTGCTGTTGTACAATCTTTAAAGACTTTTCCACCTTTAGTTAAGTTATAGCCATTTGGATACAAAGTATTGTATTCCTTAATGTATTTCATTTCATATTCATCCGTCTGTTCTTTGAGACATGTAGTGATTAACTCCACTTCAAATGCCTCTTTACCATACAGACGGATTGCGTTATTTAGATAAGTACATTGATTCTTTTTTGTGTTACATATTGCCTCACTAATATGATCCTTGAAGCGTCCTATGTATCCAAATGGTCTATATTTATTACGATTTTTACGATGGGAAAGTGTTTGACCAACATACTTTTTATTGAGTTGTACATTGGTAATTAGGTAAATATGACCAACCACTTGACTATTGTCATCTATTATTTCGTTCATTTTATTAGCAATTCTTTTTACATTCAATCCATCAATTTTCCACTAGCAGGTTATAGGAGTGTTTCTATTACACTCTGGTATTTACAGCGTTTTCCTCATTTGGAGATACCAGACCCAAAGGAGCGCCCCACTGTTGGTGACAAGATGTTTACTTAGAAACAAGTATGTTTATCACCGTCAAAATCAGCATTGTAAGGACGAGTCACAAGAACATTCAATCGGAACGTCTTGTAAGGTAGAACCTTGACTCGATGACCCATCATCGACATTTTGTGAAGAGTTGGTTGTCGATTGAACAACACAATATCGTTATCCAGCAAATGACGGTTGACGATATCTCCACTGTACAGGACAATTTCCTTCGTGTTCACATGTTTCAGAGAAATCATGCGACCATCTGCACGAACAATCGTCTTTGCACCTGGCCATTTATCGGGGCCATTTTGCACCAACTTATAAAGTCTTTCTAAGTTATAAGGTGTTACCGCTTCTGGACTGGTCAGATTCATTGCAATCTCCAGAGGAACACCCAACTCTGTCACACTTAGATTGGGATCAGGAGTAATCACAGAACGTGCGGAGAATTCAACACGCTTTCCTTGAATGTTATATCGAATACGTCCTTCCTTACCACCAAGACGCTGCTGAACGGACTTGAGAGGTCGACCCGAACGTTGTGCAGATGGCGCTACACCAGGAATTTCATTGTTCACCAGTGTAGCAACATGGTATTGGACCACATCTGTCATTTCATCAATCACTTGTTTCGTAGAGTTATTTTCGATTTTTTGTTGTAGCATCTTATCGTTTTTAATAATGTCAAATAGCTTGTGAGTGAGATCGTCTTCGGAACGCTGATTGTTATCCTGAATCACCGATGGACGAACCTGCGGAGGAGGAATGATCATAACCGTGCAAATCATCCAGTCTGGACGGAAGAAGTAACGATTAAATCCCATAAAGTCAACATCTTCATCCGTGATACGACGGAACAAGCGATGAACGGACTCTACTTCCAGAGGCTGTTGCTGCTTCAAAAGATGATAATGAGCAACAATGCGTGCAATACCCTCACGTGTAAACTTATCGGGCTTAGGAGCGCCACAACCATCTTCACACTCTTGACCACATCGCTTGATATTGGCAGAGAGGGCAATTACCTCCTTATTGCGAGCCTCTCCCTTTCGATTGAGTAGATCCTTATGAAGATTCTTATCAATGAGTAACTTGGAGCAACGAATGCAAATGCACTTTAGAACGTTGATAATATCATTTATAAATTGAATATAATAGACTGGACGGGTTAGACGATAGTGACCAAAGTGACCGGGGCAGCCATGATTGGTCTGACCACACGTTCGACACACTTTACCATTATCCAATACGCCCATACGCGGATCAAACAGTCCACCGATCTTTGGTTCATTGCCTTCATACGTCTGCTGAGACGTGATCTCCACCACGGATCGTTGTTCAATCTCTTCAGGCGAAAAGATGCAAAATTGAACCCCAACGATGGATTCAATATCAGATGTATGTTTGTTAAACCCGTATGGCATTCTGTCTTGGATATAGAAACTGTTGTCTAAGTTCTTTTCAAATTTTAGTATATCTTTAAATTGTTTTTAATGATAGGCTCAATTTTTTACATCTGTAAAGGTGTAAAAAATGAAGTGTGCGTAGTATCTCATACCTGATTGTAATTATCCCCAAAGATCGATCCAAATAGAGAACTCTTAGACTCATAGGGTATAGGCTTAATAGAATACTCATTATGATTGTAACTCTTTACTGTCCAATAATGTTCTCCTTCCTTCACGATTAACATAGTACGTTCCTCATCCGCAGACAATACATATCCACTTATTTCTTTTTTATTCGGAAATCCGAACATCGTACGAAGTGTATTTGTAATATATTCCATGATTTCTATAAAAATAGAATGATATTATTTTAAGTCCTTAGCGTATATTGATAATGATTCGTTCTTTCCAATTTGCTACATTCATATGAAATGCATAGTGTACTATGACTTCACGGAATTCAGAAACATCAATCTCTTCCTTTTCATCTCTCGATAACACAGTATGTTCGGATTGTTTTTTATATGTAGTAGAAAGTGTCTTCTTCCAGTCAGGTATATACAGGCGAATCTTGTATTCTGTGTCATTGATCGCGGTTCTATCTAAAATAATACCCTTGCATTCCATTGGATGTTGTATGGCTTGTAAGAATTGCAAATCTCTTGCAAACCGTTTGATCGATTTCTCTCTTTGATTCATGTCCAGCATAGCCTGTGGAACGATGAAACCTTCCTTCGATTGACGAATCAGTATTTTTAAAACACGCTGGTTGACCAGATCTGCATAACGACGAATCGGACTGGATGCATGCGCATAATGATCCGAGTCTAATCCATAATGTTGTGTATTTTCTTCTTCTGCTAAACAGTATTCTGCAGAAGAGAATGCCATATTCATAAGCTCAGGTATGTGCTGTTTGTATTTTTCCAATCGCTCCCAATCAGGAGCAGAGTGTCGTCTTAGAATTCCCATTTTTGATTCCTTTAACCATTTTCCAGCTTCCTTATTGTACAATATCATCATTTGTTCCACCCATTCATGCGAATCGGTTACATCACGCTGCGCCAAATGGGATACAATCTTCGCAAGAACCTCTTTGTATTCCGAGTCCCATTCCTGAAACTCCTCATATGAGAACGACTGCCGATTGATAAAGGATGTTTCCAACCACCGTTTATTCTTGATTTCTACACCATTCCATTCGAAACAAAGAGAAATGCCACTGGATACCCTATCTGGCTGTAAAGAACACACACCTTCTGAATATTCCACAGGTAACATAGGTCGAAGTACTCTACCCTCATTGTCATAGATGGTTTGCCCAATCAAGGATGCAATAATATCCTCTGCACTGTTGTTTACAATATACGACGCCACATCACTGATGGAGATATATATTTTCCAGTAATTTTCACCCATCTTTTTAAATGTAAAGACGTCGTCTATATCTTTACATCCTTTTGGATCGATATTATAGGTAAATCCAGTTATTCCCACACGGTTCGTTGGTTCTTGTTTGATTTGATACGTGCCTTTTGACCATTTCAAGGGACATACTTGCCAAATCAATGCCTGATATTCTGCATCCCTATCGCCTGAAGGTCCTACTATTTCCTGAAGGTTTCCACGTGGAAAAGTTGAGTTTTTCTTCCAGTCATCAAACGTAAGTACACCTATTATATTACGAGATAGATCTTTTGTAGAACATCCTACTATAAAGTTTGGATAGGATTTATTATAGGGTACAAATAAATAAATAGGTACACCTCGTGACGTAATTCCATAGCGGATCTTTGATGTAATCGCAATTGTACCAACAAGTAAGCAATGCTCGCTACGTAACTCGAGCACACAACCATCGTTCCAAGAAACATGATCGCCTGGTAGACATTTGTTTGCCAATTTGGCTCCTGTGAATCGATGGATTTCCTTTCCCATATCATCCACAATCGTAAACTCTGCATAATCCGATGTATGGAGAATTCCATGAATACCAGATGGCCGCTCCTCCACTTGTTCCACCTGTAAGACTTCTTTCATATAAGACTGTGCGTTGTTCATTTTCTATACTTTCCTATGTAGGTTAGTTGCTCAAATTTTAAATCGTTTCTAAAAGTAATGAGTTGTGGAAATCGATTCTCATGCGGTATCAAACGCTTTCAACAACCTCACTTTGCACCCGACCGGCCTTCCAATCCTGAACTCCATCAGGAGAATCAAAATCGTTTGTCTGAACTACAACGACTACGTGAACAACAAGACCTATCTTTTTCGTACTCTACAACCACTGCGACGACTGCGACGACTGCAACAACTGCAACAACTACGACAGCTACAACCACTGCGACCACTGCGACCATTGCGACCATTGCATCCGATTCTACCTATTGTCCATGGGTTCAAAACACTACCAATTAAAGGTCTTATATGAATTCCATATTTGGTTCGTAATATGAGAAGATACATTCATAGTATCAAAGGGTGGTTCTCTATTATGGTAAGTGGACTGAAATAATAAGAATACGCTTTCCCCCAAAAACGAGGGAATGAATACACGATAGGGTGTGATATGTCCATGAACGGGAAGAATATGTGCACTCACCTCTTTCGTAGCCTTCATACTACGTAAGAGCGTTTCATACATTTGCTCTTTTCCTATCCTATTTCTCATCCCTGCATAAAGTACAATGGATCCCTCTGTGTGAATCCAATTATGTACATGCATCATAAGAGTGTGCCAACATGCCATATTTTCATCGGATGGATCGAATAAATCAATGATGATCAAATCGTATAATGTAGATGGGATTTCTTGTATTCTCTCAAAAATATCCTCATAAAAAAGAGTCAGACGAGGGTCGTTCCATGCTCCCTTTGACCACTCTGGATACTTTTCTTTAAAAAGATCTACCACCTCTTTGTCCCATTCAAACATATGCACTTCTTGCACATCCGACCACTTTAACACCTCACGCGCGGTTGCTCCTTCTCCACCGCCAATGATCATCACTCGTTTCCTATTCGGCGATGCCATCATCACGGGATGAACGAGAGCTTCATGATAGATACGCTCATCCCTTTCACAACTTTGAATGGATCCATCCATAAAACATGATATTCCATATTCGGGTCGATACACCATTTCCACATGTGTTCCTCGCTTCGTTGTCACCGAATGCAATCGATCTACACCCTTCCATTCAATGCATCCTACTTCATTGGGTAGTGTTTCCTCATAACTACTTGTAGACATTCTACAGGTAGTTATCAATACACTTTAGATTGTTATATGTATAGGTGGTACAGTACATTACTGACCCGTTGATCCAAATCCTCCTGCACCTCGTTCCGTACTGGGCAAGGAATCTACGATACGAATCGTTCGAATCCATCCCATATCAGGTGCAACGATCTGAAACAGACGATCCCCACGCTTTACCTCGGAATTTCCTGTCATCGACCAAACGGGGGCCTTTAGCTCTCCACGATACGACTTATCGATAATACCTAACGAATTTGCCATTAAAAGCCCTGATTTATAAATGGAGGAACGAGGAGTTAACCAAAAATGACTGTCTGTCTTTACAAATTCATTGGACAAACCATGGGGCATGGGTTCCACCTTAAGAAGACGAACCACTACACCAAAGGGAATAAATTGAGGTGTCTGCTCTACCTTTACATCCTCTGAACTATGTAAATCAAATCCTGCATTTGCATCCGATCGATTGATCTCGTTTTTATAATATGCAGCCTGTTCGGGTGTAGTGGGAAGAATTTCTAACTCATACCATATCTGATTCATCTTAAAAAATAATAGAGAACGAGCTTTATGTACTTTAGAAATGTAGATACAGGCTATCTGATAGAATGACATCCCGAATCATTCGTTGACGAACTTCTACAATTTTATCAATTTGTTCCACATGTTGACAATAAGTTGCCATTGCTAACCATTCATCAAGCATGTTTGCCATCTTCATAACAGAACGAATAAAGTTTCCTTCAAACAAATTGTATTCTTGACAGATTGCAGACGCATTTTCTCCTTGGATCCATTTTTTCATAGGATCCATCATTTTTGTAGAGATGTTCCAATATTCGTACATCGGATACGCAATTTCTTCTTCTTTTTTATAAAATTCTGTAGCCATCTGTTGTATTTTTACTAAAACGGTGCGAATCTCGTTCGAAATATGTAGATTATGGAGGGACGGATTGCCATCCGTTTCATTACATTCTTGGAAACAAGCCAAAACGGTTACCAGATCTTCTCCTGAAAAGGAATGAAGTAGCTCCTGTGTATACAGTTCTGTCATGAGAATGGGATGACCTTCATTCACTTCCGTCGCCAAGATTCCCTTTATTGTCAAGTCTTCATTCATAAGAGTGTAAGGGTCGGCATGTTTCAAGTAACCCGTTTCATACAGAAAGCGAACAGAGGGTTGGATGATATCTTTGAATTGTTCCAGTTCTATTTTATCTTTTTCCAATCTATCTTTTTCCTCTTGAAATCTCGATATCGCATCATAGTCCGCCAACGTCTTTATCCATTCGGGCCCAATGTGCGTATTCTTCATTTTCTCCAGTTCACGCTGAATTTGTTTACGAGATGAATTACTGGCGGATCGGATGGCATGTTCTAACTCACGACGCCGTTTGCATTCTTCATATATGTCCTCTTTCATTCTACGTTCTTCTATTTGTTTATCACGCGATTCGATTTCACGCTGAATCTCTCGTATTTGCTTCTGTTGTTGCTGAAACCAATAACTTTGTTCCATAATTTCCAACCATCGAAGAGGTGTACCCTTTTCAGAGGATTGAAGTGTCTTTAAAATGAAATCATAACAGAAATCCATTCGACTGGTGATGGGTGGACGACTTCCTTTCATCATCGTTTTCATCTCGATGGGGTCGACTGGCTCACGATCGGGTAGATAAATCACAATACCCTTGTCATCCTTTCCACGACGTCCTGCTCGTCCCGCCATCTGAATATATTCATCATTGCGGAGAATACGCATGGCACCGATTTGGTCATCGTATTTTTTCAATCCCGCAAATACTACCGTTTTTGTTGGCATATTTAGTCCAACGGCAAAGGTCTCCGTACAAAATAGCATTTTGACAAGTCCTTTTGAAAATAGAATTTCGACGATTTCTTTCAATAATGGAAGAAGACCACTATGGTGAAAGGCAACCCCACGACATAGAAGATCATACAGCTGATGGTATTGTGGAACTGTTTCCAGATGTATCTTATATCGATGAAGATGAAATCCAATAATATGCTTCACAGACGCACTCTCTTCCATAGAAAGTAGTGTAGCCGTTACTTTATCGGCATATTCCTCACATAGTTTTCGATTAAGAACGAAAAACAGACCTGGAAGTAAATTATCTTGTTCCAGCATTTGAATGGCTTCGTTCATTTGGTGTACAAAACTTTTAATGGTTACTTTTCCATCGATTGCACCTGTTTTCCCTGCTCGACGAGCATCTGTCAGTCGTTGATTAAATTCCCTTTTCTCATTGTATTTCGTCTGTTGTGCCTGCAACCAATCCACGTATACCTTTTCAAAATATTCTTCCTTTGCATTCATAAGTGGAACCAATCTGCTATTTTTATCCAATACATGATGAATCAACGGTACAATTCGATATTGGGTTTCAATCAAATGTATGGGGACTTGTTTTAAGGCACCGAGCCAATTCGCCAAGTATTCTGGATGATCCAGTGTAGCCGATAACATCACCATTTTAATACTTGGATGCAGAAGAATCATGGTTTCCTCCCATACCTTTCCACGTTCTTTATCATTGATATAATGACACTCGTCAAATATGACAGCATCCAGATTTTCCATGGAAATAGAAGCAGTAAGCCCTATATGTTCCGTTGTTGTACCCTTTTTATAAAGTAAATTACGAAGAATTTCCGTTGTCATAATTACAATATTTGCATCAGGGCGAAACTTAATATCTCCTGTCATGATACCTACCGATTCCTCTGGAAACATATGTTTTAGATCATGAAATTTTTGATTGGAAAGAGACTTGATAGGTGTCGTATAAAATACACGCTTTCCTTTTCGTAAAGAATGATGAATCTGATATTCTCCCACCAGCGTTTTTCCTGAACCCGTTTTTGCACAAACCAATACATTTTCTTCCTTTGCAATGGCTACAAATGCATGTTGTTGAAAGACATCCAACGGAAAGTTATAAGGATGATCAGGAAGGGAGGCAGGTGGCTTGGAAAGATCAGGAATCACGAACATGGTACGTTCTGGAAGGGACATTATTATCGTACTCGATCTACTCTTTCCTATTCAAATTTTCATTAAGCCACTTAAATCCAGAGGATAGTACATGTACATGTCTGAGGATTGTAAAACGGTTGTTGTGACACTTACTGACAAAGATTATTATCCTCGTGCCAAACGAACCATTATTGATATTCGAACAAGAGGTCAATGGGCGGGTGACATTGTATTGGTTACGATTGGATTCCATGCCTCCCAGAATTTTTTGGACTTTTATCAGGTTACCGAAAAGCAGTTTGAACCTATTTCTACTACGTATTTGTTAGAGCAATATAGAAAGTATCCTTTACAAACGGTCAGCGATAATCGTCATCTGAACAAGGTAGCACAATGGAATAAGTTCCATCTGTTTGATGAGTGGTTTACTCAATGGAGACGAATCATCTTTATGGATGCTGGATTGCGAGTATTTGATTCGATTCACTACCTACTCGAACTACCGTTCCAAGGAAAACTATATGCTCCTGATGATTTGCCGAAGTATAACACACAAGAAGGATTTGGACGAATTATGGAACTACCTGCCAATCCACCTGCTACTGAAAAGCTATTTCAAGAATACTCAAAAGATATCGTACAGAAACGATATTTTTTAAATTGTATTTGGGTATATGATTCGTCTCTACTTTCCCAATTCAGTAAAAAGGACTTAATCGATGCCATGAATGAATACCCCATTTGCCGATGTAATGAAATGACCACTATGAATTTATTATTTACGTTTAAACATAACGTGTGGGAGCCATTTCCTGAATTCACTTCCAATGGAAAACGTCTCTTTGGTTGGACCGAACATGATCGTGATTATGGCCCTTTTACGACCTGGCGTGATTTCTGTTTTATTAAATATCCAAGTACAATACATCTTGATTGTGAATAATTATAGTTGCGGTTGCATTTCTTGAATACATCGCAGAATCGATGATTGAATATCAATGAATTCCAATCCATGCCTTTGACAAAAATGCTCTATCTTTGTAGTTGATAATTCATTATTAGAGCGTCCAGATGTAATATACTGTAATTGTTCATCATAGGAAACAAGATTCCATGTATGAGATGGCTGAATATGTTGTCTATATTGTTCCAGAATCCAATTATGCTCTACGACTCCAGGATTCGTCATATTATACACGCCTACTTCCTTCTCCTCGATCATTTTATCAATAATGGGCCACATATCGTCTAACACGGTCATAGAATTAGGAATCGAGCAAATATTGGGATAACCCACCAGCTTATTAATTAGATTCCGATGACTCACATGTCTGGATATAGGCATTCGAATACGAAGTTGCAAGGTATGACGATATGTACGAAGAAGTTGATCCGTGTATCCTTTTACAGTAGAATAAGACGATCCAAAAAAGTTGGGTTCATCGTCTTCTGTAAATATTTTTTTATTGTTTGTATAGGTATAAATACATCCCGTTCCTAAATAGACAAACTGAATATGCAGTGATTCGCAGATTTCAGCAAGATTTATAATAGCAAAGAGATTATCACGCATGTTCTCCTGTAGTTTTCCAGGTAGCTCCAAATAATCAATGGATGGAATTCGTGTACCATTTGCATCTGTTCCATAGGTACGGCCAATAAAAGAAACAACCGTATCAGGATCTACGCTCTTTATTTCCTGATAGCATTCTACTTTATTTTCAGGACGCGTCGCTGCGATCACAACATTATGTGTCGTGCTGTTGATAAATTGTTGACCAATCCAACCATTTCCTCCAAATACAAGAACTCTCATTAATGGTTTCATGGTTCTTTTCTTTAGGTTTTAGTTACGATAGAAGGAGAGTATGTTCTTGATGTAGCTCTTTCTTATCCAAATAATGCTTTGTAATCCATGCCGAAATAATTATATCTGTAGTAGATTCGATTAAAAACATATCTATTTGCGCAAGTAACATATTCATATAAATAAGCCAATCAAACCACGAATATAGAGTATAATACACGCCAATTTCGTAAATATATATACGAGGTAATTCTATTGGAGTACTTTCCTCTTGAACATTGTGTATTATCCATGGAGATATATAATTATGGTTAATACTTCGTATAACACTATTCACACATGAAAATAAAATAAGAAGTATATATTTGGTATATGTATCGATTACGATTGACATCACCAATAGGCCCTTATGAGGTCCAACATTGTAAAAAGAAGTGTTGTCTTCCTTTCTTCCTATTCCTACCATCAATCCTGTAATGCCTATCATCCATAATATTGTTATTCGTGATATATGTACTATATCTGGCATATCAATTTATACTAAAAATAGGTTGTATGTTTATATTCGATATTTGGTTACATAAATAGTAATTATATAGTATAGATATGGAAGACGAGACACATTATTGTTACATGATATACACAACGGATGGTAGCCATACCTATGTAGGGGCGACGAATGATCCCGTTCGAAGACTTCGCCAGCATAATAAGGAAATAGCAGGAGGAGCAAAAGCAACTTCCATTCAGTGCAATAGAGGCTTATCATGGGTATTAGGGTGTTATATAACCAATATTCCAGAATGGCGGTCCGCACTACAAATCGAATGGCGTTGGAAACAAATAGGTAGAGTACAGTTTCGACAGATCAAAGATCCAATCGAACGAAGATTGTATGCATTAAAAAAGTTATTATCATTGGAAAAACCAACCTCACATAGCATTCCCTATGATAGTTATCCATCTGGAGTACCCATTATTAAATGGGAAAACGAAGAATGTAAGAGGATATACGATTCGATTGTTATTACGTAATTATTCAAACGCCGTACTTGCAAAATCAGACCCTTTATAGCCTGTTTCTGTCATGTTAGCAATACCTTGTTTCGTTAGATCATCGTATAACTTCTTTTCAACCTCTTGTTCTTGTTGAGAGACAACACGTGTTGATGACAACTGATCCATGGTGCCTGGAGACATACCGAATGCTTCTGTTGCAACTGTTGCAACTGTTGCTTCTACCTCCTCCATTTCTACCACAAATCCTTCATTTCGGACTTCCTTCGAAAAGTAAAGAACAACGAACAAAATAAGAATACAAACCACAAAAAAGTGCATACCTACCATTCTATATAACTATTCATTAGAATTTTTATGTATATTTATTATCCATTTAAAGTCAACTATAGATAATGGTAGTAGAATGCATACTATATATGTACAGCCTACCAAAGAAGAATATGACATCATTCAAAACAACACTATTCAGATAGAATCTCCTGTGGAACCAACCGATTATCAAAATAAAGTATGTGTTAAACCGTGGGGATATGAATTTTTAACATACCATTCTGATAAAATGGCAATTTGGTATTTGAATATTCAAAAAAACCAAGGTACGTCACTTCATACTCATTTTAAAAAGGATACCTTTATCATTGTACTATCAGGAACTGCAAAAGTTACATTCATCCATGATGATGTTATGTCTTTGCCACCGATGTCCTCTATCTTTATTCCCAAACATAAATTTCATGCATTGTCGTGTTATTCAGAGGAAGTCTTTCTGATGGAAATCGAAATCTTTGATCACGATGTTCACTTTTCCAATAAAAATGACTTGTTACGAATTGATGATCCATACCGTCGTTCGCGAACGGGTTATGAATCATCGGTTCGAGTGTCTGAGGAGGTCACGAACTTTGATTATTTTTATCTGGAACAGGATGTTGTAAAAAAGATCAATCAGACAGAACTACGTGTGTTGGATTGTAATGATACAACATGTTTACCGAAAACGGGGTATCATATTCTTTTACAAGGGAGTTGTTATACGAATGGTCAGTATCTTCGTGAAGGAAGTCGTATACCTAATAATATCCATGATTCGTTCTGTGTACTTAGAGATTGTAGAATACTATCCATTCAAAATGAATATGCATTTGAAGATTCTAAACTCATTTATTCCATGGAGCACCTTCAGACCGTCATTTCTCAATGTAAGAAACAAGATAAGAAAATGATATTGACTTCAGGTTGTTATGATATTTTACATGTTGGACATATTCATAATTTAAGAGAATCAAAGAAATTGGGGGATTTGCTACTTGTTTGTCTAAGTAATGATTCGCAAATTACAAAACTAAAGGGGCCAAGTAGACCCATCAATCAGTATGTGGATCGCATTAATCTATTCAAGACCATTTCCTATGTAGATTATATTATCTTATATGACGAAGAGGATATTGAAAAAGAAGAAACACTTGGAAAAATAATGAAATGTGTTCAACCCTATTCTTGGGTAAAGGGTAGCGACTATACAATCGATAAAATCATGGAGAAGCATCCCTATTTACATAAAGTCATACTAATTGATAATATTACGGATAAAAGTACGACCCATATTATTAAAAAAATAACAACGTAATATCCAATATAAAGAAAATAGAGGATAGTATACTAATATGAAGTACTTAATTACAGGTATTACCGGCTTTTTGGGACCGCATCTTGCTAATAAACTGATAGAAGAGGGCCATGACGTATATGGTTTAGTTCGTATTAATATGGGGCGAGAAAACGATATTCGCGATATTGTTTCTGATTCCCATTTTTCAAAAATGAAGTTTGTATATGGCGATTTGACCAATTTTCGACAAATAGACAAGATCTTTAAAGAACATTCGTTTGATGGTGTCTTTCACTTAGCTGCACAAACACACCCCCCTACCAGTTTTACTGACCCGATTGGAACATGGGAATGGAATGTAATGGGTAGCATTCATGTAATCACCGCGCTAACAGATCATCAACCCAATTGTAAGTTGGTATTCTGTTCCACAGTAGAAGTCTATGGAAATGAGGGAATCGATGGCAGAAAACTAAAGGAAACCGATACACTTCTTCCCGCCAATCCTTATGGAGCCTCTAAGGCAGCCATTGATATGTACATACAAGAAAGAATGAAAAACAAACAATTGAATGCAGTAATTGTTCGCCCCTTTTGTTTTACTGGACCAAGAAGAGGGTCTACCTTCTCTATTTCTTCGGATGCGATACAGATTGCCAGAATGATGCTTGGTCTACAAGAAAAGACACTACGAATTGGAAATCTGGATACGGTTCGTGCGGTTACAGACGTTCGTGACATTGCGCATGCATTTTATTTGGTTATGATGGGAGACACCTCTGGAAAGATTTATAACGTCTGTGGAGGAAAACCACTCAAAATGAGATACTATACAGATACTCTATTACAATTGAGTGGTTTGTCAGATGTTACATTAGAAGTGGATAAGAAACTATGGAGACCGATTGATATTCAATATCAAGATGGAGATCCCACAAAAATTATGTCTGAACTTGGATGGACACCTCAGTATACGATCGAAAAAACAATAGATGATTTATTACAATACTGGGTTCGAAAGTTACAAATGACATCTACTTAAATACATGCGTTGATTTTACTATAGATCACATACCATGTTATTGATTACAGGCATATCGGGCCTACTCGGTAGAACACTTGCCAATGTATGTGATAAAGAAAACATCCCTTACATTGGCACACATGTCTCAAGAGAGCATAAGCATTCCTATTGTATTAATTACTTGAATGAGAAGGAGTTATATGATTTTTTAAACGTACATGCAATTACTACATGTGTACATTGCATTGTAGAACGTCAAGTGGATGTATGTGAGAGTGACTGGAACAAAACAAAAACAATAAACGTAGATATTGTCGATCACCTGGCGAGAGCATGCAAGAAACTCAACATCCATCTTATTCATATTTCCACCGATTATGTATTTGATGGAAAATGTGCTCCTTATTATCCAGGTACAGAAGTGAATCCACTTCAAAATTATGGAATGTCCAAATTATTATCGGAAAAAAGAGTGGTATCTCATCTATCAAACTATACTATTCTTCGTGTTCCTGTTCTATATAGTGATGATGTAGAGAACCTCTCTGAAAGTGCAGTTACGATCATTGGTAAAAAGGTATTGAATCAAGTGGAAGCTACCAAAGAAGATGACTATTCTGTTCGCAGACCTGTTTTTATTCCCGATTTGTGTGCGTTTATTTTATCCTTTGTTCATCGTCCTCAATATGGTGTGTTTCATTTTTATCATCCCACCCATAAAACAACGAAGTATCAAATGGCACAACAAATCGGTACCTTTCTAAACATGCCCACTCTACACATCGAACCCGTTCGTTCGTATGAAAATGTAGCCCATCGTCCCTATGATACTCAATTACTGGATAATCAATATAACATTCATGATTTTCATCATACCTCGTTAGAAGATGGAATCGCATCCTGTTTCCAGAAATGGAAGTTTCCCAAAGTAACCGAGACGACCGATCCGCAACGTTTCTTTATTTTGATGGATTTAGATGGGACTCTTGTAGATACGGATCCACTTCACCATCAAGCCTATCAGCATGCATTGCATCCTGCTCCCTTTACATGGCGCGATTTTGAACAAGTCATTCATTATAGCAACATGGAACAGTTTCTAAAGACACTGCCTGTTACGTATGATGAAATCAAGAAAAAAAAGAAGCAATGGATGTTGGAACAAACGTCGCTACGTTTTATCGAGGGAGCGGATGTATTTTTGCAGCATTTGCTTCAGTTTGATTTTAATGTTGTAATCGTTACCAATACATCCAGAGAAATCGTGGAACATTACCAAAAGCACCTACCATTATTACAGAAAGTCAAGAACTGGATAACAAGAGAGGATTATGATATACCTAAACCGCATAGTGAGTGTTATGAACGCGCCGTTCAACAATACTATAAAGGTGAAACCTATAAAATTGGATTTGAAAATACTCTTACTGGATATCGATCCATCAAAGAGAGTGTAGATAGGGTGTATTTTATCACAAACAAAGATTCAGTTGCTTATGATACTATCAAAAAAGAAGACATTTATCTTCTGCCAAACTATCATTCTTTATAAATACATCGTTGCTATATAACGTGCATAATAAAAGCTATATATTGTTTTATGAATATTATTCTTAAAACAGTGTGCATTCGCTAACCAAATTGTAATGGTTAATAATCCTATAAAATCACTCAAACACACATCCTTCATTAAAAACATATCGGGCAATGTAAGGTTATCGTCTTCTATATCTAATTCCTGGATATCCATATTATCAAATGCATCGTATCCTGTTAGGGCAAATCGAACTTTTGCATCATCGTATTCGGATATACCATAGAGATCCTTGTCTCCAAAATATCCCCTTGGATCAATAAATACCATATCATCAGTAGACGGGTTGTACAATATATTATTAAACTGACAATCTCCGTGAATCACACAAAGTTGATACTCTTCTAAGGAGTTCACGTATTCATGTACTCTTTTTTCGATGATCGCCATACTCTCTTCGAATGATTGTAAAACGACATGGTTTACTTTTTTCAGAAACGAATAGCGGTCTAAAAGAGGAACAATCTCATTGTATCGTTGATAGATTTTGTCTTTTGTTTCGATGTGTAGTATTTGTAAGAATTGATTCTTAGATACGTCCTGTTTGGTACACGTATGTAGACGATGTAACTCTTCATAGATTCGATTGCATATCTTTCTTTTTCTATCGACGGAAGCGGAGGGGAAGTATTGATACAGAGGCATATAGCCTGATAGATACTTCATGATATAATACGTTTCTCCTATTTCCAATACAGTTGGAATGGAAAAAGGAATAGAATGATTCTGAATATACTGTAAGAACTGTATTTCTTTTTTTATTTTACAGTGTCCATATTCATTTTTAGATTCTTTCTTGATTGTGTCCTTTCCTATCATGGACAACTGGTTAAACTGTGTTCCATATCCTACTCTTTCTATAAAAATAGGATTCATCTATTTATAAGATGTCTTTTAGTTTTAAATGAACACCCGCAGCATCATCTGCTTGAAGAAATGTCCACTTATGCTTCAAAAAATCGGAGTAGTTGGTATACATGTTATCATAATAGTAACTATCCTTACCAACATGGATAATTGTATTCTTGGATGTAATAGATGACTGGTTCAGATAATAAAAACATGCACCAATATCAAAATGAATTGAATAATCGCATACTTGTAGGATATGTTCTAATGCACATAAATTATCACATGTTATGTTCTCATGTAGACCAAATTGTTTATAACAATCGATTACATTCTTAATGTCGCTTTCGTGCAGTTTCATTTCTAATTCTGGTGAAATGGTTGGAATAAGAAACGTATGATGTGGATATATATTCGCCAGTTCAAATACAAATACATCATGATTTTGTATGGGAATATACTGACCCGATTTTGGTAGATAATTATAATAAAAAACGTAGGTACGCGTCGTGTCACGGTTGTGATACCAATCTTGAAACAATGACATATCTGTTTTTGGAATAATAGGCATATAGGTCATTGTATCATACTCGTCTACTTCTATCTTGATATCCAATTCATGATGTATATGGAATAAAACACTTTGAAATGCTTTTACATATCCAGACATATTGCATTCGAGATCTGGAAGGGTTGTGTTTGTAATCGCAGGATTCATAAATAACGCTCCTATCCATATATTAATAGCAATCGTTTCATTATCTATTACGAAATATAAATTACTTTCTCTACTTATGAATTCCTGTACATCATGAGAAATAGTCAAATTTTGAATTTCACTAAAAATATAGGAATTATATCTACATACAACAGTAAAGGAATGATTCGGATTCTTTTTACAAAGAGTTCGTACAATAGACTGATTAAAAAATAAATCACCGTTGTGATAGGTATTATATAAAAGAATCTTCATGTTATGTGTTGTATATGTTTATTATGTTTATTATATTTATTATATTTAAGTTCCATATCATTCTATCGTACCAATCCGAATCGTGATGCTTTTTTTTGTAAAAATAAAGATTCCGAACCATTATAATGTCTTCGTGGGCAAATATACGCGTTCCCAGAAAAAGGGATATTTCCCAAATACCTGAAGAATTGCGACCATTGGTTGTTACAAGAGCACAACATCCTGGAGTCATTCTTTCAGAATCCTTTCAAACATCCTCCTCGGAAGATCACAATTTTAATGACTACTACTCTAATATGGTTATTGATCCATCCCTTCCGAACCCCAAAAAGGAGGAACGGTATACTCCGAGAGAATATGTTAGCAAGAAAATCGAAACAAGACCCTTACCAGGTGCAATTGAATTACTATATAATGGAAAGTCATATGTATTTGTTATTCTCCGTCATTTACGAAATGCCAAAGACAATGAACTATGGATCAGTTCCTATAACTCGATTCGCAAATACTATACCAACAAAATTATCATTATTGATGATAACTCCTCCGTCAATACAGTACATGGAACTCTATATGAAACAGAAACCATCCAAAGTGAATTCAATGGAGCGGGAGAAATTCTTCCTTATTATTACTTTTTACAGCATAAATGGGCAGATACGATGATATTTCTTCATGATAGTATGTTTTTACACAGACGATTTCAAGAGGATGAACTACAATATTCCGTTCGATTTCATTGGTATTTTAACAGTAACGATGCGGATGATAAACGCAAAATTACTATGTATTTGTCATTATTGAAAAATGAAAAATCGAAGGAAGTACTTGCTTTTTATCAAAATGCTATAAGTGTCTGGAAAGGATGTTCAGGTGGTGCCAGTATGATTGACTATAGCGTTGTATCCCAATTAGAAGATACATATAATTTGTTTACTACATTAACAATGGCTATAAAAGTAAGAAAAGATCGAGAAGCATTTGAACGAGTTCTTGGCATTGTATTGTATTACGAGGAGCTCATCCAGGACAAAACATGTTCGAATTTCGGAGATATTATGCGATATCCAGGATGCTTTGAATCCGAACGTACGAATCCAGATACTGCCGCCACGATTGTCAATCAACACAGATATAATACGTCTATTTTAAAGGTATGGAGGGGTAGGTAATCGTACTGACGCAAATTTGTAGAAGACGGTATTGTTAAACGTATTCAATACATACAAAGTGGATTTATTATGGACATTTGCTATTTAATCGTATATACATCTTTAAGTAAATGAATTATAGTTATTGCGTATTATCATAAAATAATAACTATAAAAAAAAGAAATATATATTGTTACGGATAACTATCCATCATCTTTGTACACTCCTCGCATACTTTTTGACCCTCTTTGGTCGTATTTTTACACCAACCATTACCACCTGCATTACAATTATTCGGAATGGCTGGTTTATCTTCTTCCGTTAGCGGTGGATACACTGGCTTCGATTCTGTCTTGACTTCGTTTGATACCGAATCGGGGACAGTATCTGCTGCTTGACTCATCTTATAGAGGACTTATATTTTTTCTTTAAACTGTGTTTATGGTATTTCTGTAGATGGGTTAGACGATGTAGTATGGAAGGAGTGTCTATATCGTTTGGTACGTTGGGCAGTTAGAAATTTGCTACATAGTGCCTGTAATTCATGATTGTCTTCTTTGTTTTCTTCCAAATTCTCGACAAATGTATTCCATCTTTTTTGCCAAATAGGACTGTCTGGATCGTCTCCCGTTTGCTTTTCAGTATATTCTTTAAAGTGTTCGATTTTGCCCTCTAAGAAGGCTCGAACAATGGTAGTAGCAGGCCATTGTTGTCTATCATCACGTTCTACGATTGATTTATTTTTCTCATAACATAGTTGGTTGTGACGGATTCGTCGCAAATTTTCGACAAAGGCACGAATAATAGATTCGGATGCAACAAATGATTTTTCCTTGACAGATAGAATGAAGGTAGACCATGTTACGGGCCAATCTATAACATCGGAGAGATCGTTGTTCTGTTCGCAATACTCTTTGTATTGGTTTTCATTGTTCTGCTGGATGGCTTCAAAGATTTGTTTTACTTTCCATTGCTTGGGTGGAGAGAATTCTTTCTTTATATCTTGTTTTAATAATGTTGTAAGTGATGGCAGAATAGGAGGTGGAATAATAATTTCGTTTATCGGTTTATAGATGCGCCCAATAGAGTCTGCTACCACAGGAGTATCATTTGCGACACGTTTTTCGACTTTAGATGTTCGGACGGGAATCGTATAGAAATGAATCATGTGTGTTAGTTCATCGTACAATGCATGGATTTTTTTTGCTTGTTGAATAAGTATTTCATAAGGTATATCCTTTTTTAGCAGATTGCAGTGACCACAACATGGACGACAGTTGTCAAGATCATAGCCATGATTGTTATCAAATCGGTCGATTCCATTTGAATTCGTAGCAGATGATTCTAATCCACATAGGTAGCATGATTGTGAAATAATAGTGTTGAATTCATCCTCTGAAAGAACAAATGGTATAGAACGAGACTGTGCAGATTTAAAATAAGAGGAATAGATTGGTCTGCCTCTTGATAGGAAGGTTGAGCTCCATTTTTCTACCAGTTCTTGTTTTATTGAGATTGTAGTAACAGCGTATTCATGAATCGTATACAGTTTATCAATAAATTCTTGCGGATGATTTGTACCCTTTAGTGTATTACACAACTCGCAACATGGTACCACATTCCCTTCTATATATCCTTTATTGTTGTCAACACGGTCGATACCATTGATTTGATTTGGTACAGAATAACCACAGTAGAAACAGGGTTGAATCAATAAAGATTCGAAGAGTGCTTTTGATAAAGTAAAGTCCAAGTTCCGTTTCTTTGCACTTTTTACGTAATGATTCCATGTAACATGTTTGTTTTGAAATCCTTCCTGTTTGTACTTTCGCTCTCGTTTTGGACGATTGTCTTCTATCATACGATGCTTTTCATAACATGTCACGCATCGGCGTAATGGTTTATCATGTTTTCCTTTTGCACGATTGTCCACATTCATGTGGACTCCGCAATCCAAACACAAATTGGGATCACTGCGTTTTTTTCCATCTACTGTACGATCGCGAATCCGAGCCTTGTGCAGACATGTCTTACATGATACTTGTCCTTCTTCTAACACTGCAACACATCCACGAGCAATGTCACAATAACGAATATCCTTTTCCTTGGCTTCCTCTATTAAACGAACACGGGCATGCTTCAAACAATAAGCCGTATCCGTTCGGTTCTCACATGGCGATCCCTTCCGTGGCCCTTGTTGAATCGTTGCTTGACATGGATTGGACATGATTTATTCTATAGTACATACTGACTTCATATGTATCAATTTTATACACGTACATGAATTGTCTATTATGATTTCACTTCCATTTTTGAATATTTGTTTATACTCAAAATAGGAAATATGTTTTTGTTTTTAGTTATTTTTATGAAAAATACAAAAATATAAGGTATTCCACACCAGAAGGTATGAATAATACTTTAATTGCTATAAGCTAAACCACCCCATGTGGTATTTCCCTCTATGTTTCCATAGAGGATGGACTGTACCTTAAGCAACCTCAAGTTGATTAGACTCTCATTGGTTACCGATGCCTTTGCAGTCTCTGAAACGGTTTCATAGCCTATCTTATCGGCCTTAGAAACTCGCCTGCGGATTGCCCAATCCTTTGCGTTTTTACTATATCCGAGGTCATTACCCTGGAGTTCTTCACATGTTTCCATGTGAAGGTAGTAGCAAAGGCTGTAAGGGGTTTCCCGCAACCAGGTCATCTTGCAGTTTTGGTTCTTACCAAAACCACTAGCTAGTCACACTGTTTGTCCCTGCATTTTGGCAGGGCAGCTAGCTGTTTGGAACAGGTAGTTTGCTTTCGCAAACTTGCAATTTATTACGATGTACATTAATGCATAAATTGCTAATTTAATTCCACTCATCACACGGAGAACGTTATAGTTAGTAGCATACACGCGAACCGTCGAGCTCAGGTTGGTGCCAACCGCGTTGTTCGAGACAGTGAGCAAGAGGGTCGTGTTGTCGATACGCGACAAGTTGCACGTGCCAGACGGCTGGTGCTGCTCAGGCTGCAGGGCGAACGAGTACACGTTGATGCCGACAGCGGGGATGTTGGTGTGGTGCTGGTACGGCTGGACCCAGTTGAAGTAGTTTCCATCGCGAACCTGGAAGCGGTCGTGGCCGTTGAGCTGCAAGAGAGCGGTGATGCTCGGGTTCTTGCCAGCCATACCCTCGACACGAGTGACGGAGTAGCCAGACTCGAGAACGGAGCGGTCCCACCAGTCAGAGTAGTTGAACGGCTGCTGTCCCTTCCACGGGTTGATGATGTTGTCATCGCAGCTGACGAAGGAGTCACGCTGAACGACCCAGACAAGCTCCTTGCACGGGTGGTTGAAGTTGAGCTTGAGCTTGTTAGCCGAGGAGGTGATCGACTCACCGCCAGTGAACTGGAGGACGTCAATGAGGTACTCATGCGAGACCTGGGCGAACTTGCGGCGCTCGTCGGTGTCGAGGTAGATGTAGTCGACGTACAGCGAGGCAGCAGCGAGACCGCACTGGCCAACACGGTTGCGGATGGCATGCGGGTCCGAGGAGTTCGAGTAGTCCCAGCACAGGTTGTTCAAGGTGTTGAACTCGAGGTTGATGCGGACCTCGTGGTACTGAAGAGCAATCAACGGCAGCGACAGACCAGGGTTGCGGCAGAACCAGAACTGCAGAGGGATGTACAGAGTGTACATCGGCGTGCAGCTGGTAATGACCTCCGAGGTCAGCGGCTCACCGCCATAGCAGTCGTTGTCACAGCCAGAACCACCCTGGTAGATCAGGTTGGTCAGCTCAGGGACGTTACCGACCATCTTGGCGTAACCGGCCTGCTTTCCAGGCTCCTGAGTGAGCTCGTTCCAGATGTGGAGCCAGTCACCATAGTGCTTGTCAATGCGCTGGCCACCGATCTCAATCTCAACGTAGTTGATGATGTTGTGACCGATCCAGTTGAGCCAACGGAACTGAGCACCCGAGCCGTCAGACGGCTGCAGCTGAACCTGAGGCAGGGTAGCCTGGAGGTACATGCGGTGGATCAGATCACCATTACGCTGAATGGTGCAGGTGACCTTCTTGCCGAAGTTCGGGGCACCGTTGAACGGGTTCTCGATCGACTCCATCGCGAAGTTGGTGTGACGACGATACACGACCTTGAAGACAAGGTAATACCCTCCCTTTCGGGATATTTGAGAAGATGTAGTATCACACAAAAATACTACATTTTACAGCTGTAAGGCTGGTCGTCGTAACTTCTAGGGATTGGACTATAACTTAAGCCCCGTGAGGGACCCATCACCATTTAGTCTCTGAACTGCATTCATGCAGATTGAAGATATATAAGCGCATTATTTAATTTTTCCTCTTCTGTTATTCGCTCCTTAAAGCGTTTTGTATAATTCCGTATTGTTTGTCCGATGTATTTTTACCAGAAGGAGAAGTGATACAATAAATGTATCCCATTATTATTAGGTGTGCGCGTAACTCTTAAATCTGATTAGAATTTGGCTGCGGATTGCCCATTGTCATTGAGATGGCTCAAATCAATTTTTTACATTATTACCATACCTGAGGATTGTTCTCAGCCATAACCGATTTTCAAAGGCTACTTGGTAGTAAAAACTTTAGGGTGTTCCCGCAATTTGACGATGTTGCGATTTGTGTTTTACAAATCACTAGCAACTGTGGTATGATACATTGCTGTATTCTGAAACCACTAACGGACTTTGTCAGATGATTATATCAGTTTGTCATCTGCCGATTGCTTTTCAACCCCCTTAATATGTCGAGGTAATCTGTGGATTGCCGGTAAGATAAACGTCTTGTGCGCCATAAGCGACTAACTGCATGAGCCCGCCTCCTGTCATTTTTACTTATACTCTATGTAAACAAAAAAAATTTGGGAAAACACAAATTTTCTAAAATTGTAGAATTGTGTCGGAGACTTACAATGGCTTTTTAAACGGTACGTTTCATGATATACATACACAATTATGTATTCATATGAACTCAATTATACGCATGAAATGCATCATACCGGAATATATATCATTCATAAACCTAAAAATTGACGAATGCCTGCACTGTATAGAGAATCAGACATGTGTGAACATGGCCGAAGTATATTCGTACAAAGTGTGAACATAGTGCATTCATCCAGATGGATACTGTATAGTTATCCTCCGTTATTCTTCTCCTTTTTCCTTTACAAACGCGGATACACGTATAATCAATGTGCAATAAGTAGATAGACGAGCGAAAGTACTCATGTAACATATTCATTTTTATAAAAAAAAGAATGAACCATCGGAATAGCATATCATGGAATATGTATTGTAGAGTGACACAGCGGACGTATGAGGGTTTAAAAAGAGTTTGCTTTTGCATATAAGTACAAGTAAACATATGGCGGATAGTGCTTTTTTTAAAGTGAAAAGCTCGAAACGAAGTAATCCAGAAGCACGAACGACATTGGATGCCATTCATCATGAGAAGATCCAAAATATGATTCATGAAAAGGAACTCATACCTGCGTACAAAGAAGATGTACGTACTCTCAAAAAGAGGATAGAAGAGAGTACATCTGATGTGGAGATATGGAAGATGGAGCGAGACATCGAGCAACTTGAAAAGAAAATGAAAAGTATGGAGGATGGATCTGAATTAATGGATTATTACCTTCGAACAGGTGAAATTTTGTACAACTATTATGATATTCAAGAACAGATTCAGCAAGGTACTAAAATCGGTCAAACGACAAAAGCCAAGCCTGGTTCCATTCTGGCCATTTTAGAAGAGGTGGCGCAAGAAGAGGCAAGTCATCCTAAAAATGAAGTAATTGACCAAACCAAAGAAAAGAACAAGGATAATATCATTCAAAACGGTATGCAACGAAACCAATTACTAAATCAGTATTTGCAAATTGAGGATCCAACCATGGCTCGAAGTACCGTCGAAGAATATGATGATCCTTGGACCATTTGTGACCTATGCAATAACGAAATGTTCATGTGTCTCAACGAAGCCTATTTGACTTGCTCCAAATGTGGATATCAAGAATTTATTCTGGTAGATAGTGATAAACCGTCCTACAAAGATCCACCTCGTGAGATTAGTTATTATGCATACAAGAAGATCAATCATTTCAACGAGTGGCTGGCTCAATTTCAGGCCAAAGAAAGCACGGAAATCCCCAATGAAGTATATGATGCCATTTATTTGCAACTCAAGAAGGAACGAATCACAAGTATGGGTACATTGAAGCCAACCAAGTTACGTGAAATTCTTCGCAAGATTAAATGCTCCAAGTACTATGAACACATTCCCCACATCATCAATCGGTTGAATGGTCAGAATGCACCCTTTATGTCAAGAGAAGACGAAGAGAAATTACGTCATATGTTCCGTGAAATTCAACCCTCTTTTAAGAAGCATTGCCCTAAAGGTAGACGTAATTTCTTATCCTATGGGTATGTTCTTTATAAGTTCTGTGAATTGTTAGAAATGGATGAGTATTTGGCATGTTTCCCCTTGTTGAAAAATCGTGACAAGTTGTATCTACAAGACAAGACGTGGGAAAAGATTTGTGCTGATATGAGATGGGGTTATGTACCCACTTGCTGATTGTGTCTAATTTTTAAAATTGACCCATTTCAAAAAACATAGCACGAATTACTCATGACCGAACCATTATATCATGTGAATGTGGAGGTTCTTATCTACAATCGTGTAAACATACTTATGCACCTGTATCATATACTACTTTTGATAAATTAATACGTCCTACTGGACAATAATAGGATGACGTATGTGATATTTTACTTTTTTTTCTTGTTCCTGCTTTTTGATTTATTTTTTTTAGAGGATCCATATGTGTTACATCAATTACCCAATTTGTGTTGAAAAAATATCCATTTAAATAATGTTCCATAAATGTTCCTATCCATTCTCGTACAAGACGGCATCTTTCGTCTTTTGGAATGGAATTAAAAAACTCACCATATGTTTCAGATTTTTCATAAAATAATTCCAATTCTTCTACATTCTTTTGTGGTGGTTTTGCAATTCGAAGAAAGTCATTAAAAGATGATTTGGCATCTTTGTCTTTTAATAACCATTCTACTCTCTTACGATATTCGGTATGTATGCCTCTATCTTTTTGATATGCATTAAAATGTTTTTCATACCACGTTACACCATTAAATGCAATTGAAAAATAATATAAAACAACGGGTACTGCATTTGTTCCCGTTTTACCAAACTTTTTTTGGCGTATTTCATCCTCTGTACCACATTCTATATTTGACATATCATCAAATACAAACTCATTAATATTTGGAAGTTGTTTATAAATATACTGTAATAATGTCTTAATAATTACAATAGAACCTTCTCCACGATCAAGTGGTACATCAAATGAACAATCTGGAACATATACTAATGTCGGAATTTTTGCAGATATTGGTCTACTTTTATCATCATATGTAATGGACACATTTACACAATCATGATATGTTCCTCCTATTTTAAAATTACGACTATAAATTTCTCCATTTCTATTAAAATTACTATTGTCAATAATACGAAATCGATATTTCCCAACAGATACATCTATTGTTGTATCTGACATACTATATTTATCAGTACTATATTTATATTGCTCTCCTCTTAAAGTTAAGACCAATACCAAACCCAACACCTATAAATTTGAACAGACCAATTTTCTTTTTTGTAGAGTAGAATCAAAAATGAGTTGTCTACCTACAAGTAAGAAACTATGTGGACTATCTACTTGCAATCTATGTTTTCAACGATCGTTTGCAAGTCATCCAAAGGCGATTTGTTGGAGTGATAAAAATGAGATGACACCAATGGAAGTAACCAAAAGTAGTAATAAAATGTATTGGTTTGATTGTGAGACATGCGGGCATGAGTTATATATGATTGTTAAAAATGTATCAAATGGTCAGTGGTGTAATTATTGTAAAGGAAGTGGATTATGCGAATCAGATGATTGTATATTCTGTTTTGAAAAATCATTTGCTTCTCATCCAATGGCCTCATGTTGGTCCCCTGACAACAAAATCAATCCAAGAATGGTAGTAAGAGGCTCTGAAAAGAAATATCTGTTTGTGTGTAATGATTGTGATCATATATTTACTACAGCGCCATCTATCATAAAAAATAAAAAACATTGTCCTTATTGTTCGAATCAAAAAATGTGTGAAAAAAAAGAATGTGAGTCATGTTTTAAGAAGTCATGTGCATCGCACAATATGAATAAAGCTTGGTTAGATACAAATGATAATACTCCAAGGCAGGTATTTCTTCAATCCAATAAAAAAATTAAATTCAATTGTTTACTATGTAAACATGTATATGAAACAACACCAAGTCACTACTATAATCGCAATGGTTCGTGCCCATATTGTGCCAATAAATATTTATGTGAAGAGGAATCATGTAGGACTTGTTTTGAGAAATCATTTGCATCTCATCCAAAAGTAGATTGTTGGAGTCCAAAAAATAAAATAGCACCTCGAGACATGTTCAAAGGTTCAGAAACAAAATGCATCTTTGATTGTGACAAATGTAATTCTGAATTTGAATCAAAATTGTATAATGTCTTGACTGGATATTGGTGTCCGTTTTGTAAAAATAAAACAGAAGGAAAGATGTTTCGATTCCTAACAGAACAATATTCAGAATGCAAATCTCAAATTCGGTTTGATTGGTGCCGATTCTCTAAAACAAACAATATCATGCCATTTGATTTTGGGATGTTGGATAAGAAAATTCTAATTGAATTGGATGGTGAACAACACTTTAATCAGATTTCGAAATGGGATGCACCAGAGGATGTTCAAAAGAAAGATGTTGAGAAAATGAAGTGCTGTATGGAACAAGGATATTCTATGATTCGTATGTATCAAGTGGATGTTTGGAAAGATACCTATGATTGGAAAGAGATGCTCAACGCTACCATTTTGTCACTTCAGAATAAAGATCCTTGTATTGTGTTTATCAGTACAAATGACATATATTGTAAACACATCGAGCAAGTAGGTAATAGTACATATCAGTATATTCATCCAATATTGTAAAACGTTATAACAATTTCAAAATAGTGGATTTTGTTTATTTTTAGTGTTTTGACATGACCCCCCTCCTATGGTCTATTTTTATCAAATACACCGATGGATTTCAGATTGTTCTGAAATGGGTGAATTTAGATGCGAGCAGGGAAGCCAACCAAATTTGCTCCTAAACCGAACCCTGCTCCTTGGCGCGCAGTAACACCCACGCTCGGTGACACCGCGTCAAGAATAGCGAAGACGACCGCGGCCAGGACAGCCAGGGTGGCGACCTCATCCAGTGGAAGCGACTTCTTCGGGATCAGAATAGCAGCAGCAGCAATAACAAGACCCTCAATCAAGTACTTAATAACACGGTTAACAATTTCAGCAAATCCGTAGCTCAGGCTCATCTTTTCTTATATTCTTTCCTAAGAAAAAAACGTGGCCGCTCCTTCTTTTTATAAATAACCACACCGAGTTTAAAGCATCGAAACCACGAAAAGATAGAGAATGAGTAACAATGCAGCCGTAGTGGAAGACTTTCTTGACGAGGATGTTGAAGTTCCTGGTCAGCGTTATATTCTACTCAGTTTCCTAAGTCCGGAGAAAGTACTGGAGAGAAAGGATCAGTACTTCTTTAAGAAGTTTCTGGAAAACTATGAGGTAGAGTGGAAGTTGAAGAATCTGGAAACGTTTATGGTGGACACCGTGAATCACATCAATAATGAGTTGGACGAGCGTATTCGCGAGCTTGAAAAGAGCGATCAGTTTGATCAGGCTGCCATCTGCCGTAAGAATCGTCTTAGTGTCGATGATCTGATGGGCAATTACAATCAGTTTGTTCAGAAGAATCGTAATGATGTTACAAGCACGAAGATTGCAGAGGCATTTGATAGCTTTATGTTTGCCAATAAGACGAAGCTGGAGGAGGATTTCTATGCCAAGAACGATTTTCAAACCAGCATACGTGGTCTGAAGGTCCGCGGTGTGTATGGAAATACGAAGGAGGCCGAGCTAAAGGCAAAGAAGCTCCAAACCAAGGACAAGTATCATAACATCTTTATTGGTGAGGTGGGTAAGTGGCTCCCATGGGATCCTCAGCCGCATGAAGTACGTGACCAGGAGTATGCTCAAGATCAGCTGAATACGTTGATGCGCAAGTACAAGGAGAACGAGGACGATCGTGAGAAGTTGTTTGAAGAGCGTTCTAAGAATGGAAAGCAGGTCTTTGGTGGTTCGCAGGGTAGCGCCACGGAGTCATTCGGTGCAATGTTCCAGGGTAAGGGTGATCTTGCTCTTCAGCGCAAGATGGAGAATCAGACTGTCGAACCCGTCGAAGAGAGTAAGACTCCTCAAAACACGGTGGTAGAGCCATCCACATAACAAAAACCGAATTATTTTACAAATAATATATTTTTGTTGATTTAGGAAAAATAACCAGTCCATGGGCCTGTATTTCCTACATAGTTTGGAATACAAGCCTGCGTTGTTCCGTCACAGAAGTAACCCTCTGGGCATGGATTTCCATCTTCATTGGGGGAGCGGCACAGATAGTCCGTATTAGGATCGGGTCTCCAGGTTGGTAGCTTGGAAGCAGATCCTATTGCAGGAATCCCAGCAACACCGCCATCAGCGGTGGAGGGTCCAGAGGGACCGCCTGCACCTGTCATATTGGCAAATCCAGCGATCGCATAATGCGGATACTTGCCAAGCGACTTCACAATCAGTGGTAACAAAACAATAACGACTACAAGAACGACTAACATGGCAACTATTCCCATCGGTTTAGATCGACCCATTTTCTAGCAAGTAACAAGGTTTTAATTATTGTCGTATGGTTGATTTTTTTAAGCATATGGGTACTTTGTCGGTGGTGTCATAGGTAAACTGGATATAGCAGGCAGAACAGGCGGGTCATCGGACGCACAGTATCCATTGATACACCGTATATTCTTTCCTGAACACGATGGTAGATCCACACCACAATGACCTGGATCCACAAAACTCTCTGAAATGGTTGGATGTAACACTAAATATAGTATCATTGCAATCACGAGAACAATAAAAACGGTTCCTGATATGAGTCTCAGTTTCTTGTCCATTTCTGTTAGTAGTTTAGTATTTCTTCTGTACGTTAATGGCTGGACCTCTTAGTCTCATACTGGCACGTGGATCAAAATTGTTGACGTCTTCTTCTTCCTTCACCCTTGCTAACATTTCAGATTGACGCCATAATTCTGGCTTGCCCATCTTGAATTCACCGTGAATTTCAGCCTTGTACCAGAAAATAGTGTCTTCCAGTTTGTTACTCTGTGTATTGTTGTTAATCACAAGACACTCGTAATTTTGTGTACATTGATCCATCATTTGACAGAAAAATTCAAAGGAAGGAAATGCCGATCCATAGTTTTCAAACAGACGTTTACGATTGTTCATATAGGGTTCTCGTAAAATGAAGACATAATCGACATTCGTACGCAGAGCGGGTTGAATACCCAAAGGAAACTGCATCGTAATGATAAAGAATACCTTGAGCCAACGCCCATTCATGAACAAATATCGAATATTTTTATCATGGGTCCAAGAGTCATCGTACATACAGTCATCCAGAATTAAGAAGGCACGGGGGTCAATGTTAGACTGAATACCTTTATCGCCATCTTGTTGAATCTTTTGCATGACCAGCTTCTGCCGTTTCACAAAGTTTGCCAAAATCACAGGATTGTATTCTCCATGAATGAACATGGGTGGAACAATCTTTTTAAAAAAACCGTTTGATTCTTCTGTACCTGAAATGACACACCCCATTGGTAAGTCTTGGTGATGAAACAGTAAATCTCTAACCAGAGTGGATTTACCGGTTCGACGCCGTCCAATAAATACCACCACAGCATCCTGCGGAACAGATTTCATTACGAACTTCCGGAGATTCACATTAATACCACCTGCTGCTGCCATCGTAATCCTATTACCAAAAAGAAATAGTTCGTGCGCTACACAAACGCATCCATAAGTCTTTTAAAAAAGGAGATGAAAGCTGCCCTTCGAACATTACGTCAACAACCCTGTAGAGGTCATGAAGTTACGGAGAATGAAAAACGAACCTTTGAGAACTATACGTATTTACAACGTTATCATCCCGCAATCGAACGATTTCCTGCTCCTGACTTCATTTCATGCCAAACACATGCCGCATTATCTTCTACGTATTATATCGATACATGGCTTTCAAAAGAGGAGACTCATTCAAAAATATGGAATACCCTGCGAACCAACCTTCAAGGAGACAAAGAAGAGTCCAAAACCTTTGTAAAGGTGGTACACTTACTTGATCCGATTGATGTTATTAAGGATAAATACACATGTCCTGTACATCCTCTACTTCCACAAAGTGGCTCATCATGGAAAGACACGCTGATGAAGCTGCATAGTTACAATAATCAAGCATACGTTGACAATGTTGCTAATTTTGTACTCAGTCGGTTTCGAGAACGAAACGTAACTCCCAATTGTATTCTGTATTATGGGTCATCCTCTGGAATTAGTACATCGTATCCATTCAATATTTCAAATGAGTTTTCTACGTATCGCCAGTGCAGATGGTTTTGGAAAGGTATGAAAGCCAAGGGTGCCCGTTTATCTGTTTCCAAGCCCGAAACGAATGATGTGGATACGAATTTCGATGAAATCTATAAAGAAATTACAACGTGTCCCTTTAATGAAGAGGATGAAGAGGATACAGAGGATATAGAGGACATCGAATTAGAACCTCTTTTCAGTGATTCCAGTCTTGATACTTCTGATATGGAGTCGGTATGTTCTGTACCCTTTGATGTTATTCAACATGACGTAGATAGGGTGGATAATGTAGATAGGCCCGAAGAGGTAGTTACTATTCATAAGCGCGTTCATAAGAAAACAGAATCTTCGAATGAATCAGACGGCTCAGAGGATGCAGATGACTCGGATGGCGATTCCGTAGATGCAGATGACTCGGATGGCGATTCAGCAGATTCAGCAGATTCAGATGAAACTGTAGAATTGGATTTGGATATATCGATTGATATGCCCAATATGCCTGTTTTGCTTATCTATCAAGAGGCACAAGAGGGTGTGATCGATGATTTATTAGACGAAGAGGAATTGGACGGACATGAACGAGGCTCCCAAGGATGGGAAGCACGTTGGATTGCATGGTTGTTCCAAGTAATTGCAGTGTTATCGTTTCTTCAAAAAGCAATTAGCTTTACACATAATGATTTGCATTCGAATAATATTGTTTGGAGAAAGACAGCACAAAAATTCCTTTATTATCGAAACAAGCAGGGAACCATTTGGAGAGTTCCTACGTTTGGAAAAATAATTAGTATCATTGATTTTGGTCGTTCCATTTTCCGTCTTGGATCTCATTTATGGATATCCGATGATCATTGGCCCAATCAAGATGCAGGAGATCAATATAATTTCGGACCCTTTTTTGATTCAAGCAAACCCAAAAATGTCCCCAATCCATCCTTTGATCTATCCCGATTGTCTGTTAGTTTAATCGATGGTCTTTTTGATGAAACGCCGCACAAAAAGAAGGGTAAAAAGATCAATGTCATGAGTGAAGAAGGCTCTTGGAAAGTATATGAAACGTGTTCTCCTCTCTACAATCTGCTGTGGAGCTGGACAGTCGATGATGCAGGTCGTACAATATATGTAGATAAACATGGTAATGATAAGTACGAGGGATTCGATCTGTACATTAGAATTGCACATGATGTACATAATGCAGTCCCTTCGGAACAAATTCATAAACCGATCTTTGAACAATTTAAATGGAAGGCAAAGGTCGATAAAAAAGAAACCATATATTCATTAGGTTGTTAATATTCATTATCCGTTATGACTCATAACGATATAATCAATACTTAGTTTGAATTGCAGCATCCATCGGTTGTAGAAATAGGCTCACAAGGACAGCCATTGTTAATGGTTGTGCAACCACCGTCTCCTTTACGATAGTACTTCATGTTTCCTTGTCGAACGGTATTGATGATGGACTGATCCCAAATACCTAAGGCAGGAGCATACCCCGTATTTGGATTGGTTGGATTGGTAATACGAGTTATAAAAGAACCGGACTCTGCTTTGACCTTGCGACGTTGCGTAATAAGCGAAGCATCATATATGGTAGTCATATTCTATCTATCCAAACGAATATATTTATAAAAATCCTTCCTTATCTACCCACCAGTCGTGGTGGGCCCACTTGTAATTCAAAATCGGAATCTTGTTCTTTTGGTAAAACACTGGATAGATCGATGGTAGGAAAAATGTCAGGCATCAGTACTCCAATCAATCCGATTACAATCGCTCCGCTAATAAAATCCTGTAAGAACTGCTTGTTTTGATACTCTTTTTGTTTCAACTTCGATCCAATAAAACTTAAAAGGATGAAAATAATTCCTCCCACAAAAATCCATGGAAACCAGACAGGCATCATTACTCTATCCCTTCAGAAAAAATGACTTTTTATCGCACGTTCCGTTTACAACTCTTCATATTCTATCGCGTTTTCTTCCTCCAAGGATGACTTTGTAGCATCTAAATCATCAAAATCATCTCCTTCGGATAATGGGACACCTACATCATCTACTATTTCCAGACCCGGAACACTATCTTCTTCCTCCGTGTCCTTTGGATAATACACTAAATCTGAGTTCTCAGGATTGTCTGAATCAAATACTGTATCAAATTCACTGAATTTTACCCCTGGTCTATCGTCAATTACAATCGTTTGTTGTGGTTGTTCAACAGGTTCTGACACAGGTTCGGACACCGGCTTAGGTACAGGTTCAGACACAGGTTCAGACACAGGTTCAGATACAGGCTCGGACACAGGCTCAGGTACAGGTTCAGGTACAGAGTCTGGCAATAGAACAGGCTCTGGAATCGTATCTTTGTTCGATACGGGTTTATCCTCTTTCTCATCGTCACTGTCACTATCATCCTCTCCCACATCATTGTTTACGAAATCCTTAAGAATTGACTTGACAGGAACCAAACTTCGTATTGCTTGAAGAATTCCCTCATTGATCAATTGTTCAATGGAACGATAGTTTTGCTGTTTCTCAATGGCGGATATTCCATCGCGGAATAAATAGGATGAACTCCAAAGTAACTTGGATGTTTCACATAACACCTTAAATAAGAAATGCTCGACTTTTGGTACGTTGATCTCAATCTTCTTTTTATTGGAAGAAAGACGAATCGCAGTCAACACCTTGGTATGGGCAATAAATACAGCTGTCAACAAATCTTCCAAATAATCACAACCACTATTGGTATTGATATTCTGAATTTCATGATGTACCTTTTCCATGTTCCAATCATGTGTTTCGTTTAAATAATTTTGGAATTGCCATAGGATTCTTTTTGGCTCATGACTCATTGCCTCTTTCGCCTTTTCCAATAGCTCAATGAAAAACTGAAAATAGGCTGGCACTAAAAATACACAAAGCTGTTTCGTGTATTCGGTTCGCGCATCGGAATAGACCGAAAGAATAGAATCGGACCATTTGTTCATTCTTATTCATTCTTTGTTGTTGTATCTCGCTTATATAACGCACTTCCCAAAAATGCCCAAAGAGATCCAGATTGTTCCAAACATGTACCGTAGTCTTTTAATACATCCTCTTGATCTAACATACTATTAATAAAGGATTCAGGATTGTATCCTTTTTTTATATAAGTAATCAAATCATCCCCTTTTACATGTGGAAGTACATTATCTTCTTCTTTTCTATGCTCTATGGTTTCCCTCCAAATCTCTGGATATTCCATTTGTAGAAATGCACATTGCTTTGCCTTTCGATAGGAATATTCATTTTCTTTCAAATAGTGTTTGATTTCATCCGTATGTACCTGGGGATATTCCTTTTCTAAAAATGATTGCAAATCCTGCCACGTTGGCTGGTACATCTTTTTAATTGTACATCGTGACCGAATGGGTTCTTGTAATCGACCTGCATCTCGGCATTCTAAAATAAATAAAACGTCTGATGCATGTGTTTCCAAAATTCGGCGTAAAAAGGCCTGTGCTTCGGGCGTTAAATCATCTGCTCCTTCCAACCATAAAATGGCAGGCTCAGTTCGCCTCGCCCAAATATGTAGCTTTTGTCTTCCATCGCGTAGCGTACGATCTTTACGACAAGGGCATACAAAAAGCTGTTTATTGACTTGATCTGCATACTTCTGAATCCAGTAACTTTTACCGCATCCAGGAGGACCTGTTAGTATCACGGGAGTGTTGTCCATTGTATAGTGAATCATTCTATTTGTTTAGATTCTTGACTTTTGTTGGCTTCACGTTAGTTTTCTTTTTATTCTGTCTGACTTTATATAATACTGTCACATAGAATATGGATTATATAGTGTATTTAATTTCGTTTCTTGTTCTTTCGCGACTTGTTCTTTCGCGACTTGTTCTTTCGTGACTTGTTCTTTCGTGACTTGTTCTTTCGCGACTTGTTCTTGTTCTTGCGTCTGCCACCATGGGCCACATTACGCATACCCATTACAGGAGTAGGAAGTCCTGCCGTGGTTGCCCATTCTAAAACACTCTCAGAAGGCTGACGCATGTTAGCGGGATATTCAAAGTTAGCGGGAGCGATTCCACCTGCTTGATTCGGGACCTGTTTCGGACCGGTTGTAAATCCAGGATTCACTGCATTCGTACGCGGTACATTCGTACGCGGTACATTCGTACGCGGTACATTTGTCTTCTTCGATGCATTGTTACGCGGTGTAGTAAAAAGACTGGAAAGGAAATTCATTTTCTACTCTACTCTTCTATTATAAAAAAGGATTCGCATGAGTCTTGTTTTTTGACCATCTTGGTATACATACACTATACAAGTCGGGTCATAGATTACTGACTGGACAGAAAGGCACGATAATCGCGAATGGCCGCCTCATCTAATTCGGCATTCTTCCGTAAACTCTGTTGTAGCGGATTGTTGTCCACAGATGACACGGCGTCATACGTATTACGTTCACGGCTAATGTCAAGTTTGAGAGGAACACGGTACTCCACGCGTCCAATATCACCCACTCCTGGTGTAATGTCAAGGGAACGGTTAATAGACAAGGCACGATCATTGATGACATCTGTATCCAGTTTCTTCGAGGTCTGACGGCCTGGATCACCATTAAAGGTCGATGACTTACCTGAACCACCAATCGGTTTACGGCCACGAGCAATAAGCTCCTTGTTTGGATTGGTGCGCATGTTATAGGCAAAGGTTGGATCCATTGTATCATTCCATGCACCGTTTCCACCCGGACCTGTCCAGGAAAGATTCGCTGAAAGTTGAGCCTTCTGCGTGGGACGTGCGATGTCATCTGGATCATATACCTTCAGACGGTTGGGAGCAGAGGCAGCCGCCATAATACCAGGACGATCCAGATAAATGGTGGTCTCCTTGACAGTAGTACGAGCAATGTCACTCGGATCCCACACCGTAATCGCAGGAGCTCGTTCTGCATAACTAACAGGCGTTCCTGTCATACGAATGTTTCCAGTGGTTTCCGCACGACGCGTCGGGCGAGCATCGTCTGTGTAATGAGCCGTCACCAATCCATTATCGGCGGGAACAGCATTGAGTGCCATAACACGTTCCGAAGTTTCATTACGCTCATTGGGTCGAATCTCAATCGATGATTTACCATAATCGGCTTCGTCTGCATCCATATTCTTGGTATAATAGCTGGTCATGTCTGCATTACGATATCCTGCACCTCCATGCTGCTGTGTCATGGGCATACGATACGAACCCGTAACATAGGACTCACCAAAGTCCTGTGAAGATGCAGCACCCTCATACTCCACGGATGTCTCTGGACGAGTCGTATGGGGTAAGACTTGAACCGATCGAACGGTTTCCTTGATAAGGTCACCTGTAGTAACAAAGAAACGTTCACCTGATTCATCGATGTAGAAGGTATCTGGCTTGTATTTACGAACCTCGCCCACATCCACAACGTCTGGGCTGGCACCAATAAAATGTCCACCTGGAACCATCGGGGTGTTGTAGGTATCCTTTGGATTGGATAGAACACGTAATTCATTCGTATCTTTGGGTCGCATAATTTCATTGATTTCCAGTTGCTGGTACCCTCCTTTACCCGCAAACCCGAACTTCTCTCCAATACCCGATCCAACCTTGGTAGGCTCAAAAGGGCGTTCACCATTTCGAGCAATCGGGGCCTGACTGGCAATACGCGACTGGAAGAATTCCGTATTATCCTCCATACCATACGGATTACCATAAGGAGCACGTGATGTCTCGAACATATTTTCCACTTCATGTTTACTCATTTGTGTCGATCCATTTCCATTGTAGAAATCCAAGGTTTGTGTATTGGCGGTCGCTGCCATGTTTTGTTTGATTCTACCGCCAAAAAAGGGTTGCATGTTGTTATGTTTAAACTCGTTGGATGGTATCTTTTGACCGGATAAAGGGCTAAGTACATACTGCTTATCGATGTACACGGGATTTTGTTCCGTATTGTCTGATCTATATTCTGTCATAGGTACGTTAGAATCAATAGGAGAAAGAGATGGTTCTGTACCCGGGACATATCCAGGCGCATAGGGTGGCTTATTCGAAGCATATCCTAAGGCAGTACCGTACGGTCCAGGGCTTGGATCGGATGGATAGGTTTGCCCATTTGGCATTTGATACATCATATCCAATTCAGGACCGAAGCCTGTAGCGGAAGAACCCTTTGGTGCAACAGTAAGTGGGTCCGAATTAGGGCCTCTTGCCGCAGGCATAAATCCTTCTCTAAGCGAAGCGGCATGTGAAGCGGCATGTGAAGCGGCATGTGAAGCGGCGGGTGAAGCGGCATGTGAAGCGGCATGTGAAGCGGCAGCACCAGAGGACCGAAGAAGAGGTGCTTCGCGATTCGAAGGAGGAATCATATGTGCAGCCCGTGTATTTTGTGATTCGGCTCCACGAAATCGTTCTTTTCGATTGGCTGCCTTTGAAATGAGAAATCCTAATCCTAAAAGTCCTGATAGAGCGGCGATTTCCATACTACTACAGTTTCAAACCTTATTTTTTCAAGAGAATGGAACACTTTCTTTTCATGTAAAAAATAATTTTGTAATAAAATTTTATTCATTCTATTACAAAACATGTAACTTTATAAAAAGTATAATAAACTACGCAGAACAACATGTGTACGTGTTACATGCAATCTGATTTCAACCACCTGACTGATATGTACATACGTTATCAGGGAAATAATAAGTGAAGGTCCCAAAGCTGATTTGTACAATACGTACATATCCATGCACATCCTGTACCCGCGGAGACATAGAACTGAATACATCTAATTACAGGTACAATACCCACCTGCGTATAATTTTCATGAAACGCAATGGTGGATGTAATAAGTACCACAAGAATGGCAAGAAAAAACTTCATTACTATGTATAGAAGAGTACGTGATATTTAAGTGGGTCATCACACTTCAAATAGAATATAAACACTATATATGATATAACATATCATGTGTAGTCGTATTACGTTGGAGAATATTCTTCCTTGTTTATTGGAAGATGGACAAACGGTTATAACAACGGTTACCAATTATGGATATATACTGTATACACTCAATATGCTCAAAAGTCTTGCACCTTTCGGTCTTGACAAAAAAGTATGGGTTGTATGTATCGATCGAAAATGCTATCATATTCTTCAAAAGGCAGGCTATCAGGTGTATTGTATAGAAGACAACACGCTTGGTGCCTTTTGTCCATGGAACACCAAAGGATACGATAAAATATGTTATTTAAAACTGGAACTCATTCATCGTCTTCTTTCTCTTCAAAAACATGTATTATTGGTGGACGGAGATATTGTGTTTCAAAAGAATCCATTCGACGATCTTCAGGAATGGTGGAGAGATAAGATACAAGATGTGTGGATTCAAAACGATTCCCAACAAAATAATGATACCAAAAATTTATGCACAGGATATATGTTTATTAAAACGAGTGATCGATTGATTCAATTATACGATTGTGTATCCGATTCAGGAAAAGCCAAATACAGTTCCTGTGCATTTGACAACAATGATCAGACCTACTTTAATAAGTTTATCAAACCACGATGTATAGTACAAGCACTGCCTCTGGATCGTTACCCAAATGGTAAAATGTATTATGATTATAAAGAGGATATTAAAGATAATACAGTCTTAGTCCATTTTAATTGGGTAAAGGGTCATATGAAAATGGTACGAATGAAAGAGCACAAGATGTGGTTAGTAACGCCAGAGGAAGAAGAAATACTCTAACCTAATCATGTTTTGATAAATATGTTATGAGTATACTGTGTAGATTACGTCTGGACAAATGGATACGAAGGATACATGTCTTGTTCATGGCCCAATTCGGAGACAGGTGGTTGCCAATAAGGTGTAAAACAAGTTTTCTCTTGGTGTGTGTTGTATTTTTCTTTATCGACATCGCGTGATGGAATGAAGAAATCAAACGGTGTCTCGAATGTTTCCTGAGGATTATGAAACAATGGTTGCCAACGATTCCAGCCGGTTGCACGAAGTGTGCAAGGAGGATCGACCAAACGAGCAAACGTCTGTGGAACATTTTCATCCTCCGCATTGGAAAGTGATATGTTATTCATGCGATTGGTATCAGGATTGTATTGCACAGCATCGCATCGAATACGTGTACCAAGACGGTCCATTCCTTTCAAATCGGATTCCACATCCGTCTTCCACTGTCCTGCTACCCAAGAGTCACCGCTCTTCTGGATACGAGTGGTTGCCTGGACAGGAAAGGTTGTCGGACAGTTCGCTGCAGGCGGGTTTAAATAATATCGTGCTGCGTAGGAACTGATTCGCATATCATCGACTTGATGAAATGGATCATTTCTGGGACGTGTTACATTTTGTTGCATAGTATAACAAGGAGATGCCATCTTCTTATTATACTGTTCTATAAAAAAACCTATTAGTATTTCTCAGGCTTCACGCATACTTCATTGACGATCGGTTGTGGTGCAACTACTGCAGGATACGCCCACATTTGATACACGGGAAGATGCTCTTTCTGGACATCAATGGTAAGATTGATTTTCGTATTGTCACGAACAATCTCTTTCTGACCCTTTTGCGGAGGCTGATATTGTCGCCATGGACAGAATGTATTCGGGATGTTGATTCCTCGTAAATCGGATTCAAGATCGACCATGTTTCCTTTGATCAGACTTACCTCGTTTCCACCTACGACACCTAAAATGTGTCGTTTTGGAGAGGGATTTACAAATTGCGACGTTATATAATCATAATGTTGCGGATCTTCTTTCTTTTCCCAATGCGATGTTAATAATGGGCCGTATGCCTGGTTTACATCACTCAAGTAGATTGCCATTCCTGATAGACAGTCACATACAAAATTTGATGATTTAAAATGCAAAAATCAAGAAAATCAAAAAATCAAACAATGAATCCGATTATCGTTTCATTAGAAGGTAACATTGGTGCGGGAAAATCCACTTTGCTGGAAGAAATCCGTAACCGTATCCATGATGTTCATTTGGTTGACGAACCTGTTGGCCAATGGACCGCTTTGCATAACAAAGACGGAACGAATCTACTGGAGCTCTTCTATGAGGATAAGAAACGTTGGGCCTATACCTTCCAAAATTGCGCTATCCTCACACGTCTGAAAAATATCAAAGATGCGGTAGAATCATTGGATCCTGCTGAAAAACAGCCTGTTATTATCACAGAGAGATCTGTACTAACTGATAAGTATATCTTTGCAGACATGCTTCGTGATGCAGGCTATATGGATCAGGTGGAGTGGCAATTGTATGATAGTTGGTTTCAAATCTTTAGTAAGGAATATCCTGTGAGTGGTATTATTTATCTATCCACGGGATCAGGGACATCGAAAGAGCGTATTCACATTCGTAATCGTAAAGGAGAGGAAAGTATTGATCTGGACTATTTGAATGCATTGGATGTTCAGCATAAGAAATGGATGGAAAACACTACTCTTCCGATTCTAACTCTTTCCACGGAGCCTGGCGAATCCCTGGAAACGAATATTGAGAAAATCAAAGACTTTATTGGTTCACTTCGTTCACTTCGTTCCTCCTCATAAACAAGTACTGTGTATTTTATTTTTTTAACAGTTGACATCACGGAGATAAGAGCGAGTCGGAATACCACCATGAACCCATCCAGAGGCAGCCACTTCTGGAATGAGATTCTTCGGATTCTGTACATTGTTCTTCAGAATGGGAATCATGGGTGTATACTGTTGTGGGAAGAATTGCTCCGTAACCGTGCCACATTCCTTACCCATACGCACCTGTTCCGAGTGTAATAGAAGACTTTCTACATCACGAGATGGGTTACCACCTGCCATATAGGGAACACTTAGGAAGGGACGGTTCTGAGGACGAATCTGGCAACGATTGTTCTTAAATGCAATTTGGTTACGAAGAATAGAATCCGCATCAATGGCCGCATTATTGTATCCGTATCCTTCACGGGGATAGATCAATAATTGATTTACGGCCATAGGGTTGACGCCGGTAGCCTTAGGGACTAAATTGGTTGTCATATAACGGCCTGGTCCAACGGATTGAGCGTAAAACGACTGAATACCACAGAGGTCATCACGTGAATGGGTTAATCGATTAATCTCCATTATATCTCTGAACTACTATAGTATAAAAAATATTAGGATGAAAAAGAATGAGCAAACCGCGTTCGTTGGCAAAGAATTTGTGTCGATGCATCAAGCATGTCCGAAAAACAGTAAAAGTGCGTAAAGGACAAAACAAATCCGCCAAGGGTCGTGAACAAGCGGCAATTGGGATTTGTGTCAAGTCGGTTCTTCAGACAAAAGGAAAGACTATGAAACGATTTCAATGTCTTCCCAAACCTGTGTTACAAACACAACCATTGCGTCGAACTCGTCCGAGATAACATTAAGATGCTTGGTTCAACCAAGGAATAGGTCCTCCATCCGTACCTGCAAGACAAGCTTCCCGTCCACCCTCCTTGCACGTCTTACCAGGAATACGGTACAACCAGTCTGCAAATGCACCTTGATCATTTGGAACGGTAGTAGACGGTTGTGTGACAAACTGGCGTTGGCTTTGATTTTTACCAAAGACATCCGTGGGATCCGAAAACCATTGCACTCGGAAATAGTCATCTAAGGTTTGTTTCACGGTTGGATTATTGACGGGGGCTGCTTCGGGTCGATCAGGATTGTATTTAATTTCGTCCAGTAGAACATTCATAAATAAATTGCGTGACGTAGGTGGTGTATAATCGGGAAGAGCGGGACCTGAATAGGGAGAGGCATCTACTTCGAGAAAACCAGTGGGATCATGTGGCTGAACCGATCCAGGCATGGAACCACCATTGATAAATCCTTCTTTCTTCTTGGATTTCATAGATGCTATCGAGTGATCTGGATCTACCATGGCGATATAAGGCAATGGACTATACTCTTTTGATTTCTGCACTTCTTCGACTTTTGTGGTAAGAATGATAACAATCGCTGTTATGAATCCGAATAATACACTCACCAAAATAACAGGTAGACCACCTATTGCGCCTGCTACCAACCCAACGAATAGTGATAATAGGAGTAACCGGACTCCAAAGTTCCAGGAAGAGTGCTCACATGTAGGTCGATACTGTAAGGAAAAATCTTTGAATAGAATGGAAATATCCTTCCAAAAAGGTGGTTCACAACTATTATCTTTCTTTTCCGTCATTGTCCTACACGTAATCAACTTTATTTGTTATCGCTCTTTTTATCCTTGTAACAATATATTTTATCATGATGTACGTATCATGATAAAATAAGATAGACAGTACCGAATATTACATAGGATATTTCCGAGCACGCTTTGTACGATAGTGTTTCCTCTTTGAATTCTTGTGCGTGTGTGCACGCTTTGTACGATAGTGTTTCCTCTTGGAATTCTTGTGCGTGTGTGTACGCTTGCTCTTTCTCAAGAAACCTCCATCCCTCTCCATCCTATCTATTTCGTAAAGCTGTAGAATACGTTTACCTGTATCATACATCAATGATAAGATTCTATATGTAGTGTCCTCATCACGAATGCCTTCTTGTAATTGGTGACATAATCCTACAAAACTATTTATCGGATCACAATCATAACGGGTAGTTGTACATAGTGATTGAAATTCTGCGGCACGATTACATACATCTGCTGTCAGTCCTTGAAGTAGTGTATATCTTGTTTGATAGAAATTCGTTTGAGTCCGATATACCGTGTTAATCATGGACTCATAAGTCTGAACACTCTTTAATATATATATGCTCTTGCGAATCACCCTCGTAGCATCCCTTTGATTCGACGGATCCAATGGAATAGGTTCAAGATACCCTAACAATTTTTGTGATTGTTGTAAAATATCTATATCCGATTCTTGTAATGTAGGATTTTGTAGAATGGACCTACACTTAGCAAGTATTGCTTCTATGACGCGACATCTCTTGACAATGGACTTATGCAAGGGTACTTGATCTGGACAATAAAAACGTTGTAAAGCTTCGATGGTTCCTCCCAATCTACCTATATCCGTTTTGAATTGAGTATTTTTTAAAACATCCATGGCGTCATGATAGTATATATATATTGACTTTAATTCATCCATGGAACGATGAAACCTTCGTACTGTATCTTGCAAGACAGACATAGCCTGATTTGAATTTTGAACAGCTGCAACTGCTTCTGCTTCTGCTTCTTCTGCTTCTTCTGCTTTTGCTTCTGCTTCTGCTTCTTCTTCTTCTTCCTCTTCTGCTAAGGATGGGGAGGGTGAACGAGATACTGCAGCCGCAGCGGATGCGGCTCGTGAGGATGAACGAGATGCGCGTCTGGCAGGTGCCGCCGCAGCGGAAGGCGCATAGGAAGGAGAGGACGGCGAATAGGAAGGAGAACGAGATGCGCGTCTGGCAGGTGCAGCCGCAGCGGAAGGCGAATAGGAAGGAGAGGAAGGCGCATAGGAAGGAGAGGACGGCAAATAGGAAGGAGAACGAGGTGAGCGCCTGACTGGTGCCGCCGCCGCAGCACCATCGTTCTTCTCGTTGCTTTCATAACGGTAATCTTTTTCATTATACGACGCCATGCTTCTATGAGTAGGTTTGATTTTTTTACAAAAAATATAATGTATATTATTTGTTCAGGTAAAACCGGGAATGAAAGGTATCATAATTATGATAATATACAATCTTACAATTTGTACAAATGGATAATTTATCTTTATATTTGTAATCATAATGTACATACATTGTAGTAAGAGTCGAGGGTAGATCTTCCTTTTCTATCTTGTCCTGAAATTCAGGATAGAAATACAATTCTGTAATATTGTCATTCGTATCGTAATTACGAATACGATGAAACTCGTCACGACAAATCGATCTGCATTGAACATAATAAGACAATTGAGATCCAAGTTGTTGTGCAATCAATGGAGTACGCAATTCATAATTGTCATAATCCAGATGAATATGTAGGTTTCTCTTTTCATCGTTGGCGGTGCGATTCACTATCTGCATAACGGAGTGGACTCGATCGTCTACATCCATCGGATCTTTCCACATACTTCTTGTTGGACGAATCGTACAAAGATGACTAAAATCAAATGTCATTCTGTTGATTCTGTTGATTCTATGGAGTGTGATTTTTTTATGCGATTCTATTTCATCAATTTTTTATTCTCGAAATGGCTATGTACTCTTGTTGTCCTTTGCTTGCTGAGCCTGTTTCTTTTTCTCCATCTTCTTTCGTAGACGTTCCCGTGCGAGATGAAGTCGTGCACTTCCTTCCTTACCTGCAGCACGAGCTGTCTCCATATCTTCAAACCCAAAGGAGCTCTTGATACCGCTTAAAATATCTACAAATTCCTTGTTATCCGCAAATTCTTTCATGAGTTCTTCTGCCTCTCGGGCAATCTCCATGGGACGAATCTGGCCTATCATGATCTTTTGTTGCAGTCTTTTTCCAATACGTTTAATTGTCTTTTCAATAACCTCAGGATGGTTTCCAAGCGTTCCAAACAGAACCTCAAATGCCTTCGAGGGATTCTTTTGAGCATTTTCCAGAATTTCCTTTGTTAGGCCGAGGTCTTCTGGTGTAATTTCTTTGACAATCTCCTGGGCTAACTTGGCCATATGGCCTTTTAAAAATCGTTCTGGAATCTTTGGAAATCCACTTTCAAACAACTTTTCCATTCCAGGAATTTTGGGCAAGGAGTCATCCCCCTTTTCATCTCCCTTTTCACCAGGTTGGAAAAAGCCCATAAACTTCTTAATAACCGACTGAAAGTCCACGCCTTCCATCTTTTCCTTTAAGTCCTTCATGACATCATCCATCCATGCGGGTACGTTGGTCGTATCGCTGTATCCCGTTTCCATAAAGCAACAAATCGATAGAATACGAAGATGTTCCCATATCGCTTTCTTAGACGAATCGGACAAGGATGCCCAAAGCTCTTCCGAAATTTCGACGCCAGGAAGAATCCTGACAGGATTCTTGCTATAATTTTCGATATCACCGCTTAATGTATTTCCTACCTTAACCTCTTCTTGAAACCGACGTACACGCTCCGATTCACTACAATTCTTCGCCTCCTGAATGGCAGCTGCATACTCTGGAAGAGCCTGTATTACATCATCTGCAAACTCTTCGTATTTCACCTGAAATATGGATCTATCGTTTGCATCTGCTGTATCTGCTGCATCTGTTGTATCTGTTGTATCTGTTGTATATGCTGTATCTGTTGCATCTGCCGTATGGCTGGGTTCTACCATTCTTGTTAAGGCAAACTAAAAACTCTTTATATCTTCACGCCGTACGTGCCTTTTCAGAAAGAACGCACAGAACCTTCAGATATTGCCAAATGATTTCTTGATTGTTGGGGCCCATCGAGTCCCAATGTTTGTCGAAAATGGCAAGTGCCGAAAGCATTTCATTGAACTGTGTACTAATCTTTTGTTGTGCCACTTCTCGAATTCGGATAATATCACGTTTTGCAACAGCCGGTGCAAGATCATTGTATATATGTTCTGTAAACAAGTCCAAAATAAGCCGTGGATTGATTTTTTTGGCTCCTTTAATTGCTTCTATCGCCATTTTAATATCCTTTTCTTCCGGAAAGGTATTACAAAGTTCTTCAAAGAAGTTAACAATTTGTGTGGTAAAAGCGCTGAGGAACGACATATTCTGACTATTATGTATCACAGGTATCTTTAAACTGTTATGAATGTTATACGATTACTGTCGCATGACTTGTTTTTGTATTCCTGAATCACGATTTTTCATCATTTGTTCATATTGAATATCCAATAACTGTTCCTTCTTGCTTCGCTTTTGATCGTTAGAGGCACCTTGGAAACTGGATGCCTCTCTTGTTCCAACTGCGTCTTGCCCGTTCAAATATGTAAAATTATGCTTGACTGTCATTCCTCCATTTCCTTCAGCAGATGTATCCTCTCCAATAAAGGAGTATTGATCTCCAAAGCCACCGCCCATTTCCATATCCAGATAGGGTTCTGGTTCCGTAGACATCGATGCTCCCGTACTTGTTCCGCCGCCACTGTTACTGCCGCCACTGTTACTGCCGCCGCTGCCGCCACCATCTCTCATCTTTCGTTCATATAGCCAATTCATGACTTCACTATTGGTTCGAGGCTCTGGTTCTCCCGAAATAACCAATGTAGGAATTTGCTTTAACCAAGAAGGTAATTGTGGACGATTGGCGCTTGGATCCACACAAATGAAACGAAAATCTTTATGATAATTTGTTTTTGCAATTTCTTCCAAAAACGCTTTAGACCATTCACATCGATTCGAATAAAAACAAATGTGGATTGGTGCCGGCTTACTCATCCTTTTTAACTTTACGAACGAATACAAATCAGTATAGACGCAGTTCATAAAAAATTGATTCCATGTTCATTCGGAAGCTAGGATAGAGTAAAGTTAGAAGATGGCCATGTTTGAAAATATTAAAGAAGTCGATGCACGTACCGTATCATTCACCCTTTCGCCTACCCATGTCACCTATGCAAATACTCTTAGAAGGCTTATGTTGACTGGGGTGGAGACAGTAGCTTTTCGTGCAGATATGACGTCTACCGGCTCTACCACCGATGTCTTTGTAAAAAGGAACGATACGCCCATGACGAATGAAATGTTGGCAGACCGTATTGGTCTTCTTCCCATCCATGTTACCGAACCACTCACGTGGAATCCTGATAAATATGTATTTAAACTATCTGTTAAAAGTGATAAAGATCGTGTTACATACGTAAAAGCAGGTGACTTTGTAGTGATTGAAAAGGGTTCGGATCTGGCTATGCCACAGGCTGGTCCAGAAGACGAGAATGATGAAAAGAAACATCCTCTTAATCAAGAGGACAAGACCATCTCTGCTTCTACGTTCTTTCCCCCTAATCCAATTACACGAGACACATGTCTGATTGCTACACTTCCACCAAGCTCTCAGTCTTCCGAACAAGGAATCGAGATTATTGCAAAGGCAACCAAAGGAACAGGGCGCGAACACGCACGATTTTCACCGGTTTCTCAGTGTTCGTATGAATATTCCTTGGACAATGATCCAGCACGCGTGGAAGAAATGTTTAGAAGTTGGTTGGTAGTTTCGAAAAAGATTTCGGGGGAGCTTGATAAGCAATCGGAACGTTATGCCGCTCTTCGTAGAGAGTTTGACACCATGCAAATTAAACGCTGTTATAAAATGAATGAAAAAGGGGAGGCATATAGTTTTGATTTCACATTAGAAACAGCGGGTGTGTTGTCAATTCGCTACATTGTAGAACGAGCATGTGAAGTGGGTGAAAACATGTGTAGCCGATATGTGAATGTGGCAAGTGGCGATCTTCCTGCCGAGATATCTATTTCAGCCGCAGATGCCCGAGTCATAGGATACGATTTCTTGGTTCGTGGTCACGATCATACTCTTGGAAACCTATTTCAGACCTGGATGGTGGAGAATCTAATCGAAGGAGCGGCATCGCCAAAGATTACATTTTCTGGATACAAGGTTCCTCATCCTCTTCGTGATGAAATGGTTCTACGCATTGGAGTGGAAGATGGAAAAGAGGCAACCGCTCGTCTTGCTTTTGCAGAAGCCGCCAAAGGCTGTGTGAAACTCTTTCAAGATATGCGTACAGCATGGCGCACTGCGATCGGTGGTCCTGTAGCGTCTCGTAGACTCCCCACGAAATCCATCAAGCTATCCGTCAAGAAACAATAACTAAATAACACTACAAACATGCACACATAGATAATGAAAATAGTACAAATAATATATTCATTATGTATTGTATCTTTTTTTTAAAATACTATTAAAATCCATGAATCTTGATCTCATCGGGTTCGCAGATGTGATACTTGCATAAAAACTGGGCAACGGCTGTCCGCTGATCCCCTTGAATGTTGATAATTCCACCAAACTCTTCATCTTCTAACACCGATCCATTGGTATTGAGTGTCTTTTTGAGCGCTTTTAGAATTTTTGGAAGATCCAGATCCTCTGCTAACCCTTCAATGATGGTAGTCGATTTTTTACCACTTCTTTGTTTCGTACGTATATGAACAATCGAAGGGGGTACTTGACTACTGGACTCACGTGCTGTATCTGTAAATGCATTCAATGCATCCAATTGATTAAATACAAGATTATTCAGTAATTTTGACATCTTCGTACTATAATAGTATGGTATTAAACGTTTAATATCTGATTGTTTTCCGAAAATAGGCATTCTACCCCCAGATCTTGGATCTCTTTGTATCGCAATCCACATAAACGAACATATTTTGCAAATGCAATTTCTGCAGATTTATAATTTTCAATGGATGTCGGATGGAACATGAGTATATATTTTGAACGAATCGCATAGCAGCCTAATATGCAGTCATATCGTTCATATTGAAGACTACATGATCCAAAAAACATGACAAGGGCATCGACTGTATCTGCTGTATCTGCTACTGTTTCGTTTGCGAGTACCTCGTCTACAAACGAAGAGGAGAGAAGTCGGTATCGACCGGTTAACTTGATGATCATATCGTCGGGCTGTATATTCATGATACGAATTACGTCTTTCAAATCAAGAAACTCATTGATACCTTTACTTTTATACACAATATCATTGTTATTGGTATAAACGACAGGTACTTTTTTACCCATATGATAAAAATCGTCTATATACGTAGATCGTTTTCCATTGTTTTCAACAAGGATGGGTTGTATATGGGCGGGAACATGACGCAAGGATTCTGTGATTGCATATAGATAACGCGCTTTCCGTTTCTCTGCTTCGGATACGTCTTTTAGCCCATGACGATTGTGAATGGATGTAGTTATAATTATATATATCATACGTATAATGTATCCTATCTATTTAAGTATATAACAACTGAATTTGTTTAGCAAACTCAGCAAGTGCCATTCGATTGCATGCTATAAACGAATGAAAATGTTTATGAAAGGCATTCCTATTTGTACAGACAAGCTTACAGAATGTACATTGAAATGGGACATCTCCTGCCGTAATGGTATGTAGATACTCTTCTACCAACCTATGAATACCCTTTTTAGGAAGGATGGTATGTTTTTTTTGCATAGTCTGGATCCACTCCGCGCAGACAGGATATTTTTTTAAATGGCGTTTCAAAAATGTATCACGGGAAAAAGATTTATTGCATGCCTTACATATTGTATCGGGTTGCTCTGCCTTTTCTTCCGTATGAGCCGATTCGGTTGAATCTGTTGAATCTGTTGAATCTGTTGAATCCGCTGAATCTGCTGATACATGCACATCCATTTTGATACGAACGGTAGAGTCATTGGATGGGTTGGTCACATCCACTACAATGGGCGTGTGTGTATCTTGTATAGAAAGGATAGAGTGCGAATCATTGGATCGTACACGGATTCCAATATGCACAGATACATTGGATGTAGTGGATGCGTCGGATCCTTGGAGAGTCGATGGTTGGGCTGGAACGGCTGGAACCGTTGGAACCAGTGGAACCAGTGGAACCAATGAAAAGGAAGGAAAGGTAGGGTACGTGTGTATGGTAGTAACGGGAATGCTATCATCTATAACAAGAGTTGTCATGGGTTGTACCGATGGTTCCTGTGTGAATGTATCCGTATCTATAGAGATAACTTTATCAGGGTCTTTATTGTTGGCTGCAAGTTTATGTAATAGTTGATATAAACTATTGAACTCTTCACTTTCTTCCACCTTTTTTTTATCGATCGTGCGTGACATTTCTTCTTAGTAGTATCATGTGTTTCATCTTTATGTTAATGATTCTATTCTACATAGTTTTATAGTAGAATATAATCATTGTTTGCATCCATTGTACTTGTTATATATTAATCCACTTCATCTACTGTGGGACCAGCATGACCAGCAGATCCAGCAGATCCAGGCGCCCCCGCATCCTTATATAGCTTCATCATCACAGGACGAATCTTATTTTCATAGAACTTGTACTTCTCATCAAGCTCTTGCTTCTCTGCACTCGGATTCGAATCCAGCCAATCCAGGCCTTCCTTCACCCATCCCTCTACATCCTTTACCGTATCCTCGCCAATGGTATCCTTCACCTTCTCTTCTTGAACGGCGTTACGAGTATTATACAGATACGCCTCCAGCTTGTTCTTCGACTCCACATGCTCCATCTTTTGCTTGTCTTCTGACGCATGCTTTTCCGCCTCTTGCACCATTCTCTCAATATCCTCCTTGCTTAGACGACCCTTATCATTGGTAATTGTAATCTTATTCGACTTACCCGTTGATTTCTCTGCTGCACTCACATTCAGAATACCATTTGCATCCACATCAAAGGACACTTCAATCTGAGGAACACCGCGCGGCATCGGTGGAATTCCATCCAGCTTGAAACTACCCAATTGATTGCAGTCCGCCGTAAATTGACGCTCCCCCTCATAGACTTGAATCAATACACCAGGCTGATTGTCGGCATAGGTAGAAAAGGTCTGCGTCTTCTTGCAAGGAATGGTCGTGTTACGCTTGATCAAAGGAGTCATCACACCCCCTGCCGTCTCCAGACCCAGAGAAAGAGGAGCAACATCCAGCAGAATAAGATCCGAAGTACGATCATTGCCTTCCTTGCCACCTGTCATGATATGCGCCTGGATCGCAGCACCATATGCAACAGCCTCATCAGGATGGACGGAATCATTTAGCTTCTTACCATTGAAGAATGCACTGACCAGCTCGCGGATCTTTGGAATACGCGTAGAACCACCCACCATGACCACCTCATGAACTTGACTCTTCGACATCTGTGCATCACGTAGAACCTGCTCCAGTGGAGCAATCGTACGCTTAAACAAAGCATCACACAAATTCTCAAACTTTGCGCGAGAAAGATTAATCGAAAAATCAATACCATCGATGAGTGAATCAATATCAATCGACGTCTGTGATGAATTACTTAATGTACGCTTCGCACGCTCACACGCCGTGCGCAACCGACTCAATGAACGCGTGCTGTTCTTTAATTCCACACCCTTGTGCTTGCGTTCGAACTCTTGCACACACCAATCGACAAGAACACTGTCAAAATCTTCTCCTCCCAAATGCGTGTCGCCTCCCGTTGCTTTTACTTCAAATACACCCCCATCAATTGCGATGAGAGAAACATCATGTGTACCACCACCACAATCAAAAATAATCACATTCTGCTCACCCTCCTGCTTACGATCCAGTCCATAGGCCAGAGCAGCCGCCGTCGGCTCGTTGATAATACGAAGCACGTTCAGACCTGCAATCGTACCAGCATCCTTTGTCGCCTGACGCTGAGAATCATTAAAATACGCTGGAACGGTAATCACCGCATTCGTGACGTCTTCGCCCAGATAGGCTTCTGCGGTATGCTTCATCTTCGTAAGAACCATGGCAGAGATCTCTTCAGGCTGGTAGGAAACACGTTCTCCCTTAAAATCAACCTCCACCACTGGCTTATTATCCTTACCACTTCGAACGGTGAACGGCCAGTGACTCCTATCACTCTGTACAGAAGGATCATCGAACTTACGACCAATCAGTCGCTTTGCATCAAACACCGTGTTCTTTGGATTGGCCGATACTTGATTCTTGGCCGCATCACCAATCAGGCGTTCTGTATCACTAAATGCAACATACGAAGGAGTTGTACGATTTCCCTGCTCATTCGCAATGATTTCCACATTATTATTTCTCCAGACTGCAACGGCACTATATGTCGTACCAAGATCAATACCAAGAGAATACGGCATCTGCTTCTGCTTCTAATAATTAGGTAGCACTATGTTTTAAGTTGTTTATAAAACAGAAAAATAAAAATTGTGGATAATGTGGATTCATCCACTGCATATCTATGGCAGTGCAGCAGCTTCGTTCTCCCTCTTTTGTATCAAAAAGGAAAGTCGTTGCCAAGGCTGTTTGCACAGATATACCTGTACATCATGAAGAGTCATCCGTTTAGCCAGTGGACGAAGTTGATTCAAGTATATGCCATGTATCGCATACAGATGCGGATGAAACATCTTATCTATCTCGTCACGTTTTTTCGATTTCTGAACATATACATCGAGGTAGATTTCAAAAAGAGTGTACAGGATCATATTTATAGTCGACAACAGTCTATTCATCTCTTCTGATTCTTCAGGATAGTACTCCAAATAGGTAGAAAGAAGATTACTGGTATAAAGATGACAAAAACGGTTACGAATCGATGGATGATTACCGCGAAGAGACAGAATGGCAGAATACCTTTCCGATCGAATTCTCCATCGATTTCCATGAAGATCCTTTAATACAATTCCTTGATACTCACGCGATTGTTCTGCTATAAACTGTCTCGCCCACATGTATGCTTCTATTTGAACCGAACGACTCACTATATCCGCATAATCGATGGGTGTATGGGAAGATTGTTTGATTGGAATACAGAGGACGTTTTCTACATCAGGTACAAACGGTGTATCCTCTATCCGAACCAGACCATCTTCATACACAATGCCTTTATAAATAACATATACACGGTTTGCGGTATTGTTCTTCACAATTTTATGTTCTTTGTGTTGAACCAAGAAACTATAAAACACAGATACTTCCTTCTCGGCTGGCTTCAAGAATGGACTATGGTCTGAGGAAGGCTTTTCATGGAACGTATCTTCATAGGATTCCATAAACAATTCATGAAACGTCTTCTTTGAATAAAATGTTCCGGTTGCGTGTAACTTGGATCTACTTGTAATATGTAGTTCTGGATCACCCTGCATGTGAAAGCAATTGATCATGAATCCCTCCAACTGTTCCTGACAAATCACACCTGCGGATTCCATCTCTTGTATTGTTTGATAAGGAAACTCATCAGATGATGTCTTACAGGGTGCAATACATACAGGACGATTGATTGTTGTATTCCAAATAACGGATCGAAACCAATGACTGTGTGGCAGATCCATAATAGAATGCCCCTTTTCATAACGAATCAAACACAAGCCCTTATCATCTCTATCAACGATTCGAAACATTCCACCCTCTTTCGATTCGAGATAGACCTGTAACGCTTCCCATGTTGGGTAGGTTTCCAATAGATCCTTGAATACTGTGATTTCAAATTGAAACGTCATGTTATATACTACAATATGTAATATATAAAATTATTCTTTATATCATTGTTTCATTTTCAGGGGTTTGTTGCATACATAGAATCTCTATAGGAGGATAGGGAACCATGTCTATGCAAGACTCTAATGACCCAGAAAACGAAGTGAATGAAGACAATACTTCATTATCGGATGCACAAGAGGCCATTTTAGAACCCGATCCAGAAGGGGATCAGGTAGATGATGAAGCCATCGTAGAAGGTGCAGCAGAGTCTTCTGTTCAAGTTGCTCCGACAGATAACCTGAATCCAGCATTGGTAGAACAAGATGATCCTATGTTATCTGTTCAATTAGGTGATAGAATCCTGATTGATTCGAAATACGGAAGAATTGTTGGAACGGTGTATTACAATGATGCCGATCGATTGAGTATCAAACCCGATGGATTGTCCAATCGTGTCGTGGATTTTGAAACGGATGAGAATGGTTTTAAAGAAGACGATCATGTAACGAATGTTGGAATTCTAAAAAAGAGAGCATTTGAATCCTTTGTGGAGCAACAAGATTTTCGGGTTAGTGCCAAAATAGACACATTTGATGTAGATGGACAGTTATTTAAAGCGTTTGACATTACCAAGGTGGATAAAGAAAATGACTTCATTGAGATAAAAGATGAAAACGGAGACGTACACACGGTCGTGTTTAATTTCATAGGTATTCCATCGGATGAATCCTTCAAAGTCATTAGTATTCGTCAGCCCATCGGCGGAGAAGAAAAAATAAACGAAGAACAACCCATCGAATTACGTAAAGGAGAGGAGGAAGAGGAAAGAGCAGAAGGAGCAGAAGGAGCAGAAGCAGCAGAAGGAGCAGATGCAGTAGAAGCAGAAGAGGAGGATGAAATCGAGGTATTGGGTCAGATTAAAGTTACTAAACCAAAGGTGATTCGAGAGGCCTCTTTTTATGAACAACGCATTCCAGATACGATTCAAAAAATAGATGCGCTGAACGATTTTGTATCCAGTATAGACGCAACGTTACAAAAAGATCCAAAAGCGATTCGTGCCATTCGTATATTAGTAGAAACACTATTTGATCTAAAACAGTCAATTATTGAATATAACGAAGATGGAACCGTTCGTAGTCAAAAAGCGGTATCTGCATTCTCTTTATCGGATCTAATTGATAAAACATATGTTCCTATGGGACGCCCTGTTCTTGCGATTGATAAAAAGGAATATGATGTGGTAGAGGATCTGGAAGGAAAGGAAATCGAGGGTGTATATTTCACCGATTTTGAACAAGAATTAGAAAATATCATTCAACAAAACCCAGACGTCGTTTCCAGTAAAATGGAAGGTGCCGCGGATAACAAACTGAATACATTCTGGACCACCACAAAAAACTTCTTAACAAAATATGTTTCTCCTTGGTACAATCCACATGACTCACCGTCTGTTTGGAAAGCCTATCAAGATTCCGAGCTGTTTCGACAGTCCTATCCAGATAAGGAAGCAGAGAACACTGTTCCAGGATACATAGCAAGTCATAGCATAGAAGATCCACCTATATTTGATAAAGTCCCTTTTGGAATAGAAAGAGCCCTGTCTACTACGTATCGTAAAGGCATTCAGCGTAAAAAGCAACTTTTGATACCTGAGGACACGGCCGTTCTACAGAATTATATGCTGTTTCCTGCAACACTCATTCCTTATATTGGTTCCACCCGATCCAGTAGTATTGCAGTCGATAGTGGACGTAGTCAACTAACCAGAAAAACGATGAAAACGATCTTGACGGAATTGGGAACACCCAAAGTGGACGCGATGTCCAGTGACATTGTCTTACTTGGCTCAAAGGCCCAGGATATAGGAAATATTTCGATTGAGAATTATTTGGAAGGTGTTCCAATTCCAGCACTCGGTATAGGGGATACGTTTTCTGTGTTAGAGCAATATGGCTTACGCGACATGGAATTAACAGAACCAATTGCACATGAACTTACAAAAAAGATAAATCGATACCAGGCACAATTTGTACGTACATTGAATACACTTATCGAAAAAGTAAATCAACTGGAACCCAAGGATCCTGAACCCAATCCTTTTTTGAAGAATCCCGCTATCTTGGAGGAAATCCGAAGTCAACCTATGTTAGCCGATGCGTTACGTGACTTTGAGCGAATCAATATATCGTTATCAAAATCCGATGTTGCATCCACTGTCTACTTGCTAAAAGAATATCCAGACTATTTCCAAGTTGCAGCGGGTAAAGACCAGCTGCTCATTGCAACCGCACAGCTGGATGCAAATAATAAAAGGTATTTGGATGCTCAAAAGGTAAAAAGTATATTGAACTATAATCGGCTTCACTCAGGTCAACGACCAAGACGGAATACATGTAAACATGTTGCCGATTTGGTAGCGGTTCGAAAAATAAAGGACAATAATGAACGGTTTGAAAAACTAATTGAAAAGTTTGTACATTACCAAGGTATTCGTGATCAAAATTGGATTAATTGTAATTTATGTAAGGAACATTTACTTTGTGTACATGAACGTCTTCAGATCGATGCCTTTCTTCGTCCAGCGGAAAAACTCGCAACGGAAAAGGAGATCATTTTGAAGTTTTCAGGTGGTCAATTCAACGCTAACTATATTTGTAGAAACTGTGGTCAGACCATTCGTGAAATTGATTTTGATAATAATATTGAGTTCGACGACGATGGAAAACCAAAATCAGGACGGGCTGTACTGGTGGATGAAGATGCATTGTTCACAGAGAAAATGAATAGGATGGTTGGAGTTCCTATCGAATCCTCTGATAAAAAAGAAATGAATTTAGATGATAATAAATCTGCGATTTATGATATGATCCGTCTGGTCGCAGAACAAGCAGGAATAAAGAAGATAGAGCAAGACAGTTATATGTTTATCATAAACAACGTGATTCGTTATCTATCGTCCTTCCCAGCAGAAAAGGCATATGCACAAGCGAAACTAAAGAATCCAAAGCTCCCAGAATATATAGAAGCAAAAGCGATTCGGACGGTTTCCTATGTTGCAATGTTATTGTTGATCGAACTACAGACAAGAATACCACTCTATCAAATTGTTGCCCCCTTAGTAGGCTGTGAATCGCCTGGATTGGATGGATACCCACTAAGCGACGATATCAATAAAGTTCAAGGAATAGAGTATCTCGCTTGTGTGGTTTCTTCGATTCGACGCAATCAAGATCCCTGGAATAATACGGGATACCAGCGCATTTCTTCAGCAGTAGACCGTCAAAAACGTATTATTACAAACATGATTGCCGTTTTAAAAAAAATGGTAGAAGATGTGGATATTCAAGACAAACTACGACATGCGCGATCGTATCTAACAAATACCTTTGGAGTGCAATCCGAAAAAGGAAGACCCAAGGATGTTATTCCACCTACCTTTTTACCCGAACAAATTATTATTACACCTGAAGAGGCTGCAAAGGATGTTATTAAACCAGAAGTAGCTGCTGTTATGCGTAAAGATGGAACATTGGTAAAATTATGGATTCGTCATTCTCATGAACTGGCGAGAAAGACAGCATCGTTGTTCCGTGATTCTCAATATCTGAATACAACATGTTGTTTGACAGATGTAACAAAGCCCAACCTTTTTTGGAGTCAAGTAGCGGATCTTCCAGACATTGGACATCGAGTCCTAACTCCGTATCGGCCCGCTCCGTTTTTGATGCCCACGTTTGTTCCAAGAGAAGTTGGCTCGATTGTTGCAGAACCAGATAAAAATCAGTATTATCGTATCTTTTTAAAGTGTTGTTTTAAGGGACCAAGAATGGGACATTCTCATGAGCCTGGATTGGATAATATTTGCACATGGTGTGGATTTCAATTCCCTATGATGCCCTCTATCATGGAAACGGAGGAGATTGCGACAGACAGGAAGAAAGCCGAAAGCAAATCAGAACAACGTATAAGCGAACAAGAGGAACGTGGTAAATCGTCATTCGTATGCCAAGATGTACAGATAGATTCCAATACGTTTACGACTCTATTGGATAGAATTCATACTGTAAATAATGTAGAACGCCTCCCTCCTGTTATAGGCGTACCAACCGAACAAATCATGACTGAATTTAGTACCATTCAACCTGCACCTATAGACAAATGGGAAGGCATTATTATGCAAACCTATCATGCATTTAATAGTCTTCGATCCGATGCAGATCAAGGAGATATTGCTATAGCTGCTGGCCCTATTTCAGAGGAGGTAGCAAAGGTCAAAGAATATGTTCAAACCCAGTTACGTAAAAGTATAGATATACTGGATAACATAGTGAAGCTATCATGGGTAAACTTTTTCCAGGTACTACAGAGTTATTTCATTACTCCTTTTGAAAGAAAAGTAACAGACTATGATCCAAATACATTATTTGTCCCCTATGAACTCAAAAAGGTATTATCCGCGGAGCATGTAAGTACATCTATTCTACCCATTTTGGATAGGGAGTTGATCATTATGAAACTGGATCATGATCAATTTAAACAATCCCAATACTCATTTGCACGATCCAAACTAAGAGATTGTATTAAAAAACTGAGTGTGTTGTTACCATTTAAACATAAGATAAATCCACGAATGATTCCTCAAGGAGAGCGTGCGTTTACATATATTCAGGAAGCCATTATGTATGGAATATTGTATTCCTTATTGAATCCCAATGATCCCGCATTCGATGGCCAGGCACGATTAGTGAGTGATCCATCAGACAACATGATACATAAGATAGTACATATGTCATTATCTAAATTTAGTAAGGAATTTTTAACATATGACGATAAAAAGATCAAGGAACTCATTGAAATTGCGAATGAAAAGGAACGAACACGAATTATTGATAACTATAATAAAATGAGTGATGAGCGAAAGGCAGTTGAATTAACAAAACAACGATTGCGTATGGGCGACTGGGCAATTGGTGGAAAGATACACTCCTACGATGGTGAAGTCTGGGAAATTGAACAAAGACAACGAAGGGAGATGGGAATAGTTGATTTTCCGGATTCGGATTCGTACTTTGGAAATGTCATGGGCTCAGCCATAGATGCAGATGGAAATCCTATACCGGCTGATGGGGATGAAGACGGATACGATCATCGTGAAGACGATGGCGAGGATTAATCACCGTTTTTGAAATTTTAAGACGATGCTTTTTCTATTAAGAACAATAAGGAATGACCCTGCTTATCTTTTCGGGAATATTGTACTTAATAGGAATATCTATAATATTGATTCTTAAACCATACTTGATGTTTGCAAAGGATGGAAAATGGAAAGAATTTGGGTTGGGACGTAACCGTGATATCTATACCTGGATGCCTTTTTGGCTTTTTGCCATTATATGGTCCATACTTTCTTATGTGATTGTCCTTGTTTTTGCCAGTTATTTTGGAGTAGCAGGCGTATCGAATAAGACAGAAGTACAGGTGGCAAATGAGTCTATCGAACCTGAGAATGTTTCGTTAAAGGGTATGAAAACACCCAGTACGCTCATAGAATCTATACCTAAAAAACCATCCTCCTCCGATGTCATGAAATCGGGATATTATATTTTGGATGTGAATGAGACCGTCAAAAAGGGAATTCCAAAGTACATTTATCTGGGTCCGGAAGCACCCAACCTGATTTATCATAATACAGTTTCAGCACCCGATACGGAATAAGTTAACAGATCGTAGCAATACTATTTCCAAAAACGAAACCAAAGAGTATAGAAAACATGATATAGAATCCATGATCCATTCCCGCAATAATAGGATATTTTGATTCCACAGACTCCAATGTTAACGTAGAGGAACAACAACGCTTTGAATTATTTTTAACGTTGTTTAATGGTATATTCCGATTCGCTGTAACAATGTTTACGGTTTCACCAATAAATAAGGGTGTACACACGGATGCGACTGGTATCCGGCAGTACGAAATAGAAGAGACTGCTACACCGATAAGAACGGTTACGATAGATGGAATACTGCCCAGCAATGCTTTTCCTGCATTAATCGTATTACATGAGGAACTTTGATTTATCAAATTAACACCAAACATAAGTATAGCGGCTAAGAGGGGTAATCCTACCCATAACACAACCTTGAAATAGGTAATACTATCCTTGAATTGAAACAACATAATCGTAATCATTACGAAAAGAAGAGCGACGGGAACTCCAAGCAATAACGAATCAAAACGAAACCCATTTTTATCCTGTTCGGACATTACTACTCTATCATAGAAATATTATTACTATTTTTATGATATAAAAGCGATATTTGTACAATGTCAAAATACATATAGTAAAATAGAGAAATGTCCAACTATGAAGAAAAAGTAGGAAGGGAGGAGGACTTCCAGGAAGAGAGTGCATCCAACGAAGAGAGTGCATCCAACGAAGAGAGTGCATCCAACGAAGAGAGTGCATCCAATGAAGAGAGTGCATCCAACGAAGAGAGCCAAGAGAGTGCATCCAACGAAGATAGCCAAGGAAGTGATTCAAAGGAAGAAGACAACCTACCAAAGGATGTTCAACCGATCCAACCGAACCAGCCGAACCAACCAAGCTCATCCGATAAGAGACAAACACACCAATCATTGCAACGTTTTTATAGTAATAAAGCTAAAAAACCACAATTATATGGGTATGATAATGATGGTAATTTAGAAGTACGAAACAAAGAAGGAGCCGTAACCTCCACCATAGCACTTCCTATATATCGATCTCCAACCTATGAAGAATATGATCAAATGGAGGAAAAACGTAAACAAGAGATCGCCATTGCAGCAAAGGAATACAGTGATGCCCGAAAACGGCTTCGTGAATTGCATCTGCAAGCCGATTCAGCCCGTGATATCTTACGACAAAATGAAGTTGTTCTTCAAGCGGATCGTATGTTACAAAAAGCAAGATATCCAGAAAAATATGTAGACTTGCAAAAGGGACTTGAGATACGATCCATTGATTTTACAAGACCCAGCGAAAAACGAAAATTTTCATATGAGATTGCCATGTTAAAAACAAATCCGTTTACCCTTCAAGATCAATATGTTCGGACAGGGGAAGCTCCTAAAAAACCATTGGTAAGTTTGGAAGAACTGAAACAAATGGAAGAAAACGATACACCCGTTGTTTTATTTTCTGAACCAGATGCCAACGAATATGGATTTATGTCATTGTCCTGGGCAGTGAGTTTAGAATTTAATCAAACCATGTATCATTCCGCCAAACAAGCCATCTATGCAGAACTCGCAAGATCCTTACAAGATCGTACCAACCTCGAACGAATTATGACCTTTGAATCGCCTGATGCAATTGATTATAAAGTAGAAGATGTTCCAGGCGATGTAGAAGTTAATAGGGTGAAATGGAACCAAATGTTGAATAGGTTAGTATTGGATGTAAATCTTATAAAATACAAGCAGTGTCCAGAACTTGCGGATCGACTTCTTCAGACCAAGAATGCAATCATTGGTGCATATATACCAGATGACAACGTAGTAGGTATTGGAATATCATTAGATAACATTAAATCGAAAAATACAGTGTATTGGACTGGACAAAACATACTTGGAAAGGCATTGATGGAAATTCGTGAACAGTTACGTACAGAACGAAGTGTTATTCCACCTCCGAATCAAGTAAATGGCCCTCTTGCTGCAGCTCCTGGATCTCCTGGATCTCCTGGATCTCCTGAATCTCCTATGTATTCCCCCCATACTCCCTCCTACACTCCTCCACCTTTGTTGCCTGAAGCTGAAAATCGGTCGCGCGAAAGGCGTAGGGTTCTGGAAGCAGCAGCAGCTGCAGCTCCACTCGATCCGAATTCGTCCCCTAACATTCCCTATCATCCATCTTCTCCCTCCTATTATAAAGCTAATCCTGAAGAAAGAAAGGATTATCAATGGGTGGATAATAACCCTGAATATAAACCTCTTCCGCCACTTCCATATGTCCCAATCGTTCCCCCGCCACGCCCTATACCACCAGCTGCAGCAGAAGCTTCTGGATCTCCTGAATCTCCTATGTATCTCCCATCTACTCCCTCCTACACTCCTCCACCTTTGTTGCCTAAAGCTCCTTGGGTGCAACCTGAACTTTCTACTGAAGATCTTGAAAGATACAAAACGGTGCATTCCTATTATGAATCGTTAGCGTCCCCCGTACAAAGAAGGCGTAGGATTCGTGCAGAGGCAGCACCAGCGGCAGCAGCAGCAGCCGCCCCCGTACAAAGAAGGCGTACCATTCGACAAAGTCAACCCAAGCAATCGGTTCGCAGTGCACCTACATCAAGCCGTCTATTGAAACCTATTGCATTTGCTCCCTCCTCTAAAGGACCACAAACCAAATAAATAGGAACGATAGGAAGACGTGTGTACAACAAAGATGTACGTGTACCAGACACATCACTTCGTTAAAGGAAAATTCTTCAATCGTGATTCATTCTTGTCACAGTCTACCTTATTCGCTTTATACGTATAACACACTCCATTCTTATCCTTATAAACCACCTTTTCTGCATTTTCAGGTGTAGGATACTTGTATATAATGTTTTTCTCAGGATTGACAAACAAGATACCAACAATTCCCATTACAAGTCCAAGCACCAATGGAGCAATACGAATATGTTTCAACATGTTACTGATAGCGTAGAAAATATAATGAGGAACTAACAGGAATCATGAACTTTCTAAAACTTCTACATGACGAACGATTTAATATTGTATTTAGCTTTGCACTGGGTCTTGGAATCATTTGCCTGATACGTCCGATCTGTTCAGGAAAAGACTGTGATGTCATCAAATCACCTACTGAAAAGGATTTTGATACGTTTGTATACCGAATGTCGGGTGGACAATGTTATGAATTTCAAACAAACATTGTTTCGTGCCCTGCCTCGGGGACAGTAGAAGCCTTCCGAGAGTGCTCCTCCAAGGACTCACCTCGCGACCAATTTTCCAGACGCGAGACACCTATCCAGCAATGCGAGTAAGTCTTCCTAAACCATTTCTCTATTTTTGAGAGAAATGGCATCTGCAGGCACATTATTAAGCGATCTTGATTCGAGATCTCCGGTATTTAACAAGGATGACGATTTGGTAAATAAGATACTGGCAGATATGAATGTACCCAGTGCATCCAATCCTGTTATGAACCAGCAACCAATGCAGCCCCCATCCGGTAACGGAAGAATGATTCAAGCTCCTAATCCAAATACAACCTATCCAACGGCCATTGATCCTGGTACGGCAACTGCACATATGATTGGTAAGGAATACCCTACTGCTGCTGATTTTGCAAACTTGATGCATACGTCTCCTATGTCCCACGGAGGTTCCCAGTTTGCTTCTGTTCCCCAGTATGCAGCACCACCTCAGCCCACATTGATTGATACGACAAAGGGTAATCTGTATTCGGATATTGTAACTCAAGTCAAACAACCTCTTTTGGTGGCAATCATTATCTTCTTAGTGAGTTTACCTATTATTAATGTCCTCGTCGGTCACTATTTCCCTTCCCTGCTTCGCATAGGTGGTGATTTGACTACGGCAGGTATGGCATTAAAAGCATGTATTGGTGGATTTTTATTTTGGTTTATTCAAAAAATACTGGTACCCCTAATGGTTGTCTAATAAAAAGTTTCCTTGTATGCATGTAGAGATGAAGTTTAACAATCTGACATATAAGACTTCCTTTGTTTTATTGGTCATTGCCGCTCTCTATGTATTAGTATACAGTGGATTAGCAGGTATCTTATTGTGTACCTCTGTAGCATTACTTACTGCATCCGTTGTGGATCAGTTTGAGATTGTGGTGGCCATATCCGTTATTTTTGCTCTTCTGTATATTTTCTATATAAAGCCACTATTACGTAAGATGGAGCCATTTGAAAACCTGGATACTCCTAAGAATATCATCGATCGTATGGCACAAATGAAGAACAGCTACAAGGAGGTTCCTCAAAATCTTCAAGACCCTTACCGAGAACCAGAAGGTGTTTACAATCCAGCTATTGAGGGGTTCCAGGATGTTCAGCCAGCGGCTCGGAAGGCAGGTGAAAGTGCCACAAGCTCCTCTGCGCCTTCCAAGCGTGTCAATGAAGTCGATGTAAAGCAAGTGAAGGAAGTAACAAGCGCGGTTCAATCCGAAACGAACAAGAAGGATAAAGACATTGCCAAACAGGAGTTTGCTTCGGCCACCAATTCGTTATTCAAAGAAGGCAAGATGCCATCCGAACATGCAGACGGTCCAAAGTTAGATAGCGGATCGACATTATTAAAAGCGATGGAATCCTTTCAACCTGAACAGATCAATGCCATGACTACGGATACAAAGAAGTTGCTGGAGACTCAGAAAGGACTCATGGAGATGTTGAATCAGATGCGCCCTGTGTTATCCGATGGCAAGGAGCTGTTGCAGACCTTCTCAGGCATGTTTGGAGGCGCAGGTATGCCATTTAAGTTATAAATAGTTTGATACATTCTTTATAAAGAATCCATTCAAACTTTAGAATACATAGATACGAATGACCTACGTAGTTTGTCTTATCCTACTTCTTATTCTTATTGTATACTATAACCGAGTAACGGAAGGATTTACCACCTTTCAAATAGATTATGGAACAGGAATTGGTCCATGGTGGGCACAAGGGCCAGGATTGAACCGAGGATTTCATCGATGCATCTGTTCCTCCACTGGAGATTGCAATTGTATCAATGATAATCCATTCCAAAACACCTCTGTGTATCCACAATATTATTTTAACTAAATAGGATGAACGTATTCGTGTTATTTGCATTATTGTGGTTGATAGTCAGTGTTGTGTTTTTGTATACATGTATAACAAGTATAGAACCCTTTGAAGATATTTCTATGCGTCCATGGTTTGGTTATGAACCCGGTCGTTATGGCCCTGGTTGGAATAGAAAAGGATGCTGTAATGTTCCATCTTCATGTAGTACGATATAATTTGTTTTTGTATAATGACACGCTTTAGGGTTTCTATGTTTTCCCATATTCACATACTACTATAGAAATAATGCCTCGCGTCAGTCGTGTAAAATGCCCTCCAGGTGTACTCTGTATGTCTGGAGGGGTAGTCACTACAATTCTTATTATAATAGGGATTGTACTATTATTCGTCATACTCGCGATGTTTTTTTCCAGATCTCCGCCACCCACTATTATTATTCCACCTTCTTCCAAAAATACGATTGTACCCACAGGAGAATCAAGATACGATCGTGCACCGCAACCGTTACGTGATTGGATGATGCCACCTGAAATTCCGCCAAGAGGTGGGATTGCGTCCATTCCTATTAATATTCCGACACAAGGGCTTCCTGAATCCTTTCAATCGGTTGGGCTTATTCACGTGGATAATGGTATTTGGCCGCTGTATGGGCGCCGAACGGCAGGAGGTGGAGGAGATCGGTGGAATTATTACACCCGAACCGATACATTCAATCCAGTCCCTATTCCGATACGTTTTCAAAAACGCGATTGCATGGATGATGTAGGATGTCAAGAAATTCTATCAGGCGAAGAAGTTATGATTGAAGTGTTGAATAAACACGGTAGAACAAAAATGTACCGATTTGACGGCCCCAAATATATTCCAGGTCTACTATAGAAAATGAAATATAGTATAGCACTTTCACTACGATTATTTGTACTATTTGTAATTATCGGCATTTGGATATATTATTTATTCTATACCAAAGGAACGATTCGTTCTCCTTTAGAAATAAGTATTCCAGAAGCAAAAGGAAGACGATTTGGGCTGGTGTTGGATGTACGAACTCCCGAGCAACGAAGCTCATTAGGGTATTATCCCAATTCTGTTCCGATTTCATTAGAGAAGTTACATACAGAAGTACCATTAGACATTTCAAATAAAAAGGCATGGATTCTCGTATATTCTAATGGAGACGAAAAAGCACAATTTGCCGCAGAACAATTGTTTCAACAAGGATATCCAAATGTACGATACATTCGAGGATCCTATCTACAACTCATGCCAGGAAGTCAGTAATATGTTCATTGTTTACAATAATTAGATATATTATTTTCTTGGTAAGGTCAGGAAATGGCTTGTCCAACGGATGAAAATAACGGATTTATACAAATTACAGATCCGATTACATTATCGAATCTACATACCATTGTTGTGGATACCTATCCTTTTACAATTTCATTTGCACCACGAACGATTGTACCGACCTTGTCTGGAAATCAAATCATAGAAAGTAATGTTACGGAGAATACATGTACCTATCGAGGGAATCGTTTTCAACTCATCAATGTTCAGATATGTTCCGTATTGCACAAAGGATATGTAGTGCCAAGTCAAAATATGAATCCTGAAATGGAGCTTGTTCTAACGTTTCAAGGTCGTCCTTCTACCACAAATCCCTATGCAGGAATGATAGTAAGTGTACCTATCTATCAAACCAATTCTCCGAGTCGTAGTGAATATATTACACAATTAGTAAGTGATTCAGCTCCATCATGTAAATATAACAATCAAGTAGGATACCAATATACGGGTGACAGTTATCAAACTATTTCGGATTCTACTTTGAATAAGTGTGTACAATATTGCTGTAATGATATTAATTGTCTTTCGTATAATTTTCAAAAAAATACATGTTCCTTACAAAATTCCATCCCTCCCATAAAAAATACGGGAGATACAACGATGGTTGCAGGAACCGTGAATCATTCGGTATTAAATCCTGTAGGTACTTGTTCGTTGTCCAATACGAAAGACAAGGGGACAAAGGGGACAACGGTAACAAGGGCAAATGATGTAACGGGCGTCAAGGTTGCTACGTTAGAGTCTATCTTTTCCTCTAACGATGCACAGAAGCAGACTTCTTTTTCGTACAAGACCTGTTTTGAGGTCATAGACTTTGAACAAAACATTCGTTCTAAAAACCTGGCGGTATTTGTATTTCCGTATGGCATTCAAGTAACGAGTGCTACCTTGGAGTTACTCAAACTTAAACTCAACTACAAACTTCCAACGTATGCGATTCCAGGAGAGCTACGAGAAGATAAAGGTACCCTGTTTTCGTATCGGTTTGGCTCATCGGGTGACAAGACCTTTACTAAAACGGATATTTCCAAAACTGGAAATGTATATACTACAAAGATAAGTAGTTGTTCGAATGAATTTAAGAATCGATTTGAATATTTTACGGAATCGCCTCGTCTTCCCAAAACCTCCGTATCAGGTCTGTCTGCTACCTCTGCTACCTCTGCTACTTCAGGTGTGTCGGATGAAACTACCGCATCGACCTATTATAAAACAAGTCAATACAAATGTGTACCGTTTGACCAACGTGCTGATCTTTCAGGAAATTATGTCATTCCTGGTAACAAAACATTGGATACAATATTGAATGAACAAAAACAGGTAGAAGAAAAACAAAAGAAAGGAGATTCTTCCACAAAATCGATGACTACGGATGATATCGAAAACTATGTTGCAATCGCCATTGGAGGAACAATTGTGTTGGCTGTTTTTGTTCGGTTTGCGCTTTCCCTGTCATCAAAAGATCCCTAATATATAGGAATCATGCTTGAATTGACTATTCTTATTTTTATAGTAACGGTGGCGTTTGTATTTTTATGGTGGATAGCAAGTTCATCGGACGTACCCGCAACAGAAGAGTTTAGTAATTATCTACAATCTTGTCCTTCTGGATTTTCATCCTTTTACAACGCAGACGGAGATATGATATGTTGTGATGGAGAAATCATTGCCAGAAAATGTGCAGGAAATCGTCAATGTATTTTGAACGGCAATGGAACAAAGGCGCTACCCAATTGTGTAGATTTGCTGAAAGAAGAGTATAACAACAAGGCAAACAACAGTTGTCCAGCATCCATGCCCTCTTATTTTGAAGACAATGTCAAAAAAACAAAAGGATGTACGAACGGTACACTGAATCAAACCATGACAGGTCCAAAGTCTTCCAGTCAACCTACTTGCATCATGTATTCGGATTTGAACTCGAATCTACAATCCATAGATAGTTGTCACAATCAAAAGAGTATGGATACAGCACCCTGTTTTGGAAAAACGTGCTCTAAACGATTGATTCAACCCAATAAAAAGGCACCGCCTTTGGTTGCGATAGAATTCAGTGATGATATGGGAATCACTCATATTGCGTATACGCGCGAATCGTTTATGAATTATCTGAATGTTACCCAGCCTACATGGAAGGAAAAGGGTATCGATCTACAAAAAAATATCATGGTTGCCGAAGTAGCAAAGGCCGTTTATATCGATAAAACAATGACTCCCGCCCAGATTCAGTTCTAAGTTCTACGTTCTACGTTCTACGTTCTAAGACAATGAATCATCCATATGCTATCTATATGAAAAGATATAGATAGAATATAACAAATCTAAAACACATACGAACCCCATACCATTCCTCTTCCTTCCTGATAGGATTCATACCCTTTGAGTTGAACGATGTTGCGTACCATTCCTTGATGCCATGCATTGGTTGGACCGATTGTACATTCGGCATGCCGATCTGTATTCACAAGCACATCATCCATCACCAATATTGTATTTTCATGTGCAACTTGTTTACAATTGATAATGTCGGCAAGTGCACCCTCAAAGGAATGATCGCCATCCATAAAAATAAGATCAAACTTTACAGTTGGATACACTTGCGCATACATGGGAATAGTAGCTTTACTATCTCCTACTATCAATGTATGACGAGTAGGATATTTTAGATCAATGTATTGTTTACAATAAGCGATATACTCGTTCGTTTGAGTATCAAAACTGGTGACATGCGCAAGAGAAGAACTCAAAAACAAATCTGTCGAATGTCCTGCGTTACATCCAATTTCTAAAATATGTTTGAAATCTACATTAGAAGACAGATGACGTAACCGCAACGTTTGATTCGGTAACTCACCGCTATTACCTTCTATTGGATTCATTCCAAAACGTTGTATATATGCTGCAATACTCATACTAACTAAAATGCATACAACATTATATAGAAGAATCGCCTACTGTTTCCAGTCCAGGAATATGCCCAAACCCTATATCCTCAAACAATTCATTGGAACCATCCCCTGATGCTGGCCCATTTGTATTCAATGGATAGACAGTTGCCAATACCGCCTTTTCATTTATGGTAGGAGCAACTGGTTCAAAGTGACCACTGTCACATGTTTCATGTGAGAAATAATCAGATTCATCATGCTTTGGAACATCAAAATCCTGGACGGGTACCGTCGTTTGTGGCTGAGAGGCCTCTTCCACGGTTGCCTGGGATGGACGATCGGTATCCATTAGGTCGAGTTTGGAACGAGCTACGACTACTTTACGTCGATTGCGCTCTAAGTATACAATAGCGACTGCCATTAATCCTAAGATACCTGCCGTAGGTCCAGCGCTTATTAAAAACAGTAGTAATAATACGATTGCAATTCGTACCAAAACATAATCAAGTAGTAATAATATTGAGGTTGGTAAAAAAGGGGAAAACAATATAACAAGAGTGAGCACAATAAAATAAGGTAGTTCTGTCTTGAACATTTCTATGTACTATTCTTCTTTTTAATGTCGTATACAAAAATTGACTTAAAAAATAATATCGTATTATAAGTAGGCAAGCATGTCAGTACAAGATAAAGACCGTGTACTAACATCAAAAGGATATGCAATTAAGAAATCAGCACTCAGCGATATTCAAACTCAAGGGTTACGTTCGGAATTGACCATGTCTCCAAAGGTCATGGATAAATTTCAAAAAACAGTGACATCCTTTCCCATTTATTATGAATCGAAAACACGATTTTATGTTCCCAGACATTGGGGTATAAAACAGTTTGGAGAACCGGAAGCCAATATTGTGTCGGATGGACTACCCTTTTCGAACAACATCGCATTTAATGTAAACTTTCCACCTCATGATTTTCAAACCGAGATTATTACATCCTTTATCGAAAAGGGTGGAAATGGTCTAATATGTGTACCCTGTGGATATGGAAAAACATTCATGGCTCTGAACATAGCTGTACGATTAGGCAAACGTTTCTTAATTGTGGTAGATAAGGAGTTTCTCATGAATCAATGGAAAACAGAGATTCAAAACTTTATCCAAGGGGCAACGGTGGGGATCCTACAAAGTGGAACCTGTCAAGTAGGAAAAGATGTTATCTTTGATAAAGAACATAGTCTTAGTGAATTAAAGCAACTTGCAAAAGAAAACCATCTAAAAACAAGTGGTACGAAACAAGAGATCATCGAACGACTGCAAATGATAGGAATCGATACCACTCCAAAAAGTAGAGAGGTTCATTACGATGTCACGATATGTATGATTCAAACCATATGTCGCCAAGAGTATCCTGACGGGTTTTTCGATGATTATGGGTTCACCATCTTTGACGAATGTCATCATTTAGGAGCCGCATACTTTTGTCAAGCTCTCAAAAAAATTCAAACGAAATGCATGTTAGGACTATCTGCCACACCGGATCGCGAAGATGGATTGTCCGCCGTGTTTGAATATTTCTTAGGTGATCCAGTCTATAAAAATACCAAACGTTCGCCTGATAAAGAGGCGGTTGTCAAAGCCGTTTGGTTTCATTCGGAAGATCCTGTCTATACCGAAGTTCCTGTCAATTGGAGAGGCGAACCGATTTCTGCAAAGCTATTGAACCAAATTGCAGAATTTGAACCAAGAAATCAAAAAATCATACAACTTGTACAAGAATATGCTCACGATCCAGATCGATTTCTTTTGATATTAAGTGATCGCATTTCTCAATTGGAATGGATAGAAAATGCGTTAGATGCATTGCCAACAAAATATAGACACGGATATTACATCGGCGGAATGAAACAGAGCGTATTGGATGAAAATGCAGAGAAGTGTCAGATTCTATTGGCTACGTATCAAATGGCATCCGAAGCGTTCAGTGTAAAAAAGTTAAATACGGTTGTACTGGCAACACCGCGTAAAAACGTGGAGCAATCGACTGGTCGTATTTTCAGACAACGAATTGAGGAACGAAAAGTGGCACCGCATATTATTGATATCATTGATTCCCATGAGTGTTACAAGAGGCGATGGTATATTCGGCAACGATTCTACAAAGAGTGTCAATATACATTCCAGCATATAGACAAACCCGTAAAAGTGGTAGCAAAGGTAGAAGGGAATGAGCATGGATGTTTGATTCAATTATAATGCCTTCAAGGATAGAATTCTCACAATTTTCCACGAATGTTCACCATAGGCAACAAAGGGTTCGTCGTGATAACTTAGTATTTCATAGTGAAAGTTTCGGTCTAACTCCTCACCAAAACATGCGTAATGGTTAAAATCATCTACTAAAAGAATCGTCCCTTCTTTCACATTGGGTCGTATTTTTTGGTACCATAAGGATCGCTTGTCTCCATTGGGTCCATCAATAAGAATAAGATCGTATGTTCCGCTTGTAATGGGTACACTTGGTATGTTATTTTCATTATAGTACACATATATAATACCTGGATTATCAGAAATAGAATAATTCATATTCGATTCATATGTAACAAATAGAAGTTCCTTTACATATTTGATGAAATGATTATATAATAAAATAGTGGAAGCTCCAGAACCAAATTCTAATATAGAATATTTTTCCGGATACGTGATATGTTTAAATAATTCAGTCATCTCTCGTTGCGTATAAGACCATCCTCCCGCAAATTGTGGTATTTCTTGAGTCATTTATGTACATGTTTATAATATAATATTCAAATAAACACAACGGTTGGTATAATATACGATATAGATAGAAAGATGTCCAATCGAAACTTTGATAGCCGAGTCATCATTCAACGACTGCAAAATCAGAACTATGCTCGCAATCTGTATCAGAATAATACAAGGGGTCAAACAGTAATCAACAACCCTCAAACATCGGATGGTACGTCGTCACGATTTGTGAGTTATGTACCAGGTGCGCAAACGGAATATTCTCGAGGATTGGGTGCGTGTACGACGGTCAGTGTGGGTGGTATTGTCAATATTCCATCCTATCCTTTACCGGCTTCAAATTAGTAGTTACCTGTACTATCCTATACATATAGAATTGTAAAACAATATGTTATGTATATTTTTCATTACTTTCGCTGCTTTCGCTGCTTTCGTGTCTTTCGAGTCTTTCGAGTCTTCTTGCTGGCACGCTTCGTCTTTCGTCCGCCAAACTTGACGGGGAGTCCCTTGTTGGATCCGTCAAAGTCCTTGCGCGTCCACACTTCATTGATGGTAACAGGAGTAAATGCACCAGCATCAAAAGCAACTGGACCAGCGCCGCCACGTTTCTTACGCGATCCACCTGTTTTAATGCACGCTTGGTTAAATGCCTTGGCGTCATAAGGAGTTTGAATGGTTAATCCTGGAACCGCGCTGGGGGCACGGAAGGTCATGAAATCATTTCGATAGCCGGCAGTGGGAGCATAGTATCGCATGGAATCGGCATCACCCACTTGTACAACGGGGAAGTTCGCAGCAGATGCTGCCAGACCGGAACCCGCTGGAACACCACCCCCTGAGAACGGCTTGGTAACGTAAGGAGGAGTGAGTGGAGCAGTCGTCAAGCCCTGAACATCATTTGGATTCGGATTCAGGGGATTGTAGGTACCTGCTTCGCAAGGAATACGTCCAAAAGGAGCAGGAGACACGCCCACACCGTTTTCTGGATTGAGAGGGCCCATGGCAGGGAAGAAACCGTAACGGCCTCCCTTCATACGACGACCACCCTTTTGCGGTGGAGCCAGGTTTTGAGCGTTGGCAGAAGCATCTAATGCGACCTTTGGCATTTGGGCCATACCGGGCGGGGGAACACCAGGCATAGACATGATAACATCAGGTCTTCCCACCGAACCACCTGCACCCGTCGTATCTGGGAAGCTATCTGGTTTAGGAGTTACGCTGCCGCTAACGGGTGGCAGATTCGGATTGGTAACAGGACCTGGTAGGATAGACGCAGCAGAAGGTAATGCTGCACCACCACGGCGATTTCTGTTTCTACGGTTCTTACCTCCACTCAGACCGGGTAAACCCTTAGGAGTATAATCAAAAATATGTCCAGGGCGGATGGACATGGGGTTTCCTGTGCAATCCTTACCAGGACCAGAATATTGGAAATGAACCTGATTGCCTGGATTGACGGCTACCTCCTTGAAACTACCCTCAGGTAACTCGGACCAGCCGCCGCCGTTGGCTGCTCTGCGTTTACTACGTCGGAGCTTGTTCCGTTTTACAGTACGTCTTTTTGTCATTCTATTCTATGATGATAAGATTTATTAGTTTGATAGACTCTTGTGATAGAAGAAGGAATGCGTAGTAATAGGTGTATTCTCAGGTAGGATACGTACAATTTGGTATTTATGAAAATCTGCATTCCATTTTACTTCGACAGGAAATCCGTCTGGTTTCTCGGTCATTTGTTTACGTAGCTCAAGAGACAAGGACAGTGAAAGAATGGACGCAATTCCAAGATCTCCGCTTTCTTGGGAAACGAGTGAATACGTATCGGGTAGTACGATTTTCGTATAGGGTGTACACATTGCGCATAGAATACTCGCTATCTCGGTACTACGATTCAAGGTAGGTGGAATATACTCTTTCGGTTTTTGTTCAGAGATACTAACCGTATCTTTCCAATACCAACGAGGCTGTCTGTAATGATCGGACTGAATTGTCCAATAGATCGCTGGATTGTAATGAAGATGCCAGTCTGAAAGAGGAATAGGGGTTACAACGCGTGGTTTAAAAGCGAGAAGGGGCTGATCAGGAGGCAAACTATTCCAAAAGGTATGAAGAACGGACCAGCGTTCCGAAAAGGGTAAAGTAGACCATAGATCCTTTCCTTGATATATCAGAATGTCTTCTATCTGAAGAACCGATTCGCCTGTCAAGATATTAGCAAGACAAATGGTTGGCCCATGTTGTTGAAAGGAGGGAGGAAGCAGCCAACGAAAGGTCATACCTTCTTGACGATCGGGATACCAAATACATGGCGCGAATCCTTCCATAAAGACGAGATACCCAACTGGTCGTTTGTCAAACTTTGGCCAAAGCCATAGTGTACCGTTGGAAAAGGTAGGCTTGGCGCGAGAAAAGGGCATATGAATTTCCACTCGTTCGTTTAGAAATGGAAACTTTTGAAAGATAGGTTCCATTGCCAAGATATGTTCATTATCTAGGCGACGGAATCGTGCTACTTTCTTCTTTTCAGATTGTAAATAAGGTACAGAATGACTCATGATATCTAACTATAGAGTATCACAACCCTTTAGGTTTATCAAATTTTATGATTACCATTAAAAGGCAGAGTAACTCGTATCAGAGAATGTATCGTTTGCAAAAATACCAGGCATAAACTCACCACCACCTTGAATCACTTCTGTTCGGAAATGTTGTGCATTATCGGAACTTACTTGATTATGGTTACTGGCAATTCCTGCATGAACCGCGATCGATGTATTATCATTGACAGGGGGTGGTCGGAAAGAACGTTCAGGATGACGCAGTCGTTCAGGTACATCCGAACTTTCTTCTTGTTCATAATATGGATCCTTGGGTTGAGGCTCTCCGTATACAACTACTTCATTATTGGGTGCGTCTTGACTGGGTGGATTTGGACCGGAAGACACAATTGTTCGTGGTGGATAGAGAGGGGCTTGTCTAATTTCGATGGAAGCAGGTGCGGGCACTTCAAAGTTTTCTACAGGCAGTACACTATCGACAGAATTTTGAAATAGCGTGTCCTTCAAAAAATAATACACAATAAATCCAACTAACACGAGAGTAAATAAGTAAAGATAGGATTTCATTCTCTTTTTGGTCTCGTGAAAATCCTGTGAACATTTCAACACCCTTTTTGAATAGATGCATTCGAATGATGTATGCGACGAGTCGGTTTCTGATGCGCATTTGTACCAGATATATGATTCGGATGTCCTATTTTTTTAACATAATGACGTGATAAATGCTGTGGATGCGGTGGATGCGATGGATGCGATGGATGCGATGGATGCGATGGATGCGATGGATGCGATGGATGCGATGGATGAGGTGGATGTGATGGATGCGGTACACGCGGCGTGGTATGCATACGAGACCCATACTGGTTGGGTAGCTGTGCAGCCCATTGTTTACTTTTTTCAAGTTCTTCTACTACATTGTCAATCGTTGTAGGGATCTCGCCATGACTCATAAATCGCATCCAATTTCCAATTTGTTCTACTACTCCATACTGATCGGACTTAATAAAGCGATAAGGTACTTGGTGTACCTCTAATAGATGACTACCCACCCAATCTTGAGGCATTTTCTTTACAATAAATGTAATTGCTGAATGATCATATCCAGGGATTACAATTTGTTGAAGATACATATAACCGGTGGATGTACCGTCCTTATCTTCTAAAAACCAATTCGAACCCGAATAGTATCGAATATACTGTTTGGATGGATTCGGTACATCTGTTTTCCATATAAAAATTGACGGCATACTACGTTTATATTCTACGTAGTAAACGCGTTCAGGATTTAAGCACTTTCATTCTATTTATAAAGTAGATCCCATCCATGCCATCACTGTCGACTGTTGTACTAACCATTAAAGGGGATGTACGAAAAGCAAACATTTCATTAACGGATAAAAATGAAATCACAATGGAGCAACTGCAAAAATATGCTAAAAAGAAGGATGCTCCTGAGATGATTCGTCATATTCAGGCAGATACGAAACATGTATTCATATTTGGCTATAAAAAGGGAAAAAAAGGTACGGAAAACAAAGCATTGCTTCCCGCGTCTTCTGCTGCACTGACGATGTATGGTGATGCAATCGTGATTGTATCCAATCATCATGATTGGAAACATCCAATTCCATGCACAGTTGATCAGTGGAACAACATGTTTGAAAGTAGTGGAAAGGAGGATGAAAAAGAGGAAGAGGAGGAAGAAGAAGAGGAAGAGGAACTCGACGATGTGTCGGATCAAGAATCCGTAGCAGAAGATGATTATAATAAGAGTGATTCAGATACCATTCCTGATATCCCTGATATAGATAAGGAAGAAGAACTGGACGAGATTCCACAACCTATCAAACGACGTCGTGCACCTGTTTATAAAGTAGATCCGAATATTGCAAAAGAGGAAATTCAACTTGATTCACCTCCTGAGTCGAATAAAAATCGTACAGCATGTCTTCAAAGTTTTGCATTTCTAAAAGAGCAATTTTCAGAGGATCAGATTCGGTCCTTGGAAAAGGCCATATTTGAAGCAACCTATGAATTTGCACAAAAAAATTATGTGGTTCGAAACTGGAATTCGTTGCCGTTTGTCGAACTATACAAACAAAACTTTCGTTCTGTAATTAGTAATATACATCCTGATAGTCCAGTCAAAAATCCTCGTCTGCTACGTCGTGTAGTAGAAGGTGAGTTTGAATTGTCTGCGATTCCTTTTATGACATCCTATGAAATGTATCCAGAAAAGTGGTTTGAACTAAAAGATAAGCTGATTCAGAGAGAACAAAAGGTGCTGGAGGGTAATACGAGTCGCGCAACGGATGAATATAAATGCCGTCGTTGCAACAAACGCCAGTGTACGTATTATGAGCTCCAGACTCGTTCGGCAGATGAACCTATGACTATCTTTATTACATGTGTGAATTGTGGTAAGGAGTGGCGTCAAGGAGGATAAATCAATCACAATAGCTTATTTATTTTTAATTGAATATTAAAGACATTATAAATACTTTGTAGCTGACCTTCGTTTGGAATATATCGATTGGAGTCAATATTTTTGAAGGTAGATCGTGGAAATCCACATAAAAAGTCAGCCTCCTCTTGTGATATATTCCTACAAAGACGCGCATAAATCAGTGATTGTAATACAATAGGGTCAATTTTCATAGTTGGTACAATGATTTCATCTTTTTTTAATGTTCGTTGTTTTGATTTTACAGAAATCCATTCATTGACATCCATTTATATAGATATGTTTTATCCGTTTAAATTTACATTCCATAATCAGAACGACTTTATGATTTCTTCGTATTCTTTGAGAGTGACGGATAGAATGAAACTACAGAATATTCCTATAGCTCTTTCTCTGCTTCACGAAAAGGAATACAACAATTTATATGCTACTTTTAAAAAAAATACAACTGGAAAAAAGAGAGCCTATAGTGAAAAAAATAGGGCAACTACACCCATTTCTGTAGTACCTAATAAGGCTATTAAAGAATAATGAGATCGTTCAATCTCCAATACTCAAAACTACCATTGGGAAGAGGTCGCTTGACAATAAAGGGTAGTCGTTTTTGCTCAAGTTCTAATCGTGCGATGTCGCGAACATCCGTGATGTGTTTTGGGACATCGATAAATGGAATGGCTCCCTTGCTAATTTGGTTAGCACGAAGCCCAATCATTTTTGTCTTTTCAAAGTTCGTTAAGAATGGATAAGTCCGGTGATTTGGGTCAATTGTACCACCCATAGAAGGCAGGACTTGCATTTGAATTTTCGGAATAACTTGTTCTACGTAGTCTAAATTACATTCAGGGTGTTGATGGTAAAGACGTCGTAGCTCTGGCTTTCCATCGGAAGGATCCACCTCTTGTACCACTTCTTCATAGCTTTCTTCTCCCCACTCACCATCTTCTAATCCTACGTCAATCTCGTCGTCCATTTCCTACTACCATGCTTTATTATTTTAAGTATTGTCAAATTTTGTTTCCGTTTGGGTTCCTATATCTGTAGTGTATACCTTCAACCATAAAATATACACTACTTCATAAAAATTGATAGATATATATTTGATTAAAAAAATGAACATAAAGATTACGTATCCTTATTCTTCAGAGATGTCATCTGATTCTGCTTCTGCTTCCGCTTCCGCCTCCGCGGCGCCCCCTCCTGTTCTCCAAGATGAATTGAAATCCTACGATACATTTGATACAATGAGTCTACAAGACGATCTGATTCGAGGTATCTATGCTTATGGATTTGAAAACCCTTCCAAGATTCAAAAGGTTTCCATTGTGCCTATGAGCAAGAATCGTGATATCCTGGCTCAATCACAATCAGGCACAGGAAAGACAGGTGCATTTGTAATTGGTTCTCTTAGTACGATTGATACTTCGATCAATGCACCTCAAGTGCTGGTACTTTGTCCAACGCGTGAGCTTTCTCAGCAAACAGACAAGGTTGCAAAGGCCCTGGGTAGATTTATGGGCCTAAAGGTACTATCTGCAACGGGCGGCAATGCACTGCGTAATGATATTATGACTTTGAAGGCGGGTGTCCATTTTGTAGTAGGAACGCCTGGTCGCGTATACGATTTGATTCGTCGTGGTGATCTGACGGTGGATCAAATTCGTTATGTTATCCTGGATGAGGCGGATCAAATGTTGGAAGATCTTTTCCTGGAACAAGTCAAGTGCATTATGGGAATGAACTTTCCTGGATTCTTCCATCTGGCCTTCTTTAGTGCTACCATGCCGCCCAATGTAGTTCAAGTGGCAGAAGAGTACTTGAACGATCCTGTTCGTATTCTTCTTCCGCCTGATGAGGTGACTCTGGATGGTATCAAACAATATTATGTCGAATTGGATCATGAAGAGTGGAAGCTGTCTGTTATTCTGGATCTCTATCAGCATCTTGCTGTGAATCAGTCCCTCATTTATGTAAACAAGAGACAGAAAGTGGAATGGCTGGCGAAGCAGCTATCGTCTCAGGGATTTACTCTGGAGTATATTCATGGCGAAATGGAAGTAGCGGAGCGAAAGAAGAGAATGGAAGATTTCCGCTCTGGTTCGGTTCGTGTTCTGATTAGCACGGATTTGTTGGCGCGCGGAATCGATGTTCAGCAGGTGTCACATGTCATCAACTATGAATTGCCTCCTCAACGTGAAAATTACGTGCACAGAATTGGTCGTTCAGGGCGTTACGGTAGGAAGGGAATTGCTATTAATCTGGTAACGAAAGACGAAAGATTGATGCTGCGCGAAATCGAAGAGACCTATTCCACCTCCATCGTGGAGCTGCCCGATAATCTCGGATCTCTTGGTATGGACTCGTAACTATAACATCTATTACCCCATCAAAAAACATCAAAAACCCAATTATAATAACGAACGTGTCTATTATTTTTTATGAGTATAACAAATAATATATAATCGTACCTATTTATACGGATTTATACCTATTCCGTCGTATCATGAATATTGGTGATTCTATGATGATCTGGGACAGGAGGGGCTCGATTGGTTTGTCGAATATCATGATGACACACGGGGCAATGTACATTAGTGCGAAACCAACCATCTGCACATCTGTTATGAAATGCATGGTTACAATGTGTCAAAAGACGAACGGGTGGATCGGCTCGAAAGGCATCTTGACAAATAATACAAATCTCGTCGGATGGAGAAGTGTAGTTCACCAAAACAGACGCACGGTCGAGTTCTTGACGTGTAACTGGAACAGGGGGAGGAACAGGAGGAACTCGATTGGTTTCTCGAATATCATGACGACACATCGGGCAATGCACATTTGTTTGGAACCAAACATCCACACATGTTTTATGAAATGCATGAGTACAATGGGTTAAACGACGAATAGGTTGATCTACTTGAAACGTATCTTGACAAATCGTACAAATGTCTTCGGATACAGAACGACATTGCTCCAAAACAGATGCACGGTCGATTTCTTGGCGTGTAGGTGTAACAACAACACGTTGGTCTAAGAAGTTTTGCATGATAGGATTGGAAGATGCGATTTGATTCAAAAGATAGGAAATGGCGTGTCCCATAGCAGGTTCTAATTCGTCTGTTTCAAGAATAGAGGCGGTAATAGGTAGAGTTCGCACTCTTGTAGTAATAGGCACACTGGTTGCACTGGCTGCACTGGACCCATTTGCTCCACCCATATATGTATATTCATACGTTGTTTCGGTTGCGATGCCAGGTGACGCCCCATGTAAAGCGGATTCTAATATGGATCCGATGTGTCTATCAGGATGCAAGGGTCGTGTTGAACGTTGGGGTCCAGCAGCAGTTCCAACAGTTGCAAGAGGGTCTACTGGAATTCCTCTTTGCTGTCTGGAAATATATTGTTGATAACCTTGTGCATAAGGACTGGTAGTGGCAACTTGACGAATGTACTCTAAAAAGTCTTGAATCGTTCGAAACCGCTGTGGATTGTAAAGAATATCAGGAAACCAATTATGGATATCATTTAACAAAGGAATCCTATATATTTGTTGGGCCATACTCTGATATATGCATGTATATTCAGCTTAAGCCCTGTACGTGTTTATTTTGCATGGAGCCTGCGCATCAAGAAACCAACCCTATGCCAGAAGAACCAAAAAAAGACCATACATTAAAAGGTGTGGTTGGAATACAAAACATGGGTAATACTTGTTATAGTAATTCCATTGTGCAATTATTGCGAGCATCGCACGAATGGAACGCATTTTGTTTAACACACCCCATTCAGGAACGATTGAGCCATATATCGGATGAACTTCCCAGTAAACGAATACTACTTGCCTATCAGGATATTTTAAAATCACTGTGGTCTGCCTATAAGCCTGCCTATGTTCGTCCTCTTGCATTTATCTCCGAAGTCCGAAAAGCAGTACAGGGAGGAGTCTATGAAATGTTTGGTGTTCCCGTCGCCAATGACAGTCACGAATTCTTAGTGTATTTAATGGATAATTTTCATGAAGCACTCAAAACACAAGAACCCTATGAAGAAAAGCAGATTCCAGATGAACTAAGCAGTCGTGATAAAAGAATATGGATGGCAGAAAACGGATGGAACAAATTTATTTCGAAAGAAAACAGTGAGATCGTTCGATTGTTTTTTGGAATGATGCAAAAAGATATTTGTTGTAATAATTGTCAGAATCACTCTTATCGGTGGGAAGTATTCAATTCATTAAAAATTTCATGTGACGGGGAAACATTTCATGAATGGATTCAGAACGAAGTAAAGGAAACGACCATCGAAGGATACAAATGTGACAAATGCAACGGTCGTCACAATGCCACTATCTTTTCTCATATTTGGAAACTACCTCACAGTTTATTTGTCACACTTCGACGTTTTCATTCGAATGGTAGTAAAAATATGGCAATTTGTCCATATCGTGGAGAAACAATTTCCTTTTCGAATTTCTTTGCAGAGGAATCCAATGATCCGAGTCGTTATTGGAATTATGAACTTCGCGGTGTCTCTGATCATCATGGAACACATATGGGCGGTCATTACACGGCACAATTCAAGCATCCTCTGTCCGAAAAATGGTGGTGGATGGATGACCAAACCGCACATGATTTGGATCAACCGCGATTTTCATCTGCCAATTATATTTTCTTCTTTCGAAAAATATAATATAGGATTGTATACAATCTATTATTATATGTTAGAACAACGGGTATGTTAGAACAACGGGTATGTTAGAACAACGGGCATGTTAGAACAACGGGCATGTTAGAACAACGGGCATGTAGAACAATAACCCTAATAAATACTGGCAGAACGATCGGCCAAATTAGTTACTTTGTAGTTTTTATCTGTGAGTTGGTTCTCAAACCCTTCAGGTGCCGTTTCGCCCAAGAACACGGTTTGAATACGCCCCATCCATCCTGCTTCACCACATACACGGTAATGAACATGCGATTGTAACGTACCTTTAAAGGGGACTTTGTAGGATTGCGGATCACGAACCTTGAGAACGGCAACACCCTCTCCATCAGAAGTGGCCACTCCTGCATTGTCATATTGTAGGTATGCCTCTTTCCATGATTGTATTTGCTCTATTTTCGTATTCTTTGGTTCGGCCGCCCAATATAACACCTTTGCATGAGGATTCACAATCACTTTTACTTCCTTTGTTGCACCGGGAGGAGAACGATCCTGTAATACAGAACAAGGGGCTACCATAGGACCTAAGAAGGGTAAATAGGTATCACGATCAAACATAATGGCCAGTGCCGAAATACCAATGAGTGTATAAATAAGTGTGGACACGACACCTTCTCCAAAAAGTACGCTTACAAGATTAAGGTCAAATACACCAAACAATAACCAGTTTACTCCACCAACAATGATAAGAATCATAGCCATCTTAAACAACAATGCGTTGATGTAGGTCTGATTCAAAGAGTCCAATCGATCCATTTCTATTATATGGGTAAGATACGAAATAAAATTGAACATATTTGTATGGAAGATATAGACACATCTGTACACATTATGGATACTATAGAAGTGAAGAGAACACCATCCTGTCTGGGATACAGTATAGTTACAAACTATACAATCGTTATTCAATCACCCTCCGATTTTGATAGAATAAAGGATATAATCGCCAAGAGTGGTACAAACTATGAATTGAAATATACGAATACGAAGGACCATCCAGTATATACGATCACGATCCATACGTTCGTATATAACGATATTGTATATACATCACTAATCGCCTTACTCTGCTTTCTATATTGGATGACTATGTAAGCGCATAGTAGAGCTATTCATAAATGTATCTATTTCTTGATACAAGGATTCATCCATGTTATTTATAAGAGTATAATCATGTTGTCGATTCTGCAGTTGATATTCAGAACGATCGCATACAGGGCTTTCTTTCTGGGAAGATCGAACCACACATAGAGGGAGAATCGTCCTGTGTGGAAAATAAGATTGCACCACTTCCAGTTCATTTGGATAACGCCAATCCGTAATAACAACGCGTTCCATATTTTTTTGTTGTATTTCCTTGCAACATGCCTTTGCGAAACAATTGTCATCTATGGTGCGTACTCGTATCGCTTCATCAATCAAGATTTGTCGATAGGTTCGTTTCAGAGGATCTTGTTCACAAATCTGACGTTTTCCCTCTTGGGTATGTAACATCTCTATCGATATAGGATAGAGATCCGCAACCATTTGTTTCAATGAGTCAGCAAAGGCAACTCGTTGATAGCCATATTGTGTACATAAGATATTTCCTGCAAAATCCTTTCCAGAATGAGAATATCCTCTTATTAGAATGATAGACATTATCATAAAAGGATGGTATGTATTTAGACCGATGTATCCCATTTGTGTACGTATATAAGAAAAACATACGGTGATATATACCTGAAATAAAAGTATAGACAATAATAGGTTTTGATTTTATGCATCCATATCAAGGACGAATGGACGATGTACGTACAAATGTAGAAAATACATTCATAGCCTTTGGTGTATTCCTTTTTAAAACATGTTTTTGGTTTTTAAATGAATCGCACCAAGCCTTTATGGTATCATTCTTGCATTATGCAATCTTTATTGTTGGACTCTATTATTTTATATACCATGCCAAACCGAGAAGCATGTATCGTATTTTCTTTTTTGCATTCTTGATATTCAGCGCATTATGCTATATTACATTTGATAAATGTATCATGACGCATATTGAACAGAGGATCTATCAAGAGCAAAACCGTATTCAGAAAACAATCGAACATTTTTTTGGAAATGAAACGGAAGGAAATTGTATTTCTAAAACTGTCTTAATAGGGTTGACCCTGTTTGCAGGGCTTGTTTTATTATATGACTACGGAATTCTAACCTATTGTGATAATAGGGTATGCCACACCGCATCAGACGGGAAGCTCGAAAAGCACCGATGATCAACGGATGGACATAGAAGGATTAACCTGTATGGATGTAAAAAAGAATGGTAATTGTTTTTTCATACAATGGAATTTTATTAGAACTACATCACGCCAGTCCTAAAAACGTACGTCCAATCTTACTTGTTATAAACATAGCAAATCCGGAAGCAATCTGTGCATAAAATACAGGAGTTCTCTTTGTACAACATAATAAATAGAAGGATAGTACCACAAAAAGTAAGAAACTAAGCCAGAACAACTTTGTAAAAGTATCCATTCTCTACTATCTATATACAAAAAGTGCCTGTTTGAAATATTAGATATACCATCCAGGCGGCATAGCATTCGGATTATGCTGTTTTTTCAAGAATAATTTCATATGTTCCATCTTTACAGTAAAAGGAAGACTAAAATCCTTGATATGAAATGGCAGATCGGGCGAATTATACATGCGAAGCATATTTATTTTCTGCACAATTTGTTCAATACAGCGTTTTAGTTCACGAATACCTTTATCGTCGCTCGCATACTCTCTAATCATGCAGGAGAGGACCTCCTTTGGAATAACAATCATACCTGTCATATTGACGTCTGTTAATGCGGCAGGGAGTAGATATTGCTCCGCAATGATACTCTTTTGTTTCAGATCATACCCCTGTAGATTCACGACCATCATACGATCTAACAAGACACGATCGATTTTGGTAATATCGTTCGCACTGAATACAAACATGACCTTGCTTAAGTCAATCGGTATTCCAGACAGATACTTGTCCTCAAAGTCTGTGTTCTGAACAGGATCCGTCAAATGAATCAATAAGTTCATAACTTCTTCACCCTTGGGTGTTTGTGAGATTTTATCCACTTCATCAAACATCATAACGGTACTCATCGACTTCGAAGCAATGAGAGAATTCACGATCTTACCACAATGAGAAGACTCGTATACCAGTTGATGACCATTATAGGTGCTTGCATCCGAATCACCACCAAGAGAAATAAACTGGAAAGGCCAATCCAATGCTTTGGCAATACCATTCTTAATAAGGGTTGTTTTACCAACACCTGGCGGGCCAATAAACAGCAACGATAAACCTCGACCCGATGGATTCGCAATCTTCGTACTAATAAATTGCATAATCTGAAGTTTGGATTCTTCTTGACCATATGCAGCATTGTCCAGACATTTTTTCGCACCTTTTAGAAACTCTCCACATGTTTCAGAACCATCTTCCAATCGCACAGGAACATCCTTGTAGATTCCAAATGGGATACTCACCGCCTTGTCCAGCCAATTACGCAGTTTATGATATTCACCGCTGGATGTTTCCAGATTTTGAAGACTATTGTACTTGGACAATATCATTCCTTTCACTTCATGGGATACACGTAATGTCAGAATTTTTAGCATTAAATGAATCCCTGTATCATTTGCAACAGGTCGATGTTCTAATGCGTAAAGTAAATCCTGTTGCTTTTCAAGATCCAGTGCCTTAAATTGTGTAATTTGCATGTCAATTGTATTTTCTTCGGGTGGATCGGTAAGTAACTTCACAAACTTTTTTACATCTTCGGATTCCTTTTTTAAATTGTGTTTTTTGGGGACCATCGATGAATTGCTATGGGATCCACCGCCGCCGCCCAATGCAAACAAAATCCCACTCACTCCTTTTGGATATTCATCCTCGTCTGAATCTACTGCGTCCACTGCGTCCACTGCGTCCATTGTATACGATGCATCGGATGAATCCGCCGACTCCACTGCATTCTTGAAAAATAAAGCGGGAACCTTCTCTTGTATACCTTTTTCAAAATAATCTTCTATAGATTCATCTGTATCGGAGGATGTGTCCTCTGTCGATGCCGTGTCACTTGTATCGCTATGCTCTCCTCCATTCTTTATTTTTTCTCGTACAAGACGGAAGGGACGTTTAGAGGATGTTTTTTGACGCTTGGAAGGACAACGACGCTTGGAAGGTAGAATGCGAAGGGAAGGTTTTGGTGTAACAATTCTGTTTTTGATAGGCTTTGGAGGTGTATCCTCCTTTATACAGTTCTTAATCTTCTTCCGAGCATGTATGGCTGCTTTACGTCGAGGCCGAGATCGTAGATATACATCACTTTCCCCAGATGTTTCGGTTGATTCCGCTGATTCCGCTGATTCAGTAGAGTCCGATCCATAGTCAATAAATTCACGAAGATTTCCATCGCTGTCTACACTATCCTCGTCATCCTTTCCACCTCTACCTGCCTTCTTACCATACTTTGCATTATGCTTTTTCTTACTACCTTTTTTGACGTTAGGCTTCTTTCTACTTGCCATTCTATTTATTGTACTATTCTTCATCGTTGTTTAAATCTTGTTTAGGAAGATGTAACCAATGATTGTACATTGTAATCTGTTTATTTTCTACTACGCTTCTTACCAATAGAACGAATGGTGCTTGCCACTTTCTTATCTATCTTTTTTGCGTTACGCTTCATCGTTTTGGTAAGATTGGATAAAAAATACGTCACATGTCGTGCTGTTTTTTTAGTAAGATTTTTAGTAGCATGTAGTGTCTTTGGTACAAATGCCGTATATCGTTTCATCGTTTTTTTCATCGTGTTTCGACGCATCTCTGTTTAACACGGCGAATTAAAATTGCTGAATGCTTTCATAAATGTCCAAGAATGTAAAACGCGTTTTATTGCTGATACCTTCGTATTCTACATTTCGAACAGATAAAGGTGCGATACGTTCCATCACATCTCTCTTTAGCATGATTCGGATCTCAGGAATCTTTTCATTCTCACTGTCCATATACGGATGATCGATGTCCTTTGGCTCATAACGAATTGCTTTCATAATCTTCATCATACAGTCTGCATATTCTTCGTTCAGCTTCAGAGACTCCTTTCGTGCACGATTGCATTCCACTTGCGTCAGAATCTTGATGACCGTCTTCATAAATTCATCCATAATAATGACATCATGCTTAATAAGTTCTGCCAAGAATTGAGAATAACCTCTGCGATACTTCTTCTTCAGGTTTTGTTTACAAACTTCATCGTAATTGGTGATGGCATCTTCGGATACCTCTTCAAAGACTTCCATGTACTGGGAATAAAGATTCGCCATCTCTGTCAATAGAATAGGGTATCGAATGCTTAGCTGGCCCAGTAGTTTTGCATAGAGAGGACAGAAGATCTCCTCGCTGGCTGCCTTTTCGAACACCAACTTCATAAAACACTTGATCATATCGGTTTGACCACTATCGATAATATGAGTGATAAATTCCTTTACTTCATTGTAGTTTTGCTCACTAAACTTATTTAGCTTTCCAAGAAGAATGGTATTCAGAATAATATCATCCACATCGGCACTCTTTTTAAACTTACTTACGTACTTGTTCGCCAGAGATCCCATTCGTATGTATTCCGAAGGATGATGCGGTGTATGGACAGATCCAGCAGATCCAGTAGAAGCAGCCGAACCAACAGAAGCAGAAGCAGCAGAAGCAGAAGCAGAAGCAGAAGAAGCAGAAGCAAAAGCAACAGCAGAACCAACAGAATAACCCATAGAAGCAGGGGAACCAGTAGTAGAGCCCGTCAATGGAATACTGATCGGTGAGTCGTGATGATAGTTGCGATTGCCAAACCCAGAGGATTTAGTACGATGATTGAATACAGAATGAGAGGGTGACGTGTGACTATTACTATTCTTACCAAACTCACGATATCCTTCACTTGGTGCACTCGATCGGCTCATAAAGGGTGTCATTTGCTTGCCCTCAGATGGTCTGGCCGCTGCTGCACTGGGCCGATTCGGTGCATTTCGAGAGTTAACCTTTTTCCATCCGTCTACGTCTATCCCCTTTTTAGTATACGTGTGGATACTTTCAATGAGTTTGACAATATCCACAGGCAACTGTATGTCCCGGATATCCTTCCGTAGGGAACGAATATGTTGTATATCTTGGACAACGGATGTCATTAGTAACACTGATGAATACCGTTTTAAGCTCTACATATCGTTGGAGAGCACATGAAATCAATTTTTTATAATGTGTTTGAATACATAATTAATTTAACGTCATAATCATAAGATGAGTTCAACAGAATCTATGATAGACGAAGATACATTTTGTACATGGATAGGTCTTCAAACATCATCCTCTAAAAAATATCTTCACAAACAGCTATCGGATTGGAAATCCGATGCAACCAAATTAGTGAAGTTAAGTAAGCGGTTCAAGCGATTCAAAGACGCGTTCGAGAAAGATCCACGATTCTTTGGAGAGTGTTATGACATTTTCAAAGACATTTCTGAAATCGAGAAGAAACTAAACGGCCTTCTTTCCCATGAGTCACAGTTAGAAAAGGAATCCTATAACGAACTTCTCTTTTTCAGACCTATTCTACAACCCCTGAACTTTGTCCCCTTTCTCTTAACATGTTGGTCCTTTTTACGAGTGTACCTTTTACCAGGACTGTCTTTGTTAATTCCTATTTTTACACTTATTGCACCTTATATTATATTAAATTTTGTATTTCGTCTACCCATCACTTTTCAAAACTACACGAATATACTACATTCTATGGTGTCAGGTGATTTTACAAGAGGAATAGAATCCGACCCATCTTCTGTTACCATTCAGCCAGCACAATTACTTAAAAAGTTTGGAATATTATTTGTAACATTTATTCAAGGCATTGTTCAGCCTTATTGGAGCTACAAACATTTACATTCTATTGATGAAATCATTGTAGAACACGGTACACTCATCAAACGATTCCGTGATAAGTATCTTGCCTTACAGTCTATATTGGACAGCCATGGGTTCACGTTCTTTAGATGCCCTTTACCGAACATACAATCGGAACGAGATGCCACTGCACGAGCAATCTTAGAATCCTCTTATTTCAAAATGGCACTTAAATATGTTGGATCTCTTGAAGTCGTCATGACACTTGCAAACAATAAAGATATCCATCCAGTCAAATGGGTCACGTCTTCTACACCATTATTGGTTATTAACGATACATTTGACTTCCAGGTACCAGAGGCATCTCGAAAGGCCATCTCTGTTTCTTTTACAACAAAGCGTCATGCATTGTTAACGGGTCCAAATAAAGGAGGAAAATCAACCGTATTACGAGCATTGACCGTGTCTGCCTTATTGGCGCATACATATGGATGCTCCATTGGACATGCACGAATGACACCCTTCTCTACCATGTTTGTTTGTCTAAAACCAGATGATCTACCTGGATCCAAATCCAGATTTGAGCGTGAAATAGAGTTCACTGCAAAGACGTTAGAGCAACAGAAACCCGTGTTGGTATTCATTGATGAATTATACCATTCTACGAATCCACCTGATGCATTGCGAAGTTGCAACATATATTGCGATCCATTATGGAAAAAGGAAAACATCGTAAGCGTTATCAGTACTCATCTTTTTGAGTTAGTAGAAAAAGCAAACGATTCGATACAACGACTGTGCTGTTCGGCTTCTATCGATGAAAAGGGAGATATTCATTTTGATTATACATTATCGAATGGGATATGTAAAGTAAGTAGTGTAGACGAATTGCTGAAGCGAAATGGACTGTTACAAAAAAATCAATAATCGTTATGTTTTCATACGTGATAAATCATACATTTCACAGTAGTATCCATAGGTGCGCCTGAATCATTTTTCTAAATTCCTAACAAACGGCAGAATGACATCTATAAGTGATACCCTAACCGCTGTATTAGTGATTGTTTTACTATTTGGTGCAGTATGCATTTATTTATACACACGCATTCAGCAGGCAGAGCAAAAGATTACGTTGCTGGAATCTATTTTATTAGATCTAAAGATGAGTACAGAATTTAACTCCTATTCTGAATTACCGGCAGAGGAGGTTGGTAATGATAAGCCCTCTACTGCCAATGCAAACGGTGTAGAAGAGAGTCATTATGCTCCATTTGACGAAGGGCCTCATGATTCCGAGGAATCCAACCAGGAATCTAACAAGGAATCCGATGCACCCAGCACCCCACCGGCAGCAGAGGAAGTTCATGATCTGGAGCCATACACGTCATTCGATGGTTCAGGTAACCATGAGGATGCTTTGTTGTCGGATCCCATCCAGACCGAAACGAAGAGTCTATCCGTTCAGTACGATTCTATGACACTGAAGGAACTTCAGTCTCTTGCCAAGACAAGAGGAATCACGGGTGCATCGACTATGAAGAAGGGTTCCATTTTGGAAGCGCTGAAGACTTCAGACAAGTTGCAGGCGGCAGCAGGCGTGACAGGTACGTCCAGTCTTTTTCTTGAAACCACTTCTGCCTTTCCTGTCAGCGAAGGTAACTAATTTTATTCGTAAAAGCATTGATAAAGATAGATGGCAGAACTTGATCAATCAGGATTTTCGAGAGATACTCGACCCAATTTATACTCCAATCCGCCGTTTGGTAGCGAATATCGAGCAGCACAGAAAGCATATGTTCCCCCCGCTAAAGATGTCTACCCCGCCAGAGACAATCGGTACCCCGCCTATGCGGGGCCGATGGCGGACGGTCGTTTGGTAACGGATTATCGCCCTCACTGCACTAAAAACATCCGTCCAGATGCACAGTACAATACGAAATTGTGGATGGTTCATCATGCGAGTGAAGTGATGAATGAATCACGCCGTCGACAAGTGGAGTGGTCAGGGGCCTCTCTGGCCATGGCGAACACCGTTCCTCCTCCTGCAGACGTTGTTCATTCGAATCCCTTTTATTCGGAAGTGAACTCTACGAATGCACCAAATGGAATAGGAGTCGAAAGGGCAAATGCGGCGTGTCCTGATTTGTTTGGAACGTTTACGTATGAACCGACGATTTCGGAATTACAGAACAATCGTAAAAATATTCAAGTCACCAAATTTTACGAAGGTGGGCGTAATTCCCCACGAGGCGTGTTTCCACGTCAACAATAGACTTAAAGAATGAAGACAATAAAAAAGATAGGAAGAAATTCCTCTATGGTTCTGTAATTCAGTTGGCAGAATGTCCGTCTTATGTATTCACATAGTGAAACAAGATAGCGGAATGTCGCGAGTTCGATTCTCGCCAGGACCATATATTATTCTGAGTAATGATAGTTACTAAGAATATAAACATTTCATATCATATATACATAATGTACAACGTAGCAGGTTCAAAAAAAATCATCGCCTTTGATATTGGTATCAAAAATCTGGCGTTCTGTATTTTACAAGAGGACAAGCACGTTGTGGCATTAGAGAACTGTAATCTACTTGATCCTGTGGAATCTATTACATGTCATCAATGTGCAGCGAAGGCATCGTTACAGGCAGGTATTCATCCATGTTGCAAACGACACATTCCGAAAGAATACAAGACGATCCCTGAATTATCGGGTAAAAAGTTGCCAGTGGTAAAAGTTCTCAAGGATCTTATCAAACAACATAATTGTGAAAAGGCAGGACCATCCAAGGACACATGTATAGAATCGTTGTCGAAGGTATTTGCACTTCCCTTCGAACAACCGAAACAACCCAACGCCGCCAAAGTCAGTCTGGAGACCATTCACGATGCACTTCGTACGTTCGTGGAGGAAAAGGCACCTCTTTTAGACGGCTGTACACATGTATTGCTCGAAAACCAGCCTGCATTTAAAAATCCTCATATGAAATCGGTACAGGTATTACTTTTTGCCACGCTTCGTGAATTCTATCTTCGAAACCATCAAACACCTTCGTATCATTTCATTCATGCGAAAAAGAAAGTGGGAGATGCTCCAAAAGGAGACGAGGGATATTCAGAACGAAAGAATAAATCCGAAGAACGTGTACGTGTTATGTTTGATAAAGGAGAAATAAGGAATACAGAACTATATACATCGTGGCAACAGGCAAAGAAGAAATCCGATATGGCCGACGCACTGTGTATGTGTATTGATTTCTTACCTTCTACAAAGAATGAATCTCCTTGATTTCATATCCTCTTCGGTCGTTCTCCTATTTATTCTTCCAATTTGTTTCTTTCTCGCTACCCACAATTACTTTCACTTGAAGGCACTTGCAGGCATATGTCTTACTACCTTTTTGTCCGAATGGTTGATAAAGCATAGGTTAATTGGAACGGCGAGTCCTCGGCCAAAGGGTGCGAAAGACTGTAATCTGTGGTGCAATGATGGAATTCAGGAGGGAAAGCCCGGCATGCCCTCTTCTCATTCAGCAGAAGTGGCTTTCTTTACGGGGGTCTACTATTATCAAACGACTCATCCTATTCTCCGATTTTTGTTGGTAGCATACGAAATATTGATTATGGCGTCGAGGTATCTTAAACGATGTCACACGATAGAACAAATAGGTGTAGGTACACTTTTCGGATTAACACTAAGCGTATTCTTTCGATCGTGCGTCCATTCGCGTGCTTAAAAAAGAACCTATTTTGAAAGACATATGAGCGGCTCAGGCGTAACGATTAGTGACATGCAGAGTTTTGTGGAAATGAATAGTTCGGATATTCCGATCAGTTCGAACATTGGAAATGTAATAGAGCTTGGTGGAGAAGATTTAGGGGATGATTTTGGTGCCAGTCTCATTTCCAATACGCGGGTGACATCCTCTCGTTCCGAGAACCAACCTCCGAAGTCCGTGTTTGGTTTGGAACCCATCCAGGATATTTCAGTCGGTAGACTGGATCCCTTGGAGTCGATTTCGTTTGACATTCCTTCTTCTGACAATGCAAACTCGTTTTCCTTACCCGATATTTCGGTCAACAAGGACGTTTCTTCGATGTTTACTAATAATCAAACGGCAACCGGCCCATCGATTAGTCTGGCAGCTGTCACGCGTTTGAGTCCAGAGGAGGAACGAAAGAAGAAGCAAGAACTCATTAATAAGCTCAATCGCCTGGAAACGAAGGGTTATACCCTTACAAAACATTTCAGCATGGATAATACGGTGGAAGAGATTCAATCGGAATACGATCGTTTGGTGGATGCCAAGAACCTGGAAGCCAGTATTCGTTTCCAACGTCAGTGCCTAATGGGTGTTGTTACGGGTTTCGAATTCTTGAATGGAAAGTTCAATCCATTTGATTGGCAACTGGATGGATGGTCAGAATCGGTACACGAAAACGTCGAAGATTTTGATGAAATCTTTGAAGAATTATATGACAAGTACAAGGGTCGTGGTAGTATGCCGCCTGAGGCAAAGCTTATGATGTCGTTGGTGGGAGGTGGATTTATGTTCCACATGAGTAACTCCTTCTTCCGTCAGAAGCTTGGAAGCATGGATGCGAGTGATATTTTCCGTAACAATCCTCAACTGGCAAAGCAGTTTGCTGCAGCTGCTGCATCCCAGGCAGGTCCAGGTTTTGGTAACTTTATGGGTGCGGCCATGGGTATGCCACAGTCACAAATGCCACAGATGCCACAACAGATGCCGCCACAGATGCAAGGTCCAGGTGCATTCTATAATGCACCCAATAGTATGGGAACGCCACAGATGCCACAGAATATGGCTGCTGCCCCTGCTCCTCCCATTCAGCGAAGGGAAATGAAAGGCCCTTCGGGGGTAGATGACATTATGAAGACATTCCAAGAAGTTCGTTCCGCCGAATTGGAAATGAATCCGTTGTCTATGCCTGGTCCGCCCCCTATATTTAACCAGCAACCCGTGAAACAGGCCCTCTCGGAAATTTCCAGTATTCACTCGCAACAAGACGATGATCTTTTGAGTCAAGGAGAGAGTGTTCGTACAGGAATAACGGGTCAGCGAAGGGGCCGTCGTAAGGCAGCCACCCCTGTAGAGAATACGATTTCTCTCAATCTGTAAACGGGTCAAGGAGAGTGTGTACATAGGATGTCACATACGATGCTATACACAATGATACAATGGATAGAATTCATTGTATGATAGAGCATATAGGAAACGCATATAGGAAACGGATAGGTGTATATTAATCCTTTTTAAGAAGAGACAAGTTTGCAGCATAAATATCGGTATGAAGAACATCGTCCTCTTCATCGGCAGGTTGTCCGTTCGAACTGGTTTTGACGGATTGCAGCGATTTTTCTAATGCCGTCTGTTGTGGATTTTTCACACTTTTTGTAGAAGTGTTACTGGAGGCTTGGTACCTCTGTGCCTTCGCACTGAGACGTTGTAATATCTCCTTTTCTTCAGGTGTCATTTCTTCGCCTGGCCCTGGTGCATCTGCACAACGAGACCCTGATACGCCTCCTGCACCAAAGATACACAAGGACGAATTCTCGTTAAAAAGGTATCCAAGTAACAGGACAACGGTAACAGTCGTCCAGAATGCAACCCAAATATTACGAGTTGCAACAAACAATACTGTAAAAATAAGAACTCTTCGAACCCAAGGATGTTGCAGGAACTGCTCTTGTTTCTTCGTGACCTCTAAACTGATAAAACGGCCACCCAAATTAAGAATAAGCATCATAATTCCAATAAAGTAAGGATTTGTATTAAAAATCTGTAAAAATGTATCCAATGGACTAACGGCCATTACAGATAACATGGCTTGTGGAGCCATAGCAGCCGGAAGACTCATTCTCTGTTATAACCGGTTCTTATAGATCGGAAAAAGGTGTAATTAAGGTATTCATATCACTGAGATAAAAGAAGACGATCAACGCTATTAAAATACCAACGCGTGGGCACCAAATGGCGGACGTTAGTACTAAGAGCGCTATCAACAGTCTCCACCATGGAGCGATGTACAAGTCGGTGAGTTGTTTCGTGTATTCTTCTTCAAAGATTGTGCTATAGCGTACAATGACAATTGCAGCGAGAAGAATCACAAATCCTCGGAGCAGTCCATCGGTTGTGTTTTCAAAAGAAAGGAACGAAGGCCAATTCATATCTATTCCTATCTATCATTATGCTTGAACAGGATACGTATTCACCTGATCATTTGCGATTTTACGTGGATTCTCTCCAAGAACTTGTTCTACAAACCAACGGCTGCTTCGGTCCGTTCGCTTTTCTGATACGGATCCACCCCCATCAAATCCTTCTATGTCGGATACACGATGCGCTCCGTGTAAGATTAATAAGAAAGCCAGAGCGGTTAACACCCCGTAGATCCATCCCATGGTCTGAACGACTCCGTACACAATCGCAACGCCAAAGACTCGACCCAGAAGAGAGTCTGCAAAGGTTCGATAGTCTACACCAATCAATGGAGAATACACGATCACTAATAGTAGTAAAAACCCATACAGAAGCTTGGCAGGAGGATCTATATGCAGTAGTAATATTTGTAAGGAGGTCATAAATGCATCTTGTTGATACGACATTCTGATAAACCAATGGATTTGTTTATCCGTAGCGAGTACCCCGTCGGAGTTCACCGTATGAAATAAAATACTTACTTATCATTCTTCTTGGTGCGTCGTGTCTTATTTTTCTTGCATATATATTCTCTTTTGTATGAATTCGTTTTCATGTGTGTTCTGTTACTTTTCTTCCCTTTTATCTTCTTCCCTCCTTTTACTATATATGTCATACCCGTGTTACGGGACGTGGTCGTATTCTTAGTAAACCCACTCTTCTCATAAAAACCTTGTACAGATGGATCTGCAGAAAGTATGATACGCTCAACCTTCAAAAGAAGGGCTAATTCTTTAATTTTTGTAAGTAATAATGTCCCAATACCTTTCATCTCCCCATCCGGAACGCAAATACCATGTATAAAGATCCTTTTATCTACAATATTTATAGAACAACACCCTACTATATCTTCATTCCTATCATTCCTATCATCTTTTACATATAGGACAGTATTTTTGTCAATGCTATACCTAAAAGATAAATACGAAATTGCTTTTTGATCCCTACAAAAGTCCTTTTTTGCTTCTACATAACTTTTTAATTCACTTCTGTCTCCTTTGATGCATCCTATCTCTTCAAACGCAGGTGAACATCTTTTATCGCTGTAAACGCTGTCTGCACAAATATAATAACAGGTAACCATCTACTTATATGTGATAATTATGGTAGATTCAAATTATAGAAAATAAATTCAATCAACAATATAAATAATAGTATTTAAAAATGTAATATCAGAAACATATTCTTTGAGTTTATTGTAGTAGTCAAAATCTCCTCCATACTTATATTCCCAATTTGATTTATTTGCAAGTTCAAAAGGTATTATTCCACACGGTGTTCCAATATCATCTTGAATAATATGAATTAATTGTGACGGTACTTGTACATTGTTATGTTTTACCAAAAATTTTGCAATGTATAACGTATTTTTATTGATACATAATTGTCTTAATTTTTGAAAAGATCCTGAAACATAAATATCATCATCATCTGCATTCATAATAAAGGTTGTTTTTGGTTCAAGAATTCCTTGATATTTATTTCGAATAGCATGACCCCAGTATCCCAAATTGGGCGTTTGCTCTATGATTTTTATGTTAGATTGATGACCTTTGAGCCAATCATCTGAAAATGTGGATCGTTGTATTGCCCCTTCTCCATCAAATACAATGGTGATTGCATCATTGGATGTCAATTCATCTTTTAAACTATGTAGCATATTGAATAGACATGGTCGCCCAGATGTTGCAATTAAAATGTGAAATGTGGGAATAAATTTTTCAAATGTAGAAGTAGGTGGAATTTGTTTTTTTCGTTTTGGTACAGAAATCCATGAACTCATTAATGAGATAGCCATATTGTTTATTTAGGCTCAAACGATCGATATAATTTTAGATTAACATTCATAACTGACATGTCGTCTTTCAATATCAGAATAATTACCATACTGATATGCAATTCTTGGATATATGGTATACCAATTTGCTAAAGGCATAAGACATTTCCAATATTGATCAAGACAATTACTATGCATTCTGCCATTTTGTTTCATGTCGTTTACACCATTCATATAATTTACAAGTAAAATAGATGCATATTCACGAGTAAAAACATAACCTGAGGCAGTCTGAGAGGATATTACCTTTTTTATGTGAGGAAAAGTAGTATTTATTATTTTAAGATCTGTATTACCAACTGCTAATAATAGTACATCAAAATCAGGTATATTCATATAGGTATTAATAAGTAAATTATTAATTTTTATGGAATCATTCGACAAAAATGTAAAGTCATCTTCAAGAATCAAACATGTTTTCCATGCTGGATGTTCAAGAAAATACTGTATAGCTTTAATATGACTTAAAGAACAACCCATTGCGCCATTTTCTTTACTATAGACTGCATCCATACGATGTGTTTTTTGAAGAGTTGGATCTATTTTTTTAATTTCGTTAAGACAGTGTTCTTTTCTATCAATTCTATGTTCAAGATTAATATATAAAATTGCATCTATCTTATCAATAAAATAATCTGAATTTGACACATTATTTTCCATTATTACATACTATTATCATTTCTTTATATTATATTCGGATGCAAAGGCTCCTACATAACTTTTTAATTCACTTCTGTCTCCTTTGATGCATCCTATCTCTTTAAACGCAGGTGAACATCTTTTATCGCTGTCTGCACAAATATAATAACAGGTAACCATCTATTTATATGTGTGTTTATGAATACAATAGGACGTATTCATGCATAGCGATGCCCAGGTTGGAAAGGTGGATTTATCTGATATAAGAATGATTGCTTTTGGTAGTAGAGGCGATGAATTATTGCAGTTTAGAAGATGCCTTTCAACTAACGGGTAACGCACCTTCTCCGGAATGTGGATCCGATTATGCAACAAAGGCTGCCAGGAGAGAAGAGCGTCGAAAAGCCCGACGTTGCAAGGGGCCTTTGGCAACCTATTTAGATGTAGGGGACAAGGACCCAGATCGTCAGCATTTGAACAAGTTACCTGAGGTTCCCGCCATGAATCCGGCAGTAGGAATGAGGGAACACGTTCCAGCGGATGCCCCCGTCGGATCCTTGGAGCCGTTTGTTCCTCGTAATGATGATGATCCAAAAGGCGACATGGTTCGGGCCGAGTTGCCGTTATGGGGACTCAATGTACCTGGTACGACAGAAGCGCAGAAGCCATGTCCAGGAAGAAAGAAGTTCTTTGGAGCCGATCCTGATGGTGATACGTTTGCGGATTATGTTCCTGATGCACCGAATTATCGTATGCAGCCCGATTTCTTAACCGCCTTTGAGCATGCAGGAGTTGCCAAAGCAGGATCGGCCGCCACTCTTCCCAATCCATCGGTGAATATGTTCTGGAAGCCTCTTACACCCAGTGGCGCACAGACATCCTTTATCGAGCAACTACCACCTCCAGGAGGCAAGTATTATCAGCCACCTGCACGCCTGAATGGAGAAATTTCCAACGATGACATCATGAAGAAATTAGACAAATTATGGGCACGCATGGATGATATGAACCAGTCGTCTCCTGAACAAGTTACCTCGGAACTACTCATGTTTATTTCCAGTGGTATTTTTGTCATTTTTATGATGGATGTACTGGTCAAGAAGAGTAGCACGTTGCGGTTTTAAAAAAAGACGAATGTATATCATATTATGATTGATATATACAATCATAACATGATACGAATACATGTATATTTTACGTACTCTTAATCTTTTCCGCAAAATCTAAGGATCCGAAGATTTGAGAGCAATATTCTTCATCTTGTCGAACACATACCATGGTAATGAATTTGGTTGGCTTGTAATCCGCGCTAACTGGTTTTTTAGCTTTGCTGATGGTATCTAAGAAGTTCAGTACTGGAATCATCAGACAATTATTGGTATTGGATATGTCTTTTCCAACCTCTTCCGTCTCAGGTACTACAAAATACTTATCATCATTATAGTCTTTTAAACTTGGCTTCTGTTTTGTTATTTTTGTAGCAATACCATTCTTTTTATTGAAAAAATATATTAAATGATTGATGGTTTCATTGATATAAAATCCTTCCGTTAGGATTTGAAATATATTGTTTCCTGTATATATTGGAGTTTGTACGACTACTTTTTTACCTTTTCTAGTTATTGTTTCATCTTTCGTTAATTTTTGTATTTCAGGGCGCATGTTCGTCTCAATTGTGGTCGGACCCATTGTCGGATCTAATAATGATAGCAAAGGTATATCCTTTCCTGTTGATGATTTATCGTTTATAAATACGCTTTTTATACCTAACGGACTCTCTCTACCCGCTGTATCTACAATCGTAACATATCCTGTTTTGCCTGTGTTGAATGTGATTTTAAATACCAAAAACAAATGGGAACGACTGGAGACAGGATTATTAGGTGTTGTCTTAATTCTCCCCTTTTTAATTCGATACGTTTCAATAGCTCCTGTTAGAGTATTAATATATTCAGGTTTAAATTTCTTTAAAATAGTTTCGTCTATCGTAGTTTTAAACTCATCTTCCTTTACTATATTTACACCTTCATTGTCAAATGTAGGAGTACCTACAAGAGTAATAACTTTTCCTGTTATATTTGGAATAGTTGGTGTAAATTTATCGTTATACATTTCAAAGATATACGCCACTTTCATTTGTGTAACACCCTGCAAATTCTCCAATCCATAATGCAATAATCCTGGAACACCTTTGGATTGATCACCTATCAAAGTATAGGTCTTTCCACTACCACTGAGTCCGTATCCAAATAATACAATCGAATAGCCATCTTCCACTTGTTTAAAGGTGCTATACAAACCTGGATGGGTGGTATTCTTCTCTTCTTCAATGGAAGCAACCTCCACCTTTAATTCGGAAAGATCACCACCCAACCCTTTGATACCTGTGTACGCATCTTTGTTGGTAAAGTCCTGATCAAAGACACCATAAAATTCACCAAATGTTTGTTCTTTAGCAACACTTGGTACTTTGGAACAATCTACCTGCACACGTTTGGTGTTGTCCACAGGTTGTACCGTTCTAAACGCTCCTCCACCAATCGGTTTAATTTTTATATAGACACGAACGGCTCCACTTATATCTTCATAGATATTGGTTAGTCTATTATCTTGTTCTCTGAATTCACTCTCGTGTTCGTCCCAATAGGTCAAAGGAGCCTGTACACTCTCGCAAAGGGCAGATAAAGCTGCAGCATTCTTCTTCTGTTTCGATTTGTTCTGCAAGGAGTTGATGAGAGGATCATTGACATACGTATCCAGTTTCATTTCTGCCATATGAGCTTCCAACTGGTTTTTCACGGCGTCAAATTGCGCAGTAACCTTCTCTTGTATTGGCTGACTTAATTTGGTAAATGGGGACGGGTTTTCTGGGTCTGGTTTATGAATCAGACTGTTTAACGTGCCGATGACCGTTTGTTTTCTTGCAAAGATCTCTTGAATCTGTTTTAATTTGTCTATTGTTTCCTTGCAATTGGCATAATCAACTTCTTTTGGCACGACCGCCTTTTTATTATCTTCTAACAATCTCCTTACTTCTTCTAATTGCTGTTGTAGACTCTGAATGTTTTTATCCTTTTGTTGTATCACCTCCTCTTTTTGTTGTAGGGTTTTACCCTGTTGATCTATAATTTCGCCTTTTTTTTTTAATTCGTTAGAAGTGGCTGCAGCTGCTACTGCGGATAGAGTAGCGGATGCCTCCCTAACACTGTTATTACGTTTTTTCGTAGATATTACTACACCTGGGCTGCTTTGCATACGTTTTCTACTTCCTATTCGATTTCTAAGGCTGTTTGGCTGTGGAGTTGACGGTGGAATTGGCACGCGTTGATTAACCCTTGCCCTAATAGTATTGGCTGTAGATGTTATTCCAGCTGGGCGACCGTTCTTAAACGTTTTAATTCCTATTAGACTTCCAACATTGTTTGGCGTTGGCGTTGTTGTAGATGCAGCTCTTGCAGCTTCTGCTGGTTGAACTATTTCTGCTGGGTTTATCTCGCCAGCCTCTCCATTTTTACTTTCAGGTAGATCGTTCCGTAAATTGACATATACCGTTGGTATTTGTGGAAGCGCATCATATATAGCTTGCATTTTCGTTCGAATCTCTTTTGCTCTTGTAATGTTCTCATCCATGTCTACGCCCTTATTTTGTGAACCATTCGTTTTAATATTGGTCAGCCCACTAAGATCGGTCATAAGTTTTACATTTGCATTGTTCGCACGAGATATCTTTTTGGATTTATTAATCTCTTTGAAAAGATCACTTATTTCTTTTGAAATTGTGTCAAATTCTATCTGTTTTTCAGAGTCTGTAATGATGTGTTCCATATTACGCAGTTTGTTTTCAATGCTCTCTATATTGTTGGAGGCATTCTTTCTGGTTCCTTTTTGTCTGTTATTGTTGTTCTTGTTCTTGTTCTTGCTCAGTGTATTTTTCAAACTATTTACTTTCGATTTGAATGAATTCAATGACTGATTCATGCTGTTTAGTTTGGATTTATTTTTCGATTTCTTTTTCATGGTCTGTACTCTTGATTTTGTACGTGCTATACTCTCCAAGGTAGTTTGTAATTTTTGTTCTAAGGATGCTACTTCGGCATTCTTTTTACGTTTTGCGAGAATCCTGTCTTCATTCACGTGTTCCTTTTCAGGTTCAGGCTGTTTTTCAACCACCGCCTCAGCAGCCTCTGCATCCGCCTCAGCTGCTATAGCAGCTACATCATCCTCCTCTTCCGCCTCAGCAGCCTCTGCATCCGCCTCATCTGCTATAGCAGCTACATCAGCAGCTACAGCTTGATCATCCTCCTCTTCCGCCTCAGCAGCAGCCTCTTCCGCCTCAGCCGCCTCAGCTGCGACAACCACATTATTTACTTTATTTCTAACCGCATTTAGTAATACATCTCGAGCAGATGCCACTTTCTTATACTCCTCTGGGTCACCCCCTTTATTAGGATGAAGGATTGCTAATAAATCTCGAGCTATTTTGGCAATCCTCTTTCTATTTAAGGATGCGAAAGGTTCCTCTATTTTCAAAACAGCCATAGCGTTTTGTATGTCTTTATTTCCTTTCGCACGTTCCGCATCTTTAGGTATAGCAGCACCTTCAGCAGCCTCCGCTTCCTCCGCATCCTCCTCTGCCGCTTCCTCCTCTTCCGCCTCCTCTGCCGCTTCCTCCTCTTCCGCTTCCTCCTCTGCCGCTTCCTCCTCTTCCGCTTCCTCCTCTGCCGCAACAGCCGCATCAGCAACAACCGCATCAGCCACATTAGCAGCAACAGCCGCAACAGCCGCATCAGCAGCAACCGCATCATCTTTCTGCTCTTTCGGCACACTTCCTTCTTTGCTTTTCAATTGCTCATACACACGCTCATACGCCTTCTGAAATCTACCCTTCTTTTCAACGTTTAACGTTGCAAATCTCTGATGTAGATCTTCGGACGTTAAACCTAATAGGTCATCAAAGGACATATCAAATTGTTTAAATAAATTGGAAGACACTCGATAGACCAATACATAACTGCAGTTTTCTATCTTGCATTCTTGTTTTACGTCATCGAGAGTAAAAGAGGTATAGGTAGAACCCACCTTGTCATCATTGTACAACACAAATTTGGAAGGATCCTTGGGATCGACACGTAGATACATGTAATGACCTCTATTTCCTTCCGAAGAGAAAGGATAATACAAAATCGCACCAAATAAGGTGTAGTCATGATGTGCGAACTGGATCGGTGAATAACCCGACAAGGTTCGTTCTGTCCTTTTTCTATCATCGTCGAATCGATCGGTATATACCAAAAGATATTCATTCTCTTTATCAATCGTATACGACTTAGTCTTTTTTTCGGTTGCATTTTTCTGAGAGGATTCAATTAATTTATCCACTGTAAGAGAGGGGGTGGCTGAAGGTTTATCTCCTGCCAAAGAGACATTTAAAATGGTTTCATCCTCTTCTCCGTCTACTTCGACAGTCTTATTCTGAACTACCTCTACTTGATTGATTCGAAACCCAAACAGGGCAGGAATCGCTTTTAGATTGTTATCCTTCTTCAATACCTGAAAGATAAACTGTAGAAACTCATCTTGATCTTGTTGTGTTGTAATCGTTTCCTTCGCACCGACTTCTTTACCCGTAATATTGCGATAGGCAATATAGGTCTTCATAAGGTACTGCACATATACATCTGATACAGCCTCCTTTCCTTCGGTATTTAATGTATCTAAGGCATCAAATGTTGTTCGCTTTTTATCCAATTGTTGAAAAGCAGCCTTTAAGGAGCACAAAAAAGATCGATTCATGTACGGAAAAAAGTCTTTCGAATCTTTTCTTTTCGCTTGAATGTCGTTTTTAATCGATTCCACCGTTGCATCTTGAATGGATACTTCGCTAAAACCAGGAGGACACGGACGTTTATTGAAAAGAGAACGGACCTGAGGGATGGAGTATAACATCTGAACAGTAGAGGTACAGTAGCAATCAACCGAAGGATTCTTTATACCAATGGTAGTAACAACATTCTCTTCTGTAGACAAAAGAGGAGACGTTGTCGTTTCTTCTGAAGGGCTTTCTGTATTCTTCTTGTTCTTATTCTTATTCTTGTTCTTGTTTTTCGTTACCTTCTCGCTTAATTTTTGTAGTTGTGTATGTTGTAACGTCATACAAATTTTCATGTTTCCATCCGCTTGTTTCTCATAGGACACCACTGGTTTTTCACCAAGAGCGTTGATATTCCCTTTCTTTTCAGGAGACAAACGTTCTAAGAGACTGATTGCCAGACTTTGAACTACGCGCCGAATGGGCTCGCATTGTTCCAACATGATCAATGGTTTATCCGTGTTACATTCTCCATCAAACAATCCTTGTAAAATCTTCAACTTATCTGCATGAGAAACAGCCTCACCGTCCAATCCAAATAATTCCAGCGCCTTCTCTTGGTTTTTAGTAAGTTCATTGGGTGGGTTCTTGCGCGGATTCTCTAAGGATAGACGAGTGGTAAAAATCGTAATATCCTTGCTACTCTTTTCATTTGTAGGGGTGTTGGAAGAAGCCGTCGTAACCGCATTCGCATTCGCAGCCACAGGAACCGCATTCACAGGAACCGCATTCACAGGAACCGCATTCACAGGAACCGCATTCACAGCCACAGGAACCGCATTCACAGGAACCGCATTCACAGCAGGATTCGCATTCACAGCCACAGGAACCGCATTCGTAGAAGCCGCAGCAGCCGCATTCACAGCCACAGGAACCGCATTCACAGCAGGAACCGCATTGCGTAACCCATTATTTGCAACAGGAACTGCATTGGGACCCGCACCACCGCTCATAGGCTGTATGGTACCACCTACATTGGGTAGGAGTGATACATTGGGATTATAACCAGCCAAGGTACTCATTCTATCCTAATCGTTTGTTTTAAAATTACAATCAAAACAAACGACCTTCCAAAAGCAAATCATGGAGCCTAAGAAAAATATACCTCTTGTCTTCTAGACATGAATACCTATGCACCCGATCCGCAAACAAGAAAACGTAAGATTGAATGCAAACCTGGATTGATGATTGCAAGTCTTCAGCGATTTTATTCGTCTCATCCGGAAATTGATAAAGTGATTACCTATCTGAATGGAGAAGCATCCTTGTCATTACGTATTATTGACTGGTTTATTACAAAATACAGTCGTAAGAATTTTGTACGCTATCAGATGAATGGGCAGGAGTTCCTTGTGTATCTGAGTTACAAAGGACAATTGAAGGCCTATTCGAAGCAGTATTTTGATCCGAATTGTCGTAGAGAGCGAATTATGTTTAAAATTCAAGGGCATGATTCCTTTACCACGACCATCGGTAAATTGAATTTTTTCCGTTGGGCTCTCGAAACCGATATTCTGAACTATATTGAAGAGCACGAGGAGGAAATTCGGTCAGGATACAATGCACATTTGAAGGAGACTATTCAATCTCAAAAGAGCTCAAAGAGTGACACGGCGTCTTCCACGGATTCCAATAGCTCGGTCGCCAGTGCAACATCCACTACCAGTACAGCATCCGCAGCCAGTGCGGTATCTACATCCAGTACAACATCTACGCGTGGTACTCGAAGAAAGCGTAACAAGCAAACCCCTTCCTCTCTGAATAAGCTTCAAGTGTATTCTACTCCGATTGAACTACAGTTTATGTGATCTCTACAGGGATTTCGGGTCCGAGATCGGTTGATTGACATAAAAATGTTGAAGATCCTCCCTTTCAGGACGAATTTGTTCAGCGGCCTGTGCTTGTTGAGAGACGACGGTAGAATGTAGCCAACGATTGTTAAAATTCCGTTGTAGCAACTTTCCCGATTCTTTCAAATATCCCGTATTTTTATCTTCGTACACTGAAGCTCGTAATTCACGTGTCATATTTCGAGCATCAAAGGATGTATCGTATTTATTAAAATATGGATTCTCCACCCCTTTAGGTTCATTCACATCATAACGAGGTTGAGATCTATAATTACGTTCACTCATACGACTACCATTAGGAAGCATATCATAAAAGGGTGCTTGCTTATTCATATCCGGGCGATTCATGGTTTCGTATTTTCCATCGGTTTGCCAGTGTTCAAACTGACGAGCATTTATAGAATCGATGGTATCGACTTCTCGTCTTGTTCGTACGACAAATCGTGGTAAAGGAAATGCTTGATAGGCGGATATAGTATGTCGATCAGGATAAACAGGTTGAGCCATTTAAAGTACCTACTTAGTATTATCTTAAGATGTTTATTATACCGTTTTATCACAAAGTAACCTATGAAAATAATATAAATGTACATTGTATTCAACTTTTAACCATAGGAGGCACTACGTTATGGGAAGAAGACGAGCATCTGGACATGGATAGAGACATTTTAGAAAGCAATGATATATATCGAAAAGGAGATACAATACAATTACCAGGAAAGGTAGTATTGTGTGAAATCGACATAGAAAAAACAAATGTTCAAGATTTTTACAAATGGAGTGATCTATCAGTAGAAGATCACATAACGTTTTGTTGGAAAACCTATTATTGTTTGCTTGGAGAGAAAAAGGAGTGTTGGTTACATACACCCTGTCAGGAGACAATAGGAAACTACTCTGTGGAGTGCATTCTTCAATCTATTGTAGAAAGTAAAAGCTAAAGGAAGTCATCTAAACAAACGCTATGTAGTATTAATAGATATGGAGGCTCGTCACAAAACGCAGAAGAAGGTAAATAATGAAACCCCAGGTGACAATGGCGAAAAGGACAGTGCATTTAAGACATTGTTAGAGGACAGTGCACGAGAAGCCTATTCACGACCGTGGCATCGTATCGAAAGAGGTCTACGATTGAATCGACTTCGTATCTTTGTAGAGGAACTTGTACCACAGCATAACATGACCAAGGAAGAGAAGGATGCCCTTTTCACTTTTTTACAAAAGTCATTGGATAAGAAGTTACTCAATACATTGAAAATTGTTCAATATGATCAGGAAAAACAACGGATTCTTTCGATACGTGGACTGGAACTGAAGAGGAATGAGGACAATGTATTGAAGTGGGGATTCCATACGAAGAAAAAGGCAGAAGGGACTCGTAAGAAGAAAAAGGGAGAAGAAGTGACAGCCGTCGAGACAAAAATAGAGGCAGGAGAGTGAGTATGTACGATTCTTCCATATAAAAATTGAGTGACATGATTACATATAGAAGTGATATATAGATATGACGTTTCTTGAAAAGCTACAGGAAGTACTCACTCTTTTTGAAAATTGGTTGTCCGAACCAGAAGATCGCACGCAGATAGAACAGTGGGTAGAATCCGCGAATGCATTGGCGTATAGCTTTGAATTTGCCGATGAGGAACAAGTGCATGTAGATCGAATCATTGCGATGTTCGAGGAGCAATTTAATCAGAAAGGGAAGAATAGAACACACATGTCATCCATAGAAGAAGATCATCCATCCATGGAATACATAGAGGAATTGATACAACGAAAACAAACGGAACAACGAACGCCTGAATGGTATGCTCAAATGGCTACCATTATTTCTGCCAGTGAAATCAGTCAGTTGTTTTCCTCTCCTCGTCAACGAGCAAAATTGGTGGTTTCCAAAACAGTACCCTATCCCTTGCGAAATCAGTCCTTGGCGGTTCCATCCGATCATATGAGTGCATTTGATTGGGGAATTAGGTTTGAACCCGTTGTGAAACAGATTTATGAATACAAATATGGTACCATCATGAAAGATTTAGGACGCTTGACGCATCGTACAGATCCTCGATGCAGCGCATCTCCAGATGGACTTATATATTATTGTCCGAAACAAGAACGAACGGGACGATTGGTGGAAATCAAATGTCCCGTAACACGCGAAATTGATGGTAGTATTCCAAAAGAGTATTACAATCAAATGCAACTGCAATTACATGTTACAGGATTAAAAGAATGCGATTATGTGGAGGCAGTCTTTGCTTCCGCATACAATTTCATGGAGCAAAAACAGGGTCCAGGAGAATACAATGGAATCATCGCGTTAGTTCGTTATGCCGAAGTTAAAAATGGACAAGACTTTTACTATGTATATAGCCCTGTAAATGTGGATGCAGAATGGACACCTGATCTTGCAGAAGGAGAAGATTGTGTGGAACTCATTCCATGGAGATTGTTTCAATGGAGTGAACAAGTCGTACAACGAAGTGAAGAATGGTGGACATCGATACAGCCGATGATCGATGCATTTTGGAAAGATGTTGAAAGGGCAAAACAAGGTGACTTTGTGATTCCTGAATCGACCCGTGCACCGAAACGAAAGAAGGAAGAAGTATGTCAAATTATCTTTCACAAGTTAAATGAACACGGTGAAGTGGAGGGATCACCTGTTAAAAAGGCATGTACACCTGAGCATACAGCAGTTACAGCAGTTACAACCGATACCATCGAATTATGAATGTAACATTCGTTTCTCCCGATGATATGCCGTTGACCGAAACAGATACGCAAATAGGAAATACAACAACACAAATACACCCGCCATCATAAGAATATTCGTAGTAGACAATTGGCCTGTGCTATTTTTTAGTTTGTTCATGAAGGAACCTTGAAAAATGGTGAGAAGAGATGCCACTATTCCAACAACAATTACCACCAATAAAAGAAACACCATTCGATTCGCCGTCATCGTATCCATTTCTATCTATGTATCCTATTTAATATACTCCTGATACTCCTGCCGCCTCACTTACACTTTTTCCTGTATTATTCGGAGGAACAGGAATAGGATTCGCCTGATAAAAGTTGAGTACCAATTCTTGGAAGGGTGCAGTACAGCTATCAGGATATCCTCGTTTGTAATTATTCGTCATCTGACGATAGGTACCCGTCTTAGAGACCATTCGTTCAAAATCGGAGGCATAACAGGATCGAGAATTGACGCATGAAAGAGATTCCTGTACACGCGGAGGTGCCATTTCATCCGCTAAAAGATGATAGGGGTTATTATTGTATAAAGAAGCGGGTCCAGGAGATTCGGGAGGATATTCTAACACGGAGGATTCGTTTTCTACTTTTTGTTTTAGTAGACTTGCATCTTGTTCTACGGAAGCAGGGCGATCATTACGATTTTCAAACCCTTCCCAGAACGAGTAATAGGGGTAGCCAAATCGTCGCCATCCATCACGTTTCCACCAATCTTTCTGTGACTTTTGTGCATAAGGTGCAATATAATTTGCAAACGGAGTCTGATTTCCCTTTACGAGAACAAGACAAACAATGAGCAATAGTATAAAACCAAATAAGAGATATGGTATCATTCCTATTTAATTGCGTTCGTTTTTAAAAATTGACATCGATGTGGAAGTTTATAAATTCCGGAAAGATGTCTACCAGTAGTATGCATGTTCGTAAGCGCGATGGTTCACGTGAAGATGTGTCGTTCGACAAAGTATTGGAAAGAATTCGCAAGGTTGCGGAAGGATTGAATGTGAATCCAACTTTAATTGCTCAGCGAACACTTCTTCGAATCTATGACGGTGTGAAAACATCGGAATTAGATGAACTGGCTGCGCAACTTGCTATTTCTCTCATGACCACGAATACCGACTATGGGATTCTGGCCTCCAGGATTATTATTTCAAATCATCATCGAAACACATCCGATACATTTACGGACGTCGTGGTCGCCTTAGCCGATCAAGTCGTCCCCAAGACGGGTGAAAAAATGAGCACTGTCTCTCAAGAACTTATAGACATTTGTCAAAAATACGGAGATCAAATCAATGCGAAGATAGATTATCAAAGGGACTATCTTCTGGACTATTTCGGTTTCAAAACACTTGAAAAACTACAATACTTAATTCGGGATGTGAAGGGCAAAACGGTAGAACGACCGCAGCATTTGTTTATGCGCGTGTCGCTTGCTCTATGGGGGTCAATAGATATAGACAGAGCCTTTGAGACCTATGATCTGTTGAGTCAGAAATTCTTTATCCATGCCACTCCTACTAACTTTAATGCAGGTACACCACGTCAACAGCTGAGCTCATGCTTTCTACTTTCTATGAAAGCAGACGAAATTGGCGCAATCTATGATACATTGAAGGATTGTGCCATGATTAGCAAACATGCAGGCGGCATTGGTCTTCATATTCATAACATTCGTGCCAAGGGTGCACTCATTCGTGGAACGAATGGAACTTCTAATGGAATTGTACCAATGTTGCGTAACTTTAACGACACTGCACGGTACGTTGACCAATGTTTCACTCCTGATACTCTTGTTTATACTGAACAGGGTCCAAAGTGTATAGAAGATGTTAGTGTTACTGATAAGATTCTAACAAGTGAAGGTATCTATCACAAAGTAAAGATGCCAATTCGTCATGAATATAATGGAAAAATGCTCGAAATTAATATTAAAAATGCAATTTATCCTATTCGTGTCACACCTGAGCATCAAATTATGGCACTTCAGAGTCAAGCTAAGGGTCTAAACTTTGATGTGATTCGTAATCGTCTTGAAAAGGCTATCTCAAAACCAGAATTTGTGGACGCTAAAGATCTTATTGAGTCTGATTTTGTAGTATTTCCAATTCCAATACACGAACAAGATGTTGATGAAATGACAGAGGATGATTGTCGATTCTATGGAATTATGCTTGGTGATGGGCATATTTCATCAGCAGCTTCAGGTGTTTGTTTGAATAATGTAACTAAAGTTGCTACAATTGAGTTTGTAAGTCAGTATCTGACTGAGAGAGGAATTAAACACAATACATACCAAGATGGAAGTTGTATCGATATTAAATGGTCTACTGCAACTCCCCGATTTAAATTTACTCGCAATCAGATGTATGATCTAAATAATCATAAAAAATGGGATAGTGCACTTCTGCATCTTCCAATTAGCAAAGTAAAACAAATTATTCGGGGAATTATTGAAACGGATGGATGTATTGGTGATAAAGAAATTACAATTGAACTTTCATCTTTGGGACTAATTGAATCGATTCGATATGTACTTCTAAGAATGGGAACTCTTAGTTCTGGATATACACGAAATCGTGTAGGAAATATTTCATCCTATAAAGATATTACAACCAAACTTCCTACAAATGTAATTAGAGTTCCTCGCATTAAAGAAATTACAGATATGTTCCCTGATGCGCCAAAAGGAGAATTCTTTAGCTATCTACGACATGAAAACTTCCTATATTCACGCATCCAGAGCATTAATGAAGTAAATTATGAAGGAGTCGTACATGACTTTGAAATCGATGGGCCGCATGATTATATAGTTGCTCATCTGGGCATTGCCCATAATGGAGGCGGTAAGAGAAACGGCTCCTTCGCCATCTATTTGGAGCCGTGGCATGCCGACATTGAGGATTTCCTGAAGCTGAAGCTGAACACAGGCACAGAAGAGGAACGATGCCGTGATTTGTTCTATGGGCTGTGGATTCCTGATCTATTCATGGAGCGTGTAGAAAAGAACGAGCCTTGGACGCTTTTCTGTCCATCTGAAGCACCTGGATTGGCGGATGTACATGGAGACGAATTCCGTGCCCTGTACGAGCGTTATGAACAAGAGGGCCGTGGACGCAAACAAGTGGAGGCACAGAAGCTATGGTTCAAGGTTCTCGACGCACAGATTGAGACAGGAACACCCTACCTTCTTTACAAGGACCAGGCGAACAAGAAATCCAATCAGAAGAATCTCGGTACCATTAAATCAAGTAATTTATGTGTCGCTCCCGAAACGTATATTCTAACGGATAAGGGACAACTCCAAATTTCAGAACTGGCAGGTCAAGAAGTAAATGTCTGGAATGGAGAAAAATGGTCGAAGACAACAGTTATGAAAACAGGTGAAAATCAGAAGCTTATCACGGTTCACCTAAGCAATGGTGCTCAGATTACGTGCACTCCTTATCATAAGTTTATTGTTGACGATAAATCTACTAAACAAACTATTAATACAGCTACACGAATGGACGCAAATGATTTAAAACCAGGGATGAAACTTATTACGTGGGATGCTCCTATTATGGAAGGCCTTGTTTCATGTCAACAATATATTGAGGTTATTTCAGTAGTAGATGATGGACGTACAGATGACACCTATTGCTTTAATGAACCTGAAAATCATGCGGGTGTCTTTAATGGTGTTTTGACTGGAAATTGTACGGAGATCATCGAATACTCCGATAAAGACGAGACAGCTGTGTGCAATCTGGCTTCCATTGCTCTCCCTGCCTATGTCGATACCAAGAATCTATCTTTCGATTATGACACACTGCGTAAGGTCGTTAAAGTGGCCATTCGAAATCTGAACCGTGTCATTGATATCAACTATTATCCGACACCTGAAACGGAACGCTCGAACACGCGTCATCGTCCTGTGGGTCTGGGTGTACAAGGGTTGGCGGATGTCCTTGCTCTTCTGCGAGCCCCTTGGGAATCCGAAAAGGCAGCGGATTTGAACCAGCGTATCTTTGAAAACATGTACTATGCGGCGGTCGAGTCCTCCTGTGAAGTCGCTGAGAAAGAGGGCCCCTATTCCACGTATGAGGGGTCTCCGATGTCACAGGGTCAATTCCAATACGATCTATGGGGTGTGACACCGTTGACAGAGCTGGATGGTTCACTTAACTGGAAAGAACTCAAGGAAAAGGTGGGAAAGTATGGTGTACGCAATTCGCTATTGATTGCTCCGATGCCGACAGCATCTACCTCACAGATTCTCGGATTCAATGAATGTTTTGAGCCGTTTACCAGTAATATTTATACCAGACGTACGTTGGCGGGTGAATTCATTGTTGTAAATAAGTATTTGATGAAGGATTTGGAGAAGCGAGGTCTGTGGAATGAGACGATGAAACAGCAGATCATTGCACGAAACGGCTCCGTTCAAGGAATCGAGGGTATTCCAAAGTTGATTCAAGATTTGTACAAGACATCATGGGAAATTAAGCAGAAGACATTGATTGATATGTCGGCGGATCGAGGTGCTTTCATTTGTCAATCGCAAAGTCTGAACCTGTTTATGGGAGATCCGAATTATTCCAAGTTGACGTCGATGCATTTCTATGGATGGAAGAAGGGCCTGAAAACAGGTCTGTATTATTTGCGAACACGTGCACCTGTGATGGCACAGAAGTTTACGATCGACCCTGAGCTACAAAAAGCTGCAGAGAAATCCGAACACGAGCGCATTCTTCGTACGAAAGAGTGTGAGGGAGAGGAAGGATGTCTCATGTGCAGTGGTTAACCAACATCATTTATAAATATAGTATATTCAACCCATAACAAAAAGATATCTATTATTTTTTTGTTAATCCGGTTCATGGAAGAAAGAAGAGAAATAAAAAGAAAGAAAGGAATAGGATGACTCTATCGGGGCCACAACGCTATCAATATGATCAAATACGCCGAGACATCGAAAAAACTCTAAAGGATACAAATGTATCCAATACACTCTATCATTCTACCGATGGAATTGTACGTGTTGTCGATGCCATTCTTCAAGGAGACGACTGGGCATCTCAGGTAGTCAATGAGAACGGACATCCCCTTTTTACTCCCAATGAACAGCAACGATTTACGAATGTATTTCGTGATCATGTAGAAGGGATTCGTTCTTTTTTTGGAAAAGAAGCGAAAGAAGCGAGAGAAGCGAAAGAAGCGCAAGAAGGAGGGGCCTATGTTCCAGATTCATCCACTCTAAGTGGTTTGTCAAAAGATTTCTTGGATACAAAAACAAAACAGGCAACCAATTCATCGAGTTCTACGGAGAAGGATGGAATGGATGATATATATACTATGTTTATGGATCGAATGCAAAGTATGGATCAATTTGTAAATGAGTATGCATCCAAACACGGTGTATTAAAACTGGAAAAAGAACACGATTTACAACCTGATATTCGTTTGATTCCAGAACCAGTAGCACAAGCCATTTCAGCAGGTGTAACCGCTATAAAGTTACCCATTTCACCAGAGGATACAATGTATGTTTTATCGAAATTTAAAATTCCCTATCGAACCGTTGTTTCTATAGTATACTTGGCATTAGACGTGGTTCGACTTTCAATGGGTACGACCGATCGTGATACAGGAAGAAAGATGTTGTCGATTCTATTATCCATATTAGAAGTACTTCGTGGTGATTGGAAAAAGGCAACACTTACGTTCATGGGTTATTTTGGAAAGATGCCTATGTTATATGGACAAATGGGAAAGATTTTCTTAACTGCATTCCGAATGTTTTCTCCCCAACTGCAGGAATCCTTTATTTTTGGATCCTTGGATGCTACTAAATCGTTTCTGATTGGAACGTTATTAGCTATTTTCCAAATTACGGCTCCTGAAGAGGTTCGCCTTCCATTGATTGCAGCCTTGGAAAAGGTAGCGATCCGAAAAGCAGAAATAGATGGCAAATTAGTGGAAGTAGGCTTATCGGCTCGTCCTGATTATTTATCTCCCACGTTCCAAGATCTGAACAATATTCAAGCGGTTCTATCGGATAAAGCGTATGTATGTTCCTGTGAGTTTGAGAATTTAGTAAAGGCTGTAGATCAATCCTCTGCAATACGAATTGTATTGCAACTTCTTCGAATTCCTGTAACAAAAGAATTTAGAGATCTGCAATGCGGTGATCAGCCTTGTAAGCCATTTGTGTCTGAGTTGGTGGAGACCGTTACCAATCCAGATAATACAGCTACAACAGCGACGACAGACAAGTCAATGGAGCAACTGGAGCCACTGGAGCCACTGGAGCCAGTAGAGACAAAGGAGACAAAGGAGCCAACTGATACAACCGAGCCAACGGAAACAACGGAGACAAACAATACAGCGAAACCAGTAGAGCCAGTAGAGCCAGTGGAACCCGCACCTATATCCAACAATAAACTAAAGAATCGTATAAAGACAGGTGGGCGCAAACTTCATGCGCGTATACAACACCCCCGTAAGGAATATTTGACACGTCAATCTTGTTTCTTTTGATCTTCTTCTACTTCAACCCCTGCCAGTTTATGAATAAAAATCAAGTATTCCTTTGGGAAACCCCAGAAACAGGCGGGTTGTAGATCGGCAGCAGGGATACGTCGAGACGATTGGTTCTTACCATGTGAAAACGCAACAATGATCTGCTGGGGAGGAATTTCAAGTACCTGATGTTCTCGTCCTCGAATCCAATCTTCCCCCTCTGCCAACGATACATTTGGAAATCGTCTTTCTACCCAAGCCGATTTGTGAAATGTGAGAGTTGCCTCCGAAATACGTTGCGACAAAGGAATGTCAAAAGGGGGTACGTTGACCGCACTTACTCCACGCTGAAGATCGTATAGTGCCAATGTTGTACAACAGGTAATCATGGCTTTTCCTGTTTGTCCCGCCTTCGTACCGTGTAGAAGCCATGCAACACGACGACGGAAGGAAGTGATAGGATAATGATCATCGTCATCCATAAAAAGAATAATATCATGACTGGCTTTCTCAATAGCATGATTTCTCTTTTCACCAATGGTCATTCTTCCCTCAATAGGAATGTATTTGATTGTAATCTTTGGAACTTGAATTTGGAAACTAACAATTTTATCACTGGCTAAATAGGCAGACGTTTCATTGTCTTCTATGACAATCCATTCGATTTTGTTATGTGGATAATCGGTAGCCAATAAATTATGAAATGCAATGTCAATCAATCCCTTTCGATTGTAGGTAGGTGTTATAATGCTAATAGGGGGGCAGTCGGCAATGTTCAGAATAGGAGGACAGTGGAATACACCCTTTTTCGGTCGTCTCTCCTCAACAAGAGAGTGAATCTTCTTAAGAACAGGAAGGAACGAAGAGCACGTTTGCGTAAACCGTTGGGAGGCCATGGCTTGGCGTGAGGAACGAATGGATGCAACATCGCAATGGCGAAATCGTTCAAAGGCTTGATCCAGTTCCGAACGAAGTTGATCCGTTGGCTTTGCTATAGAATAACGAACCTTATTGGATGCCTCATACGTGTTTGATAACCAGGCAATACCTTCGGACTGTTCGGATTGTTCGAATTGTTCTGATTGTTCAGGCTGTACATATTGATAGGTCAGGCAAGGAAGAGCATTCATAATGGTAAACGCACCTGTGACTTCGGCGCTTGCCGCAGCATAACCAAACGCCTCTCCCTGACTGCAAACCATATGGCCACGATACAATGTCATTAAACGTTGATGAGAACTCCTATCTAACTCCTCGCATTTCACGACTACATTGGATACGGATGTAGTTTTCTTCAATTCTTCTGCAAAATCATGTCGAGTGGTATAGATACGAAGTGCAGGATCGGTTTCTTTCCAAACCGGCAAAATCTTCTTCATATACTCGAACTTACTCGTTGAACCGGCCAGGAAGGAAACAAAACCGAAATCAACCGCGCGACTGTCACGACTGTCACGACTGTCACGATTGGCACCATTCGCGTGATCTGTCCCTTGCCACGAAGAACACCATGGAATGACATGAATATGATCATGTCGCAATCCCTTCTTTTCCAATTCTTCACGGAATTGTTCTGCAGAAAAAGGATCACGGAACAGAAGTGCATCAAATGCATGAACATAATCATCATAGGCAAACGACCATTGTTCTGGATTGACAAGTAGAATATTGGTATGAGCCCACGGAATGGCACTAAATACAGGAATTTCTAAATGGAACTGAATATCACAATGAGAAAGAGGCTCCCGCATGTCCACATGCTTGGAATGTCCAATCGTGCATCCGAGTGGTGTAGAGACGTTCTGTAAGATATAATCGATCATTCGTGCATCTTCTTGTAAACCAAATGTATTTGTCTTATTATAAATAATATGAACGGATAATGGACCCATGTACTGTATGTGATTCATTCATCTTTTAAGTTGTATGAATAGAGTAGGGAATCCATGACAGGAGAAGAAGTACGAGATCTTGGATATGTACAATGGAGAGATCCGTGGGCTTGGATGGAAAAGATGAAAGGAAAGCGTTGGGAAAATCTGATTCAACGAGAAAAGGAGTATTATAATGAATTAGTGAACCAGCCCTATGTAAAACGAGAAGCCCGACAAATGGAGAAGGAAATAACGGATGCACAGCAATATTCCAATCTTCCTGGTTTCAAAATTGGTTGTGGAACCATTGATATTATTCTGGTACCCAATTCTCGTTTTTTATGGAAATGGGCCTGGATGAAAAAAACAAAACCAGCCTATGATATCGATGTTCAGGGAAACATTGTCTGGTATATTACAACAGATGAGGATGAATATTATAAGAATCTACTGATATGTGAAGATTCCACAGGAAAAAAGATATGGTCCAAGCCAGCCGTCTCCTCTCAAATTGCAATCGTAGATGACTTATGTTATTATGTCAAGGTCATTGATTATTTTAATACAGTCGAGATATGCGTATGTAATGCACAAACGGGAGGAGATGAACGGATTCTTTTCAGAGAACCCGATGAAAAGAGAGATTTGAATCTTATCAAGGGATCCAATAAAACAATCTATTTCAAATCGGAAAGTGTATTGGATCATCTGTTATATAAAATAGATGGAACGGAAATAAAGCAACTGGCTTCTACCTATTCTTTCCAGATGGCATGGGGAGAGAGTATTTATGGAGAGGATTGTTTATTGGTTCGAAAATCGAAGTTTGAAAAATGGACAGCACGTGGCACTCCCATCAAAGACTGGATCATGCCTGACGAAGAACCAGAATGGATGAATATTCAAACAGGTATCGTGGTTACGATGCACGAAGGAACACAGACCATTTGGTTTTGCTCTCCTCATAAGAAACCACGTGTATTATTCCGAATAAAAATTGGATACATTGAGCCGAATGTATGGACACTTTGGGAAAATACCATGATTCAATCCTTTACTGTAAAATGCCCATTTGAACCTCCCTTTATGATGAATATCATTAATAATAAAATCTATCGAGACGACCGACCTGTACAGATTGACCACCCTCTGGAGTTTGCGCCTTTGGAAATACACCGCTATCATGCAATCTCCAAAGATGGAACAAATGTACCCTATGTCATGATAAAAGAAAAAGGATGTGTAGCAAAAGCACAACTTACCTATGTATATGGTGCATATGGTTCTTCCACTCCTATTGGATGGCCGTATTACACATGGTATCCTCTGTTAAAAAGAAACTGGATAATCGTATTTGCTATGATTCGTGGAGGAGGAGACATTGATGCCGCATGGGCGGAAATGGCTCGAAGAGACAATCGTCATGTATCGGTGGATGACTTTGAAGCGGTGATTCGTGAATCACAACAGCGCAACAAATTAACACCTCAACAAACGGTTATTTATGGCCGCTCCGCAGGTGGACTTCCAGTGGGTGCGATGGTAGGACGTTTTCCAGATGGACAGCTCATGGGTGCGGCCTTTACGGAAGTACCTTACGTAGACGTACTTAGAACAAGTTCCAATCCAGATTTGCCACTTACAATAGGTGAATACGAAGAGTTTGGTAATCCATCCGAGCGTATCCAAAATTTTAGTGAATTGCTATCGGTTTCACCTGTGAATGTGCTACCAAGTGATGGAGCTCCGGGTGTATTCGTAATAAGTCATGTCGGTTTATTGGATCGTCAGGTATTTGCGTACGAGTCATTCAAATGGATTCAGAAATTACGTGGTTATTCATCGGAGAATGAACAAGAGAGAGGTAATCCGAGAGGAAAGTATGTAACCTTTGAGAGAGAGGAGGCTCATCAATATCGGCCGCGCAAGTTACCCCGGTTTAGAGGAATGGATTTTGCGATTCTGGACGCCTGGGTCGAAGGAAAACTAAAACAATAAACATTCCGACAAACATTCTTAGAGATATATTCTTTCTCCGTGTGTAAAAAATAATCTAACATCTTAATATAAAATGGCCAATATGAAGAATAAGTCTCGTCGCAACAAGGATCGTCGCAACAAGTCAGAGGGTGGAAAGCGCAAGGATCGTCGCAACAAGACGGAGGGTGGCAAGCGCAAGGATCGCCGCAACCGTAAGACCCGCAAGAACAAGAACAAGAAGAACTAAATTACGTGTCGAACGTAATTAAACATGTATCTGTTTTTTCAATTGCGGACGGTTTCTTTTTTGACCGTTGAATACCGCCAGGAAGCCAATTTTGTATGTATATAATTCTATGTAGTTCATGTCCTCCATAGAGTCTTATACCTTCTCGATGTTTTGCAGTACCATACCCTTTGGAGTTACATAGATCATATCGTTCGTTGCAGTCTGGATGGTTGTCACAATAGGACTGAATCCATTGATCATGTTCGACTTTTGCCAAAATAGAGGCAGCCGCGATCGCCACATATTTAGAGTCACCTTCTATAATCAATTCTTGTTCCCCTGTCCAACCCTGTATTCCGAGAATGCCGTCAATGATGATGCGGCAATGGGAAGTATCTGGTAAGGGAAGACCCTGAACCGCTCGTCGAAATGCTTCTACATTTGCCCAACCGATTCCGTTTGCATTGATTTCGTCTGCATGAACCATACCAACCGAATGCTGAGGAATCAGCTCTTTGATTTCTTTGGCTAAGCGCTCTCTCTTTTTTGGACTAATTTTTTTAGAATCTCGCATTTGTACCAGTAACAATCTTTGTTTTTCAGTCCATTCGGATTCATCTGGAAGAATAACGGCACCTGCTGTTATCGGACCCCAAAAGGACCCTCGTCCGGCCTCATCTATCCCGATTTCTACGATATCGTCTTGCTTAAAACGTGAGGATAACATTGTCTATCTTATCCTATTCATTGGTCATACATCAATTTTTTGATTGTATGATCTATTGTTCCATTGTAAAGATATTATGAATCAGTAGAGATGGTAATTAAAGTAACTCTTTTTGCACTTGTAGTATTGCTAATTGCTGTCATAGCATTGTCATATTACATGAATGTAGAAGGATTTGATAATCTTAGTAGCAGTACGTTTTACAATTTTTATGTAAACAGATACAATGACCCGTCGGGTGCTCCGAGATGTCTAACTACGTTACCAAACAATAACATAGGAACATGGGAATGTGTCAAAGATGCACCACAGCAAATGTGGCGTATAAATGAAAATGGAAACTTAGTGTCAAATGATCCAGTTTATGCTAACAAATGTGTGCAGGTAAAGCTGGACAATTCATTAATATTTGAAGATTGTTCTCCTACCTCGACGAAATTTAGTTATGTAAATAATCAACTAACTATACAAGGTTCAAATAAATGTGTCAATCTGAAGGGTGGTAATTATACGAATGGATCTCCAGTGGATGCATTCATATGCTCCTCTGCCAGACCTGATACGGTTACATGGTTCTCCAAACAAGTTACCCCTGTTACCCCTGTTACCCCTGTTACCCCTGTTACCCCTGTTACCCCTGTTACCCCTGTTGCCCCTGTTACATCTGCTGCTTCTGTTGCACCTGTTGTCCCTGCTGCTTCTGTTGCCCCTGGTACCCCTGCTGCCCCTGGTACCCCTGCTGCTTCTGTTGCCCCTGTTGTCCCTGTTGCTTCT
>Ga0164294_10000020_pt1 | contig 208824 bp, 221 predicted proteins | sample GEODES005metaG_FD_111479 | JGI IMG/M metagenome (GOLD analysis project Ga0164294, IMG submission 111479) | Oligotrophic lake water microbial communities from Sparkling Lake, Wisconsin, USA - GEODES005 metaG | ecosystem: Environmental > Aquatic > Freshwater > Lake | place: USA: Sparkling Lake... | reverse complement strand
CTTCTGCTGCTGCTGCTCCTTCTGCTGCTGCTGCTCCTTCTGCTGCTGCTGCTCCTTCTGCTGCTGCTGCTCCTTCTGCTGCTGCTGCTCCTTCTGCTCACGCTCCTCAATCTTACGCAGTTGCTCCTCCTCATCCTCGTCGTCCATAAGGCAGAATCCAGTGATCTTGACTGGAGGGCGAATCTTCGTCTGGATGAGCTTCCAAGTGACACCAAAGCCAGTGCCAGTGAACCAGAGGCCACCACACTCAACGAGACCAGCCATATATGTTCCCTGAGGCATCAGGGCAATCGGGTCGTTGTCTTGTGTCTGAGGGCCGAAGAGTTGCTCCTTGTCCATATTGTAAATCTCAATTGTAAACTTGTCATCCCAAAACTGGATCTTCGTCTTCAGCGAAGGTGTCTTGCTGAAGTCAGGCGACGAATCCGTCTTGCTGACCTTGGGATACTTGACAATAGGGGTGAAGAGGGCCTCGGCAACGTCTCGCGACATCGTCTTGCCAAACCACTCCTTCGAGTGTGCTGAAGCATCATTGAGCACCTTGTCCTGGATGGCGGTCATTGCGAGGAACAGTGGGTAAGACGCCTCGGCAGCATCATTCTTCATAGGAATCGACACTGAATACGACTTCTTGCCACTCTCCTCATCGACCATCTCACTCGCTCCCCAAGTGAACATAAGAGGGAACTGAAGGAGAAGCTTCTTGCCTCCATAGTAAATACCACCACTCTTTCCCTTTCCATTCTTATTGACCTTGACGGCACCATACGTCATCTTGTTGACGTCGAAACTCTTGACGTTGGTGATGAGCTCTGCTGCGGAAGACATTGTTGGTTGTTTGTGCGTGACTGGTAAGATACCTTTCATTGTTGTCAAGTCTTTAAATCAATTTTTTGTCAATAGATTTTGTCTAGAGGCCTCCAGATTAGAAAACTCAAAAACTTTATTCATTCTCTTCTTATTGCTATTTACTCTCTACTACTTGACGAAGCAAACGGTATCCAAATAACAACGCGCGACATAACTGTTGCCAGCACGTGAAACCATATGTTCTCCATAATATTGCATGAAATCATTCCAATTTGGTTGAGAATACGACAGTATGGTGACCCCATAAACACAAGTGTCGTGAACCATGTGTCTGGTCTATAAATGTTAATTCCACAAGTGTCTCCATAGTAACGGATGATGAATCCGGAGAAGAAGAGACACCCGATAATAGTGATGAAATACGTAAACCAGATGCTGGCGAGAACTGTGCGAAACATGTTTGTTGATTGGAGTTTAAATGAACCCACTAAAAGCATTTCAATTTTTTAATCACACAGACTCATCAAATGAACTTAAAACTATTTATATAATATATAAAACTAGAAAACAATGGAGCGCCATACTATTCCTCAACTCAAAGTCATTTGTAAGCAGTACAAATTAAAAATATCTGGAAACAAAACTCAACTCGTAGAGAGAATAAACAAGCATTTAAAAGAAACTGCCGCCGCAAAAACCATTCAACGTGTATATCGTGCGAGACTAATTCGTAATTACAACAATTTTAAAGGAAATCATCTTAGAACAAAGTGTGTCAACGAAACCGACTTTTACTCTCTCGACGACTTGTCAGATGTTCCATATGAACAGTTCTTTGCGTTTAAAGATGTTGGCGGGCATGTATATGGATGGAACATTGCTTCACTTTGGAATTTGCTTATTAGAACAAAGCCTGGAGAGAAATTATTGAATCCATATAATTGCCAACCTTTTCCAACAGATGCGTGGGCATCTCTAAATAGCATTTTTCGCATATCAAAGGCGCTGAAGATTAACATAAAATCCAGTTTAGATGTAGACCAAACATATATTAATTCGTTTGAATCAAAACTTCTCTCCACATTTCAACACATAAATTCTCTCGGTAATTATACAGACCATAAATGGGTAATTAACCTGGATTTCAATAAATTACACCGATTTTTATATGAATTAAAAGATATTTGGTTTCATCGCGCAGAAATAGATGTAAACACGCGCAATCTCATCTGTTTTAATCTTCCTTTTGTTAATTACAACCTAAACACTGTGGATTTTGATACATTGAGAGAAATAGCACTAACAACAATCATAAATCTGGTGTATAAAGGACAAAACGAAGAATATCAACAATTGGGGGCTATGTATGTGCTAACTGCTCTTACTATTGTTAGCACAGATGCCGCGAATTCACTGCCGTGGCTCTATGCCAGTGCTGTTTGAGTAAATTCTCTTAAATTCTTGTGCAACTGTATAAAAATTTATAAAACAATAAAGGGAAATTGGTCTTAAAAATTGAAATCAACGCGATAATATATATTAGACCACAAAACGGCTTAAAGAATCTTCGCCATACTTAATCATAACCCGAACAAAGATGTCTTCTACCACAACTACCCCCAAGACTGCTTCCGCCCCCAAGGCTCCTCGTGCGTCCAAGGCATCCAAGAACGCTGCTGCGGCCGCTGTGGCTGAGGTTCCTGTGCCCGCACCTGCCCCCGTTGTTTCGGAGCCTGTCGTCGTGCCTGAGCCTGTTGCCGCTTCGACTGAGGCTGAGTCTGGTCTCTCCCTCTCTGAGGAGTTTAACCAGGTTGTCACTCAGCTCACCTCGGTTCGCACTCTTCTTGCCGGACTCACCTCTCAGGTTCGTCAGCTTCAGCGTCGTTCCGAGAAGGAGCTTCGCACTGCCCAGAAGAGCGGCAAGAAGGTTCGTAAGACGACTGGCAACCGCAACCCCAGTGGTTTTGTGAAGCCCACTCCCATCAGCGATGCTCTGGCCGCTTTCCTCAAGAAGCCCGCTGGAACTCAGATGGCTCGCACTGAGGTGACCCGCGAGATTAACCAGTACATTCGTGCTCACAACCTCCAGGACCCCCAGAACGGTCGCAAGATCAACCCCGACAAGGACCTCCGTAAGCTCCTCAACGTCGAGAAGAACGGCGAGCTCACTTACTTCAACCTCCAGCGCTATATGTCGCCCCACTTCATCAAGACTGCTGCCGCCACCACCGCGTCCGCATCTCAGTAAGGGGCTTATGTAAGAATTAAAAAAAATTAAAAAAATTAAAAAATTAAAAATATGATGTGAATATTAATATTTTTAATTACCAACCAAATATTCAAATGCTTATTCGCACTTTAAAACACAAATCCATTTTGTTCCAACACAAATCGGCACAATTCCACATTGCATTCCTTGTATTCAATTACAAATTTACCTGTATCGATCTCCGATTTCTCTCCGACATTTTTAATTTCAAACATATTCAATATTCTCTCGAACAAATCAACATCTTTAATTGTTAATTCGTTCTTTGACAGTCCTTCACACCAAACATCATAGACCGTAGTTGTTCCTTCTTTTTCATAATCACTACTACAAACCACACACATCGCCCTGAAATCATCGATTGTCATCTTCAATTGAGAGAGAATGCCACTCAACTCGTAGACTACGCAATTCTGTTGGAATACACTAAAATAACGGATAATTCGCTGGCATCCATGAGCAAACAAGTCCATATCCTCACTAATACACGCCCAAGCAACACACGAATTAACCAAATAAGCGCATAACTCGTCTGCTTCATTCACCGCATCTACATATGGAATGCCACACGATTTGAGTAAATATTTTGCTTCATAAATGAGTTTCATACTCAATCTCGTCTTTGTTCTCTCTAATCTTTCAATAACACCGCGCAAAGTGTCATTTATAGCGATGTTCTTGGTTTCAATGTCATCCATCAGCGTCGCATATTGTTCTGCCGCCACGATTCTCATTTTCCGTCGTTCAAGGAGTTTCTCCTTCTTCTCATCGGGTGGCACGCCATCAAAGACAAATAGGGGGATAATGTTGTAATACTTAAAGGTAATTATAGTTTGATAAAGCATTGGAATCAGTTCTCCGTCGACGTTAAGCCGATAAAGAAGGTTGCTCGCGTCAATTACTAATTTCTTGTTTTTCAGTTGGAAGAGAGAACGTTTTGTTATGCTCTCGGCACATTTCTCTTGAAGGAACTTGTTGAGTTTGCGTATCCCCATAATTACGACGTGTTCGTTTAATTATAACAAACCAACACGACGATTATCACAATCAATTTTCCCAAAGTGTCATTCTCATTGTTTTACCGACAACATAATGGGACGTCTTATTCGCTGCCGTTATAAACATCTGTTGCTTGTATTTCTCTCTAATGAATTCAACAAATTCACTGACATCCATCCTATATTTAAATGAACCACCGCAAAATTCAACGAAATCGCTCCAATAAAACAGAACCAACGCTTTCAATACATAATAACAAAAAACGTTTGTCTCTTCCTTATACTTAAGAGTTCCTTTGCCACTTATAATATCATTATAGTCCAGACCCATATAAGCAAGAACCTTATTCATTTGATGGAGAGAAAACGCAACTTCTGCCTGTAGCATTTTATTGACGACAGACAAATCCCCCGACAAAAAGAGGATATTCACAATTTCAGCCCAAGTCTCGGCATACGTCTCATAAAGGTTGAATTCACTTTTAATATCGAACATTTGTTTGACATCTATATCTTTCATATCGAGAGAAAAGTCAAGATTGAACGCGTGAAACGTCTCATGAACGAACACTTTAAACAACTCTTCTTCGCGGAATATACAAATTTCGTTTGATGAAAAACAAGGGCGTGTAACCGCACTGTTTGCGTTATCATAAGAGAGAATATTACCAGAATTCGCAGGCAATTCCTTTTTAAACGGCGTTAAATAACAATAAATCGTTGTCGTTTGACCACAATTTTGCGACAATGAACCCATATCCACAACCATCGTCAGCCATCTAAACATGTCTTCCACTATTGCTTTTTTTCTCTCCACGTTTTCATCATCATAAACCATAATTATTTTGAATTTGCGGTCTTTATACTTATATTCGTATGTCACATAGAACTGGCTTTCCTTCTTAATGTAATCGATTATATGGTCTGGAACAAATGAACTGTTTGTTAATAACGAACACTTTGGAATTTGTTCACGGAGAGAAATGTGAGTTACGTGTGCTGAGTAGTTTATTTTAATTGATTTTATACGCAACATAAGCGCCTTTAAAACTTGTTTTGACTCGTTTGACGAAACTGGCAACTTAATAGCGTCTAATATTGATTCAACGATGTCGAACAACATAAAATATGATGACATTATTATATTCTATTCTAACTATCACAATTATTTATAGTACCGTCGCTCAACTAACCGTTATTTTACGCTTCATTCTCTCCTCCTTCAACTTCACAAACTCTGGAATAATGCTATAGTATCCGGCCTTCTTAACTAAACAAGTGTCAACTATCTTATGCTTAATACTTCTAGGTAAATCATCGTATTTGAATATGGTTTTTCCCGAATAAGTTATTAATCGATAATGTGATCCAGTGTGGTCAAGAATAACATAGTATTCAGGCTCAAACTTCTGAACATTGTCTTCTAATTGTCCGCACAGGAGAACATTTTCTAAATCGTCCTTGTTATAGTTCTCACTTGAGAGAATGATTGTTTTAAGCTTGAGGACTCTCTCCAACGTGTGAATCGCCCAGACATCACCCCAAAATGAACACGTCTTGATTTTTCTTTTAAAAGTTGCCAAGTCACTAATTCCATTCATAAAATTGAATTCGGCAGCATTCGCCTTAGCAACCGACAATTTATCTACGACGTCCTTCAAATACTCTTTAATTTTAGAAATTTCACCGATAATTGCCTTCTTTTTAATGCGATCTTTCTCGGCCTTACCAGTTTCGGACATTGCCTTGGCGTCTTCCTTTATTTTCTCTTTAGTAGCAGTCAAATTGGCGACTTCCGTGTAAATAGCATCGTGAAGTGTCTTGTAATTCATAAACAATTCTTCACTTGCTTCGGCAGCCACCATTTCTCTCAATTTAGCAACTGAGAGAACCCGCCCAATACCAACATAAGCATCTCTTAAGCTAGCGAACAAACAGTTACCACCTCCTTCATTGTCAACTATTCCATATTTTGAACTACGCATAAGTTTTTGAACCCACGCTGTCTTTTCATCCACTGAAAACAACGGTTCTGGTTCTTCATCGTCTTCAAATACACCAAGGGGGACATCGAGTAGTTGCTCTTCAACCTCTTGTTGTAATGGTATAACATATTCATCTGATGTTGGCGCGTGCTTCTTAGTTGTCTTGGACTCTTTCACAATTGCATACTTGGAGAGAAATTCAGGTATAGCAAATGAATAAAGCAGGGGGTCGTTCAAAGAATTCAAATCAACATCACTTTCAGAGTCGAGCACATTAGGCAAATCAACCGACATCATCTCAAAAACACCTATCTGAGAGACAATTTTCTCTCCATCTTTCACCAAATATATTGGAAAATAAATGATGTTTTTATCTGCTACATAGTCATAACGATAATTACCAACGGCTAAATGAATAGTTAAACCTGTGTCAATGTCATACTCATAGAGCTGACCTTCTTTATCTAAATCGTCGCCACTAATTCCCTTTTCTTCAGCATAAGTAATTGAAGGATTTAATATAGATTTTACCATAAGTTATAATCTAAATTAATATTTAATTTTATTTTTAAATGATAAAAATCACTAAAATAAAATAAGTTGTACCACCACCTTAATTTGCCTCAATTATGTCAACCAAATCAAGCATCTTGAAAATCGCCTTGTTTGAAAGGCCTGGGTTTGTCTTCTTGTTAATATTGGCAATAGTATTCACCTTTTCAACAATATCAGCATATTTAGAATGTTTTTTGATGAACGACATTGACCCGCTTACCAACCCAAAAATAGTTGTAACAACCTCCTCAATCTTGTTCATACTTGTCTTAGTTGTCCTCTCTTTCTCAACAACATCATACAACCTGTAAAAAATGTCTACTATCTTGTCTGCCTGAACCATATCAATGATACACAATTGAACAAAAAATCCCACAAGGGCACGACGCTCACCATTTTCAGTGTTAATCTTGCAAAATTCATCGTAATTCTCTTCGGGATTACACCATCTAACGTTATCAAACCGTCCCATAACACCCGCCAAATGTCCCTCAAATACATCACGCATACTCTCATACTTGACAATCATATCCTTCATAAACCGAGCATATACATTGGCAAAAAACGCATTTCCACTGCTAATCGCAAAGATAACCTCGTTAATCTCTCGCATACACGAGTCATTAACATCGTGATTGTATAGAATCTCGAACATCTTATCACGAATAATATCATAATTATCATTTGTCAGCTTATTTAGCTGTTTCTTCATTTCGCTAATAACCAACTCATTTGCGCTCCGTTCTTCATCCACCACGACTGTCTTGTTAAAACTGCGAATTGACGCCCAGTCATTGCCGTCGTCAGGTTGTTGCTGTCCAAAATCCTTGCGTTTCTTGAAAATAGGCGTCTTAATGTAGTCTGGCGAACCCACCTTCTCGGCAAGACGATTGATAATGTTCTTAGCCATTTCAGGCAATACATAGTCGAACCCATTAAAAATAAAGCCATCAATGACATCCATCGGATACTTATAAACCGCCTTTGCTGATGGCGATGTCTGTTCAACAAGATATGTATGGTCGTAATTGTCCTTGTCCATGGCAGAAGCTATACTTTTATGACTCTCTCTATTTAAATCTATTTTATATATTTATAATAAGAGACTTAAACAGAATACATCATTTTATAGTAGTTTATCGCGCCTGCTATAATGGACATTCAGTGTGATGCCGCCGCAGAAATGTCGTTTGAGACGTGGGAGGATGAGAATGTAAATCTCAAGAATAAGCTCCTTCGTGGAGTGTATGGTTATGGTTTTGAGAACCCGAGCCCTATCCAAAAGAAGGCGATTATTCCCCTGTCTCTCGGAAAGGACGTTATTGCTCAGGCTCAGTCTGGAACAGGAAAGACTGGCGCATTTACTATTGGCGCACTACAGGTTCTCGATGATAAGTTGAATGAATCGCAGGTTCTTATTCTCTCCCCAACCCGCGAGTTGTCTCGCCAAACTCATATGGTTATCAGCGCTCTTGCCATTCAAATGAACGTGAATTGTAAGTTGCTAGTTGGTGGTACGTCGATTGACGATGACAAGAAAGACCTCGAGACAAAGCCACACGTTATTATTGGATGCCCTGGGCGTGTCCACGATATGATGAAGCGCGGATATTTGAAGACCAACCGAATTCGCATGTTCATCCTAGACGAGGCAGACGAGATGCTGTCCAGTGGGTTCAAGGATCAGATTTACAATGTATTCCAGTATCTCTCGTCACAGGTACAAGTTGCGCTGTTCAGTGCCACTATGCCAGAAGAACTTGAGACACTTACAAGCAAGTTTATGCGAAATCCTGTTCAAATTCGCGTGAAGCAGGAGATGTTGACTCTTCAAGGAATTAGGCAGTATTATGTTGCTGTTGAAAACGACGAGGACAAGTTTCTAGTTCTTAAGGACATTTTCTCGCTTATTAGTGTCTCACAATGTATCATTTATTGTAACAGCATCAAACGCACTGAGGATTTATATAGTGCTATGAAGCAAGATGACTTTCCAGTTACACAGATTCACAGCGAAATGACAGAGGACGAGAGAAAGGAGGCATACACCAGTTTCAAGACAGGGCAATCACGTGTTCTCATTTCGACCGACCTCTTTTCGCGCGGAATTGACATTCAGCAAGTGAGTATTGTCATTAATTTCGACATTCCAAAGAGTGTTCACACATATCTTCATCGCATTGGTCGTTCTGGACGTTGGGGGCGAAAGGGAGTCGGCATCAACTTCGTCACCAAGCGTGATATGCCCCGGTTGACCGAAGTCGAAAAGCACTATTCAACTAAGATTGACGAGCTTCCCAACGACTTTATGAAAGACGCATATTAAACATATTTTGTTGTTGTATATCTTGATCCAGAATTATTTCCCATAGAGAAAGTAGACCAAAGTGACATAACAATTGTTCCATTTCTGTGATAAAAATAAGATGACATTAATTTTTTCGAGTATTTAACTAAAATCGTTAAACTAAATATTATTTATTGTATGTTTAGTTTAACATGTTCCAATTACCAATTGAGTATATAAAAGATAAACACGAATTACCTGCCACTATAGTGGATGACCTTGAACTGACAACTGTTCGCGATTCTTCAGCAACCAAACCTCTTTATAATTATTTACTATCCCCTCAAACCACATATGGAGAGAAACTTGTTCCATTATGGAGCAAGTATTTCACAACTTGCCCCAAATACTTAAAAGAAACCAGACAAATCTTGTCCGAATACAAAAACATCTCTCTTGAAACCGACAAAATCGACGTATTTGATTCTAAATGGCAGGAGATTAAACGCGACTCAGCATTTGACAGCAAATACTTTTACATTGATGTAAAACTACTGGCATTTCTCAACAAGTATCCCCTTATTTTACAGGGGATTTCTCTCTACAACTTTGGTGCCCCATTTCTCAGCCTGTTAGCACCAGTATTCATGTTTATTTTGCCGTTCTTTTTACTAAAAGCAACCGGCGTCGCAATAACATTAACTACCTACAGAACCATACTTGTAGAACAATTAAAACGACAAGCATTTTGGCGCATTTTCTCTCAAGAAAGTGGGTCAATTCAGCATAAACTATATTTGCTCTTCTCAGTCGTAATGTATATATTTAATGTTTATCAGAATATAGTTATGTGTGTTAAATTTTACAAGAACTTCAACTACATATTTGACTTCTTTAACAAAGCATCCAATTATATGGACTATATTTCGAGAGAAATGAAGAAGTTCGGCGAATATTGTGGTCCATCAAACTTATACGAATCATTTAACGTCGCAACCAACACAGCATATCACGTCATTAGGAGTCATTGTGATAAATTGACTCGTCTTCAGCCGTTTACATTTTCTCTCACTAAATTCGGTTATATTGGTCAAGTAATGCACACATTCTATGAATTTAAACACAGTGAAGCACTACAGTCGGCAATCGACTATTCTCTCCAATATTTCGGCTATTTAGACACAATTAAAGGAATACAGCATAATTTAGAGGCAGGACACATTAATTTTGGAACTATTAAAGAGACGACGCGCAAGACGCCACATATGAAAGGAGTATATTATCCAAATCTGGCTGGTTCGCAGAATTGTGTTAAAAATAATCTGAAATTCGCAAAGAATTTTGTCATAAGCGGACCAAACGCATCTGGAAAAACGACGCTTCTTAAGACAATTCTCTCCAATATAATATTTACTCAACAAACAGCGTGTGGATTCTATACTTCTTGCCTCATTAGGCCGTATCATCGCTTACATTGTTACTTAAACATACCAGATACTAGTGGTAGAGACAGCTTGTTTCAAGCAGAAGCCAGACGATGTAAAGATATTATAGAACTCATTAACGCCGACATTTCTCTCAACCACTTTTGTATATTTGATGAACTATATTCAGGGACAAACCCGTATGAAGCTGTTGCGAGCGCCTTCTCATATTTAGCATATTTGGCGAAATACCAAAACGTGAATATAATGATTACAACACATTTCTTGAATTTGTGTGAATTGTTGGAGAGAAAAGAAAAATATGTTCCTTTACAGATGGAAACTGATGTGGTTGGTGGTGATGCCGTTTATAAATACAAGATTAAAAAGGGGGTCTCTAGTGTTAGATGTGGCATTCGTGTATTAAGACAACTCAATTATCCTCAAGAAATATTAGATAAAGTCGCCGAATTTTCGTTCAATTAAACGATTAATTATGTGTTATTATTCCAAATGTTAAGTAATATAGTTAGTCAAGTTGCTCTATTTGGAACACCAATCATTATGGTGTGTTTAATGATAGCACTTATTTGTATATTTATTTATTTCAATCGTCGTATCGATCGCGTTGTTGACAGAGTGAATACTCTCTCAGAATTAGTGAGTGTTCTTCAGGAATTAGTAAATACGCAGGCACAACACGTTGCTATTGAGACTACTGCTCCTGTGGATGATAGTGCACCCGAGCAAAAGAAGGTTGTCCACGTTGCCGAGCAATTGGCTGGAGAGAAAATAGTTGTTTCGGATGATGAGGATAATTATGTTTCTTCAAGTGAAGAAGAGGATGAAGACGTAAACTTAATGATTGAGGACGAGGATGTTGAACTAAGTGAGCCGTTAATTACCGTTACTAAGATGGAGCATTCACCGGAACCGGTGGAAAATGTGTCCGAACTCGATGCCAATGTGTGCGATCTCGGCGCCAATGTGTGCGATCTCGGCGCCAATGTGTGCGATCTCGATGCCAATGTGTGCGATCTCGGCGCCAATGTGTGCGATCTCGGCGCCAATGTGTCCGAACTCGATGCCAATGTGTCCGAACTCGGCGCCAATGTGTGCGATCTCGGTGCCAATGTGTGCGATCTCGGTGCCATTCAAGTTGATGCCGAACCCTCTCTTGTTGACGATGACGTGATTAGTGTCGTTTCCCTTTCGATACCAGAGCCTCAACTCGAAGAAATCTGCACTAACGCTGTTCTTAAGGAGAAGTTTCTCTCAACCAATTATCGCGGATATAAAGTGAATCAGTTAAGAGACCTCGCAACAGACCTTCATCTTATCAAGGAAAAGGACGCAGCTAAGCTTAAGAAGAACGAACTCCTCACTTTTTTAGATAAAACCTATGTCGGCTTAAAGAATTAAAATACTTATATAATATACACAAATGAGCTGGGCTACTTGTTATTCTGCTTGTAACAACATTCATTATTCGGAACCACCTCTTATGAGCGATGGTCGCAATTTTACAAACTGGATTCCTGCTTGCGACATAAATACACGTCTTGTTAAGAGTATAGGCATTTCAAACAATCACGATTATAGGCAACATCTTATTAACAATGCTGACAACCTCATCGCCAAGAATCAATTGAACGCGTGCGAACACGTCAGTGGAAACAATTCTGTTTATGGTCGAACAACTTTTACAAATGGTATTAAGCACATATACAAGTCAGTCACTGACGCACACGCACCATATGGTTATGAACACAGTGATTTAAAGTCGATGTACTTAACCAGAACTGCTCTTAATGACCGAATGCGTGCGCCTCTTCTCAATCAAGAGCAGTTACTCAGAATGCCTAAATAAAACATATTTAAACGCATCTTATTAAAAATATTCATAGATTATTCAAATGAATATTTTGAGTTTTGATGTCGGCATTAAAAACCTAGCTTATTGCCTTGTAAATGTCACAGACGCTAATTCTAAACAGTTCAACATTCTCGATTGGGGTGTCATTAATTTAATGTCATCCGGACCACAGACTGACTTTCAGCCCTGTGCATTGTGTAAAAAGAAGGCAACTCTCCAAACGGTCTCTAATGATCGACACTATTGCGCAATACACGCAAAAAAAGACACCCATTTTAAGCCAATAGACAATAAATTTAAAGAGTTTTCCGTCATCCATTCTCTCGACAAAATCCCAGTTAAGAGATTAAATGATTTTATTTCTCACAATTCCATCATAATTCCTGGAACAAAGAAACTTCTCAAGTGCGAATTACTGGAAATTGTTAAGAAATTCATTTCAGATTGGTGTTTTGTTAAATATGGAAGTGGAGAGAAAAAGAAGAAAGCCAATGATTTTGACTTAGTTCGCTTGGGCATCGCATTAAGAGACAAATTTGACGCCACGTTTTCACCCGAAATTAGAAGTACTATAGACAAAATCGTCATCGAGAACCAGATAGGTCCACTAGCAATCCGGATGAAATCTCTTCAAGGAATGATTACGCAATACTTTATTATGAACGGCTTGGAAGACATTTCAAATATTTCAGCGTCAAATAAGCTTAAGATGTTTAAACAAGATAGCGAAGATGATGAACATACCAAATATAAGGAGAGAAAAGACAAATCAGTAGAAATCGTCGCAAAACTCGTGGAAAACACACCAAAATGGGGAGATGTCTTTAAAAATACCACCAAAAAAGACGACTTGGCGGATTCTCTCCTTCAAGCACTTTGGTATTCTTCAACGCAATAAAAATAAACAACTTAAAAATAAGAGAATTATATATTTGTATTGCGTCTTACTTAAAATTAAAAGTTCTATCATATTCATAATAAAATGAACTTTGGAGAAAGCGAAATCATCGATATCGGAATAGACACATTGGATGACAATTTTGGTTCTAATAATTCAGGAAACTTCGGTTCTGGTGTTGAAATGTTTATGAACACAAAATCTCTCAATAAGTCGTCTTCTGGAGGTGGTCTGGAGACAGTAGCCGATATCGAAAATGAGTTAAACTCTCTTTCAGTTGGTTTAGAGGATGAACCAATTAAAATAGAGACATCCGAACCTTTTTCCTTCAACCGCTCAAATGACAATTCATTCAGTAAGCCTACCGAAGTAAGGTTTAATAATGCGCCGTCAGAGATGAAATTCAACAATATTGTAGAAGACAACGTTGGTCTAGGAGCAGCAACAAAGAATACAGCCGATGCTTCTGAAACATGGGATGGATTCAAGAAATTCAACGATATTCCAGTTAATCCAACGCTCGATGTTCCAAAAGATGCTCCTATGTCTAGGGATGACCTTTTGAGAGAAAAACACACCTACATTAAGAAACTCGAGTATTTAGAGAGAAAGCACAAGGTTGAACTTAGTAAAAAATACACACTCGAGTCCAATCTCAATGAAATGAAGGCTGAATATGAGACGATTGTTGCCGATCTTGAGAAGCAGAATAGCGTTCAATTTCAGTCCAAGATGTTAATGGCATTTGTAACTGGAATCGAATATTTAAACAAGAAGTTTGACCCATTTGATGTGGATTTAGATGGATGGGGTGAGGGAGTCAACGAGAATATTAATGAATATGACGATGTTTTTGCTGAATTACACGAGAAATACAAGTCAAAGGCGAAGATGGCACCTGAACTCAAGTTGCTTTTTATGCTAGGTGGTAGTGCCGTTATGACTCACATGACCAACACAGTATTCAAGTCGTCAATGCCTGGAATGGAGGATATTATGAGACAGAATCCTGAACTGGCGCATCAACTAACACAAGCCGCAGCCAAGAGTATGGCAGAGAAATCGCCGGGATTTGGTGGATTTATGGGGGATTTAATGGGTTCTAATAGCAAGCAACAACAGCAAAAGCCTCCACAAACAAATCGTCCACAAACGAATCGTCCAGACGTCGAGATGAGCCGTGGCGGAAACAACGTGTCAACTATGGATGATGATTCAGTACCACTTAACGTGTTTGGTGCCTCTCTCGATGATCCTACCTTAAATTCATTCAAACCAAGTACGACGAGACCTGAAATGAAGGGTCCCGGCGATTTAAATGATATTCTGGCTGGACTCAAGACCAAAAATGTGGCTGTTAAACCAACAACATTACAAGCACCGGCTGAAAAGACAAAACGTGGACGCAAGCCGATTTCAGAGAGAAACAGCCTAAGTTTGGATATTTAGGCAAAAAATTGATTCTTTGATGTTCTGATATGTTTAAATCAAATCATCAAAACACAACAAAATGAGCGGACAGCGACTCTCACACGAAATTGCAAACCACTTGCAATTCGACGATTACTATATGAAACAAATTTCATCGCGTTTGAATGAAAAAAACAAGGCGAAGATTTACAGGGAGTTGGCTGTTATTTGCAATTATCCTTCACACAAATATGGCATTGATTGTCAAAATCACTGCGAAACCAACTTTAAGAGTGCCGTCGCGTGTTTTAACAACCAATCCACGCGTGAATATATCCAAAAGAGCGCAACATTAAAAACAATTTACCTTGAAATTCTGCGTGATTACGAGTATGAATACAAAATTGTTATCAATGACAACAATTCATAATAATCTAGACATAATACATATATGAAAAACTTGTATGTTTTTATTATTTTAGTTGTTCTAATAGCAGCGGTTGTATATATGTTTAAGAGAAAGCATAATAATAATCGAAATGCTTTATTGTTGAGAGATGATTTATATTTTTATCCTGCGCGATTCCCAGTTGCTAGACCGCCAGTGAGACACCATGAAGCGCATCATCGGCGTCATTAAACTCCACCAGTTTTTTTTGCTTGTTCAAGAATCTTCAGCGCGTTTTGGATTTCTTCCTCACTAATGTTGTTGTCTCCGTCAGTGTCAATAGCATCGTGAAGACGTTTCATATTTTCTGGAAGAATACAGAGTTTACTGTGTTCATTAAGAAGATGTGTGGCTAATATATGGAATGCGGCAGTTACTATGATTGAGAGAATGATGTCGCGTGTAACTGAAAATGCAATGCTGAATATTACGAGTTGCTTAAATAAAGTGTGTTGTAATAGCTTCTTTTGATTTTTAGTGAGCTTGATTGGAACGAATCTTGAGAGAAGATTTAGTGTAAGCAGTATGATGCCAGTGAAATACTTGTTATTGTTGAGTGCGTTGATGTAGCTTAAAATCATTGAGTATAATATATTGGTGTATAAAATTTATTGCCATTGGGCCTAAAATTTATTGCCATTGGGCCTAAAATTTATTGCCATTGGGCCTAAAATTTATTGCCATTGGGCCTAAAATTTATTGCCATTGGGCCTAAAATTTATTGCCATTTTGTCTTATTACCGCACAAACATATTCCAATTACGAACTATTTTCTTTGTCATTGCCTCACGTTTTAACCTCATATTTCGCAATAAAGGTCGCATTTTCTGCCTAATTCCAGCGGTGAATCCCTCGCTTTCTCTCCTATACAAATGATACGCAACCAACCCAACAACAAAAACAAACATAAGAACTACATTCCATAAGGGCATTTTACTTTATAGAGAGAAAATGCTTTAAGCATAAAACGATTCAGTACCCTTTCCAGCACTGGCAACCGTCCCCTCTGGAGCCTCTGTCGTAGCACCAACAACATCGCGATTCACCGGCATCTCATTTGCAGAGGAAGAACGAAGAGCACGCTCGATACACTCTAAATCCATAGAGTTTAACTTATCTTTACACTTATCTTCCACCAACTTATCATCATCCGTAAGAGGAGGAGGCACCTGAGCATCAGGATTAACATCCATTCCCTCAATACCCTGATGAGCAATGTGAATGAGAGAAATCGCAGCAATAGCCGCTAATATACCCGAATTACGATTGGTATAACGAGCAACAAGGAGAACAGCCACAACCAACGCCAACTTTCCTAAACCAGTGCGAACAACTCCACCAATCATCTGTGGTCTCATATATGTAATTAAAACAATCAAAGCAATGAGTGCGATTTCAGTGTAATGCATTGTATAGTTATATATAAGATAAATAATATATTTTCGTTGGTGTTAATATATTTTTGTTAAAATCAAATAACTAATAAAAAGACCGAAGAAGTTCTTTGAAAATAGGTCCAACACATTATAAAATGCGTTCTTGATATAGTATGGAAACACCGCAACAACTCCGTATAACGACCAAAATATAAAGAAATACCAAAACAACTTTGAACCACTCTCTCCAACATATTTCTGGTAAATCTCATAAAAATACATTAAAAATGGCACAAATCCAAGTGCGACGCCTGTTAATGTTGGTATTATCTGCATTTCACCTAAATATCCCATCACTAACATTACCCAGTTCAAAACTAATATATATGAAATCGAATTGAAATTTGTTTTAAATATTCCAAACAAACTTAACTCGTGCGCAATGTTCTTATGTTCCAAATAAATCAAATAAACTATAAGTGAAAAAAGCATTGTCGGTGTTGTTATACTCCAATCCAAATATCGTTTAGGCGTAACATTTGAAACATTGTTGAAATTGGCGACCAACCAACCATAGAATACTGCTTCTATGCTTTGAACTCCCAACTCCATAGCAAGCACTTGTCTTAAAATGTTCTGTTCTTTTGGAACATCTACATATAACGCGCCCATCTCAATGATTCCTGTTACTATTTGGATCACTACAGATATTACTAGCGTCGTAAAAAAGAGTTTCTTTGGATTTTCAACCAACCCCATAACTTATATATAGCTCTCGGCAAATAAGTTAAAACAACTATTGTGCTATGAAATAAATTAAATAACCTGATTTATTACTAGACTTAATAAGTTCCAACCTACATATCAATTATCTCCCTTATTTTTTTAGAAAGAAATGGTGAAATAATATTGTATACTAAATTAACATACATATTCGTATTTACTATTTGTATTTTTGTTAAATTTTTGCTATATTCACTTGAAATGAGTTTAGCAAGTCTAATTCCAACATCTACCTGCATAAAATGTTTTAATCCAAACCCCGACGCATCGAATATCCATTTCCATTGTTTATCTTTAGGCAATTCACATCTATAATGTTGTATTATGCTTTCAGCGTCATAATACATTTTTGAGTCCGCCGGTCTTGTGTAATAGACATCGTCACTTAATTTTACTAGGGAATGACTTAATGGATCAATGGCGCAATGTACGCATTTGTATGACATGTTGTAGTTCACTTAATTTAACAAACAAAATAAAGTGAATTCACTGACATTTCGGAGTTGAACCTTTGGTTTATGGCCTCTAGTGTTTTTAAATAAATTTACTGAATTATGATTGTGCTGGAAAGAATAAGTATCAAGAAGCCCGCCGGCAGGAATACTTAAAGAAGACGAACCTGAAGCATCTTAAAAACATAGAGAGAAGCAACAACGGCAACAACCGTAACAACGCCAGAATGTTTAGCACCAATGATAGAACCCGCTAAAGAGTTAAGAAAAGGGTAAACTAAAACAACAACCAGGACAACCAGTAAAACCTCAAGAAGACCACTGTTAAGCCACATATCTGTTATACCATATAACAAGAAAATAACGCCAAAACAATCAGTTTAACATTAATTAATTTGGTTATATAAAATAAAAAATATCTCATTTTTTTATAGTTATCATATGACATCGCTTAATTATTCGGAATATAACGTGGATGCTTCTGAAGTAGTAGGATTTGAGAAACCACGCTTTAATAAACCTCCGAAAAATCAAACTATCAAGAAGAAACGCAACGTATCCAATCTCTTAAAGACAATGAATACTCGCCCTTCTCTCGAAATTACCGAACAAGAGGAAGATGAAGAGGAAACCGATTGGAATGCAGCATATTCAGGAAAAATAGAATTGCCCACACCTCCTCAAATGGAAAAACAACACGAAACTTTTACACCAAAGGAGGAACAGCGACCCGCATATGTTCCTTATTATGCTACACAAGCATATGAACCAGTTGCTAAAGACCAAGTTATGGAAAAGATGAACTATATGATACACCTTCTTGAGGAGCAGAAGGACGAGAAGAGCGGTGGTGTAGTTGAAGAACTTATTTTATACGGGTTTCTCGGTGTCTTTATGATTTTTATGGTTGACTCATTTTCCAAGGTTGGACGCAGATACACACGATAACTCACTTATCTCATTCTCGCAACTAATCCACCCAGCAATTTCGGGCGTTGTTTCCACCCACAAATGCTGCCTAAATTCTTCTGTAGAGAGAAGATGATTAAGTATCTCAATCCGCTTCATCGGCGACTTATGCGTAACGAAGTTCTTCGAGTGTTTCCAGAGCCATTCAAACCGCAAAAGGTCATGTCGTGTGGGGAATCCACGCACAAGTATGATTGGCTTCCACGACCACCCCTTGGTTGACCTGGCACCACCGCTAATTTCTGCGTTATGCTGACGAATCCGGCGAGAGAAGCAATTTGTCGCCCCTACATACGTGCGGGTTTCCTCCACATTTTGAATACAATAACACGTTAATAGGTCGTCTGTCTGTGTCTTCGACATATATTATTGTGTATGTCTTTAAATATTATAGCCATACGCAATAAATTCAAGATAAAATAAACGTTTCTCTCGCGTGAAGAGGATGTGACGCATAATTATAGAAATAATACGACGTTTTTGAGTGGAATGATTGAGAACATACAGCCGAAATCGCACTAATGAGCGCTCCATTATGCGCTATACTTTCTATGACCAGCACCTTTGTCCTTATTTTAGTCGCCAATACATTTAAAAAACCATTGATGAACGTGGATTCATCAGTGTTATTAAAACTCGCAATACAATCCAGTGATTTCTCTCCGTCAAATGTCGTTTCAGTGTCCTTAAAAACATAAAGCGAGAGAAGAGCACCGCATTGTTCTGACATCACAGCATACATTTGATACACATTTGACTCTAACATATGTGTAATGTTTGCTGTTGCCGGCATAATCAAGCATTTAAACGTACTTTTGAACGTATGCTCGTATTGTGTGAGGATTGACGTGTCATTAATGTTTAATATGCTGGTAAGCGGGGGCAAAGCAAACGTCTTCTTCCTTAATCTCAGATTGTAAAAGAGTTTCTCGAGAGAAAATCCATGAGTCATATAAGCACACAGTGGAACAATAAAATGCGTCTCTCCTTCTCTCTTAAATAAGCAGACCTGATTGCTTTTTTGTTGGTTAGCATAATACGTGTAAATCAACTTGGGTGCCACATCTTTCTTACGGTGTTTGGAGTCAACACATAAAAAATCCACATAATTCAGTGGAATTCGCGTTGAATTAACCTTGTTGTCATGTGTAGTTTCACTGAAATAACAAGTCATTGGTCTCCCGGTTATGGCACCTATCATCGTCCCGTTTGTATTTAAATACGCTATGTTGCTTGGACGGTCGCAATATTTAAAATGAGAAAGTATATTTGCAGGAGACGGAGAGAAATCCACTTCTTTACTCCTGATAAAATGGGTTCTCACAAGTTCACAAAAGGCCGATACTGTTTCAGGTATGCTGTCACCAATATCCTCAAATGCGATGTTTCGGTAGTAATACCTGCTGGTTTTGCTGACTGGCGCTGGATTTATGACACGATTTGGGGTCAGCCACAACATCGTGTTCCAGTAATGAAACACTGGCTGTTTAGACCAAAAGGGCCATTTTATTGCTATTGCGACCTTTATTGAGAGAAATAGGATTACAATTATGGCAAATGCCTTTAAAATTAGCATTAATTAAACTACATTGAGGTTTAATTAACGGCTATTATTGCGAAATAATTCAATGTCTTTTCTCATATTTTTTAACTGTTCTTCTTCTCTTAACTACTTTTGTCTTTCTAGTCTTAATCTTTCGATTTCGTTTCACGCTTTTTCGCTTCTTACCTCCATGAGGCAACCGAGGGAGAGGCCCTACTACTACATCTGCTACAGGCATAGCTACTACATCTGCTACAGGCATGAAGAAACCATCAGGGTTTCCACTATTAATCAAGTCTCGTCCTGGATAAATAGTTGGATATACCCTGTCGTCGAATATTTTGGCTGATATAAGATTTAATCCTGGCACTACATCTTCTGTATTAACATCTCTAGTGTCAACTTGAAGCAACCGGGAATCAGTGAGATCAACGTGCTCTAAGTATGCACCTCGCATATAGCAACGATTAATAGAACTGTTTTTTAAGTTTACATTGTTGAATGATGTTTTTTCAAATGAACTATTTCTGAATTCACATTTTTTCATTTCACAATCTTTAATATACGCATAGTCAAAATTTGCTACCATTTCAATTCCTGACTTGAACTTGCAGTTTAAAAAAATACAGTATTGAAGATCTGCTTTTCCAATCATAAACTCTGTGTCGTAAAACATAAATGCTCTGCATTCAAACGGATCACTATCATAATCGAATACATCATTACCGAATAATATCATATCCGAATTTATTAATTTATATGCAATATTGTTCCGAACAAGTGAGTTATTACGCATTCTTGTAATAAATTCATTCATTTCCATAGTAACAATTTCTAAATTTTCTGGAGCAATTATCATATCTGGTCGTGGTAGATCTAGATTCATAACCATTTTTGTATATATATTTATATTATATAAAAATATAAAAATATAAAAATTAACCTCTTAAATAAAAATGTGCATTAAGAGAATAATCACTAACTGCTATTATTACGCATTTCGAATGTTGCTAAAATCAAAATGTATCATCGCGCAGTTTGTAAGACTTATTTTCAGGAACCCCGTGTTTTTGCTCGAACCAACGTATTCCGTTTTTATATTGTGGAATAAGATTGGCTTTGCCATACCATATATGTTATCCACTTGTTAGTCATCGCCAATTACAATAAATTTGCCCATATCGTTGATAACCTTTGATGAATGACAATGCAAACACATGATATCGTTTATGAAATCATGTTTTATATGGGTTTACTAATTCGGTCTATAAAGAATATACAAATATTGGTGATCATATTGGACCGGCATCAGGTCTATCTTCCCCTGAACTATGAATCCATACTGTTTTGCGAGAGATAATATCTGGTCGTGTGGCTCCATGTAAAACTGGTGGATATTCTTGCGGACTTGGCTCGTCTTGTCGTCTTTAAGTGTCTCCTCAAATGTCGCACTGTTCTTTGGTGCGTTTAACTTGAAATCTGCCTTGTAATTGAACCCATTAAATTTAACCAGAGACTTCGTAAGGCGTTCTTTCGCGTATTTTTGAGGGGACACGAGCAGGAGAGGGTCGGCTACTGGCAAAATCGGGTTGAATTTCTCTCTATCCACAAGATGTAGAACGAGATAGCCACCAGGTCTCAGCCAACTATAGCAGTTCTCAAAGAATTGCCCCTTGTTTTTGATATAATAGATTGTAAAATACATACAGAGCACGTGGCTAAATTTGCCGTGTTCGAACTGCATCGGCGTCATAACATCCCCCTGGGCGAATTTTACGCCATCGTAGTTAAGCCGGGCACGATTTACCATGTCCGCCGATTTATCAATTCCCTGGACTTTGAACCCCTTTTCTTTAAGAGCAGCACAATGGCTACCAGTGCCGCATCCCACGTCGAGTATATTGGCTTTTGTGCGATCCGCATGAGTTGCCCGCAACATTTCGTTTATTTCATAATCAACTTTGGCGTCATTAAATGTCAATTGGTCGTAAATCTTGCTGTAAAATGTGTCATAGACGTCATCGCCTTGATGTGTCTCAAATGGCTTTGTTTGACCAGTGAACCCCTCTATGTTTGAGCTGTTTTGGTAGCCGTTTAAAAGAGGTACAGTGCGCAGCACATAATAAAGCACAATGACTGCGATTATTAACACTAGCAACTGTGCACTTTTCATGTTATTGATATATAATGGAGTTAAAATATATTCATTTAAAAACGTGTTAAATAAAACGTGTTAAATAAAACGTGTTAATAAAATATAAATTAGTGTAAATGTCTGCTCAAATAACACTAATCGAAGACATTCGCGCCGAAGCCGACTTTAAAGGCAAGTCTTTTTCAGGCTATAAACGAGCCGATGTTAAGAAAGAACTGCTTAAGTCGCTATTCGCCGGGAAAGTTGAGAATGCCTGTTATTGGTGTGCGGAATTGATTTGTTGCGGGGCTTTCATCGACATTTGGGATGTTGTGACAGTATTCGTCGGGAAATATATCCATCTCGCAAATGTCAAGTTGCCTATATACTTGGATATCCGTTATAATACCTTTAAAGACATAGTAGTAGGCGGATATTTAGACAATGAACTAAAATTGCGTAATCACGCCGGAATTCGCGACTTGTTTGCCGAGATTGTGGTGGTTCTATGTGGCTCTCATAAAAAACACAATTTCGAGAGAATCAAAGTGAAACCCGCTGAACTCGACATTATGGAGATGAAGGGGCGACTGAAAGCACCAAATGTTGGCTATGCCAGCGCGTCTTTTAAGAAAGACGACCCCAAGGAACTCTTTATCCCGCTCAACGAGTTCGCTTACCACGTTTCGAATGAATCAAAAAATATGTTGCTGGCTTGCTTCTGGGTCGAGTGGATGCTTGAGTTTGAGAAGGTTTGTAAAAAGAAAAAAGAGGTGTGCCAGTGTCAAGCACGGGATTTTGTAGCAAAGATGCAGACGGACCCGATTTGGATGGTTTGGGACGTGATTTTCGCGGAAGTCGGGAGGCGTCGCCTAAACAATAAAGTCTTACAGTCACTGATGAATCTCTTCTGTATCCGCTATAATGCCGCGGCAAAACGAAAGCGGATTTACTTGCTCTACTTCGCCGTGTCGCTGCTTACGGAGAAGTATGAAGTGAAGAATGACGTCATCCAAAATAAAGACACTATTGAAGTCATTAAGAAGCAAATAGACACGATTTACAAGGAAATCAAGAAGAATGAGATTACGCCCGTGCCAGTCGTAGACAATATGAATTATATGTTTAATAGTGAGGGTGGAAAGGCGTTGAACGCGGGCGAGTTTGAAAAGACTATGGGGAAATTGGAGATGATGTTTGGAAAAACAAATTAATAAACCCCCATCGCTTTCTCCCTCTGTTCCGCGTAATCCACAATGGGTCTCACATAATCCCCGCGGTCTCCGTCTGGTTTATGTATTTCTTTCACCTCAACATCTCGCAATTCAGGCACCCATCGCTTGATATATGTCGCATCTGAGTCATGTTCCTTTGAATGATTCCATGGATTAAATATCTTTACATAAGGCAAGTTGTCAAAAATTGTATTCTGCCAATTCAAGCTATTTGACGCGATATCGTAGTCAACTAGTTTCGTCGCAAAGTAGCGTTCGCCTTCTCTCCAATCAATAAGTAATATCTTTGAGAGAAAACTTGCCACCAGCATTCGCCCCCGATTGTGCATATATCCCGTTGTATTCAGTTGTCTCATCGCAGCATCCACCAGAGGGAAGCCTGTTCGCCCCTCTTTCCACGCATCCAGCCACTTCTTGTTCCTCGTCCACTTGATTGGCGGCCTCTTCAGCACTCCATCCGGGTAAGCAAACAGCACATGAGCGTAAAAGTCGCGCCAGATCAGTTGCCGAAGCAACGCCGGTATGCCCTTAACCGCCCGATACATCTCACGCACCGAAACGCATCCGAATTTCAAGTAAGCCGATGCCTGTGTAGTGGGAAGTGATAGTGTATCGCGGGTTTTGTCGTAATCGCGGAGGGATTTTGCTGATGTCAGCACTTTTAGCCCCGCCTTCCGCCCACCTTTCACCGCGATTTCGGGGTTTGGTGTTGTGAATCGGGTGTATGCCTCTTCTAATGTAATATTACCGTCGCCAGCAACCTTATGCCACTTTATGTTGCGTTTCGAAGAGGGCTTATTTATTGCTATTTTTAGCACTGCCTCATAAAACGGAGTGAATACCTTGTATGCCGTACCGCTTCCCGTCACCACGTCGCCTGGTCGCGTCAAATAAAAGTCTGCTTCGCTAACGATCTTAACACCCAACCCCTCAACCAGTTCTTTATCGCGTTTCACAGCATACGGGGTGTAATCCTCGTTGAATCCAACTGCTGTCGCACCAGTTTCCTTAACAACACGCTTCATCAGGGTCGTCGTGTCGCCGTAAAGTGTGACAAGCGGACATTCGGTCGCCAATTCATCCAGACTTTCAATCATAAATTGCACCGATGCGTCGGATTTATACTTGTTTTCGCTGGTCACTTGTTCCGGTGTGAAAATGAAGACGGGCACAACCGCGTCGCAAACGGCAGCCAAGGCATTGAGAGAAGTATTGTCGACGACACGCAAATCGCGATGAAACAGGAACACTCCGATTTTATGGGGTTTCATTTATAATTAACACATTTATTTTTTATATGAATATACTTCAAACGAATAAAATGTTAGACATCTTCGCCGACATCTCCAAGTTCTCTCGCATTAGCGATTATTTACCCATCCTTAACGGCGCCATCTTAGCCGAGATTCTTATTATTTCCACGTTATTTTACACGACCATCTTCAAAAGCAGCCAACTGGAACGTTGGTACACTAGATATGGCCTGTCCGCAGTAATTGTCGATATTCTCATCTTAGTCATCGGTATAATTATCGCCCGAGCACTTTATTCACGCATATTCGGAGAGAAATTCAACATCATTTGGTTCGTTTTGTTGGTTCTTGGTATTCAAATCATCCACGATGTGCTCTTTTATTTCTTATTTGCCGCAGTTCCAGTTGGAACGAATAAGATGCTTGACCTCTTTAAGGATTACGCCAAAGAAGTAAAGGGGGGTGCGATTCTGGGTGATAGCATCATGATTGCGATTGCCACACTGGCTGCGTCGCTTTTCGCGGGTGGTTCTCTCAATACTAACATCATCATGATTGTGGTACTCACTTATGTCTTGCCGTATATCTTACATACTAAGTAATAAACACTTTATTTTTTCTGTTTGTTATTTTTTGTTATTTTTGTTATTTTTGTTATTTTTGTTATTTTTGTTATTTTTGTTATTTTTGTTATTTTTGTTATTTTTGTTATTTTTGTTTTTCTTATACGTCTTGCGATGCTTCTTTGTTTGACGTTTGTGTGTCTTACGCTTTCTTCCTCCTGATGTTTTGTTTTCCGACAATTTTGTGGTGATGGTGTCTATTTTTGCCTGTATGTATGGAAGTTGGTCACATCTACCGTTTGATTTACAAAAATCTTTATAAATTGAGATGGCATTGTTATAATTATCAAGGGCTTTTGTTAACTCAGTATAATCTTCAAATGTTTCGTTTTTGTCACCTTTCATAAGGTAAGAATCACCTATACGCTGATATAAATCGCATTGACTTATGGGATCGTCGTTGTATTCCATGCTTTTAGTAAACATTTCTATTGCTGCATCATAGTAACCACCCGACTTGAGAGATATACCAGTCATTCGGTATTCTTCCGCCACTGCATTATCCATCTCTGTATAATCAAACTCGTCATCTGCTCGACTGAATGCTGGAGCACTCATAAACAAATCATGTTGCTTTTTATAATGTTGTTTAATTTGGTTCATACGCATATCATGACCGCTTAATATTTGTTCCATTGATATAATATACAATAACATTTTAAATTTAAGAAGGAGGTATTGCCATTCACTCAACTTGATATAGTAACATTTGGTTTATGGCGTAGTCCGTTCTGGGCGATAGCATCATGATTGCGATTGCCACACTACTTGCGTCTCTGCTTGCCGGTGTTTCTCTCAATGCCAACATAATCACTTTGATTGTCGTGAGTTATGTGTTGCCTTATGTGTTACATACTAAATAAATACGTTGTGACCTTGTCTCCAAACACTCGCTCCACTGAATTCACATTGTGTTCCATGTCATCAATGAAAACAACGTGTTCAAAATCGTCAAAATCCAGCACATTAGCAATGTAGTCGCCTTTTGACTCGTTGTTCGTGTAATGTATTGCTGTTTTAGGAGTAATTCCAACTTGTTTCAAGTGCGAAATTGTCAAATCAGCCAAATCTGACGATCGTGCTGTAACAAACACCAAAATGCTACCAGTGGCATTTATTCTCTCCATAAAATCAGTGAATCCTGCTTCATCAACATGAACCGGCTCACCTTTTTGAATTTGATGCACCCATTCTTTTAGCACTTCTTGATCTGAAATATCGTAGTTGCGTGTTCGCTCATAATAGTCGTCGAATCGTTCTCTCCACCACTTCTTGCCGAGTTTCTCAAAGACAATTACTGTGTCGTCTATATCACACAATACAAGTGTATTCCGCTGGATTGGAATTTCTTTAAAGGATTTTACCGATAACATTTTATATATATACATATTCATAAAAATGCGTCATTTGTAATGGAAACTATTTTACAAATCAACTTAAACCAACTTGTTATAAATTAATGTCGTCAAGAAAAACAACACACCGCCCCAAATAGTGTCCATAGCAACGGTAATTGGCGACCATTTGGAGAGAATTGCGTAATTTGTAAACTCATAGACAGCATATGTTGAGATACCAAGCACAAAAGCGTCAAATGGCGTTCCATTAACACGAATTACGAAATAATATAGTGCTAATAATAGAAAAACATACACAATTATGGTAGGAATAACGCGTAGTTGTATCGGACTACCTTGTATTGCTGTGACTTGCTTGTTAAACCACGCAGTCGTAGCTGTCAAGTATATTCCGTCTAAAGCTAGCATTGTAACAGCAGGTAAAGCAATCATTGTAACCGATGGAATACGCATTTATTATGTGGAGAGATATATTTATTAAGAAAGGTCTAATATATAATTCACAAATTCTGCGTTATTCTCTCTACATTTGTTTTTGTAGCTATTGTAAAGGTCGGAACCGCTTAGTCGCAGATGTTCTATCTTCAAAAACAACTCATCTAACACATTAATTGGATATGCCTTCACTATTTCAATTAACGGAACAAACATTCCTTGAAGTCTGAACACCTTGTTCAAATATTTTCTCTTCTTAGTGGTATGCTCGTCCATTCTTAGTTAATTGAGAGAAAGTTTACTCGATACTTGCCGTTAAAAATTAGGGTTTTCGCGAAATACGTGTTGTCGTCTGACATCGTCCTTAGCAACGGATTTTTATGGTCATACCTAGCAAAAATGGTGAATTCGCAAATAATTTTTCTCTATAGGCATTATGATTTTGGGTTTTGGACATTTATAAATGTCCATTTTTCAAAAGTCTTGTTTTCTCCCCGAAATTCCAGTATTTTTTAGAAGCCTTACCATAATGGTCACAAAATTTTACAGAGAAGCCTAAAAAATATGGTGTCATTTTTTCTCAGTCTCATGGATGTCCGATTTTGTCCGTTTATGTCCGTATACATTTGTTATTGAATATGGTGTCATTTTGAATGAAAATTCTAGGCGATTTTTTCATTTCCATTTTTGGAAATATGCCAACTAGTTGGATTGACGGCAAACCAAAACAACGTCAGAAATAATAACTGGCCATTCTCAATCATTTCCATTAATCGCTTGGACCTAGACTACATTATATATGGTAACAAAATGATTACTTTACATTTATGATTGTATTCACTAGAAAGCACGGTAATACCGCGTCCTTAGCAACGGATTCCTATGGTCTCACCTAGCAAAAATGGTGAATTCGCAAATAATTTTTCTCTATAGACACTTCGATTTTGACTTTTGGACATTTATAAATGTCCATTTTTCAAAAGTCCTCTTTTCTCCCTGAAATTTCAATATTTTTTAGTGACCTTACCATAATGGTCACAAAATTTCAAAGGGACTCATAAAAATTATGGTGTCATTTTTTCTCAGTCACAAGGACATCAGTGTATGGTCACAAAATTTCAGGAATTTCCTCATAAAAATGTGACTGAATGTGGTGTTGGTTCAGTGTCAAATTCTAGGCGATTTTTTCATTTCCAAATTTTGGAAATGTCCATTGTTGCCCGACTTCGCCCATAAGACCATATTCAGTCACATATTTTGGCGGCAATCCTTCGCAATTTCCACATTTTTCCTCCAAATCGCCCCGAACATTCACATTCATCCAAAGCAATTTAAACAATAATTTATTAACCTATTTATATTAATATGCCATGTACGACATTTTACTATGAATGCAACGAATGTGATTATATGTCTTATCATTTATATGAATGCCGAACTCATTTCACTGAATCCAGACATGTTATGCGTAAAGTCACAAAGACCGCCACAAATAACCTTTATTACTGCGACGATTGCTCATATGTTTGTTCTAAACAAAGTGACTATCAAAAGCATGTTGAAACCGGCAAACACAAGTCAATAGATAAACCAAAAGCGAATACTTGTGATAAGTGCGGAAAATCATACGAAACAATGTCTGGTCTCTGGAAACACGGTCGAAAATGTATGAAAACCACTTCTCAATCAATGGAAATCATCATAGTTCAGCTACTTAAAGACAATCAGGAGTTTAAACAACTTATAATCGAGCAAAATAAGCAAATGATGGAGTTGGCAAGCAAAACAACCAATACGACAAACATAACCAACAATAACAAGTTCAATCTCACTGTATTTTTAAATGATACGTGTAAAGATGCTGTAAACATGTCGGACTTTATAAAGATGTTAACAGTGACAATGACAGACTTGGAGACAACAGGCAAACTCGGCTTTATTGAAGGAATAACAGGCGTCATTGTGCGTAAATTGCGCGAACTTGACATTTTAAAGCGGCCGATCCATTGTAATGACCTGAAACGCGAGTCTGTCTATGTGAAAGACAACGATAAGTGGGAAAAAGAGCAAGATGACAAGCCAAAACTTCTATCGGCAATACAATCCGTCAGTAATAAAAACATAAAACAACTGCAACAGTGGAAAGAAGAGAATCCAGACTGTGTAGAGCCGACATCCTCTAAAAACGACGATTACTTATATATGTTCAAGAATAGCATGGGAGGAGCAACAGACGAAGAGGAAGACAAAAATATACAAAAGGTTATGAAGAATATTATCAAGGAGGTTGTTATCGATAAGGATAATATACCAGTAAAATGAGATATACACGTAAAATGAGATATACACGTAAAATGAGATATACACGTAAAATAGAAATGTTACCTTCTTTTTCTCTCAATTTGTATATGATGAGGCTTATTCCGTCATTTTATGCACACATTCTAAGTGCGTTTCTTATGCTTGTGGCGGTTATAGTGGCCGCTCTGAATTTCTCGAAAATCATACGACTTGACGCTTATTCTCTCACAAAGTTGTTTCTTATTGCGAGTATAGCAGTTGGTGTGCACGGACTTTCACATCAAGGTTTGGAGAGAATATACAATTACAATCCAATGATTGCTTAAATACTTAAAGATATTTTAATAAATAATTAAAATGTCTTGTTGGTGGCGTGCCTCTACAAATACCTTGTATAATTTGAGCACATTTAGTAAAATAAAATTTAATGATGAAATTTATGAAATAGATTTCTATGTTGGCGATGAAATAGCATTTCAATTTAACTATTTACAAGAAAGAGAAAAATATTACAACAAAGCAAAACACGAAATTATTGAACTATTGGGTTATTCTTAATACATTTGCCTCGCACAAACTATTACAAATTGTTCGTAGTCATTATATTTCCAAATCGTCAGCCAATTATCGGGATTCATTTTATTAAGTACCTCTTCAGTAAATACACCAAACTCTTTAGGAGGACTAACACCATCAACTTCAATATCGCGTTTCTTGTCTTCGATTATCTCATTAATTGCGGTCAATACCGCTTTAGCAGTGGAATACACCGCAGCCGTGTCAATTTGTTCATAAATTTTTCTCTCGGCTGAAATCCACTGAATTGTCCAGCACTTTGTCGTCATTTTGAATATATATATCTTTATTTATATTCAATTTTTTTACCACTTTGTTGTTAAATCCGTTTCATTTTCTCTCGACATATTAAATGGAAGTCATACAAGTTCTTAAATATTTACTCATTATTGTGATAGTCGCTATGTTAGGTCTCAATGTCTTCGCGTATTTAGCGAGAGGCACCGAGATAGCTAGCGATACACTCCGAATTTTGGTGAGACTTACAGAGAGAATAACCGGACAACTCTTCAGAACTACGCTGACTGGCACGAAAACTGGATTGAAAGTGGTTGGTGGGGCGGTTGATGATTTGGAGCGCGTGGTTGACGGTGGATTAGAGAGACAGAATAAGAAGGCATCCCATGTCGCCAAGAGTGGTTTCTGTTATGTCGGCGAGCAGACGTGTGTTAGCGTAACTGAAAATGACACGTGTATGTCAGGAGACGTGTTTCCGACGATGGATGTTTGCATCAACCCGAAATTGAGGACACGACAAGGAATGAATCAATAATTGCCTGCTTAATATTTATTAGTTTCAGTGAATTCACTCAAAATGTAGTAGTCTAACAATTGAATTAAGACACCATAATAAGTTAATAATTTCACTGAGATTTTGAGAAATACCACCGCAAACTGAAATAAGGCGGGAACACATTCATACTCTTATCCGTTTTCATGTTCGGACCTTTACCACTTACATTCATAATTTCAGCCGGAGACAAGCCATAATTGAAGTAACGCAGGTCTGAAATAAGACCAGAAAACCCACCATTCATATTCACATACACATCGCCATAATTCTGCTTTGGAACATCGCTCAATTCGTGGCGTTTTGCAATGTTTCCGTTGACATACACATCCAAATTGCGCCCTTCCAGCCTAATCAGCACGTGTATCCACTTGTTAAGCGGGATGCTGTCAATCTCAATGCGTTCATCGATGTTCTTAAATGTGTTCATAACAACAACCAGAGCATTCTTATTTGGATGAATATAAAGACCGGGCGCGTTATTCGGGAAATTCATGCCTATGCGCTCGCCATCAAACGAAATCTTGTCATTTCCCTTGTGAAAAACGTGCTTATATTGACCCCTCAAGTATTCCAGGTCGTCAATATAAATCCAAGTGGAATAAGTGAATTCGGCACCAGTGTCTTGGTCGACAGAGCGTTTCAAGGGAATAGAGTGCTTGGATGCGGGATTTTGTGGAATAACAACCAGTTTCTTGGCGTCTTTCATTCCATTCACTAGGACAGGTGAATTTTTAGGTGTGAAAAAGTAAACAAGCGTTTGAACACCGACACGCATAAGTAAAACGAACGCAATTATAACCAAGACAAGAAATGCTAATTTAGCAACGAAACTGTTGGATTGAAGAAATTCTTTAGTGGCAGAGACTGCGTGAGGACTCTCAAAGCCGTGAAACGCGTTGGCCATTTTCTTTCTTAATTCATCGGCACTTCCGCGAATACCAGATGTTATAGTTGAATAGCTCATTTTGTATATATAAGAAAAATATTTTAAGTTTGCTTCTAATTTATAACTAAATGATGTATATACCATCGTTTGAAGAATTAATAAATGAAGCTAATTAGTTTTATTTTAAAGTTCCAAACTGTTCACTTCACGGTTGTTCTCCATAAAAGCCATCTTAATGCGATATTTATTGAAGATGGCTCCTATAGAACCAATGCCATAACCAGAACCATAACCATCCTTGTAAATGTTGTATGCTTCGGTTGGGTTAATCGCGCGGCCAATGTATTTCAATGATGCTACATATCCATTGAACCCTCCGTCTGGCGTCACAAGCACATTGGAAGCGGGGTCAGACTTTGGAACGCCTGGCATCATACACGTTCTAACGAGTTTTCCATCTAAATATACGTCCATCGCACGTCCTTCGAGAGAAATTGTGAGATTCGTCCATTTTTGAAGAGGCACGTTTTCTAAAACACAAGTATGAATGTGCCCGGTCTCAGTCTGAGATGACGGATAAACGGCCATACTGATGTGAATGTTATTCATTGATGGTGCTAAGAATACGGATGGAGACGGATCATTTTTCTTGTCTGTGCGTCCGAATATAACCTTAGGCTCACCGAGACGGTAATTCCAATCACTTATAAAGAACCATACGGAATAAGTGTAGTCGGTTGATGTATTGGTTGGTAATCGGGATGGACTAATGACGTCAGATTGTCGAGCATTGTGCATATGTATAAGTTTGGCGCTTGAACTAATACCACCAAAGAAATAAGAGTATAAAACATACACAGCCAATATGGCAATTATTGTAATAATGACATTTCGCACGTTCATATATATTTATATAAATATATTTTTTAATTTCTCTCCCTTAAAGGAATGTTTTCCCATTTAACATCTTAAATTTCTTGTAATTATAGTCAATAGTCGCTTTGCTCACTGGGGAATCATAGTATCGCACGTGTCCAATTCCACCACTGATTCCATTGTTTTCTCCGACGGTCATAATATCATATGACATATAAGGGACAATTCCGCTTTCAGTTGCCACCAACTTGGAATCAATAAATACATCCACTATGCCTCGGTCATACGTAATTACAAAATTGGTCCACCGTTGAGGTGTGATTTTTCCTTCATAAATAGTCTTTTTTTCTACACGAACACGTATTTTCTGTGTGGCCTGGTTATATTCGACTATGGGTTTTGCGCCATAATTGAAAATCGGAGTGTATTTGTTGCGCCCAGGTTGGCTATGAATAAACGACCAAAATGATACGGAATAATGATAATTATGAGTATTTTTTGTGCCATCATTAAATTCTCCAATGCTTCTTAATGAAGACAAATGAACTGGTTCATCAAGAATGATTTTGCCTTCGCCCTCTATCTTTCTCTGGGCTTTTGGATATAACCAGAAAATAACAACGCACGCGGCGACAACAGCGATTGTGATTGGATTTATTGTAAAGTGCAAGTTTAAAAAGCGTTTAATTATGTATTTGTATACAAGAAAAGAAGCACCGACGACAATTGCTAAATTAAAAATGTCGCCAATTATAGGAATATTAAACATTCCGTAGAACGCTATGGTTGCTACAACCAAGGTGACAGTAATTAAAACCCATGACATAGTGGTGGCGTTTGGAATAAGTGTATACATAACCATAATAAATAGTCCAAACAATATAAGAAGGTTGGTTGCCAGTGATGTCTTTGTAAAAACAATATAGAGAGAAATGGCGGCATATATGACTGTTGCTAGTGCCATTTTATGTGTTTTAATGAATTCCAGCATTATATATATAATAAAGATAATTCAAACAAAAAGACGCTAATGTTACTTTAAGTGGTTTTGCATGGTCTTCTTGCCGTGACAATTGCGACAGAGTGCTACTAAGTTATCGACGTTATTACTGCCACCAAATTGTAAGTCAATCACGTGATCCACCTCAAATGTGGCTTCCAGCATATCTCCACAATGCTGACATTTCCAAGCTTGTTGCGATGCCACATATTTCTTCTTTGTTTCACTAACACTGCGTTTATTATTGATGTTTCCACCCGAGTTTAACATTCGTTTCATTTGTGGTTTCATAAGAGGCTCACTCATATTACCAGACATCATATCAAAAAACGGCGCGGAAACGGACTTATCAACAGGCATATATTTCACCAAATTCCCAGCGCATTTAATGAAATCCCTGCTATTTTTGGGGTCTTTCTTCATAAGTAGGTAGAGAGAAAACCCGACAAAAGCAATCGTCGCCATCTTATAGTATTTCGTGTAATTCTTCAACATTTTTGTATATATTCCGTCGTGATATGTGTTATATAGTAAAAATCCGGTTAATCCAAATACGATGAGTTCGAGTTTCATTTGTGTATTATATATTCATTAGAAAAACGGACAACAAATTAACTAAGTTTCATATGTCTTATACAAGTAAATGATTAATCCGCCGAGTGATGCGATTGTTCCGTAGAATAAATATTTTTTGTGCATTTTCAAGAGGGTTTTCTCTCTTTCTGCTGGAGTATAGTTGGCGTGGTAGGCTTCAAGGCTTTCTTGTAGGCTCAACTCCCGCTTGCCAAGCTTACTGTTTATTTTGTTGTGAATAAAGTGAACCCAGTAAATAAGAGACTGGCGATTTTCTAAATATGGCGTAACTGGGTAAGCATCGAGCAATTTCAGGAATTCGTTTGCAATTTCGACATCGGGCATAAATAGCGCGAAATTCTGGATTAACTCGTAGTATTTTTTTCGGAGTGTCTCTGTTGGTGCCATACTGTAATTCATGGCGACGGTGTGTAAAAAGAACCAATAATGAGGACCCCATATCTCCGCATTTAATTTCACCATATTTAAAGTGAAACGATATAAAAATATGACAGAACAGACATATAAGCAAATTATATGTCCAAATATACATTTAATTCCAGTACAAGTAGTGCTGTTACTGGAACCAAGTTCAATAATGCATCTCACGTCACAGATAAGAGTCTATTGTCCGATTTAAATATGATCGTCTCTAAACAACCAATAACAAGCGTCGGCATTATTCCATTTACAATTAACAACCACACGAGAGAAATAAAGTATTTGATGATTCAGAGAAAACACAGTGTCGGGTTTGTGGATTTTGTGCGTGGTAAATATATTCTCCACAATAAGATGCAAATCGTTAGTTTGCTGTCGGTTATGACTGAAACGGAACATTTACGGTTGGTTAATGACGATTTTGGCGTAGTGTGGAGAGAAATGTGGGGAGGTCCAGAGGATTCTGTCGCTCGAGAGAAATTGGAGCATTTGCGCAAAGGAGTGATAACTAATTACAATTTTTATACACTGATCGATTGCATTAAAGAGGCATCTATTCAACAACGTTGGATGTATAATGACTGGGGATTCCCTAAAGGTCGCAAGAATTTTAACGAAACTGACATGAATTGTGCTACACGCGAATTCAGTGAGGAAACAGGAATAAGTGATACACTTCTCTCTGTTATTACCAACATAGTCCCGTATGAAGAAATATTTACCGGCTCTAATTTTAAGGCGTATAAACATAAATATTATTTAGCATACATTGAAAATGGCCAAAAGACGATAAATTTAGATGGATTTCAGCGCGAAGAGGTGGGTAATATGGAATGGAAGACATTAAATGAGGCATTGGACTGTATTCGAGATTATCACGTGGAGAGAAAGGATATATTGAAAAAGGTCGAGTTGTTAATTAGAAATATGAAATTGTTTAATTGATTTCTTGTGATTATATAGTATATAAATGGAAGAAGGAGAACAAATTAAAATTAAGATAAAGAAAAAAACAAAAGACGATCAGCCTAGAAAAAAGAAGGCGACTAGAACAAAGAAGGCGACTAGAACAAAGAAATTTAAGGTGGTTGAAGAGACACCTATTAATGTCGATGAAGTGATTGAAAAACTTAAAACACTCACGGAAGGCGATGACTACAAGAAGTTTCTCTCCAAACTAGAACTCTTTAATCGTCAAAGTTTGGAGGAAATCAAGACGAAAACTAAAGTAGCCGAGTTTGCTTCACTTTATCCACATATCGACGATCCTCTTTTTAATGTCAAAATATCACAAAAGAAGGAGTTTCACGATTTAAAGACAGATGATAAGATCTACGATGTCAATGAACACGGCGATGAATTGTGTAATCAGGTGGATTTCGAGCTACTTCCACACCAGCATTTTGTTCGCAATTTTCTCTCCTTTCACACACCATATAATAGTCTTCTTCTTTTTCACGGACTAGGAACCGGTAAGACGTGCTCGGGCATTTCAGTGTGTGAAGAAATGCGCGATTACATGAAACAAATGGGAATTAACAAGCGAATTATAATTATAGCCCCGCCGAATATTCTCGATAACTTTCGGCTTCAACTCTTTGATGAGAGAAAACTGAAGCTGATAAATGGATATTGGAATCTCAACGCGTGCACTGGAAACAAGTTCATTAAGGAGATAAATCCGATGAATATGCGTGGTCTCTCCAAACAACAAATCGTTAAACAGATTAAAAACATCATCAACTCGTACTACGCGTTCTTTGGTCCTGACAAGTTTGCCAATTATGTAGAGCGAATTTTGGCTCAATTCAAAGACACGGCAGACCCTGAAGTAAAGACGAGGAGAGAAATCACTGCTCTTAAACGTGAATTTAGTAACCGTTTAATTCTCATCGACGAAGTCCACAATATTAGGAGCGAAGACACTGAAAGCAAGAAGGTGGCCCGTTATTTGTTCCAAGTAATTAAAAATGCGGAAAATTTGAAGTTGCTTCTTCTCTCGGCTACACCAATGTTTAACAGTCACGATGAAATAGTATGGCTTCTTAATCTGATGAATCTAAATGATGGGCGACCTGAAATAGAAATAAGCGACGTTTTTGATAAATCAGGTGAATTCAAGAAAGATTCAGATGGAAATGAAGTAGGCAGAGAGTTGCTTAGTCGTAAAGCGACTGGATATATCTCTTATTTACGTGGAGAGAACCCATATACATTCCCATTTAGACTATATATGAAGAATGCCGATGTAAGTCCGCCATCAATACAGATGAATGACGCCGAAATTGAAGATGAGACCCAGTTAAAGCACATTGAATTATGTATGACTCGGTTGGACAAATATCAAACTTCTGCCTATAAATACATTATTGAAGAATTGAGGAAAAATAAGCCGGAACACTTTAATGCCGGTGTCAGTGGTATGGGGTATAGTATCTTAAGCAACCCTATTCAGGCTCTAAATATGACTTATCCAGCGGATTTAGAGGATGAACCAGAAGAACTCGTTGGAAAGCGCGGAATGGCGGCGACTATGAAGTTCGTCAAGGAAACTAAACGCAAATTCCAGTATAGAGACGCTGTCCTCGGAAAGTATGGCCGTATATTCTCTCAAAAAGAAATCGGCAAATATAGTGCTAAAATAAAGTTCATTATTGACAAAATACTCCAGTCAGAGGGGATTGTGTTGATTTATTCGCAATATATAGAAGGTGGCTGTGTTCCCCTGGCATTAGCACTAGAAGAAGCGGGAATAACTCGTTATGGCGAAGAACAAAACCTGTTTTTAAAGACACCGGCGAAACCAATTGATGCGGTTTCTCTCAAGGAGACGGCAGTCGAACATCCTGCGAAATACATTATGATTACTGGTGACGGCGATTTCTCTCCGAATAATGTGGCGGAAGTTAAAGCATCAACTGGTTTGGACAATATTAATGGAGAGAAAGTCAAAGTTGTCATAATTTCGTCGGCTGGGTCAGAAGGCATAGACTTTAAATACATACGTCAAGTTCATATATTAGACCCGTGGTTCAATATCAATCGTATTGAACAAATTATTGGACGAGGTGTTCGTTTTTGTAGCCACAAAGACCTGCCAATCGAGAAGAGAAATGTGGAGATTTACTTACACGCCAGTACATTTGACGATGATTCGGTTGAAACGGCGGATAGATATGTATATCGTCTGGCGGAACAGAAAGCAGTTAAAATAGGCCAGGTTGCTCGTGTTCTCAAGGAAACGGCGGTTGATTGTAATTTGAATAAGTCTGTGTATAGTGAAGAGAAGATGAATCAAACGATAACCATATCTACATCCTCGATGAGAGGAGAGAAAAAGGGATACAAAGTAGGTGATAAGACGTTTTCAACAATGTGCGACTATATGGCAGACTGTGATTATAAGTGTCAGCCAGAATCACGTGTGAATGAAGGAGAAGAAAACATGGATACTTACTCAGAAAGCTTTATTCAACACAACAATGACATCATCATCAATAAAATAAGAGCAATTTACAAAGATGGCTATATTTTTACAAAATTATACATTTATGGAGTGTTGAACAAGTATAAGCCATATCCGGATATGCAGATAAACAGTGCTCTTGACAGGATGGTTAATGATAAGAGTGTTTACATATATGACCAGTTCAATAGACGTGGAAACTTGGCAAATGTAAAAGAATATTATTTTTTCCAGCCAGTCGAGTTGGATGACGTTAAAATTTCTCTCTATGATAGATCACACCCAATTGACGGGAAATTTCCGTATATTAAAGTCAAATTACCAGAAGAAATAGCAGACAATGACAAGATGGAGTTTAGTATAACTAATTATATTCGCGAATTGCGTGTGCATTTTAGTGATTCACAGAAAAAACACGATTACACCGCTATTACGAAAGAAGTTGATTGGTACAAGTCAGCGGGAAATGCAAGAAGTAGGTTGGAAAAAATAATAGAAAAAGATGGAGAATTTAACAGAATTGTAGTTGAACATATGATAGACACAACTGAATTTAATGAACGCATCAAATTATATGAATATATATTGGATGAAGCGCATTCCGCGAAATCAGACCTTAACAAACTATTACACGAAGCAATAAAAAATAGGATAATTTCTCTCGGTGGAAAGAAGTTTGTCTTGTTGATTGAAACTGACGTATTGAAGACATTTGTATTTAATGATGGTAAATTAGAAGAAGCAACACCTAGAGACAATGAACGCGTTAAAGAAGACGTTATTCGAAAAATGAATGATATGAAGTTTAACAATTTATTGGCATTTAATTCTTATTTTAACAAGAAATATATAGTTTTTAAGACACGAGATACGACACAAACACGCAACAGTGGTGCTAGGTGCGATCAGAAGACGAAGAGTGGAATAGAGGCAGAAATAACGGAGTTGTTAAAGAGCGCAAGAATAGATGAGACACTGGCGCCACATAGTGAAACAAAGAAAGGATTAGCAAAAACAAAGAAAATACAAAATGCGAAGGAGTTGTGTGCTGATTTAGAGATATTACATCGTTATTTTGACATGAAGAAATGGAATGACGTAAAATGGTATTTGACGGCTGAAGAATATGCCCTAAATCAACAAAACAAATAAAAAAATTGAATTTAAAATTTAAAAATATGTGTATAGTATATCCACTCTATAATGCAACAACCACCGTCCATTCCAGGCCCACAGACACCACCTGGACCTCCACCACTGGTTAGAAATGTCCCAGCCCCACAGACACCACCTGGACCTCCACCACTGGTTAGAAATGTCCCAGCCCCACAGACACCCGTTAAAAAAGAGCTAGAACTCGTTGAAAAATCTCCATCACCGCCTACACGTGGCATTAAATCGCAAGGAGCAATGATAGCTCCTCCTCCTGGATTGTATCAAGAAAAACCCGAAACAGAAGCAGCAGCAGCCGCATCCTCAGTAGTAACAGATAAAAAGCGTCATCAAGGCATTTACATGCAAACTGTCCTTGTTCGCAAGATTCACTTGGATATCAATGAGATTGGTGGCAATATTGCGGCTAATCTTGAGAAGAAACTCCGACAAGAGATTGAGAGTAAGTGTATTAGGGAGGGTTACGTAAAGCCAAGAAGCACGAAGATTCTATCATATTCGTGTGGCGTTCTCAAGTCAAACAAGGTTGAGTTCGTTGTCACGTGTGAATGTCTCATTTGTCGTCCAGTGGAAGGCATGAAGATATTCAAATGCATTGTCAAGAACATAACAAAAGCCGGAATTCGCGCTGAACTCCGCACTGAAGGCGACGAACAATCTCCAATTGTCGCATTTATAGCACGGGATCACCATTATGACAACAAGTATTTCGCATCAGTGAAAGAAGATGACGAAATAAATGTTCGTGTAATAGGCCAACGCTACGAGTTAAATGACACATATGTGTCAATCATTGCCGAACTTATGGAACCAAAGGAAAAGGCATCTGCCGTGTCCTATTCTATTCAGGGCAAAAAGAAGAAGCTCAAATTAGTAATTAGCGAATAAATACTTAAAAACAACACCATTGATATTTTTATTTGTGAAATGTCGCTAATTCAAACAAAAGAAAAAATAGAAAGCCTTCATAGGCCATATCAAATTCAAATACTTAGGATTCTAAAGAAACACGACGTGGATTTCAACGAAAATCGTAATGGAGTATTTTTTAATTTGGCGAAATTGGACGAAGCAACTTTGACAGATATTGATAAGTATCTCAGTTATGTTGACCAGCAAATAAATTTTCTCTCAGAGCACGAGAAGCAAAAGGATTTATATAAAGAAAACTACTTTAAGAATGTTGACCATAATATAACTATCAATAAAGACTTGATTCTCTAACTCCAATATGTGCGACTTTGAAAAATACCAGAAATTTATGTATACAAATGAAAATGTTGAACGACTAATGAGAGAAACTGAAGAATTTATTAGTAAGACGTCTGATAATAAATTCTTTAAACAAAGAGAAAAGAAACAACAACAGCTGCCAAAAAAACAACAGCTGCCAAAAAAACACCAACATCAACATCCCATTTTTTGGCTTCTTTACAAAATGGTGAGTGTTGAAGATTTTTTCACAAAAGAAACCATTGTGGAAGAACTGAATTTTAGAATCAAGTTTGTTGAGATGATTAAAAAGGATGCTGGCTGGATGAAGGCAAACAAACTCAAAATTTCACAAGTCGAGGGAGAAGCGATGGATGCTGGTGATATTCCACTTCTTGGTGCTTTTTTTAGAGCGGTGTGTCTGCACAACAAAGTCTCAGTTATGGTTATTAAAGCAAACCTTTTTAAAACGATTCTGTGTGATGAAGTAGATGATGTTCCCAAGTTTATAATTCAGTATGATGGAGAGAAATTTGAGTTTGTTGACGAGAAAGAAGTTGAACTCCGAGCAAAACACGCCAGAGACAATTTATTCGAGTTTTCAAAGCCACTTCGTGCGATTAGCGCGTATAAAGTCGACGAACTCAGAGAAATCGCAAGAAGAGTGGGGGTTGATAGTACAGGTTTTCTGAAAAAGCCACTTTATGAGAAGATTTTGTCGAGTATAATGTTTTAAACGTGTGCTATTGACGGTGATTTAAGAAAATTGAATATTAATTGTAAAAAGCATAATAATAAAATATATACCTTTTATATACATATCATGACCACGTCAAACAAACAAGACACATTCAAGATGTATTATGAGAAATTCGTGACTTCACGGAAAAACAATCTTGAATTGGAGGTTCGGTTTGGCACAAAGGGTAAAAGAATTACGAAAATTGACTTTGACAACGTGATTCAAAAACTTTTGTCGGCTGGCTTTGAGATCGAGGATCCAGCACTGTATTTACTTCGTGTTCAGACTGAATACTACGACAAAATCACTGGAAAAATTAAAACTTCCAACATTCGCACGGAAATCGATTCATTTTATGGCGTTCAGAATTATTGTCGCAGCAACGATTTATATGACAAGCAGGGACAGATTGACAAAGACATTTCATTTATTCGTAAGCAACAATTGAAAAAAAACGATTTTCAGGGGCAAGATGAGCCAATGAGACCGATTGACTTCGACGATTTTAGTTTTAGAGTTTCTCTACAAGAAGAGAAGCGTCTTAATCCTGAGAGCGACCATATTCTTAAACAAACAATCGACGATTGGAAGAATTTGAAGAAGGTTTTCCGTCTTCTCAAACGTACTACATTTGTACATCCAATTTATCCAGTAAGAATTGATATGAGCGTTGTTCGGTCGTCGTCTCTCAACAAACGTGGCTATTTCATCTCTGAATACACACTTGACAAGTCGAACGTCTTTAATAACCCAGTTTCATATGAACTGGAGGTGGAAGTTCTCAAAACTAGAGCAACGCGAGATAATTTTGGAGACATTCAAAAGACAATTCAGATTATTACGAGTGCTCTTCAAGGAAGCAATTTCCCCATTAGTCGCCAAGAGCAGGTTGACGTATTAAAGGAGTATTATGTTGCTGTTAATGGTCGCATGGGCGACGACGAAGAAATCCGCGTAAAACCAAAGCATTTTGTTGGCCCTTCGCCGATTTCTCTTCAATTGGAGAATATCCAACAACTAGGAGATACTAACAGCGCCCATAACATTCGTAAGAAATACACGGTTACCGAGAAGGCAGACGGAATTCGCAAGTTGCTCTATGTGAGTAAGAAGAAAGACGGTCGCATATACTTGATTGACCAAAATATGAATGTCCAATATACTGGTCTAAAGACGGATAAACGCGAACTGATGAACTCCCTCTTTGACGGAGAACACATCATCAACAACAAATTGGGAGAGTTTTACAATGTGTTTGCGTGTTTCGACGTGTATATGGCTAATGGCAATGATGTCAGGAGCCTTCCGTTTTATGAAGCGGGTAATTCAAAAGTAAGACACACGATTATGACTACAACTGTAAAAGAACTGAACGCTAATTATGAGAAAAAGAGTGCTTCTGCTGTGAAAATCACTACAAAAAGATTCTATGCGGGTGAGGGCGACCAAATCTTTGAACGCTGTAGAGCTATATTGAGCGATGTGGAGGCAAAGAAGTATGAATATATAACAGACGGACTCATCTTTACGCCTGCGGATATGGGTGTTGGTGGCGACGTCGTGTCAAACGTTAAGAAAACGTGGGAGGCAATGTTCAAGTGGAAGCCTCCCGAGTTCAACACAATCGACTTTTTAGTATCGACGAAGAAAAACGACCAGCAAAATGATTATGTCGGAAACATATTTAATGAGGGGACATCGACACACAAGGGGGCTGATATTACACAATACAAGTCGCTGATTTTGAGAGTTGGGTTCGATGAGAAGAAGCACGGTTATTTGAACCCTTGTGAAGACGTCATTGATGACCGATTGCCCGTTTACAAGGATAATCTGGACGATGAAGAGACATACAAGCCAATTCCGTTTTATCCAACAAAACCATATGATCCAAACGCATGTAAGTGTAATGTTGTTTTAATAGAGGGGTCGTATGGTGTTCTTCACATGATGACTGAGGATAAGACTGAGACGTTTGAAGATGACACCATCGTAGAGTTTCGTTATGACAAGACTAAAGAGCCTGGATTCAACTGGATTCCGATTCGTGTGCGTTATGACAAAACGGCAGAATACAAGGCGGGTGGTAAGAATTATGGCAACGCTTACCACGTGGCTGAGAGTGTTTGGCGAACAATTCACGACCCAATCACAACACAAATGATCACAACTGGTAGCGGAATTCCAGACATTGTAGGTGACGACGATGTTTACTATAATCGCAGTGGAGACAGCAAGACGCGAGCATTGCGCGATTTCCACAACTTGTATGTTAAACGCAAGGTGATTATGAGCGTCAGTCATCCGGGAAACAAGTTGATTGACTTGACAGTTGGTAAAGGAGGCGACTTTTCAAAGTGGATTGCGTCTAAATTGTCGTTTGTATTTGGTGTAGACGTTTCCCGCGACAATATTGAGAACAGGCTTGATGGAGCGTGTGCGAGGTATTTGAACTATAAGAAGAGCACGAAGGCAGTTCCATCGGCACTCTTTGTGCACGGAAATAGTGGACTAAACATTCGTAGCGGAGAAGCGTGTTTTACAGACAAGGGACGAGAAATTGTGAGAGCAGTGTTAGGTGAAGGCCCAAAAGACGAGAAGAAGTTGGGGCGAGGCGTCTTTAAGAATTATGGACAAGGAGAAAGGGGATTTAATGTTGTATCGTGTCAATTCGCGCTTCACTATTTCTTTGAGAACAACAGTATGCTTCACAATTTCCTGAGAAATGTAAGCGAATGTTGCAAAATGGGAGGGTATTTCATCGGAACTTGCTATGATGGACGCGAAGTGTTTAAACTGCTGGAAGACAAAAAACAGGGAGAAAGCGTTATACAGCGTGTGGATGGAAAGAAAATATGGGAAGTCATTAAGCAGTATGATAGCGATACGCTTGAAAACGATGCCACATCAGTTGGAATGGCGATTGACGTGTATCAGGAGACGATTAACAAGACATTTCGCGAGTATCTGGTGAATTTCAATTATTTGGACAAACTTATGCGGGAATATGGATTTGAAAAAGCGTCGTCGGCTGAAACAAAGGACATCGGTGGTAGATCGGTGGGAACTTTTAATGATTGCTATTACTTGATGAAGAGCGAAATTAACAAGAACCCCGACTTGGAGAAAGAATATGGGCGGTCAATGGATATGACTAGCGCAGAGAAAACAGTGTCTTTCTTGAACAACTACTTCATTTATAAAAAGGTTAGGGATGTTGATGCTAAGAATGTGATGGCTATTCACATTGGAACAACGAAGAGCGAAGAGATTGCGGTTGCTGAACTTGAACCCAAGACAAAGAAGAACAAATCGCGTAAATTGGTCGGAAAGAAGGTGAAACTCGTTATAGTGGGTGATGAAGACGTGAAAGTTGAAGATGATGCTAAGTTGGTTCTAAATGACTCGGGTGATGTTGGTGTTGCAATTACGATTAAGCCTAAGAGGACTACTACTGTGAAGAAGCGGGTAAAGCCTCAAAATTAGTTGGGGTCATCATACCTGTCGTTTTTGCCCTAAACCAGATATTTTGTGTAAAAATCATATAAATACAACATCATTTAAAAGATATACACCAATGTGTTCATTTATGATGCCTCGCGTGTATGGACGATTAATGCCCGACAGTTTGAATCTTGTTTTTACCAACAATTGTGATGTAAAGCCAATTATAAATGTCAGTTTATTGAATTACTTATCACTCGCCACGAAAGCAACTGAACAATATTCTGAAATATGGGATACAATGATTAAAATAACAAATATGTATGAGAATTTAGGTGACAAACCTAAATTTTATTATGAAATACGTGAAATTTTGGATGTTTTTAAATTGTCTATAAACAACACCGAAACCATTGTCCAGTGTGACAAACAACTCATTAAAACGGTTCTTGAACGTATTTATAATTGTAAAAAAGGAGCCAACAAAATAATTAAAATAAGCCACATTTTTTCACAGGTAGAAATCGACATTATCTACATTCTCTCGCTCTGTTTCAATGAAGTTTATATTTACAATCCGGCATCAAGTTCCGTTTTTTTGTCTGAAAAGTATGTCGTTTGCAAAGATTTCAAATTAACAAGTACTACTTATTTGAATAACATTTTCAGGCAAATTCTCTGTGAAGTAAAAATAGCAATTGAACAAAATGCGGAGTGTGTTTCTCTTTATAACCGAAAAATCAACAATAATTACATGAACACACTTATTGAAGCGAATTCTGTAATAGGTCAGCAACAGCTCGAAGCAATAAACAATACAATAACACTTATTGAACAAGGAAAGAAGAATGAAAAGATAGAGGCACTAAAAAAACAGCAGGCATTGAAATGTGCGGAATGGAATAAGAAATTCGGAGTGCGTTTTAACAATAACAGTGATAAAGATGAATTGGAGAGCATTTAAGCACAAACAGTGCGATGTTGGCGAAATTTCTGACCACGATTGTTACACACTTGTTCTTTCTTTGTAATGTTGATGTTTAGCGAAGCTTCGCCAGTATATTTACGACAACACTCTCCCCCGCTGTTAGAGTTAATATCGCCAGCAATTGTGTTGTATTTAAGACGAAGAAGCCTCTCTCCACCTGATACTGCGCCTTGTGTGCTGAATTTTGAATTGTTTGGCTTGTATGTAATTTGACAATTACACGTTGAAGCATCTTCCGCGCAATTTCCATATACTTTTCCAGTGGTATTGTCAACTCTTGTCGGTAAGTTGCGCTCATATGTTTCACATTTTCTTCTTAAATATTGCGAATTAGTGTAACTATATTTATTGTCGTTTGTATATGACCCCCCCGATTTTTTACTGTTAATTGTTGATTTTATTACTGGATTATAACACGCACTTGTATTGGAGCACTGAGATAAGTTGTCTTTATTTATTGCCGTTGTAAATTTTGGAGAAGGTGTACTACATTCACAACTCATCCAACGATAAACAGGCAATCCGCGACTACCGTAATTACCACATCCAAAGCAACCATTATTAGCACTTATGGTATTGTATTTAAACATAGCAGAACCTTGTTCTAGTTTAATCTTGGGCATTTTGTGTTATAATTTGCGGAGAGAAAAATAAAAGGATAATCCAAGTTATTTTTGCTGACACTATTATATAAAAATGGAGAGCATTTTGTTTAACACTATTCTAGTTATATTGACTGCTTATTTAATGAGTTATTTAATAAACAAAGTGTGGCCCTATTTATTAAAGAGAGAAGGACTTGAGAATTATCAAGATTATTCGGGGAACACCGATGAGATGAAAATATTGGTGTATAAAAATGCTGGTAACATCGCATCTCTTAAAGACGCAGTTGATAGACTCATTCAGTCGTCAACTGAAACTCAAGGTAGACTGAGTTCTTTAGAAAAAGAACACGAAAATCTCAATAATGTTTTAAAAGAAACCAAGGCAACCGCAGATGAAACCAAGGCAAACGTGAATAGTGCGGTGAGCGACTATAAAGCTCAGGGCGACCAACAGGCAGACGCATTAAACAACTTAACTTTTGAAGAAGACGCTGATAATTAAAAATCTCTCGATACTATAACTATGTCTAATTTCTTTAAAAGTGTAGTGGAAGATGCTGAAAAAGTAGAAGAAGAGTTATTGGGACCGGATTACAAATATTATCAGCATATTAAGACGCCCGAAGAATTAGGAATGAGTGACTCTGGGTCAATTAGTGCTCTTGGAAAGGACATTAATGGCATTATTAATTATGTGGAACTGCTTGTTACTGGTAGAGGTGATGCTAACAAAAACAATGGCGGTCGGCCGCTCGGAGACAGATTCTTCTTAAAAACTGGCGGACAGTGTAAGGACCAGGCAACCGGTAAATTGGTTGACCGCTATATGTATATAGATAATGTGCCAGACGGAGCGATCCCTTTTGTTAGCAGTGGAATAGGATATAAATTTACTACATTTGAAGGACTTATACCAGGCATTCTTAGTGATATTGACAAAATCAACCCGATGGACATGTTTAAAGCGTTCTCTCAAGACAGTGAGCCGGCATGTCGTGAAATAACTCTTGAGACTATTAACAAAGAGGGCAATGTCGGTAGTGAAACACGGTTTTTACCGCTTGACGAAATTAATGTTATAGAAGCCAACAATAAAAAGCAGAAAATAGTAGTGAAACCAACATATAAGGATTCAGATGCGTTTAAACCAGAATTAACAAAGCAGGAGAGAAAACAACAGAAAGAAGAAGAAGCGCGGAGGAAGAAAGAGGAGGCACTCAAAAAGAAAGAGGAGGCGCGGAAGAAGAAAGAAGAGGAAGCGGCAGCGGCCAAAAAGAGGAAGGAAGAGGAAGTTCAAAGGAAGAAGGAAGAAAAAGCTGCTAAACTGGCGGCTAAATTGGCAGCAAAAAAGAAGAGAGAAGGATTCACAAACGAATACGATGATTATACGTTTGTTGAAGAAAGTCAAACCATATTTACATTAGACAATATTTACTTGACATCTGTCGGCTTGTTATATCTTTATATAATTTACAGACTTATCACTAAGCCAAAAGCATTGTGAGCAAGCAGATACAAATGATGCGGCAATTAAAATAAAAGCGCAAATCATAAATCCAATAATGACCATTATATAAGTAATTTAATAGTCATTTAAGTAAAAATTGATGTTTAATGTTTTCGGTTCTTGCGAGATTTACTGTGATTCTTGCGAGTTTTGTGGTGGCGACCGCCAATTCCAAACCATTTTGTAATTTGATTAAAAGCATTCAGTGTTGCGTTTTTCGCTTTTTCACCAAGGGTTTTCGCTTTTTCACCAAGGGTTTTCGCATTTTCACCAAGGGTTTTCGCATTTTTACCATCTGCAGTATTGGCTTTAACAACCGTTTCGTCTGCGACAACAGGTTCGTCTGCGCCAACAGTATCGGGTGGGACAACTGGGGCACTGTTGTAGACACCATTTCCACCACGCATTCGTTTTGTTGTCATTCGTTTACTCCTTCTTAAACGTCTAGTTTTGCGCATTTATTATACATTTTTGTTATATTTTATTTTTGAATTAAGTTTTAAGCATAACGCTTTTTATTATTTCTATCTTTTATAACAGCGAACATCTTCTTAACCCGAACAACATCAGACGAATCAGCAACACTTTTGTTATCCTGAACTAACAAATCGCCTGCGTTTTTAACAGTTGTTTGTTTAACTCCCGATCGACGACCTTCTTGGCGAGCAATTATCTTGAACGATGGATTTCTTTCTACGTTTGACATTATTGTTATATAATTATTAAACAAAAAATATTAATCTGTTCGAAATTATTATTCTTAATTCGTTGATGTCAAACAAGCTTGTTCGGTTAAAATCCTCGGAGACACGTTCATAGTTGTCAATTCCTGAAAGAGCAACTTACACGAATATGGTAGTTCTACATATGAGAAGTCTACGCGGTTGTCACAAGTTTTACACAAATGAATATCACGGCTATCATTGAAACTCGCTGTCATTCCACACTTATTACATACGTGTATTTGGAATTTGTCAGATGAATCATACAACCGTCCCTTTGTAAATCGCGAAATTCCGTGTGAAATCGTGCAGTCGCGCTCCATCTCTCCAAATCGGTGACCTCCATCGCGAGACCTCCCTTCTGCTGGCTGACGCGTGAGAACCACCATCGGTCCAATGCTGCGACTGTGTTGCTTATCCTTAACCATGTGCTTCAATCGCTGATAGAACGCTGGTCCCATAAATACGCTAGTTTCCATCTGTTCTCCAGTCATTCCATTCATTAGAACTTCATTCCCGTGCTTTTCAAAGCCAACTTTGGTCAATTCCTTGCTTATAAATTCAACAGACAGGTCATTGAAACTGGTTCCATCTCCGAACATACCGATTTGGAGCAGAACCTTGCCGAGGAGCGTTTCCTTAAGCTGAGCAATTGTCATACGCGAAGGGATTGCGTGAGGATTAATAATGATGTCTGGCCGCACACCATCAGCAGTGAAAGGCATATCTTCCTCATTCATAATGACACCTGTGGTTCCCTTTTGTCCGTGTCTTGAACTGAGCTTGTCGCCGATGATTGGCTGGCGATATGCCCTCACTCGCACCTTACAGAAACTGTATCCATCTCCATTACAGTCGATGTAGTTCTTATCCACATAGCATTCCTCGCGTGTGCGATATGTGTGGCTTTCATCCTGAAATTTTACGACCTTTGTATGATCATTGCGATTTTCCTTAATAGGCACTACCTTTCCAATTATAACGTCGTTATCCTTAATAAGCGTATTTTCAGGCATAACACCCTTGCTTGTGAGCTTGCTGTAATTGGCAAACTTCATCCCCTTTGTCTTGGACGCATCTGGACGACAGCGAATCTCCTCGTCGCCGTGAATCTTCTTGTCTTCGTCACGCTCAGTGTGATAAATTGTCGCACAAAACAGACCACGCTCGATTGCTCCGCGATTTACGATGATTGAATCCTCTTGATTGTAACCTGAGTAAGTAGCAATAGCAACTATGACCATTGAGCCAGACGGTGCTTGATTTAGCTTCATAATGTTCATAACACGCGTATCAACGAGGGGGCGCATTGGTGTTGATAGAACATAAGCCGTCTTGTCCATTCGTGAGTCATAATTCGTCATATACACACCCATCGACTGCTTACCCATAGCGCACTGATATGTGTTCCTAGGGGATTGATTGTGCTCAGGAAATGGGATACAAGATGCGACAACACCGAAAATAGTGCTTGGATGAATCTCACAATGTGTGTAGTTGTAGCGACAAGTTTTCCCATCGACATCAACGTCTTCTGACAGCTTATCGGGCGTCATCGCAATCATACAATAATTTTGCTCTTCGACATCAATGTATTCAAGAACCGATTCAGACAGATTGTGATTTGTAAAGAGGTCATCCCACGTTAGTTCGTGATTCTTCAAGCGCATTATGACGTCATCAGTAAGCAGAATCTTGTTGTTCCTAACCTTCAAGAGAGGACGAGTAAGACGCCCGCCATCAGTGTAAACGCGAATTTCCAAGTTCTTAATGTCAAAGATGATTGCCGTGTATATGTTAAGGATTCCTTGATACTTTTTCTCCTTGAGGTCAGAATACAATGTAACAGGGTCATCTGTCACTCCAAGCCAATTGCCATTGACAAACACCTTTACTTTACCATAAACATCGGACGGAGTCGTTAAATCTGTGAACTTGATGATTTCAGGGAGAATGTAATCAATTGATGGTTGACTACTGGATGACGTGCTGACGTGAGTGAGATAACTGAGGTTCTTTACGACACCGATTGATGCACCCTCTGGTGTTTCTGCCGGGCAAAGAAATCCCCACGTTGTAGCGTGAAGTTTGCGAGGCTGAACGAGTTTTCCACTTTTGTCAATCGGGGTGTTGATGCGACGTAAGTGACTGAGAGAACTGGGGTAACTCAGACGATTGAGAACTTGAGCGACGCCGACCTTGGTGTTATTGCCGGATCCAGTGCCTTTGGCGCCGAAATCACCAGTAGAAAGCGAACGCTTAAATCCATTGTCCAAAATTGTAGTCTTGACTATCTTATAGACATTTGTGTCGTTGATGATGTTCAGATAGTCATCCCGAGAGCGCCACGAACCAGTCTTAATTTCATTCTTAATTTGCTTGCGCATGTCCTTGACAAGGTTATTGAAAAGGTTGCGCCCAAGATTGTTGAGGAGAACACCGGTGGCGTCGACTTGCTTGTTAACATATGAATCGCGGTCATCCTCTTTAATCCAGCCGAAATAGCACTGAAGAATGCGATTGGCCATGTATCCGAGATAATATATTTTTTGCTCGTGTGTTGGCGCATTAGGGAAAAGGTCATTTGCCAAGACGTCCTCTGTGAATTCGCGCTTCTTCTTATCGCCGTTTGCTTTATTCATTCCGATCTGAGTGAACATTGCTTGACTGGTGATGTGAACCATCGCTTCCTCTTGAGTCATATATTTGCTAGCGTCAACAATGGATGCCTTAAGAACTGAAAGCATTTTCTCCATCTTAGAATCTCCCATATTTAAGACGATGTATTCGCAAATTTTCTTGTCGCTTTCAACACCAAGAGCACGAAAGAGAACGAACACCGGAATTGGGTTCTTCAGGCGAGGAATCTTGATATAGAGGCTGTGTCCAAATCCGTTGTCCTTCGCCGAAATCATCATGTTAATCTGTTTTGCTGAGATGCAAATGAAATCAGGGACAGCCTTGAGTTCAGCCACAACTAGCCACTTGGAATTGTTTTTGCTAGCATTGAAGCAGTAAATCTTATTGTCGGCTGCGCGTTCCTGGGCCAGCACCGTCTTTTCACTGCCATTGATGATGAAATAACCTCCGGGGTCCATACGGCACTCACCAGTAACCTCAGGTGCCAAATGAGGATACTGTGTAAGCACACAAATCGACGACTTGAGCATAATTGGCATCTTTCCAATATGAATCTTGGGGATTACACGGTGAAACGTTTGAGCCCCGTCTACTATGATTTTAATGTTCATATCGACGACCATTGTGGATGAATATGTGAAATTACGCAATCTTGCCTCTTGAGGAAACATAATCTTTGTAGCACCATTGTTTTCGTGAATCTGCGGGCGATAAAGGTGGAAGTTGTCAAACGTCACATAAACGTCGATTACCGGCTCGTCACTTGTGCTTCCTTCTGGAGCATCGAGACTTGGTTCATAATGCACGTGAATTGGATTGAACATATTGATTGTCTTCTTCAATTCAACTGTTATAAATGTATTATATGACTCAATCTGATGACGCACGAGCCGATTGAGATGCTGCTCGTCGAAATACGATTTGATAATCTCCCAGGGAGCCTCAACGTATTCTTCAACGGAGTACATTTTTTGCTTGAATTGTTGGTTGTTGTAGCTATTAATTACATAAATACTAGTCTTTAAGTAGGTTTCAATTTTTTATATAGACATTTCTCTCTCTTTCATATCAACAACCACAACTTGCCAGTTCTTAACTGCAAACAAATACCATTTGGTCCTCATCAATTGAAAAATTAGTATTTGCTACTAGTTGTAGTATACCGTGTGGTTGTTGTTCTCTTATGTGATACCTACGACTTCGGTCATTTTTCTGTAAATGTCCGTGTATATTAGTTTTTATGTGGGTTAAATATATTATACGAATGGAGAATTGGGCGTTAATAGCAATTATATTGGTTATTTCTCTCTGTGAATCGGCTGGTCAGAGTTGTCTTAAGAAGTTGTTCGTTAATCCTGACAAGAAGTACTTGTATTTTGTTGCTGTGATCTTTTACTCGATAGTTTGCTACTTACTCATAATGTCATACAAGTATAAGGGTATGGGTTTGGTGAACATACTTTGGAGTGGAATGTCGATTCTTGTTATTTGTTCGGTCGGTATAGCCTTCTTTGGAGAGAAAATAACACTAATGGATAAGATTGGAATGGCTCTTATTGTTTGTGGTATGATATGTGTTTTATGGGAAGGAGGGCATTAATGAGGTAAATTGCGATATATTTAGTCATAATTTATTATAATGAGCAAAAGCATAATAATAAATACTGATTACTTATCAACCAAGAAAAATAGAGGTGGTGGAGAGAAACCAATTAGAAATACGTCATTGAAGCCTAATAAAATTAAACAGGCGCTTATTAACAGAATAAAGACGTATCATAGTGAATTACTTAATAAAGATAGAATTGAGGGTGAAGCGACGGTTGTAGCTGAAACACCTAAGAGTGAGTTTGAAGAATCGGTGGAAATGTTTAATCAAATGGCAAAAGAAAAAGACAGGCGAGATGAGAGACGTAAGATGCGGTTTAATGCGAATCTGGCTTCTGGAACTCAGATTGACCTTCCATCACCTGCATATTTGGAGGAATCTCGCACTCGTAAAAATCGTCCAAACAACAACAACAATACAACATTTAAAATAACGGCAAATGATAATGTACCATATGGCATACTCAAGGGAGGTTCAAAACCAACGTATCGCCAGTTCTCTCAATCACAACAACATATTCAGAACTCGCCAACACCTGTTAGTGAAACACTAGAAATAAACACAGAGGTTCAAAATGAACAGGTCCCTTCGCTTGAACCCGAAACTAGATTGCCTTCACCCGAAACAATATATTATGAGAGAAGCAAACGTTTCGACGATTTTAAAAAACGGTTTAATCAGAAATTACAGCAAAAGGCGTCGCAACTTGATGCACCAGGAACACGCTGTATTCGCAAAAAAGTAAAGAAACATCGCACACTCGGAAAACACAAGGGAAAAATCAGCATTCTCGTAAAAAACTACGAAACTCGTCGCAAGATTGAGAAGGAATGCGCAATTTTAAAAGAAAAGCCAATCGGTGTTGTAAAGGATTTCTTGAGAGAACGCGGTTTCATTAAAATGGGAAGCAGTGCGCCAGATCACATACTGAGACAAATGTATGAAAGTTGTTTTCTTAGTGGAGATGTGAATAACCTTAATGGAGAGAACTTGCTACACAATTATTTACACGACGACAATCAAAATGCTTAATAACCATATTTCCAAAGTGATTTAAAGCATTCTCTCTACTTAATTTAACAATCCAATTCAATAAATGCCCGCATCAAAATCACACCATTCCTGTTATTTTGATGCTGTTAAAGAAAACACTTCCAAATATGGAGAGAAGACAGTTGTTCTAATGATGACTGGCACTTTCTACGAGATTTACGCTCTCCGTGATAATACCACTGACGAAATTACTGGTTGTAATGGACTTCACGAGATTATGAAGATTACTCACCTAAATTACTCTGAGAAGCACTCTGCCGAGTTTGAGAACAAGACGATCATGCAATTCGGTTTTAGAGATTACAGCATTGACAAATATCTGGCTATTTTTAATGAAGCAGGTTGGACTGTTGCTGTTTACGAACAACACGCAATTGAAGGAGAGAAACATATGGAACGCAAGCTCGACCGCATTTTCTCTCCAGGAACATCTTTTTACACTAATGAACAATCAATAACAAACAACATTATGTGTATTTGGATGAAACGCACGATAGCTAATGTTCGTGCGCCCGAACGATGTGTCTTTGGAATGTCTTCTCTCGACATTTACACAGGAAAAATAGTAATTCACGAGTACGAAGTTCAAAAATACAAGCATCAAACCACCAGTTACGACGAATTGGAGCGATTTTACAGCGTATTTCGCCCGAATGAAGTGATTTTCATTTATGATGGTGTGTCAATAGACGCAGTCGTCGATATTATAAAGTATTTGAATATTGGAGTCAGCACACGCAGGATTCAGCTTGACGCAGATGATGTTCTCTCCAAAAACGTGCGAAAGTGTGAGAAACAAGTGTATCGCGAGGAAATCACTCGGACTTATTATGATTTCGTTGATTATCACGAGTTTTGCGATAGTTCGATGCTGAATATGTATGAATTCGCATTTCAATCACTCTGTTATTTGTTGGCGTTCACGAGTGAGCATAACAACAATCTTACAAAACACGTCAAAACCCCAGTGCTTTTTACTGACAATAAACACGTCATTTTAGCAAATCATTCTCTCCAACAACTCAATATTATTCGTGATGGTGTTAATGTGAGAAACGGTGTTCTCTCATCTGTTGCCAACTTCATTACAAGCAAAACTGCCACCGACATGGGTTCACGTGAACTAAAGAGCAATTTGTTGAATCCCACTACGGATGAGGACTTTCTCAACAACGAATACAACATTACAAATTACATTGTGGAGAGAAACACACGCGACGATGTGTTTTCAGGGCTTCGCACTATTGTTCTCTCCAAAACAAGCGACATCGAGAAGATTTATCGCCGACTGCTTCTCAATGACGCAGTTCCAAGCACCATCAAGACGCTTTACGATGATCTTATGCGAATTGTGGATTATTCAGAGAGACATCTGACTGCTTGCGGTGATCTCGATGAATATCTCCAGTATAAGCATGATATCAGTGTGGCGGATGCCTGTACTGCTTTATTGAAAATCACTAATTATATTGCGATGAATCTTAGAATAAACGCATGCACCAGCGGAAGCAAGAAGATTGAAGAGAATATTTTCGTAGAAGGCGTTAATTTGGAGTTGGATGTGGTGCATTTGTCTAAGACGGATGCTTATGCCAAGTTAAATAGCATCAAGAAAGAATTGGAGAAGTTGATTGAAGCATCTGACGCTAAAACGAAGTCAAAGAGCAAAAAGAAGACCGAAGATGAAGAGGACTCGGGCTTGATTGTCATTCATCAAACTGAAAAGTTGCCACTTAACCTCAAATTGACAGCACGTCGGGCGAAATTGCTGGAGGATTCTCTCAAAATCTCGTCTGTTTCAATCAATGCATCGCAGTTCTCTTTCGCAACAGCATCACAGTCAGGCAAGTTCATTCATCATCCTGTTATTAATCAACTGGCAATCGATATTAATGTTTACGAAGCCAAGTTGATGACATTGATTAACGAGCAATTCAAGCAATTCATTGGGCAACTCACTGAACTCTTTGTTGCCGAGTTTGATTGTGTCATTAATTATGTGACTGCACTTGATTTGGCGACAACCAAGGCGTACATTGCAACGAAATACAATTATTGTTGCCCAGACATTGATATGGACGCAGACAAGTCGTTTATTGATGTCAAAGAATTACGTCATGTCCTCATTGAACACTTACAGACCAATGAGATTTACGTACCAAATGATGTTTGTTTGGGGAGAGAAAAAGACGGAATCTTGCTTTTTGGCACGAATTCAGTTGGTAAATCGTCGCTTATTAAATCCATTGGTATTTCTCTCGTTATGGCTCAGGCTGGCTTGTTTGTTCCAGCAACAGAATTCAAATACAAGCCATACAAGATGATTATGACGCGAATTCTGGGCAATGACAATATCTTCAAGGGGTTGAGCACATTTATTGTAGAGATGACGGAACTCAAGACGATTCTCACAATGGCAACAAAAGACAGTCTGGTTCTCGGAGATGAGGTGTGTTCGGGGACGGAATCAGTGAGTGCCATTAGCATTTTCGCGGCGGCACTGATGAAACTTCATGACATCCGATCCACATTCATTTTCGCAACACATTTTCATGAGGTCGTTAAGTTGGATGCGATTAAGGCACTGGAGAGAATGATGCTCAAGCACATGAAGGTGGCATACAATGCGGAGACGGATGCACTGGAATATGTGCGTGTTATGTGTGATGGAGTGGGTGATACGAATTATGGTCTGGAGGTGTGTCGTTCTCTAAATATGCCAATGGATTTCTTGGATGTCGCGTATGGTGTGAGGAAAATAGTGGCACCTGAATCGAAATCCCTGTTAGATTACGATGGATCGAGGTATAATGCGAGCAAAATTAAGCACAAGTGCGAGATGTGTGGAGAGAACGCAGACGAAGTCCACCATCTTCAGGAGCAACACACAGCGGATTCACGTGGATTCATTGGAACATTTAATAAAAACCACAAGGCCAACCTGATGTCAGTATGTGATAAGTGTCATGACAAGATTCACTCTAAAAATCCCAACAAAAAATTGGTTAAGAAACAGAGAACAACCAAAGGACATAAACTTTCTGACTAAAATGTACAGCAAAAAATGAAAGCAACGAAAATGGTGGATTTGTATTCTTATTGGATGACAGCTCATTTTTTGTTGTATAAAGCGTTTGAACAATATGCACCCACATGGATGTCACCTTATCCAGCATTATTAATCGGATTTTTCGTTCAATTATACATTTTTTATGCAGGACGCAAGACATTAAAGAGATCGTTCATTGTAGCGGTATTTATTTGGAAGTTATCAATGTTATTACTGACGAGGTTTAACATGGATTGGCGGACAATTGTGGCGAATTCAGAGTTGTTTACAATATATTTATTGTTTATTAGCATCAGGGGCGTCTCCTTCAAAAACTTATACACAAATGCGATTTATAAAACGGAACAATCACAGAAAACTTTATCTGATTTTGTGAAATTTAGATTGTCAAATATATTGTAAACGACATTTTATTTTACTTACTATTTTCGGCAATTTTGTAGAAAATAATTTTATAATACAATTATATATAAATGAAACCCATTAAAAAACACGACTAGAAAAAAGAGGATGAGCATCAAAAAACGGAAACAATCGTCTGCTACTACTAAACGTAATTTGAAATGGGGTTCTAAGAAAACCAAGAAAAACATTATTGGTGGTGGAAAATTTGAAGAAAAAGACTCCTTAGAACTTAAATAAAAACTATTTTATCTGTTCTAAATTATATATTCAATGAAAACAGCACATAAACGGTCGGGTTCATCCCACGGAACTCGTAAAAATCGAGGAGGTCAAGGTCAAACTTTTATGCGTGGATTCATCACCATGATGCTTGAGTCGCTCATTATGATTAAACTGTATCACTGGAAGACACACAGTTTCTCGTCGCACAAGGCAACCGATGACCTTTATGCCAAATTAAATGAGAACATGGACAACTTTGTTGAGGTTCTTATGGGCAAGATGGCTGGAACACGCGCCGATTTTCTCTCGACGAAGAGTATTAAGATGGTTGACCTTAGCAACAAGAAACAACTCGTTGGTAGGGTGAATGTCATTAAGGGATATTTGTCTGCTATGGAAAAGACTATTCCACTCGCAAACGCAACTGATTTACTCAACATTCGCGACGAAATCCTCGCCGATTTAAACACGTTCTTGTATTTACTTACACTGGATTGAGTTTGATGTCGCACGTTCCTTTGTTGCACGTTGCTTGTTTAAAAATGCGGCGTTTTAATATGGTCGTCATACCAGTTAAAATTGGCGAAGGATTCTTTGGACTAGTAATCGCGTGTCCGCGTGCTGTAATATGACGTTTAGAAATCATTATCTCTATACTTTATATTAAGAAATTAATATGCTTGACTCGTCACTTTTGTTTTTGAGAGAAAATTGGTCGGATATATTGTTTTTTGTGTTGCTTATGGTTGTTTATATGATTTTTGTGACTCTTAGGAATGGTGTTGATAAAATTGCGAAAGACAGTGAAGGAGATAAAAAGACAATTAAAACTATCGTTATTGAGACGTTTTTAGGAGATGAATTCTGCGCATCTCACACTGGAAACTCGAACTACTTAGATAAAAGTTGCTCTAAATTAAACAAGGGTATGTGTATGTCAACAGATTGTTGTGTTTATGCCAAGTATGATGGAGAGAAGAGTGGTAAGTGTGTTGCTGGTGGAGAAAATGGACCCACTTATTTGACAAGAGAAGAAGATGATACTCCAATGGAAATGGAGTATTACTACTATAAAAAGAAGAAATTAGGACTCAAAGAAAATTGAAACATTTTGATTGAGAATGATTTAAACATATTTCTCTCCAATTAGTTTATACAACGATGATCATTCCAGTCAGATGCTTCACTTGTGGAAAGGTGATTGCCGATAAGTATGAATATTACCTTCAAGAAGTGCGACGACGTCAGATTGCATCGGGCGTTTCTCAAGACGACGTTGTTTACTTGACAAAGAGCAACGTGGAGAAGACGATTCAAGGTCAAGTGCTCGATGATTTGAAACTGACGAAGATGTGTTGCCGTCGTCATATGCTCACTCATGTGGATATTATTTAAAAGTGAGAGATGTTTTTTGTCTTGGAATAATGTATACGTATGCCCAAGACAAAAGCGAATAGAAAAAAGACGAATAAGAAAGTCAGGTTTGCCAAGTTACGAATTACGCGCAAGTTAAGGAGTAGACGCCGACGTAACCAACCAAAGGTTCGCGACTGTAGTTGGATGAATTTGCCAATGACTAAGCGAGGAGGCGGTGACATTCGTCCTGCTGAAATGCCAGCAGCATATGGTCCAATTCGAGAGGTTATTCCAGTCGTCGGCAAACCCGCGATGTATTTACCCGAAACTGGAGCAGGTTCTTATTATGGATACAACACCAATCCTTCTCTCCCTGACCCAGTTGCTAGTAATGACTATTTTCGAAAAGGAATGATCGGAGGCAGCATTTTACCTCGAGATTTAGTTGATTTAGGGAGAAATACTATGAATTCTATTCAGAGATTCTATGGAACTCTTACATCCCAACCTGTTTCAGAGTCTCCAAACGTTATGGATCAGCCAATTGGAGAGAAAACGAACGTGATTATGCCCCAATCATCTCTTGATTTAGAAAATATTTTATAAACAAAACATTTTAAGGGATTTCTCGGCTTTTTTCTGTGGATATGATATAATAAAATGGACAACGCGTTAAAAACTGTTAAGAGCCTTTGCCGCCCGGCACAACTCTACCTCCTTCTCTCTGCTCTCAGCATTCTCTCCGTCTTCATCTCCACTATGAGCCTCTCCAACTTGCTCGTCAGTGTTGTTGTTGCCCTTGTTTGGACGTTTGTTCTTAACAAGATTTGCCAGGGTGGCTACACGACGATTTCGTGGATTTTAGTGCTTCTCCCCATTCTTGGTGGTCTCGGCCTCTTTGTTGGTATGGGCGCTAGACTTGGTGGTCTCTAAATATGCCTACATGCATGGGGGCTTATTTTTTAATGATGGCTCGCCATATGCTGAACGGCGCCACTAGTTGCCACCAAATATGTTAAATATGCCACACCAACAACACCGAACGCATCATAATAAAATGTGTTGCGAGTGTCTTCTTTAATGACGTCATATTGCTCTTTAAACTGTTCACCTGCTCTACTTCGTTGAATTATGGCGTCGAGTTGTTGTTTCTCTCTCTTTAATTCTTTTTTATAGAGAGAAATCTCAGAGTCATATTTCTTGAGTTGGCCGCTGATTTTCTTGATTTTATTATCATTTTCGGCTTCAGCGAGTGACATATCTTTGAATAAGTTGTTCAAGTTTCTCTCTACATTAAGAAAGTTGGAAGTGGCGTCGGTGGCAATGTTTCGCTGTTTTTCAAGTTTATATGATGGGTAGGCTGACTTGAATTGAGAGAGAAGAAGTGTGAATTGGCGTTTGTATGTGTCGGTTACTGACATTTAGTAGTTTTGCTGTTAATATACTTAAAGATAATAAGTATTTTGAGTATATTTGTATTAATGACCCCGTCAATATGTCTGAACATGATTGTTAAGAATGAATCGCAAGTCATTAAAGAGACACTAGTTAATTTGTGTTCATACTTCAACTTTTCACACTGGGTAATATGCGACACTGGTTCGACCGACGGAACTCAACAGATTATTCTCGATTTCTTTGGAGAGAAAGGAATAAGCGGTGAATTGCTTGAACACGAGTGGCACGACTTTGGACACAATCGTTCTCTCGCATTGGCTGCCGCATATAACAAGTCAGATTACTTACTCGTTTTCGACGCAGATGACCGAATTATAGGTGATTTCAAATTACCGAGTGAGATGACGATGGATTCTTATTATATGCGTTTAGGACAAGGATTTTCGTGGAATCGAATTTTAATTATAAACAACCGCAAAAGATGGAGATTTAAAGGGGTGTTACACGAATTTATTGACCCAATCGAGCCAATAAATGGTACAATATTAATAGAAGGCGATTATTACATTAGTCCTGGTCACGGAGGTTCAAGAAGTAACACGGAAAACAAGTATTTAAAAGATGCCCTAATTTTAGAAAAAGCATTTGAAGATGACATAGACGAAGGCATGAAAAATAGGTATGCGTTTTATTGTGCTCAAAGTTACAGAGACGCAGGCATTCCTGATAAAGCAATTGAGTGGTATAAAAAATGTTTAACCAGAAGCAACTGGATTCAAGAGAAATATTATAGTTCATATATGATTGGCAATTTATACAAACAACTGAATAACATGGAAGAAGCAACTAAATATTGGTTGAAGACATCGGAATATGATTCTGAGAGAATTGAAGGCATTGTCGATTTATGTGAATATTATAGAAGTGTCGGCTCAAACTTGCTGGTAAACTTGCTTTATCATAAATTTAAAGAATACACTAAAAATCCTAGCAACAAATTGTTTGTATTTAATGAAAAATATAAAGATATGCTTGAATACAATAATAGCATTTGTGCCTACTATGTAAACGACAAAAAGAGTGGCTATGAGTGTTGCAAAAAAATATTAAAAAACAAGATAGCACCTATCAATATAATAACACAAACAGAAAACAATAAGAATTTCTATAAAGAGTTTATGGATGCTGACAGTGAGTTTAAAGACATTGACCTAGTTGCTACTCAATGTAACGTATCCAGAGAGAAAGCTCAAGAAACATTACTAAAAAATAATGGTGACATTGTTGCTGCTATAATAGAATTAGTGAATGACGCTTAATAACACAACCTGTAGTAATAAGCAACGATTGCTGTCTTGCTTCCGCGTGTAATCTCACACAATTGTCCAGGACGCATTCCAATTGCCATCGCAATCGGGTCAAACCTCGAAATCTCTGGATACTGCTTGTCATCCATAATATTATATGTCTTTGCGATCTTCGCCTTTTCATCTGCCGAGAGAATGCGATGAGGTGGGACGAGCACGTGGTCAAGTGGATTAAACAGGAGCGTTTTAATCTGGAAGATGTTAACATAATAACCACTCTTGTCGTAGATTGACCTCATTTTGCTGATGAGCGTATCATTTACATTGTCCTTAATAATTATAATCAGGGTGTCAGTGGTCTTGTCGAGGATTTTCTCAGTTTCAAATATGTCCTCAACATAATCATCCACATTATTTGCCCGAATCGGCTTTGTAATGTGGTATTTAACATAGACCTTCTCGGTTGAGTTCAATTCTTCGCGTTTCTTCAAAAGAACGTCGAGCTGGTCATTTGTGTACATTGTGTTTAACTCGTGAATGCTGAAATCGGAGTATTCAGAGATTTCAAAGCCCTGTCGCTGGAGCAAGTCGAGCAAAATGTTGCGCGACAAGTAGAGGCGCGAAATGAATGGTTCAGCGTTGTTGTTGGCCATGTTTTATATTATATTAACTTATTATTTAATACAATATCGTGGATTCAATTTTTTTAATTGTTAATTATAAACTTTTTCTCTCCATCTAAGTCGTTTGGTTCTTCTTTTTCTTCTTCTGCTACATCAGTGAGTAAGGTAACTTCTTTTCTCTCTTCCTCTTCTTTTCGGCGCATTTCAACAAAAGCGTCATATTTCTCTGGTTCAGTCATTGGATCATATGGAACATAAAATTCAGGTGATGGTATGTCTGGATTCAGAAGAGGTTCTTTTGAAACAGCTGTTAATATTTCTGGACGCGGTTTTTCAATTTGAGTATCAGTTATGTCCATGGTAATATTTGGTGATTCTTCTGCCGCTGGTTGCTGTTCTTCTGCCGCTGGTTGCTGTTCTTCTGCCTTTGGTTGCTGTTCTTCTGCCGCTGGTTGCTGTTCTTCTGCCGCTGGTTGCTGTTCTTCTGCCTTTGGTTGCTGTTCTTCTCTCTTGTTGGCATCATTTACAAGTGGAACTCGTTTTTTCAAGATGTTCTCATTGGAATTTAACACATCCACATTATTGCTATATGACATATTGTATAATTGATTAATGTTGTCTTCCGTAATAATACGCATACTTATGTTCATCGTTCCTAATTCCTGCATAAGCAACTTAAATGTGTATGGAACGCGAACAATGCTGAAACTTCGGCCATATCGACTCACATTCTCAACGTTCATTGTATCATCTATTGCCGTTGTAAACTTAATCGGCCCATCCGCACCTGGACTCAAAAACAAATCACGGTCTTCATTATAAATAGCCACAGTTCCAGTGTTATTACAAATAGCCATGTAGTATTCATCTCCTCTTACCATATGCGACTCATTTAAGAAGTGATTCAACCCATTTCCAATGACAGCATCTCGCTCCATCTCACCAATACGTAAACCACCATCATTTGCGCGACCTTGAACGGTTTGACGCGTTAATGCTGTTCTTGGACCACGGGTGCGGTAGTTGATTTTATCTTTTACCATGTGCTTAAGACGCATATAATAAGAAGGACCGATGAAAATGTCGCTCTCCATTTGTTCGCCATTCATTCCATTGTATAGCACCTCATTTCCGCTTGAATGATAACCCATATTTGACAACATCTCTCCATATTCCTCATGTTTAGGACCTTTATTTACGAATCCAGTGCAATCTCCGTAAGCACCATAAAGTGTCCCGGCCTTACCCATAAGCGTCTCAATCAATTGACCAATCGTCATACGACTAGGCAACGCGTGGGGATTAATGATAAGATCAGGGCGAATTCCCTCGGCAGTAAACGGCATATCGCTCTCAGGAATAATGAGTCCGATTGTTCCCTTTTGTCCGCAACGACTACAAAACTTGTCGCCAATTGAAGGATATCGTTCCTCGCGAACACGCACCTTGGCAATTCGGAAGCCTTCTTCACCGTCTGTCATAAATGCCTTATCAACATAGCCCAACTGGCCTTTCTTGGGAGCAACAGATGAATCAACGTATGCGTCTGGTGTATCAACTGTATTAGATGCTCGGCCAATGAGAACCACTTTATCGGAGAGAAGCGTGTTTTCCGCGACGAGCCCGTTATCATCAAGTTGGCTGTAATCATAACCGGGCTTCTTTTTAAAGACATTTTGACCCTCGATCTTCATTATTTTGCTGTCAATCATTGAACCAGAAACCTTGCTACTTTCTTCACGCGTTTCATACATTGAAAAATACGTCATTCTGAAGAGACCGCGGTCGATTGCGCCGCGATTAATGAGAATAGCGTCTTCAACATTGTATCCATTGTAAGACATAATAGCCACAATAGCATTTACACCGTAAGGATGCTCTTCATTATTAATGTATTTCATATATCGGCTTTTAACAAGCGGAATTTGTCCATCATTGAGAACAACACCCATCTTATCAATTCGAACTTGGTAATTCGTATGATAGAGAGAAATGCCCTGTTTGCTCTGTCCGCACGAGAATTGATTTCGAGACACTGGATTATTCTCGGGGAAAATGATTTGATTACCCATCACTCCGAGAATGGTCGTTGGGTGAATTTCCATATGTGTCGCTGGTTGAGCAACGAAATCACGTGGTTCAGTCGCGATTAACACTGCGTCTGACTCCATCGTATCGATATAGTCAATCACACCAGCAGTCTCCTGTAGCAACTCCAACGGCATATCCATCTTAATCTTACTCTTATCCTCTAGAAACCCACTAATCAACTGCTTAAATGTGTATTTACCGGTTTTAAATAGATCAACGATGTTGGGCCTGTAATAATTTATTTTATTGTCTTGAATGTGAATTAACGGGCGACAAGGGCGTCCAGCATCTGTATTCACGTGGAATTCATTGCGCAATATGTCAAATCGGATGCTCGTATATAGAGAAAAGACACCATTACGACGAAGTCCCCTGAGACGCTCCTGAAGTTCTTGTGGATTGCTTATAATTCCAACCCACGCTCCATTAACAAACGCTTTAGTTTGGCGATTAAGCATATCAAAATTGCATTCAGCCAAATAAAGCATACCCAGTTCTCTCAGCATCTTAATGTAGGGATAGCCACTCTCTCCATTGGTAATGTGCGTCATAATTGCAAGATGCTTGTTTAAACCTATGCTACCTCCGTCGGGTGTATCAAGTGGATCAATAATACCCCACTGAGTCATGTGAAGAATACGCGGGCCTACCACCTTTGCGCTGCTGTCGATTGGCAAATTCACCTTGCGTAAGATAGAAACGGCTGAATTAAATGACAGACGATTCAAGTCTTGAACGACACCATCGATATGCGTATGCTCTTGAGAACCCCAATTTCCTTTGAATGCCTTGCGAAATCCGGCTTCCAGAGTACGGTCTTTAAAGGCATTCGTGTAAAACTTCTCAATGAGAGAAATGAAATCTTGATTCTGATAAACGTTCTCATGGAAATAGTATTCCTTGTCGAACTTCTTATAAATCTCTTTCGTCTCCAGGTTCCAGTATTCTCTAAAGAGCTCATAGAGAAGATTGCCTGTGGTTTGGATGCGTTTAAACTTGAAACTATCGCGGTCTGTCGCCGTTTCCTCCTTTTTCACAACTCTCAGCAAACGCCTCACAATGTATCCAATGTAAAGTGCCTTATCTTTGAAGTTGAGCTCGCCCAAATGAGGGAGTAAATAATCCATGAGAATATGCATTACTGATGCTGTCGTCTTCGTTTTCGTCAGGTGTTTAATATAGTCAATCGCCGTTTCTTGAGTGAAAATCGGCCCAGCATCGTGAATACTCGCCCTAAATAGTTCGAGATAGTTGGAATTCTCGTCGATGTTAAGGAGACAATGCTGAATGATTTCTTTGTCGCTAATCACTCCGAGAGTACGCATAAGAATAAAAAGGGGCACGGGTTTTCTGACGTTAGGAATATTGACGACTATATTACCGCCTTGGAGAGAAGACGTGCCGCTCATAATGCGAATGGAGAGCTTACGAATTGGCTTGGAGACATCCTCAGACACAGAACGAATCTCGGCTGAATGTGTGTATTCTTCAGTGCCCTTGTCAGAAATGTTGAGCATATTGTCTGCGAATTTCTCTTGACTAACAATTAATTTCTCTTTACCGTCAATAACGAAATAACCACCGGGATCATTGCGACATTCACCCATATTGAAGCGGACATCCGGAGAGAGACCACCGAGCACACATAAATCGCTCTGAATCATAATTGGCAAACGCCCCAAGAAGATCTTTTCAAGCGTTATTGTTTTCTCAATTCGTTCGCCGGATTCAGTGAGAATCGTGAATTCGGCATCGACGTCGTAGTGAACTGTCATTCCATATGTCATATTGCGCAATCTGGCCTCATTAGGATACATATAGTGGCTTCGGTCGCCATCGTCGTAAATCATAGGACGTCCATAGTAAACCTTGTTGCCATCTTTTCCACCAAAATAAAGACGGCATTGATAGTCAAACTCTTTTGTATCGGCGTTTTGCTTCTTATATATTTTAATGGGGTTCTTCTCTCTGAAATTCTGTTTGATACCGTTTTTAACAAAGTCGTTGTAGGAGTCGATGTGATGTTTAACGAGATTATGTGGCGTCTCCTTAAAGTATTTGTCAATAATCTCCCATGATAATTGTTCTTCGTTCATAGTTCTCTGTTATATTATAGTTTTATATTTTTATATTGTTGTGAATTAAAAATAACTATCATTAATCGCGTAACTATGTTTAACATAATAAGGTTTAGAACTGTGTGATGTTATTAGTTCAAAAGTATGTGATTGGTTTTATTTTTCTTCGGGTAAATTATATATGTTAAGAAATCTGTTAATAGTTGATAAGCCAACGTCTTCTCTCAAACAAGGCGCGGCATTTAACCGGAAAATAAAGTCATACAGAAAGGAGGGATTCGCCAACAATTCGATGCTCGACCAACTCAAGAGCGAATTCGACCAGACTCTCGCACAATATTCTGCCGCATACAATCAATATGTCGCCGATTTAATTAAACATCAAAACTCACCGACCGCGAAGTATGCGAATAGTTTAGTATCCACGCTTACTGGAGAGAAATATATGATAAACAAGTTTGGCTATTTACGCAAATTCGCATCAGATAATTCGTGTGTAACTGGCACAAATATGGTTCTGGATAGCGCCACTATAGCGCAGATTCCTGTTGGTGCCAACCTGGCTGAGAAGGAAGTGTGCGGACTTGAAGGACAGATGATTCAAGACTCAGAGACAAAAGAGGTCTCGTGGGTTGATGAAAAGGGAGTAAGACATATGAAAGATAGCACTGTCCCAATTCCCGAGGGATGCCCCACGAATTTGGTCGGAGTTTCACACGACAACTATTTGGCTATGGCTGGTGGCGACAATTTCACATCGTGTAACACGTCGGCAATTAAAGATGACATTCATCCCACTTTAGTAGCGCTAAATGACAAGTTAATAGAACTATCTTCTAGAATACTGAGAGAATCATCTAAATTACGGGTGTCTTCAGTTGGTTATGAAAAAGCAAGCAAGAATACCGATACAATAATTAAGAACCAACTACTTGAACTTAAGAAGCAAAAAGATAAGTTGCGCCGAATTATGGAACAAACCACGACACTTGATGCAACTATGACAGATAATTCAGCCATAGTGTCTGCGAGTTCTCTCAAATATCTGTTAATTGCGGGTGGAACTGCTGTTGCCATTGGATACTTACTATTTGGCGGAGCCAAGAGTACTAGTGTTGTTTCTGAACATCATTAAAGTATTAAATCTCATTAATATATAAATGAGCGGACAATATGACCCAACAAGTTCCACATTAGACGATATTAAACGTCTTCAACAAATGGAAGAATCACTTTATAAAGAGCTTGAAACGACTAGCGCAAAACAGGCTCTCACAACTATTCCAAACGCAGATAGTTGTTATGGGTATGATTGCACGATTGAAGGGCAAAAATGCCTTTCTGGAAAACCAGGTTCAGGAAATAAGAACTGGGTTTGTAAAAATAAAAAGTGGATTGTTGATACACCCAGCAGTGATAATGACGAACAACCCATTGATTATGGCAAGCAAGGACGCATAATGGACCAGATTGACCAACTTACTCAAATGAGATTGAACATGTTCAAGCAAATTCAGGGACAATTTACTGGAGACCAGAGTGATTTAACCGGCACTCAGAAAGGTCTTGCTAGTCAGCTTGCTTTAGCAAAAGTAGCCGAGGCACAACTGACTGATATGAAAACCCAAGTTCGAAAGTTAGAAGAGATGAAAAATGACAAATTGCGTATGGTTGAGATTGGGTCTTATGAAGCCCAGCGTTATGATGCTTATAAGACGGTCATGTTTTACATATTTCTGGCGGCGGTTTCAATGGTTTTATTGAATAAAACAGCACAACTTGGTGTTTTACCGGATTTTCTCTCAACTGGAATAATAGCGGTTGTGCTTGTTGTTGCTATCATTATGGTTGGCCGTAAATTACTTGACATTGGCGCCCGTTCTCCTTTGAACTTTGATAAATACAATTTCTCAAGTGATCTAGTTGTTCAACAGTCGCAACCTGGTTATGAAACAGTTCTCGACCACGACAAACGGGCTTTTGTGAAGATGCTTTATGGGGCAGAAACCAGTTATGATGACGCAAAACAACAATTAAGTGGTTATACAAAATCCGCCGGCGAAGAAATTCAAAAGGTTTATGGCGATGGTGTCAGTGCGTTTGGTCTTAATGGAAGTGTAGACCGTGTTAAGATAGAGAGAATTGCGCCACCATCGGCCAGTTTGTCGATGCCAAATGTTGAGAATTTCGCGGCTTTTTAAATGTAATGGACAACGAGTTATTTCGTCGGTAATTCAAATGGATTATGTGCGATGTTAAAGCCATCGGCCATAATTTAATGCCATCGGCCATAATTTAAAGCCATCGGCCATAATTTAATGCCATCGGCCATAATTTAAAGCCATCGGCCATAATTTAATGCCCACATAATATAACAACAATGGATGCTAAATTGGCCGAACTCATAAAAAAGGCGAATTTTAATATTCAACCTCAGTGTGACGCTGGATGTCAACAGAGAAAACGAGAACAAGACCTCTTCGTTGAATACCAAAAGGCACTCAACCAAATGCGCGAGGCACCACGTATAGTAGACCAAGCTGAAGAGAAATATTATGTTTATTCAGGAAAATCGGCAGAGTATGAGAGAAAAAAGGAAGTAGAATCTAACAGAGAAGTCGCGGAATTGGCGGGAGATTTGAAATCCAAGTTCGCCAAACAAGACGCGATTATAAAAGACCAGGAAATCAGCATAACGGATCTCACCAAATACAAGACTTATTTGTTTGAATTGAGGAAGAAAACGGTGGATGAATTGGAGGCTACGAAAGCGGAAATTGAGAGAAAAACGGCAGACTCTGAAATTGGATACCGTGGTGGATATTATGACGAACAAGATGTAGAGCAGACCAACAAATGGAATCGCTTGTTTCGGCAGATTTATTGGATGGTAATTATAATCTTCGTTGTTGTAGTTATTTATAATGGCTCTTATACTACACGACAACCATACATTTATTTGGCGATGATTCTGTTGTATCCATATGTAATTAGGTGGATTGTTCGGCTTACAAATGCAGTAAGAATGGCAGATGTCAAGCTGGATTATGTGAATAAAGAGGAAGAAATAACGAATTCTCTCAAAAATTAAGTGTTTTACATTTTGTATGAGGTAAATTATATTTTACTTTATATATATGCCATTTATTAGTAGTTATAATGGAGCTATGAAAATATTATCGGCAATAGGAAATGGAAATTGTAAAGAAAGTTGTAAAACATCATGGATACGTAATTTAAAATATGCATTAAAAACTAAAACAAATCCTTTAGGATTAAACATAAAACAACGTAAAAATATGACTGAAAAACTTAAAAGTGTTTCTGGTAAAAATGCTATAAAAACATTAAAAAAATATAAAAATAGAAAATCTCCTCCATACCCAGCAAATGAAAATTGTAATAAAACAATTGTTGGTAATGATGGGAACAAATATATATCTAAACCAAACAAAAATAACATTTGTTCTTGGAAGAAAATATAAATGTTAAAAGATGTAAAAACCTACTTAAAGAAACTATGTTAGTATATGTTGGCGGTGTGTCCGAGTGGTTAAGGAGGTAATTTTAAAAGGTGTTCTCGCATTTAATTAGAACCACACAGCAATTGACAATGATTACAGGGCTCTGCCCACGTAGGTTCGAATCCTACCACCGCTATATATACATTTCGTTTTCAGCTAATAGCCACGGAAATCCCATATTCGTGGTTACAATCGAAAACATACAGCAACAATTTAAAAAATGTTTGGTGTCTCTTACATCAACACACTATACTAGGCGCTCAACGAATTTATGTAACATAAGAGAGGTTTGTTGTTCGTCGGCAGAAAATGCTTTTCTGTTTCTACACAAAAGCATTTTTAATTGGCAACAGTTTAAAAACTTATTTTAAACCGAGAATATATGGTTGCGAAAATACAACCTCTGTTACTTATTTTAGCAATAATAGTTCTTACTTATTTTTTATATTATTCTTTCTCTCTTTCTCTCGACAAACATCCAACTATAATGACAGAAGGTTTCACTCATTGGACTACTAAGAAACATCTTGATGGTCTGACCCCTGTTCAAAAAAGATTCGCAGTTGAACACGAGTTTCTCTCAAAATTGCCTCCAGGATATAAGTTTTTAGACTATTATTACTACATTAAAGGATGTTCGCTATCAACATACCATCGTGATGTAACAAGCGGGCAACACTATTTCAATACTATCCACCCAACATACACGGCGATTATTTACGAATACGATGGTGATTTTCTCTCAATTACACCAAATAGTCACAACCAATTCCCATTTATCTGGTCTCGTTCAACGAATATAAGTGGAGAGAAAAATACTTGCGTGTTATTTAATGCGGATATTCTTCATTGTGGAATGATTAACAACGTCGGTCGCAATCGCAAGGTTATTCAATATAAAATAGTGCATGAAGACGACATTCATAACTTGAGAGAACTAAACAACATTCGCGTTGAAAAAGATGGAAAGTGCGAATTAAACCACATAAATGAACTTGGTCTCCGCTTTATTTCTTATCATTTTGCGTGGTTTATTAATAGCGTGCTTACACCGCTTTTACAGAGACATAAAAAAGATGGAATTGGCCGTGTATTACAGTCAATCATTCCTATTTCGTTTTATAACAACATAATGAATTAATCAATGTTTTCCGCGTTGTCGTCATAAACAATGCGATAACCCTTCCATCCACCCTTTGTAGCCTCTGTCCCTGTAATTTTCGTGATGTAATCATACAACTCCTTAGTCTTCGGTGCCTTCGCTCCCTTACCTTGCTCCACATCAAACCACGCCTTAAACTCCTCCGCTAGCTCTGTCTTCTTAACCGTTCCATTGTCATCCTTAACTATCTTCTCGTTAAAGAACGCCTTAACGTGGTTCTGCTGTTGCTCGTATTTTTGAGTGGAGTGCATTACCATCGGACAATCCTTGACAAACCCGTCAGTCTGATACGCGCGCTTTACCAACATATCCATAAAGACTGGAGCCCAATCAATAAACTTCTCCTCAATTTTTAAGTCCACCAAAAACTCATATTTGCTTGAGGAATCTGGTGTCTCAACGAACTTTGACTTGAAATCCACCAGACGGAATCGCCGCATCGTGCCGTCATCTGTGCTTCTAAGTTCAAACATATTGTTCGTGCAAACCACCAGTGTAAGTTGCGGCACAAATGTAACCTCATCTTGCCAGAGAGCACGACCAGTAATGGGGTCAGAACCAGTAATCTCCTTCATAATTCCGTCATTTAGAATGTCTCCTTTGGACGGCTCCTGCATAACAGCATACCTGATACCCTTCAAATGTGCGATTTCAGGCGAACACGCACCAATGTTTTGCCTCTTTGACGTCACCAACGAAATCGGGACAACACCCTGATATTTACCAAGAATCATACTCATCAACTTCGTCAGTTTGCTCTTACCGTTGCGACCGCCACCTAAATAACAGTTAAATGTTTGGTTGAGATTCACACCAATTAGAACTGATGCCAAGTGGTCCCACGCATACTTGTTGAGTTCCTCGTCTGGGAAAAGTTGTCGCATGAAGGTGTTGATTTCCTCGCGAGCATGAACCATCTTCGGGTTATTCGCATTGTATTCAGTGTAATTCGTCCCAGTTGATAGAGACAAATAGTCCTCGGGCATACCCTTGCGAAACCGCTTCTCCTTGAAATCCACCACACCATTTTCAAAACACATCAAATAGGGGTTGATGTCCAACTTATCCAAGAAGTCCTCCTCATAAAACTCATCGCACGCCTCACGCATCACGTTATTCTTAAATGTCGTCTTTTTCAGTTGAAGTGACAAGTTAGTAAGACGGGTGCACAGCTTCCTGTAATAAGACGCCAGCTTTTTCTCTTCCTCGCTGTCGCCATCAGCACACGCCGTTTTCGGACCCAATTCCGAACTCTTACCAGCATACAACGAGAACACTTCACGCGAAATTTTCGTTCGCAATGTAGTGCCTGAATCAATCTCAACCCAACGGCCATTAATGAATTCATACCAAACCTTATTTTTAATACTTGCGCAGCGAAATTTCTCCTTGTAGAGCGAATACAAAACTCTGGCTATGTCACATTCTGCGGGAGATTCAGCCTCAAGCGACTTCATCAAGTAGTAGTCAGTCGTTTGGCGGTTGATTCGCGTGTATTCCTCGGGCGCGTCTCGCTTCAACCAGTAAATTATCGACTTGTCGCTAAACGTCTTAAATGTGTCGTTGTTGTATCGCATGTGAACCCACGTCTCATAATGTGTGGGTATGTCAAATACGCGAAACTTTCCCTGAGATTTGCTACTAAAAAGCATCCAGGTCAAGAATAGTTGAGGATTCGTGTTGTGTAGTGCCCATCCAACACGAATCCATTCTTGGTAATTATCGTAATATTTCTCAGGAAGAGCCATAACATATGCGTGAACATCGCGGGATTTGTATTTGTCTTCTTCCAAATGGTCGATGTAATAATTTGTAATCTCTTCAAGGTCGTCAACACACGTAATTCCCTCATATTTGTGCTCCTCAAGGTATGAAATCGGCACTCCACCGAGAACTTGCGACTTAATATCATCACCTCCACCACCCGAAACCTTGAGTTTTCGTTTCTTGTCGCTCGCACTAACATTATCATAACGCTTTTGAAACGCATCGCGAATAGGAAACTGCTCGTATCCATCATTTCGTACTGACAACTTCATTGCTATTTCCATCGGCTTGCTATTCACCCGAGACAAGTCTTTCAACTCGTCCCACTCAATTTCGCCTTCATTTGTATATTCGAGACTGAAATACTTCGTGACTTGATATGCCTGATGTCCTGGCTTGCGAGACCCATAAACAGTCCAATTTGTGTGACCATCACTGATTCCGGCGTCAATCACTGAGTCATACCCATTGGTAAGTGGGAGTTCGCCAAATACATTAGCAATGTCCTTGAGAAGTTCTTCTCTCAATATCATCTGCACCTTCTTGTCTGCCGCTATTCCAATGAACAAGTGTATTCCATCCTTTGTTTCTTCCTTGTCATCCTCGCAGACGACATTTACGTCTTCCTTCTCCATAACATAGACATCAAACGCCTTTTTGCGAGGTATCTCGATGATTTTGTTGAGCGTCTCGACAACCAGTTCAACGAGGTCGTTCAAATGTTCTGAACTATGCTGTCGTTCAATAATAGATGCTTCGTAGCGAAAATCAAAATCAAGCACAATGGGCCGTTTCTTGTCAGAGTCGCCCTTGAGTTGGCATTCAGTCAAATGCTCATTCTTCTTGTCAATGAAAACCTTCTTTGTATATAACTTGTAAAACTCATTCATCTTTTCTTTCGGAATGCAATAAGCACCACCGTAAATGCCGAGGTCTTTGTCTGGCATTCGTGTGTGCGTAATCTCTGTTCTTATTTTAGTTTTGTGATTTGCCAAAAAGTCATCCAGATTCTTGATTGTCGACGTCGATGTTGCTGTCATGTTTGCCATTTTGTGTGGATGCTTATATTATGGCAGTAAAATTTTATATCAATTTTTCAAATTGGATGTTTTACACATTTTATTGAAAATGTCGGTTTCAATTATCTTTATATTTAACCAATTTAAATGTTGCTTGATAAATAATATAATTACTAGCAATAATGGATGAAAATGATTTGTATAATGTAGTTAATAAGGTCATCACTGACGAAACAAGAAAACGCCTGTTAAAAGACGTCGTCGATGTTGTTAAGAACCCACTTGCCGACCAAGGTATTTATTATGTTCATTCGGATGAAAATATGTTTGTTGGATATGCGATGATCATTGGCCCAACAGATACACCATACTCAGATGGATTCTACTTATTCAAACTGAACTTCCCGTGTAATTACCCACATTCTCCACCACAGTTGACGTTTATGACTGATGACCGAGAGAGAACCCGATTTAATCCGAATTTGTATGTAAACGGAAGAGTTTGTCTCTCAATTCTCAATACTTGGAAAGGAGAACGATGGACTTCGTGTCAAACAATTCGGTCCATTCTTATGAGTTTGATTATGGTGTTAAATGACAAACCCCTAACAAATGAACCAGGTTATGAAATGTCGTCGCACGCCAACTTGATTAACACATATACAAAAGTAATCGCATATAAGAATGTAGAATCGGCAATTTGTAAAATGGTTACTAGGGAAATTATGCCACAAGAATTTATTTCATTTCACTCCATTATGAAAAAACACTTTTTAGAGAATTTTGAGAGAATACGCGAAAATGTCACAAAACATTTAGAGACTTTACCTGGTAAAACGAGATATGAGTTTGATGAAATAAATTATAGAGGAATGAGCGTTGTCGTCGATTTTGAATCGTTGTTGAATATCCTCGAATCCACTAAAAATAAAATATGAAAAAATTGAAACAAACTGATAAAAGAATTAAATACAATTATTTATCAACCTAATATACAAACACAACATGTATTTCTGCGAAGTCTGTGACAACATGTATTACATTAAAATTAGTGAAGAGGATGAAAGCAAGCTCGTGTATTATTGTCGCAAATGTGGAAATGAAGAGACAAATATCACCGAAGACAACATGATTGTGTCTGAACTCCATTTAAAGGGGTCTGAACAGCAGTTTCATCACATCATTAACAAATACACCAAGATTGACCCCACATTGCCTAGAATTAAGAGTGTTCCTTGTCCGAATGTGAAATGTTCAACTAATGACGCCAAGAAACCGACTGAGAGAAGCGTCATCAACATCCGTTATGATGAGATTAATATGAAATATGTGTATATTTGCACTACTTGCGATACAATTTGGAAGACAGATGACAAGAATTAAAGTTGGAAAAAATTGAAATGTTTAAATCTTTTTAATTGGTTTAAACATTTGTTCTCCTGTAATATTATACAACGATGTCCAACAACGATCAAGAACCACCGAATGTTGAAGAACTTCTTCAAGAAGAAGAAGAACACGTTGAAGGAGATGAAGAAGAAGAAGAGGAAGAAGAGGAAGAGACAAGCGAATCAGAAGTAGAACCAGAAGAACCAGAAGAACAAGAAGAAGAACAAGAAGAAGAACAAGAAGAAGAAGAAGACATTAGTCCTGGTGGTGGTTACGAAGAAGAGGTTGGTGGATCGAAGAAAAAGACCCGCAGAAACAAGAATAGCAAGTTTATTGATTGTGAGACATTTAAAAAAATTGCAAGTGGTGGAATTTCAACTGCAGTAAAACTGGGAGATGAGGAAAGTGAGATGAATTTGCGCAAATTTGAGGGTGAAATAAGCAAAGACTACTTGATTAGCTTTCACCCTGAGATTCAGACTCACAATTATGACGAAATCGCGACGCTTTCAACCATTGTTCGCAATCAAGACGGTCAGATTGTAGACAATTTTCATAAGACACTGCCGTTTGTCTCTAAATTTGAGAAAGCACGCATTCTTGGTGTTAGATCGAAGCAAATTAATTGTGGCGCTGCGGTTATGATTGATGTGCCGGAACACGTCATCGATGGCTATACGATTGCAATGATGGAGTATGAACAAAAGAAGATTCCGTTTATTGTCAAGAGACCTCTACCGAATGGGGCGGTTGAATACTGGAAATTCGCGGATTTGGAACAGATTAATTTGTAGTTAACTGTTTTTTAAATACATATGCTGCGCCGTTATCCTCGTGAGGAGGTATATCTTTTCTAGTTGCACCAACAACTATGTAATCGCCATAAATGTCACTCTCCACACCAAACCAATCTTCATCACTTAAATCTGATGCTAGCAATTTGTAATTTTCTATATAGACTGAACCGGACGGATCTCCATATGAACCATTGTCATTTTTTTTATAAATATAAACAGCGCCGTTCTCTATGTAAGGAGGTGTATTGTTTCTAAAAGCACCAACAACTATGTAATCGCCATAAATAGAAACATCTCGCCCAAAAGTATCATTATCACTTGAATCCGATGCTAGCAATTTACTAACTTGTACCCATTATTCAGTAATAATGGGTCCCCCAGTAGCACAATTCACATTCTTCCGCGTCAAATCGAACTTAGTATTCCGCATAATGTGTGAAAATTCCATTGCCTTTGAGCGTCCACTATGCGTATGTCTATATATATTTTTCTTCTTTTGGGCTGGTGTTAGTTCTACGCAACTCATATAAAAGAAAAATATATATTATTTCCATGGTTTCTTCCTATTTATTATCAGAATAATTGAAATAATTTCTATTTGCTGGCGGTGCCGATGAACTGAGTTGTTGTGGATACAAAGGAGGAGCAGACGCGACAGCCCTCATATCATCGTATGTCGGTGGAATATTGATTGACTTCGACTTTTTCATGGTATTCATTTTGTTCTCTTGATGTCTCTTAAATAAGTTATTTATATTATCTCCAAACTGCCTTTCGCATAATTCAATGGCTTCATGTGGTTCAAACTCATTCTCTCCACCATCACTTGTTTTATAATAAGTCACTGTGTGTCCAACTTCAAGCAAATACATCACCGCAAATGTTTGAAGACGCACGTTCTTTTCAACGTTTCTCATCTTATAACACATTAACTTGCTGTAATTGTTCGGCTGTTCGGGCGCTGCCGGTGGATTTTCTATTGTAAAAAGCGCATTTTGTCGTTTCATTTTTTCGATCATGTGCCTATATAAATCGCAATTTTTCTTGTATATATCATTGTTCTTCTTATCTAGCAAGATACATTCTTCTTCGCTCACTTTATCAAAGTCAGCTATATAATGATATTGTTGTTGCTGGTTTTCTGTTCCAAGTAAATTATTGAGCGAAGATGATATTCTGTGTTTATTAGCAAATGATTTGAGCCGTTCCATAAGAGATATTGCTTATATGTAAGAAAAAAATATTTACCGAAATAAGTATGCTCTTATTTTACATTTAAAACTTCCACCTGTTTCCGCAGTTAATACACGTTACAAATGTGGTCATCGGCTCGTCCGCAGACCTAGTCTGAAGTTGGTAATAAGTGCATTTGTTCTTCTTACACTTGAAACACGTGAATTCATCTGTTGCTGCCTCCAAATTCACCTCACATTTGCTCTTGTCTCGCTTAATTTTAGCGTCGACGACTGGGTTCCACAGTTCAGGGTGAAGTTCTTGGTGTGACATATATGGAATGTCCTTGGCCGCAATCTCCCTGGATTTCAACCTCTGAATGAGTGAGGTATTGCGAACATAACTAGATGGCGATAAATTCATGTAAATGCTCCTCAATTTGTCTTGATATAGTTGGACAAATTGAGGATTGTCCCATTTTTTGACAACATTACGTGTGGTTGCTTGGTCAATCGCCCAGTTGTAAGTCGCTTTTTCAAGATTGGTTGCTTGTGAGACATTTCCAATTAAAGTCGTGAGATTGCTCACAATTTTCTCGCGTGAAATGGTAGTTGTGGTGTCGCTCATTTTTGTATGAATAATATGGTAGTTTAATTTTTAAGTGGTTTAACACACTTCAATTTTTTTCAATAGTCGTCTTCTGAAATATAGTCTTCTTTAGTAAGCTCTTGTTCTTCGTTCTCATTCTCATTCTCGCTGATTTCTTGCTCTTCGTCCTCAACAATAAAGTCATCTTTCTGGTCTTCCTCCTCTTCCGATAGTTCTTCTTCTTCTTCTTCTTCACTATCAATATCCTCAAACCCACCCATCAACTCGGCATAAATTTCTCCCCAGTGATTCACATCCAAATCCACGTGAACACCGTTCAACATAGCAACCACTGCCATATTTCCAAAAAACAACTGCTTGTCAATTGGTGGCGGGCATTCAAACTTGTTCTCGCTACCTGCCTTTCCATCAAGTCGGCCATACACAATAATATCAAGTCCATCATTTAGCCGCCACTTTCCGGACTCATTAAACCCATCCACCTTTTTAAATCCACATTTCTTATACAACTCATCAACAGCTAGACCATTCTTGCTTGTCTTTTCAACACATTCTCCTGATTTCTCTATCAAGACATATTTGAGAAGCGACATTTTTAATGAGCGAACTTATTACTATATTTAAATATCTAAATAGGTTTAAATGGTTTGTAATAACTATATATAATTTACAAATGCGAGTATACTTTACAAATAAGGCAATTCATCAAAAACTGGTTGATGTTGATGATGCTGTTTATGAGTTTCTCTCAAATATCTTGTCTTCAGCGGTCAAGAAACAAATTTATCTGGCAGATGACGGCTATTATGAAATTAAACAAGACCGCATTTACATAAATTGCATCAAATTCAATAAAACTATACAGGCAACATCGCCTGATTTAATAGTATCCAATGTATCGTGGGTAAAATCAGAGGTTAATATTCTACCGACTAATAGTATTAGAGTTGATTTTATTGTTGAGCGCTTTAAAATCAATGACAATGTAACATTTGTAATAGAGAGAAATGACGAGGAATCAATTGACTATTTCTTTGAAATTAAGGGCGAATCAATTGAAGAACGTGAGATTATTTCGTTTCTATCTCAAATAACAAATGTATGTGTTAATTAAAAATGATAATTTGGATGGTCGGTGTAATATCACTTTCAATTGTGTTAATATTCTTAATTCATCAAGTGTATGAATATTTAAAGTTGTCTTTTTCTAAACCACTGGAGAGAAACATTGTTAACGAAACTAAGAGCCATTATGAGCAAATTTACAATACATTGGCCACAACAAGAAACCAAATCGAAAAACCCATACAAATGCCAACTGAGATGTATTCTGCTCCACCTCAACAACCAAACCCACCTGAAACTATGGCAAATGAGCTTATGAACTTTATGAGTGACCTAGATAACGCAGAACTGCCACCGACCGAGGTTAATATACACCCATATGAACAAGAATTAGACGGTGTTTCTACATTTTAATTGACAAACGATTTAAACCTATGGCATAAAGTAGTAATAACAATTAACCAAAATGATTCTCTCTACCGAAGAAAAACAACTCGTTCTCTCCAAATTCCCTTCGTTTAAACTTTGTTATGAAACAATCGCTCATAATAAAGTTGCCGATGACGTTTCTATTGCCGTCTCCATTCCAAAGGGACCCAAGTGTTTCGCATGGTTTTCTCTCCATAATGGCGAACCCACGTGTATTCTAATTGAACGTGATCGAGAGAAAGGTAAAATTAAAGACATTTCCGTTGTATCATGCAGTTTCAATCATACAATCATCGGCACAGTTCTAAGTGGTACTATTGTAACGAGAAACCGGCTGATTGTGCTGGATGATACTTATGTTTATAAGAATCGTGTCGTTTCATTCATGAATCCGATTGAACGGTTCAGAATTTTGGGTGATTTGTTTTTAGAAAGAAAAATTGTGAATGTCGTTGATTTCAAAACGCAATTTATGATTGCTCCTGTTGGCAAGACGCATGATTTGTCGTTTTATTGTGTTCAGCATAGGAAGGACAACGTTTATGTTAATGTCTTAGTTAAACATGTCTCTGTTGCTAGTAAGACACACAAAGTATTTAATGTTATTGCCGAAACACAAAACGACATTTACACACTATTTGACGAAACCGACGTTGATTGCGGATTGGCGTGTATTCCGACGTATGAAGTGAGTAAAATGATGAATGCGCTTTTTAGGAATATTAAAGAGAATCGCAACTTGGATTCTCTTGAAGAAAGCGACGATGAGGACGAATTTGAGAATGTTTCTCTCGACAAGTTCATTACCGATAAGTCGCGTGTAATTAAGATGGAATGCGAGTATGTTCCCAAGTTTAAGAAGTGGCAACCAATTAAGCCAGTAAATTTTTAATAATGACTTTATGTATAAGCAAATGAGCCTTTTGTCGAACAATGAGCAATTATCAGCATTTATAACACACGACACTACACGAGATATTGGTCCTCATGGAAATGAAGGAAGTCTCGATGGCAACAGAAATATTTCTCGTCTTAATGTATATAATATGAATACTGGCGGACGAAAAACGAAAACTCGCAAAATGCGTATGAATGGTGGTGGATTTGGGTTCGGACAAGAGCTGGAATTACTTGGACATGGTCACCACGCCGGTGTTACCCAGACGATGGCTTGTGAGCAACATCCGAAACACTATGAGATTCCATCCTGGTCTGAATTAGCGGGTCAACCTCAACGTGGTGGCTCTTCTCAAATGATGGGTGGCTCTTCTCACATGATGGGTGGCTCTTCTCAAATGATGGGTGGCTCTTCTCACAAGATGGGTGGCTCTCCAGCTGCCGCATCCGAAAGTTATGTGCTCGTAGACCAATCCACCGTGAAATACCCTATGGAAGGTGTAGCCAGCGAGAACGGAGTTCAGTTTTATGGATTCAACGGCGGCAAGAATCTAGTTGATTTCGCCGGTTCTTATGCACCGGTTACACCTGGTGTTCACATGGGCGGTGGTCCCCGCTTTCTCTCCCTCTGGCGCCGTGTTTGCCCTGGTGCCGTTGCCATTTATGAGGCTGAACTTAAAGACGACATGAAGAACCCTAAGGTCGTTTCATTCATTAAGCATTATAGCAAGGTGTTTCGTACCGAAGAGGAGGCTCTCAAATGCAAGCAGGCGTCCAAAGTGAAGCGTATGTTGGTCACGATGAAAAACGCTCTTAGCAGGGCTCGTAATTGTCTTGTTTCTCTCAAAAGCAAGATGCTTGGCACTCATAAGATGATTGCCAGAATGCACTTGGGTCGTGTCGTCAAACACTTGGCTTCTCTCAAACAGACGAAGAAGCGTGGGGAAAAGTTGGATAGCAGACGTAAGACTATGCGCGGCGGATATAACCAGTATGGCAGTAATACGGTTCAGGCTAGCGGATATTCGGCCGTACTTGGTTCTCCGAGTGCCGAGGCATCTCCGCATCACGTTCAACCACACGCAGGCAATGCAGTTGATAATTACAATCACTTTACTGGAAAAGGTCTCGCATCGCCTATATTAGACAACGACGTTTCTGTCGCTGAACCGCTTGAAGCACCAGTTGGCGCTAGCTTAGTGTAAACAATTTGACAAAGTGTAAAAATTGAAATTATTACGCACACCTCATTATTATTCACACCCCATACCAGATGAATTCTCTCCAAACCATCGCAATAAAAACCATAATAAAGAATGACTTGTTAATACCAGTCAATAACAAATACTTAACATCGTTAGTTATTGACTTTTGTGAAAAATACCCAGAAGAACTCGATTCACCTGAAAATTACTGGAAATTCTATGCTTCTTACACTTCACTTGCCGAGAGAAAAGTGGAGTGTAAATATAAAGGACCAAGCACAGTGTTTCCTCAAGACACATTTTTAAACGACGACACAAACATAACCACCAAATTCATCAACAATGAAATGAATAAGTATGTTAAAGTAAAGCGCATCGAATCCAGACACATAGCAAATGCGTATGTCCCATTCAAGGCAACATTTGAGCTTACAAAGAACTTTATTAAACACGCTAATTCAAGATACAAATCACTTGAAATCATCACAACCATTACTCGTTCGTGTGCTCTACCAGTTGGTAAACTGACAAAATATATTCCGTCTAGTATTAGATTTGAATATTTAGAGGTAATCGAAGGAATGAATGATTTCACTGATTATTTGTTAACTTACGAACCAATGATATTAATAGTTAAAAAACAAGATGTTGTCAAACTCATAGCCAATAGACTGTCAAGCGATAATGGCCTTAATAACCAGCGACGCCCGGTCCTTGTGTTTGATAATGAATTACAGTTCGCCGACGACTGCGCAACAATCGGCAAGAGACCAAACATAATTCTAAAAAACTTATTAAATAGAATCCACTGGTTCCGTTCATCACCACATTCGCATCATATGAGCGAGCTTCATTTTGTGCTACGTTCCATCGACGTTGCTCATCGCGTTGCTTGTATGATTAATCTTTATCCAAGCATCTATTTCGTTAATGAAGTTAAAGATGAGTCGCCTGGTGAAGTTCAGACAGATGAGGCTTAAATTCCGCCTTGCCAAGGCTGCTATCCTCAACGAACGCAACCATGTTTGATACAACTTCCTCCTCTAATGTCGCCGGAAATTGGTTCATCAGTGTAAGTTCGCGATATTTTTTATCTTCTCCAGGGAGAAATTTGAGTGCAGCCCGACGACCAGTCTTCTTCTGGGCACGACGAACCAGCTCGTACGCAGCCAACAAAGCAACAACACCGAGCACACGACTCTTGGATAAGAGGTAGATAGCGAGAGCAAAAACAACAACATTGCCGACTGGGTTGTCAATTATACGAGCGATACTGAGAGGCATATCTTGTTCAAGAGCAACAAAGGCAATTAACAATGCTACACCGATGTTGTGAGGGGTCATCTTAGGCATATCCATAATGATGTATATTAATTAGAGAGAAAAATTGAATTAAACGCTTAATGTTATATCTATATAATTATTTCTCTCTGCTTCTAAAACATGGAAACCTATCTTGGACCGCGAGGATATACCATTTATAAGAAAGATTTGTCAATCGAACAAGTGAAAATGATTAAAACAGAACTTACGGCTAAACCGTCAATTAACACGGCTATGGGCGGTCAAGCCAAGACTTTTCCTGTTTATCGGGAGTCACACCAAAAATATTACCTTCCTCGTATTTTCGGTGTAAAACAATTTGGTCCTCCTAAATCTGTGAAAATGCACGAAGGCAGCGACATCGCAATTGAATTTAATGGTGGTCTTCGTGCCGATCAAGTGCCAATTGTGGAGAAGTTTGTCTCTCACGCAAAAGAACACGGATGCGGACTCCTAGAACTTTATTGCGGATTTGGCAAGACCGTTTTGGCTCTCAATATCATCGCTAAACTGAAGAAGAAGACGCTAATCATTGTTCACAAGGAATTCCTCCTTAATCAGTGGATTGAGAGAATTGAGCAGTTTCTCCCAGATGCCAGAGTAGGAAAGATACAAGGGCAAATAATCGACGTAGAAAACAAAGACATTGTCATTGGAATGCTCCAGTCTCTCTCTATGAAAGATTATGACGACTGTGTATTTAGCGACTTTGGCTTTACAGTTGTAGATGAGTGTCATCACATTCTAGCTGAGGTTTTCAGCAATTCCCTGTTTAAGATTGTCACTAAATATATGCTCGGTCTCTCCGCGACAATGAATCGGAAAGACGGAATGACAAAGGTGTTCAAGATGTTCCTTGGAGATGTGGTTGTTAAAGTGGAGAGAAAAAATGAGAGCGCAGTTCTAGTTAAAGGCATTGAATATCGCAGTAATGACAGCGAATTTGAGGAGACAGAGCTGAATTTCAAGGGACAACCTCATTATTCTAAGATGATTGGCAAGTTATGTTCTTACAATCCACGCAGTGAATTCATTCTCAAAGTGCTTGTTGATGTTCTCTCCAAAGCGAAGGCGAAGGGACAGCGAATACAGGTGATGATGTTGGCTCATAACAAGAATATCCTAAAATACATGTATGATGCCATTGAATACCGCAAAATTGGCACAGTCGGATATTATGTAGGCGGAATGAAAGAGAAAGACCTCAAAGAAAGTGAAAGCAAGGACATTATTATTGCGACATATGCGATGGCAGAGGAGGCGCTTGATATTAAGACACTCACAACGCTCTTTATGATGACACCAAAGACAGACGTGACACAAGCTGTTGGACGAATTTTGCGCGTAAAGCACGACCATCCTCTCGTGATCGACATAATAGATACACACGATACGTTTAAGCGTCAGTGGTATAAGCGCAGGGCACTTTATAAGAAATCAGACTATAAAGTGGAGTATACGAAGAGTGATACATATTTCACAGAAGACGTGTTGTATTCTGGCACAGATGATGACGAAATTGAGATTGAAACTGAATCAACATGCAACGGCAAATTCAGCAAAAATAAAGTGCTTACAGGCGTCTGTTTAATGGATGACTAAAACAATTTAAATCTATGACAAATAATATAATATATGGAGACATTGGCTGAAAATAAGAAGAAAATGGAGGCTGAAGGAATGAAAAAGGTGGAAGAACTAAAGAAAAATAATAATGTAACTCAAGAATCCACTCTTAAAGTAGTTAGTGATGGATGTGACGAGTTCAAGAAGGAATATGGGCGTAATATGACCTATTCGGAAATGCGCGAGAGATATGGGTGATTTTTATTTATTTTTTATTATTTGAAGACATAGCGCCTATTCCTAATTGAGCAACTTTAATTATGGCATAAAGCCCAATTCCGCCTACAAGAACGCCAACTAGCGGGTTTGAGAGAAATCCAGAGATATCTAATTTATCTCCACTTTTTTCAATAGTAGATAATTCATGTTGGACAACGTCGAATCCAACTAACGTATCACCTTTACTGTTTACTGGTTGACAATCTATGTATATATCATCTTTTTGCCAATCTTTCTTTTTCATTTTAATATATAAGATATATATAATAAAATGTTGAAAGTAACAAAGAAACAGCGTATTAAAAAAATACAAGGTAAAAGGGGAACACACAGTAAAAAGGGAACACAGAGTAAAGGGGGAACACACAGTAAAAAGGGAACACAGAGTAAAAGGGGAACACACAGTAAAAAGGGAACACGAAAAATAAACAGAAGAATAAATAACTTAAAAAAACCCAAAACAAACCGGAAAAGAGGACATCTTAATTTAAAGAAAAGGACTTTAAAAAACATGCGCGGTGGCGTTCCTGATAAAAGCTCATTCGGTAGTAGTGTTTTTCCAGATTCTAGTGGAAACATTGATGTCAGTTTAAATTTGGTTGAAAGACGAATGACACCAGAAGAAGCAAGAGAGTTTACACCAATCGAAACTGATCAAAAACCTCCTCGTACCATTGCTGATCCATTTGAAGTTGAACTTACTAAAGTTAACGGTAGAGAAATTCTGAATCCACTATTTGAAGGTGAAGATGAAAATATCATACCGCGAGAAAAGATCAAAACATCTCCTAAAATACCCGCTCGTAAAATACCCGCTCGTACAGAAAAAATTAAAATGAAAAAATTAGGTAAAAGAGAAGAACAACTACCTCCGCCCAGTACACAAGATACATCATTTAGCACTGTTCCTGTTTCGCAAAAACCAGTCATTAAGGACAGTATAATACAAGAGACATCATTTAGCACTAGCGATGCTTCGCAAAACCCACCACCGAGTACTGGCGATGCTTCGCAAAACCCAGTCAGCAGTATAATGCAAGAGATATCATTTAGCACTAGCGATGCTTCGCAAAACCCAGTCATTACACGAAAGCCACCACTGAGCACTCTCGATGCTTCAGAAAACCTAGTCGACTCTAATAGTATACACGGGACATTATCTCCTGTATCAGGAGAAACGCCGGTTAGTACTAGCGACATTTCAAGACAAGCAAGCGTTGATGAAGATTATGAAATGGTTGAAAGAGAGTTTAAAGAAACTCCGCTCGATAAACTTATCATGCCTATTGACCAAAACCAAGAAACATTCGACGAGCAGGCTAATGAATATGAAATAATCACGGCGACGTTAGACGATCCAACAAAATCCGCGGTATTATCTAAAATTGGAGAGAAATTGAAAATTTCTGAGGCTACACCAGGAAAAATAGAAGAAGAAATGAAGAAACCTGAGAAACGTGGAATATTTGTTAGACTCTTTGGAAAACTCAAAAATTTAATAGGAAAAATAAGTTTTTCAAAGAACAAGGCAAAAAAAACAGAAATCAAAGAACTTATAAAAAAAAAACTAGATGATACTAAATTTTCAGAATTAAAACGTGAAATGGATGAGTTAAAAGTTGACAGCGACGAATTATTATTCAAAGCTATAATTGAGAACCGTGAATCTACAAGAAGTCTATTTAAATTATTTAATATAGATAAAGAAGAACTTACAAAAATGTTAGAAACTTTTCGCAGCGAAGTTCTCTTGGAAACAATATACTGGATAGACAGAGACGTTAAAACGCAAATTGAACCACTAAATTTACAAATTACAGAATTAATATCTCAGAATGAAGAACTTGGAAAAAAATTAAATGAATTGGCGGAAAAAGCAGAAGAAGAAAACCCAGTTATTGTTGAAGTAGTAAAAAAAGGAATTGATGAAGAAGATATACAAAAAATAATGACTCTTCTGGTTACAGATAAAGAACCTGATTTAGTTAAAGAAACTGAATCAGAAGAAATGAAAGCAACAATAAATGAATTGGTTGAAAAGGTTCGCGATTTAACACAGCAAATACAAACTAAAAAAGCACTCGAAGAAGCCAGGTTGGAGCCCGAAGTCCCGGCGAAACAATCCGAAGAAGCCAGGTTGGAGCCCAAAGAAGAGGAAGAATCTGAGGAAGAAGAGGAAGAATCTGAGGAAGAAGAGGAAGAAGAAGAGGAAGAAAAAAAAGCTCAAGTCCCAGCGAAACAACCGGAACAAATTATTAGCATTTCCCCAGAACAATTACTCGACAACAAAACTATTGTTATTAAAATTATGATGCCTCGTGCGGCCCAAATAGACACTTTAAGTGATACTGGAAATACAGCAGAAGAGCAAATAGCATCTATTGCTGACATTCAAAACCCAAAACCTCTCGCTGAAAATCCAGAAACTCTCTCTGAAAAAGCGAAGAAAGCAGCGATAAACATGGAGGCAGAGAAAGAAGCTGAAAAAGAGAAGAAAGCAGCTGAAAAAGCGAGGGAAGCAGCTGAAAAAGCGAAGAAAGCAGCAATACAACAAAAAGACGCGGAAGTAGAGGAAGAAGCTAGAAAAGCGAGGGAAGCAGCGGCAGACATGGAAGCAGAGAGAGCAGCTAAAAAAGCAGCGGAAGACATGGAAGTAGAGAGAGTAGCTAGAGAACTAATGGACCCTCCTCCCCCATACAGTGTGAAAGGAGGTGGAACTATGAATCCTGCTACATTTCACCCAGCAGCATTATCTAATTAAATCATCACATATTTTAGATTTAGTATGAAGGATATAAACATAGCATAATGATATTTATTTAATTGACAATGATTGTTAGAAAATCAAATGGTGAATTGGTGTGTATAGATGAAACAAAACTATTAAACGACACATCGTTATATAACATTTTATGGTGTATAAAGTTTAATAAAAAGGTAACTTCATCAACAACTATATCTGTTGAACAAATGAAGAAGTATTTGAATTCTAAATGTTTTTCTTTATAACATTTGTTTTCTCTCTAATTAGTAGCTAACAAATGCGTAAAACTTCTAAACGAGATAAAACAAATCACAATAAAACGACACGCAAAACAACTAAAACATCACAACGCACTTTCACGGATGACGATTATAAAAGTGGAGACGGAATGCTAACAAATGTGTGGGGCCCCGCAATGTGGCACTTTTTACATACTATGAGTTTCAACTATCCAGTAGAACCGACTGTAACCCAAAAAAGGCAATATAAACAATTTATACTTTCTCTCAAGGATGTATTGCCCTGTCGTTATTGCAGAGAGAACTTGTCTAAAAACTTGAGAGAATTGAGCTTTTCAAACAAACACATGAAAAATCGCGAAACATTCTCTCGTTTTGTCTATGATTTACACGAACACATTAATAAACTGTTAGGGAAAAAGTCGGGTCTGTCATATTGTGATGTGAGAGAAAGATACGAACATTTTAGGTCGCGGTGCGTCTTGGATGCCGATGTAGACAAAGATAAGATAGATGAATTAATTAAAAAGAAGAAGGAAGAACCTGGATGTACCGAACCATTATATGGTAAGAAGTCGAAATGTCTTATTAAGATTGTTCCACACGATGTGAAGTGCGAAACGATGGAGATCGACGAAAAATGTGTTAAAAAAAGGATATAATTAGATTGATATATTAATTCGTTTTTTTGATTTATAGGTTTTCTCTCAATTCTATATATCAAAGATGGATACTATTAAGGCTGTTCTCTCTAACAGACGTAACTTGATGATTATGGGTGGTGTAGCATTATTTATTGGTGTTGCTGTGTATGTTTATCTCAACTACATTCGTCCACAAGGATTCGTCCCAAATGACGAGTATAACCAATCAGGTGGTGCTCCCACTAAAGAGGCGGACCTCATGCTTTTTTATGTGACGTGGTGTCCTCACTGTAAGCAGGCAAAACCAGTGTGGGATGCGATGAAAGAGAAATATAATGGTAAGGCAATAAACGGAACACTTGTCCATTTCAAGTCATTTGACTGCGATAAGGAGGAACAAATAGCTGACAGGTATGGTGTCGAGGGATTTCCCACAATTAAACTGGTTCGCGGGGACAATGATGTTGTCGACTTTGATGCCAAGCCGACAGAGGAGGCTCTTACGGAATTCTTAAACAATGTGTTGTAATGTTATAAAGATGTCATTAACCACTCATCACCAACTCGTTCTCCTTGTTTCACCATCTCTTCTCTCTTATCTCTCTTAAATAAGGCATCATAACCGTCAGTTGCGTTAATTCCAGCACATCGTATGACAATTTCGTTTGGAATAATGCCTAATTCGACTTTATTAAACTCGCGTATAGTGCTAATTTTGTTAAATAAGCAGTATATGTATTCTATTATGTTGGAATTCTCGTTTATTGTGGTTGTTGTATCGCCGAGGTCGAAACGGATTCCGAGGATTTTGCTGACGTCAGCATCCGGGGCGTTAATGACTTCTCTCAACGGATAATTACAAGCAATCCCGCCGTCAATATAGTATTCTCCCTTGTGTATTACCGGTCTGAAAACAAGTGGCATACAACAAGTCATAGTAACCGCGTCAATTAACAGTATGTCTTTATCCGAAATCTCGCACACTTCAAATGTAGACAACTTAATCGCATAGAAATATAGTTCTATGTTACTATATTCTTTGAATTCACCGAGAGAAATAGTCGCAATGTCCAGTTCTTTGGACGCAAACAAAGGAGACAACGCACTAATAAAGAATTGTTTGTCAAATGCTCCCTTCTTTGTATAGAGTTCAATCGGATTTATGGAGAGAAGCTTGTGCCATGGACGTTCAACAAAATATTCTACTAAATCACACCAATCCATTTTAAGAGCGAGCAAAACGGCGATGAATCCACCGATTGACGTTCCATGTATTCTCTTTACAGCATTGATATCATAAAATCCCTTTTCAGAGAGACGCCGTAACACACCAAGCTCAATCAAGCCGTTATAAGCACCACCGCTTAAAACCAGTGTGGTTATCGTTGTCATCTAAATACCTTAATATATAAATAAGTATTTATGCCGATAAAACAAGCATATATTTTCTGTGCAAGGCATATGAACGACAACGAAGAACTCCTAGAACAAGTGAATTTAGACGAACTCTACGAGAGAAGACGCGAAATTCAAGAGCAAAAAGAGGCCATTTACAAACGCATTCTCTCGCGAATTCTCAAGAAAATCAAGACCACATCCCGTCTTAAACACGAGGAACAATTTTGTTTCTACGTTATTCCAGATGTTGTTATTGGATTTCCGAGATATGATGTAAGAGCGTGTATTAAATACGTAATTGAGAAGTTAGAGGAAAACAAGCTGTTTGTCAAGTATACACACCCAAATATGCTTTTCATTTCATGGCAACACTACATTCCAACTTATGAAAGAAAAGACATAAAAAAAAGAACGGGCGTTCAAATTGACGGATTCGGCAACGTAGTTAATGAACACGAACAACAAGCATCCGAGTTTGATGATTTAACGCGGCAAAACACGATTGCCAACGCAAAGCCCAAACCAGATTTTAAAAAGACTTCAGCTTATAAACCACTCGGGATATACAATGAAGACATGGTTCGTCGTATTAACGAGAAAATCAATTAATTAATCTTTATCCAAGAACAAACGTTATTTTACAAATGTTCTTCATTCATTTCTTCAGGCATTGATATTTCTAGCTCAATACATTTTTCAGAAAATGTGCATTCTTTAGCAAATGTCATAAGGTGTGTAGGTGGATTTTTCGGTGCCGCACGCGACAATGTATACGACCCTTTATTCGGACATCTAATACGGCCACCAATAGCATATTCAATAAAATCATTTGGGTAAATGTCATATGGACCACCAGACGCTCCACAATACGATTCCCAATGTTTGGTTGTATACGTTTCACTAATGGATGCATCCCAACTAATTCCATCTACAGACGCCCACGAATTACCGACAGCAACTTTGCGCGTATATAAATGGCCGTTGCTTGTGCTAGGATTTTCTATAAATCCACTCACAGATGAAAATGTTGTCGTTTTATCGCCTTCACCAAAATTATTTAAACAAAAACGCCGAACCTTTCCAATAAAGAGCCATTTTTTGTTTGGTTCTGTAGTTTCAAGCGACGAATTGTTTTCCAAATCAATAAACCAACTAGAATAATCAGTTACACCATTAGGAAATTCACTGTTCTTTTGAATGTGTTCTATTCGTAACATATAACCGTATCGAACGCCTTCTTTCACTTTATAAGGCAGACTAAACTGAGTTCCGCAACCTTCGTGGTCATACGTTTTTGTTTTAACATTTTCACCAGTCTCTAAAATAATATTTGGCACACCAGACGGCGCATTCCAAATAGACATACCAGTGGATTGTCCTACAACAATGCCGACATATCCTCCATTAAACGCGATTGTTGTGAATGTATTCGGTTTCCATTCTGTTGCTATAAATTCGCGATACATGAAGTGTGGATTTTTTGTTTTAAAATATGCGCGGGAATATGCTGCCGCTGCGTGGTGTATATATCTGGCGGTTGGAATATCTTTTAATTCTACTATGCCAACTTCATTGGGACCAGTCAATGATATTGTGTTTATTAACAACAAACGACCAGACGATTTAGTAATTTTAATAAATACAGGGTATGTGTCTGCTTTTGGGATGTTTAACACTCCTAATTTAAATGATTTAACAATGTTTCGTTTTGGTAAAATTATAGACCCCGCAATACATACTTTCTCTCCTGGAAGTACATAACCAAATTCTATAGTTGTTGAACCAACTGGTTGACATTCCAAAAATAACTCATAGTTGCCAGCTGTTTTAAATATCAAGTCCCAATATACCGTAAATCCAACTACTAACAGTTTATTCGGTGACAAACTACCTATTATTTTGTTAATATTAGGTTCGTAAGCGTGTTTTGTATCAAATTTACCACATTCCATTGTTATTATTATGAAAGTATATTTTTTATTTATTTATACAATTAAAAAATACACATAAGACAACTAATACTCGCATCGTTCTCTAAGCATAACATCCTGATATTTAGTGCGCACTTTAATGGCATCTCGTATTTTCTTAGTCAATTTCTTGGAATCATCGGCAATCGTGCCTTTCTCACTAATAGCCGCACTTAATTCGGCTTCTAATTTATCAATGTCTTCTTCAGGCTCAGCGTTTGCTTCAGCCTCAGCCGCCGCAATTGCCTCCTCAACACACTTATCACGTAAAGCCTTCTCTTTGCGTCCAGGATACTTATTTTTACAATCATCCTTCGCGTTTTTCTTAGACACTCGTAATGTTTTATTGCGCCCTTTGGTTTTCGATTTAGCGTTCTTTATTGTAGCACGAAGACCTGCGATTCTATCCTTATATTCCGAGAGAATTTCTTTGGTTTCTGCTCGCATATCCTTTACTTTCTTCTCTTTGTAGAGAAACGGTCTCACGTCTTCTGGTGCGGCCGACATAACAACCGGCACATCAATCATAATTGGTTGGGCGAATTGGGTCGGGTCTTTCTCTCGGTTAAGATAACTGATGTATCCGCTTAACTGGTTAGCCAACTTCTTAGAACCTGATTTGGAGAGAAGATCATCTTCATCCATGTAAATCTGCTTGAATATCTTGATATCATCTGGGATTTTCTCTTGCTTGTCCTCAATACAGAGGTTAATCAGTTTGAAGAGTTCCATAGGGCTGTTTGTAAAGGGGGTCGCCGTCATAATAAGAAGACGCGCAGAATCCTTGCCAGATTTCTTATAACTGTTCTCCAAAAACTTCTCCATAACCTCCATATCTGGTCTCTCAGCCACTTTGAGATCACCGCCATAAAGTTTGTGTGCTTCGTCAATGATAATCAGTGTCTTGCGAACAACATCCTCTGCTCCATTGAGTTTCTTCAAATCCTCGTACATCTTGTTCTCTCCAGACAAGAGATTGCTAAATTGCTTATAAGACATTGGTTGAATCCAGTTTTTGCTAAGGAGACGTTTGCGAGCAGAGTCATCATCTGGCAATTCCAGCCCTTTTCGCACACGGTCAGCTATTATTGTGTGACAAATCTGGTCGAACATATTCTTCCAAATGTCGCTCTTAAGAGTGGTTCGCGTAACCCAAAGAATAGTGTAGCCTTCGCGCTCAAATGACGAAGTTGCCGTTGCGATGGCAGTGCATGTCTTGCCAGTTCCTACCGAATGCCAGAGAAGCATTCCCTTGTAAGGCGACTCGGGAGTAAAATAGTGGCTGACGAAGTTCTGAGTGGGATTAAATGTTATGATCTTGGAGAGGTCTTTTGAGGGCGCACCTCCTTTAGGCGGTTCTCCACATTTATTCACGACTTCAATTGGAGACCACTTGAATTTAGAGCCGAAGTTAGTGCGAATATAGTCACGCATTTTCTCAAATCCAATGCGACGTTTGGGTGGAGCTGGTCCATCTTTACTCTTCATACCTTCATCAACGTGTCCTTTAACTGCGACTATGTCGTATACTGGCTCATCTTCATCACGAATAGGAACTAAATCCAGAGAAGCCACAATTTCATCCTCTGCCTGTTTGGGCGTTTTTGCCTTAGAAACGACACGAGGAACAGCTGCAGTCCTGGTTGCCCAAGCGCGATTAACTTGAGAACAGAATTCAGGATTCTCTGCCATATATTTACAGAAAAATGCACGCGACTCCTTTTTAGGAATGGATTCTCTCTTGTGGCCGTGTTCTAAATAGACCCTCCTTAAAAATTCTACACTAGCCGGTATATCAAGTGTTGATTTCTTACCACATTTTCCCTCACACTTAACTACAGCGACCCGATTGAATCTATCTCCAATGCCACCCATCTGAATAGCTGCGACTTCGCTATCATACATATAAGTTGGTTCTTCGGTTCCATGAATGTTCTTCGTCAATTCATAATCAACCGAGAGAACAGGCCCCAATTCAAAGAGTTGTGTCGAGAGATTCACCAGCGCCTTATCAAACTTACTGTAATACATTATTCCATCCTTGAATTTAGTGCCCTCTTTAAATACTTTGTTGTCGGCAACCGGTGCGTTAAGCAACTTTGGTTCACGAGCAACGAGTGCTTCCTTGGTGTGGTCAGGGACAACTATGAAATAATTGTAAACATAAAGAGGCCAACCGACATTGGGCTGGAAATTGAGGCCTCGTTGTCCGCAAGTGCGAGTCGCGCGGCCAATCGTCTGCTTGAGGTCGGCAATCGTCATAGATGGCTCAAAAATGTGGACATATTTAACGTCAAACAAGTCAATTCCCTCCTTGAATCCACTGTCAAGAACGATAATACGAACGTCATCGCCGTGGACATTTGTAGGACGAGCATTAAACCTAGCAAGCACTTGCTTCTTAAGTTTGCTTGTAAAAGTGTCTTGAAATATTGTAGTCGAAATGAGATATGCGTATGAATTGTTTCCGTGACTAGCAACGAGAGAAAGAGTCGGCTCTCCACCAGATTTAACCTTAATTATTGATTTGTGTCCGTGTGCTTCTAAGCCAGCAAGAATCACTTTCACGCCATAGCCTTGCTCTTTAACATCAGAGTAAATGAAATGTTTAAACAGTTTTCCGTGTGTTTTCATATCATTTTCGTCTAAATCCTTGATGATGCTTAATAATTGCGCTAATTTAGGTGAATGTTCGATGTATGCCTCATTAAAATCTTTTACATTGAAAGCGACTTTATCCACGCGGAATTCAGGCCGAAGTTTGGAGAAGTTCTCCGTTTGACGCATACAAGTAAACATCTCATTACGTAAGTCAGCTGTATTATCATATGGAACCTTTTTCGCAGTCTTCTGTTTCGCTGAACAATAAATTCTATCTTTGTTACACTGTGAAACGTTTCCAAATATTGCACCATCAACCTTTCCTCCTGATTTATCTGGATGGTTTTTGAGCATCCACTTCTTAGCATCCTCTCTCGTGTATATTCCTAAATCACACAGTTTCTGTTGATTACATTTACTCATCCCTTAAATTATAACATAAGTGTAGAAAAAAATTATATAGAGGCAATCAACTTCTCTTTTTGTTTTTCCAACTCAATTATGCGTCTCTCGGCAGTTTGACGCATCTGGTCTGTAACAATCGCTTCAAACATTGTAAGCCCCTTTTGAAAATCTTGTTCGCACTTGATGTAGAAGGAAATAATGAGGTTTCGCGTTTCTTCTGTTATTTGGTCGAGTTTATCGTCTGTTAAATCGGGATTTATGCTAATTTCCTTCTCTTTTGTCTTAGAATTGATACGAAATATAAAGAGTTTGTCTATAACACTAAGCAGTCTATTTTGGTTTGTTTGTGACGTTTTTAACATTTCGGATACGTGTTTTCCATATTCTTGAAATTTCTTGTCATCCATAGGCCCCATTATAGGTGTTTTGAACCTCTCATATTTCTCGGCATCCGGGTCGTTCGCAACCATTGGTTCTGGTTTTTTCATACAATAAACAGACTTGTGAAACTGAACGAGTGGAATGCTTGAAAATGAAGTGATTTCAGAAGGAACTTCCTTAGCACCAGTAAAAGCCTTGTAAAATGAAGCGAGATCACTCTTGTATTTCTCGGTCGCTTGAGGTGACATTCCAACATACTTCCCAACATTGTAATCATATATATCGTTATAGAGTTCTCTCAATTCAGGAATTCCAGGTTCATCCATAAGACTCTTGGGTTTCTCAGATGACACCTTGTTCATATCGCAGAATTTAGGATTAATTGTCATAGTTTTAGTGGTTTCGTCGATCTCTGGTTTAATCGCATTGAGACGCAGCGAACATATGTTCGTTTGAACTAGCTTCTTTTCAATTCCAGAAGGAATCGAGTTTTTATTAAGGAGAGAAACTCTCTCTGTTTCACCAAAAGCATTTTTATACTCGTAAGTAGGATTAAGAGTTTTTGTTATGGCGGCGAAAATGTGGGCGATTCGCACGTAAAACTTGGCGATTCCAACACACATACGACGTTTTTGCACTTCATTCTGTACGTCAAGATGGTCCGACTTTGACTTATCTAAATATGTCACATTGTCTTTTGCCATTTTGTCGATTATAGCACCCTTTTCAGTGCGTTGAGCCAGATATTTGAGTTCAAGATTTGTAAGATGCGTACCGAAAATCTTAGATGTCAGGATAATCAGCTTATCACAATACTCTTTGTTCTCAATTTTAAGCATGTCTTGAAAATTTTGCGTAAGAATATACTTAGTTGCGACAGCATCAATTGCTTCATGAAGAGTAATTTCATTTTCTGGCGATGAGGTTTTTTGTTCAGATGATGACTGATTTCCCATGGTATATACTTATAAGAAGATTTTTCATTTAGAAAATAATTTACAATACATCAAAAATGATTGATACAATTTATATTGGAGTAGCAACTGCTATATTTACAGGTGGATGCGCATTTTTTAAGAAAGAGGTAAATCAAGTAATGCCCGTTCTTGTGATTATTTCTCTTGCTTGGCCAATTATTATAGCAAATAATATCGTTTGTCTTATAAGTAAAAGTTTAAAAAAATTGATTTAAACATTACTTAAATGAGTTAAAATTACAATTCTAATTACTTTCAGTCAAGTAAGAATGCAGAAACGACTCACACAAAAATCGAACATTGCCCGCAATTCTACTAAAAAAGTAAAAAAAGAAAGGGATGAACCACGATCTGCTATGTGGGAATTGTTTGATAAAGAGGTTGAATGCGTCTATGACCAGAGAGAAGATGAAGACTTGTGTAAAACGCCAGATGATTGTTGCAAAACGTGTGGCTCTCCTCTAATGATGGGTGAAGAAAGTTTCTATGTTTGTAGCAATCCAATTTGTGGCAAAATCTGTCGCGAATTGCTCGATGAAAGCCCCGAATGGCGTTATTATGGGGCGAGTGACTCGAAAGCCAGTGACCCCACACGGTGCGGTATGCCAGCAAATCCTCTTCTCGAAGAGTCATCAGTAGGCTGTCGCATTTATTGTGCAGGCGGTTCGAGTTATGAGATGCGAAAGATCGGCCGATTCACTGAGTGGCAGACGTCTTACAAGGAGAAGTCACAGAGTCACGAGTTTGAACACATCAAGGTGATGGCGAGCATTGCTGGTATTCCGAAAATCATTATTGATGCTGCGTGTGTCATTCACAAGAAGATTTCAGAGGAGAAGACGTTTAGGGGTCTCAATCGAGACGGTATTATCGCAGCGTCGATTTATATCGCATGCCGTCGCAACAATTTCCCGCGAACATCCAAGGAATTGGCGGCAATTTTCCACCTCGACACCACAAGTGCGACGAATGGTTGTAAGAACGCAATGTCGATCTTGAACAGCCTTGAAAAGGACATGTGTGCTGATGACAAAACACATTTGTGTAAAATGACACCACACGACTTTATTGAGCGATATTGTAGTAAGTTAAACATGAACAAGGAACTCACCAAGTTGTGCCAGTTTATCGCGATTAAGATTGAGAAACAGAACATGATTCCGGAAAATACACCACATTCAGTCGCTGCCGGAATCATCTACTTCATTGGCGAATTGTGTAACGTCAGCATTAGCAAGAAGGATGTGAATAAAGTGAGTGAAATAAGCGAAGTGACGATTAACAAGTGTTATAAGAAGTTACTCACACTTAAAGATAATTTGGTACCTAAACAGATTCTTCAGAAGTATCATACTACAGCTTCATTGGCGGTTTAAATGCATCATTCGGCAGCAATGTAAATAAATTTGTATAGATTAAGATTAAATGACTGAAGTTGAATCGTCTTTTCTTTTCTCTCCGTCATCAGAACTGGATGAGATGTTAAATGTACCGGAAATTGTTTTTGTTGTGCCATATCGCAACAGAGAACAGCATAAAACGTTTTTTACTCGGTATATGACTGATTACGTCCTTAAAGATGTGAAGTTTAGATGGCAAATTCTATTCATTCATCAGTGTGATATGAGAGCGTTTAATCGCGGCGCAATGAAAAATCTGGGATTTAAGTATTTAAAGGACACATATCCGAAATACTACAAGGACATTACAATTGTGTTTAATGATGTTGATACAGCGCCGTATAAACCTGGTGTTGTTGACTATCAGACGACTCATGGTGTTGTTAAACACTTTTATGGATTTGATTTTGCGTTTGGAGGAATTGTCTCAATGAAAGCAGGTGATTTCGAAACACTCAATGGATTTCCAAACTTATGGGCATGGGGGTTCGAAGACAATGAACTTCAATTGAGATGGAACGAAATATTTGGAAAAAGTAAAATAGACAGATCCACGTTCTTTAAAGAAGGAGATTCGAACATTTTAGTGATTTTTCATGGGGTTCACAAGTTGGTCTCTCCTAAACAAAAAGAAGAATATGGCAACATCGGGATTAGAAATAGGAAGCCAAATGCTAGATTAAGCAATGGTCTTAATACCATATATGACGTAAATTATGAGAGGGAAGAACTAGAACCAAATGTAATTATGGTAAATGTTAATAAATTTGAAACACAGAACAAAGCGGAAAATTATACATATGAAAAAATAGATTTGTCTCAGGTAAAATATCAGATATCTGGGAAAAGACGAGGTGGACAAATGGGGATGTTAAACACTAGAAGCTAGGAAAGTTAAAATTTTATTTTTGTCTCTATCAATGTATTCTAATATGCTTTTTCTAAGTTGGATCGTATTTATTTGATATGAATTCAGATTGGTTTTAAACACAGGATTGTTATTAATTGTATACCTTTCAGCACCGCCATCGTTTGAGCAAAATTGTGAAATAGCAGGATAAAAATAGTTATGTTTATATACTTCGTTAATCCAATCGTCACAACACCAATTAATAATTTCAGGTGGGAAAAAGTAACCCATGATTTCCATGTGTTTGCGTGAAACAAACGATTGCGTTAGAATTCGGTTGTTGTTGTTTATAGGTCCAGTGAGACCAATATTATTATGACTCTGCAATATCTTTATACATTCATCCACCCAACCCTTTGTTTTAAAATTTATGTCGTCGCCACATTGAAAGAAATAATCAAATTGGTCATTATACGCTTTAGCATATAAACGATTCCACATTAAAGTAAGATGTCCTTTATTTATTCCGTGCATTGAAATAAATTCAACATCCACATTCTTCATTACAGAGAGAAATTTTACAATTTTTCCTTGTTCGGAACGATTCGCAAAAATTCGGTCATCTTCATCATAACCAATATAAAATTTATTTTTTTTGGTTGGATTGTATGTGATTAAAAACGTTTTAAGTGTTAAATTGTACAGATATGTGTCAGTTATTGTTTTCCATTCGGGTCGTCCATTGGAAGTGCATGGAATTAAAATTGCCAATGTCATTTATGTATAAAAAGTGTTAAAAAAAGTGTTTAATTCATTTTTATATAATTACATTTCTCTCTGATCACTATAAATAAATTGAAATGTACTTCATTGTGTCGGAAAAATAAGCATTAAAACGCATACCGGCAGGTATACAATCATGTAAAATAAATTATAATCTCCGACAAACACCAAGACACTTATTTATCATATATTAATAAATTAGTGTACATGATCCGGCATGCATATTTAAGTTTGTTACACTCATTGATTTATACATCGTGATTAATTGTAAAACAATAGGTTTTTCTTAAATACATTTTGATCAATAAAAACCCCATCTCGTTCCCCTTTTGATAAAATAACATTGTCGCCTGTACATAAGTATCTAATTATAAACTTAAAATATTTAGAATCAATGTTTGAGTCTAATATATGCCCTAAAGAATATTTCCATTTAATAGCGAAAGTATCTTTATTGTTTATCCAACAATGTAGATTTAATGGATTGTGACTAGCAGTGGGACATTTGTTTTTATATGTATTACAATTAACAACAACATTTGTTTTAAACCCATTCGACTGAATAGTTTGAATTAGTTTGGTTTCAATATGAATTACATAATCCCAAAATGTTTTACACAACTGAATTCTTTGGCTCATAAAATTTACAACAAAATCCAACAATCTATTGCTAAACTCTATTGGAACTCCAAGATAATGATAATTTACATCACGCGAATCCCAGTGACCCCATAAATCAATGTTTTGTTCTCTCATGTTTTTAATTGTATTTTTCATATTATTAACACCATTAATTCCCAACAACAAACTATCGTTTACAAGCATAATCCATTCATATGAATTTTTCATTTGTTTTATTTTGTTTAAACAATTAAGCCAAATGTGGTAATCAGTGCCTGGTCCTAAGTTTTTTACATAGTTTATTTTATAAGGAAACACATATTCATTTATATTTAAAATTTTTGTTGACGTAGTATAAAAAAATACATCATATTGTAATTCGGTTAATATTCTCAATGATTGTATTACATAATCTTTTATAATGTTGTCTTCGTCATAATGAGCATAAATTACACATGCTTTATTGTGTTCTTTAATTTTTGGAAAATTAACGATTTCATTAGCATTTATATACAATTTACAAAAATCTTCGACTGAATTAGTGTTATTGTTTTCAATGTCAGTTACATTGCAATTTTGTGAAATAAAAAGTGGATATGTTTTTAGAAAATTATAGTCTTTATCTAAATTTATTTCCAATGGCAACATGTTTAATTTTGTATAAATAAATTCATTACAAAATATGCAACATTCAAGGTATTTGTGAATATTTTGTTTAAATGGATTTTCAATAAATAATGTTTGTTTTAAGTATTCAAAAAAAGAATTGTCTAACGGTGAATTGTTTACATCCATATTACAATCTACATTTGAATTATATGATAATCCAAAACTGGAAGTCAATTCTTTTGTTCTAACACGTATATCATTAACAATTTCATTGTCGGTCTTGAACATTATAAATGTTGGATCAACATCATCACACAAACAATTTGTAATAACTGAACAATTAGGGTCTGACATTTTATTTAAAAAAGAATCTAACCAATGTGTTTCAACATTGTCTTCACACATAGGACCAACTGCACTACAATTTATTAAACACATATGTGTGAAATCTTCAGATATTCGGTGTTTAAGAGTTTCTTCAAAATATTTAATGCCATTATGCCAACCATCTAGATAATTCAAACTTGGATGTTTTAAAACATGTATCGAATTATTTTTTGGTATTAAAACTTCACAATGATTATTTACAACAATTAGTGTAGTAATGTCAATGTTTCTCCACCTATTTATGTCTAGACCATATTTAATAAAAAATGACAAATTTGTTTGACTTTTTTGTTGACCAACAGATTCGTTATAAAAATATATAATTCCTATTTTTTGAGTTTTATTTGTTTTTAATGGGAAATTTATATATCTTTTCGAAAGCAATTTGACATATTCATCATATGAATTAAACTTTTTGAGCCATGGTTTATGTAAGCCTATTGGGTCATCACTATGTACAGTTTCCATTGAGAATTTTTTGGCTTCTTCAAGTGACGGCACCTTTTTTTTAAGAATTAAGCAGTGATAACTAAAAAAACCATCTTCATTTATCTGACCTTTATACTCGTTATGTGATGTTGTAATCTCTATCATTGTAGGAACATCTCTTAGTGAGAACCCACCATTTCCTACTTCTAGCACTCCCAACCATTTCGTATACCAAGGTGCACCAACATAATCATATTCTATAAAATCATCAACGTTGTCTTTTAACAACAATGCATCTGTTTGGAAAAAAAGTGCTTTCCTACATCCAAAATTTTCATTTAAATTTTTCCAAAACATAGTTGATGTCAATAAATGATTTAACATCTGGATTGTTAAATTAGAAATATTCATTTTGCAATACTTAACATTTTTCCACCCATACAATCCAGATTTAACAAATTCTTCGTTGTCAGTCCCATGCACAACAATCAACCCCCATCCCTTGTTTTGTAGCAAAAACATAAAATTTTTAATAACCTTAATTAGAATGTCCATTTTCCTAGGCTCAACAATTACACAATATTTGGTTGTATTGTTTGAAATATTTTGAAAATGTTCATTTGACAAATCAAACTGATTTAAATAATCACTCCAATATGGTTCATATGACGCATCCATTTATACATTATTTTTAATGATTGTTTTTATATTGTTTATGCGACAAATGGCTTAAACATACATCAACTAATTGTCTAAAGAATTTAACAATGAACATATTAATTACTGGTGGATGTGGATTTATTGGATCTAACTATATCAATCATGCTTTCAAATACTTAAACAACATTAAATTAATTAACATTGACACACTCAATTATTGTGCGTCAGAATATAACATAGAACATCAAATACGAGTCAATAACAAGAATTATAAGTTTATTAAAGGAAACATCAATGACATTGATCTTATCAAATATATTCTTACCGAAGAGAAAATAACACATGTTATTCATTTTGCAGCACAATCCCATGTAGACAACTCATTTGATAACTCATTAATGTACACTGAAGACAATGTTCGCGGAACACATTGTTTGTTAGAAGCTGTTAGAACAACTAACAAAGACATTTTATTCTTACATTTTAGCACAGATGAAGTATATGGTGAATCGCTTCACACAGATACTTTGTGTGATGCAAAGAGAGAAACATCCTTATTATCTCCAACAAATCCTTATGCAGCAAGCAAAGCTGCAGCAGAAATGTATGTTAATGCATATCAGCATTCATACGGATTAAAAACAATCATAACTAGGTGCAACAATGTATATGGACCAAACCAATATCCTGAAAAACTCATCCCCAAATTTATAAAACTTCTCAAAGAAAACAAAAAATGTACGATTCATGGTGATGGAAGTTCACTACGCAGTTTTATACATGTTAATGACGTTTGTTCTGCGGTGGATTTGATTTTGCAAAAAGGTGTAATCGGAGAAATTTACAACATCGGTAGTGACGAAGAAAATGAGATCAGTGTAATAGATGTTACCAAAACTCTTATATCACTTGTTAAACCCAAATGTAGTGATGTCGCTGAATTGATCGAACATGTCAAAGATCGACCTTTTAATGACAAAAGATATTTTATAAATTGTGACAGACTCAAGGAATTAGGATGGAAACAAACAATTTCTTTTAAAGATGGTTTGCATACACTAATTTTTAATAATTTTTGGAGAAAACGTAATAAATGTCGTCTATGCAACAACGATGGTTTAAAAGAAGCAATTTCTTTAAATGATACTCCTCCTGCAAATAGTTTTGCGTCATCGTTCGAAGAAGAATCATCATACATACCATTAAGTGTTGGAGTATGTTCTAACTGTAGTCATGTTCAACTCATGGAAGTTGTTAAACCGTCTATATTATATGACAATTACGTATATGTTTCATCAACATCACAAACAATGATTAATCACTTGGAAACTAACCTATCACAGTTTTTAAAGTTTAACAATGTTTCAACAAAAGATAATATATTGGAAATTGGTTCAAATGATGGAACATGTATAAAATATTTGTTAAAAAATGGATTTAATAATGTCATTGGAATTGACCCAGCACAAAACATAAAAAGAAGTCACGATATACCAATAATATGTGATTATTTTGGTTCCAATAAATATGAATATTTTAAGAATAAATATGGAAATTTTAAGTTGATATTTGGCTTCCATTGTTGTGCACACATTGAACCAATAGAAGATGTTTTTTCCACCATATTTAAATTACTTTGTGATGATGGGATCTTTATAATGGAAGTAGGATATTTTTACGATGTGTTTAAAAACAATACATTTGATACCATATATCATGAACACATTGATTATTATACAGTTACATCAATGAATAATTATTGCAAATCACATAACTTACATTTAGTTGATGCAAAACAAACAAATATACAGGGCGGTTCAATACAATTTTTTATAACAAAGTCAACTAATGCCACCCAAACCAAAAATGTAGAACTACTAATTTCTCAAGAACAACAATTAAATATGTTTAGTGATACTGTGTTGACTAATTGGTTTGACAATATAAAGTCAATTGGTTGTGAATTAACCTACATATTAAAACTAATCAAAACTCAAAATAAAAAAATAGCAGGCTATGGTGCATCTGCGAAATCAACTACATTTTGTCACCAATTTAACTTAAATTCTAGTGTCATTGATTACATAATAGACGACAATCCATATAAAATTAATAAATTTACACCAGGGTTTAAGATTCCAATAAAATCAATAAACGCATTAAATACTGAACCTGTTGATTTTATAATAATACTTTCTTGGAATTTTAAAAATGAACTAATAACTAACATTAACAAATATATTGAGCATAACAAATGTTCGCCTGTAAAAATAATAGTTCCGTTCCCCAATGTTTTAATAATTTAAAGTACTTAAACATTTTACAATTTTTTTATAAAAAATGAACGACAATAGAGGCCATAGTTTTATGATACAAAATGATGATCGATTCAATCAAATGTATGTCTCACATAATAAAAAAAATGTACTACGTGGAATTCATGTGTCTCCTTATGGAAAATTGTTAACCGTTTTGACTGGAAAAATAGTTGACTATGTAATAAACATAGACGATTTAACATTTGCAAAATATGAATTGAACCCATCTGAACAAGTATACATCCCACCGAAACACGGGCATTTGTTTGTTTCACTTGAAGAAAACACAACACTTTTGTATCAGTTTGAAGGTGTTTATGACAAAGACAAAGAAACATCGATAAATTATCAAGACCCATTTATTAATTTAGAATTATCGTCTGAAGAACAATATGTGATGTCTGAAAAAGACAAACTTTCAGAGTTTTTAAAACCGGTTGATTGTGTATTGTTTGGTTCAACCGGATTTTTAGGAAGTTACACAAAAAATTTTTTGGAAGAAAACAATAAAAATGTCGTTTTAATTAATAATCGGCTTCATGAAACATCAATTATAAAAAACAAACTTTCATTATACAAACCAAACTTCGTGATATGTGCAGCTGGAATATCTGGAAAACCAACTATTGAATGGTGTGAAGAAAATAAATACCAAACATATAAAACAAATGTGGTGGACATTTTAAACTTGGTTGAAATATGCAAGGATTTAGGAATATATATAATAATATATGGTTCAGGTGGAATTTATAAAGGAGATGGATTGCGTGAATATACAGAAACAGACAAACCCAACAATTGTGGTCAATTTTATTCACGATGTAGAATAATGCTTGAAGAATGTCTACAACATTATGACAATGTATTATATTTAAGAATACAGTACCCAACAACGGGCGACGGTCATCCTAAATGTTTTATAACAAAAATGTTAAGTAGAATTAAAACAATTCATAATGTGCCTATTAATGTTACACATATGCCAACAATGCTTCCAGTGTTAATGAGTTTAATTGACGAAAAATGTGTTGGGACATTTAATTTTGTAAACCCAGAATATGTATTTTTACCAGAACTCTTAAAAAATTATACAAATAATTTAGAAATAGTCGAAACAACTGACCATTCCTATTATGGTTTATTGGATACAACTAAATTAAAAACTCTTATATAATTTATGCAATAATGTATGGTTTTTAGCAAATGTCTTGGTCTTTGTTTGAAAAGAATTTTTTTTCAATGGAACACACTTAATTAAACCATACATCAAGTAAATTATGTGGTGTTTCACTTATAAAACTATAATTGTAAAAAAGCAGTCAGAATGTTTTTATGTAATAAGTGTATGTCTGTTTGTGTTAGATTAGAAACAGTGAAGTGCTAAAGGACACCAAGTATGTTTTATTTTAGTAGTTGGTAGAGAACCAATTCCAAGAATTTAGACTGTATTTTTTAAAAATGTTACACCATAATAAGTTCACTCTGAAATGGCATGGACTATGTCTTTTTTACTATTTATTTCCTGAATTTAGTAGTTATTTTTTGTTATATTATATTTTGTATATGTAAATGGAAAGTATTGACGAATGTTTTCTCAAATATGACACTGACAAGTCATCCAGATTTCACAATTATAGTAGACAATATGAAGATTTGTTTTTGAAATTTAGAGACAAACCCATAAAATATCTTGAAATTGGTGTTTTAAATGGTGGAAGTATAAATGCCGCAAGAGAAATTTTTAAGAATGCTGAAACAATTCTTGGGTTAGACATAAACAATGAATGCAAAAAATATGAAAACTTAACAAAAAATATGTATGTTGAAATTGGAGACGCCACAAACAAACAATTTATTTCAAACATAATTAATAAATACGGTACATTTGACGTTATATTAGATGATGGATCTCATATAAATAGAGATATGATTAAAACGTTTGAATCATTCTTTCCATCTTTAAATGACAATGGAATCTACGTAATAGAAGACACAATAACATATAAATATAAACATTATAATGATTTAAGTTACCCAACTATTTTAAATTATATCTTTAATTATACTAAATTTTTAAACCAATGTCGTCAATCTGATTCTGTTAATGGCATAAAGGATTGGTGTGTTGATCCATTTAAGATAAACAAAAAAACACAAAATGTATTTGAACAATCAATTGATAAAATAGAATATGGATGTTCTTACATTGCGGTACATAAAAAAATTAGAACCAACTGGATTTAAAACTTTATAAACCGGGCTGTAGTGTGGTTCTACTCTATCCTCCCCTACTCACGTTCTTCATGTTGTGAACAAATCTCATTCTCTCCAAAGGCCATCGCCAACATGTCACTGACCATGATACGCAGTTTCGAGGCGGTATGGAACTGCTCATGGCAGTGCAGCATCTTGGCAGACACCGTCAGAACCTCAACATTGCTCACAACAACAGGGGCTACAAAGGAGACAATTCTACGCTCTAAAATATATGTTTTAAGTTTATTGAATTGAAGATCTCATTCTTAATCTATTTTGTATACAACAACAAATATTAAATTGTTTGTTCTGAGTTTGAATAAATACATTTAAACTAGACGATTTAAAAAGTATAATTTACATCAAAAACCGTTGAATTTAATTTAAAATCAATTTTAGAACAAATTATATGTCTTCCGATGGTCTTCTTGTTACTTACAGTTTTAACTGGGATCGCAATAATTCACTTTATTTATGGTTTAATTAAGTGAATTCCGTTTAAATTTATCACATTCGAATAAGTTCCAATTCATTTGCCTGGAACTATATAAATCAACATTAAATTTAAACAAAGTACCCGAATAGGAGGTGGCAACCAATCTATTTGTTTTCTATAATTATTTGAAAATAAGCAAAAATTTACTTTAATTCATGTGTCTTTAAAAAATTAAAACACTCAGTTAGAGCAACATCCCATTCTTCATTTAATAATTTTGGAGGAATATTCATTATTGAGTTCGTTTTAATAATATCAATAGCCTCTATTATTTTTTCAACTATACTTATGACATTTGGTTCACACATTAATATTTTATCACTATATCTATTTATTGAATCATTATTTTTAAAGTTATAGTTATTATGTATGCATACCCCATTGCAATAAGACATTTCAAGTGGTGCATATCCTGGGTGTGTCGACAACACAAAACTAATTAATATATCAGAATCTCTAAACAATTTTGCGTAATCTTCTTCGTTTAAAAATCCAACCTCATTAACATAAAAATTATCATCTATTTTATATTTCCCAACTCCATGTCCAAACCCGATTATTTCATAATTTGTTTCATCAACAATTCCATTCATAAAACATGTGCGTAGAGAATCATATATTAGATTCTGTAAATTTCTTTCAGCATGACTTCTTGAATAAAAAATTATTTTAATTTTTCTGTTTGCTTTTTTTTCAACATACTTAAACAATTTTGAATTAAACGCCGGTTCAAAACATACACAACATTTTTTTAAATATTCGTCGTTTGAAAAATGTGAAAAATTAATATCTATTAAACCATCTAACAACAATGATGTATTAACAAATGAGTAATAATCCATTTTATATGTTTCCATTGCATAATTGTAATTGCTATCACCTTTATGTAAAATTAATTCATTTTCCTGTATAAACCAAAAAAAATGTTTATTTTTTAAATACCCTAGTATAAACTTTAACGGATATATAGTCCACCAAGCGGATGCGATAAAAACATCATCATAACTTATTTTTACATGATTGTTTACCATTGTTTCATATTGTATATTTTCATTAAAATTGTTGATTTTATGCGTTATTTGTTTAAACTGGTCTATATCATTATTATACATGCTAATTATTCTAACTAAATAGCCATTTTTGGCTAACAAATTGGCAAAATGTATAATCGTCATCGGACCAGCACTAAAAGAAATTCCCGGCAAAATTAAATTATACCTTTTTGGCTCATTTGTTAATGGAACAAAATCACCTCTAATATTTATAAATTCACTTTTAAAATTTGATGAAACCAGGTATTTACATTTTTCGTTAGGTCTACATGTTTTTACATTATTTAAGAAATGTTTTATTGGATTTTCATCATTAAATAATTTGTATGTTTCTTTATACCATTTTGTGTTAAAATATAAAGATGGGTTGTAATTTAACTTAGCTCCTATTGTTTCATAATGCGTCATTAACTGGTTATCTGGTATGTGATTCAAATCATAGTTATTTTTATACCAAACATTGTTAAAATAATCGCCAGTTGGAGATTGATAAAAAAACATATAATATATATAAAGAAATATTGTATTTAAATATAAACATAATATAAACATTATTATGGAACGTGTATCTGATATTAATTTGGAAGAAAAATGGAATAAAACCAATCCGAATGATGTTGTACGAATATGCAATTATTATAACAAATACATGTCTATGTATTCTAAAGACAATATATGGCATGCAATAATTCTTCCAAAATTAAAAAAATATTTAGAATTATTTACATTAAATAAATACGAACATGCTAATTTCATCTTAGAGAATATTAATAAAACAAACTTAATGTATGGTTATGATGTATTGCAAAATGAATTTCACAATGGTATATTAATTTATTATGACGAGATTGAAAGTACACACAAATGCATTATTAAATTGTTGGAAGAAATGGAAATTAAACCTGTGTATACAAACAATTTATTAGACATAGAAGAAAATCTTTTATTAATGGATGAAAAATGCGGATTTAAGATAGATTTTCCTGAAGTATTCAATTACTCGAAATCTGCAACAATTGCATCCAGTAGAGGGAAAATATCACACAGAATGATGTATGCATTATATTATGTTTGGAATATATACAGACATACACCAGATATAAAAAATGCATCAATTCTTGAAATTGGTGCAGGAACTGGAAGAACCGCATATTATGCTTATAAATTTGGATTTAATAAATATACTATTATGGACATAATATCAACTAATATTGTGCAAGCACATTATAACTTTAATATATTTGGTGCAAACAATGTACATTTATATGGAGAAGAATGCACTGATTCGTGTTTTTTAACAATAATGCCATCCATTGTGTTTGAAACAATTAAAGACAACTTTGATGTTGTCTGTAATTTTGATGGATTAACTGAATATGGGTTAAACACTGCAACAATGTATTTCAAAAAAATTGCAGAGATTTCAACAAAATTTATATCAATAAATCATATATCAACACAACATCAACTTGGAAAAAAGTATACTGTAAGTGATTTATATAAAGATCATAATTGCAAAGTGTTGTTAAAGGAAAATTGTGATTATAGATCAGATACAAATCATTTTTTTTATGTTAAAGAAATTTTAGAATTTTATAAATAATATCAATTCGTCCCTTTTCTATTTATGTATGCCTGCTGACCTGTTAGTGCTTTAATTGAAATCACTCTAATTCACTTGAAACAATAAGTATCAAGATAGTCGGTGGCAGCCATATCAACAAACAATATTTATTGTAATTAATAAAATAACATTTTAAAACTCCGCTCCATCCAAATTGAATGCTGCGTCATCCTTCACGTCGTTAACCAAATTATACTCTCCTACTCTTCTCTCGAAGAAGTTCGTCTTTCCTTCCAGCGAAATCATATCCATAAAGTCAAACGGATTCGCAGCTCCATATAGTTTGCCTGCTCCTAATTGAACAGCCAATCTATCCGCCACAAACTCGATGTACTGGGACATCATCTGCGAATTCATCCCAATAAGACGGCATGGCAGTGCTTCACAAATGAATTCCTTCTCGATGCTGACCGCTTCTTGTATGATTTCGCGGATTTCTCCTTGGGGGAGGGGTGCATTAAGGAGGCTGTGCATGAGAACAGCAAATTCGCAGTGAAGCGCCTCGTCTCTCGAAATCAGCTCATTGCTATACGTCAATCCCGGCATCAATCCACGCTTCTTCAACCAATAAATAGAACAGAATGCCCCGCTAAAAAAGATGCCTTCGACACAAGCAAACGCCACCAGCCTCTTTGCAAACGACGCAGTGTCGCTCTCCATCCACTTAATCGCCCATTGCGCCTTCTTACCAATACACGGGTAGTTATCGACGGCATTGAACAACTGGTCCTTTTCTTTGGGGTCCTTTATGTACGAATCAATAAGAAGCGAGTACATTTCCGAGTGAACATTCTCCATCGCAATCTGAAATCCGTAAAAACACCTGGCTTCCGGCACTTTTACGTCGCTCATAAAACGAATCGCTAGGTTCTCAGTCACAATTCCGTCGCTCGCTGCGAAAAATGCTAAAACATGCTTAATAAAGAACTTTTCGTCATCTGTCAACTTCTCCCAATCATTATAATCGCGTGTGAGCGTGACTTCCTCTGCTTTCCAAAAACTATTTTCCGCCAATTTATACATCTTCCAAACAGAATCGTGTTGGATTGGGAAGAGAACAAAGCGCGACACAGTGGTGTCAGTAAGAATTGGTTCGGACATTTGTTGGTATTATGCGGAGAGAAAAGAAAAGGTTTGAGGTATAACATTATAGTGAGATTATTTTAAGCAGTTTTAATTATGTCAATTTAATGTCCGCTCGTGTATAAATGTAATTTCCACCTGACGGAGTGTGACACTCTGGTTCTAACCAAAATCCACTTCGTTTTATTGGTGTTTCAACATGAATTACTAGATTTTTCTTTGTGTCATCAGGGCAATAGCAATATCTTCCATCCAACACTGTATAGACGTGTATTATATTGAATGTCGTTAGGTTGAGAACTTTCAAGTAGTTAAGTAATTGCCGCAATTTGTGTTTGTCAAACCAATGTTCACCAAGACGGAAACAATTAGGGTCATCCTCGTCAAAATCGGCAACAATTTTATTTATGTCTTTTGATGTTGATGTAACAAACTCACGACAAATGTTGTTAACTTTTGTATTTATTGCGTCACCATAATATGTTGTCATGTTTATTTGGTTATGCATCGAAATATTTATATATTTTTAATTTATATATGACACCGTTGGCCGAGAGAGACAAACACATAAACTGTTTAGAACAGCAGATTAAATTGCACGAGAACTTTTTGGGCGGGCGTGTTATCAAGTTATCAGAAACAGACGCAAACAAATTAAGAACACTTAAGCGTTATTTAAAACATAATGGCTGTGGTGGAGAGAAAGATTTAGAAACAATCAACGCTCTATTAATGCAAAATTAGTTTTTCTCTCTATAAAATATAATGAATACAAGCCAATCCGCTGGTTATCGCTACGTCCCTTCTCGTCGTCCCAAGTCCAAGACTGTTCGGTCGATTAAGAAGAGAACCAAGGGTGGTCGCGTTAAAAAGACTAGACGTCACACTCGTAAGCATTAATTAATGTTCTCTCATAATTTTATCCTAACATATATTATAGATATGGACAAAGTTATGAAATCTCCCATTGTTAAGGGTGTTGTTAACTCACCAATTGTTAAGGGAACTGCCGATGCGATGAAGACGCGCACTGGACTCTATATTGTGTTATTTTTAGCAGTCACCAATGTTCTCGGATTTATTACCATGAACAATGTGAATGCACTTCTGTTGTTTGTTCTCGTTGGTATTGTTGCCACGCGATTCACAAAGAATATGTCTTACATCCTGGTTGCTTCTCTCCTTGTCACCAATGGATATTTGCTGGTTCAGCGTAGAATGAGCCGTGAAGGAATGAAAGCATCTGAAGAGAAAGAAGACCCTGCTAATCCTGACGAACCCGACATTATAGAGACTCCTCAAATAATGGCGATTCAGGCGAACATCCCACCAAGGAGAGGAGCAAGACGCACCGATGACGATGTAAAGACTATGGACATATCTGGTGTTAATATAGATGCTAGTGGAAATCGTATAAATCTAGATGTTCAGCAATTAGCACCTCTTTCTTATTCAACTCGTGATAACGACAAGGCAGCAAGTAACGACAAGGTTCGTGGAGGCAACAATGTCGTTGGTGGAACTAATACCAATAAGAACATGAAGGACGGCTTTGTCAGCAAAAAACAGCGTCTTTCCCCCGGTTCTCTCGAAGCCAAGAAGAAATCGTCAGAAGACGAAGATGTTCGAGTGGATTATGCTTCTACCCTCGAAATGGCATATGACAACTTACAGACTATGCTAGGCGATGAGGGAATCAAGGGGCTTTCATCAGAAACCCGTCGTCTCGCTAAACAGCAGCAGAATCTCATCTCTTCTCTCAATGATATGGCTCCTATTCTTAAGGACGCTCAATCCACTTTGACCAACTTGAAGATGCCTGATATGAACTCGATGAAGAGCATTATGGGAATGTTAAAGGGGAGAAAATAACTTATTTAAAACATATTAAAGATTGCCGGATAATATGTTTTAACCATACATACAATGTTTTCAAGAGCGTTTAGACGATATTTGTTTGCGCATGGACCGAGACTATATGTGAATACCGGCTGTGTCATATGGATTGGTAAGACTATTATAGATACTAAAAAACATCTTGACATTATGTCAGACAACGACATAAAAAAGCATATTTTACCAGCAACAGGATGGAATTTGCTCTATTATTCTCCTAATGTGCTGTTATGGCCTGCTAATTTAGCAATGGATTTATATATATTGAGTGTATTAAAGTATTATGATATGCGTGCCATTAAATAATCTGCCTATATGTATATAACAAATGGCAAAGACGTGTCCTCCTGGAGTATTGTGTATCGAGAACTATACTTTTGTATTCCTGATAATAGTTGTAACAATCGCAATCGGGTGGTTTCTCTCCAAATCCAAGACATTAAAGGGTGAAAGTGAAGAACATACTGGCCAGTCTTTTTTTAACATGCTTCCAAGTGGATTCAACGTGATTCCTGGTTTCGGCGGCGACACCTTAACCGACCCTTATCTGCCTCCTCTCAAGGACAATCGCTATTTCCCTCTGCCACAACACGGTCAATATGGTCTCCCAATTAATATGCGAACCCGCGGGTTTGACACTTCTTATCGTCAAGTTGGCATATTAACCCGTGTTGGTGCTGGTGGTGACCCAAGAGAGACTATTCTACCTATAATGGGGCGTCCATTGTTCGCAAATCGCGATAAATGGCAGTTCTATACGATGAGTGACAGCAACAATTCCGTTAAATTACCAATCAGTTTGGGTGGTAAGCACTGTACCGGTGAATATGGATGCGACGACATAAGCAACGCAGATACAGTTTATGTCGAGGGATACAACACGCCATTTAAGGCGACTATTTATGAAAACGAGTTTCCACGTTATATTCCGTTTGTTTAAATACTTAATTTACCTTAAAACTGAGAGAAATCAGTCAGAATAGGGCGGGGTTCATATGCTGATGTGACTGGTCCAGGTGCGACATTATAACCAGCCGAATAGTCCTTGTTCACAAATGGCTGTGGAACCCATCCAGTTGGTGCTTCTTTGCTGGGGCAAACTGTCACATCAGGACATTTAGGGCAAACCGGTGGGACTATCTGCGTTTTAAGAATATACTTGTCGTTGTCTTCTTCATCAAGTGTCTTCTTCTTATTGCGATGCGATACAAGACCCTCTTTAACTGAATATCCTAAATTAACAAGCATTAGAATACCAATAACAACAAGTGCTAAATGAATTAACGTCAATTTCATGATTAAAATATGTTTGGAAAAAAAACTTATTTTATTCAATCTTCTTAATTATGACAAATAAAACAAAGATCAAATGGACGCCTGAACAACAACGACTTCTGATAAATTGGGCTGAAAAAGCCACCGGATATGCTTGGCTCCACAACCGCAGTGTAAATTACTTTAAAAATCGGAATCTCTATATAGCAATTCCGGCGTCTTTTTTCGGCTATATTGCCGGAGCCACATCATTTATATCAAGCAGTGATGGTGGTGGCAATATTTACATTAGCACAATGATCGGTGTCTGTGGTATATTGGCTGGATTACTTACAAACTTTCAAGAAATATTCACATTTAAAGAGCTTGGAGAACAACATCGCATATCTGCACTGCGGTTTCTCTCTTTTTTCCGTGATATCAGTTGTGAACTCAGCATACATCCGAATCATCGCACCGATCCAATTGAATACATAACAATGAAACGAATGGAGTTGGATAAACTGCTTGAACAGAGTCCAATGCCTCCTCAGTCAATTATTAACGAGTTCAACCGCAAATTCAAGAAGGTTCAAATACATAAACCGGATTTGGCTAACAATTTACAAACTATTATTCCATACGGCGCTGAAATGTGTAATAAAACGTTTGAACCTCTTAAAACAAAGAAACAACTATTGAAGAAGTATTTTAAAATATGGAAAAAGAATGTTCTTGAAACAAAACACACTACAGGTGATGGGCTAATGGAAGTAGCTAATTCTGAAACCAGTAGCATAATATATAATCCAAATGATCATATAAATATTAATGTAGACAATATTAACGTAGACACTGCCTCGTCTGAAACAGTTTCGTCACAGTCTGAAAATGATAAGCAACCACTGGTTGTTCCTATATTCAATGATGAATTAACTAGAGACGCAAACATTATGCCATTTACAGACATAATTGCTAGGTCTCGAGCATCACAAATGTTGGATTTACGCAATGACAAGTATTATTTACCACAAGCTTACAATGATGAAATGCGGCGTGAATTGGAAAAAGAACTTGAATCAAACAAAACTACAAGTGCTGTATAATTTTATGTTTCACTGATAACCAAAATCACACGTATATTTGTCTGTTTCCACACAAATCTGCGTTTCTTCCGTAATAATCACCTGCCCATACAACTCGACATTTGTAAAAGACACCCGTTGTTAAAACGCAATCACACACTTATTCTTGAGGTATAAGCTTTACCACATTCAATACCGAATGACTTCGGTTTCGTCGTCTGGCTGGTTTCCGAGAATGGTAGCGATACATTGTGAATAAGACTATAAAATGAATTAAAATGCTTTAACAAAATTGAATTTAATTTTTACACACGAGAAAATTAACAAATGCTTTAAAATGAGCGAAAGTTACGCAATTGATGTTGGTTTTGATCCAAGCAACAATGACAATGGAACTATGACCGACTTTATTGTTGCTTTCCTTATATCATTCTTCCTCAATTGGATTGGATACATCACAACGTTCTTCATGAATAACCGCATCGCAACTCAATCAGGTGGTCTTTCAGGATTTGGATTGTCGCTTGTAAAAGTTACGCTCATTATTCAGTACATACAAGAAAAAGAGCGTCCTCTTGGGCTATCACTTTTGATAATCTTGTCAGTTATAATCGTTGGCATGTCATTCTTTATGTACGGGTTATATACTTACAGCATCAGTTCCGTGAAATTGAAAAATTGAAATGATGTATTTTTCTTTTAATTATAGCAAATCACATCACAAAAATGTCTCTTAAGCCGTGTTTTATGAAGGGAATCATTGAGGCTGGTATTGATGAGGCTGGACGTGGGCCGATGTTTGGCCGTGTTTATGCCGCTGCGGTGGTGTTGCCGGATGAAGATGCTGGGACTGGGTTTAACTTTTCACTTATGAAAGACAGCAAAAAGTTCTCATCAAAGAAGAAGATTAAGGAGGCATATGAACACATCAAGCAGTATGCCAAGGCGTATTCGGTGCAATTCTCGGAACACGATGAGATTGATGACATCAACATCCGAAATGCGACGTTTAAAGCGATGCATTCCGCGGTCAAGGCGCTTGAAATTCACCCGGATCACTTACTTGTAGATGGGTGCGATTTCAAACCATACATTTATATGAGTGATGAAGAATATGTATCAATCGCAAATACGTGTGTTGAGGGAGGAGACAACACATATTGCTCAATTGCCGCGGCATCCATCTTGGCCAAGGTTGAGAGAGACCAATACATCGAGGATATGTGTGATAAGTATCCAAAGTTGGATGAATACTATGGAATGAGAAGCAACAAGGGGTATGGTTGTAAGAAGCATATGGACGGAATCAAGGAGCATGGAATTAGTCGCTGGCATCGCCGCTCATTTGGCATTTGTAAGACGTTTGATGAGTATAATGACGCGGATTCGGTAGTGGCTGAAGCCGTTGCTAAGGAGGACTCGCCAGCCGTTGCTAAGGAGGACTCGCCAGCCGTTGCCAAGGAGGACTCGCCAGCCGTTGCCAAGGAGGACTCGCCAGCCGTTGCCATAGCAACCAAAAACGCCCCGGATGCAAAGTTCAAGTGCGACAAATGCGGTAAAGAATACGTCCATAAGGGTTATTTCGTCAAGCATCAAGCAAAATGTGGTGTTGCTTATTCTACAAACGAACTAATGATTCTCTCAATGTACAATACTGCCGTGTCGAATGGAGAAACGCCTTGCTATGGCTGATTCGAACCATAATTATCCTCCAATAAAAAATTGAAATTCTTTTGTATTTTCTCTCCAAATTTACTTGTCCTCAACAAAACAAAACAAACAATGCTCGTTCTCGTCTTTGACACCGAAACCACCGGATTGCCGCCAAGGACTCCCCGCAACGCGCCATCACCTCCAATCGAAGAACTAGCCACAACTTGGCCTCACATTGTCCAGCTTAGTGGTATTCTATTTGACACCAAGGAAAAGAAGGTTGTTGAAATGTTTGACCACATCATCAAGCTTCCTTCAGACGTCCCACTTCCAGATGAATCAGTTGCCATACACGGAATCTCTCGAGAAATGTGTGATACTAAAGGAATCGACATTAAGGCCGCCCTCATCATATTCACCATATGCTTTGAAAAAGCGCATTGTATTGTCGGCCACAACATCGAATTTGACAAAAGTGTTCTCCAAGTGGAACTCCACCGCAACGACTACGTCAACATATTCAACAAACAACCCAAGCTTGAGTATTGCACAATGAAGTACGGCGACAAAATTACCAACCTCACAATGATAAGCAAAATCAGCGGAAAATCCATCAAGAAATTGCCTAAACTGATTGAACTACACGAACACTTGTTTGGAGTCTCTGAAAGGCCACTGAACCTCCACAACTCGCTGATTGACGTGCTAATTTGCGCTCGATGCTACACAAAGATGGCTAACAAACAAGACATGTTTCTCTGGGAAGATGAGACTATTGAGAAGACGAAGACTATGATGTATTTGTAATTTTAACAATAAAATGAATTTTTTTTATACATTTTGCATAACCAATTCCTTGTCTATAGTCACTTCTTTTGCTATATTTGTTATAATCTTGTTTATTTGTTTTTTATCATATTCTTCATCATCAGTAACACCCATTGACCGGTTCATTATTACTAAATATTGGTCACTTGTCTTTGATTCGCCGTTCATGAATTCTGGATTCTGCTTCATCCATTCTGGTAATTGCTTAATATTCTTGTTTGTTACACTTTCAATTGCATTCTTTATTTTCTCATTACCCTCTTCTTTTTGCCAGTTGTCTTGCTCCTTTATGTATATTGTTTCTCTCTTAAAGTCACTACAGTGAATTGGACGTTTGAATATGTCCAAGTTTTTAAGATTTCTGATGAATATGTTGGATATTCCAGCTACATACCCTAGTCGGCCAGTATCTTCTAGGTCTGTCAATTGTAGTTCGAGAGATCGGACAAAGTCGGAGAAATTCACTGCTTCTTTGCAGTATTCGTTGAGAAAGACCATCAAATTGAACTTGTTGTAGTTGATTGTGTTGTTAATTACGTTCTTCTTTTCATTCGCTAGTTCTATCAGTTGCTTCTGAAGTTCTTGATTCTGTTTCATCATCTCTTGTAGAAGACCCGCTAATGTTGTGTGTTCTTGTGTTGCCACCGTTGTTTCACCTGTGCAGTCGTTTGCTGTATCGCATCTCTTACGATGCCTCCAGAGTCCTGACCTATCAGTGTAAATTTTTCCACATTCACACTTGATTTTTCGCTCGGTGTCAGTAATGTGCGAAATGTGCTTTTTTTGTTGACAATCGGTTGCTAAAAGCACCTTACCATGTTTTTCGGTCTGAATATGACGATTCCAATGCGTTTTGTTAGTGGTAAAATATTGACAATTTTCGCAATTGTAAAAAATGTGCTTTTTTGTTGACATCCGTTGATTATATATACCCTAAAGACCTTGTTTTTAACCTCCTTACTGAAAACTTTTTAGACCATAAGTGAAAAATCTCTGAAAAAAGTTGTGACCATTATGGTAAGGGTCTGAAAAATGAAGGTTTTTCGGGGATCTGGCGTTCACTTTTGAAAAATGGACAAAAATAAATGTCCAAAATCGAAAAACGATTTCGGAACCCAGAAAATTTTTTCGCAATTTTGTATGGTGTGAATAATATAGAACAATCGTGTTAAAATGTGGTGTCGTTGTGCTAATGACGCATAATTGTGACACATACTTAGCAGGCTTACTGATTCGCATAAGAACAGTGGGGCAACAATAGTGTGTCTTTAGACTGGGATGGTAAGACACCATACCAGTAAGGATTTCACCAAATATTAGGCACATTATGCCGAATTTACGGGTAAAAATGAATGTGCTTTTTGGTTGATAAAATGGTTGCTAAAAGCACCTTACCATAAAAATCGGGTCCTGTCCCCTGATTTCACATCATATTTCAGTCTCATTGTGCCAATGTTAAAACGAAATTTCAAAAAATGTGCTTTTTTGTTGAAAACCGTTGACAACTGACCCCCGAATTGACCCTCCTTACTGAAAACTTTTTAGACCATAAGTGAAAAATCTCTGAAAAAAGTTGTGACCATTATGGTAAGGGTCCAAAAAATCAAGGTTTTTTCGGGATGAACGATTCACTTTTGAAAAATGGACAAAAATAAATGTCCAAAATCGAAAAACGATTTCGAAACCCAGAAAATTATTTTGAGAAATTCTGCTAGGGAGACCATAACTCTTAAATGTCTATCAAATGTTCTTACTGAACTCCGTGCGGAAAACAAAATGTTTAAAATCGGGATACCCGAAAAACATTTTATGACGTAAATATGGTGTCAACCACTAAGAAGAACACATTTCACAGTCTGGCTGGTTGGTCTCCTTACCAACTGGTTCAACTGTGAATTGCTGTGCTTTTGCTTTAGGTTTTGTGCGAAGATAATACATTCCAGTCTTGAGACCCGATTTCCACGAATACATGTGCATCGCTGTCAGATTCTTAAAAGTCGGCTCAGCCATCCATAGATTCATGCTCTGACTCTGACAAATAAATGCGCCTCGGTCCTTTGCCATGTCAATTACCTTTTGCATTGAGATTTCCCACGCTGTTTTGTACTTGTCCTTAATGTTCTTAGGAATGTCGAGTCGTTGAACACTTCCACCATCGGCAATCAACTGATTCTTGACTGTTGTATTCCATAATCCCAACGCCATCAACTCAGACAACAAATACTTGTTTACTATGATGTGATCTCCGGCATTTGTGCGACGAACATAAATATTTGATGTAAATGGCTCGAAACACTCGTTGTTTCCAAGAATTTGAGCAGTCGATGCGGTTGGCATTGGAGCAACAAGCAACGAATTGCGGACACCATAATCAATGATAGATGTCCGCAGTGAATCCCAAGCGTATCTACCAGGTGTGGGCTGAACTCCCCATAAATCGAATTGGAATTGCCCGTTAGCAAGCGGAGAACTAGTGAATGAACTGTATGAGCCAATTCGTGTTGTAGTTAGTTGTTCCATCTCTTCTTTGATTGGTTTAAGATTGTTAAATGATGACGTTAATGCGCCATTTGTATCATTAATCAGTTTAATAGATTCGCCATCAAATTCCCAAGAATGCTTGTATTCATTTTTGAGCTGTTGCAACTTCTTTCCACGCTCAATTGCTATTTCATTGCTCTTTTTGATAGAACCATAATAAATGCTTTCAAAGATTAACCGATTGATTTCGCGTGCTTCGGCTGAATCGAACGCCAAATTCATTAAAGCAAAAACGTCGGCCAAACCCTGTACGCCTATTCCAATAGGTCTATGACGTAAATTACTGCGTTTCGTGTTTGGCGTAGGATAATAATTGATGTCAATGACTTTGTTCAGGTTTTCAGTGATAATCCCGGCGGCTTCTACGAGTTTCTCGTAATTATAAGTGTTAGTTTCTGTATCAACAAAAGAAGCAAGGGAAATGCTGGCCAAGTTACAGACCGCAGTCTCTTCGGAGTTTGAATACTCGACAATCTCAGTGCACAAATTGCTCGATTTGATTGTTCCTAAATTCTTCTGGTTTGACTTTCGATTGCATGCATCCTTGAAGAGCATATATGGAGTCCCTGTCTCAATCTGACTCGTTAAAATGCTAAACCAGACATCGCGCGCCTTTACAACTTTATTGCCACGGCCTTCTCGCTCATAACGCTCATATAGCACTTCGAATTCTGCTCCATATGAGTCGGAGAGACCTGGACATAAGTGTGGGCACATTAGAGTCCAGTTGCCATCCGATTCAACCCGACGCATAAAGAGGTCTGGAATCCACAACGCATAAAAGAGGTCGCGTGCTTTCTTCTCTTCGTCGCCCTGATTCTTCTTCATCTCTAGAAATTCCATTATATCAGAATGCCACGGCTCCAAGTAGATGGCAAAACTTCCGTTGCGTTTACCGCCACCATTGTGAATTACCGCAGTTGTCGTTAAATAATTGTGTGTTTTTGTCATTTGTAGGTCATAAAGTGTTGTTCCCGGAGTTTTGATGTTTTTAATCTTGGAAATCTTGGAAACAAGTGTATTCCTGTAACGTGTATAATCAACTTCAATACTATTCATTTTGTTTAATCCGAACAATTCGCAAATTTCTCGTGTTTTAGGGATATACACTAAGTAAACTGTTTTTTTTACAGTGGTATATACGTAAAATGTATCTATTTTACAGGTCGGAAGGACGCCCATTTTCAACAAAATGTACTTGATTCCTTCTGCGAATTCCTTGCTTTCAGTAGAAATAAATGGCTCACCATATGAATCCACTTCATATAACGCAATTAACAATTTGGATACTTTTTCCACCGGCAAATTAAGCCATCTGTAATGAATTTCTTTGTTTCCATTTCTATCACGGAAATCACTATACTTGAATGGCAAATTCACAGTTTTCTCCCAACTTACACTTCGATATGTGCTGTTTAATTTCTTGTTGTTATACTTGTGTAACGCATAGATTCCTCCTTCATGTATGCTGTCATAAATCTCGAATTTAATACATTTTTTCGTAAAATAGTCTTCGATCCACACGGTGAATGATTCGTATTCACTCGGAACTTTAATAGAAACTCTTGGTGTTGAATCGTAATAGCCACCGAATCTAGCGATAACTCCATACAAGTAGCATTCTTGCCATGTAATTTCGGATGTATCCTTTATATATTGAGGCATTGAAATAGCAATAATGTCGTTTTCAGTTAATCTACCTGCTTCAATAAACTCATAATGCTTATTATCGACAATCGATAGAATCGGATGTTCTGGCGTTATTACAAGTGGGTCAAACGAATTGGTCGTGTAAATTTCCAAAAGGTCGATGTTGTAGTATGCGTGTTCAAGCACATTATCGACTAGTTCTTCCAACCCAGATGAATTAATAATAGCGCTTTCTTTTGGAGACAATTGACTGATTTTTTTGATGCCTTGAGTTGTATAAATAAGTGTATCTGGAGAAACACATTGGTCGACGTATCTAGCAGTATTGTTGTAAACACGCAACATTTCCACAATGCCATTTGAAGTCCCCCCTGTACCAGCGATTTCAGTGCCATTTGCCCTAATATTGTGAATATGAAGACCAATTCCTCCAGCCAACTTGGAAATAAGCGCACATTCCTTTAGTGTATCGTAAATTCCTTCAATGCTGTCTTCTCTCATCGCAACTAAATAACACGAACTAAGCTGTTGCAATGTTTTTCCTGAGTTAAAAAGAGTTGGCGTAGCGTGAGTGAATACCTTTTTACTCATCAGGTCATATGACGTCTTCACTTTTTCAAGGTCTTCGCCGTGAATTGCGAGAGAAACGCGCATCCACATATGTTGAGGACGCTCTACGATTTTTTTGCCAGCCCTGAAGAGATATGCTCTCTCGAGCGTTTTGAACCCAAAATAATCAAACACGAAATCACGTTCATAATCAATCATTGCTTCAATAGCATCTGCATTATCGCAGACTAATTCATAGAAAGCCTTGCTAATTGCGGGCATATGCCTACCAGAAACAGCGCAACTGTATTCATATAACTCCTTACAAACAGCCAACATGCTATTAGATGTGCTCTTTTGATGGTTCGAAATAAGGATGCGACCAGCGAGAACACCGTAATCTGGGTGAATGGTTGCCATAGTCGCCGCCTGTTCTCCACACAATTCGTCTATTTTAGCGGTTTTGATGTTGTCAGTCAATTGTTCGATCACTTTGATTGCGAGAGTTGTATAATTCACATTGAGAGAACCGTGCTCGTCGAGTTTGCGTATGCGCTTGACTATTTTATCAAACAATACTGGTTCTCGTCGTCCATCTCGTTTAATAACGAACAATTCACAAATGTGTGCGGGATTCATATAATATAATATATAAACAAATAAGGGAGTATTTAAATGAATTTGGGAAAATGTTTTTAGTGCTTGGCATAAATAAAAAATAATTCTATATATTATAACAATGTTACGGTTAGTAGTCTTATTCATACTTATTTTATTGTTAACTGCTGTTTTTAAATTTCAAACATCAATACAAGAAGGAATGGAGCCATCTAAAAACAACAAGTCCGATGACGGCTTGTTGTTAAAAGGATTTTATAGAACAAAAGAGAATCCGGGCGTATCACAGCATGGTTCAGCTGATCGACTGCGACTTTTCCCGAAAACGGCGATGTCAAGTTATGAACAAAAAACGAATAACAAACGACATTGGTTTACTCCGTGTGATGGGAGTAGTGTACGGGCTGATATGTGTGGCGGTTTATACAAGGGGAAAGCACTTAAAAAACAGCGTCACGTTGTTCCAAGTATGACATCAGGACGAGTTAATATGTATGATGCTGCTGAGTTTTAATCTTTCATCGGTTCTTCATCTAAATGATCTATGTTCGTTGTGATGTTGATTGTCAATTGTTGCTGATTTTCGCCTCCTTTTTTACAGATTGTCTTTTTTATGGGTTTACGATGGTCAAATCCGCTCACCTTTTCTCTCTGAATTGTCTCCCAAGCGTGGCGTAATTGTGCGACATTTGCTAAGAACCATTCGCGATTGCGGGGAACATACACGCACGACATTAATTCGAGTCGCCAATAAATGTATTTTACGAACAATTTCTCTGAATTTCTCTCCATTATATCCTCCATCCAGCGTTCATACTGGGTGGTAGTTGTTGTGACAAGCGGGCAATACTCATATACAGGTGAAGACCCTTGATAAAACATCGCCAAAACACCCTTAAACGCACCAGACGCGGTTTTGTTAAATGTGTTACCAACGTCTGAGTAAAACTCCATATATGAAGGATATTCCTTGAAAACACACTCCAAGAAGTCGCAATCAGCGAGGTCGCACACTTCCATCTGGAGTTGCATCTGAATCCAGTATTCTTTCTTAGGGATGCCGGTTATTTCGCGATTGACGATGTTCTTAATCTCTAGCATTCGGCCATATAAAGGCGATCTTGAGTCAATATTGATGCCGTCCGGTGAGGCACCGAGAAACTCGTGAGCTGGATGAGTAATACATCCAAATTCGCCGAGTTTCGTGTTATACAAGTGTTCATAAAGTTCTACAGACACGGGTTCATATCGTTGTCCCCAATGAAGCGGCGAATCAACGTTAGTTGCGGCGTATGGCTGGTAAGGCACGCACTTACTATGGACGAATGAGTTGAAATTTGCCTGCGAATCAAGCACTTTCCAAGCGGAACTAGCCGTAATTAGCCCGTGACGACGTTCATACCACTCTGTCGTGCGTTGCTCAGGTTGAACATCATCGCGAAGTTTGGCGAGTTTGGATGGCAGCTCTTTTGATGGTGTGGCTAATACTACTGAATCACGGATGCATTCGCGGGGATTCTGCTTATAATATTCTTCAATCGCTCTCTCCAATTTTTCCTCAAAGTCGTCTTCATCAACGATTTCGTCTTCAATCAGTGCGTCAAAATGTTCTCGCACGCACGATTTCATTATTTCCTTGTATTTGGGTTCTGCCACTATGGTTGGGTTGTTATGAGTGATGACCTCTGTGATTTCTCTCAACAATTCGTGGTCGTGAGCGTCTTCTTGGATGAACTCATTCTTTCCGTAATTTATTGATACTGATTCATCTAGAACCATTATTATAGAAAGCAGTTCTTTAATGTCATTTAGGGGAGGACATTCGGGTAGGTCAACTGCATCAATCATATCATAAATCGTTTTCTGTCCGTTTTCATCATACAACATTTCAGAAATCATTGAATAAATGTTCTGTTTCTTTAAATCACTGTTATCGGTGCTGGTCTCCGTATATTCAATAATTTCGCGAATTTGCTCGTCATCACATTTTTCGGGAAAGAACCTGTTGTATATGGAAATGATGACAGAAATAGTTGTATAATGTATTTCGTCGAACATATTTGTCGTGTAGATTTATTGAGAAAAGTGTTTAATATCTTTTAATTATTGTTTGGTTCTATTTCAATTTTGAAAATAGGCAATTGTTTGTCGGATGAATGTTTTAACAGATTAATCTTGTTTTTTATGATGTAAGCAGCAGATAGAGTTATAAGAAAAAGTTCAGATGAACTCCTTATAATCATTGGTAAATCGTTGTTGTTTGTGCTGTAACAAATCCATATACTAGATGAGCAAATGTTTAAAAGACAAAAAATAAGAGACAGTGTGTTTGTACTTTTATTTTTATAAAGCAAATACATAAACAAAATTCTTGCCACTATAGAAAGTGATGTGGCACTATATGGCAAATCTTCGTTACTGCTCATTTTGTCTACTATTATTAATTTGTTTGAATGCGTTTAAATCGTTAATTTTTACATTCAAATAGTGGGAACATCCACCGCAGTTGTCTTCATTTGCCATTTCAACTTTGTGTTTTATAACATTATTACAATAATTTATTTTCCATCGACCGATTTCTAACTCTTTAGTGCGTTTTGCGAAGGGAAACATCCTTCTGATGGAAGCTACTAGTGCTTGCATTTTGAGATTGGTTTGTGGTTTGTGTGCTTTTACAAATTACATTTCAATTTTTACAGCGGGTTCATCACAACAAATAGGCTTCTTTTTTGTAGGTGCGAGGTTTTTGAGTGTGCTTGGCTTCTTCTCGGTATCTTTCAGTGTGAATTTGCGTGTTTGCCTGTTGAATATGAGTCCATTTACCGTTATTAATGAGCCATTTAAGAATACTACATCTTTATTTTTTTGTAATTTCTTTCGACTTATAGCTGAACGAAGATATTCTTTGGTTGCTATTACTTCTGCGTCTGATAACTCATATTCGCTTGAGAGAACGTTTGAAACGTAAGTATTTAAACACATTGCTTTATCTGATTTGGGTAGTTTGTTCCAATTAGCCGGTTTATCGGTTTTCTCGGTTTCTAATGCGGCAGTAATATTTGTGGTGTTTTCTACATCTGATGTTAATTTCCCTTGAATGAGCATAGTTCTATATTTTAAGTTTTTCAATTGATTCATTTTCGATTGCTTAAAATAATATGGTGATATGGATTTAACTATATTTCACCATAATTAAATAAGGATAATGAGCAAGATAGTTGTCATTAAAGAAAAGGAGACGGTGGAGAGAAAGCAGATGATGGAGGTGGAACCAACGTGGTTTTCAGATGATTTACAACTAAATTATGTGAAAAATCTGCTACTTTCATTGCATTTTGAGGCGGAACCATTGATAAAGCATGAACTATCAACAAAATTGGCGGGATATAAGCAACAAGATGTGAAGAAAGAAAGGTTTGATGGAGAGAAATTTATCACATTTGATGAATTAATTGAATTACTTGTAGTCTCAAAGATGAGATGCAAATACTGTATGAAACAGACGTTTATTCTTTATGAGAAACAACGAGAGAAGGTACAGTGGACGCTTGACCGGATTGATAATGACAGAGGACACAACCAAGATAACGTTATTGTTGCGTGTTTGGATTGTAATTTACGGCGAAGAAGACTGGATGCTGATAAGTTTATGTTTACGAAACAGATGAATTTAGTAAAAATCGACGACTGAATTTCTCTCTAATAGACAAATTAAAGGATGGAACGGGATTTAGATATTTTAATGTTGAGACAACAGATTGAAGAAGAGCAACCGCGAATAAAGCAACAACAACAACAACAAGTTTGGAGTTATGGAGAGAAACCAATGAAAACACCGCGGGTTGCGCAATACCAAACAATGACACAATCCACACCAGAAAATAAGAAATTCACACGCGATGCGATTAATACACGTATGGGTGACCGCGACTTGCTTGTTCAAGTGGGAGGCAACCCATTTCTCTCCAACAATAACTATGTTAAAGACATAGCCAATAGAGATCAATACCTAGTAGCACGGGATTCTAACTTTAATTAAACAAAACCACGAAAACTGACTTAAATAAGTATTTTTATAACTATTCAGCATAAAATAATGTCATTGGCACTCTCAACACAAAATGACCTACTTATGAGTAGGTTAAAGATGTTTTATAGTGAGGATAATTATGGTAATATGAAGCGGATTCTTCCATATATTAATGGTGATTCTAGTATTTCTCTCCGTTTAATCGATTGGTTCGTTACAAATTATTCCAAGAAGAACTATACTGTTTATGCTGTTGAGAGAAACAACTCCAGCGTAAGATTCAAAGTATTTATCGACTACAAACTGCGTCTTAGAGCATACGGTAAGAAGAAGTTTGACCCCTTTTGCCGATGGGAACGAATCGCAATGCCCTATGAAAATGATACAAAGATAGAAACAACAATTGGTCAGCTCAACTTTTTTAAGTGGGCGCTGGAAAACAACATTATGAAATACATCGAAGAAAATCGGAGAGAAATCGAGGAAGACATGAATACGCGCAATTTAAATGTTACTATGAAGAATAATGTTAATTCAACTTCGCAGGTGGCGACAACCAATAAAACCCGCAAGAAGCGTCAAGAGTTGTCTCTCTCGGCAACTAAAAGCATCAAGAAAGAAGAAGTCGAAATCATTGTGAGATTTAATACTTAATTGGCGAATTCTTTATTTTTAAATGTTTATATTTAAAAATTATAAGCATTTTAATATTTATTATGGGAAATATAATTGGAACAGCAAATTCCATAAAAAAAGTGAATTACGAGGACATTCAAGGAGCAAACTTGGAACACGTTCTTATTATTAATACTCTCGAAAAACATGAGCAAAAATGTCTGATTAAGGGGACGCTTGATTACACGAGAGAAGAGGACACTATAAATATATTGATTAAAACAGGCGCCAAGGGGAAACCAATATATATTTATGGGAAAAACTATAACGACGAGAAGACATATTTTAAATATAATCAACTGACACTGTTGGGGTTTACAAATGTTTACATATATCCAGGTGGATTGTTTGAATGGCTACTGCTTCAAGATATTTATGACTTAAAAAACTTTCAAACAACGTCAATTGAGCTGGACATATTAAAATATAAACCAAAGTCCTTCTTTTTTAATAATTTCTTGACAAACGGTTAACAAAAGTGATTCTGGAACATCTGCTCATTGTGGGTGGTCGTCTTTGTCGTTTCAGCAATGTAGCACTCTACTTGGTTGAGAAATCCATTGTATTCGTCGCTTGTAATGTCGTGGTTTCCATCAAGAATTAGCTTGTTTTCCTTACTAATCAACCAGTTCTCGTGATAATCGTGGCACTTGTCAAGGTATTCCAGTGGGATTCCATCCTCTCCAGCGCGACTACGTCGTTTAATTCGCACATCACACGTCGTCGGATCAGTCTTCACATAAATATGTCCGAGAATTGGTACCTCCTTGAGAAAGCAGTCATACCACTTCAAGTAAATCGCAAAGTTGACGTCCTCAATTTTTCCAGAGTCAAACATCATTTGTGCGAAGACGTGTTTGTCAGTGTCAGTACATCTCTCGCTTATAATGATGGCATCTGGATTTGCGCCAATTGTCTCTTTGAGAATCGCTAAGCGTGAAACGTAGGCCATCATCTGAAACGGAAACGCATACTTTTCTTGATCGGCATAGAACTTCTCCAGAATTGTTGTTCCTGACTTGTCCTTAATATCATTCCAAATGCTCACCGGCTCTTGAACGCAGATGACTTTGCGTCCGTTAATACGCTTTCCTGAGTATGACTTCACAATGTTTGAGACAAGCGTTGACTTGCCAGAACCGATGTTTCCCTCAATTGAGAATATGTACGGCATCGTTGTTGTTTGGATTGGTGATATACAACTCGTATGTTGAATTGGTTTTAATTCAATTTTTTACAAAACATTAAAACAACCTATATAAAAACATAGCAATATATTCATTTAGTTTTTAACAATGGACCTAAGACAAACAAAACTTACGAGGAAGGAGTGGGAGAGTATTGAAGTTCCAATTATTGGCCTTGAGAAGGAGATCTTGACACTCATCAAACGCAGTTATTCAAACCCTAGTTATCATTATAATAAGAGTTTGAGTTTGTTGTCCTATATGAAGTTGGTGTCTGAAGAAGACGACAAAAAGAAGTCTGACAATGATAAATACCACATCTTTCTCTTTAATAAGTATTTCAAGGAGAGGATCGAGAAGATGATGAAGAAATATTGTGTGACAGGTATTACTGTGGTTGCTAAGGAGTCCAAGAAGGATGTTCTTAAGAAGGCAGACTTAATTCGCATTGAAAATACAAATAAGAAGATTAGTGATGACCTGGATGTGTATGAGTTCGTTCTTATGGCAAATTGTCAGCAAATGCTAGCAAAGAAGTCTGTGAAGCACTTCTATACATTGACTCAACTTATGAAAAATGCGATTTACAACTTGAACACATACATTGTCGAGTTTATTAACAAAATTATGGAGCATATGGGTAAGGAGTTTGAGAACGAACAAATCATTAATGGCGCGTATGATGTCATTGAGAGAAACAGTGTTTTGCTTGACTATAAAGATTACACTCCTTATAAGCATCAGCAGGATGTGTTTAAGGAGATTAAGCGTCCAGGTGCTAAGTTGATTTTTTATCAGGCGCCAACTGCCACTGGAAAGACGTTGTCACCAATCGGTATATGTCAAGGTTATAAGGTCATTTTTGTGTGTGCTGCGAAACACGTCGGTCTTCAGCTTGCCAGGGCGTGTATTAGTGCGGAGGTGCCTATTGGTGTTGCGTTTGGTTGTAATGACAGCGAGGACGTGAGGCTACATTATTTCGCAGCAAAAGAATATACAATCAATAAGAAGAGCGGAGGTATCGGTAAGGTCGACAATACAGTAGGAGACAAAGTACAGTTGATTGTTAGTGACGTCCATTCTTATTTACATGCAATGCGTTATATGTTGGCATTTAATGAGAAGGAGAATATTGTTATGTACTGGGACGAACCAACGATTACACTGGATTATGACGAACATCCTTTTCATAGTATTCTTTCGGCGAATTGGAGAGAAAATGAGATTCCCAATGTTATTTTGTCGTCAGCAACGCTCCCCGATAAGAACGAGATTCGCGATGCCGTGTCATTTTTTGAAAACAAGTTTGATACGAAGAATGTTGTGTCAATCAAGAGCTATGAGTGTAAGAAGACGATTCCAATTGTTGATGTAGATGGATTCGCTGTGTTGCCACACTATTTATATTCTGATTATGCCGAGTTGATGACTTGTGTGGAATATTGCCGACAATCACAGACTATTCTTAGACACTTTGATTTGAGAGAAATCTGTGCTTTTTTGTTGCTGGTTAATAAACGTCTCAGGAAACCACGACAAATCAACAACTATTTTGATGACATTAGCGAAATTAACGTGGAGTCTATTAAGTTGTACTATTTGGATGTTTTTGGTGATTTGGAGGCTTGTTGGAGAGAAGTTTTTGACGATGCTGCTAAGATGCGACAAGCAAAATACAAATCGACATCACAGATGGTTTCTTCAGATGCTCTAACGCTGACTGACGGTCCGACACTCTATTTGTGTGATGATGTCGATAATGCAGCGAAGAAGTTTTTTTCTATGCTCGATGTGCCAGACGAAGAGAAGAAACGAATAGTCGACATCATTGAATTCAATAATAGAGTAAATGAGCGTATTCACGTTCTAAATGACGAGATTAACAACATGAAGAGCGAAGAAACACACGAAGTGTCAAATGAGAGTGATGATGATGATTTTAAACATAAGAAAACACAAAAGAAAGAAGAAAGGACCCAAATGAAAGAAAAGAAAACGCCATATGACGACAAATTGATGTTAATTGAGACTTTAACAGGTCAATTGAAGCGGGTTCATATGAATCGGCGCTATATTCCAAACACAGAGCAACATATGGAAAGGTTTCATAAAACGGCGGATTCCACATTAAACAAGTTTTCAAGTCGTGTAATGGAGAAGGATGTAGAAATGATTATGGCAATTGATGAGTTGGATGACGTCTATAAGATGTTGCTTATTGCTGGAATCGGAGTTTTCAAAGAGAATATGAGCACGGATTACCTTGAGATTATGAAGCGATTGGCATACAATCAGGCACTTTTTATGATTATTGCGGGCGGAGACTATATTTATGGAACAAATTATCAATTTTGTCACGGATACATTGACGACGCAGGAATGACTCAGGAGAAACTGATTCAGGCATTTGGTCGCATTGGACGAACGAATAATCAGCTGGATTACAGCATCCGTTTAACTGACAACATGACAATTTCAAAAATCTTGAAGCACGAACCCAATAAGCGCGAGGTAATAAATATGAATAGATTATTTTCAGTGTAAATTGTTTGACATCGTGATAAGAGATGTTTCTACATCATCGTGATTTAAATAAACACAAAAATGGTGTGGAATTGATTGTGACATTAAGAGATGGTTGTTAAGCGTAAATGGAGAGATAATCGGTTTGGCATGTTCTTTAATTGAGAATGAACAATTTTCTAATTTTGTTATAGAATAGTTAGTTAGTGGGCAATTGTTTAAAAATGGCACAAACCAAAGAGGAAGCTTTTGTTTTCTGTTAATTATTTCTACAAGAGGGATTTTAAAGTATTTGTATTTTGTTGTTAAAATGCTTATTTCAACAAAATCTTCTACGTTAGTGTCGTCTTTAACTATTTTTGGTTCAGGCCTATTTACTGTAGTATGTGAGTGTGTTACTTCTAATTCTACTATTGGAAATGCATGAGGAACAAAATTAATGTCATCGCCGAGTATTTTATTCTTTTTAGAGGCTGATGACTCTGAAAAGAAGTATGTTCCTAAGTATATTGCACCAGAGAAGACTTGTTTTATTGTCCACCATGTAATGCCGAGTGTTATGTCGAGAGAAGCAGTTGTCAAAGCAACAATCATATTGTATATTAATACTAACATAAAATATATTTAGATCGTGATATCATTTAAAGCACCAGATGAATCGTGCTCTCCTTTTGAATGTTGTAGTCGCTCAGACTTCGAGCGTCTTCAAGTTGTTTTCCTGCGAAAATTAGACGTTGCTGGTCAGGAGGAATGCCTTCCTTGTCCTGAATCTTTGCCTTTATGCTCTCAATCGTATCTGCCGGCTCGACTTCGAGCGTGATTGTCTTGCCTGTAAGTGTTTTAACGAAGATTTGCATGGTTGCTGATGTGTTTTAACTTAATGAGTTGTCTTTAAGTATTTATATTTTAAAAATATGGCGCACAACTGCTTCTCATTGTAAATCCGCGAATTTTGCGAGATGTACATTGCTTTCGTGTGAATTTACGCGGTAGGGCGAAGATTTTACAGTCACGCTTGCGAATACAATGCTTGTGCCTGGTTGTGTGTTTTTTACACGATGTTATCTTCATCTGTCGTTGTATTGTAAAGAGAAGTTAATTCAGGGTATTTTGTGATGACTTTTTGAATGAACCTCTTAAGTTCAGTTGAAATATTGTAGTTTTCAGGTAGAATCATTTTGAGAGAAATTCGGGGCCCTCCTGAATCATTGCGTTTATCCAGTTCAAGATGTGGTTTTCCACGAGCATTGCTGATTCGAATGTATTTGGGGAGGGTTACAGTTTCATCGGATGATGTTATTACTGTTTTAGATTGCATTGAAACTGATGTTGGCATTATTCCATTGTTCAAATCATCAACCACTTTGTTGGCGTCCATTAACTTTTGATAAGCACTTACTTTCATTGATTTTGTGGTTGTCCATGTTTTTCCTCCGAGAGCAGGATGACCTTCAACCTCGAAAAAGTCTCTCCATTTTGTTCTGTCGGCATTAAGATAACCAACATAATAAACGACATATTTTTTAAGCATGTCTTGAGTAATTCCATCAGGTAGGTCTCTTGCCCCCCTTTGCCTGGTTCGCTTTGTATCTGGTATTATTCCCGAAGTGTTTTCTTCTTGTTGATGGCGTGATGCTATACTTAGATTTTCATACCGGTTATCAAGTGGATTTCGGTTCTTGTGATCGACACTTATAGTTCCAGTACCTTTGCCATTTCCATAGCAACCAGTGATGATTTGATGAATATACACATTAAGACGACAGCATATATATTTGTTTTCAGCAAGATACCATGTGATTGGATTTCCTTGATTTGCAGTTTTCTCAAATTCCTTGATAATTTCATATGATTTCGGACAAAGAATACAAATAGTATTTGTTTCACAATACATAAGTAGAACTTCGTTGCCACTGGCATCGGTCGCTTTCCACATAGGGTTTTTTAATCTATATGCATGTATTCCCAATGTTTGCTTGTGTCCGCCGATATATTCAACATTTTTATAATTTTTAAGTAAATGAGCATATTTCTGAAGAGGACTGATTTCAACATTTTCGCGTCTTAAATCATTTGTGTTGTCATTTATAAAATTAATTATGTCAATGTCCGGGTTGAACTTGAATAGTAAATTCACTGCTTTCTCTCTAGACTGAATGTTTTTATTCATAATTGTAACCATGTCTGTTGTATCGCACAAGATTTTGTCATATTTAAAAGTGACTTCACCGCAATTGTGTTCGGCATTGATTGCAAAAGTCGGCTTAAATGAGGGCGGCATTCTGAGCAAATCCATGTTATAATTTTATATCATGAATTTTCTTTAAGTCGTTTTAGTAATTATATGTTTAAACTCGATTACAACAACCAATTGCTTAGTTACTGTACGCGACGCCAGCCATACCGCTCATAACGCGGAGGACGTTGTAGTTAGTGGCATAAACGCGGACCTTGGCGGTCTTGTTGCCACCGATGGCGTTGTACGACACGACAAGCTGGAGGTTAGCGTTGTCAATGCGGGAGAAGTTGGCAGTGCCAGAAGGCTGCTGTTCCTCAGGGCGAAGGGCAAACGAGTAAACGTTGATACCAGTGTCGGGGTTGCGAGTGTGGTGCTGGTAGGGCTGGACGAGGTCAAAGTAGGTACCCTCGCGCTCCGAGAAGCGGTCCTGGCCGTTAAGCTGGAGCTTAGCGGTGACCACGGGGTTCTGGCCCCAGCAGTGCATGTTGAGGGCAGTCTCGGCAAGGACGAAGGCACCAGCGTCAGAGACGGATGATTCTACACCGGTGTTTCCAATGACATCACCATAAGTGGCCTCAGTCAACCACGCGGTTCCATTAATAGCCTCAGCACCAGCGTCAAAGAAGAGACCAGAGCCATTAATGAACTCACCAGAGCCAGCAGTGGCGGGACCGGCGAACGCGTGTATAGCGTTGGGGAGAGCGTCAACAGCGTCGGTGTAGTTGAAGGGCTGGGCGCCAAGAGCTTTGTGAAGGAGAGTGCCAGCACTAAGAGAAGTGCAGAAATCAACGTTCTCATCAGGCTGAACAACCCACACTAACTCCTTGCAGGGGTGGTTGAAGTTGAGCTTGATCTTGTTGCTGGAGCTACCGATCGACTCGTCACCAGTGAACTGGAGCTGCTCGATGAGGTACTCGTGGGGGTTCTGAGCCATACGGCGGCGCTCATCAGTGTCGAGGAAGACATAGTCAACATAGAGCGAGGCAGCGACGAGGGACTTGGAGTAAGCACCGGTAGCCTTGCCTCCAGAAGTAAGAGTGGTGTTGACAGCCCAGAGGCACTCGTCAATGGGGCGGATCTCAAGGTTAATCTTGACCTCGTGGTACTGAAGGGCGATCAGAGGAAGAGCAAGACCAGGGTTGCGGCAGAACCAGAACTGGAGAGGCACGTAGAGGGTGGTCTCAGGAAGAGTCCTGCGGGGAGTGCACACGGCAGCGGGGGCAGCGTCGTTGCAAGGCTGGTCAACCTCAGCGAAGTTGGGGTCAGTGATGTAGGTAAGCTGGGTGGTCTGGCCGACCATCTTGTTGTAGCCGCGCTCAGCCTCAGTGGTGAGGGTAAGCTGGTTCCAGATGTGCATCCAGTCACCATACTGGCGGTCAATGCGCTGGCCACCGATCTCGACCTCAACCATGTTGATCAGCTGCTCGCCGGGGTAATCGAGCCAGCGAGCGAAGGAAGCATCGGTCTGGGAAATCTCGGGGAGAGTCACCTGAAGGTAAGTCTTGTAGGCACCGTCACCGTTGCGGGAGACAGTGCACTGGACACGGCGACCGAAGTCAGCCTGACCGTTGAAGGTGTTCTCAATGGACTCCATCGCGAAGTTCGTGTGGCGTCTGTAAGTCACCTTCCAGAAAGTAATTTGGGGCTGGCCCGTAAGATAGACGTCCTGAGCGCCGTAAGCAACAAGCTGCATTAATCCTCCTCCCATTTGATTATACTATCACTAAAGAAAAAAAATTTGAAAAATGCTTAATTTGAAAAATCTAATTATTTCATATTTTATATAAAAATGTCGTGTAATCTTGTCGGTTATTAAGCAAGATTTATAATTCTGCCTTCATGTTTTCGCTTAAGAACTTTTTTAAATAATTCTCTAAATAAATTTCCTTTTTGCCTTCATGTTTTTTTGTAAATATGTATGCGTCTCTCTCTTTTTTAATAGTCCAACCTTGCTCGATAGCATTGCTGATAAACATTATTTTCCTAAATTTAATGTAGTCCATCTTAATGCTTTGTTCTTCGTCCATATACTGTCATCATTTTAGAAAACAGAACGCCGATTTATACACATTCTTTCTAAAACAAACATAATTTGTTAAACAATTCATTTAAATACTTTTTATAATATTTTAAGTAATGCCAACATTTAAATATAAGACTAATAAAAAAATAGATGTTGACGACAAAACACTGGTCACATTAGATAGCAAACACAGCGAATTCGTTTCCAAGTTCGATAATTATGAGGAAGAGTTGATACCATCCTTATTTGAAGAGAAGTCGTTTTTAACATCTGAAATCACTGGTAATTCGTTGCTTTCTCTCGATGAAATTCTTGATATGAAAGATAGAATAAAGGAAATAAATGCTGAAATAAGAGAATTAGAGCGAGAGAAGAAAGAATACTATTTGAATAACACAAAACACATCTTTAATTATTTCGAAAAAAAGAAACAACAACAGGTTGAACAAGTTAAACAAGAAGTATCCGCCAGACAACAGCTGCTTAATTCGTTTTTTAAAAAAAAAGATAATCAGCAGCAACCACAGCCAGCACAGAACCAGTCATTTCAAAGTCACGTTTCTTACTTGAAAAATGTAGATGAACGGTTTATCGACGTTAATGATTACATAATAAATCACGAAACGTGTCCTTGTAATGGTGGAGAACTAATTCCAGTTGAAAGCGACGGAATATTGGTTTGTAACAAATGCGGCCGACAGTATTCCTACCTTATTGAGAGCGATAAACCGTCTTATAAAGAACCACCACAAGAAGTGTGTTTTTATGCTTATAAACGCATTAATCATTTTAAGGAGATATTGGCACAGTTTCAGGGCAAAGAAACGACACAAATACCTGAAGAAGTCATTGAGAACATCAAATTACAAATAAAGAAGGAGAGAATTTCGGCGACTCGTGAGCAATTGTATTACAATGTATGTAAAGATATATTGAAGAAGTTGAATTATAATAAATATTATGAGCACATCAACTTTATAAAGCATAAATTGGGGATTACGCCACCGATCATGTCGCCTCAACTCGAAGACAAGCTGTGCAATTTATTCTTGGAGATTGAGAAGTATTTCTCCAAACATTGTCCGAATGTTAGGATAAATTTTTTGAATTATTATTTTGTTTTATACAAGTTCTGTGAGTTGCTTGGAGAGAACAAGTATTTGAGTGAGATTCCGATGCTTAAGGACGACGATAAGAAGGTGGAACAAGACGAGATTTGGCGGAAAATATGCGATGACATTGGATGGGTGTTTTATCCTACTTGTTAGAGTTTGCCATCTCGTATGCTGGTGACATGAGCTAAATGAACCATTGATTCAGGAATTCCGTCTTCTTGTAATTGTGTTAAACTTCTCTCTAAACATAAAGCAGTCTCGCGTTTAAAGGTAGACATTTGGTTGTCCAAATGAATCAAGAAGTCATTTTTTCCTGAACGGCGGTAATCGTTGATGATTGACTGAGTTACTGCATCATATTCTTCCCATTTACCTTGTCGGCAGAGTGTAACGAGTTTCTGTCTCAGATCGCTTCCTAAACCTCCTCCTCTTTGGGTTTTTCTTGTAGTTCTTCGCTTTCGATTTCGACGGTTTGTTGTCTTTTTACGCTTAATTAATGTTTTACGCATTTATACATTAATTAAACAAACAATTTAAAACCTCTTAAATTCTTATACTTAAATTCGCGGGAATCCCACGAGGTTGCCACCAATACCGAAGCCGGCACCGGTTCTTGCGGCAACAGCCATACTGGGAAGGTAAGCATCAAGGATAGTGAATGTAGCAGCGGCGGTTAACGCAATGAGAAGCACCTCATCAAGGCGGAGAGAACGCTTGGGGATGGCATATGCGGCAATTGCGACCATAAGACCCTCAACAAGGTACTTAACGGCACGGCGGAGGAGTTCTCCTAAATCGAGTAAATTCTGTAACTTCTCAAGCATTTTATAAATATAAAACAGAAAAAAAGAGATTCCCTTAATTTAAATTCGAATAAAAACAACTTAAAGTAATTGAATCAATTATATACATCTCCTAAATGTCTTCTTACGAGCCAAAGAATAACTCCGACGGAACACCAAATCCTAAGTATGTCGACCTGCTTTATGTAGATCCTCCTGTGGCCGAACAGAACTTTGTTTGTATGTCGTTTGTCAGTCCCGATAAGGTGCTAAAGCAGAAGAACTCATTCTTATTTGAGCGATTCGTTAGGAACTTTGACCTGGATAAGAGTAGCAAGAAGTTTGTTCAGTTTTTGAACTTCATTAGTTACAAGTATAACCTCAATTTCAATAAAGTGATGGACGACTTTAACGATTTCCTTAAGAGCGAGCAACCTAAGTTGGTTGAAACGACGATTGAAGATGATTACAAGAATTTCTTGGATGCGAACGAGAAGACACTTGAGCAGGAGTTTAATCAGTTGGTAAACTTCCAGACTAGCACGCACGGAGTGAAGGTTCGTGGTGTTTTCCCCTCTCAAGAAGAGGCTGGAATGCGTTGTAAGATGCTCCGTGAGATTGACCCTAATCACGACATCTATGTGGGTCCGGTTGGTGTTTGGGTTCCTTGGGAGCCCGAGGCGTATAGAACTGGTAAGGTTGACTATATGGAGGATGAGCTTAATCAACTGATGCATAAGAAGATGGAGAATGAGACAGAGGCTAAAAAGCATTTCGACCAGCGTGTTATTGAGAGCAAGAAGAAGGCTATTGAGGAGAATATTCGCAAGGCGAAGGAGACTGGCAATAAGCTCACTCAGAATATTGACGAAAATGGTAATCTGGTTGGTATTAATAATACAATTGATGCTTCTGTTGGAGAAGGAGCCTCATCAAGTGATATTCGCAATGAGTTGTTTGATGGAGACAATGTTGTTACGGGAAGTGGAAAGAACAAGAAGATTAACAAGCGAAATGGTAGTAAGTAAATGAATTAAAAAATTGATTTAAAGTATTAATTTTTATACAACTTTAAATCAACTAAAATGGGGTGGGATATTCTCTTATACAACAGCATCGGCGTTCATATGGAGGATGAAAGTTGGTATCTTAGTAATCTTACTTACAATTACTCCAATCCAGAATGCATGAAATACTGGTACGGACCACGTGATTATGATGGTAAAACAATAGGCGAAGCAATGGAAGGAATGCGAAAATCAATTTGTGCGATGTTTGCCGATGGAATTCTTCCACTAAGTGATTTCTCCAAGGAAACACGAGACAACTTTATAAATAGTATGCTTGCATGGCTTATACGACATAGCACTGAGTTGTCTAAATTCTCGAAAGATTGGACTGTTAAATTGAGGTGAAACTACCATTTATTCTTTTTCACGTTAATTACAGGGCCTTTTTTGGCCGATTTTGGATTGTATGATGGTTCATCTTCATCATCTGAATTGAGTTCCTTTGACATCTCCCAGAATTCCTTTGAACCAAGACGGAAATTACTGCGAGGCTGTGCTTTATACCAGAATATCTGGTCGGTCAACTTGTTCGACTTTGAATTGTTGTCTATAACAAGGCATTCGAAGTTTTCAGTGCACTGATCCATCACTTGATTAAATGCTTCAAATGTTGGAAACATACCAGCGTAATTCTGCCAGATTCTCTCTCGATTAGCTCGATATGGTTCTCTCAAAATGAATACATAGTCGATATTCGTTCGCAGGTTGGGTGGGACACCAAGTGGATATTGCATAGTAATGACGAGCATAATCTTCCAGTGGCGTCCATTCATGAAAAGCAATCGCATCATCTTATCACGCGCCCATTTGTCGTCATATAAGCAATCGTCCATAATAACAAAGGCACGCGGGTCAATTGTGGCTCTTTTTTTATAGACCTCTTCGTGTTTTTGCATTTCTTTGAGGACGGATTTTTGTCGCTTAAGAATGTTTTCAATAATGGATGTATTATATTCGTGGTGAATGAAGAGTTTGGGGACAATACGACCATAAAAGCCGTTGCCTGCTTCCGTGCCTGATATGACACATCCAAGTGGAATGTCTTGATGGTGATAAAGCAAGTCATTTACGAGGAAACTTTTGCCAGTATCACGACGCCCGATGAGAACAATGACAGGACCCTTGTTTTCATTGGGGTCAAACTTGATTTTACGCATATCGAACTTCTTTATTTCTAAGTTCATCCTTAATGCTGATATTTAACGAGGAGAGAAAATACCGAAGAAATAAGCGAAATTCAAAAAATTGAAATGGCGTCATTCGTCTTTATTACAGGTATCTTTCTTTCACCAAACAACAAAATGTGCAACACGTGCTCTCTCGGTCAAGTCAAGTTTGTTACACCGGTTATATCGAGAGAAGTTATTCGCATGTGCGACCCGTGCCCATCTTGTGGAAGCCTGGTCATTCGATTGGACAAGTTTCCATCCCTCATTTCTAGTTGGAAGATCGTGAGTCCTACATTTCAGCCGTGGGAACGAATTGGAAACACTGTGTATGATGTCCTCATTATTGTTTGATTACTAAAAATTGAAATAAAAATCGTATCTTATTGATATTTTTCATTTATAACTTCAACAAACAATGAGTTCAACAAAGCAACGTGTAATTATCTCGTGTGAAAGATCTCTGGCTGACTGGCGAAACCACATAAACAAATATGCTTTATGTCGTTGCCGCGATAATTGGGAATACATCAAAAACATTGTGGCTGACTCAGATGAAGAAGCCGAAAAATATAAGCGAGTTATCAATACCGCAACGGGAGAGAGAGACATCCATATTGTTCGTTGTGGACATGTATGGTATGGTGTTAAATAGGTTTAAACCACTGATTATTTATGTTCTTTTTCTTTAGAATAAATGTTTCAGTTGAATTACCGGAAAAACAGGAATGTGGAGTTGTTTAAGGATATTCAAGAAAAAATGGGGGTTTCAAAGGTGCAAAATTATATGCCAGTTTATCAGCACTATTTTTCTCTCAACAACACGAATTACAACAGTATGAACTTGAATACTTTTAAGTCTATAAGTCGCATTGAAACCAAGATTGATGAGAACACATACAAGACTGATGTAGGTGTTGTTCATGTAAAATACGCACCGCTTTATGACACATATAAATACATGGTTGGCAAATTACAGGACATTAGTGTCAATGTGTTGCCTTCATTTGATGTAGCTCCGACTTCTGAGAACGAGAAAAAACTGTATGACAATAACAATTCGTCATATACAGACGGTTTCTTCTATTTTCTCTCCAGTATCCTTTTGAATCAGCACGGATTTACAAACGCAATTGACTTTTATGGTTCTTATTTATGCATAAAAAGGGATTTCAAATTAAATATAGCGGATGATGCTGAAATGTTATATAGTTCTGATTTTTTCAATAACAATAGGGGGAAACTGTTTAATGTGAATAGCGACCACGAGGAACAGTACGCACGAGATTTCACGCGAAATTGCAAGAAACGGCTTGAACTTGGTGAAACAATTGACAACAGGTCAGTGGATTCTCTCGGAATAATTGATAATTTAAATGAAATGTTTGTTGAAGATGAGCAGACTACGAATAATGTGGAAGAGGAGAATGTTACAGAAATAGACAATGTAGCAGAAATTGGAGAAGATTCAGAGCTTCCTTCGAGAGAAAGAGGGACAAGTGAATGTTCATCGCGTTATTCAAATAGTAGTGAAGAAGATTCTACGAAATGGGAAGACATTGAAACCGATTCATCTGAAAGCGAGTCGGAGAGCGAGGATGGCGATATTGATGCTGTTATTGAGGCTTCTATAAGTGAGTTCCCAGCCAACATGATTTTCATAGAGAAGATGGAAGGAACATTAGATTCATTGTTGGAAAAAATGGATAAAGAAGAATTAACGTCCGCGTTGTTTCAAGTTATTATGACTCTCTCTGTATACAACAAAGCATTTGATTTTACACACAATGATTTACACACAAATAATGTTATGTATGTTAAAACAAATATTAAACACTTATACTACAAATTAGACGATAAATACTACAAGGTTCCAACGTATGGAAGGATATTTAAAATAATTGACTTTGGGAGGTCAATCTACAGATACAACGGACAATTGTGTCACAATGATAGTTATGCTGTGGGGAATGATGCTGCGGGTCAATACAACTTTGAGCCTTATTATACTGACAGTAAGCAACGCATTATGCCTAATCAATCGTTTGATTTGTGTCGATTAGGGTGTTCAATGTATGACAATTTCTTTGATTTTACAGTTGAGGAGGACAATGTACCAGAAGACGAGCTGCTAGTTAAGCTGATTGCTGACTGGTGTAAGGATGATAAGGGTAAGAATGTGCTTTACAAGAAGAGTGGCGAGGAGAGATATGAAGGATTCAAGCTGTATAAGATGATAGCTCGTATGGTGCACGGATGTGTGCCGAGAGAAGAGGTGAAAAAGAGGGTATTTTCGGAGTATGTTATGAAAAAGGCGAGTAAAAAGGATGTTTCAGTTATTGACATAGATGCGATTCCGTGTTATGTGTAAAAATTGAAAGGATATAAAAAATATTATACTAAATCATTTATATTCATCATGTACAAGTGCGACATTTGCGACAAACGATTTGCGAAAGAGGTTCAATTGAAATCACATTTTCACCCGATGAGTTGTTCTTGCAAGCCATTTGACACAATGCGTTGTAAATACTGCGTAGAAAATGTCAGTCATAAATACCAAAGTGTTCCATGTAATGGAAGATGCGGGTTTGGGACTGATGTTAATTGTTTAGTTGAACACTATGAAATTGTTAAAATAATTAAAAATCAGGCTCCCCAGTAAACACTTTAACATTGTCTCCGGCACTGACATCGGGTGAAACTATATTATTTACTATGTAAATTCCACTAAGAGACGCTAAATATGCGAAAAATGCTCCCTTAACCAGTTGTTTCATAGTGACCTCATTTTTTGATATATATTTAGTCTCAATAAATAAAAGAAGCGTGTATACTATGGCGATTACGAGTGATGTCGTGTATGTAGATGAATCAGTCATTTATACTAATTGATTCATCTTTATTTTCTGGGTTTTAACGAATTTATTCTAATATGTCTATTTCTAAATCTTCATTTTCAACTGAAGAAGATAATTTCATAAGTTCATCATCAAGCGATTCAATAGCTCCATCAAGCTCATTTGGGTCTAAGTCGCTGTTTATAGTTAATGTTTCAATGTCGTCTTCTGCTTCTTCTTCATCCTCTTTCTTTCTCTCCTCATTGCGTATATTGCTAATTGATTCAAGGCGATCAATTGTTTTGGGTGCTTCAACCCGTTCTTCTTTGTTGGTGGACATGTTTAACACTTTGTCGACATCATTAAATGAAAGAGAAATATGTCTTTGTTGCTCTGACGCATTTTGTTCTTCAAGAGTATCTTGTTTAACTACATTATGTTCTTCTATTATACCTTGTTGAACTATACCTTGTTGAACTATACCTTGTTGAACTATACCTTGTTGAACTATACCTTGTTGAACTATACCTTGTTGAACTATACCTTGTTGAACTATATCCTCTTTAATTATGTTGTTGGGTTTCTCTTCAACAACAGCTGGTTTCTCCTCGACTATAGTGGGTTTCTCTTCGACAATAGCTGGTTTCTCTTCATGAATAATTTCCTCTTCTAATGTCACTTCGGTCTCAGTTGTTTTGTCAATATATGACCTCAGTATTTTTTCAATTGGAATACTTTCGCGTATGACGTTGAGAATACATTCTTTAATAATGAGTTCGCATTCTCTCATATTCTTTTGGTGATTAAGAGGACTCGCCTTTAGGTCAAACAGATATACATTTTTATATATTTTTCGCGATGTTTCAATATAAACACGATGTATGAAAACCGATAACTTGGGAACATCCAAGTCAATCTTCTTCTGCTTTTGTCCGACACGAACTGATGTAAGCACCTTGAGTTGTGTCACGTGAACGCACGTCAAGAGGTCTTCTAAATAAGAACATTTGCTTTCGTTTACTATTCTCTCCGTTTCTTTCTCGACGAGGCTGTTATTCCACTTTGATACGCGCGAGAGAAAGTTTTGAAATGTCATCAAATACTTTTCGCGCTCATCGTTTTCATCGCAAAGTTTATAAGCCTCGTTAAAAATGGATTGGATACCCTGACGAATAAACGGAGTGAGCGTGTTAATTAAACGAGCTGAATACTCGTTTTGTGCCTCAGACAAATTTGCTAACTTAAAATCATCCATAATTTCTTCTAAATTGACATCACATTTTCTAAAGAGTGTTCGTGACGCATAAAAATATAAACAAACATAAAGAACATTAAATTTTTTTCATTTCTGAACTGGGTTTTAATTTTATCGAAGTATGTTAAAAGACGCATTTGTGTCAATTCGTCGTGTGGTGTGCTCTTCTTTTCTAAAAATTGTAGTATATCAAGCCCGGATACACCAGCATAGTAGGCGTCTTCACTCTTTTTAAGATAGTACATCTCATCGGTTTCACCGAATTTCACGTTTCTCTCAATCCAATTTAAGTTTTTTATTTCAGTCCCCACAGAATAAAGATGTTTGGTAATATATTTGTGTAGATTGACGTGGCGTGTGCCGATTTTAGGATAATTCACATGGATTTCACAGAATCTGGAGAGAATTGGCTTAAGTATTTTGTCTTTGTCTTCGACGACTATGAAGAAGCGAGTATTATGACTAAATGTCTCGATACATCGTCTCAGTGCTGATTGCGCGTCGTTTGTAAGTTTCTCTGCGTTGAGAAGAACTATGCTCTTGAACAGTTCACCCTGCTTGCTGTTGATGTTTGTCTTACCAAAGAAAATGAGTTCTTCGCGAATGAACTTGATGCCTTTTCCGTGACTACAGTTGACTTTGAGAATGTGTTCTTCATTATTTTGAGTTTGAGGATAGATTTTGGAGAGAAAGTCTGTAATGATTGTTTTTTTCCCGGAACCAGATGGACCATAAAAGATAATGTTCGGAACCTTCTTTGTTTCGATAAAATAGTCTAATTTATCGTATATAGCTTTATGTATTTGAAACTTCATAATTATTAGTTTTTTAAGTTAATAAATATGAATCAAAATGCTTTTAAATTGAAATTGGAGTGTTATCAATTGTTGTTGAAATCATTTACTGGATAAAATGTTTTAGTTCTAAGATATGTGGCCATTTGTGCTTGCTTTTTAAGGGGAACTAGCATATTGCTTTCATAACCAAGTGTTCCATTGCTAACACACGTTAGATAATTATTGTCACAACAATCCGAATTAGCACCATAAACAAGGAGAAAACTTTTGATTGTGTTGCCATAATCTTTATAAAGAGATTTGTCGATACGCTCAAAAACTTCTCGATGTTTTATATCTCTAGAAACAACTCGTCTATATCCAACTTTGTTGTTGATTAGAAATTCTTCATAATTTTGATTATTATTTTTAATAAAAGATTCGGTTGGCATATAAAAGACGGTTACGTTTTCTGGAAATGTGGACACATCTGTGTCATATTCTTCTTGTGTTTCATTGTTGAATTTTTTGAAAAAAACAAAATTCAGATAAGGATGTTTTTTTGCACAAAACTTAATAAAATCTCCATCATCGTGAGTCATATCTAAGATCCAGCTATTTTTTGGAAGTATATCGAGTTCAAGAGAAGCAAGGAGGTTTTGAAATGTTGTTTTTTCAGAGAGAGACGGTTCGATGATATAAAATGAATAAAAAACATACCAAAATAGATAATTTACGCGGTCAAATAGTTGCGTTGCTCTGAAAAATAGTGGAGTTGCTCGGTCATATAACTCTCGAACCCAGCTATAATCCAGATGAATTTCTTTTAATGAAGACAAAGACATTGTATAATGTTGTTGGTTGAAAATAATATATTCTGTTTAAGTAAATTTAACAGAATATATGGATATTACGCAATTGTGCCTATCTGGCGAGCATACGGGTTGCTATTCAGAGCCGAAAGCATATCCGGAGTGTTTCTCTCCAAATTAAGGGTACTTCGGGCTTCCGAACGGTTGGTTGTCTTACCATAAATGTCAGAACCAACTGGAACCTTGTGGAGTTGCTGTGGAACAAACATACGCGGTGTGTTTCGGTCGCTATCTAACTTGTCTATTTGAATGTTCATATATGGGTCAAACATCTTGTGATTGCCGACACTTGTCCTGCTCTGGGCAATAGCCTCCTTATTCGTGTTGAGATATGCGTTATATGCGGAGTCATAAACGGGGGCAGCATACGCAACACCACTTCCGGCAGCACCCGAGTAATTTGTATGCGAAGTATCAGCGCGGTGGGTGTTGGTTGGCTGATGCTCATTTGCCAAATACCCATAACCCTGCAAATGTGTGTTGCCAATGTTGGCAGGATATGGATTGTCAATGGTAGTTTCCTTAGTTGTTGTCTTGGGGCGATCAGCCGGATTGAGAACATAACTATTTGGCACAGTGGTCGCTGCATTGCCAGAAACACGATGGTTGCCAACAACGTTTTCCTTACGAGATGGGCGTAACATATCCTGAAGTGGCAGAACTATTGCGCTCATAATTCGGCCGACTGAACCAAGATTAGGCGAGCGTTCGGTTGTAAGAGAGCGAGCATTAGGTAAAAGGTCATAACCCTGAATGCCGTAGTCACCGTTTGTGGCACCAGTCTTACCGGGAGCATATGCGTTGCTAACGTGTTCTGAGTATGGAGCGAGTTCAGGGCGTGTAGAGGCGTGATAAGCACCAGGAACATACGACGAATTTCGTCCATCACCACCGAGTGCGCCATAATACTCTGTTGTTGTATCAACTCGGTTAGTGTTTCCGAGCATCTGAATACCACGCGCCATCTGCTTCTTTTCTAAGCCGGTGGTTGTTAAATATCGGTCAGGCGAGTTAATGAAGAATGTATCAGGGCGATTTTTCTCAACAGCCCCCTCAATACCACGATTTGTAGTGTAATGCTTGACGCCTGTTATAACACCGTCATATGTCAATTTGGGATTATTCGTTGTTCTCAATTCATCAACTGTTTTAGGAGCCCATTGCTCACGAGCGGACATACCGGCATTGAATCCACCAGAACCGGCAGCAGTATAACCGTCATCCATACCAGGTGCAACGCGAATCTCCTGCCAAGGCTTAACATTGTTCATATTGCGGCCTGGAATAACGCGTGATTGAATAAAATCGCTACTGTTTGGAGCGCCGTTTGTCCAGGACATGTGTGCGCTTGGTGCGAATAAAGGAGCACGGGCTTCTTTTTGAAAACTCTGCGAACCGGTTCCTTGCTTGGAATCTAAAATGCTTTCATTGCTATTGAGGTCAAATGTGCGCTGTTTAACGGTGGAACCAAAGTATGGTTGCATATTATTGTGCGTAAAATTGTCTAAAGAAACTTGTTCACCCGTGAGAGAATAAAATTTGTTAGGGTCGGCATTTGCCTCTTGCTGATAAACATCCTGCTGAAAATAGCGGTCAGTCGCTGCATTGGCGTTTTCATAATTATTTAAGTCCTCAAAGTCGTTTGCTGCGCGGACAAGAGGATAATTCTCGGTATGTGGTGCGGTAATGTTGGTATTAACTACTTTGTTCTTGAATCCCTCAATAACACCAGAATCGTTTGGCTTTGGTGTTTCTTTTCCCTTGTTTGAAATAATATACATACCACCTAATGCTAAAATGGGTATTGCCAGTTCCATAATTATTATATATATGGACAATAAATTAAATAACTTTTGATGTTAACAAATATAATTTGTCTAAGTATTTTATAACTGATGACAAATACGTTAACAACAAAAGAGATTGATAACATGAAAGACAATGTTAAGTTTATATCTATTGGAAGCATTTTGTTTGTAATAGTGTTCGGGTATATTTTCCATAAATACGCTGTTAAACATGGACATCAGTTTTTGTCTATTTTGCTCGTAACAGTTATGCCTATTATTTCGATAATTTACAATACATACTACAATACTAATGTATATAAAAGTTCGCGCAATCGCCATAGGGAATTGAGAGAAATCAGTACTGAAATGAAAGCGGAATCCAAGTTTTACGAGATAATCGCCTTTTTATTGTTTGGACTGGGCTTAATTTATGCGGAGTTTAAGAAATTCATGTATTTAAGCATGGTTTTGCCTTATTTGTTGTTCGCATTGTTGTTTGGCACTATATGCACATCATATATGAAGCAATTTATATTTGATTATAACAATTTGGGGCGGCTTCTAAACATTGACGCATTGACGTTCTGTGCGTCGTCACTTGCGGTTGGATTGCTTGCGGCTGGGTTGATTGTACCAATTGTTTATCACTCGGCGAAGAAAGGAATAGCTTTTTAATTCCAAGGAACAGGTATCTTCGGAACAAAGTTGTCCTTCTCAAGCATTCGCGTGTTCGTATTGTTCTGGAAAGTCATACAAGTGTGTTCCTGAGGGTCAAACAGAGGATACTCCCAACGGGTCTGTTCTAAGTCGCGATACGCCCAGGCTGGATGAGTTGCGCGTGTTTCGTCTGTAATTGGCAACTTTTCGACGCCATAACGATTGGCAGCCGACGTTTTATTTCGATATGTCTTATATTCCATTCGGTCGTGCTTATGAAGGGGTCGAGTCAGACCCATCAAGTCGCTATCCACGTCAATCGCGTTTGTATATAAGTTGGCTCCCCAGCGTTGAAGGCGAACCTGTGGGTCAGCAATAAACGGTATATTATCACCATTTCCAGGTGTATTGAGCATATATTTGCCTGGACCAGTGCTTTCTTGAAGGAGTTTGCTTGTTCGGGCGTAATCATGATTGAAGCGAGTATTGGCCATTTGTTATATTATGAAGAGAGACTTATTTTTAGTTAAAAATAATTAAAAATAAGTGTTTAAGTCAAATTAACGTCTAAATATCTCGGGTCTCTGGTTTCTCTCCACAATAAGAGGTTCAGGCATAAGAACTGGATCTTTCTCAAAGTATGAAACCTCGCGAACCTTCTTAATCCGAGGTGTAAACCCACGCTTGGGGTCATCGAGGTTGTTAAAATAAGTTCCCTTAAGAAAACTGTCGACGTCTGCTTGATTATTGGAGAGAAGATAGGCCGGAATGCGTCCCATGTTTATTCCAGCGTTGGGCAGTATGCTTGTGTTTGTTTTATAGTCATAAGTCACCCATTCGCGGGCAGTTGCCTTGTTTCTCTCCTGAATCTTATAATCACCAGGAGCATTTCTAAATCGCGTGGAAGCCATTTGTAGTATGTATACAAAATTATTCTTGTTTGAAACCATATCCTCCAATATATCTAACATCATCCATTATGAAATCATATTTATGATGAGTATGACCAGCAACAAGTGTAAGATGTGAATTTCCTTTTATTTTGTCATGTAATTCATTTGCGAAATACTTTTTAGTGGCTTCCGATTGGTTGCAATATATAGGGTCACTTGTTCCGTCTCTTGTAAGAGGAAAATGTGTAACAAGAACAATTGGCATATCACGATCGATACAAGAAATTGCATCCATAATAAATTGCATGTCGCGGTTATGAAGTTCATGATAATCTTTAACACTAATTGGTTTTAAATAGCCTGAATCATTGTGAGTTTTTATTCTTTTAAAGTCGTTTATTGAGAGAGTGAGAGAATAATCAGCACTACCCCAAGCAGTGGTTCCAATTATTGCCCATGTTTGCTCATTCCAAACGATACGCATTGAATCGTTGATAAGCAAGTAAGTTTTTGGCCATTTCTCTCCGATTGTTGTTTTATAAAGGTCTAATAATTTCAGCATTGACTTGCTATTGCTATAAAACTCGTGATTTCCGAGGACATATATGACTATGTCCCAATTTTCATTTACATACTCCATAAATTGGTGCCAAATTGGTCTGCCAATATGTCCGATGTCGCCGGATAAGATGAGACAGGGTGTTATGGCGGGCCATTTTGTTGCAAAATCAGGACACGATGTGGCTGTTTCCAAGTGAATATCGGTGATGACTTGGAATGTAGCATTGAACTTGTCAACATATGCAGTCATATATGAATAAGATTATTAAACAAAATTTAAATGGTTTATTGTGAAAAAGCATCTCAAATGAAAATGAACGTGGCAATTGTTGGTGGTTATGTCGAAAGTCTTGCGAAAGAAATTGGGGTGCCTGTAAAAATTTATTTGCCGGACTGGAAAAGCAGTGAGACCAATTCGTAACTGCCAGATTATTGAGAGTGCCGATTGCGTAATCGCATTTTGAGACGCGGTCTTCCATCAAAATCGCAGAGGAACTTAAGAAACCCACCACAATATTCATCTATTAAGAGTCCGACATCATAAAGTTAGCTAGTCGATGAAGATTATCCCAAGAAAATAGAATAAATAGTGTCTCGTCGGTTGTTCTAAAATTGTTTTTTTCTTTTTCTTCATTAAGCATTGTCATAACAGCATCATTCTGTTTGATTTCCTCTGAAAATGAGTCCATTTGTGTGCTTATTGAGTTGTCGTCGTATGATTCCAATTCAAATGTGCGTAAAAATTCAAGCTGGTATGTGAGATGAGCTGTGTATTCATCATCATAATCTTGGTATGTTGTTTTAAAGAATTTCATTGTTTAAAACACAATGTTTTATGTATTTAAGTAATTTATTAAATGTATTCTTATTGGTTGGAAGATTTTAGCATCGTTTAATATTATCCCCGTCATTTTGGAGTGAACTTTCGACATGAACCGTTTGTTTATGGCGTAGCGTTTTCTCAATTAAAGCGGAAATTCATCTGGTTTAATTGATTGTACTAGAAAGAATAAGTACAAACAAGCCCACCTACAGGCATACAGTTTTATTAGTTTTAATAAATAAACCCTAATGGCAGTCATATTTAAAACCTACCAGGCATGTGTTTCTCCTTGTAATCCTGATCCTTTATGATGGAACGTGTGGGAATGCCACCGCGGATCCAGTCTGAATGAGCGGCTTCTTCCACTAAATTGGCCGCATTGCTTATTGTTGCCTGGAGAGAAGGCACAAGAGGTGTGTAATGACGCTGGTGAACTGCCGTATCTGCGATGGTTCCACAACTCTTGCGATTGCGAATGTAGTCACCTTGCTGAATACGCGCCTCAAGAACTGGCTTTGGAGCACCACGACCAACATAGGGAACAGTGGCAAAAGGACGTTGCTGAAGGCTTATTTTAGAAGTTGGTGCCGTCTGGATGGAACCTATGCGAAGGTTAGAATCGGCATCAATGTTGCATCCACCTATAAATCCACCGTTATAAAACACATTTGGCTGATTGAGTGCGAATGAAATTGGCTTCTCCATAGCGCAGGGGTAATAATTGCTAGTCATATGGCTATTGAAGCGGTTATTTTGTAAGTTTCTCTCAGAAATGTCATAAGCATCGTCCCCTAAACGAGAGAGATTGTCAAAAGTATAATTAGATACCGAGAAACTCATGCTGATATATAATTATAAAAGATTTTAATTGAATAGAACGTTGATTTAATAAAATACTTGGCGATTCTGTGTATTGTTCTTTATACACTGAAGAGCGTGGCCTTCTTTACAAGATGGCATATCCCCATAACAAAACTCGGAAAATGCTTTCTGGTCGTTTGGAATAGTTGTGCTGGGATTTGTGTGAAAATTCCTTAATGATGTCTCGTATGCCAAATTATCACCTAAATCCTTGAAAATTCTCGGATTGACTGCCTTGTCTTTCGCGACTTCTAGTATTTCCTTCTCAACTGCTGGGTTAAATGATGGTGCCGCGTGTTTGCGGGTGGGTGCATCAACGTAGTCTGTTAAAAGCACGTTCATCAATGGATTAGTTGCCGTTGGAACAGTGAATTGTTGCTTAGTTTCCTTATAGACTGCTGGGTCTGAACTGGTAAATGCCTCTTTCTTAAGTTTCTCGTGGGCCTTTGTTCTCTCGTTGCTAATGAAAAAAAGGGCCAGTACGCTGAGGGCGATGATGCCCGAAACAAGTATTTTAATAGCACTGGTTACAACAAAGCCAGCGATTGTCAAGAGTATAATGAGCCTCGAAATTGCGTTGATTTTCTCTACAAATGACTGGCTTTCAGTTGGATACAAGTCAGCCAAATATTCCTTCTTAAAAAGCACCATTGGGTTATATAACCAAAATTCTGCGCGGGTCTTTGTCATTGTTATATATTTATAAGACAAATGATTTTTGACTTATTTAACACTTGTTTTTGTAAAGAGTTTTTCTTTAATATATGTTTGAGTTACTTCTTCTTGTTTCGCTTGGTTTTCTGTGGCTTTTCGGGTTGTTCAACTGGTTTTTGTTGCTCTTCAAGCAACTTTTTTGCCTTTTCGAGATTACGTCTCTCTAATTCGGCACGCATACGCTCTTGTTGCTTACTCTTTGAAACACGTCTGCCCATTTCAGCCTGCATCGCCCCTGTTTGTGCTTTTGACATGTTATTGAGACCAAATTTGGCGAGAAGATCCTTCAGTCCCTCGGCACCTGGCATATCCTTGAGGTTGTTCATGTATTGTGATGCTTCTTCGAGTAACTCACTCTCTTTTATCTCTCCACTCTTAATCTTCGCATCCAACTTGTCGCCGACTTTCTTGGCCAATTCCATAAGTTTCTGAGGGTTCTTGATGAGTTTCTTGAATACATCCTTCATGTCAGTAATTCCCTCGGCATCAATGTCGAGTTCGCTGGCAACCTCAGTCGCAATATCTTTGGCGAGAGTGCCAATCTTACCGCTAAAAATTCCCTTCAAATGATTTTCGACATCCTCGCGATTGGGTATGTTTTCGGAGCTGATTCCTGAAATATCATAAGACATCTGTGCGAATCCATTGAATGTTTCCTCTATTTTAGAGCTGAATTCCTCTTCATTTATTGCTTCAAACAGTTTTGCGGTGTCTCCAAATGATTCCATGTTTTCAGTGTCTGGTACAACTGAAAAGAGAATGAGCTGGAGATATTGCCATATGACGCTCTTGGTGTTTTCGCTAATGTTGGATTTCCAAAGTGGAGAGAAATCAACACCCGGAAGCAATTCAACTGGCGACGTCACAAACATCTCATCATTTTTGTAAAGGATGTTGAAGAAATGCTTGGGATAGTTTACCTTACAGAACTCATATGTTGCGTCATTTACAGAGATTTCTCCCAATTCGGGAAAAGTATTTGTAAGATCGGCACAAAAATCATTAGCCAACTTGAAGAAGTTGTCGCGGTTGCTTTGTTCTGCCATTGTTTATTTATAGAATAAAATGTTTATATTAAAAATAATTTAAATTGTTTAATTGAAATTCATTGCCTCTGGCTAAAATTCATTGCCTCTGGCTAAAATTCATTGCCTCTGGCTAAAATTCATTGCCTCTGGCTAAAATTCATTGCCTTTGGCTCACATACATCGTGCTAATCTTCGTAAGATTTTGAATGTATTTCATCGCCTTGGCTTGGTTTTCAGTCCCCATATTTCTAACAGGGTTGCGGAGTTTATCAATAATACGCTGAACCTCATCGCGCTTATCCGAACCACCTACATCTTCACTATAATCGTGGTCAATGAAAAAGGAAATGTCGCCTCCTTCAATTGCCTCAGCATACTTAGATACATACTTGAACCAAATCTTGATCACTGCGGTTGGATTAAATGATTTCACATTGGAAAATGCGGTTCGAGCCATCTTAATATCACCATCATCCGGGAAAATAGAAATGAGATCTTCGATGAATTCGGTGAGATGATTGTTAAATGCGCCGACGAGAGTAGTCATTTTTGGTGAGTTATTAAACTATGAGTTGATTTATTTATATTGTTTTGTATTTTAATTAAAAATATTTTTATATACCATTTTAATTATAAAGATGTGTTCGTTCTTGATGAAAAATATTATAAATAACAAAATGGTTGATAACGAGATTGGTCTATTAAACAATGAGAATTGGGGAATACTTTACCACGCAGACAGTTACAACCCCGATGTAGTCCTGTATCATACAAATGACACTGAAAAGATGAGAAACAAGATTATAACGCTAATGTATGCTTATTATAAAAACCAATACTCTTTTAATATACATAACATCATATTGTTTAAAATTGTAGATGTTAATCCAAAGTTGGTTACACTGGATTTACTTGATAGAACGCATTCCAAGTATTTTTACATTATAAAGAATTGTAAATTTAATAAAACAATTAACCACGAAGTCAGTTTTCTTATAGGTGAATTCGCCGGGGTAATACAAATTTTGGATAATTATGCTGTTGTTTTTGAGAGAAATGTGTCAAGAACAACGCTTATTGAGTTTTATAAAGAGAAAACGGGAGTTAAATTCGTTAAATGGCATAAAACAAAGTCGGAAATGCGGAGAGAACTGACTAAGTATAATTATGATGAAATTCGGAGTGAATTGAATAGAATGCTTAGTTTTAGCGTCTAAGCATAGTTTTCAGCTTCTAAGCATAGTTTTCAGCTTCTAAGCATAGTTTTCAGCGTCTAAGCATAGTTTTCAGCGTCTAGGTATTTGCACTTGACTGTTGCGTTCTTGCTTTATTCTCTCCAAATCAACTGGTCCACTACCTCTATCTTGGCTGTCTGGTGGTGTTTCTATTGAATCTACTTGGTCTATATGAGCAAATGTATGCATCATTGCTAAACCACCATTTCCTTGTGTTGACATTTGATTTGCATCTAAGCTTAAATACGAGTAATTATCAGACATACCATTCATTTCGCTATATGAGAACGCCAACGGCTCAGAATTGACGAAGCCTCCTAAAGAACTCACTGTATTTTGTGCCCTTGGTAATAACTCTCCTAAAATCGGTTCATCTCCTTGAATTAAGTTAAATCCTCTGTTAAGAAGCATTAATGATGGGACGTGTGTTATATTAGGTGGCAGTGGAACTAATTGTCCATTGTCAAGAACAACACTGCGGGTTCCATCTTGGTTTTTTACACGTTTGTCAATACATATGTAGCAAATGTCTTTCGCATTATAGTTTCGTGACAACGAATAAAGCACATTTTTGCTGCTATTACAATTATTGCTGTAATACAATATATATTTCATTTATATATTTGTAATAAGTGTGTTTGAAGCAAAATACGCAAATGAAAAAATTGAATTATAAAATATATCACTTAAATATAATTAATTTATCTCTCTTTAATAGACGACTATGCCTAAACTTGCCAACCTCAACGAAACGGACGGAGTTCTCTCGTTCACATTGTCAGATGTGAATGTGAGTTTCGCAAATTCACTGCGTCGCATCATGATTAGTGAGATTCCAGCTGTTGTTATTCACACGTTTCCGGACGAAGAGAATGACCTCAACATAACAGTCAATACAACACGTCTCACGAATGAACAAATCAAACAGCGTGTCGGCGCAATCCCGATTCATATCAAAGACCAGACTATTGACTTGGCAGACTATCAGATTGAGTTGGATATGACGAATACAACCGACAACATCATTTATGCTACCACTGAACATTTGAAGATTAAGAAGCTAAGTAGTGATAAGTATTTGGACGATGCCGAACTGAAAAAGGTGTTTCCAGCTAACAAGATGACTGGTGGATTCATTCCGATTGTTCGTCTGCGTCCGAGAATTAACAGCGAAACAAAGGGCGAACACATCAAATTCAATGCAAAGATGACCATTAAGACTGGTAAGGTGAGTGGTATGTATGTATCTGCTAGCACTGCGGCATACGGCTTCACACAAGACAAGTTGCGTCAAGTTGAAGAGTGGGCTACAGTTGAGAAAGAGATGCTAAAAACGATGAAGCCAGAAGAGGTTGAATTTGAGAAGAAAAACTGGATGGTCAGTGAAGGACGTAGGATTACTCTCTCTGACAGCTTTGATTTTGTGGTTGAGAGCGCAGGTGTCTATGATAACATTGAACTACTAAAGTCGGCTTGCGACATTTTGAATAAGAAGTTGTCTGTTGTTGATGGAACTGAGCTGAAGATTCAAGAGGCAAAAACTACTATGAAACATTGTTTTGACATTCTTTACAATGGCGAGGATTACACTCTGTCGAACGTAATTGACAGCGTTTTGTACGCCGATTATTATTCTACTGGAAAGTTGGCTTACATTGCGACTAAGAAGCTTCACCCTCACAACGATTATATTGTGATGCGGATGGCGGTTAAGGAAGACCCCGCGATTCGTGATGATCAATACATTGGAATTGCTAAGAACTACATTAAGGAATCGTGTGTAAAAGCAATGAGAATTGTTAATGAAATCGTTGATTTGTTTTAAAATGTCCTAAACCGTTGATTTCACATTATTTTTGTTTGAATAACGTGAGATTTGTAAATAAAGAGATTAAAATAACTAATATGTAAAACTATTATATTTAATTATTATAGATAATGGACCAGGAACCATCAACAACAGTTATAGAGTTGGGTGACATTATACAAGTTGAAGCACCAACAAATAGCGATATACACGACAAGATTTTTTTCGTTAATTACATTGATTCTACACAAATTCAGGCATTTGACAATAAAGACATGAAGAAACAAGTATTCAACATATTGGAAGGGATGCTCACTGATCAGAGCATAATAAGCATATCCATCTTATTCAAACACCCTGAAAAGGGCTATGCCAGACAAAACAGTCTTCTTAAAGACAAGTGGATTACTATAGAGTTCGGTGGCGATGTTCCTGTTTTAATGACAGGTCAAATCACTAATTTGGAGGAAGATATGATTGAAGTGAAAACTTATCCAGAAGGAGAGATGATTTACATTGATTTTGCGTATAAAGGTCTTCCTCTCGATATTCCCATTCAAACCATTAAAATTCGCAGCGAACCTGTTATGTTGAAGGAACTTGCGACAGAAGAATCAACAATAACACCCGAAGCAACTGTAACAGAAGAAGCTGAAGGCGCTGAACCAGACGAGGACATAATTATTGACGAGAATCTCATCGGTATATCCACAAAAGACGTGAAGACTAAGTTGCGTCAAGTGATTATGGATGCAGATGACATTGTCTTTGGTGAGGATTTGGGTGAAGTCGATGAGGTAGTTGATGTTGGAGAGAAACAACGCCGTTATGGGATTGAAACACAGATGAATGATTTAATGGATGAAATGCTTTCAACTATTCCAAACGCAGAGAGAACTCGCACTGTTCTTAACCGTATTCACAAGTTAATAGAGCGTTTCAAACAACTGCGTGGTCAATTCTCTCAGTTTGATGAAGGAGGAAATGCTAATAGAATTCCCAAGAGGTGGGCCGACACAAATAAACCAGCGATTGATGTGTTGATGCGTTTATCTCGTAATTTAACGTGGATTCTCCCCATTGTAACAAACAACAAGAAAGTGTATGACTTGATTGATAACGAAGAATCGTCAAATATAGTAAATAAAAATCAGCTCAATGAATTAAATGATGAATTACAAGTAAACGAAACTGATTATGATAAGAAAACAACGCAATTGTCTAAATACCGCACACCATTTGTCACAGTCGCAGAGGATGAGACACAAGTTCTTGGGAATGTTAATGTTGAAACAGACATTGATGTGGTGGTTGCTTCTCTGGAGAACTTCGCAAGCACTGTTGTTAAAAATAACATCGCTAAAACGCGGCGGTTTGTCATTAATCGTTATAATTTGGGGGAGAAACGCCTCAAATCGTCGTTAATTCGTGGTTCTAAAATGCACGCAGAGGAATATTCCATTACTAAGAACGACCTGGCTCAAGTAACCGGATTCGTCGTATTACCTCAGCAATATGTGCGGTTTTCTGGCATTAAATTACCTGCGACCAATATTTACAACAAAGCCAACATGTCACAGGCTAGTCTTAGATATTGGCAGGTGTTGAACGAAATGATTGACCCAGTTGTTATCTCATACAACACAATTGATGAAAAACGCGATCTTGATAATTATTTCAGGTCGGTTTTCGTTCACAAAACATCTGGAGCCAGCATTTCACAAATGAAAAACAAATACGAAGAATTCTTAAACAAAGTTATTCCGCGCACATCGTTTTTATTGGAACTTCTCTCGAGCTACATTTCAGATAAGTTGTCGTATGACGAAGTTGTTGCGTATTTGGAGCCTTTTATGATTTATGATGACGCAGTTACTTACAACAATTATGAGGAAATAGCCGCTTTTGTTCACACGAATATAGTTGAATTTCGCAAGAATTACGAGAAAAACAAGACAGAGTTCTTGAAAATGCGCAAGTCTCTCACTGAAGAGAACACTCAAACATTTTTGAAAGACCCATATGACTCCAATAATAGAATATATGACTCATCAGTTCCAGTAATGTTCAATGATGATTCAGTTGGAACGTTTTATGACCCTATATTTCGTAATTTAGCACCAATGCGTGATCCAACTGGACAAAACCCGGTCTTATATAATTCATCCGAAATTCTCACCAAAACAAGTGAGTTTGACTACGGTCGCGCTCTTCATTTAGGAATGGCTTATAATGGCTCACAAAACTTGGTTGGCTTTGATGTTGATTTGGAGAGTCGCATTAAATCTCAACTTACAAAAGAGACCGCTTCAAACGATGAAGTAAAGAACGACGATAAGTGTCAGTCGTATGTTCTTGCTAAAAAGTATGTTGATTTACAAGAATTAGAGGAAGACAAAGGTCGCGATGAAATCTATTTTGATAAACAGTATGACGAGACACGCTATGACATTATGCTTGAATATACGCAGGAGCGTGATACTATGGAAAGAGAAGAATTCATCGACTTTTTAGAGAAGAAGTTGGTTGAATCCGTTGGACTATCAGAGCGTGCGGCAAAACGCGAAGCAAACGCGATTTATGACGGAAAACGCAAAGTAGAGGATGGCGATTGGGCTGTTTTAGAGGTTGAAAATGGTTCAGAACTCATGTATTATGAGCGTCGTAGTGGAAAATGGGAGTATGACCCCAATGGTTATAAGGAGAATCACCATCTGGCTACGATGAAACAGGGCGAATTTTGTCAACTCAACCCAATAGACAACTGTTACAAGGATGGACCAGATTGTAAAAGTTCCGATGTTCTCAATGCTAAACTGAATAAAAAATTAATGGATGAAATGGCGCGTGAAGTTCAGATGGAATACCAGCAGAACATTGTTGATTTTAAGAAAAACATAGAGAGCGAAATGAAAGATTATTATTACTATGGTAACAAATATAGTGAGTCTGATACGGGGCGTTTTACAAAGTTGTATGACATTTATTATTACAACAAAATCAAAACAAACTTGGTGAAGGCATATATTGGAGAGACATTGGAAGAGAGAAATGTTGTTGTTTCTCCTTGGCAAAAGTTGTTCCATATTATTCTTGGTCAATCGGATTTCATAAAAAAGCAGCAGGATATCATTCGTTTCGCTAACAGTTACACCAAGGAGGACAAGACAAATCCTTATATGTTGGTATGTAAAGACACTGGTGTTCCTCTTGTTCCCACATTTATGATTGAACTGGCAAACTCAGCAACTGGAATGAGTTCAATGGCATACGACAAAGTTCTTGACCGCATATGCAAAGAAGAGCGCGCAACAATAAGTGATAGCGGTGATTCTTTTGTCGACAAATACAGCGGTTATGTAATAAAGAACATTGAATTCAGCAATGAAGAGGGGTATGAAGACAGTGGTTATAAATATGTCTCGAGAGAAGTTCTTGAACAAGATTTGGGTGAAGCTTTGACAACTATGGCACCGTCGGCGGTTGTTTATACAGACATCAAATCTCGAATGATTTCGAACGTGTTCAACGCTATGACGAATCAAATGAACGTGATTTTAGATAATGAACGCGATTTTGTGGTATTAAATGCTCTTGACGCTATTAACAAGAAATTGCCGTCTGTTACCGACCATAAGGCAATGGAAGAGAAGATGAAAGCCAAGGGCAAGAGATATCCTTCATATGACGAATATACAAACGCAATAGTGATGTATTACACCCTGGCATTTACACTTATCGCGGTGCAGTGCGCAATTCCAAGTGTAAAGACGAAAAAGACGTTTCCTGGCTGTATCAAGTCATTTAAGGGATTTCCGGTTTATGACGAGCTGGATATGAGCGCACTTACTTATATTGCGTGTGTCGCTAATGCAATCAAGTCATCGTCTGACCCTTGGAGTGCTATTAAAGGCAAGGGAACTAATGTTGAGACTCTCACAAAACAAATCCGCACTGCTCTTGATGACATAATTAAAAACGTTGCTATAAGACAGAAGATACAAACAAAGCGTGATTATTTAGTCGCAAAACCAGATGATTTGGATGATATTCCTAGCGAATTGCGCGTTAATCGCTGGACTACATTTTTGCCTTCTCTGAACCGTGTTGAATTGGAAGCATCGGCTAAGAAAGCAATAGCTCCTGAGTTTAAGTCGTCGTTGATTGATGCTGTTAGCACAGGAGATGCATCTCAAGTTGAAAAGATGAATACACTTATGAGCAAGGTTTTTTACTATTCTCTCGCCATTCAAGATGCAATACAGGGGTCTGTTGACAAAGAAGAGTTGCTTTTAAAGACTAATAATGGAATGCCCTTTATGGAAAATGTTTGCTGTAATGACGGGTCAGTTGATACATTCAAATACTTCAATGATAAGACGGATGGTGAAATTGAAAAATACAACAAAATGGTCAAGGATATAAAGAAGATTTATGCCGATTATATGACAATAATTAAGCCAGTGTATTACCTGTCAAAAGAAGACACAAAAACGAAATATCCTTCAGTTAATCAAGAGTTTAATGAAGATACTATTTATAGTGCTTTCATACATTTCTGTAAATTCAACAAAAATATACCTCTTACTGACGAGATGATGGCTGTCTGTCTATCCAACAAGAGCACGTTCAATGTGTCTGATTCTCTCAAGACGAAAATAGAAACACTCAAGAAAGAAGGCCGAACATTTACTCTCGCGAATCTCCATTCTCTCTTGTCAATAATCAATAACAACAATTTGGTGAAGGTTGAACTGAACCGAGAGGCATTGAGCCAGAAAGAGAAGTTGTCTGTATTATTGACTGAGGAAGAAACCAGTTCCAGCACATTAACAACGTTGTTGCGTGGCTTGATTGACAACTTTGATGGTATTATACTCAAAGAAAAGGATGAAACTTTGACAGACGAGTTATATAATTTCTTACACGAACAAGTCAAAGACATGAAGACAAGAATAACACAATTTATAAAACGTTTTGCTTCGACGACGTATAACAAAATGCGTGTTGACAAGTTTCTCTCTGAAATCACTGGATGGAAGGCTACGACGAACCCGATTACAATGACAACAGAAGATGAAACGAATGTTCGTATTATAGACAAAATTAAAAATCACTTGTCGCAGGTATGCTGTGAATTGCCGATGTTGGTGATGAATAAGGTGTCATACTCGTCTATGCATGTGCCATCTCACTGGGGCTTGTCGGATAAGCACAATGCTGAGATAACAACGACGATCAACGAGTTAACAGACAAATTAAAGGTAAATTACGTGGATGCCGGTGACTATGATGAAGCCGAAGTTGATACAGACGACAATATAGCAAACAAATTATTCGGTGAGGTATTGCGCACTATTCGCGAGAAAACCAAGCAAATTTACGTTCTAATGAAGAACACTCCGATTTATGCCGCTCGTAATGCTACTAAAAAGCACATAGTTGGCAGTGAATTAGTAGCAAAATTACACGAATATTACTTACTTTCAGCATTTATCGAGTATATTAGAGTTGCTGAAGAGAGAAAGAAACCGCTTTTGAGCGAGAAGATTTCAAAATTATTGGTTACATATATTGACATTCTCTCGATGAGCAAGAATGTAGTCAATATGAATAAAGAAGATATTATGGCACAAGTGTTGCGGTCTAAAGAAATTGAGAAGAAGGAGATTACTGATTATTTGGGCGCTCTTTCAACTGAAAAGCGCAAGGTTGAGGATCTGTTTAAAGCCAGCAAGTTAGGCGACAAGTGGTCTATGGGTCTAACTGAGGCAGTGTATAAGTATGACCCAGATGTGTATGACAAGGAAATGGAGGCGGCAGCTAAGCGTGTTGCGGCGGATTCACGTGCCGATGGCGAGGGTGTCGCTGATATTCTTGGTGAGGATGTAATGGAAGAATATGATATGAGCAAAATGGCAAATGATGACGAGTATGCCGAAGGTATGGATGGTGATGAAGTGTATTAATGAATTGCTTAGTTTTTTATAAAACTTACTTAAAAATATAATTCTAATGTATTATTAGCTAATAGATGGATTTCATATCATTTAATGCGTCTCTTATGATAAATCTATTCAACGGCTGGAAAAACAATAAAGAAAAAAACATTATAATAGACCCGATGTCTTGTTTGATAAAACTCGGTTTGCTTGCGTTTTATCCTGTTGGGACAAAAATTAGCATTGTTGGCAATAAGATTACTCTAGCGGAGCCCTCAATTTTTCAGGGGGCTTTCCGTTTTTTAAATGGTGATGGCCGCGAGGATTTACATAATTTATGTGTACCAATAATGAAGAGCATTGAATGGTATTGGAACACAGAAGATAAAGAGATTGGCGCATTGTTTGATTACGCAATAACAGGGTTAGATAAATTAAGAAGCACATATCCTGCCAACAGCATAATATCGCACTGCTTGGATTTATACTCTCAGTATCTAGTGTGTAAGAAGGTGAAAAAAATGGATGAGAATACAACGACTAGTAAGAAAAAGAAGATAGCAACAGAAATAGAAGACGACAATAAGATTCACAACTTTTTAAAGACGCTGTGGACGCCGCGGGAAATACACATTATTATACAGACTATGTTAGAATACGAATCTAAATTGAAGACAAATAAGCAAGAAATGGTAAAGTTGCACTCTATTTTAGAAATGACATCAGCAAAAGAAATGGAATTGTCGGCTTTTTTAAAGGGTCATGCAACAAGTCTTTGAAAACAGACGGCTTTTTGGCGATTTGTGAACGACATATTTTTATCATTGTATAATAGATAAGAATATGGAGACTGCTGACCCAACAGATTTTCTTTCGGCTCAATTGGCTAGACCGGCGCACGCTTTTGGTGGATTTACTAGTGAATTTGTCCGCACTCACAAAACATCCAGCGCGATTTTGTTGTTTTCGGCAATATTTGTCATTGTTCAGGTGATTAAGCCGTCTTTTTTATATAATCGCGATGGTTCTCTCCGTGCTTTTGGAATTGGAACAAAAAATAAGACGGTTGTGCCAATGTGGTTGGTTGCTATAATTCTGGGTATTATGTCGTATTTTGTGGTTCTGCAAGTATAGATTGGCCTAAGAAATTTAGTTTGATTGATGCTTTATGGTATTCGTCATTTACTCTTTTTGTATTTGCTACAAAAGACACCAGCTCTTCTCTCAATTCAGTTGAATAATCGCCGTTTCCGAAGAAACGACATTTAATCACATCATATATGAGTTCCTTTGATGGATTATGTGGTTTTATGATGGATAGAAGAGGAATTGTGTTGAAAACAAAGAGGTGCATCTTATTGCGAATTTCATCGTATCTATTTGGGTCAGAATACTCCGATTTGTCGTGAATTACATGTGTTCCGGCATAACTATAAAGCAATGGAAAGAGGTCCTGCTCATAAAATCCATTTAAAGCACACAACTCGGCTAATGGATGAGAGAACTTTAATTTATGTGTAGTCATAATAACAATATAAATGAGTTGTCTTTAAATGAATTAAAGTGTATTTGTAGTCAAATTCAAGCCGAATAAAATTTTAATCCCTTACATAATAAACTTTCTCTTTCTTCTTTTTCTCCACTTTGTCTGCTTCCTTCTTCCATTCATCGTGTTGCTGTTTCATAAACTCCGCACTACGCTTACATTTCGAGTTGCTTATGTAACTGAATGTAATCGACGAAATAAGTATGCCGGCCAAAAGGTACCAAACGAATTCAGCTACAATATCCTTCATTCGAACGAGCTTAAACAGTCTTTCCTTGGATTCTTGTGTAACCTTCGCTGAAAGCATTCCAGATGACTGCATTTTTTCCCAGAAATCGTCGAAATTCGCCGGGGTTATCTCATTAATCATCAGCGAATTGTCCTCATATATGGCCTGTAATGCTTTATTGCTTATTTTTGACGGTAAAATTGCATTAAACGCGTCCTTGATTCCACCCACTCTGGCCGCCAAGTAGCCAAATGTATTGGAAAACGGCGACTTCCACCCCGGAAACATCATAAAGAGGACACTGAGAGAACCGAAAATAATAGTCCAGGGAAATATAGTTGTTGTAAATGCGAGAGCAGGTTGTTTAAAGCCACAAATCTGGTTAGTCAACGCTATATTGAGGAAGAATTGCGATATAAAAATGAGGGCAAAGTAAATTATTGTGACGGCCCTGTTATCAATAAAGTATTTAAGGATTGAATATGCCAGTGTGAGGACAATGAACAAAATGAGAGAAAGTATGGAAAGATTCATCATCGTATATTTATATAGATATTCGACAATAAAATTTATTAGTAAATCGTATATATGAGCAGTTCACCAACATTAATAGAACCGGGTGTAAAGTATTTTTTCAACCAAACCCTTAAACAATGCAATGTTAAGCGGAACAATCTCTACAATACACTCTGTAATTTGGGACTATTTGCCGCATTTTTAGGCATTTTTCTCTCCATTCTGTATTACAAAAAGAAGTCTAAGAAAACTGCCACTGAGTTAGAAGAAGAAGAGCAACAAAAACAGCAAATCATTCTCTCTAAAATAACGAAGTTCAATGACGTTAAATTGAGAGAAAGCCAGCAACTCATTACGAATTTACCATTAATGAAAGGGCAAGAACTATTATTACAAGGATATTCTTATTACAAATAAAAATAAAAATTTTTAACACATCTATTTATATACAAATATGACAACATTAGAAGAAGCAATTACTACATATTACCAAAAAAAGGCTACATATGACAGAGAATATGAACGTAAAAAGGAGACTATTCGCAAAGAAGGGGAATTGTCAGAAGCAGAAAAGCGAGAGAAAATAAAGAAGATTGTCCGTAAATGTATTGTATGTGAATCGTCAGAAGGCACAATTTTCTCTCAATCTGGGAGGATTCTAAGCGCTATTTGCGGAAATCGTGCAAACCCATGCTCATTAAACATAAACATTGAGAGGCCTAGCGTTAAAATGTTCGCCGACGTTGAAGAGCAACTGGATGAGTCAATCAAAAAGTTAAAGGATGACGTCATCCGCAGTAAATACAACATTTTATTCAATTTCTCTCAGTTTGACTCGGCGTTCGTAGACAGAGCAGATGAAATCCGTAAGAAGATAAAGGATTATGATGATTTGAAGAAGAAATACACTGAATTGTATAGCAAGGCATCGCGAATTGAGGAGAGAAAGGAGAAAGCACTTAAAGAGGAGTATGATTTCTTGGTAAAGGTCGTCGAATTAAAAGCCATTTTAAAAGAACCAGACTCTTATAGAAGTGCGACAGAGCATTATGCTAACATCTTGTTGCCAATGTTGAGCAATATTCGCAAGGAAAAATATGATTCGATTGATATAGTGAGAGAAACGACAGACGGCAATGTTCTTATTAACGAGGACAAGTCTGATAAAGGCGAATACAAGCGTCTTATCCGTGAGCGTGTTTCTCTCAATAACGAACTTATATCAGTGACATCCGGTATGATTAACTCTAACGAATACAAAAAGGCAAAGAAGGCAACAGCAACAGCAAAAGCAAAGAAGACATCAACGACTAAAGGCACATTGAAAAAGAAGAAGTTGGTTGTTTCTGAGGAAGCAGAAGAAATATCTCCTTAAAATGTATACACTATGAGATTTATTGACGTTCCTACATTTATTGTAGCATTCGCAATTGGCCTCTTTTTCGTATATGTATCTGCCCCTAAAAAACAGACCATATTCGTTTATCCGACGCCTGACAACCACAAAGACATTATTTACAAGGATCGCGCAGGAATGTGCTTCTCATTTAAACCGGTTGAAACCGAAGAACCAGCTGACAAAGGTCTTTTAGGCATTTTTCCAGTCCAGTCTATCAATAAAGGCCTCGTAGACCAGCAATAAAATATGAGTGTAATGTATCTAGAAAATGAACTTCAGTCGCATTCTTCACTCCGAATATGGGCGCTATATAATCTCAATAATACTAGGACTTGGGTTGGCTACACTCTTTCGTAGGGTATGTAAGGAGAGAAATTGTCTTATGTTTAGAGCGCCTGATTTAGAAGAAATAAAGCAGAAAACCTATAAATTTAATGGAAAACACTATAAATTTGAGGAAAACCCCGAATCGTGTGATGGACGCAAGAAAATCGTTCAATTCTCTTAAATTACTTATTTTTCGTTTATATAAACAGGAAAATGAATGCCAATGCTACGCGTATAGATGATTTACCTGGTGGAAGCGGTCCGGCTGTGAGTCCTTCTTTGCCTTCAGCGCTCGAGCCAATATCAACAAGCGTTCACGAGCAAGCCCAGAGTGCTCCAGCGATGTTGCCGCAAATGGGGGGAGGAGCACCAATTTATAACCCAAATGCGTTTTCTCCTTCACAAACATCACAACAGGTTTCAAGTGACACAATTAATCAGATTATGAGCACGATTAATATGGCAGGGAATCAGTTGCCCAGTCGTGATATTCCAATGATGAACCCACACGACAACCAATCGCGACCTAATTACATCCCAGAAAACAACAATTATGTTCAGCAGTATTCTGATTTTGCTGAAATTGCTAGACAAAACAAGGAAAAAGACGGAAAACAGGGCGACATTTTTGAAAGACTTCAAACTCCAATTATGTGCGCTGTCATCTTTTTCTTATTTCAACTGCCAATTGTGCGTAAATCGCTGTTCAAATACTTGCCTTCTCTCTATTTTACAGATGGAAATCCCAAGATAAGCGCACTCCTTATACAGGCTATTTCGGTTGCAGTCGCAGTTTACTTGCTTAACACGTTTACTCAGTGAAATTATTGTAGCTCGTTTTTATATTATGTCAACAGACATCGAAATATTTAACAAGCAAATAGGGCTAATGATAGACAATTTAGAAAAACCACCTAAGTTTGGCGACGTCAACTTGGTGTTTGAGGGCGGTTCTCTCAATGGCTATTATTTATATGGTGTTGCCATGTTTTTGAAAGAGTTGGAGAGAAGAGGGGCGATGCGAGTTGTGAAAGTTTCGGGCACAAGCATAGGAGCTTATATAGCGTTTCATTACTTAAATAATACACTCAATGATGCTTATAAACATACAATTCACGCTAAACAATCTATTATAGAACGGCTCAACATGTCTTGCTTTAAAGATGCAGTCGCAGTTGATTTGTCTGGTATAAAAGTAAATCATCTTAATGGACGTCTGTTTGTGTCATATTATGAAGTTGCTCCCGAGAGAAAACGCGTCATTCAGAGTGAATTTGCTGATGCGAGCGATTTACGAGATGCCTTGTGTGCGTCGGCCTATTTGCCGGTGCTTATGGATGGTGGAATGACGTATCCATGCAATTCCGATGGGAGACAGTGTATTGACGGCGGGATGCCTTATTTGTTTTGTGGTGAAAACGAGAAAACATTGTATGTTAAGTTGAGTGGGTGGGATAAACTGGGAAAAATGTTTAGCCACCGTGGAGAGAAAAACGCACGCGGACGAGTATGTGAAGGTATTGTGACGGCATATAATTTTTTCTTATATGGCGAAACTTCTAGTGATATGTGTAGTTGGGTGGAAAATTGGGGGACTCTTGACCGTCTTTTGTATTATTTCAAACATTTATTTTGCCTAATTTTGTCGCTCGTTATTTGTAGCATCGCACTAGGATGGCGATGGTTTGTCTCAAATAACCCCGGATATGATGCCATTATTTATGGTCTATTAAATGACGCCGATTTAAGTATTTTAAAGGCAGTGGGCCAACAAATAAAAGATGCATTAAAAGATATTTTGATTGTTATAATGAAATAACGGGTGTAATGAAATAATAATTGACTTTTTCATTGCGGTGGTTGTGTAAGTGGCGCTATTGTTTGTGTATCATTCCAAGTTCTTACTGAACCATTCCATTCCAACTTATTAGTGCTCGGACTACGCTTATACTTTAACACTGAGAAACCGCCGGGCACGATGGCAGGAAGCACCCAGTTTCGTTCCTTGTAAATGATTGTTCCATCACCATCAACTTGTTTTCCATCAATCAATTCAAACGCAGTGGTTTCCATGAGAGAATCAGAATTAAATTGCATGAGACCGTCGATTGTGTCAGCTGGATTGAGCGCATCATTGATTAGCTTATTCTTGGTGCTATCACTGATGTAATTGTCCTTGAAACCGATAACAGTTGCTTCGAGGTTAGGACACAGCCAATGAGACTTGTAAATAACTAGAACATTGGTATATCCATAGGTGTTTGCTCGGGAAAGCACTTTTCTTGCTGAGCAATTTCGATGATAAGCAGAAACAGACGCGTAGCCAATGATTCCGGCTAGTGCGAGCATTTTTAGGTGAGTTGATTATAATATAAATAGTTTCATGCCTTTAAATCTGTTTCGACTGATGCTTTTGTGTCGCAATAATACTTATGTTTCAACATAAATTCTTTCATAAATTTGGGTTGAAATTTGCAAACCGGGACGAGTTTGCTATCTTTTTTTAATTCATTATTATCAATCACACGAGGATTTGTTTTTACGCAACGTAATTTATTCTGAAAAGTATAATTAACAGGAAAACAGACATACCACTCAGTAAAAGAATCCATTTTTGTTTTGTGTTGTGTTATTAATGTTTGTGTGTTTGTTTTTATATCAGTTGCGTGAAAACATAATCACGTCCATCGTCATAAACATCCATTTCGGCAACCTTTGTCCATGTATCATATTTTTTAGCATAAATTTCGTCCTTATATTGTGGATGAGCGGTTTCTTCAATTGCTGCGCGTAAATCATGGATTGACCGTATGTTTGCCGAATTTCCAGTTAAATCCTCAGGAGTTCCATACATCGTTTCATAATACACGTCTCCTCTGTATATCTTGTCCTTCCAAAAATTATAAGATTTATATTTGTTCAACTCATAGAACGCTCGCAAATCATGTGATGCATTGGGCGCAACTGGCATAATGTTGTAAAAAGATGAATCGCTGGTGCTTACAGTCGCATACCCCTGCTTAGATCCACATTCAGGTTGGCATTCATTCGTGTTACATATGATGTCATGTATAATGCTATGTGTGTCGGTTGTCCCATTTCTCACATAATTGCGGCCATAGTCAATAATTTTTACTAAGTATTCACTTGGAAATTCATAAACCTTGCCCTTTGAATGGTATCTCATTAAAATGTAGTTATTTCCCGAATATGGCTTATATACGCAGACATTTTCACCATGTAAATCATAGTGAGTATACTTGTCACCGATGACAGATAGGGCGAAATACACTTGATAAAACAAATATGGGAAATCGTACTCGTTTTCTATGTATTTCGTTATCAACAGTTCCTCGATTGTCATAAAGTTATTGAAATGTTGTATTAAAATACTAAATGATTCGGAATCCACACACGAATTTTCAAATACTTTTTTAATTTCGGCGACATCTAATAAATCTCCATGTATAACACGGTCAATCATTACTGACAAATCGGTCACGTGTGATGCTTTGAATGAGGTTAATTTTCCTGCGATTTGTTTAGTTATCCGCAACTTCAGTGGTGATTTATATTTATAACAATCATATGTTTCAACAAAAACGGGAAATCTCGCAAGTAGTTTATTGATGAACGTTGTGCCGACATAATATTCGTAAAACAAGTTGTCTGCTGTTGGAGAAGCTGACGATTTTAGCACTGTATAAGCAGTATAATTGTTTTTATAGAAAGGACATTCTAAAACGAACCCATTTGTCGATGGTTTTCCTAAACTTCTAATATTGTCAACATTGATAAGAGACAAATTGCGGAAATCTTCAAAGAGCGACTTGATCATAACACCATAGTGGCCGATGGCTAAACAATTGTCTGGATCTTTACAGACGACTTGTAATACTTTTGATAAATTTTCAGATGGATTTGCCAATTTTGAAACAAGCAGATTTTTAAAGGCTTGATCTATTTTGTTTGGTTGGGGTGCAACTATTTCAACCTGAGATGCGACAACAGGTCTTCCAGCACGCATGGGTGTTTTTGTTTTTTTGGTGCGCGTATAGCGTTTTTTATTACGCATCCTTCTGTTTTTTTTAGTGTGTTGTTTTGTTTTTTTGGCTGTATGTTTTCGCATATAAAATGAACGTAGAAAAAAAGTTTAAAAAACAACTATGTAAAAATAATATATATACGTTAATTAAAGGATTATGAACTACTATCCCGAAGAACCAGCAATCTATCCCAAAGAACCAGCAATCTATCCCGAAGAACCAGCAATCTATCCCGAAGAACCAGCAATCGATCCCGGAGAACCAGCAATCGATCCCGGAGAACCAGCAATCGATCCCGGAGAACCAGCAATCTATCCCGAAGAACCAGCAATCGATCCCGGAGAATCAGCAATCGATCCCGAAGAATCAGCAATCGATCAAAAAATAAAAGCAAAACGTATGAACTTTAGCAAATTTATTAATTATATTTTGTCGTCGAATAATCTATTGCAAAGAATAGAACAGATTGTTACTACCGCTAACGATATGGATGATATGGTAGGATTTATTTATGGTGGAAGAGCCTGGCATTATAATGTGAATAAATATGGAATTTCTGAAATTTTAACTCCCGACGAAGCGATTTCAGTTATTCCAGGCAATATTGATATGATGTTATATAGCAACAACCCAGAATTTGAATCGAGTAAGATTTATGGCACATTAATTACAGAATTTAACGAAATTTATAGTGGTATCAAGGAGATATTTGAAACCATGACGTTTGTCGGAACAGACATTCATATGTCTGAATATTTTAAAATAGAACCCCATTTCGATATTAAAAAAAAAATGAGAACACTAAATGCAAATTCATCTGCAATATTTTTGTATTTGACGGACAACACAGACATTCCTAGAATGCGTAGAACAGATCCTTCTTTCGATGCATATGATATTAAACACATACTAAAACTCGATAATGACGAAGAACAACTTATTTTATATGTTGAAATTGGAACTCCATATGTTATTCGATCGAAACAATTCTTTCGTGGCGAGTTTGACGACATTTTAGAAGAAATGTTAGAAGATGAAGACCTAAAAGATGAAGACCTAAAAGATGAAGACGCTGATAGATCTGCAATGTTTGTTCGCAAAGAACAAGAAAGATTCATTAAAACTATTGATGTTGTAAAGTTTAAAGAAAACATGGTTGATGGTAGTAATTATTTGTATCCGAGTTTATTTGGGTTATTTGTAGCAAAATCGTTTTTAAGATCGGCAAGAACAAAAACAAAAGGGTTTGATGTTGACAGTATTAGGAATGATCTGTTCGATAAATATTTTTTTAGAGAGATTCTCAAAGTAGTTGGAGACCCAGAAAATGTAGAAACACGAACACTATTTTTAAATGACTTTATAGAAAATTACTTCAAAAACATATTTATTGGGACCGATAATAGCACGTTTGGAGATTTTTATTCAATTGTGTTGGTTGACATAATAACTAAAATGTTTGACGATCCGAACGTTTTTGTTGTTGATGAGAAAGGCCAAAAAATAGCTGATTTTACGAGTTATATGAAATCATTCGACAGTGAGTTACTAACTCACGACTGGAATAATATGCCAAATTTTAGAAAATGGATTGAAATGTTATCTTTTTCGCTAAATATGATCATGGAGAATGATAAAACAATTGAAAATTCAGGTGGAGATTCATTGAGACACTATTTACCAGAAAAAATCACCACAACTGCTGACATTGATTTCAAATTGTTTTACACTAAATTTGGAAACATTAGAGAAAAAATCATATTCTTATTGATGATTATGATTGATTTTATGAACACAAACAATTATTTCAAATTTGAACAAACATTTTCTGTTAATTATTACGGAACGAGATATGTTTTTAATTTTAATAGCACTAGACAAGAAAATATCTTGTCACTCAGAACATTGTATGACTTTATTGTTCCGTTAATTAGTATAGACGGTAGATTATCGTTTACTATATTAAAAGATGATCAACCAATAACAACAACAAAACATCGGTTTTCGCCGTTGGATATTGCTTTTTGGAAAAAGAATCTAGATGAAATAACATTAAAAAAAGCGGAAAATTCAATTCATTTTAGTGCCGATCAATTTAATTCGGCAATAATTAATTCTCTTTCACTAGAAAGTAGAAATTTAACAGACATTGAAAGACAACTAATATATTCAGGCGATGCAGAAAACATAAATGCGGATGGAATATATTTAACATGTCCAAGCATACATATGTTCTCTTTAATTGAAAAAACCAAAGACGAGCGTACTGTTGAAATTATTAGGTTAATGAAAGCATATGCAAGAGTTGATGAAAGAGATGACCAAAATAACAATTTAATGTTTATAATGCCGCAACCATCTTTTGAAAGTTTATATACAGATGTCAGTACGTTATTAACAGATCCTGTAAAACTTGAAGAGCGTACTCTTGTTGGAAAACACGAAAAAGATTTAAAACGTCTTGAAATGTTGGAGGAAAAAATGGCCTATAAGGAAGACAGAATAGTATTAGAAAAAGTGTTAAGAGATGTTGATAGCGTACGTGTCGTATCAAGAGAAACATCATTATATCACGTAATATTTAATTCTTTTACGAGGTTAATACTTTCAGTGTTTCAGATTGATAGAGTTCGTAGAATGTTTGATTCGAAATTATTGTCGAAAGAAGACAATTTGAAAAAATTTTTGTCGGACGAAAGTACAATCGAGATAATTGACTATTTAATAAGCGCTGATTCAATTGATGACGTTGATACTAGTATAATCTTAGCAAATGCCAGTTTAGACGTTAAACGAAACCAAATTATTGAAATGATTCGTTTATTTTCAAGATTTTCTCAAAAATTACAAAAAAGAAGGCATGCTTACACTCCGTATTCAGAATCAAAGATGAACATTTTGAAAATGGAGAATATTTCTCAAAAAGCAATAAGTGAATTTTTAAGAAAAGGTGGAGAAAAACGACGATCAACAATTAAACGTAAAGTAAAACCCCATTCCAAAACAACAAAACATTCCAAAACAACAAAACATTCCAAAACAATAAAACATTCCAAAACAATAAAACATTCCAAAACAACAAAACCTAAACGCAAACAGTCACTTCGTAAAAATAAAAAGCAAATAATACATAAAACAAGAAGGATTTAAAACCATTTCGTCGATTTCCGCTTTTTCTGTGATATTTTTCGCGTCATTTTTCGCTCCTTTCTCACAATCGCCGCTTCGTAAGGTGAATATTTGAGGAAATACTTGTCATATTCCTCTGTTCCCTTTTTATCTTTGAGTTCTTTGTATTTCTCGACTTTCTCAGCACGCATATCTTGGAGGATGGCGATGGTTTGTCGCAAATAACCCCGGATATGACGCAATAATACAAGGATTGCTTCATGAATCAGATATAAGTATTTTAATAACCATTTGGGTAAAAATAAGCGACATATTAAAAGATATAATAGTGATTCTTATTAAATAAGAGATTTTGGGATTTGTTATTGAGGTGGTTGTGTAAATGGATTGGTCAATGTGTTGTTTGTTCCATTAGCAGTGATGATTACATTGTTCCAAGTTCTTACTGAACCATTCCAATCAAACTTGTTTGTTGTTGGACTACGCTTATACTTTAACACTGAGAAACCGCCGGGCACGATGGCAGGAAGCACCCAGTTTCGTTCCTTGTAAATGATTGTTCCATCACCAACAACTTGTTTTCCATCGATCAAACTAAATGCCGTTTTTTCTAGGATAGAATCGGGCTTAAATTGTCTGAGACCATCGATTGTGTCAGCTGGATTGAGCGCATCATTGATTAGCTTATTCTTGGTGCTATCACTAATATAATTATCCTTGAATCCGATGACAGTTGCTTCGAGGTTAGGACACAACCAATGCGACTTGTAAATGACTAGAACGTTGTTGTATCCACGCGTGTCTGCTTTGGAAAGCACCTTTCTTGCTGAATGGTTGCGATAATAAGCAGAAATAGATACGTATCCAATGATTCCAGCGAATGCGAGCATTTTTGTGTTAATTAATATTTATTGTGGTATGCCTTTAAATCTGTTTCAATTGATGCTTTTGTGTCGCCATAATACTTATATTTCAACATAAATTCTTTCATAAAATTGTGTTGAAATCTACAAACTGGGATGAGCTTGCTGTCTTTGTGTTTCTCATGTATGGCAGTTGGAATGGTCTTGATGCGTTTGAGTTGTGGAAGAATTATTTTGTTGGTGTCAACCGGGTAGCAAACATACCATTCGATAAAAGACATTTTTGTTTTGTGTTGGTTGTTTATTATTGGTTGATTTACATTTAAGCCCTTTCAATTTTGTTTTAAATAACCTTAAATTCATAATCTCGTCCGTCATCATATACATCCATGATAGCCGCTTGCTCCCATCCTTCATATTTTTTCTTCATGTCATTGTTATAATTTGGAAATGCGGTCTTTTCAAGTGCAGCCCGAAGATCATGGATTGATCTTATGTGGTCAGCATCTCCAGTTAAATCCTCAGGCGTTCCATATTCTTCTTCATAATATAAATCTTTATATATTCGTCCTTTCCACATTATGTCATTTAAATTTGCAAACACTCTTAAATCATGAGACGCATTCGGTACAACTGGATTAATGTTGTGAAAATCAATATAATCTCCTTGAATAGTTTCGTATCCTACTTTATCTCCACAGTCCGGTTTGCATTTTGGTGTATTACATATAATATCGTATACTATTTCGTTGGTCGATATTGTTTCATTATTTATGTAGTTTCGTCCATAGTCTATTATTTTAACAATGTATTCACTCGGAAATTCGTGTACTTTTCCATTCGAATGATAACGCATCAGAATGTATTTTTGTCCAGAATATGGTTTATAAACATTTACATTTTCGGCATGTAAATCATAATGAGTATATTTATCACCAATAACAGACAACGCGAAATACAATTGGTAAAACAAATAAGGACCGTCCATCCTATTGGTTTTATAGTTCGGTGAGGTTTCATCGAATATATTTTTAAATGGGGTTAAATTATTGAAGTGTTGAATTAAAATGCATATTGTGACTGGTTCACTACATGAATCTTCGAACATTCTTTTCATTTCTGAAACAGATGTAAGGTCTCCATGGTCTATACGAGTAATAACTGTGTTCAAATCTGTTATACCAGTGTTGGAAATTTTTATTTTTTTCTCTGCTATTTGTTTAAATGTGCTTGCTAATGAAAGAGAATTATACCTATAACAATCATATGTTTCAACAAACACCGGAAATTGTTGTAAATATTTGTTTATAAAGGTCTTCCCAACATAATACTCGTAAAACAAGTTGTCTGCTTCTGGTTTCGCAGCAGATTTTAGAACTGTGTACGATGTATATTCATTTTTTTTAAATGGAATTTCAAATACAAATCCGTTTGAAGATGGTGATCCTAAGCGGTTTAACGATTTAATGTCAACAAGTGATAAATCACGGAAATCATTAAAAAACCGTTTCATCATGGGTATATATGCACCGAGAGCAAGACAATTATCAGGGTCTTTGCAGACAACAGACAACATTTTGCCTAAGTTTTCCATGGGATTTTTCAGTTTGCTTGACAATTCTTCAATGCGTAATTGTTCAACAGGGCTACCCCCTTTAATTGTTAGTTGTTTGTAGTGTGCTATTGGTTTGCGATTTGTTCGCTTATGTGATATACGTTTGCGATTTGTTCGCTTATGTGATATACGTTTGCGATTTGTTTGTTTGTGATTTCGGCGGGTTATTTTCTTGTGTTTGGACATTTAATTTATAGTTATATAATAAATATTTAAAAAATTGTATATTTATTTTTTCGTGTGCGTCGAGATAGTTTCTTTTGTTTTCTCTCTTTTGCATCTTCGTAAGGTGAGTATTTGAGGAAATACTTGTCATATTCCTCTGTTCCCTTTTTATCTTTGAGTTCTTTGTATTTCTCGACTTTCTCAGCACGCATATCTTGGACAGTCTCCTGTTTTCCATAACAATTTATAGAAAACCGGCGAAGAACACCTTCTTGAGAGAGGCGATTTCTCTCCTGTATCTTAAATAGAGCCTCACACATACAAAGAATGCGAGTTGGGTTGTAATAAGGACGATTCACATATAAGAAGGCTAAATACAAGTTCAACATAGTGTCAATTGTCGCAATCTTCATTGTTTTTCCACTGACTTTGACAACATTATAACTATGACACGCTAATGGCTGGTAAATGAATACGACTGTCTCTCCAGCTACAGTTATTTCATAATGGGGCGCTATAATTTCACCAATTCCAGGGCGTCTTATTATCTTAACTTTTACAAACTTGTTATATTCAAGACGCTCTTTTAATATGCGTGCTGTTTTCGCTGGATCGATTGAGAGAACATCAAAATCAGGGACATTTGGGATGTTCTTTTTGGCAAACTCAGGCAAATGTTTCATATATTGTCTCTGAGCAAATGAACCAAAGAACACTACACCATTGTCTGCTAGCATATTGAGACAGACGTGAAACAATTCGTCTCTCTCGGTTTCAGGCACATTTGTATCAAATAAGCGCTGAATTTCGATATCTTCGCATTTGACATCTTCAAGAGGATAATTTTTGTTTAAGAGCGCAAGACGTTTGGCAACCTTTTCCCAACGCGAAACATCACCACGAGGACGCGATAACTCTAAATACATCGCCATTCGCAGGAAGTTTGGAGGACAATACAATATTCCGTCGATAGAAATAGCATTTTTACGCAGATTCTTGTATAATTCAGGCACGATCTGTGTTAAATCAGCGACTGGGATGAAATTGACGAATACTTTAAATGTTCCTACGTGAACCCCCGATTTCGCCTCGACCTCGTTGTATCCCTTGCGAAAATAAATGTCAGCCAGTTTCCTGGCGTGGTCAAGTGCTTTTGGTGAATAACAGTCATAATCGGGGATTTCGATGTCGTGATTGTAGAATTGGTCTTCTTCTGGGAGAATATTGTTGATGGCCGTTCCACCATAGCAAATAAGTTTTTCATCGCGCATAAAATCCTCCATAATGGCAATGATGTCGCGGACTTTGGGGTCGTCTACCATAGATTTACCCTCAAGCTCCTCAATTGTGTCAACCGCCGTACGCACAATTGCCAGCTCACATTCTTGCAACGATTGACGTTTTTCACATTTAACCCGTTTCTGCTTTAAAGTATTTCTGGATGGCATTTATATTATTTGACGAGATATTTGGTTTTATTGTTCCTTGTTTTTTTTGGATTTTTGCGTTTGCGAGTTATTCGCCCACCTGACATTGTCGGGGTTAATTCCTTATTTATTAACAACATGTCTAAGTTTGTATAACGTTTAGCTGGATCATCTTTATAACTTTCTAAGACTAATTTTGGATACTTTGTAATCAATGATACTAAATACGTTTCATATTCCGTTTTTAATGATTTGTCGCTATTACCGTAAATGTTTTTCTTAATTAGGGCAAAATTGAGCTTGTTCTTTTTTAAATTTTGAGCTAAATATATTTGTATTTTTTTATGAACCGCCAAATTTTGTTGAATAGCAGCATCTTTCTCTAAACAAAGCTCATCATAATTATCAGACGAACTTAAGTTTTGTATGAGTTTTTCATTATCATATGGGTTGCAATACATTGGCACATTTAACAAATTATTAAAACACGATGAAAACAATTTTTCATCATAATTAAATCCCATTTTTTTATATAAACAATATGCACTTGAGTTTGTATATCCTCGGTCAGTCTGCAATATTACATTCTTAATATGTGTATTGTCATTGTAAATAGCATACATTATGATGCCTATTAAATATTTGCTAATGCCTTTAATGCTGGTGCATATAAATTCGATGGAACACGTGGGCTCGCCTGCAAAATCACCGGTGCTTACGCACGAATTCACTGGTTTAATATAAATAAACCCATTAATTTCTCCTGTTTCCGATTTATTTACAATGAGTGTGTATGGAGACGCATCTTCCACCATGTATTTCATAGCCTTTTTCATGCTTTCACTTGAACACACTGGATCGAATGCCTCTGTTGTTTTGGGTTCCAAATGCTCATGTAAATTCAATGACGCGTTAAATATGTTCTTTTCTTTTAATAAATCGTTGAACTTTGTTATTGTTTCTTCGGAAATTTGAATTTTCTCAGACATTTATACAATATGTATAAGAAAATTATTGCTTAAATTATGTGCTTATAATACGGCTTCTCAATAGTCCTAGGTGCGTAAGACAACTTCGGGTCTTGTGGTGTTGGCACTGGAATTGTAACGGGGAAATATCGCAATTTCTTTGGCTTCAAGATAAATGCGTGCCCGTGCTCATTAAAAAGCGTTAAATAATACTTCAAATGCTCGTCTAACGTCTGGTAATTCATACAAACGAATTGGCATCCATACTTGTGGTGGAGAGAAGCTGGCATATTCGTACTCTGATTCGTCAAATCAGGTATAACAATGCTCATATTTTTCTTATTGTGCTGTGTGAGTTCATCCGCATCGTGTGTGTATGTTACATCATAATTACGCAATCCTCGCAAAAACACTGACTTGCTAGTTGTATTTACCAATTCTTCAAACACTGGCACATTACGAAAGTGGTCGTTACCGGCATCGCACATAATTACCGCCTTACCTACGAATTCTTTAAATGGAACAGCCCCCAGGTTCTCTCCATGTGCCTCATTTTTATATTTCTCTCCAAGAAGGCGATTACTAAAGTGCGATTTAATTGACTTCGCCATACTCTTGTAAATATCCTCGCGGTTTGACTTGATTCTCAGGTGAATAAACAGTGGGTCGTTAGCATTTGGACAAGTTGCCGAAGAGAACGCATACCGAGAGACTATATTCATTACGTCATCAAACGGGAGACTATTGTAAGTTTCCTTGAGATTGTAACTGCTCTCTGACGACGCGGCGACAACGGGTTTGCCATTTAGAGAATAGATTTCAAAGTCGAGAAGACGAGCGCCCTGTTTGATGACCTGTTTAAGAGGGACATAATCAACATAGTCGTTCTTGAAGTCTCCGCCACAGCACGAGTTATAACTGCTGGCTACATAATAGTCGCGCAACTTACCCTTAAAATTAGAAGGGGCATTCGTTATGGACACTTTCATATTGCCAAGAGAATACTCCATTTCATTGTTGTTTGTGCGTTTTTTGTTGAGTTGAGTGTATATGTAGCTGATGATCCACAGAACTAACATAATTATGATGACATATATAGTGTAATTTATTATATCAGATGTCTCCATATTTTTATATAAGATATAGAGAGATAAACAATTAAAAAATTTACATATATATATCAACAAATGGGAGGAGGACTATTGAATTTAATGGCTCATGGGGCGGAAAACCTCATTATAAATGGTAATCCTAAAACGACATATTTCAAAACAGTATACAAAACTCATACTAACTTTGGCATACAGAAATTTCGCGTGGATTACAATGGACAGCGTATGCTCGACCTTAATAAGGAGACTGAATTGACATTTAAGATACCTAGATATGCTGACTTAGTAAATGATGTGTATTTGGTGATGAATTTGCCCGATATTTGGAGCGGGGTTTATGTTGATTCATCTGGAACAACTAGTTATAAAATACCATATGAATTCAAATGGATTGAAGAAATCGGTGTTCAAATGATAAGTGAAATAACCATTATGCACGGCGGTCTAGTTCTCTCCAAGTATTCTGGTGAATATCTCTCTTGTTTGGTGGAGAGAGATTTAAATGGCACCAAAAAGGAACTATGGAATAGGATGGTGGGGAATTTAAAAGAGTTGAATGACCCGGCAAATGCTTCTACGAATTATTACAAAGAATATCCAAATGCTTTTTATGACACTGATGTTACAACACCAGGACCATCCATTCTTGGGAAAACACTTTATATTCCTATAATGCCATGGTTTGGAATGAATTCAAAACAATCTTTTCCATTAGTCGCTTCACAATATAACGAACTTTTTATAAATATAAAAATAAAACCCGTTCGCGAATTGTATATTATTAGGGACGTTGAAAATTATTACAAAGTAAGTATTGCTAGTGAAATTGATTTGCCCGAGTATATAGCACCGAACACAACAAACGACCTACATCAATTATATAGATTCTTGAATCCACCAATAAATACTGGACAGATGACACGCAATAGCACACGTAATGATTGGAATGCTGACATCCACTTACTGTGCAATTACGTGTTTTTAAGTGATGAAGAGCAAACTAAAATGGCTGGAAATGAACAGAAATATATAGCACGGCTACCATATGAAAGAGATTATCATAATGTCACTGGAAGTCGCACAATTGACATCGAATGCCGTGATTTAGTAAGTAGCCTTATGTGGCGATTTCGTAGAAGCGATGTAAATGAGATAAACGCTTGGAATAATTATACAAATTGGATTGGAAATTATCCACCCGACTTCTTTAGCACGAATGATTTTCCAATTGTTGCACCACCAGGGACATTTAAAGGAAGACAAACCGCAAACGCAAATCCAGCCAATCAAAAAGAAATTATGTTGGATTGCGCAATATCATTTGATGGAAAATACCGAGAGAACACACTCGACGCTGGTGTCTATAATTTAACCGAAAAACTATACAAGACACCTAGCAACGCAAAAGACGGACTTTATTGCTACAATTTCTGTATGAATACAGACCATACTGACCCGACACCATCTGGAGCAGTGAACTTGGCAAAATTCGAACACGTCACACTGGAATTCAACACGATTCAGCCGCCAATCAACGGAGCAAAGCAATTTGATGTCTTATGTGATGAAGACGGAAATGTAATCGGATACAGAAAAGATGCTTTTAACATCAATGAATACAACTTCGATTTGCGTGTTTTTGAAGAGAGATACAACGTCGTCTATTTCAGAAGCGGACACGTGGGATTAGTATATGCGAAGTAAATAAGCATTCAAAATCCACTTTATTTATGAGTTAAAATAAGGTGGTTTAAATTAAATACCAGCCGATTTAAGATATGTCGGTTGGTCAAATGACGTCGGCCTTAAAAATTTGTCAAATGCCGTGTCATACTGATAATTGTAAGCCTGAATTTCAGAGCAATGTTTAACAAGGTCGCCTTCAGAATTCTGCTCACAGGTGCTTAATATTCCAATTTCATCGTCGCTTTTTATGAGTGCCCTGTCAATTCCAGTATTTGCTGCCGTCATAGCACCTAGATGACCGCTTTGTTTTTTTTCTAAAACACTGACTTTAGCATTATCAGGCACAGAAAAAGATTCCTCCGTTACGATGTTTATCTTGTCCCTAAACAGAAAATATAAAAATGCGACGACCAGTGAAAACAAGATAATATTCTTAAATGTATCGTGTGAAACCATTGATATATAAATATATGATAAATTAACGACAAATGAATTAGCGATTATTTTCCACCAAAATAATTGTTTAATTGTTGAGAAACAAGCACAAATGTCGTGCATTTCGGCATATTCTTAATATTATGTGCGTTAATGTAGGCACACGTAGAGCGAACTCCTCCCAAATAATCTAAAACGGTGTCATTGAGAGAACCTCGATATGGAACCTTAATGGTTCGTCCTTCGGATGCTCTGTATTCCGCCATTTTACCATAATGCTTCTTCATCGCGTGGTCTGAACTCATACCATAAAACAGTTTGTATTTCTTACCATCTGCTTCCTCAATGATTTCACCTGGATTCTCGTCGTGTCCAGAGAATTGACCGCCAACCATAACAAAATCAGCGCCACCACCAAATGCCTTGCTCATATCGCCTGGACACGTGATTCCACCATCGCCAATAATGAATCCATTGACTCCGTGAGCGGCATCGGCACACTCAATAATGGCGGACAACTGTGGCATTCCAACACCAGTCTTCTGACGAGTTAAACACGCACTTCCACCGCCAATCCCGACCTTTACAATGTCGACCATTCCATTAATGATAAGTTCCTCGGTCATTTCACGGGATACCACGTTGCCTGCGATGATTATGGCGTGCGGAAACATTTCACGCATCTTACGGCAAAATAAAACTAATTTCTCCATGTATCCGTTGGCAACGTCAATGCACAACAACTTAAAACGGAATTTGTCGGAATTCTCCTTAAAAGCAGTCATCTTTTCCAAGTCTGCGTCTGAGATTCCAGTTGAAATTGCGAAATAATCATCTTTTAGACAATCACTACGGCGTTCTTCTTCGGCAATAAAGTCTTCTACAGTGTAAAACTTGTGGAAACAAGTGATGATTTTGTGCTTAACGAGCGTGTTATAAACATCAAACGTGCCAATTGTGTCCATATTCGCAGCCATGACAGGAACACCTTCCCAACAAGATGGTGAATGAGGGAATTTGTTGATACGACGACTTAGAGAAACTTCGGAGCGTGAGGAAATAGTACTACGCTTGGGGCGAATGAGGACATTCCCAAAGTCAAGCTTAAAATCCGTTTCTATTTTCATAATGAGCGTAAATAACTATATAAATCGAGCTTGTTTTATATAGTTTTTATTTATTAAACAGAACTCGTTGTTAATTCTTTGGGATTTTCTACATAAGGTGGTGGCAAATCATTTGGAATTGGAATGTATTTGCGTCGTTCTTGAGAATTGTATATAATAAACAACAACACAGCCCAACTGGTTATAATAAAGATACACAGTGTGAACATTGTGCAATAACCAGTCAGTTCGATCCATTCGCTAACCATTGGATGTTGGTTGTCACGTAAATCAACAAAACACTGAAATGTGGCAGTTTTATTGAGAGAATCATACCATTCATCAACACTTTCTTTCGTCATAAACCCTAGTTGCCAGTGCTTTAATGGTGGATAATATATAAATCCAGCGTATTCTGTTCCGTTAACCGTGGCAATTACATCTACGGCTCCGTGATAGAAGAAACCACCATCAACTGTGTAGTTTTCTATAGTTGATCCGTTGCAAGTTCCGGGTGAATATTCGCTTATTGACCGATAGTCCATAATGACAGTGCTTGTAATTGGCAACGTAATTGAAACAAAGGATGCGAGAGAAACGACGAGAAATATATTCAAACAGTGTCCAGCCATTGTTGTTATATATAATTCATAGCATTATTTTTATTTAGTTTTATGATTTTTATTTAGTTATTGGACTTTTTAATTAATTGTGAATCATCACATTTTAAATATCTTCAGTTAAGTTATACTAATGTCATCCACTCAAGATAAAACGTCTATGAATAATTTAAGGGAGAGAAAAGATGCTGGAGGTGAAAAAGTCCCCAATTATCCAAACTTCTTTAAAAACCTTCTAATTATCATAGTTTATGTTCTCATTTGGGCGGTGCTGAGCTCAAATCTCATTTATTTATTGCATTTTCCTGCTCTTGGAAAATCTCTCCCTCACGACCCATTACAGTTGCCATATAGTGACGCAAAACTAGGCGGTGCTCCAAGCATTCACGGCGATCACGGAGGAATAAATAGTATGTTTGACTCATACAAGTTTGATTATGGTTGGCCATATAATCTCAAAGAGAGCAACTTTGTTGGGAGCTGGTTTGGTGAAATGATGGCTACATCGTGGTCTAGTTCAAGAGGACTCTTATATAAAACGTTTGAGCTCATTAAAAATCTAGACGAGCGAGTGTTGCTTGTAATTGGTGGGCCTCTTATGGCTCTTGCCATCTTCATATCGACTGGTGTTGGTTTTTTTTCCACTATTTATGGTTCTCTCCAACTGAACCTGCTTTCAATCATTTTAACCATTTGTTTGTTCTTGATTGTTCTTATTATAGGTTGGTTTAATGGAATGATAATGACACTTATGTTGATGATGTTCTTGTTTGTGAAGCCATTAATATCAAAAGAAGGACAGGATACGCTGAAGTATCATTTGGCAAATTATAGTCATTTCATTGCTATGGCAATAGGCATATTTGCCACAATTAATGCGTTTGACAATTTGGATGCGTCTGTTGCTGGAGGAATGTTGGTTGCTTTAATAGCACTTATCGTTAAAAGTGTGTTTTTTTAAAGGAAACTGAATCATATAAATCCGCCGTGAAAAAATAGAGTTCAATGTCGTCTTCGTGGTAATTGCTGAAATAAACAATATACTTTGTAATGATTGGAATCACTCTGTATTTTGTGTCTTCATCCACAATAGCCGAGTTTTTAATATAGTTGAAATAATTGTCTAATATGTCAACAACAGAATAGCCCTTGGAGATCATAGAGTCCAACATAGTCTTAGCAATAGTTAAATTGTCAACATTATACGGTGAATTAAATACGATTTTTGTGAATTCTTCAAAGTCGGCATAACTTATGATTGAACACGCAGATTTGGCCAGATCGATTGTTATTTTTTCACCGATCAGCATTAGTTTCTCCATATAATTAAGTAACATACTAACAGAATTATTACACATTGACAAGACGAACTCAGTTGAAGCATCATCGATGTCGACGTTTTCGTTTTCTTTGACCTTTCTATAAATCTCCTTAATCCCGCGCGAATCAATCGGAACCAGGCGGACAATGTTTAATCGTGATTGGATTGTGTCAATAATTCTTTGGTTGTTGCTACAACTCGTGATGAATATGACGTTATTACTGTATTTATCTATGTAATTTCGCAATATTTGCTGACATTGGTCATTTACAATAATATCCATGTCATCGATGACAACTATCTTCTTTTTGTTCGCTATTTTAGACGATATTGAACAAAACGTTTTTACTTCATTTCTATAGTAATTAATTCCATTGTCAGACAGACTATTTATATAAAGGACATTTTCGTAATAATTGACGACATCTGAGAAATAATCGCACACCATAATTTTAATGAGGGTAGTTTTGCCAGTGCCACTATTTCCAACAAACAGCATATTTAATGACACCATTTTATGTAAGATTTCCTTTAAATTAGCAGGAAATTGAAATTCATCAATTGTTTTCGGAGTGTATTTATGTAAAATGCTCTTGTTTTGAGGTGTCGGCGTAATACTGTTTTTACTGACGACAGAACAACACTCTTCTCCTTTTCTATTTATTTTCTTAATAATTATGAATTTATCCATTATAAATAATTATATTCATCTATAAGTATTTAAGCATTTAATTGTTTATCATTAATAATGAATTATTATGAGACACTAGGAATAAACGAAACAGCTAGTCAAATAGATATTAAAAAGGCATATCGTTCATTGTCATTGAAGCTACATCCCGACAAACAAGGAGGCAACGCGGATGAATTCAAAAAAATAAATGAGGCATATACGGTGCTTTCTGATGCGGAGAAACGCCGAGAATACGACTTTTCTCTCCGTTTGCCTAAACAATCGACATTTAATTTTCAAAATCCGCCTGCCAATGTCGGAGACGTGTTTAACATGATGTTCAATAATGAGGGATTTAGTAATTTCATTAAGGTAAACCTCGACAAAGTGGCTAAAAATATGAATTTAAAGAAGCCAGTGCCAATAGTAACCACAATTGAACTTACCTTCATTCAAGCATACGAAGGCTATAACTACCCTCTACGTGTTGAACGGTTTTTAGTGGCAAACCCAGATGCTCCTGACGAAAAAACGCACGAAACTGAAACTGTTTACATTACAATTCCAGCAGGAATCGACGAGAATGAAATAATTGTTGTGTCAAACAAAGGAAACATCATTGGAGATAACTCAGGTGACATAAAATGCTGTATTAAAATAGTAAATGAAACTTTATATACACGGCAGGGCATGGATTTAAGATTTAAGAAGGAACTTTCTCTCAAAGATGCTTTATGTGGGTTCTCATTTCAAATAAATCACTTGGATGGCAAAACATATAACATAAACAACAATGTTGGAAAAATCATTTCACCAGGGATGAAACAAATTATTCCTAAATTGGGAATGAAGCGAGGCGACTCAAGTAGTTATGGAAATTTAATCATCGACTTTGAAATTAAATTCCCCGAAACATTAACAAAAGAACAGAAAGAAACGATTTTAAAGACTCTTTAACTTTAAGAAATACGTTTTTGTGGTAAATCCTTGGAAACAATGTAGATTGAATTCTCAGTTAGGATAATGTATTCGTTCTGAACCTGAAGAATCTTGGCAATTGGACTGGTATACTCTTCAGCGCTCTTAACAAGCAACTTCTCCTTGTTGCTAGCACGAACACCAATGAATGCCGTCTTATCACACGAAGCAGTCCAATAGTCCATCATAATAGGTCGGTCTTCTGTGATGGCAATCTTAGAAGCGTGTTTATACGTTGTTTCAGACGGAAGAGGATACTTGAACTCATTCTCTGCGACTTGGGGAGTGGAATTGGTCTTCATAGTATTAGTGCGAACCAGTGTGCTTTGTGGTGCTGACGATGCGGGAGGAGGTTGGCTCATTATTTCTTATATTTATTCATATTAATTAAATCTTTAAATACAAATACTTAAAAATATATATTAAGACCATCTTATATGAATAACGACCCTTCAAACAAAATATTAACAGACGAAGAAAACTACAAGTCATCGTTTTCTCTCTCTGATTTAGACTCTAGTTTGATTGTATATAATAAAATAATAAGCACATTCATAAAGGACATAGCAGAAGATATTAGTATTTCAGAATTAAGTCAGTTTATGTTTATTATTGAGAAGGGCATTGAGACAATAACAAATGTATACAAGACCATCTTGATTTATACAAGAAACATCGAAATAGCGGAATATCACTCCGAAAAAGCCTGTTTATATTATATTGAATTTGTTTCTCAACTGATTGGCACGGAACTGAATGTGAGAGAATCGGTTTTGTTTGTCTACAAAAAGACCATCTTTGAAATTAACAATGAATGCAAAAAACGGATTGTAATTAGTGCCGAACAAAACGTGTATTTTACGATTTTAGATGAATCCTGCTTGTTTATCAACAAATTTATTAAATCTGTCTTAACAGAACATAGCGTCAATGATAATAAAACAATTATGACAGGCATTTTAAATGAAAAATTAATGGAATATTCGCGCAAATTGAATTTTCCAAATGATTTAACCGACGTTCGTCTCGTAAAGCTGAAGTTCTTGAATTCACTTATATCGGGATTAAGTATTTTAAAAAGCAGTCACATAAGAGTATTTAACATTCTTGATTCCGTGTTGAAGAAAATGATGAAAATGCACGGTGGGGAATTCGACATTTGCTTTTCAATTGAAAAATTAACAACAGCCATTGATAGCGATTACTCGCCTCTTAAAACGGCGTCTCAGTTGCTTTTAACATAAATAATCTTCTTCTTGCTTTTTTTAATGGCCAGCTTTTCACGTTTTTCAACGATGTTTCCAATAGCAACATTCCTATATTCAGTTTCCAAAATCTTTTTAAGGTATTGATAAATGTCGTTTAACAAATCTTCATCACAATGACCTACAATGAGAGTGCTTCCAGTTCGGAATATCATAAATGCGATGCCACGACACTTTGACTCTAGTTCTGTCACCTTTTTCCTCTTATTAGCGCACGATTTCACACACTTGCAAATGCCCTTTGCGTCTGGATATTTGTCGTTTTGAAAATACACACATCGAATTCCTGGGTATTTACATGGGTCATATTCACAGTGAATGCCGTAATCATAACGAAGAACCTTGAACAACTTGTCGCGGTCTATATAATAACCACAATTGAAGTTGGAGTTTATTAGAACAGTGTCTGCTTCACCTTCATTACACGTAACAACTTGGTCTGGAAAGAACGGCTGAAGCATCTCGTTGAGTTTGCGTATTGTAGTATCTAGCAAATCATTTAAAAGCATTCCAGGAAACGACAATTTTCCAGTGTTAAACACTTTCACATTTACCTCTTTGAACTCGTCTCCATACTTAATACGGAAAATTAGAACCAAACAGTTGTAAAACGCACCCTTGTTCTTAATGCGATGTGAGAGAATATCTTTGTTTGACATGCCAACACTCACTTTGCAGACATATTTGTTCTTTTTATTAATTTGCGAATCACCTTGTTCAATAGTTTCTTCATTTGAAAGAACAATACTCTTCTTGTTTTTGCGCATAATGCGATTGATTTGTATGTTTGACACGGTCGACGCCTTTTTCATCGCCTCGTCGTATTTTTCAGATGTTTCGCACGTTAGTTTGATTTGTTTCTTTATAATACCATCTGCTTCTTTTGTATAGGACATAATTGGTATAGCCCAAAACAATTCAGCAATATCAATGTCCTTTATGTTTAAATAAGTAATCTTCGTCTTAGTTGAGATGAAAATGTCGCCACATTTAGGAGGATTTTCATTGTCAACAGGTTCTAATTCAGTCTCTTCTTCTGATATAGTGCCATCATCATTAAGAAATGCTTCCCATTCTTCGTCAACAACGGTGGCCATTGATGCTTTTGTAAAGTTGTGTTTAAAAAAATAGCTTGTTTGGTTTCAATTTTCTATTTGAATTGCTTTAAGTAGTTTTTTCTTACATATATACATCATCACATATGCTTCGATCACAGCCCATACCCATCCCCGTTAAATCAAGCAATGTGTTTAATCCATCAAACAACTCGCCGTCTAACAAGTTTATTAGTCAACTCGAGAGAAGATATAAGCAATATTACAATAATATGTCGCCGGTTTTAATCTTAAGCAATAAATAAGATAGAATATATTCGGTTCTGACCGTTAAATTGTGTATTATGTCGCGAAATTTTTGTAAGTTCGCCACATTTTTGTTGATTGAGTAATAAATGATTTGCTTTATAAAATAAGTCTTGCTTATGTTGTGGGTTTGAACTAGCCCGTCAACGTCGTTTAACAGTTCTTTAATGTCTTTGGTTGCGACAGTCTTTAAAAAGTGCTCCAATGTGGCTTTATTAAATATTTTGCTGTTTATTAAATTCCTATGATTGCACTGAATATAATTTATCATACTGCGAATGTCTGATTTATATAAGTCTATAATATGTTCTATGTCCATCTCGTCTACGTCTTCGATGTTTTCGTTTTTTAAGATATTTTTAAGAAACAGCATTATTTCTGATTTTGGCAATTCATTAAAACGTAATGTAATTAAAACGTCTTGGAGAGAAGAATCGATGCGACTAATGTAATTGCAAATAAGACAATAACGAACATTGCTTGTAAATGCTGTTTCTTGAATGAGAAAACGGAGTGCTTGTTGAGCCGTTTTAGTCATAGAATCAACTTCGTCTAATACAACAAATTTCATTCCTTTTTTAAAAAGGCTCGATGATACGACGAACTGCTGTATTTGATTTCTAATTACATCTATACCCCGTTCATCTGAAGCATTTAAATGAATTACACATTCATTCATTTTCTCGTCGCACCATAGTTTTTGATATAAATTTACGAGATTGATGATGGTAGTCGTTTTGCCTGTTCCTGGAGGGCCGTAGAATATTAAGTTGGGAAAATGGTTGGTTTCAATAATGTTTGTCAGAATTTTCCGGTTTGTGCAGTCTAATACAATGTTGTCAAAATTAGTTGGCCTGTATTTTTCAACCCATGGTATATTCATCATTATTAAGGAGAGAAATAAAATAATGTTTAAATATTAATTTACAAAATTGAAATAAAAACTCATTACTATGTTAATGACAACAGCTTCTCTCCACATTAAAATGACCCAACACGCTTCTACTGGATATCTCGAACTCATCCTGGGCTGTATGTTCTCTGGTAAAACGACGAAATTGCTGGAGATCTACAACATGTACTTGATATGCGACATTGAATGTTGTGTTGTTAATTATGACAAGGACAAGAGATATCACAGCGAATTGCTGTCAACCCACGACAAGAAGATGATTCCATGCATTAATGTAAAGAATTTAGGAGAAGTTGCATCTCGAGAAAACATCGACAAGTATGACGTCTTCCTGATTAATGAGGGGCAATTTTTCGTGGATGTTTATGAAGTTGTGCTTGATTTGGTTCAAAACCACGGAAAGAAAGTGTATGTTTGTGGATTGGATGGCGATTACAAACAGCAGACATTTGGAAAGTTACTGAATCTTATCCCACATTGTGATAATTACAGCAAACTCCATGCCATTTGCAAGAAGTGTAAGGATGGTACTCCAGCATCATTCAGCAAACGCATTACAACTGAAACCGACCAAGAGGTCATTGGTTCAGACAACTACATTCCAGTTTGCCGAAAATGCTATACAAGTATTTAATAGTTCGACCTATCTGTAAAATATATTATTTAAACCATTTAAAATGTTGATGATTTAAATACTTACACCGCACACATTTATTTAATGAACCAGTCAGCAGCAGCAGCACCTAAAAAGAGAGGACGCAAGCCCAAGGGCGGAAAGATCATCGTTCCAGTGGTTGAAGAAAAGAACGTTGTAAATGTAGTAGAAGAGCAAAACATCATAGTTCATTTAAAGTGTAGCACAAAAGATTTGGATGAATTGAGTCATTTTGAACAATTTTCGACAGTGTATGACCCGACGTTTACCAATGACAAGCTGGATTCATATGACTTTAACGAAAATAAGTATGATAATTGTGTGGCGGTTGACAATAACAAGACAAGCATAACCGCTGGATCCAATTTTATTTATAATCCGTTTGCGTCGACTGACCCAAATGATGAAGGAGTCTTTAACAACAAGCTCATTTGGACAAAAGTCAAGGAGTTAAATAGCAATTACATAAACAACGAAATTTACAATAAGAATAGCAGTTGTTTCTGGTGTACTTGCCCCTTTTCTCATCAGCCAGTGTATATTCCAAAGGCGGTCGTTCAAAATGACAGCATCGAAGTGTATGGACATTTTTGCACTCCAGAGTGTGCTACCGCTTTTCTCTTTAAAGAAAGCATCGATACTTCGTGTAAATGGGAGCGTTATCACATCTTAAACAAGATGTATGCAAAGGCGTTTAACTATAAGAAGAACATTAAACCAGCGCCGGACCCTAGATATTTGCTCAATAAGTTTCTTGGGACTCTTTCTATTGAGGAATATAGGGCATTGTTGAGAGACGACCGCTTGTTGTTAGTGGTTGATAAGCCATTAACGCGTGTTTTGCCGGAACTTTACGAGGACAACAACGAACACGAGGACCTCAACAAGAACTTTAAAATGAACAGTAGTATAAGCGAAGTAATAGTTAAGAAGTCAATTTCTAAATCAAAACCGGTAAAAACAAAAATTGTTGCTGAGCAGTTCTGTGTGGCTTAAGATGAATTTTTAGCAGCAACCAGTTTTTCATACGTCTCGTTTACCTTGGCTTCCAGTTCTTGTCGGCGTTTCATAATTTGTGCGCTTGTATCAAGCAGATTTCGGAACTCAGTATAGATTTTTTGGTTAGTGGTTTTATTTGCTTCTGCTTCCTCGCGAATTTCATCTCCCCTTGTCTTTTTAGCGGGCGACATGAAATCTTTTATGAGAGCCAATATGTTGTATTTGAATTCTTCGAGTTTCTCTCTTGCTTGTTCCATTGTATAGGTAGTTTGTCGCATAACAAGGTTGGCGAGATATCTCTTACGGAATTCAAGTTGTTCTTCTTGTTTTCTTTTGTTGTAGCAGATTGCGCATTGTTCGGTTTTGAGTAAGTTGTTGAGAGACGCATCGACAAAGTATTTCTCTCGGCAAACAGGATGCCAAGAGTAATTACAAGAAGAACAGTCCATACTTGGTTGTTCGTTTGAATCTGATACACACTTTTGAAAGCAACACTTCTTGGCTGGAGATTCTTCAGTAACGGTTATGCTCACGTTGCTTTCTTCGGACATTTATGCGTTTATTAAAAATATTTATCATTTGTTTAAATCATAATAAAAAGAAGTTGTTTTATTTTTTTATCAAATAACTTTAACTGAAATGTGTTTATTCGAAACAATATAAACAATTGACACGATAATATGGTATCTTACCAACAAACAATATGGACGCCGTCGTGAGCAACATTACCAACGGATTTTTGAATGACATTTTGAAGGCCATCGCATCAAGAGATGAATTGGCTAATTATCAGAATATCATTCTTCCAGAGCTTCTAGCGGCGGTTGCGAAGTATTGTGCGTTTAAAGACAGTATTCTTGAGCGGTTTAAGAGCCAACCGACACGGACTGACACAATTTGCAAGTGTGAGCACGATGTCTTTATGACTAGATTGAACGAACAAGAATTGGCGTTAAAGGAGTGTGTTCGTCTCAATCAGGCCACAACAGAACGGCTTGATAATTATTTGGTTGAAGATACGCCGAACATTCGAATGAATATTGTCGATAGCATCATTCAAGAGAAAACGGTAGAAGAGGAGGTTGAATCAGACGCAAAAGCTGAGGAGCAAGAAGCTCGGGTTGATGAGCAAGAGGAAGAAGCTGAGGAGGAAGCTGAGGAGGAAGAGGTTCAGGTTGATGAGCAAGAGGAAGAAGCTGAGGCTGAGGCTCAGGTTGATGAGCAAGAGGCTCAGGAAGAAGCTGAGGCTGAGGAGGAAGCTGAGGCTCAGGAAGAAGCTGAGGCTGAGGAGGAAGAGGCTCAGGAAGAAGCTGAGGCTGAGGCTGAGGAGCAAGAGGCTCAGGTTAATGAGCAAGAGGAAGAGGCTCAGGAAGAGGCTGAGGCTGAGGAGGAAGAGGCTGAGGAAGAGGAAGAGGCTCAGGAAGAGGCTGAGGAGCAAGAGCAAGACATCTCCGAAGAAGAGATTGAGGTTGATGAAGAGGTTGAAGAGTATACATACAAGGGAAAGAAGTACTACGTCACAAACACAACAAGTGGTAAGATTTACGCGTGCACGGTTGATGATGACATTGGCGACCAAGTTGGCATTTTTAACAACGGCAAGCCTATTTTCTCTTAAGATATAATATAACAAGATGGCATTAGAATCAATATGTACACCGGCACTCATTTATTTGGTGTTTTCAATCATCCAAATCATATTAGATACTGGCAAAGGCCTTTATAATACAGCGTTTCTTAAGATATTCGTTACATTTTTATTCACCATTTTTCTCAATTACTTATGTGACAGTGGTTTAGGCGTAATTTCGTGGATTATAGTGTTTATTCCTTTTATTTTAATGTCAATCATAATCAGCATACTCCTCCTAATGCTTGGTTTAGACCCAACAACAGGCAAATTAAAGATGTATGGAAATGAAGCAAATAAACCAGTAGCAGACCCTCGTAAACACCAGCTACAAACAAAAACGTCTCTTCTCAAACACTTGGATGATGAATTGAATGCTATTGATTATTCGGAACTTGACAAGTGTTAATGTAAAATATCTATTTAAAACCCATTTAAATAATCAACTCTAATAACTTTAAACCGGTAATGTTTACATTTTTAGCATTTGTTTTATTTGGACTTTACCATGTTTATATTACAAACCCACAAGCGTTCGATAGACTGAAGGTAGCTGCGATCTTTGGCATTATTCAGTCTCAAATGTTAATTGAATACACAATTGCTAAAGGAAACAAGATTTGGAAAGCGTGTGAAAAGTATGTTCAGAAGAATCTAATTCCCCGAGAGAAAATCTTTTCCAACGAGCACATCCTTGATTGTGTAGCTATTTCATATCATTTAAATGACAGTGTGGGAGGTTCGATGGTTAGGCACCAATTCACTAAAAAGGACATTGACGAAGGAAAAATTATTCGAAACAATTCAATTATTATAACAGAAATCAAGTTTGATACACTCGATGTAGTCAAGTTGATATATCATTATGGCAGAGACTATTCAATGAAAAATATGCATGAACTCATTGAAAATCAGTTTGTGGGAGGATATCCCGACCCTTTGCGTTGTCCCTTTATGTGTGTTGATGTTGTTTATGCCGATAACAGATATGATATAACTGGAATGTTGAAGGAATACCTCTATTCTGGAAACAATATTCTTAGTACTCTTACTTTGGGATTTATTCGCATGCTTATGTTGGAGCATTTTGACGTTTTCATTAAGCCCAATACTCCATTTTCCATACACATAGTTGATCACGAAGTTAACATGAACAACATTTATTGTACTGGTGATGAAGTGGATGGTTCTTACTATTATAAATTGTAAATGATTCAATGAAAAAATGTGTTCGTTCTTCGCCAAACACATTTTTTTCTTTTTATTGAAGGCAACTACATAAACAGGGTTCTATTTCTCTCTTTTTTTGTTGTTTTTGTTCTTCACAGAAAGCGGTTGACGAGCTTGAGGTCCTGTGCCAGTCCAGCTGCTAGACGGCTGTAATCCGCGGGACGCACAAAGGTGTCTGGCTCTTCAATTGCGAGCACAACTTTGACAAACGCAGTGTATAGGTTGCTGTTGAAAATCTCGCGGCCTCTCGTGGTCTCTAGCAGGGGGAGGTAGTCGCAGGTCAAGCCTCGCTCGTACTGGCAGAGGAGGTCGGTGTCTGACCCGTATCCACCGTTTCCAGTGAGCCACGCGACGTGTCCGAGGAACTTCTTCTCAGTGTCTCCTGCGACGCTCCCTCCAACCGCGAAGAACTTCTTCACCTCGTTGTTTGGTCCCTTGTTGGCGTTCACGGAGAAGAGGAATGCTGCGAGCTTGCCATCTGTGTCGGTGAGGATGTTTGCGACGTCGATGGTCTTGTCTACCTGAATGTATCCCTCTGCGGGATTGTTGCTCCTAGCGATGCTGGTGATGTGCTTGCCTGTCTCGTCAGTCTCGAACTTGATGTAGCGCTGGATGTCGTCGTTGCTCACGTTGTCGGCGAACCACGTGTCGTTGCTCACGATGCTTGTTGCTTCTGCGAGTCTGAAGCCGATGATGGTCTCGAACTGCATTTTGTTTGGTTGGTTGTTTGGGCGCTGGAAATTGCCTTTTATACAAACAAAAAAAGCATTTCAATTTTTTATTTTATATATTACGACGTTAAGAAACTAATTATAGCGACGATGCCTCTTCTACTTTTTCATTGAGAGCATTATTAATCGTTCTTAAAATTTCAACACGTCTTTCAAGTTCATCGACCAGTTTCTCTAAATCTTTGATTCTCTCGTCTTTTTGTGATTGTTCAATATCCAATCCACAAATCTGTTCGTCTTTCAGTTTGAGCATAGATGACTTATAGATATACGCATTACGCAACTTTCTAATGTGAAACATCGTTGCATTATCCTCGATTTTTCTCTCAAACAACACATTTTGCATACATTCACAAAATTCATCCGAAAACACTTTATTGTATGCAGCATTTTGAATGAATTTCAATAAATGTATTGGAGTGTCTTTTGCTGCCAACGCAATATTGTCAGAAATCATATCTTGCATAAAATCCTTGATATTCTCGTAATCTGGATTGTTGCCGCACATTGCGATTGCCTTGGTGAATTGTTCTTTGACGTAGGGCTCCATCTGGGATGAATTGAAATAAAAGAAATATATTTAAGTTGGTTTTATTTCAATTTTTTAATTCAATTAAGCGCATAAGTGTTTATTCCAACCCATCCAAATATCTCGTGGATGATTTTCCACATACACAACAGAGCAGTAAAGATTTATTTGTTTGTGATGTATTCGTGGATTTTAATGGAGTTGTCGTATGAGCAACTGATGATGAAATTACCAATTGCGAAGACAGAGCGGACCCAGTCGGTGTGACCCTTGATGGTGTTGATAAGTTCCCCACTGTGGATATCCCAGATCTTGATGGTCTTGTCGTCTGACCCGCTGATTATGAAATTGTTTATGGCGAAGACAGAGCGAACCCAGTCTGTGTGACCGTTGAGGGTGTTGATATGCTCACCACTGTTAACATCCCAGATCCTTATGGTCTTGTCGTATGAGCAACTGATGATGAAATTGTTTATGGCGAAGACTGAGCGGACAGCGTTGGTGTGACCGCTGAGGGTGTTGATATGCTCACCACTGTTGACATCCCAGATCTTGATTGAGTTGTCGTCTGAGATGCTAATGATGAAATTGTTTATGGCGAAGACAGGGGAGTTGTGACCCTTGAGGGTGTTAATGCATTTGTGTGTGTTGATGTCCCAGATCTTGATGGTCTTGTCGTATGACCCGCTGATGATGAGATTATTGATGGCGAAGACAGAGAGGACCCAGTCTGTGTGACCGTTGAGGGTGTTGATAAGTTCCCCACTGTGAATATCCCAGATCTTGATGGTCTTGTCGTATGAGCCGCTAATTATGAGATTGTTTATGGCGAAGACTGAGCGGACAGCGTTGGTGTGACCATTGAGGGTGTTAATGCATTTGTGTGTGTTGATGTCCCAGATCTTGATGGAGTTGTCGTATGATCCGCTAATGATGAGATTGTTTATGGCGAAGACAGAGAGGACAGGGGCGGTGTGACCATTGAGGGTTTTTGTGGAGATGATGTGTGTCATTTTAGGTTTGTTCGGATTTGACTAAAAACAAAACTAATCAACTGAATTCAATTTTTATTAGGAATGTATTTCAAAACAAAAGGGTGTTTTTCTTGTAATGTCGCTAATATCTAGTGGTGGAAGCACACACTCTTTTGGTTTGTCACAATTATGACCGAACGTTCAATCAATCCTTCTCCATAAAGAACAAATTATTGTTTCTCTCCTGACGAGATTTCATTAAAGATATGTCTCAATGTTTAAGCGAGTAAATTAAAGGAAACTATATATTAAAGGAAACTATATATTAAAGGAAACTATATATTAAAGGAAACTATATATTAAAGGAAACTAATATAAAACTAAAATCTAATTTTACTTTAGCTCTCTCTCCTCCAGAATGGCAGAAAACACTGGGTTTCATCCGCTTACTGACAAATGGGTTCTTTGGGCGCATTTGCCACACGATACAAATTGGACCCTTCCCAGTTATGTCAAAATTATGAAAATTGAGACAATGGAGGAGATGATTGCGGTGGTTGAGAACTTGCCGGAGCCCCTAATTAGTAATTGTATGTTGTTCTTTATGAAAGAGGGTATAAATCCAATGTGGGAGGACAAGAAGAACCGGGATGGTGGTTGTTTCTCATTTAAGAGCAATAATAAGAGCGTGGTGAACGCTTGGAAGAACCTTTCTTATGCGGTTGCTGGAAATTGTGTGACAAAGGATGACGACATTTACAATAATATCACTGGTATCACGATTTCATCTAAGAAGTCGTTTTGTATTATTAAGATTTGGATGAGCGGTTGTTCATATCAGAATCCGGCGAAGATTGAGAAGCTAAACGGTCTCAATTTCCAGGGTGTTCTGTTTAAGAGGCACGCGAACAATGCTTTGGGAATAAAATATTGAGTTCTCTCGCAATGACAACAGTTGTTTAATTTAATTCTGCTTGTTTTGAGTTAAATTAAAAAAATTGAAATGCTTCATAATACTTATTTAAAAAGCAATTCACCAACCACAAGCACATTAATCATGTTTCCCACTCGGTCTCTTCGTTCGTCTGGCATTGGTCTTTCATACATTGCGCGTTGATTGCGGTTAGTCATTCTCTCAATCTTATTGCATCGGTAATGGATCAACGTGAGAAAAAGCGTGAGGAAGAAGCAAAGAAAGATAAGCAAGCCACTAAACCCAAGAATTGAATTAAAATACTTTTATCGCATACATTTTTAATGAACGCACGTGTGTTATTTTTGCTTACTTTTCTCTCCACAACCATCTCAGCACAACACCCTGTTGTTCTCATGCACGGCATTGAAAGCAACGCAGGAAACATGGTTGAACTCGCTGATTGGGTCAGCACCACATTTAATCGCCAGGTTATCAACGTCGAACTCGGTGATGGAGACTCTTACAGCACCGACACGCCCTTGTGGGAACAAATCGACGCATTTAAGGATGTTGTTTGTAACAATACAATCCTTCGCGATGGATTCGACTTTATAGGCATCTCTCAAGGTGGTCTAATTGGTCGTGGATATGTTTTACGCTACAATTCACCACCAATCATCAATTTAATCACACTCGTCTCTCCACACGGTGGTGTATATGACAAAAACTTGGGATTCATTGACCTTTACAATCCAATCGCACAATCCACTCTCAGTTTCGCCGGATATTGGCGGGATCCAACACATTTAGTAAGATATCAGCTCTTTTCGTCGTTTTTACCAGAAGCCAACGGGGAAAAGCAACTGAAACGCAATAAATATTTACAGGCACTCACCAACTTCGCAATGGTGTTCTCTCCAAATGACGATATAATCAAACCACAATCAAGCGGAATCTTTGACACCTTTAATGCCGATTTGACAATATTGCCACTAGAAAACAACCCAATTTACACGGAAGATTGGATTGGTTTGAAAACACTCAACGAAACAGGCCGACTTCACACACATCAGACGAATTGCACGCACGTTGAACACCGAATGCCCGTCTGTTTCTCTCAATTATACCCGATTTTGTTTAAATACTTGTAATATGTTAGTCCTTCTTATCAGATGTATTGCTCGGTAATGGAGTAAGACACATGTTAAGCTCGCCGAGAGAAGCCACCTTATATGTGACAATAAGCGGCAAGTCATTCTCAAGAAGCATTTCAATTGAACTACACAAATTCGTGCATTTAATGAAATAACTCAGATTCTTCAAGGCAAACTCGCCCTGAAAAATCTTCGATGGCGCGACTTGCTCTACAATGTCCATATTTCCATCAGATTCCGCTCGTTTTATCTCGCTTGTGGCGAATGGGCCTTTACACACGAAACTCAGCTCGTTTCCGACCGATTTAATCTCAATTCGGTCTGAAATGCTCGACATATCGCGCACAATCTTCTGAAAATCCGAAGAAGGCATGTTAATTATGAGAGAATACTTCACATCAGGCATCTCCATGTTCTCATCATCAGGCTCAATCAACTTGAGAATGTGGTTATTTGCCTGCTTGATATCACCGTTTTCAAACAAGAGACCCAGGTTATTCACAACGCCATCATCATAATCAGACGCTCTAATGTAAATTGTCAATGTATCATCATTATCAATTGTATTAATAATCTTAAACAAGTGTGTCATATTAACGCCAATAATGATCTTGGGATGTTTACACACATATTTCTCAAAATTGTTGGCGTGTAAGAAGAGATTGACAAGAATAGTGTGGGATTTGTCCATATTCGTGATACTCATTCCGTCTTTTTGGAAAACGATGTTTGTTTCAAGGAGAATATCCTTGAGAGCAGTCATTAATGTGCGGAACGGAGATATTTGAACAGTTTTAATCTCCAACACATAATCGTCTTCCTCGAACATTATTATTGATTAAAAACATATATACGCCATTCTTTATATATGTTTGCGTTTAAATACTTAAACGCACGCACCAATAGAATTGTATTACAATGGAGTCCGAGTGTATTCAAAAAATAAAGGATCTATTCTCTCATTACAATGGCGACGAATTTGTTGAAAAGAAAATCCACGAATTCGTGGTTGATATATTGCCAGCGAAAGTGGATGCGCTTATAATTGAGAAATTCAAGCGTGAAGTGCGGAGAGAACATCTGGACGATTTAAGCAATAAATTCATACAGTCATTTCTCTCTAATAACGAGCAACAATACTTTTACATTTCAAACACTGACAAGCACGTGGCATATGATGGAACAACTTACACGCATATTAACGCAGATAGCATCTTGTTCAAAGTATTAAAGGCTATTAAACAGGCTCCAAATAAAGAACTGCTTCAGTGGAAATACAAGATTAAGACACACATTATTAAGCAGATTAAGGAGAGAAATATGCTAAAAAATATCCCTGAATCGGCAACTATTCAGGCTGTTATTGGCCTGCTAACGGCCACGATTTGTAAGGATAAGGCTACAGCAAAGTATTTTCTCTCTGTCGTTGGCGATAACGTCTTAAACAAACATCACAGTTGCGAACTCAAGTATTTCATCGACGAGAAGTTCAAGGTGTTTATGAATGTTGTGAGCGATATGACACTGTCTTCATTTAAATACGCGTTTAATCCTGTTGATAACTTCAAATACAGGTTCAATATGTCGCACCATAAAATGGACGATGCGAGAGTCATTCACTTCGAAAATCAAGCTAGCTTGACTGCGTGGAAGTCGCTTATGAAGGAGCATTTCTTGGATTTTATAAATGTTGCGGCACATTATTCTGTGCGATATGGGTCAGCCGATAAGTATGCTGAGGAGTCGGATGTTTCTCTCCGCGAGCGTGTGTTTTATTTGAGAGAGAATCAGCCAGATGACATAGTTGGCAAGTTTATTACATCAAATCTCGTCTTTATAGATGCAACATCACCAGAATCACTAGATGCTAAACAAATTTACTATTTATGGAAGGCGTATTTGAGAGAAAAACAGTTGCCTATTATTCTGAATAGTTGTGAATTAATGACATATATGCCGGAAAATGTTGGTATTAAGAGTAAAAAGGAGTCTTATATGCCGAAGTTTGTGAATTTTTGGAACACTGCTGTTGTAGAAGATGATGGAGAGAAATATCTGGAAATCGGCGAGCTATTCGAGATGTTTTTGAAGTGGTTGAGAGAAAACGGTGACGCTTATGAGAAATTCGCTGCGACTTCTCTCAATGAAGAGGCCATTGCTGATCTTATAAAGGATTATGCTTGTGTTGATATAGTTGACAACAAATACTTTGACGGATATAAGTGTGCGCTGTGGGACAAGCGAACTGATGTTGGACGGTTTTTAAATGGGATGATAGTGGATAACGAGGAAACAAAGGCGACTTATAAGAAATACTGCGAATGGTGTAAAACAAATAATGCTAAAATTGTGAGCATTAATTATTTCAGGTGGGTTGCTGAATAGGGCATCCTTTTGTGTGTTGTCCCACAATTGTTGGATATTTTTTAAGTAATTCACAATAATCGCAATCATTAAAAAGGGGAACCAAGTATGGCATCTTAAATTTTGATGCTTGTTCGCTTGTTTTCTTTAATATTTCGCTCTTAAACATTTTTAATATAAAGTGATGACACTATTTATATTAAAATTTTGCGTAATTGTTGTTGGATTCATATGGTTTCAACAAAGACAACTTGTCTCCAGGCGGAAACACATAATTTTCCATTACAAGATAACAAGTATCGCATAGTTTTTCCGGTATGCAACTACAATTTGTAACATGTCCTCCTAACCGGTTGTGTGCATAAAAACTTCCATCTTGATTAACCTTAATTAATTGTGGTTTAAGCGAACCTGTTCTATTCTTATATAAGCAAGGGACGCAAATCGCACTTCTGTTGCTTGCTGGACATTTCTCCTCGTATATACAGTAGTCCGACGGCAGACTTGTTCCGGATTGATTAGAACCCATTTAATATAAATAGACTAGTTAGTCTTTATATTAAAACATCCATTTAATATAAATAGACTAGTTAGTCTTTATATTAAAACATTACGCAATTATTGCGAAATCGGCCGCTTAATGCTTGCGGGTCTTCTTGGCAGTCTTCTTAACTGCGCCGAATTTGCCCTTCTTGGTGAAGTATCCAGCCTTTTCAAGTCGCTTCTCCTTCTTGGCTGTGCGGTGCTTAACGCTGGACACAATGCGACCGTGCTTGTTCATCATAAGGTGTGCCTTGGTGAGGCCGCCACTGGTCTTATAAGCAGTTCCGTGCCAAACCTGAGCGCGAGAGCCCTCAAGCATCTCAAACTTATTGCCGTGAACGTGGTACATTCCATCCTTCTTTCTCTCAACGCGTTTAACCATTTTAATTATACTTAATAAGAAGAAAAAATAAAAAAGTGCGATGGTTTCTCTCTTAATTTTAGCGCATTCGCGTTCCGATTTTGAGCCGCTGTGCGGTTCTCACACGACAACTTGTGTTGCTATTTCTATCAACCATAGCATTATTATATTGCTTATTCTTGTCAAAATACCCAAAACACACTGGATAATACTTTGGCTGATGATTGAACCTTGTTCGTCTTGTGCGACAATGATACGTAGTTGTTATACTCTCAGTGTTTGTCACGCTCACATTGTTTGGACAAGTGAATTGACCCGAGTATGACAATTCTGCTGCCGGATTTGAGTTACCATTACATCTATAATAACGCTGACCTGGATGAGAACTCATTGATATATAATATATATAAATTACTTAAAATCTCACATTATTGTTATAAATAAATATGGATCGCAGTGAATTCAAGCAGTTTCTTTCTGACAACTCAGGAAGACTGGTTATCGTCAAGGCATATGCTCACTGGTGTTCTCCATGCAAGCGAGTTTCTCCACTGGTTGAGAGTGAAATCGCGACGCTAGTCAGTGAGCACGGCGCTGACAATGTGAAATTACTTCAAATTAACATTGATGAAGACGTGGATGTTGCCTCTTTTATTAAAATACAGAAGTTGCCAACTATGATTAGTTATATTGGAGGACAACCTATTCACGCAATCGTGAGTGCTAATGAACAGGAAATCCGTGATTTTTTTAAGAAGTCTAGTTGTTCATATTCGCTTTCTACAAATTCTTCCGGAGAAGCGAGCTTTTAATGATAAATTGATTTTAGCCTTTATAATCATTTCATCCAACAAACTGAAATGCTTTTTAGTTTGATGGAAAAGAAAAGCACTTCACAACAAACACGTGCTTCTTGCTATTTCTAAACAAATAAAGACATTTTTCTCATTCACACAGCAAAATGTTAATATTCAAAATACTTAAACTTATATTATTTATATTATCACAAAATGGTTGTTGACACCGATGTTGACATTAACATTGATAATTATAATTTAGACGAGATTTTGGCACTCTTCGATTTGTCGCACGATTTTAAGTTCGAAGATCTCAAACAGGCATTCGTCAATTATGTTGCGCCTCTTCATCCAGATAAGAGTGGTCTTCCGTCGGATTACTTTATATTTTACCGCAAAGCTTATGGACTTCTCATTAATCTATATAAAGGATGCGCTGATAAAATAGAGACAACTGATTATTCCAAATACGTCGATAAATACAAGAACGAGTTCAAGGAACAAGAGAAACAAAATCGCCATTATGCGGAGACGTTGATGAAATCCGAGAACTTCAACGAAGCATTTAACAAGTTATTCGAAAGCAACGTTAAGAAGACAGAAGAGGAGTCTGGTGGATATGATGATTGGCTGCGTGGCAACAAGCCAGAAGAACGCATTGCCGATTATAACCAGTTAATATCACATCGCAATCGGGATGTCAACCAATTCAAGCAGGAAATCCGCCAAATGACGAATAGCGAGTTTCAAATGGAGTTTGAAAAAAGACGAGCAGAAATGATTTCGGGCAATGAAATTGTATCACGCGATGGATTTGGGGCGATTTCATCGGCATCATCTGTAGGAGCGTCTAATTTGCTGAGTGGTCCTGTTGGAGACTATTCTAGCGCGCACGGTTCAGCTGGTTTGGCGTATCAGGATTTGAAACGGGCTCATACTGAAGGTCTCATTTCGGTTGATGTTAATGCGATGTCTGACCGATTTATGAGAACAGGTGATTATGATAAGTTCGTTAAGACTCGTCAGGACAAAATCGTCCCGATTGGTAAAGAAGAATCCGAACGGCTTCTGAATGAACAATATAAGAGCGAATCGGAAACAAATCTACGCAATACATTTAAACTCATGCAGCAACAAGAACAACAAGAGAAAATGATGGACAAGGTTTGGGGAAAGTTAAAGCAATTAACTTATAGTGATAAGTAATGCGTATTATTTCATAATTTTGTATTCACTATATATAATTATGAACGTATATCTCAAATACTTACTCTATTTTATTGTTTTAGTCGCTGTTGGAATTGTTTACGATAAATACAAGCAAAAACAAGGGCTCACTGAAGACCAGAAAAACTATGATTTAGTGAAGAAATATTTACTCAATGACGACACGATTTTAGGAAACAAACCGATTTTATGGATTCACACTGTTCGCGACGTGAATGCCCGTCATTGGCCATCTTTTCTCTCGCGAAACACGACTGACCTCAATCAGCCATATATTGGAATGTGCATTGAAAGCATTATAAAACATTGTGGTAACTCATTTAATGTTGTTCTCATCGATGACCACTCATTTGACAAGGTCATTCCAGGTTGGAACGTGAGCATAGCAGATGCGGCAGATCCAGTGAAAAGCCACTTAAGAACCCTCGCCATTTGTAAGTTGCTCTATTATTTCGGAGGAGTTGTATGCCCCAATTCATTCTTGTGCTTGAAAGACTTGAAGCCATTGTATGACGAGAAACTCAAGGATGGCAGTGGTTTCAAAGTAGACGATGTAATGTTCGTAGGCAGTCGCAAGCATTCACCTGCTATGCGCGATGTCCTCAATTATTTAGAGGCTCTCAATTCGCACGATTTCACGAATGAACAAGACTTTTTAGGCAATGTTAACCGCTTTCTCTCCACGAAATTTACCACGATAGACGGGAAATTGTTCGGCAAAAAGACCGAATCTGGTTCTGACGTTTTAATTGACGACTTGCTCGAAACGTCCTATGTTGATATAGCTGAAAACGCATATGGTGTCCTCATTCCGTCGAAGGAAATTTTAACCCGCAACAAGTACAAATGGTTTGCCCGTCAATCAAAGAATCAGGTTCTTCTTGGTAATTTAGCGCTGTCTCAATATTTTGTGTTGGCTTTAGGTGAATAAGATATTCAATCTCATATGACGATTTGTCGTACCGAATTTTCGACTCTACGTGAATGTCGTGATATTTACAGAGTTGTCGCAGCGCATTAACAACCAATTTATAGTTTATTGCGTTGACATCGGCGTATTTCTGCTTGGATTTGTGGTAATGTGGTGCGACATCGGAGATAAACTCAGTCGCAAGTGCGTTCATTTGTGCCCGTTTAAAGCAGACTTTGGAGAAAATGTATGATGAGTCATCAAGTCTTTCGCACAATTTTAATATGTATTCTTTTAATTTTTCGAGAGGATATGGAGTTTTAAAGAGTTGCGACATATATTACTAATATAAATTTTAGGAATGCGTTTAAGTATTTGATAAAAAAATACTTAAACGGGTTAAACTATATTTGATAAGTTGCAAATGTCTATTAACAAAAAGGCCTCATTGGTGGCAAAATTGAGAAATACTTGTCCTTTAAATGAACATTCTCATCGGGTTTATGAGCAACGTGTTTTCACTACCAACAACCTTAAACTGGTGTTGAAGTCTGATGATGTCGGCTATAGATTTAAAATCCGCGGATTGTTTATTCCGAGAGAACTAGAATACTCTCAGGATGCAGCGGCTGAGATCTGGATTGATGGTTTTAAGGTAAGCAGTATCCCAATGCGACTTATTTCGGCATTAAACAACGCACTAAATTACACTGATTTCAGTTTTGACGTCTTTTTCTGTGATTCGATTTATTTACATTTAATATGTCTCTGTGAATTGAGATTTGTTAATATGCCGAAAGAAATAACTGAGGTTGAAGTGCTTTTCGATGGTTGTTGGCTCAGTAACAAGGAATTGATGAGAATGAATGATTCCAATTTTGACCACTTTTTTAAACAGGTTATGTTGCCCGGAAAATTGGTGCCAAACAACTTGTCAATTCAAAATGTGCTTGTTTGTGAGAATAAGGCAAACATAAAGAGTGTAACGTATGATTGTTATAGTAAAAGTGATTCGTCACACGTATCAGTGTTTGACTATGATGAACGTCTTGTTGATGTTTATGGCGTAAGTGTAAATGATAAAATTACGGCGTTCAGTATGAACCCCGGAAAACCTTGGGATTGCCACTATCCAGAGGGGAATTTGAACATCTGCCAGTTTGAAAATGAGAACCTGGTTATTGAGAGAAAACGCGATGATGCGTCACAGTTTGATGTCTATTTGTTAGCGACTAATCAACTGCATTATGAAAAAGGAATGGCTAGTGTGAAACATTTATAAACAATGATGCTTATAAACAATGATGCTTATAAACAATGATGCTTATAAACAATGATGCTTATAAACAATGAACCACTCGTTTTTCGTCAAATCAAACGAAACCCGCTTTTTTGAAGGTGAATTTTTTTTAAAATGAGGCAACATCGCAAGCTGTTGATATACATCCTTATCAATGTCAATTGAATAGTTTTCATATTCATTGTTGTCCCAGTGTGTCTCATAATTTATAGCGTATTTTACTGTGCACGATTCGTTTAAAATTATTCGTATTGTCAGAAAGTGGTCGCTCTTAACATCTTGATAAGAGAGCCAATCATTTTTAGTATACCTTATTGTTGCTGGTTGCGAAACAGTAATGATTATGTTTCCTCGCACAATTTTTACTTGATGCGCCATAGCGTAGGTTTTGTGAATTAAACCGAACTTTGACATTAAAAAGTTGCTTCAATTTTTCTTGTATGACGACGCTTAATCGTTTTTGCTTTAAGCGCCATCTTATATGCTTTGCTTGTTTTATGATTGCATCCTTTGTTTATGATGTCAAAGTCAACAACAGCCGACTTTCCGCCAGTTATAGCGCTCGCTAATCTCGCATATCCCCAGGAATGCGCCGTTTGATTTGGTCGCGAACCTGATGAAAAATATGCGCCCTGACCTTTCTTTGTTATTGCCTGTAATGCTTTTATTGAACACCCGGTTTTCGCCGCAAGCTCTCGCGATGGACGTATTTTGTCTATTCCGTAAATATGGCGCGCATTCAATATGTGTGATGATTTTCGGTGGGGATAAGATGCTACTTGGCGACGAGTGTAGTATTTACCGCGTTTGTAGAGTCTTTTAGATTTTGCTAGGTCTGCCGCGATTTTTGCGCGGTCTTTGTTGGATAAACGAGATGGCAAGTATTTTAGCGGTACTTTGACTGACATTTATATATAAAAACAAAAAAATCAATTTTTATTAGTCCCAACTGTCAGCTTCGTGCTGAATGAAGTCATTCACTGACAAGGCGAAATCAGTGTAGTCATCATTTTCAATATCCTTGAACATAACCAGCATCTTGGTCAAATACATGCGACAGCACACTTCATAAAATCCGACCATATCTCCGATAATGTCTGGTTCTTCTTGGTTGTCAATTATAGCATTCTCAATCCACTCAAAATTTATGTTCAACCTGTTCGACGGCTCTACATTCAGCCCCTTGTCAAACACTTCTCGTTTAATGACTGGCAATAGGTCTGGAATATTTTCTTTCAGGCGAATCCACCAGTTGTCAATGAAAGCAATGTCTTCATTCGGTTCAAATGTCTCGTCATTCGGTTCAAATGTCTCGTCATTTATCGTCATTTGCTCATTCTTCATCGTCTTGTAATTAAATCGGCACATTGGGCATTTAGTATTCGTGTTGCGCATAAAGCATGAGAAGCAAATCTCGTGCTTACCACCGCACGGAATGACTATGAAACTATTCTTCAATGCTGGGTCAATGTCTTCAGTTGTCGAGTAGCAGACACAGCACTCGTTAAATGGAGACATTGTTGATGTGGGTTGTAATTTGCTTATAGAGAGAACGGCTCAAAGCATTTCAATTTTTTACAAAGACATTAAAAAATATCATTTATTCTTTAAGTTGAAATCATCCTTAAATATATAATTCTCCCCCCACCCCCCTTCACATATCCGGACAATACGTCTTCATACAGTATTGCCTTGGATTGTCTTCACCAATGTCCACACCACATGCGACACATTTGTTTACTGGTTCACGACCACCATTGTTTATAATCACGTTGAACTTGTTAGTAATTATGTGGGAAGGAGTAAACGTGAGTTTTTCTTGTTGGTTGACAATATTGCTTTCTGACGGGGCGGGTGTTGATGACATGACGGCGTTGTTTGAGAGAAAACAATAAGCGTTTTAGTATTTCAATTTTTTGGATTATAACATATATAACAACTTCTTAGCACTGTATTTTGTATTTTTATCACTTTCTTCAATGCCAAGTACTTGAAGCGTTCCATAGTAATCATATTTTAACAGTTTATCCAACATTCCAATCTTTTTATGAGCAACAGCATAATTAATAAGGATTGAATAATCGTGATTCAAAATATACAACTCATATTGAGAGAAAAGATCCTTCGCATCCTTATTGCCGTTTTCCAACATTGAGAGACATATATCAATTAGCATAAAGACACAATTAAAATACGTTTTCTCGTCGTCTTCTTGCAAACACTTGTTATTGGCGGCCACCTTGTTCCAACGGTTAATGTTTGTATTTAAAATCCTCATATGATAATGATTACAACACCTTATTAAATCCATCGCATAGAGAGAAATATAGTGTTTTATAGATTCTTCAATGTCAGTATAGCGTTTCTCTCGTTGTAATGAATTGAGAGAATCACTCCATTTTTCAATAGGTCGTTTCAATATGTTGTGTTCTGTTATTCCATAAAAGTTTAACATACTCTGCTTAAATGACAGCCAAAACTGTTCAATGTCATGGTCTTCGTTCATTTTTTAGATATATAATTATACCATCAATTGATTTAAATAGATTTTTGTATATTAAAATACAAAAAAGCATTTTAATATGTCAAAAACACAGCAGAAAAAAGTTCCGTTTGGAAAACCATTTGTAAGTGTATGCACTCCCACATATAACCGACGCAAGTTCATTCCTATGCTTATTAAATGCTTTCTCTCTCAAGAATACCCGAGAGAATGTATGGAGTGGATTGTAGTGGATGACGGAACTGACCCAGTCGGCGATTTGTTCGAGGGCGTGCCTTGTGTCAAGTATATTCGTGTTGAAGAGAAGATGAAACTGGGACGAAAGCGCAATTTCATGCACGAACACACCAAGGGCGAAATCATCGTGTATATGGATGATGACGACTATTATCCACCGGAGAGAGTCAGTAATGCCGTGAACAAGTTGCGCGCAAGACCGGATGCTATTGTCTGTGGAAGCAGCCGAATTCACATCTATTTCAAGGATACAGGCAAGATTTTCGAGTTTGGTCCATATGCTCCCAATCACGCAACAGCTGGAACATTCGCATTTAAACGTAAGTTGCTATCTGAAACGAGATACGATGACGAAGCCGAGATGGCCGAAGAGAAACAGTTTCTCAAGAATTATACGTTTCCTATGGTTCAGGTTGCCACTGAAAAGACCATTCTTGTTTTCTCTCACGACCAAAATACTTTCGATAAGCGCAATTTGTTGCTTAATCCACACCCGAAATATGTGAGAGAAACCGCGATTAAAGTGAAAGACGTCATCAAAAACAAGGAATTGCGTGATTTCTATTGTAATGCTTAACCAAAGGTGCTGACGCTTAACCAAAGGTGCTGACGCTTAACCAAAGGTGCTGACGCTTAACCAAAGGTGCTGACGCTTAACCAAAGGTGCTGACGCTTAACCAAAGGTGCTGACGCT